>CXWL01000581.1_pt1 | contig 586995 bp, 580 predicted proteins | sample 590931 | NCBI WGS metagenome assembly CXWL01 (sample SAMEA3498368, study PRJEB10139) | groundwater metagenome | biome: water well; material: biofilm material | place: Germany | collected 2015-04-27 | reverse complement strand
TCTAGCAATGGAGGTCGCGATGAACTAAGCGTGCGCCTGGACGCCAAGATGGGGCCCGGTCAGGGCCTCCCCTCCACTCGCCGGGCAGATGAGCACCGGGCTTCGGATCAACAGCTTCCGTCTGGCGACGGGAGCACCATCCGGCAATTTGCCCGTTAATGCTGAATCAAAGATTGATACCGACGTATGAACACGCCGGTTTTGAGCTATTGTCGGCCGACTTGCAGCGGGGAGTGGGCCAGCCGGTGCTGGGCGGGTTATTTCAACGGGCAGAACTTAAAGAGACGTATCTGGCGCTCGATCGCTTGTGCGCGGACGACGACAACTGTCGCCTCTACCCAATGCCGCAGGTGCGGGAGTGGGTTCGCGCAGCCGTGTCGCGTGATCCAGCCAAGATCGTAAGCGCGATCCGCGCCGACAAGTTGGAGCCGAGCACTGTGGTTTGGGTGCTCATCACAAATGTTCTGGACCGTGAACTAAGTTGCGGCGAGCACCACGTCTATCGAGGGATGCTCTCCATGTCCGGCACGCCCCTGCTGTCGCTTTGGGATTTGGCTACACGGAAGCTGACGGATGCCGGCTTTCACACCGAAGAGGAAGCCGCGAAAGATCGGGCGTACATTCGCGAACAAATCAAGCGCGCCGGATGAGAACGCAGCACGGGGAGATCGAAAATTCAAGGCCGCCAAAGGTGGCGCTATTCTGCTGAATTCCCGAGAATGTGGACTCTTACTTGTGCATTCTTGCCGCTAGGCGGTATCGAACGCGGTATGACCAGCTCCCCAGCGAGGCGAGACTTTTTCTTGGTCAATAGGATACAAGAGCCGTCAAAGTTATCTTCCGGCACCATCCTACGCTCGCGAAGCGAGTGTTGGATGTCCTCCGGGGCCTTGGCGTAGGAGGACCGCGCCGCACCACACGCGAGCTTCGGATGGCGGGCCAGGCTTCGCCAATCGCGACGAACGGCGTGGCTCGCCTTCCCCCGCCATGCTAACCCCGCGCCATGCGCACACTTCTTCTCTCCGCCGCCCTTCTTGTTTCCGCTTGCGCCACTGAGCCGCCTGCGCCGCCGACGCCGGTGATCACGCCGGTCTGGACGGCGGCTGAGGCCGATCCGATTTTGGCGCGGACGCAGCGGATCCATTTGGCGCCGGACATGAGTGCGTTGTCGGCGGGCGAGCGGGCGGCGGTGACCGAGTTGCTCGCCGCCGGCGAGCGGATGCATTTGATCTACATGTCGCAGCGCCATCCCCAGGCGCGCGCGGCGGCGACGTATCTCGGCGCACACCCTGAGCTGACGCGCGAGCGCGATCTGTTCCGCATGAATATCGGCCCGATCGCCACCACGCTCGACAACACGCGCGTGCCGTTCTTGTCGGTGTCGCCGGAGACGCCGGCGCGCAACATCTATCCCGAAGGCACGACGCGCGCGGTTCTGGACGCTTACATCGCCAGCCATCCGGAGCGGCGGGCCGAATTGCTCGACCCGCGTGGCGTGGTGTGGGCGGCGACGCCCGCGAACCGCACGCGCATCCTGAAGATCCTTGATCACCACCCGGTGTTCGACGCTTTGCATCCGGGGCTCGCGGATCGCACGCGCGCGGCGCAGGATTATTTCGCCGTGCCGTATTCGGTCGCCTATGCGCACGACACTCTGTTCATTTTCGAGAAGCTGAACGCGGCGGCGGCGCACGTCCAAGCGGGCGACCCGGCGTTCGCACGCTATCTGCGGCTGCGGGCGCGCGATCTGTTGGCCGACGATTACGAAGGCGGCGACGCGGCCTGGGTGAGCAGCGAGTTCACCGGCAATTTGAACGCGCAGATCGGCGCCTACGAGACCTATGACGACGCGCTTTACGGCGTGAAGACGTTCTATTCGCTGTCGCTGCTGATCCGCGACATTCCACGCTCGCGCGAATTGGCGGCGGGGCTCACCGGCCTGCAATCGATCGAAGATTCGCTCCCCTACACCTCCGACCGCGAGGTGCGCAGCCGCATTCCGGTGAGCGTGTACAATATCGTCGCCGATTTCGGTCAAGCGCGTGGCACCAACACGGCCACGATTCTGCCGAACGACGCTTATCTAACCCGCCAATACGGCCGCACCATCCTGATGCGCGGCAACATTTTGTTGAACGAGGACATCGCGGCGGAAACGCAGCGCGCGTTCGACGCCGCCGTCACCGACGCACACCGTGGCGAGCTGACGGCCGAAGGCGGGTTCCAGCGCACGCTCTGGCACGAGATCGGCCATTATCTGGGCGTCGATCAAACCGCGGACGGGCGCGATCTTGACGCGGCGTTGGAAGACAGCGCCGATCTGATCGAGGAAATGAAGGCCGACCTCGTCTCGCTGACCGCGGCGCGCGTGCTGCACGATCGCCGTCAATTCACCGACGCGCAATTGCGCGGCATCTATGCCAGCGGCATTCGCCGTGTTCTGCAAAAGAACCGCCCGCGCCGCGAGCAACCCTATCAGACGATGCAGTTGATCCAGTGGAACTGGTTCCTGGATCGTGGCGTGCTGCGGTTCGAGAACGGGCGCCTGGCGATCAATTACGCGCGCTATCCGGCCGCGGTTGAGAGCCTGCTGCGCGAAGTGCTGGCGATCCAACGCGCCGGCGACCGCGCCGCGACCAACGCGTTCGTCGACCGCTGGACCACTTGGCGGCCCGACCTGCACGAGGTGATCGCCCAACGTATGCGCGAAACCGAACGCTATCGGTTCTCGATCGTGACGTACGAGGCCATCGACGGGCCGCAGGCGCGCTAGCCGGCGGGCTGGCGCCGGGGTCCAAATTGGACTAAGGCGCTGGCCGCATGACCAGAAAGCTTTCCCTCACCGTCGATGGCAAGAACGTCGCGGTACACCTGCACAAGGGCGACCTCGCCGCTGACGTGCGATTCAATGGGCCGATCGCCGTCGATAGCGAGACGCTCGGGCTGTCGCTGGTGCGCGATCCGCTGTGCCTCGTGCAGCTCTCCGACGGCGGCCCCGAGGCGCACCTCGTGCAGCTCGACCGCACCAGCTACGACGCGCCAAACCTGAAGCGCGCGCTTACCGACCCAACGACGCTGAAGCTGTTCCACTTCGCCCGCTTCGATGTGGCGATGTTCATGCGCGACCTCTCGATCGTGTGCGCACCGATCTATTGCACCAAGATCGTGTCGAAGCTGGTGCGCACCTACACCGACAAGCACGGCTTGAAGGAGATCACCAAGGAATTGCTCGGCCGCGATCTCTCGAAAGAACAGCAAAGCTCCGATTGGGGCGCGCCGGATCTTTCCGACGCGCAACTGGCTTACGCCGCGTCCGACGTGCTGCATCTGCATGCGCTCAAAGAGAAGCTCGATGCGATGCTGGCGCGCGAGGGCCGCGTTGAGATTGCCCAGGCGTGCTTTGACTTCCTGCCCTCTCGCGCCGCGCTCGATCTCGCGGGCTGGGAAGACGTCGATATCTTCGCGCATTCGTGAACGCGATGTCTCCGGCCGAGACCAATGCGCTGTGGCGCTCGCTGACAAAGCTCTACCCAGCCTGGAGCTTGCCCATCGATTTGTTCCTGAGCCCGACGACATGGCAATTGCTGGGCACCAATCTGATGCCCTCGATCGTCAAGGACAAACGCGCGCGCCGCGCCTCCGCGGTTTTGGCCGCAGCGGGGCCAGCGGCAACCCCGATCATGCTGGACATCTCGCGGATCAACGCGACGCGGGCCGCCGATATCTTTCGCAGCGTGGCGCTGGGATATGTGTCCGTGCCGATCGCCATTTCGGCGCTTATCTCGGACGCGGCGCCTGGATTTGTCAGCGACCAATTGCGCAACAATATTGGCGACGTAATCTATTGGGTGATCGTGCTGGCGGTGACGCCGATGATCTATTTCTGCATGATGTGGCGCGCCAAGCAGCTGCAATGGGCGATTGAAGCCCATCAGACGGGCGCGATTGAGCCTCTGCCCAGCGGGAAACACGCATGACTAGCACCGATTTCGTCTCGCTCTCCGACATGGTGCGGAAGAACGCGGCGGAACGGCCTGACCTTGTCGCGCTGATCCAAGACGAAAGGCGCGTGAGCTATTGCGAGCTCGACGCGCTGATGGATCGGATCGCGGCGGCGCTGCAACGCGACGGCGTCGGCGCGCGGGACGCGATCGCCATTTGCGCGGGAACCTCGATTGAATACGCCGCCCTGTTTTGTGGCGCGCTGCGGGCGGGCGTGGCGGTAGCGCCGATTGCCCCGTCGTCTTTGCCCGAAGGCATCGTCGGCATGGCGGCCGATTGCGCGGCGAAACTATTTTTTGTCGACGCCGATGTGAGTGCGGCGGTCGCGCCGTTGGCCGAGCGCATCACCGCGACGACGATTGCGCTCGATGGCGGCTTCGACGCGTGGCTGGCGCCTGTCGGCGCAAAACCGGCGCCGGTCGAGATCGATCCGGAGATGGTGTTCAACATCATCTATTCGTCCGGCACGACGGGCGTTCCCAAAGGCATCCTGCAAAGCCACAAGATGCGCTTCGGGCATATCGAACGCGCCGTTGGCATGGGCTATGGGCCAAGCGCTGTGACGCTGCTGTCGACGCCGCTCTATTCGAACACCACGCTGGTGAGCTTCTTCCCTACAATCGGCCTTGGCGGCACCGCGGTGCTGATGAAGAAATTCGACACCGGCGCGTTCCTTGAGCTGGCGCAGAAACACCGCGCCACGCACACGATGCTGGTGCCGGTGCAATACACGCGGCTGCTGGCGCGCCCGGATTTCGATAGCTACGACCTCTCCAGCTTCGTCGCCAAATTCTGCACCTCGGCGCCCTTCTCGGCGGCGCTCAAGACAGAAGTGCTGAAGCGCTGGCCGGGCGGGTTGATCGAATTGTTCGGTCTCACCGAAGGCGGCGGCACGTGCATCCTTCCCGCCCACCTGTTTCCGAACAAACTGCACACGGTTGGGATGCCCGCGCCCGGACATGACATCCGCATCATCGACGAAGATGGCGTTGAGCTGCCGCGCGGCGAGATCGGCGAGATCGTCGGCGCTTCGCCGATGATGATGAGCGGTTACCACAATCGCGCCGAGCAGACCGCCGCTTCGAACTGGTTTGCGCCGGACGGAAAACGCTTCTTCCGCACCGGCGACATCGGCCGCTTCGATGCCGATGGGTTCCTCGAATTGATGGACCGCAAGAAGGACATGATCATCTCGGGCGGCTTCAACGTCTATCCGAGCGACCTCGAAGCGGTGCTGCGTGAGCATGGCGACGTCGCCGATGTTGCGGTGATCGGCGCACCATCGGTGGAATGGGGCGAAACGCCTGTAGCGTTCGTGGTGTCGCGCGGCGCGAGTGCGGATGAGCTGAAGGCATTCGCCAACGGCAAACTCGGCAAGACGCAGCGGATTTCCGCCGTGGTGCTGACCGACGAGCTGCCGCGCAGCCATATCGGCAAAGTGCTGAAGCGCGAATTGCGCGACGCGTACGTCGCGCGCGGCTAGATGGCTGGCGGCGGGCCGAACTTGCCGGCTTGGTAATCTTGGATCGCCTGAATGATTTCCTCGCGCGTGTTCATCACGAAGGGGCCATGCGAAAACACCGGCTCGTTGAACGGCGCGGCGTGGCCGAACAGGATGAGGCTGTCTTGCACAGCTTCGATCTCGATGGCGTCGGCATCGGCGTTGAATTCCACCAAGCGCCATTCCGGGACGTTTTGGCCTGACACGGTGAGCGCGCCGCGCACGACATAGAAAAACACGTTGCGATCGCGCGGCGCCGGCGCGGTGACGCGCGCGCCCGCCTGCAGCGTGAGTGTCGCCAGGAAGGCGCCGATCAGCGACTGGACCGGGCCTGTTGCGCCGTTCCACGATCCGGCGATCAGTTGCGCTTTGCCGCCGTTGAGATCGATCGTTGGAATATCGTCGCGCTGCAGGCCCACATAAGCAGGCGGCGAGAACTTGAGTTTTGATGGGAGATTGACCCAGAGCTGCAGGATCTCCATCGGCCCGCCGCGCTGCTTGAACGCGGGCGGTGACAACTCGGCGTGAATGATGCCAGACCCAGCCGTCATCCATTGTACGCCACCGGCGCGGATGACGCTTTCATGGCCGCCGCTGTCGTAATGGCCGAGTTCTCCGTCGAGAATGAACGTCACCGTTTCAAAGCCACGATGCGGATGGGGGCCGAACGGCAGGCCCTGATTGTTTGGCGGATAGGTTTGCGGGCCGTGATGGTTCAAAAACAGAAACGGATCGATCTGCGCCACGCGTGCGCCGGGCAGCGGCCGACGGGTGATCAAGTCGCCGATATCGTCGCGAATGGTTTCGTGCTGAGCTTTGATCGAGCGGGATGACATGGGCGGTATCTAGTGAGCCCGCCTCACAAGCTCAACCGCCCACCACTTGCTCGATACGACCGAAAATCGAATGGTTTTTCCCGTCGCGCATTTCGATCTCAACGCGGTCGCCGTGCTTGAGGAACGGCGTTATCGGCTTTCCGGAATTGATCGTCTCAATCATGCGCTGCTCGGCGATGCATGAATAGCCGCGCCCGCCTTCGCTGATCGGCTTGCCGGGGCCGCCGTCTGGGTCGCGGTTCGAGACGGTGCCCGAGCCAATGATCGTCCCGGCGACAAGGTCGCGCGTCTTCGCGGCGTGCGCGATCAAGGCGCCGAAATCGAACGTCATGTCCTCGCCAGCGTCGGCGGCACCAAATGCTTTGCCGTTCAAGCTGACGTGCATCGGCAGATGCAGCTTTCCATCCCGCCACGCATCGCCCAGCGCGTCCGGCGTGACGGCGACAGGCGAGAACGCTGACGATGGCTTGGACTGGAAGAAGCCGAATCCTTTTTCCAGCTCGCCCGGGATGAGCCCGCGCAGGCTGACGTCGTTGACCAACATCACCAAACGGATGCGCTCGCGCGCGGCGGCAGGCGAAATGCCCTGCTCGACGTCGTCAACGATCACCGCGACTTCGGCCTCGCAATCGCAGCCCCAGGCTTCGTCCTTCAACGGAATGGGATCGCGCGGGCCGAGGAAGGCGTCGGAGCCGCCTTGGTACATGAGCGGGTCGGTCCAGAAGGTGTCCGGCATTTTCGCGCCGCGGGCTTTGCGCACCAATTCGACGTGGTTCACATACGCTGAACCATCGGCCCATTGATACGCGCGCGGCAACGGCGACGCGGCCTCGCGCTCATGAAAGCGTTCGCGCAGGATGAGGCCGGCATTGAGCTGTTGGCTGATCGCCCGCAGGCGCGGCTCGGCGCGGGTCCAATCGTCCAGCGCCGCTTGTAAGGTTGGAATTTCGCGGCCCGGTTCGGAGAACCAGGCGAGGTCATCGGATACGACCACGAGCCTGCCGTCCCGCCCATGGCGCAAGGATGCGAGTTTCATGCTTTGACGGCGTCCCTCTGATTTTCCGGCGCGGCCTTGATGAAGGCCGGATGCTTGCGTGCGCTTTCGTCCCAGCCAACGAGGCGCGGGAACGGCGTGAGATCAGTGTTGAAGCGACGTGCGTTCGCCATTTGCGGAACCAGCATCACGTCGGCCAAAGTCGGCTCGTCACCGAACACGTACTTTGTATCCGCATGTCCGGCGACTTGGTGTTCGAGCGCGTTGAAGCCGAGCTTGATCCAGTGGCGATACCATTCGCCGATGTGATCGTCATTGGCGCCGAATTCGAGCTTGAGGCGCGTCAGCACGCTGGTGTTGTTGAGCGGGTGGATGTCTGTGCCGATGGTGGTGGCGAACGAACGCACTTGGGCGCCGAGCCACGGATCGGCGGGCATCAGACGCGGGTTCGGATAGGTTTGATCGAGCCAGACGAGGATCGACAAGGATTGCGTGATGATCCCCTGCTCGGTTTCCAACGCCGGCACGCGCATTTGCGGGTTCTTGGAGCGATAGGGCTCACGCATCTGCTCATCGACGCCCGGCATGATGTTCACCGGGATCGATTCATAGGCGACATCCTTCAGCGCGAGCGCGATGCGCACGCGATAGGCGGCGGACGAGCGCCAATAATCGTAGAGCTTCAGCATCAGCGATCCTCTCGCACGGCGATGTTCTGAAGACGCCAGCCGCCGCCGGGCGCGCGTGCGATCCAGATGTTGGCGGCGGCGAGTGTATCCCCGGTTTGAAACGACGCAACGCAGGTGAAGAAGCCGCCAGCAGGTTGGCAGCCGTTGATTGCTGTGAGCGTCGCTTGAGCAAGCGCGGCGTCGCGACGTTCGGCGTGGGCAGCGAAATAGTCGCGCACGGCAGGCGCGGCGTCCTCGCGCGATGGGCCGACCAAGCCGCAGGCGGCCATCAGACTCAACGCGGCGATCGCAGCGATTGCGCGCATCACTCGCCCAGGCGCGATTTTACTGCGTGCGCGGCGCGGGCTTTTTCGTGAAGCCAGGCGGCGTGGTTGGGCGCTTTCTTGGTGCGGCTCCATTCTTCCAACATCAACGGCGCGACGCGCTTGAGCTCCGCCAGCTCTTCGTCGGTGCCGGTGTTGGCGGCGAGCTCGAGGCGGTGGCCGTTGGGATCGAAAAAATAGATCGATTTGAAGATGCCGTGATCGGTGGGGCCGAGCACGTCGAGGCCTTTGGCCTCCGCGCGGGCTTTCGCGGTGAGCAGATCGTCGACGCTGTCGACCTTGAAGGCGATGTGCTGCACCCATTGCGGCGTGTTCTCGTCGCGCCCCATGGTCGGCTGCTGCGGCAGCTCGAAGAAAGCGATGACGTTGCCGTTCCCGGCCTCGAGGAACACGTGCATGTACGGATCGTACGCGCCGGTTGAGGGCACATGATCCTCCGCGAAGGCGGTGGTGAATTCCATACCGAGGACGTCTTGGTAGAATTCGACCGTCTGCTTGGCGTCTTTGCACCGATAGGCGACGTGATGGATGCCCTTGAGCGCGACCATCTTATTGCTCCTCCTCGTCGGCGAAGATGCGCACCACGGGATCGCCGCCGGCGACCAGACTGGAGCGATACATGCCGGGTGTGTTCATCGCGAACGCGGCGCGGCCCTGCCCATCGATGACAATCACGCCGCCGTCGCCGCGAATGGCGCCGACTTCTGCGATCACGGTATCCGCCGCATCCTGCGCGGACAGCCCGTCAAATTCCATGCGCGCGCAAATATCGCGGGCGACGCCGATGCGGATGAAGAACTCGCCGGTGCCGGTGGCGGACACAGCGCAGACGCCGTTCTGCGCGTAGGTGCCGGCGCCGATGATCGGCGCGTCGCCAATGCGACCCCAGCGTTTGCCGGTCGTGCCGCCCGTGGATGTGCCGGCCGCGACGTTGCCGTGCGTATCATAAGCGACGACGCCAACGGTGCCGAAGCGATGATCGTCGCCGGACTCCATGGCGGCGGTTTCAACCGCGCCCGCTGGCTTTGGCGGGATCGGCAAATTGTTGCGGCGCAGATGCTCTTCCAGCTGGCGCCAACGGCGGGTGGTGTAGAAATAGCCGGGCTGCACCTCTTCCAAATTTTGCGTGCGGGCAAACGTTTCGGCGCCCTCGCCCATCAGCATGACATGCGGCGAGTTCTCCATGACACGCCGCGCGAGCAGGATCGGGTGGCGCGTGCGCGTGACGCCAGCGACGGCGCCCGCGGCGCGCGTGCGGCCGTCCATGATCGACGCATCGAGCTCGTTGCGGCCTTCTGCGGTGAACACAGCGCCGCGCCCCGCGTTGAAGAGCGGATCATCTTCCATCTCGGAGATCACGGCTTCGACCGCATCCAGCGACGTGCCGCCGCCATCGAGAATGTCGCCGCCAACCGACAGCGCGTGGCGCATCGCATCGCGATATTGCCGCTCGACCTCAGGCGTCAAAGCCGCGCGCTCGATCACGCCCGCGCCGCCATGCACGGCGATAGACCAGCGCGGCGCGGGCTCAACCGGGGCGGTGGCGCAGGCGGACAACAGCGCCGCGAGCGTCAGCAGAGCGAGGCTGCGCATCATGCGCTTTCCTTCAACACGCCGCGGCGAATCTGGTCGAGCTCGATGGATTCGAACAGAGCTTTGAAATTGCCCTCGCCGAAGCCTTCGTTGCCCTTGCGCTGAATGAACTCGAAGAAGATGGGCCCGATCGCGTCCTTGCCGAAAATTTGCAGCAACAAGCCTTGGCCTTCGCTCGGCGCGCCATCGATCAGGATGCGGCGCTTGCGCAATTCTTCCAGTGGCTCGCCGTGCCCCGGCAAGCGTGTGTCGACGAGATCGTAATATGTCTCGATCGTGTCCTGCAGCTCGACGCCGCGCGCGCGCAGGCGATCGACGACCTCGTAGAGATTGTCCGTGCCGAAGGCCAAATGCTGAATGCCTTCGCCGCGATAGCGTTGAAGGTATTCCTCGATCTGATCGACCTTGCCGGCATCGCCCTTCGACTCGTTCAACGGAATGCGGATTTTTCCGCATGGGCTCGTCATCGCTTTCGAGAACAGACCCGTGACTTTGCCTTCGATGTCGAAATAGCGGATTTCGCGGAAGTTGAAGATGCGCTCGTAGTAATCCGCCCATTTGGCCATGTTGCCGCGGAACACGTTGTGCGTGAGGTGATCGAGATAAGTGAGGCCGACGGCGTTCTTGCTCTCGTCAGCGCCATCAATCGGTTTGAAATCGACATCGTAGATCGTCTGCGCGCCGTAGCGATCGACGAGATAGATGTAGGCGCCGCCGATGCCCTCGATGCAGGGGATGTCGAGCTCCATCGGGCCAAGCGGCATGTCGACCGGCTTTGCGCCGCGCTTGATGGCTTCTTCGAACGCCTTCTTCGCGTCCTTGACGCGGAAGGCCATGCCGTTGGCGCTTGAGCCGTGCGCGTCGCGGAAATCCGCAGGCTGGCCGCACGGCTCCATGTTGAGGATGAAATTGATATCGTTCTGCTTGTAGCGAACGACGTTCTTCGACCGGTGCTTTGACACCGCCGTGAACCCCATCAGCTCGAAATAGCAGGCGATGGCTTGGGGATCGGGGCCGGTGAATTCGACGAACTCGAACCCGTCGGTGCCGATGGGATTGTCGAACAGCTCAGCCATGCACGCGGCTCCTTGCAATTTTCTCCGTATTAGTTTCATCTGAAACTGATGGCAAGCGCTGGTTTGAAACCGAGACCGAAACAGGGAGCCGCCGAGCGGCTGGTGCTGGAGGATTTTCTCCCATACCGGCTCTCGATCCTGTCCAACCGCGTCTCCCGCGCCATTGCCGCGCGCTATGCCGATGCGTTCGACCTCACCATACCTGAATGGCGCATCATCGCCGTGCTGGGCCGCCGGCCCCGGCTCACCGCCAAGGAAATCGCCGAAGCGACGGAGATGGACAAAGTGGCGGTGTCGCGCGCGGTGGCGCGGTTGACGGTGAAACGGCGCATCGCCGCGCAAAGCGATCCGGACGATGCGCGCCGGCAAATGCTGTCGCTGACGGCGCACGGCAATGCGTTGCACGCCAAGATCGCGCCGGTTGCACTCACGTGCGAAGCGCAATTGCTGCAAGCACTGGAGCCGCGCGAGCGCGCGCAATTGGACGCGTTGATCGATCGCCTTCTTGTCGCCGCGAAATCGATCTGAGCGCTAAGAGCGCGGCGCGACGCGCATGATGCGACCGTCGTCGGCGTCGACGGCGATCCACAAGGAACCGTCCGGCGCTTCGCTGATATCGCGGATGCGCCCCACGCCCAATGCGAAGCGCTCTTCGCCGATAACGCGCTCGCCTTCGATATCTAAGCGCACGATTGCCTCGGCGCGCATACCCGACACCAGAAGATCGCCGCGCCACGGGAACAGATCGCCGCGGTAAAAATCGATGTCGCCGGGCGCGATCACCGGATCCCAATAATAGATCGGCTGCTCCATGCCTTCGCGCTGGGTGATGCCTTCACCGATGCGGCCGCCGCCGTAATCCTCGCCGTAGGTGATGATCGGCCAGCCATAATTGCGGCCAGCGCGCGGAATGTTGATCTCGTCGCCACCCTGCGCTCCGTGTTCGCTGGTCCACAATTCGCCGGTGTCTGGATGGAGATCGGCGCCCTGCACGTTGCGATGGCCGTAGCTCCAGACCTCCGGGCGCGCATTGGCGCGGCCAACGAAAGGGTTGTCCGTCGGCACCGAACCATCGGCGTTGATGCGGATGATCTTGCCCAAATGCGTGTTGATGTCTTGCGAGCGCTCGCGGGCGCGGGCGCGTTCACCGGTGGTGATGTAGAGCCGGCCTTCGCGGTCGAACACCAGGCGTGATCCGAAATGGTGCTGTGAGCGCCACGACGGCATCTGCTGAAAAATCACCTGCACGTTCTCGACACGCGCGTGATCGGCGCTGAGGCGGCCACGTGCGACGCTGGTGCCGTTCTCGTTGTCGCCGCGCGGTTCGGCGTAACTCCAATAGATCAAGCGATCGCTGGAGAAGTTGGGCGAGACGGCGACATCGAGCAATCCGCCTTGGTTGCGCGCGTCCACCGCCGGCAGACCTTCGATCGCGCCGGCCGACAACGCGCCGTCGCGGCTAACAAAGCGCAGGCGCCCTGCCCGCTCGGTCACCAGCGCGTCGCCGCTCGGCAGAAATGCGATCGCCCACGGGTGCGCGAGGCCTTGCGCCAATTCCGTCGTTTGCAGCGTGACCGCTGATGTCACACGCGGCGCGCGGGTTTGCTGCGGAAACGCGGGTGTCTGGGTTTCGGCGTTGGGCGGGGGCTCCTGCGCGGTGGCGCCAGGATCGGCGCAGGCGGCAAAGCAAAGCGAAGCGAGGATGAGGAATGTGCGCATGCCATTCTTTTCGCCGCAAAACGCCTTGCCGAGCAAGGCATCCGTTGAATCCGCTGGCGCCTCTTCGGGGATGGGTTAAGGTCTTGTCATATGGCGTAGGGGACGCCCTGATGGCCGACGTCTTCATCTCATATTCGCGCGCCGATTCTGATCGCGTCCGGCCGATCGCTGAGCGGCTGACGTCGCTCGGCTATTCGATCTGGTGGGACAAGCAATTGCGCGCCGGCCAGGTGTTCGTCGACGAGATCGAGCGCCAGCTCGACGCGGCGCGCGCCGTGTTCACGACGTGGAGCCACAACGCGCGCAATTCGACATGGGTGTATGCGGAAAGCTCGCGCGGACTCGACGCCAAGAAATTCGTGCAAGCGCGGCTCGACGCGGTGCAATTGCCGTTGCCCTTCGATGCGCTGCAAGTCGCCGATCTGAGCACGCGCAATTCCGAATGGGGCCAGCTTGAGCAGAATTTGGCGCGGCTGGTGAAACAGGGCTCGCCGCCCGAGCCGATGCGGCGCGTGCCAGACCTCGGACCATTGGCGACGCCGGCAGTGGCGGGTTCGCCGAAATTGCTGTCGACGGCTACGGGCGCGACGCTCGCAGCTTATGCGGGCGCGGTGTCGGCGACTTACAACGGGCAAATGTCGCCTGAGCAATTGCAATTGGTGCTGACGGGCATGGTCGGTGTCGCCAGCGCATCGGCGACACTGACGGCGCAGCGCCTTCTCTCCATCGCCCGCGCCGGAGGCTAAAGACCATGGCCAAATCCGTTTTGAGCTCGTTTGTCAGCGGCACGCGGCAAGTTTTGTTCGTGCAATTGTTCATCAGCGTTGGCGCGATCGGGCTGGCAGGTTGGACGCTGGCGGTGACCAACGATCTGATCCGCGAACGCGACAGCTTGAATGAGCGGGTGATCCAGCTGGAAGAAGAATTGGCGCGCAACGACATCGTGCCGCCGCCGACAGCTTTGACGCCGGAGACGACAGCGCCGCCGCAAGACGCCTACCCGCCCTCCTCGCCAGAGCCCACGCCGCTCGACGAAACTGGCAAACCAGTCGAAGAACCAACGCCGCCGACGGAACCAAATCCGGGTCAGCGCGGCGAAGTCGATGTGCAGCGCCCGACGCAGGCTGAGGATCGCGCGTTCAACCCGGCGACGATTTTCGCCGCCGCGCCGCCACTGCGCACTGTGGTGCTGCACGTGCGCGCACAAGAGGACGCGCCAATGGCGCAGCGCATTGCACGCGAGATGATGGCGGCCGGCGATGTGCGCGTGGGAGTCGATGTGATGCCGCCGCGCGATCCGCGCGATTCCGGCTACGCCTATTTCGACGGCCGGCAGAATCGAGCCGCTTCGCTGATCGCCCAAACCTTCAACGATTCCGCCCGCCGCTATGAGGTGGCGCCATGGGCGGTGCAGTTGCGCGGCGTCGCGTTGCCGGCGCAGGGCGAATACACGCCGGACCGAATGGATATCGTGCTGCCGCCGCTGCCGCGCCAACGCGCGCCGGTGACCAACGATCAGCGCACGATCTTGCGTGAACGCGCGGTGGCGACGCCGAACTAGGTTGCCCGCGCCTTGCTTCCGCCCCGGAACGGGGCGACATAGCCAGCGGAATGACGGCGACGGCCACCTATACCGGACCCGATTGGGAGCCTCAGCGGGCCAAGTCGCTGCGCGCGGCGCGGCGGCGCTCGCGGCTGGTCGCGGGCTTGCGCCGGTTTTTCGTGGGCGCGGCGGGCGCCTCGTTCGCCTCGGTGTTCGTGTTCATGGCGCTTTACGCCGTGCAGGGCGGGTTCAACCAAAACCAGTACCAGGCCGCCGAGCCGCTTCGGATGATCAACCCGCGCTTCATTGGCCATTCCGAGCGTGGTGGGCCGTATCAGATTACCGCAGAGACAGCCGAGCGGCCGCGGGGCGCGGGCCCGATCGAGCTGGTGGCGCCGGTGTACCGCACCGAAGCCGGAACGATCATGCTGGCCCCGCGGGGGCTCTATGACGAAGCGGCAGGCACTTTGGTGTTCGACGGCGAAGTGCTGTTCTCGGACCGTGGCGGCAACCGGTTCACCACCCCGGACATGCGCGTCGATCTCACCGAAGGGTCGCTGACCGGCCGGGGCGGCGTCACAGGCGCCGGGCCCCTTGGCGTGCTCCAGGCGGACACGTATGAATTACGGGAGAGCGACCGGGCTTTGGTGCTTCGCGGGGGCGTACGCGGCCAGATTCCGGACCGGAGCGCGCAGGAAGCGGCGCCGGCAGCGGGGGGACAATGAGGAGCGGAACCATGCGGATCAGCGCGTTGGTAGTGATGGCCGGGGCCCTCCTCGCCTTCGCGAGCCCCGCTCATGCTCAATTGAGCCAATCGGGCGGGCCAGTTTCCTATTCGGCCAACAATCTCGAGTACTTCGACGGCGACCGCCGGCTGGTGCTCACCGGCGATGTCGACGTCGTGCAGAACGATGCGCGGCTCCGCGCCGACCGCATCACGCTGTTCTTCTCGCAATCGACCGCGGGCGCTCCTGATGCAGCGGCGCAAGGCGCGGGCGGGCTCGGCTCGGGCGACATCCAACGGATGATCGCGGAAGGCGAGGTTTACTACGTTCGCCCGCAACAATCGGCGCGCGGCAATCGCGCCGTTTATGAAGTCACCACCGACAGCGTCACCTTCACCGGCAACGTGGTTGTCGCCAGCGATGAAAATGTCATTCGCGGCGAGACCTTGGTGCTGGAAGTTGGCTCACGCCGCACCTCGATCCGCCCCAACAGCGGTGAGCGCGTGCGCGGTGTGTTCGTTCCACGCAGCAACCCTTCCGGCGGCGGTACGCGTTAATTTTGCCCCGGATTTTGACCAACCCTTCACGAAATCTTAGCGGCGGTCAGGTCATATGAGCCCCGAGGGCGCTTCAAGCCGTTCGACGAAGCCCGAGGCCGAATCTCAAGGCCTTGGCGCGGTCCGGATAGGTAAATCCTATCGCGGCCGCCAAGTGGTGAAGGACGTTTCTCTGTTCCTTCGGCGCGGCGAAGTCGTCGGTCTGCTGGGCCCCAATGGAGCAGGCAAAACAACCTGCTTCTACATGATTACGGGGCTCGTACGCGTGGACCAGGGGCAAATCTTGTTGGACGGCCAGGACGTCACAACACTGCCCATGTATCAGCGCGCAAGGCTTGGTGTGGGCTATCTCCCGCAAGAGCCGTCGATCTTCCGTGGTCTGACCGTCGAGCAAAACGTGATGTCGGTGGTCGAGCTGACGGAGCGCAACCATGCGCGCCGCCGCGAGATCGTCGATAACCTGCTAGCCGAGCTGCGCGTGGATCATCTCAAGAATTCGCCGGCCAACGCCCTCTCGGGCGGTGAGCGCCGTCGTGTCGAGATCGCGCGCGCGTTGGCGACGCGGCCCAGCTTCATGTTGCTTGACGAGCCTTTCGCCGGCATCGACCCGCTCGCCATCAACGACATCCGAGACCTGATCCTGTTTCTGAAGGATCGCGGCCTCGGCATTTTGATCACCGACCACAATGTGCGCGAAACGCTGCAGATCGTGGACCGTGCATCGATCATGTTCGACGGCGAAGTGTTGTTCGAGGGATCTCCCGATGAGATCCGGTCGAACGAAGCCGTGCGCAAGGTGTATCTCGGCGACACGTTCAACTGATCGGGGGCCGCGATGGCGATGACCCCTCGATTGGAGATGCGCCAGGGCCAGGCCCTGGTGATGACTCCGCAATTGCAGCAGGCGATCAAGCTGCTGCAGCTTTCCAATGTCGAGCTGACTGAGTTCGTGGAAGCGGAACTTGAGCGCAATCCCCTGCTCGAACGCACCGAGCCGGAGGCCCAAGACAAACAGACCGAGGCCAGCGGCGATGCCGAGGGTTTGTCGTTTGACGATGGCGCAATCCACGCCGAAGCCACCGACGCCGATGTGCGCGATCTCAATCCCGATTTGAGCGCGGGCGAACTGGCTGAAGCCGGCGCAGCGCCGCTGACCGACTGGAGCAAGGCGTCATCGGGCAAGAGCTTCGATGATCTCCCCGGCATTGAGGAAACGCTCGCCAGCGATCTGACGCTTGGCGAACATCTCGACGCGCAATTGACGCAAGCCGGGCTCGATCCGGTCGATCGCATGATCGGCGGCGTGCTGATCGATGCGGTGGACGATTGGGGCTACATGCGCGCCGATGTGCGCGAGATCGCCGATCGCATCGGCGCGGAAGAAGCGCGCGTGCTCGCGGTGCTGAAGCTGATGCAGGGCTTCGAGCCAACCGGCGTGATGGCGCGCGACATTCCCGAATGCCTGGCGTTGCAGCTGAAAGAGCGCGGCCGCTTCGATCCGGCGATGGAAAAATTGCTGGCCAATCTCGATCTGCTGGCGAAGGGCCATATCGAGCGGCTTGAGCACGTCTGCGAAGTTGAACGCGACGATCTGATGGACATGATCGCCGAGGTTCGCGCGCTGACGCCGAAGCCCGGCGCGGGCTTTGGCGGCGGCGTTGTGCAGAGCGTGGCGCCGGACGTGTATGTGCGCGGCGCGCCGGATGGCTCGTGGGTGGTTGAACTCAACACCGATACGATGCCGCGCGTGCTGATGAACCAGCGTTATTACGCGACGGTGTCGAAAGGCGCGAAGCGCGAGGAGGACAAAGCGTTCCTCTCCGAATGCGCGGCGAACGCAAGCTGGCTGGTCAAGAGCTTGGACCAGCGGGCGAAGACGATCCTGAAAGTGTCGCGTGAGATCGTGCGCCAGCAGGATGGGTTCTTCGCGTATGGCGTCTCGCAATTGCGGCCGCTCAATCTGAAAACCGTGGCGGCGGCGATCGAGATGCACGAGAGCACGGTCTCTCGCGTGACCTCGAACAAATACATCTCCTGCCCGCGCGGCCTGTTTGAGCTGAAGTATTTTTTCACCGCGTCGATCAGCTCAAGCGACGGCGGCGAGGCGCACTCCGCCGAAGCGGTGCGCCATCAGATCAAGAGCCTGATCGATGGTGAAGTACCGACCGAAATCTTGAGCGACGATCGCATCGTCGAAATTCTGCGCGAAAAAGGGATCGATATCGCGCGGCGTACGGTGGCGAAATATCGCGAGAGCTTGCGGATTCCGAGCAGCGTTGAGCGCAAGCGGAAGCTGGCGAACGGGTTCTAGTAGTACCCAGGCGGACGCGTCACCACCGACAACGTCACCAAAATGACTGTCGGCACGAACTGCGCAAAAAACGCCTGGATAAAGTTCACCTGCGCACCAGTGTCCGTGCGCAACAGGAGGACATTGACGGCCGTCATCACGAGCATCGGCACTAAGCTCGCTCCGATGGCGGGCACAACGCCCTGTACGCCTCGCTCAGCTAGGGTCATTGCGGTCAAGCCAAAGGCAACCGCGGCCAACGGCAATCCGATGCACGCGGCCACGAACGAGCGACCGAAGCGAAGGTTCAGGCCCATGCCGAACCGTGCGATGAGTCCGTAAGCTGACGCGTAAATCACTCCGAAGATGGTGATTGAGAAGACCAACCACAGAGCGATGCCCCACCAAGCAAAGCCATACATGCCCACGCTCCACGCCATTCCATCGTCACGCAGCTTAGGTGCAGATCGAATGTGTGGGCAAGGTTTCCGTCACCCTTAGATCACGGTATCGAACCTTCGCACCTCAACGCCGATGGCAAACGCGCGCGTTTGCGCGCCGGTGCGCAGCACGCGGATCTTGTTGACGGCGCGGCCCATGTCGATCAGCGCCCAGCTGGCGCCGCCGTCGCGGGTTTCAAAGCCAGTGGTGCTGGCGCCGATCCAACCCCAATCTTCGGTGACGAAGCCCACGCCAAATTCGCGCACGGCCGCATCGTCGACCAACGGCAATTCGCGCCATGATGCGCCGCCGTCGGTGGTCTTGATCACGCAGCGATGATTGGCGCCGTCTTCGTAGTTCTGCACAGTGGCGTAGCCGACGCGGCGCGAGGGGAAGTTCATTTTCCAGCAATTCTCGTAAAGGCGCTGCGATTGATAAGCACGCGTCCAGGTTTGGCCGCCGTCGCTGGTGCGGAGGATCAACGCATTCGCGTCAGGGATTTCGCTGTCTGTCGCGGCACAGACCAAGCCATTCATCGCATCGAAGAATTTGACATCGAGGATCATGCCCGCGTGGGCGCTGAGATCGAGCACGCGCCAGGTTTCGCCGCCATCGATCGAACGCAACATCGTCGCGGGCCCGCCGACGCGGCCGGCGGCGTGGATGATCGGCGCGCTTTGCAGATCGCCTTGAACGATGCGGCGGCGGTGCAGCACGTCGATGCCGCAAATGCCGCGGACGATGCCGATGTTCTCCGCTTCGATGGGCGTCCAGCTCGCGCCGCCATCGCGGGTGCGATAGAGCGGGCGCGGATCGGTGACGTTCGGATACGCCTCAATGCCGACATTGCCGAGAAAGCCGTTCTGCGCATCGATGAAACCGAGCGCGCGGATGAACGTGCCCGTCTGCTCCCAGATTTTCTCCCAGCTCTCGCCACCGTCGCGCGTGCGATAAAGCTTGCCGGCGCCGTTGCCGTACCAGCCAATATCGGGCGAGACGAAATGGATGTCGTCCTGCTTGCCGCGATAAGCCTCGGTCGGCAGCGCGCGCCAGATGGTTGGCGCTGGCGCCGGTTCGGGCGTCGTCGCGCAGGCGCCGAGCGCCAGAACGCTGGCCGAAAACGTGCGCCGATCAATGCCGCTCATGGTGTTCTCCCTGGCCAACAGCCTAGACGCAATTGTTGACAGCTGGCGTCAGCCTTTCGACGGACGCTAACGAGTGCGTGATTGATTGAAAATCAGTCGGAAAGCGCTTGCGCGGCGGGCGGCGGCGGGCACAAACGCGCCATGAAACATCTCAGCCTCGCCGCCCTGCTCGCACTCGCCGCTTGCGCCACCGCGCCGGCGGACGCCCAGCCTCAAGCCGCCGCTTGCGCCCCTGCGGGGTACAGCCTCGCTGAGATGGACGCGTTGAAAACGTCGCAATGGGCGATCGCCGATGAGGCGCGGCGCAACGCGTTCGCGTTGGGCCTGGCCGCGTGCCTGGGAGACCCTGAACCGGCGGTGCGCGACGGCATCGCGTTTGAAGCGCTGCAACATTTGATGCGCAATCGACAGCTCAGCGCAGACACGCTGCGCGGCCTGCGCACGGCGCTGCTGAGCAACATGGCGACGGCCGATCCGCAGGGCTTCCGTTCGTCCTTCTCGGCTTTGGTGCTGGCTGACGTGGTGCGCACCGATCGCATCGAAGCGTGGATGAGCCCGGCGGAACGCGCCAGCACGCTTGATGGCGCCGTGAGCTATCTCACCAATCTGCGCGACTATCGCGGCTTCGATCCGCGCGAGGGCTATCGCCACGCGCCGGCGCACGCGAGCGATTTGATGCTGCAGATCGTACTGAACACCAATTACGACAAAGCCGCTCTGATCCGCGTGCGTGACGCGATCGGCAGCCAATTGGCGCCGGACGGCGTTTCGTATGTCACCGGCGAAAGCGAGCGCTTGGCGCGGCCGATCCTGTTCATGGCGCAGCGCGCGGTGTTCGACGAAGCGGAATGGACGGCTTGGTTCACGCAGGTCGCGGGGCCTGGTTCGTTGGGCGCCTCGTGGGATGGTTGGTTTCAATCGCAAGCTGGATTGGCGCGCCGGCACAATCTGATGATGTTCTTCGGCGTGATGCAGATGAATTTGTCGCTGAGCCAGAACGCGGCATTCGCGCCGATGCGCCCGGGCGTGGCAGCGGCGATTGCCGCGCTGCCCTAAGTCCGGCGCGTTCTCAGCAACAGCCACTGCCCTGCCAGAACCAAAGCCACACCGCTGAAGGCGAACAAACCCCAGGTTTTGTTCTCGAACAAGGCTGAAACCAGCATCGCCACGGGCGGCGTCAGCGCGCTGATGTAGCTTGCCAATGCGAAGCCGCGACGGCGCGCGAGGCCGTAGTACAGCATGAAGGCGATCACCGAGCCGTTCAGCGAAAGGTGCAGCAGCGACAGAACGTATTGCGGTGTAAACTCGAACGCCCAAGCGCGTCCGGTAGCGAGCGCGAACACCGCCAGCATCGCCGCGCCGTAGAACATCGCCCAGGCGGTTGAGCCGACAACGGACGCGCCCGCGGTTTCGCCGTTGCGCGCGAAAACGTTTCCGACCGCGGCGCCGGCCACGGCGAGCAAGGTGAGACCTATGCCGCTCATCGCCATGGCGCCAAAATTGGCGCTGGCGATCTCTTCCCACGACAGCAGGCCGACGCCGACGATGCCAAGGCACGCGGCGATCCAAGCGCCCATGGGCGCGCGTTGTTTGAAGACAATCCGGAAGGCGATCAAGTTCATGAACGCGAGGGCGGCGAACACGACTGCGACAACGGCCGAGGTGACGCGTTCCTCAGCCCAATAAACAAACGCGTAGTCGATCGCGAACGTGAATGCGCCCACGCCAAGCGCGGCGACGTGCTGAGCGCGATTGAGACCGATTTTCTCGCGCCGGAGCAGACCCCACGCGAACAAGAGCGCCGCCGCCAGTGCGAAGCGATAGACGACAGAGACGATTGGATCGACGACACCAAATTGCAGCGTGATGGCGTACCAGGTCGTCCCCCAGCACAAAGTGCAGACGACGATGGCGGCAATGTCGGCGGGGGAGACTTTCGATTCTGTCATTTCAGTCCGTCATTCCGGGCGAGCGTGGCGAGACCCGGAATCCAGGGGGATCGAATTGCTGTTTGGCTGCCCCTGGGTTCCGGGTCGTGCTTCGCATGCCCGGAATGACGGAGCTTGGGAGAAGTTGCGTTACGCCAAGGGCGGGCGCTCCTCGGCGACGGCGAGGCGCGCTTCGAGCACGCGGCCGAGGCGGATGAGGTTGCGCTCCTCGAACACCGGCGCCCAAAGCGACGAGGCGACGGCGGTGCGCTTGGCGACCGCGCCTTCAACGGGTTGGCCGGTGATGCCGCGTGCGGGTGTGTCGATGAAGCCGGCGCGGAAGGCGAGCTGCGGTTGGCCGGTGAAATTGGTGGTCACCAACATTCCCCCCGCGAAGTTCGGCCCGATCAGCGCGTCCACACCGGAAAATAGTACGTGCATGTCCTGCATGGCTTTGCGGCGTGCGCGATCGATCTGCACGTAGTCGACGCCGCTGATGAAGCGCGCAGTGCGGAAGGTGTTGGGCCAGGCGCCATTGTTCTGCGCCGCCAGCGCATCGTCACGGCCGGAGAGCGTAAGCTCTTCGAAGGCGGCTGCGGCTTCGACGCGCAACGCTTGTTGGAATGCGGTGAACGGTTGTGGCGCTGGGTTGACCTCGATCAATGATACGCCTGCGGCGCGTGCGCCTTCGAGCGCGGCGCGATCGTAGTCAGCGGCAGTTTCGTACCAGGCCGGCACGTAGCCCACGCGCATGCCTTCGACATCGATGGCGCCGTCATACTCGAAACCCCAATCGAGACTGCCGGCGTCGCTCGCGTCGCCGCCATTGATGACGGACAGGATCAGCGCCGTGTCGAGCACGCTGCGGGCGATCGGACCGATCTTGTCGAGCGACCAGCAGAGCGCCATGCCGCCCGAGCGCGGCGTGCGGCCGAAGGTGGGCCGCAGCGCCGTCGTGCCGCACCGGTGCGAGGGTGAGATCAGCGAACCAAGTGTTTCCGTGCCGATGCCGAAGCCAATCAGGCCGCCAGCGGTGGCGGAGCACGAGCCGGCTGAAGAGCCCGACGAGCCCTCCTCCGGATTCCACGGATTCTTGGTCACGCCGCCGAACCAGACATCGCCGCGCGCCAGCGCGCCGGTGGTGGTTTTTCCGAGCAACACGGCGCCGGCGGCTTTGAGGCGCGCAGCAACGACGGAATCTGCCGTCGCCGGCGCATTGTTCATCCACGGCTCAGCGCCCCACGTGGTGGGCGCGCCCTCGGCGTCGAACAGATCTTTCAATCCATACGGAATGCCGTGCAACGGCGAGCGGACGCGACCGCGACGCAGCTCAGCATCGGCGGCATCGGCCTGCGCGCGGGCGCTGTCGGCCATGATGGTGACGAAGCATTGCAGCGTCGGCGCGTGGCGCGCGATGCGGGCGAGATAAATATCGGTGAGGCGGCGCGACGTGAGGCGGCGCGATTGCAGCCAGCGCGACAGCTTCCAGACCGGCGCGAACGCGATGTCGTTGTCATCGCTCGGCAGATCGCCGGCATCGACGCGGCCGGTGACGACACGCTTGCGCTGTTCAGGATACGCCACGCCCGGCAAACGCGGGCTGAACACTTGCGCGGGCTGCAGCGAGTTCGGCTTTTCGATCGCGCGCAGCGCGCGAATGGCTTCGAGTTGGTCGGCGATGGTGGCGAGCACTTGTGTGCGCTCGGCATCGGAATAGCTGACGCCCGCCAATGTTTCGGCGCCACGCAATTGATCGGCGCTGGGCGCGGCCGACGCCGCTGGCGCTGGCGCTTGCGCGCTCGCGCTGCTTGATCCAAGCGCGGCCAAGCCGATTGCGCTCGCCTCAATGAGGCGCCGTCGTGTCACATCGCGGGTCATTTCGCGTCCCCCTCGCGATAAGCTTAACGGCTTCGGCCGAAGCGGAAAGCATGACGATAATTTTTTCGGCGAATGAACGGAAAAGGCGCCTCCGGAGGGGGTCATTTCATTGACCCTCGGGGGTGCGAGGCATACCTTTTGTTATGTGATCGGGTGGCCTCTGAGGGGGGCGAGGCCGGATCCCGTGAGCCCCTCGCCGAAAGGCGAACCAACGCTAGGAGGCTCCTTATGCGCGTACAGGTCGCCGGACGACAGATGGATGTCGGCGAAGCGCTCAAATCCCGGATTCAAACCGAAATGGAAGCCGGGGTGTCCAAATACTTCAACCGCGCCACCGATGCGGTGGTGACCGTGGCCAAGAATGGCGGCGGCGTGGGCATAGCGGTGGACTGCGCGGTTCACCTCCCCTCCGGAATTTCCTTGCAAACTCATGGACATGGCGGAGACGCGCACAGCGCCTTCGATGACGCCATGACGAAGCTCGAAAAGCGCGTCCGCCGCTATAAGCGCCGACTGCGCAACCACCACGCCGAGCACAAGAACCCCCTTCCCGCCGAGGATGCAGCGGCGTATGTGCTCGCCCCGTTAGAGGATGAGGACGAGGCCGGGACTGAGGCGGAAGCCAAGGTCAATGGGGATGCCGGCCCGCTGGTGATCGCCGAGACCACAGTGCCGGTGCGCACGATGACGGTCTCGATGGCGGTGATGCAATTGGAACTTGCCGACACGCCCGCGGTTCTCTTCCGCAACGCGGCGCATGGCGGGTTCAATCTCGTCTACCGCCGCAGCGATGGAAATGTCGGTTGGGTCGATCCGGATCGGACAAGCCGGAACGGCGCTAAAGCCGAGTAACATTGGCGCCGCCGGTGCATGGACACGCACCGGGGCCGCTTCGGGGTGAGGATGAACGATCTGAGCGATCTGATCGCGCCGGACGCTATTGTGCCGCGCTTGGCCGCGACCTCGCGGCGTTACGCGTTGCAAGCCTTGGCGGATGCGTTGGCGAAATCGGCTGGCATCGAACCGCGCGGCGCGTTCGAAGCGGTGCTGATGCGCGAGCGCCTCTCTGGCACTGGCATGGGCGAAGGCGTCGCCATTCCGCACGCGCAGCTGGCCGGACTGACGCGCCCTATTGGCGCTTTCGCGCGGCTTGAACCGGCGCAGCAATTCGACGCCATGGACGGACGCCCGGCCGACCTCGTGTTCATGCTGCTGACGCCATCGGCGAAGGGCGGCGATCACCTCAAAGCACTGGCGCGCGTGTCGCGCTTCCTGCGCCGCGCCGACATGCGCGAAAAGCTACGCGGCGCGCGTGGGGCGGCCGAGTTGCGCGCTTTGTTCGCCAACGCGCCGAAGATCGACGCCGCCTGATGAGCGGACTGAACCGGCTCTATTCGTATTTCCCGCTGATGATCACCGCCGCCGCCTTCGCGGCGTTTGCGATCTTCGCGGCGTGGCCGTCCGGCTGGACGGTGTTTCTGTTGCTGTTCTTCCTCTATCTGGCAGCGCCAATTACGCATCGGATCATGTTGCGCTGGACGCCGATCAAGCCGGGCGTCGCGGTGATTGACGATCGCACGTTTTCGCCCTGGCTGGCCTCGCATCACATTCAGGCGTTCTACAACGCGCTGCCATTTCTCGAAGCGCTTCTGCGGGTGATTCCGGGCTTCTACTCGCTGTGGCTGCGGGCGTGGGGCTCGCGCGTCGGCTTTGGCGTCGAATGGGACGTCAATGTCTCGATCCTCGATCGCAGCCTAATGGACATCGGCAATCGCGTCGTGTTTGCGCGCGAGGTCGAGCTGGCGGCGCACGTTCGCAAGAAAACTGAAGGTGGCGCATCGCGCGTGCTGGTGCGGCCGGTGCGCATTGGCGCGTACGCGTTCTTGGGCGCGGGCGTGCATATCGGCGCGGGCGCGACAGTGCCGCACAATGCCAGCGTGCCGGCGCAAACGTCGGTGGGCGTGAACGAAACGTTCGGCGAAGCCGTGCGCCACCCGGAGAAGATTGAGGCTGAGTTCGCGGTGGTTTGATGCACTAGGGAATAGTTGGCGAATAGGGAGTGGTCGGTGGAGGCGTCGCCTTCAGCAATCTCGCTTGTCCCTATTCCCTACTCCCCATTCCCTATTCACTCCTTTTCCAGCTTCGCCAGCAGCACGCCTTCACTCACCTGCGCGCCTGCTTTCGCGTTGAGTTCGGTGAGCTTGCCGTCGAACGGCGCGGTGAGCGTGTGCTCCATCTTCATGGCTTCAAGCACGAGGATGGCGTCGCCCTTCTTCAGCTTCGCGCCGGCTTTGGCGGCGACCGAGACGATCTTGCCGGGCATGGGCGAAAGGATCGCGCCATCGCCGGCGGTGGCCTCGTTTGCGCTGCGTTCACCGGTGTCGAGGGTGAACAAGTATGTCTCGCCGCCTTCGTGCGCGAGCACCGCGCCAGTCGCGATGTCATAGCCAGTAACGTCGTGGCGTCCGAGGAGTGGCGACGCAGCGACGGGCTGGTCGCGATAGACCATCCGCACAACAGGATCGGCAGCCGCGTTGACGCGGAAGCCATCGAGGCAGTTCCAAGGTGACTGCTCTTGAAGCGTAGACTGTAGCTGACCTTGCTTGCCGCCGCGCGTTCCATTTCGAACAAATGCGCGTGCCGCACCCCGCAACGTATTTTCACTTGGCGGCGGGCTGGCGGTGAGCGGCGCACCACGACGCTCAATCAAACCTGTATCGACATCGCCAGACACAAACGCCGCGTCGCTCAGGCAGCGCACGAGGAAGCCAGCGTTTGTCTTTACCGGGAAAACTTCGATCTCCGAGCACCCGCCGCACAGAGACGCAATGGCTTCGCCGCGGGTGTCGGCGTGCACGATGATCTTCGAAATCATCGGGTCGTAGAATGGCGTGATCTCATCCCCTTCTTCCACACTGGAATCGACGCGCGCGACGTACTTCGGCAGGTATAGAATATCGAGCTTGCCCGTTGAGGGTAAAAAGCCCGTCTCGGGATTTTCCGCATAGAGCCGCGCTTCGATGGCGTGGCCGTTGATCTTCAGCTCTTCTTGCTTCAGCGGCAGCTTTTCGCCGCTGGCGACGCGGAGTTGCCATTCGACCAAGTCCTGGCCGGTGATCTCTTCGGTTACCGGGTGTTCGACTTGCAGGCGCGTGTTCATTTCCATGAACCAGATGCGGTCGCCGCGCAGGCCTTCGCTGGCGTCGGCGATGAACTCGATGGTGCCGGCGCCGACATAGTTCACGGCGCGCGCGGCGAGCACGGCGGCATCGGTGACGGCTTTGCGCGTCGCGTCGTCCATGCCCGGCGCGGGCGCTTCTTCGATCACTTTCTGATGACGGCGCTGCAGCGAACAATCGCGCTCGAACAGATGCACGACATTGCCGTGCGTATCACCGAACACCTGCACCTCGATATGGCGCGGGCGCTGCACGTACATTTCGAGCAGCACGCGATCGTCTCCGAACGATGACGCGGCTTCGCGCTTGGCCGAGGCGAGCGCCGCTTTGAAATCGCCCTTCTTCTCGACCTTGCGCATGCCTTTTCCGCCGCCGCCGGCGACGGCTTTGATCAGCACCGGATAGCCGATCGCGTCGGCCTCCTTCTGCAAGCGCTCTTCGCTTTGATCTTCGCCGAGATAGCCGGGCGTCGTCGGCACGCCGGCTTCGTTCATGAGTTTCTTGGCGGCGTCTTTGAGGCCCATGGCGCGGATGGAGTCAGGGCGCGGGCCGATCCAGACGAGGCCCGCATCGATGACGGCCTGCGCGAAATCGGCGTTCTCGGAGAGAAAGCCGTAGCCGGGATGGATCGCCTCTGCGCCGGTTTGCTTCGCGGCGGCGATGATCTTCTCGCCGCGCAGATAGCTCTCCTTCGCAGGCGACGCGCCAATGTGCACCGCTTCATCCGCCTCGCGCACATGCAGCGCTTTGGCGTCAGCGTCGGAATAAACAGCGACGGTGCGCACGCCGAGACGTTTGGCGGTGCGAATGACGCGGCGGGCGATTTCGCCGCGGTTTGCGATGAGAACGGACTTGATCATTGAAGACGTTCCAACGGCGTTTGGGCGTCGCGAACATCTTGTTCGCAGTCCGGTTCATCCGGAAACACGCCATTCTTGTCAGGCCACAGCATCTGCAATCGAGCAACGACGCTCCCAGCGCCACCGTGCTCAGAAAACCAACGAGCTGAATTGAGATAGCTCAGTGGTACGCTCGTAGCGTCAACGAGCTTTACCTCGGCGTTCTTGATGATGTTCGCTAGCTTGAGATTGGGGCTCGGATGAATGCCGTTCTCCCTACACTCGGCAACGAGAACATTGAGAATCGCACCCATCAAATCGAGGCTAAGACCGAAGCAGATCACCTCCGGCCAGCCGAAGGTCTTAGGCAGGCCGATAGTGTATGCGAACCACTCCTGTGGATGGTCGCTATTGGCACTCGGAGCCACTTTCATGATGCTCCAACCCACACGATCAACGTGCTCGACGATGCGCTGCTCAGCCGCGTTCAACATCGCCTACATCCTGAACACGCCGAAGCGTGTCTCCGGAATTGGCGCGTTCAAGCTCGCACTGATCGCCAGGCCAAGCACATCGCGCGTTTGCGCCGGATCGATGATGCCGTCGTCCCAGAGGCGCGCGGTGGCGTGATACGGGCTGCCTTCGGCTTCGTAGCGGGCGCGGATGGGATCTTTGAATTTTTCTTCGTCGGCTTTGGCCCAGCTCTCGCCTTTCGCCTCCATGCCGTCGCGCTTCACTTGTGCGAGGACGGACGCTGCTTGTTCGCCACCCATGACGGAGATGCGCGAGTTGGGCCAGGTGAAGAGGAAGCGTGGCGAGTACGCGCGGCCGCACATGCCGTAATTGCCGGCGCCGAACGAGCCGCCGATCAGCACCGTGAATTTCGGCACTTCGGCGGAGGCAACGGCTGTCACCATCTTCGCGCCGTCCTTGGCGATGCCGCCGGCTTCGTACTTGCCGCCGACCATGAAGCCGGAAATGTTTTGCAGGAACAGGAGCGGAATGCCGCGCTTGCAGGCGAGCTCGATGAAATGCGCGCCCTTCTGTGCGCTCTCGCTGAACAGGATGCCGTTGTTGGCGAGGATCGCGACTGGGAAGCCCCAGATGCGCGCGAAGCCGGTGACGAGCGTCGGGCCGTAGAGCGGGCGGAACTCGTCGAGCTCGCTGCCGTCAACGATGCGGGCGATGACTTCGCGCACATCATACGGCGTGCGCACGTCGTCGGGGATAACGCCGTAGATACTTTCGGCATCGTAGGCGGGCGCGATGGGTTCGCGCAGATCGAGGCCGACTTGCTTCACGGTGTTGAGGTTCGCGACGATGCGGCGAACCAAGTGCAGCGCGTGCGCATCGTCTTGCGCGAGGTGGTCGACGACGCCGCTCTTGCGCGCGTGCATGTCGCCACCGCCGAGATCTTCGGCGCTGATCACCTCGCCAGTCGCGGCTTTCACCAATGGAGGCCCGCCGAGAAAGATGGTGCCTTGGTTGCGGACGATGACGGTTTCATCGCTCATCGCCGGCACGTAGGCGCCGCCGGCGGTGCATGAGCCCATCACGCAGGCGATCTGCGCGATGCCCTCGCCCGACATGCGCGCTTGGTTGAAGAAGATGCGGCCGAAATGGTCGCGATCCGGGAAGACTTCGGCTTGGTGCGGCAGGTTCGCGCCGCCGCTATCGACGAGATAGACGCACGGCAGCTTGTTCTGCATCGCGATCTCTTGCGCGCGCAGGTGCTTCTTCACCGTCATCGGAAAATAGGCGCCGCCCTTCACCGTGGCGTCGTTGGCGACGATCATCACTTCGCGGCCCGACACACGGCCAATGCCGGTGATCACGCCGGCGGCCGGCGCTTCGCCGTTGTAGAGATCGTAGGCCGCCAGGGCGCCTACTTCGAGGAACGGCGCGCCGGGGTCTAGCAAGCGCTCGACGCGTTCGCGCGGCAGCAGCTTGTTGCGCTTGGTATGCCGCGCGCGGGAGTCTTCCGGGCCGCCGAGCGCAATTTGCGCCGCGCGTTCGCGCAGCTGTTGCGCCAAGCCGCGATGATGCGCGGCGTTCTTTTGGAAGCTCTCGCTGTTCGCGTCGATGTTCGATTTGAGTTTCATGTTTCCGCCGACGCCACCCTATTTCGTCATTCCGGACGCGCGGAGCGCGATCCGGAACCCAGGGGCAAACACACCGCTCTGTCACCCCCTGGGTTCCGGGTTCTTCGCTACGCGAAGCCCCGGAATGACGGAGCACTATTTCGACCGATCAACCGCCACCGATGATTTCGCGACCAATCAGGAAGCGCCGGACTTCGTTGGTGCCGGCGCCGATGTCGTAGAGCTTAGCGTCGCGGAGGAAGCGCTCAACTGGGAAGTCTTTTGTGTAGCCCGCGCCGCCGAGGGCTTGGATGGCTTCGAGCGAGGTCTTCACCGCGCTTTCGGAGGCGTAGAGGATGGCGCCGGCCGCATCGTGGCGGGTGGTCTTGCCTGCGTCGCAGGATTTGGCGACGGCGTAGACGTACGCGCGCGATGAATTGAGCGCGACGATCATGTCGGCGACTTTGGCCTGGATCAGTTGGAACGAGCCAATCGGCCGGCCGAATTGTTTGCGCTCGCGAACGTAGGGCAGCACGACGTCGAGGCAGGCTTGCATGATGCCCAGCGGCCCGGCAGCCAGCACGGCGCGCTCATAGTCGAGCCCGCTCATCAGCACGGCGACGCCGCGATTGAGGCCGCCCATCACGTTCTCTTCCGGGATCTCGCAATCCTCGAACACCAGTTCGCCGGTGTCCGAACCGCGCATGCCCATTTTATCGAGCTTCTGGCTGGTGCTGAAGCCCTTCATGCCGCGCTCAATGATGAAGGCGGTGATGCCGCCGGAACCGGCGCCTGGTTCGGTTTTGGCGTAAACCACGAGCGTGTTGGCTTCGGGCGCGTTGGTGATCCAGAACTTGGTGCCGTTGAGGACGTAGCGATCGCCCTTCTTCTCTGCGCGCAATTTCATGCCAACGACATCGGAGCCGGCGCCCGCTTCGCTCATCGCCAGCGAGCCAATGTGTTCGCCGCTGATCAGCTTCGGCAGGTATTTCTTCTTCTGCTCGGGCGTGGCCCAGCGGCGGAGTTGGTTGATGCAGAGGTTCGAGTGCGCGCCGTATGAGAGACCGACCGACGCGGACGCGCGGCTCACCTCCTCCATCGCGACGACGTGTTCGAGATAGCCGAGGCCAAGGCCGCCATCTTCTTCGGCGACGGTGATGCCATGCAGGCCAAGCTCGCCCATCTCCGGCCAGAGCTCGCGCGGGAATTTGTTTTGCGCGTCGATCTCCGCGGCCATGGGCGCGATGCGGTCCGACGCGTAGCGGCGCGTGGTGTCGCGAATGGCGTCGGCGGTTTCGCCGAGCTGGAAATCGAGCTGATAGGAGTCTGACATTCACGGCTCCGTTGGAGCGCCGGCTTCCAGCCGGCCCACGATGTACGCAAACGCCCAACACTCAGACGTCTGAAACGCCGAATGCCGGCTAGAAGCCGGCGCTCCGAAAGAGACCTAATTCATTTGGATTGCCAATAGAAATTGAACGTTGCGAACAAGACTGATAGATACAGTCTATGGATCGCTATCTGTTGCGCTATTTCCTGGCGGTCGCCGAGCTTGGATCGTTCTCAAAGGCGGCGGCCAAGACGAACGTGACCCAGCCCACCCTGTCGGTGGGGATCGCAAAGCTTGAAGAGCAGATCGGCGCGCGGCTGTTTGAGCGGACGACGCGGCGGGTGTCGTTAACGCAGGCCGGCAGCCGCTTCCTCGGCCACGCCCGGCGCATCACCCAGGAATATGAGGCAGCGCTCCGGGAGGTCGCGGAGACGCCCCAGCCCAAACGGATGCGCGCCGGCGTTCTCTCCACCATCGCGGCGCGCGATCTGGAACGCGTGGTCGCTCACCATGCCAAGCACGCCGACGGCGAAGCGCTGGAGATACTCGACTCGACCGAGCGCGACATCGCCAACAGGCTGAGCGACCGGCGGCTCGACGCGGCGATCACGATCCTGCGACCGGGGTTCGACAGCTTCGCGCAGGAGGCGCTGCGCAGCGAGGCGTACCTACTGTTCGTGGCGGCCAGTCACAAATTGGCGGGCGTTGAAAGCATCGATGGCGGCGCGCTCGCGGGCGAGACGATGATTGTGCGCCGGCAGTGCGAAGGCCTACCGGAGATCAGCCGGTACTTTACCAGCCGCGACGTGCGCCCTTCGTTCAGCTTGCGCACATTGAGCGACGACCGGGCGATGAGCATGGTCGCGGCGGGCTTAGGCGTGACGGTGGCGCCGTCGAGTTTTAAGCGTCCAGGCTTGGCCGCACTGGCGTTGGAAGGCTTCGATCTGTGGCGCGAAATCGGGCTCGTGTTTTCCGACCGCGCGCGGCAGACGTCCGATGCGTTCGTCGATGCGGTACGCGCGACGTATGGCAAACGCCGAAGCGATGACAAAACAAGGTAAACGCTAACCACGCGCGTTGCTGGGAATGGCGACCAATGTTACGGTAACGGAACGTCGGGTCTCCCAGGGTGTTTTAAGGTCATGGCTCCTCCAGCTCGTCCCATTTGGACTGGGCAAATCCGGCTCGCGCTCGTGGCGCTGCCGGTGAAGCTCTACTCGGCGCTCGATGCGCGCGAGAAGATTTCGTTCAACCAGATTCATGAGCCGTCCAAGCAGCGCATCCGCTACGAGAAAGTCGCGCCTGGCATCGGCGCCGTCGACAAGGACGAGATCGTCAAAGGCTACGAGTACCAGAAGGGCCGCTACGTGCTGTTCTCGGACGAAGAGTTCGAGGCGCTCAAGGTGGATTCGAAAAAGACGCTGGACATGATCCAGTTCGCCCCAGCCGAGACAATCGACGGGCTCTATTTCGACAAGCCGTACTACGCCCTGCCCGATGGCAAGCTGGCCGACGAGCCGTACCGGGTCGTGCGCGATGCGCTGAAGAAGACGAAAACCGTCGGCCTCGGCCAGATCACCATGCGCGGGCGCTCCTACGTGGCGGCGGTGAAGCCCTACGAAGATGGGCTTGTGGTGGAGACGCTTCACTACGCGGAGGAAATCCGCAGCGCGAAATTGTTCTTCGACGATATTCCGAACGGAAAGCTCGACGCCGATTTGATCGACCTCGCCGAAGAGCTGATCAACCGCAAGAAGGCCAAATTCGACCCAACCAAGTTCGAAGATGAATACGCGATCGCGATCGAACGGCTGGTGAAGAAGAAAATCGAACGCCACGGCGAATTGGTGCTGGAAGATCAGGAAATGCCGGCGACGGATTACGGCGACAACGTCGTGTCGCTGGTGGATGCGCTGAAGAAGTCGCTTTCGAAAAAGGCCGCCGCCGCAACTGAAGAGGCGCCGCCGGCCAAAGTCGCGCCGAAGAAGCGCGCTGCAGCGGCAAGCGTGAAAGCGCCACCGCGCGCCAAGGCGCCGGCGAAGCGTGCGAAAAAGTAGCTGGATGATGTGACGTGTGGTTCCACCCATCCCCGGACGAGCCGAAGGCGAGGTCCGGGGCCCATAACCACAATCGTTTGAGTTTATGGGCCCCGGACATGAGCTTCGCTCAATCCGGGGATGAGTGTGGTCATGGTTCGTAAAACAACCGAGAAAGCCGCGCCGAAAGCGATCGTGGGCGGGCTGACTGAGTACAACAAGAAGCGCGATTTCTCGAAAACCAGCGAGCCCGCTCCCGGCGCCATGAAGGACGCTGGCGGCATGTTTGTAGTGCAGAAGCACGCGGCGACGCGCCTGCACTACGATTTCCGGCTCGAGCATGATGGCGTGCTGATGAGCTGGGCGGTGCCGCAAGGCCCGTCGCTCGATCCGAAGGTGAAGCGCCTCGCGGTGCGCACGGAAAATCATCCGCTCGAATACGGCGCGTTCGAAGGTGTGATCCCGAAGGGCGAATACGGCGCCGGCGCAGTGATCATCTGGGACACGGGCAAGGTGCGTTGGCTCTACGATCCCGCCGACGGCATGGCCAAAGGCGAGCTGAAATTCATCCTCGATGGCGAACGGCTGAGGGGTGAGTTCCACATGGTCAAGATCAAGCCGCGCGAAGGTGAGCGCAGCGATCCTTGGCTGTTGTTCAAATCTAAGGACCGACACGCCGGCGAAGTTGATCCGACCGAACGCAACATCACCAGCATCGTCAGCGGCCGCACCATAGAAGATGTGCGCTCCAAAGGCGGGCGGGTGTGGAGCAAGGGCGGCGAAAAAGCGCCACGGGCGAAAGCGCCGAAATGGGCGTTCGTGGAGCCGGCCTTGGCGACACGCGTGGAAACCGCGCCCGACAGCGATCAATGGATCCACGAGATCAAATACGATGGCTATCGATTGCAAGCGGCCGTGAGCGGCGACGCGGTGCGGCTTTACACGCGCACGGGTTTGGATTGGACCGGCACGTTTCCGCAGATCGCCGATGCGTTGGCCGAATTGGGCTTGAAGGATGCTCTGATCGACGGTGAAGCGGCGGTGGCGCAAGCCAACGGCCGCACGGATTTTTCGGCGCTGCAGAAAAGCATGGAGTTTGGCGCGGCGAAGGGCGTGTCGTATTTCGCGTTCGATCTCATCGCCGAGGGCGACAAGGACTTACGCAAGACGCCGCTGCTGCAACGCAAGGCGCGCTTGGCAAAGCTGCTGGCCAAGGCAAAAGCGCCGGTGCGGCTCTCCCCGTTCTTCGAAGGCGACGGGCCGGATGTGCTTGAAGCGTTTCGCGACAAGGGGCTCGAAGGAATCGTCTCGAAGAAAGCCGACAGCCTTTATCGCAGCGGACGCACGCAATCCTGGTTGAAGGTGAAATGCGTCAACGAGCAGGAATTTGTGATCGTCGGCTACCTGAAATCGCTGAAGGGCCGCGCGTTCGCCTCGTTGATGCTGGGCGAGAAGGTGAAAGGCGCGCTGACCTATCGCGGCAATGTCGGGACTGGATTTACCGACAAGAGTCTCGCTTCTCTGCACGAAAAGCTTTCGAAGCTGGAGCGCAAGACCCCCGCGCTCGTTGTGCCGCGCGAAGCGGCGAAGGGCGCGGTGTGGGTCGAGCCGAAATTGGTGGCGCAGGTGAAATTCGCTGAGTTCACCGCCGATGGCGCGGTGCGGCACGGCGTGTTCCTGGGCTTGCGGGGCGATAAGCCGGCGGAATTGGTGGAAGCAGAAATTCCGCGCCAAACACTAAAGTCGCGCGTGCGGCTGACGCACCCTGATCGCGTGCTGTTCCCCGACGCTGGCGTCACCAAGGGCGAATACGCGCTTTATCTCGAAGCTGCCGCGTCGCGCATGGGTCCGCACGTTTTCGGCCGGCCGGTGAGCCTGGTGCGCGCGCCGGATGGCGTTGGTGGGCAGCAATTCTTCCAGAAGCACGCGATGGCCGGTTCGCCCAAAGACCTGGAGACCGTTGCGATCACCGAAAGCGACGGCAAGCCCGAGCATTATCTCACGCTCAACTCTGCCGACGCGCTGGTCGCTTGCGCGCAGATGTCGGGCCTCGAAATACATGTGTGGGGGGCGCGCAACGATGCGCTCGAGAAGCCCGATCGCATGGTGTTCGACCTCGATCCGGACGAGGACCTCTCGTTCGAGCAGGTGAAGCGCGCCGCGTTCGACATCAAGGCGCTGCTGGAGAGCGCTGACCTGCCCTCCTTCGCGATGATCACGGGCGGCAAGGGCATCCACATCGTGCTCAATTTCAAGCGCCGCCATTCGTGGGAAGAGCACAAGGGCTTCTCGATGGCGGTGGCCGAGCTTGTCGCCGGGCTCGATCCGAAACGCTTCGTCGCCAACATGTCGAAGTCGCAGCGCAAAGGGCGCATCTTCATCGATTATCTGCGCAACGGCCGCGGTGCGACCGCGATCGCGCCCTACTCAGCGCGCGCGCGCGGCATGGCGACCATCGCTGTCCCGGTGAGCTGGGCGGAGCTCAAGACGATCCCAGCGGCGAACGTGTTCAAGCTGAAGGATATGCGCGCTCGCTTGGCGGCGCCCGACCCGTGGGCCGCGTACGAGGAAAGCGCTGTGGCGCTGACAAAGGCGGTGCGGGAAAAGCTCGGGCTCTAGCGCCAGCCTTAAGTGGAAGATCACGGAACGCGCGGCGGACGACCACAGAGAAGTTGGAAATGCTGCTTTGCGCGATTGCGCCTTCCCAGGCGTCCGTCATCATGGCAGCGAGGATACATGCGATATCTTGTCTGCGCTCTCGCTCTGTTGGCCGCATGCGGGCCGAACCCTGAACCGGCGCCGCCGGCTGCTGCGCCCGCGCAGACCGCTGCCGGACCATGGTTCATTTGCGATGCGATCAACGCGCCGAGCTTGTTCGTATTCGAGCGTGACGGCGAGGCGATCCGGGTCGCGGAATACGACAAGCCAAACGGCGCCATCGTCGCGCGACACGAGTTTACGTCAGGCGGCGAAGAAGGTGCAGCGGGGAGCGTGTACACCACACTCTTGCGCGACGGCGTCGAGGCCGGCGCGGTGCGGGCGATCAATCCGGGCATGCTTGAAAATCCGGGCGTCGCGTTCACAACGCCTTACACGTCAGTGCGATTGGGCGATCGCGATATCTCCTGCCGTTGGCTGCCGCGCACGCGGCTGATGGCGTTCACCGGGCGTCGCACAATCGTCGTGAGCGAGGACGCGGACGGGGACCTGATCTACAATTCGTACGATTTCGCCAACGCTGCATCGGCGTCGCCGGTCGAGCTGAGCGACAATGCGCGCACCACGGCGTTTTCACTCGAAGTGCGCGGCGGCGAAGAGAGGTTGAACGGCGACGGCGTCGTGTTTCAGTTTAGAGCGGACGTAGAAACCGACATCATCGTCACGGAAACGCGTGCGGCTGGCGGCACGTTGGAAGTGCGGCGCCACGGTCCGAACCCAGTGCAGACCGAGCAATTTATCGCGGTGCAATTGGGCGAAGCCGAAACGTAATTAATAATTGATCTGTGTACGGATCGTAGCTTACGGTCAGTGCAAATATCGCGCTCGAGCGAGCGCGAGCGGGGTCGTTATTTGCAAACGCTGCAAAAACTGCGTGTTAGCGCAGCGCGGTTGACTGTGGATAACCCCTGCCCGCAAGTAGCAGAAAAGCACATAAAAACCGGGGTCGTGCATGTCCTTCATCACCTACGAAAAAAATGGGCGCGTCGCGTTGCTGACGCTCAATCGCCCTGACAGCCGCAACGCCATCGCCACCGTCGAAGATTGCGACGACATCGCCGCCGCCATCGCGCGCGCGGAAGAAGACAGCGAAATTTCTGTCGCCATCATCACTGGCGCCGGCAAAGCGTTTTGCTCCGGCGGCGACCTCAAATCGATCCGCGAGCGCAGCGGCATCGGCCCAAGCAAAGTGACGCCGGAAGGAACGCGGCGGAATTATCGGCGCGGCGTGCATACGGCGATCAAGGCCATCGCCAGCACGGAGATTGTCACCATCGCGGCCATCAATGGCGCCGCAATTGGGCTCGGGCTCGACGTGGCGGCTGCGTGCGACATGCGGTTGATCGCGGAGAGCGCGAAAGTGGCGTCGAGCTTCGTGAAAGTCGGCATTATTCCGGGCGACGGCGGGGCCTACATCCTCAGCAATCTGCTCGGCCGCGCCATCGCCTCCGAATTGATCTTCACCGGCGACACCATCGATGCGGCGGAAGCCTTGCGGATTAGGCTCGTCAACAAAGTCGCGCCGGACGCGGCGTTGCTGGATGAGGCGCGCAAGCTGGCGGACCGCGTGGCGGTGAATCCGCCGCGTTCGGTGCGGATGAGCAAGCGGTTGATGCTGGAAGCCCAGCACAGCCGCTTGAACGACGTGCTTGAGCTCTCAGCGGCGTTCCAAGCGCTCGCGCACGAGACCAAAGACCACAAGGAGGCCGTCGACGCCTTCGTCGAGAAGCGCACGCCGCGCTTCACGGGCGAATGAGCGGTGATGAATCATGGTCTCAGCAAAGGCGAAGTATGCGCTGCGCGCGGCGATTGCGCTCGCGGCGCACCACGGTAAGGGGCTGCTCTCTTCGGCGGACGTCGCGTCGATGCAGCAAATCCCACCCCGGTTCTGCGAAAACATCGTGGGCGATCTGAAAAAGAGCGGGCTGCTGCACGCGGAAAAAGGTCGCGAAGGCGGCTATCGCCTGGCCCGCGCGCCGGAGACGATCACGATGGCCGACGTCGTGCGCGCCATCGACGGGCCAATCGCGCCGGCCGAATGCGTCAGCGCGGACGCGGTGTTGCGATGCAAGGAATGCCCGGGCGAGCACGCCTGCCGCTTGCGCGGTGTGTTTGCGCGCGTCCGCGCGGCCGCGCTCGGCGTGTATGAGGCGGTGTCGCTCGCGGATCTGGCGGGCGAGACGGACGCCAATGTCGCCGCCTGAGGTCAAGCCGCCGCTGGCGGTCGACCTCGACGGCACATTGATCCACGGCGACCTGTTTGCGATGGCGATGACGCGTCTGCTTACGCGCACGCCATGGATGGCGCCGGGTCTGCTGGCGTGGCTTGCGCACGGGCGCGCGCATGCGAAAGCGCGATTGTGGGCGCGCGATCCGATCGACGTTGCAACGCTCGCCTATGACGCGCGCGTGGTGGATTGGTTGCGGGGCGAACGCGCCGCTGGGCGCGTCGTCGTGCTGGCGACGGCGTTCGATCGTGCAGGCGCCGAGGCGGTGGCGGCGCATCTGGGATGCTTCGAGCGCGTGTTCGCCTCGGACGGGCGCGTCAATCTGAAATCTCATCGCAAGGCGGCGGCTTTGGCGGCGGCGTATCCGGGCGGCTTTGTGTATGCCGGCAATGAGCGCGCTGACCTGGCGGTGTGGGCGGCGGCAAAGGCGGCGGTGATCGTGAACGCGAGCGCGGCGCTAGAGCGGGAGGCGCGTGCTAGATTCGTCGTGGAGCGCGCGTTCCCTTCCTACGTTCCCCGGGGCGACGCGTAGCGGCGAGCCCGGGGTCCACCGTTGCGGCGAGCGCGGAGAGGCTTCGGATTTAACGCGACATGGATCCCGGGTTCGCCGCTGCGCGCCGCCCCGGGAAGCGTCGGTGACGGTTAGCGAAACACCACGAAGCGCGCGCCGACGAAATTCCAGATCAGCACCAGCCCCGTGGCGATCACTTGCGCGAGCAGATACCAGAGCCTCTGCTCTGTCAGCATCGCGACGATGCCGGCGTTCAAAAACGCACTGACGCCGTAGAGCAGCGCGAACTTGAGGAAGCTTGAGCCGACCGGCGCGTCCGACTTGAACGTGTAGAGGCGGTTGAGCGTGTAGCTGACGGCGATGCCGACGATATAGCCAAGCGTGGTGGCCGCCACCGGGCCCAAGCCGGCCAGCTCGACCAGCGCAATCAGCACCGCGAAATGCACCGCCGTCGCGGCGACGCCGACCAGCGCGAAGCGAACGATCTGAGCAAGCAAGGTCGGCGGGCCGGACATGTAAGTCCGCTTCTGGCACATCGTGGCGCGCGCGCAAGATGTTGCGCGCGAAGCGGCTTTGGCGGATGTTCCGCGCAGAGGGCGACACATGATCCGCGTGGGCATCGGCGGCTGGAATTTTGAGCCGTGGAAGAACAATTTCTATCCGAAGGGCCTCGCGGCGACCAAGGAGCTCGCCTATGCGAGCGAGCGCCTTCACGCGATCGAGATTAACGCCACGTTCTATAAGACGCAGAGCCCCGCCTCGTTCAAAAAATGGGCGGCGTCGACGCCGGACAATTTCATGTTCACCGTGAAAGCCTCGCGCGCGGCGACGCAACGCAAGGATCTGCGCGAAGCGGCGGAATCGGTTGAATGGTTCCTGAACAGCGGCTTGACCGAGATGGGCGCGAAGCTTGGGCCGATCTTCTGGCAAATGGCGCCGTACAAGAAATTCGATCCGGCGGAGATGAAAGCCTATTTCGAATTGCTGCCGGAAAAGATCGGCAAGCAGCGCGTGCGCCACGCCATCGAAGTGCGCCATGACAGCTTCCTCGATCCGGCGTTCCGCAAGCTGGCGGGTGAGCACAACATCGCCGTGATCCACGTCGACGCCGACAAGCGCCCGGATTTCATGAAGCCGACGGCGGATTTCGTGTACGCGCGGCTGGAACGCACGCTGGCCGAGGAAGAGCTTGGCTATGCGAAGGCTGATTTGAAGAAATGGGCGAAGGTCGCGAAGGATTGGGAGAAGACCGGCGACACGTTCGTGTTCTTCATCTCCGGCGCCAAAGAACGCAATCCGCACGCGGCGATGGCGTTCATGGACATGGTGAAATAGCAGCCATGGATTTTCGGGACGTCATCACCAAGAAGCGCGACGGCGGCACACTCGCGAAAGAAGAGATCGCCGCGTTTGTCCGCGGGTTGAGCGATGGCTCGCTGGCGGCGGAGCAGGTGTCCGCGCTCGCGATGGCGATTTTGCTCAAGGGCTTCGACGCGCGCGAGACTGCAGCTTTGACGCACGCCATGGCGCATTCGGGCGTGACCATCGATTGGCGCGGCGAGAAGCTCGGCGGACCGGTGCTCGACAAGCACTCGACCGGCGGCGTCGGCGACAAGGTGAGTCTGATGCTGGCGCCGATCGTGGCGGCATGCGGTGGCTTCGTGCCGATGATTTCCGGGCGCGGGCTCGGGCACACCGGCGGCACACTCGACAAATTGAGCGCCATCCCCGGCTATGACGCAACGCCCGATCTGCCGCGCTTCAAGCGCGTGGTGAAAGAGGTTGGCTGCGCCATCGTTGGACAGACCAGCGATCTGGCGCCAGCGGACCGGCGCTTCTATTCGATCCGAGATGTCACCGGAACGGTGGAATCGGTGCCGCTGATCACGGCGTCAATTCTGTCGAAGAAGGTCGCCGCCGGGCTTGAAGGCCTGGTGATGGATGTGAAGGTCGGCAGCGGCGCGTTCATGCGCGAGATGGCGCAAGCCGAGACGCTGGCGAGAACGCTGACGGCGACGGCTGCTGAATTGGGCTTACCGGTGCACGCGCTGATCACCGACATGAACGAAACGCTTGGGATCACGGCGGGCAATGCCATCGAGGTGCGCGAGACGGTCGACTATCTCGCCGCCAACGGCCCACGTGAAGCGCGCTTGCACGAGGTGGTGATGGCTTTGGCGGCGGAGATGTTGCTGCTGGGCAAGATCGACACCGATCTGGAAAAAGGCCGCGCTCGCGCCGAGGCCGCGCTCGCAAGCGGCAAAGCGGCGGAGGTGTTCGCGCGCATGGTCGCGGCGCTGGGCGGACCGGCGGATTTCATGACGCGCTCGGATCATTACATGCCGCCGGCCCCGGTCGTGCGCGCGGTGACGGCGCCGCACGCGGGGCATGTGGCCAGCGTGGACGCGCGCGCCATCGGCATGGCGGTGATCGGCCTCGGCGGCGGGCGCATGAAAATCGAGGACAAGGTCAACGTGGCCGTTGGATTTTCCGAGATCGCGCCGATCGGCGCGCCGGTAGGTCCGGAGCGGCCTTTGGCTATGGTCCATGCGGACACCGAAACAGCGGCCGAGGCGGCCATCGCGGCGTTCCAGGCGGCCACTTTGGTCAAGGACAAGCAGCCGCCCGAACGAAAAATCATTCACGCGCGGCTCGCCGGCGCCTAAGCTGGCGGGACATTGGGGAGCATCCATGACTTTCGACCCGTCACGCGCCATGGGCGTGTTCGGCATTTTGGCGATCCTGGGGCTCGCCTTCCTGCTGTCCAACGGCAAAACGCGGCTCAATTTCCGCATCATCCTGTGCGCCTTCGCGCTGCAGGCGGCGATTGGCGCACTGGTTCTCTATGTGCCGATTGGGCGCCAAGGGCTGCAGGCGTTGTCGGGCGGCGTCGACCAATTGCTGGCGTTTTCCAATGCCGGCATCAACATGGTGTTCGGACCGCTCGCGACTGAATTCTCGTTCGCGCTGCGCATCCTGCCGATCATCATCTTCTTCGGCAGCTTGCTGGCGGTGCTTTATTATCTGGGCATCATGCAATGGGTGGTGCGCCTCGTCGGCGGCTTCCTGCGCATCGTGATCGGCACTGGCCGGATCGAAAGCCTCTACTCGGCGGCGAATATTTTCGTCGGGCAGTCGGAATCTCCTTTGGTGATCAAGCCCTATTTGCGTGGCCTGACGCCGTCGCAAATGTTCACGCTGATGTGCGTCGGCATGGCGGGCATCGCGGGATCGTTGCTTGCCGCGTACGCGTCGATGGGCATGCGCACGGAATATTTGCTGGCCGCGAGCTTCATGGGCGCGCCGGGCGGGTTGCTGATGGCCAAGATCATCATGCCGGACGACAAGCGCGAAAAAGGCGCGCCGGCCGAACCCGACATCAAGCTTGAGCAAGCGCCGGAGGATCGCGCGGTCAACATCTTCCAAGCGGCCGGGACAGGCGCGATGGACGGGCTGAAGGTTGCGGTGGCGGTGGCGGCTATGCTGATCGCGTTCGTAAGCTTGATCGCGATGCTCAACGGCATGCTGGGTGGCGTCGGCTCGTATTTCGGCCAACCCGATTTGAGCTTTCAAATGTTGCTGGGCTGGGTGTTCGCGCCAGTGATGTATCTGTGCGGCATCCCGTGGCACGAGGCGCAGATCGCCGGCGGCTTCTTCGGCGAAAAGCTGATCTTGAACGAGTTCGTGGCCTACACCGATTTCTCCGCGGTGAAGAACACGCTCTCCCCGCACACGCAGGCGATCATCACCTTCGCGCTCTGCGGCTTCGCCAATTTCACCTCGATCGCGATCCAGTTGGGCGTGCTGGGAGAGCTTGTGCCGGAGCGCAAAGGCGAGATCGCGAAATACGGGCTGAAGGCGGTGGCGGCGGGGTCGCTTTCGAACCTGATGAGCGCGGCCTTGGCGGGTTTGATCCTGAGCTTTGCGATCTAGATCGCCTTGCAAACCCACCAATCCAGTCGCACATTAGGGTGCTTGAAGCGCCCTTCTGGCGCGCACGAGCATTCATGACCGAAAACCGCCAAGGCCACATCCGTCTGACCTCCCATCCGGGTTCAGGCGCGCCCGTCCGTTTTCCGATCAAATGGGGCGCGGCGACCGCGCAAGAGCGCGGGCCGGTCGTCGGATCGATCACGGCGGGCTCTAACCGCAACGTGGTCGGCGCGCATGGCGGCTCTTATGCGGTGTACCGCGCGCTTGCGGTGTCGGCGGGCGCGCTCAATCCGAGCGCGCGTCCGGATTTGACCGACACCTCGCCGGTCGTGTCGTTCGGCCCCTTCCCGCAATGGCGCGATCCGAAGAAAATCGTCTCGCTCGATCCATGGGGCGCCGACGTGGCGCACGAGTTCAAGAGCGAACTCGACGGCGGGCTCGACATCCGCCCGACCATCGCGGTGACGAAAGCGCGGCTCACCCTACCGGAAATGGCCGACGCCATCGCAAAGGGCCGCGTGAAGGTGGATGGCGACATCGTGCGTGAGACGGGTGATGTGGCGGTGACGAAAGCCGCGATCGATCCGGTGTGGCATTTACCGGGCGTCGCCGAGCGGTTCGGCGTGTCCGAAGAAAAACTGCGGCACACTTTGTTTGAGCAAACCGGCGGCATGTACCCCGAACTGGTGACGCGCTCCGACATCGATATTTTCCTGCCGCCAATCGGCGGCATCACGCTTTACATTTTTGGCGATCCAGCAGCGATCACCGATCCGAAGCGCCGCTTGGCGTGCCGCGTGCACGACGAGTGCAACGGCTCCGACGTGTTTGGCTCGGACATCTGCACCTGCCGCCCCTATCTCACGCACGGCATCGAGGAGTGCGTGACGGAAGCGCAAGCGGGCGGCGCGGGGTTGATCGTGTATAATCGCAAAGAAGGCCGCGCGCTCGGCGAGGTGACGAAATTCCTCGTTTACAACGCGCGCAAGCGCCAACCGGGCGGCGATCAAGCGGCCACCTATTTCGAGCGCACCGAGTGCGTCGCCGGCGTGCAGGACGCGCGGTTTCAGCAATTGATGCCGGATATCCTGCACTGGCTGGGCATCACCCACATCGACCGGTTCATGTCGATGTCAAACATGAAATACGATGCGATCGCTGGCCAAGGCATCAGCATCGGCGAACGCGTGCCGATCCCTGCGGGCTTGGTGCCTGATGACGCCAACGTCGAAATGGAAGCCAAGAAAGCCGCCGGCTATTTCACGCCGGAAGGCGCGCCGAGCGAAGAAGATCTGTCGCGCGTGGTGGGCCGTGACCTCAAGGATTTCTGACACACGTTTCCCGGCCAAGCGTGCCTCAGCACGCGCAGAGCCGGGATCCATGCTTCGGCGTAACGCTGACGCGGCACGGTGTGCCTTCACCATGGGCCCCGGATGGCCGCGCTGCGACCTCCGGGGAGCGTGGTAGAGTGAGCGTGCGTGGTTTGTTGTCGGCAAGCGCCGTGCGCGCAAAGGCGGACGTCGTGTACGCGCGTGCGCTGGATGGATCGCTGCCGCATTGGCGCGTCGATCAAGCGGCGCTGGCGGCGTGCGCTGAGTTCGTCGCAAAGACCATCCGTGAGCGTTATCCAACTCTGGACGTGCCGTTTCACGCGCGGTGGCGGCATTTTGTCTTCGGCGGACGCGATCTGTGGGCCGAAATCGCGCGTGCGGCGGCTTGGCGCGACGCCGACGCGAAAGCGCGCGCCGAGTTCGATCTGGCGATCACCTCGGTGCTGCTCGACGCCGGCGCTGGCGCGGCATGGAGCTATCGCGACGATGCGAGCGGGTTGAATGCGAACCGCTCGGAGGGTTTGGCTTTGGCCAGTCTGCGGCTGTTCGAGTGGGGCGGATTTTCTGCCGAGCCCAGCGACCCGCTGCGGGCCGATGCGGCGGGTTTGAAGCGGATCGACGCCGCCGCCTTGGGCGACGCATTTCAGGTTTCACCGCACAATCCCCTGCTCGGACTCGACGGCCGCGCGGACTTGTTGAACCGGCTTGGCGCGCAGTGCGACGCCCGCCCGGACTTATTTGCGCGCGCCGACACGCCGCGCCCCGGCGGGCTCTACGACGTCTTGAAAGCGCGCGCGGAAAATGGCGCGTTGCGCGCGCCGCTGATCCTCGAAGCGTTGCTCGAAGGCTTGGGGCCGATCTGGCAGAATCGCCCCGTTGTTGACGGTGTCGCGCTCGGCGATTGCTGGCCGGTGGCAGAGCTCGGCTTTTTGCCCCTGCACAAACTCTCGCAATGGCTGGCCTATTCGCTGATTGAGCCGCTCGAGCGCGCGGGCGTCCGGGTAATTGAGATCGATGGGCTGACCGGGCTTGCCGAGTATCGCAATGGTGGCCTGTTCGTGGATGCGGACGTGCTGGTCGCGCGCGACGCGGGCGCGCTCGCCAAAAGCTATGATGTGTCCGAGCCGTTTGTTGTGCTCTGGCGTTCGTTGACGGTGGCGCTGCTTGATCGCATCGCACCTTTGGTGCGCGAGCGCCTGGGCGTCGCGGCCGAGGACTTTCCGCTCGCCCGCGTGCTAGAAGGCGGCACGTGGGCGGCCGGCCGCATCCTGGCGCGCGAGCGCAGAAGTGATTCCGGGCCGCCCTTCTCGATCAACAGCGACGGTACGGTGTTCTAGGTTCTGGTTTGGGGCGTTTGACATGCAAGGCGTAACAATCGTCGATCATCCGCTGGTGCAGCACAAGCTCACCATCATGCGCGACAAGGACACCAAAACCCGCGCGTTCCGCAACCTGCTGCGCGAAATCGCGACGCTGCTTTGCTATGAGGTCACGCGCGATCTGCCGACAGCGGCTTTGAAGATTGAAACGCCGGTAGCGCCGATGCAGGGCGTCGAGATCGACGGCAAGAAATTGGTGTTCGCACCGATCCTGCGCTCTGGGCTTGGCTTCTTGGAAGGGATGCTCGATCTGGTGCCGTCGGCGCGCGTGGCGCACATCGGACTTTATCGCGACCCGAAGACGCTCAAGGCGGTGGAGTATTATTTCAAGGCGCCGAGCGACATCGCCGAGCGCTTGGTGATCATCGTCGATCCGATGCTCGCCACGGGGCACACCGCCATCGCCGCAGTCGAGCGCCTGAAGGAGCACGGCGTGACAAACATGCGGTTCGTTTGCCTGCTGGCGGCGCCGGAGGGCATCGACGCCTTCCACGGCAGCCATCCCGACGTGCCGGTATGGACCGCCGCGGTCGACGAGCGCCTCAACGATCATGGTTACATCGTGCCTGGCTTGGGCGACGCGGGCGACCGCATGTACGGGACGCGCTAGCCGCCGCGAAGCGTGGACACACGCCGCTTTTTTCGGCACCATAGAGCCTCCTCCCAGGAGCCTTAACCATGCGCGCCATCATTGGCGTTTTGGACTCTTTCGGCGTCGGTGCGGCGCCTGACGCCGCCAAATTCGGCGAAGAGAAAGCCGACACGTTCGGGTCGATCGTCGCGGCGTGCGCCGAAGGGCGCGCTGATAAAGCCGGCGTGCGACAAGGGCCGCTCAACATTCCGAACCTGACGGCGCTGGGCCTAGGTGAGATTGGCGCAATGACTGGCAAGAGCTTGCCGCTTTCGCGCGCGAGCGCAGTGACGGGCCGCTATGGCCGCGCCGCGGAGAAAAGCTTCGGCAAGGACACGCCGAGCGGCCATTGGGAAATGATGGGCGCACCGGTGGAGTTCGAGTGGGGCTATTTTCCGAGAGAGTTTCCGAGCTTCCCGCAAGCGCTCACGGAAGCGTTGATCGAGCGCGCGAAACTGCCTGGCATTCTCGGCAACAAGCACGCCTCAGGTACGACCATCATCGAGGAATTGGGCGAAGAGCATATCCGCACCGGCAAGCCGATCGTTTATACCTCGGCCGATTCCGTATTTCAGATCGCCGCGCACGAAACGCATTTCGGTCTGGAACGGCTGTATGATGTCTGCCACATCGCCCGCGAGCTGGTGGATGAATACAATATCGGCCGCGTGATCGCGCGCCCGTTCGTTGGCGAAAGCGCGGCGACCTTCAAACGCACCGGCAATCGTCACGATTACGCAACGCCGCCGCATGTGCCGACCTTGCTCGACGTCGCTGTCGCAGATGGGCGCGAGGTCATTGGCATCGGCAAGATCAGCGATATCTTCGCTGCGCGCGGGGTGAGCAAGAACGTGCGCGCCGACGGTAACGAGGCGCTGTTCGACGCCATGCTGTCGGAAATGAGGAGCGCGCCAGACGGCGCGATCGTGTTCGCCAATTTCGTCGATTTCGACATGCTGTACGGCCACCGCCGCGATCTGGTGGGCTATGCCGCGGCGCTTGAAGCATTCGACCGGCGCTTGCCGGAGCTGTTGGCGGCGCTGAAGCCGGACGATCTCGTCGTGCTGAGCGCCGATCACGGCTGCGATCCAACTTGGCCCGGCAGCGATCACACACGCGAGCACGTGCCGATCATCGCCTTCGGGCCCAACATCGCACCCGGCCCGATCGGCACACGCGAGACGTTCGCCGATATTGCTCAATCCGTTGCCGACCATCTCGGCATGAAGCCGATGCCCGTCGGCCAATCTTTTCTTTGAGAAAGCGCCCATGACGAAACCGCGCGGCCCGCACCTCGTCCCTCCGCCCACCTCGCGCGACAACGCGCCCGCGCGCGTCGAAGGCACGCCATTCGACGGCGATTGGGTTGAAAGCCTGCGCATTGACCGGAGCGCGGTCGAGCGCCGCATCGCCACGCTGGGCGGCCGCCGCACGGTGAAGAAGCAATGGCAAGCGGCGTGGTTGCTAAAGGCGATCACGCTGATGGATCTCACCACGCTTTCGGGCGAGGACACCGACGAGCGCGTGCGCCGGCTGTGCGCTAAGGCGCGCAATCCGGTGCGCAAGGATTTGCTCGAGGCGATGGGCGCCGAGCATTTGCCGATCAAGACCGGCGCGGTGTGCGTCTATCACGAAATGATCGCGCCGGCGCTCGACGCGCTGCGCGGGTCCGGCATTCCGGTGGCGGCGGTTTCAACGGGATTTCCCGCAGGCCTCGCGCCGTTCAAGACACGTCTTGTCGAGATCGAAGAGAGCGTCGCGGCGGGCGCGGAAGAGATCGATATCGTGATCTCGCGCCGGCATGTGCTGAACAGCGATTGGCACGCGCTCTATGACGAGGTGAAGGCGTTCCGCGAAGCATGCGGGCCGGCGCATTTGAAGGCCATTATCGCGACGGGCGAGCTTGGCAACATGCCGAAGATCGCCAAGGCGTCGCTGGTGTCGATGATGGCTGGCGCCGATTTCATCAAGACATCCACCGGCATGGAGGCCGTGAACGCCAATCTGCCGGTGAGCCTGGTGATGATGCGGATGATCCGCGAGTTTCATCAGCGCACCGGCCAACGGGTCGGCTTCAAGCCAGCGGGCGGCATCGCCAAGGCGAAGGAAGCGCTCGCCTATCTCGTTTTGGTCAAGGAAGAATTGGGCAACGACTGGCTCGATCCGCACTTCTTCCGCTTCGGTGCCTCGCGCTTGCTGGGCGATATCGAGCGACAGCTGGAGCATTTCGTGACGGGCCGTTATTCGGCGGCGAATCGGCACCCAATCGGCTAGCATCGATGTCGAGTCGTTTCTTACGCTTCCCGGCCGCAGCGTGCGACGCACGCGAAGAGCCGGGACCCAGTGTTCAGGCAACACGTCCTATGAAGAACGCGCACACGTATGGATCCCGGATCGACGCTTCGCGCCGTCCGGGAAACGTGTGTCGCGTGGCAGTGCAAGGTTAGGCGCACCATGTCGAAACTCAGCCCCAGCGTCGCTGAAATTTTTGAAACCATGGAGTATGGCCCCGCGCCGGAAGAGCAAAACCGCGTGCGCGATTGGCTGAAACAGCACAGCGCGCCGTTTGGGCATTTCATTGGCGGCGAATGGACCAAGGCGTCCAAGCAGACGATCGACAGCGAGAACCCCGCGAACGGCGAAACATTGGCGCGCTTCTCGATCGCGAGTGACAGCGACGTCGATGCAGCTGTGGACGCAGCGAGCGCGGCGTTTCCGAAATGGAGCCGCGCAAGCGGATTCGAACGCGCGAAGGTGCTCTACGCTTTGGCGCGCTTGGTTCAGAAGAATTCGCGTTTCTTGGCGGTGCTGGAAACGCTCGACAACGGCAAGCCGATCCGCGAGACGCGCGACATCGATGTTCCGCTGGTGGCGCGGCATTTCTATCACCACGCCGGCTGGGCTCAGCTGATGGATCGCGAGCTGCCGGGACATGCGCCGCTTGGCGTCGTCGGCTCGATCATTCCGTGGAATTTTCCGCTGCTGATGCTGGCGTGGAAAATTGCGCCGGCGATCGCGATGGGCAACACGATCGTGTTGAAGCCCGCCGAATTCACCTCGCTTACTGCGCTCTATTTCGCCGAGCTTTGCCAAGAAGCGGGCGTGCCGCCCGGCGTGATCAACATCATCACCGGCGCCGGCGAAACCGGTGCTGCGTTGGTGAAACATCCGGGCGTCGCCAAGATCGCCTTCACGGGCTCCACCGACGTCGGCCGCCTGATCCGCGCGGAAACCGCAGGGTCCGGCAAGAAGCTGACGCTTGAGCTGGGCGGCAAGAGCGCCTTCATCGTGTTCGAAGACGCCGATCTCGACGGCGCGGTGGAAGGCTTGATCGATGCGATCTGGTTCAACCAAGGCCAAGTGTGCTGCGCGGGTTCGCGCCTGCTGGTGGAAGAAGGCGTCGCTGACATCGTCGTCGACAAAATCAAGCGGCGGCTCTCCACCTTCCGCATCGGCGATCCGCTCGACAAGGCGATCGACATGGGTGCTTTGGTCGATCCGGTGCAGCGGCAGCGCGTCGATGCGTTGGTGAAGCTCGGGGAAGCGCAAGGCGCGACGGTGTGGCGGCCAGATATTCCCTGCCCCACCGAGGGCTGCTTCTATCCGCCGACTTTGCTCACCGATGTTGGCCCCGCGAACATCGCCGTCACCGACGAAATTTTCGGCCCGGTGCTGACGGTGCTGCCGTTCAAGCATCTCGCGGACGCAATCGCGCTCGCGAACAATTCGCGCTACGGGCTTTCGGCTACGGTGTGGTCGCAAGATGTGAACCGCGCGCTCGAAACGGCGGCACAGATGAAGGCCGGTGTCGTCTGGATCAATTGCACCAATCAGTTCGACGCCGCCGCGGGGTTCGGCGGCTATCGCGAGAGCGGCTTTGGACGCGAAGGCGGACGCGAAGGCCTTTTCGAGTATGTGAAAGTGGACGGCGAGTGGGCAAAGGGCGAAGCAGCGGCGCCACGCGTTGCGGAACCGCCTGCGCCGGAAGCGACGGATCTCATCGACCGCACCGCAAAGCATTATATCGGCGGCAAGCAGGCGCGCGCCGACAATGGCGGCTCGTTTGCCGTCGCCACGCATGACGGGCGCTTTGCAGGCCGCATCGCCAGCGGCAATCGCAAGGATATCCGCGACGCGGTGGAAGCGGCATCGAACAATTCAGGCTGGGCCGGCGCGTCGGGCCACACGAAGGCGCAAATTCTCTATTATCTCGCGGAGAATCTTAGCCAACGCGCTGACGATTTCGCGCGCCATCTGAACGACTGGACTGGCGCGGGCGAAGGCAAGAAAGAGGTTGCGGCCTCGATCGAGCGATTGTTCGCGTACGCGGCCTGGGCCGACAAGTATGATGGCCAAGTGCACGCGCCGCCGGCGCGCAACATCGTTATCGCCATGAACGAACCGATTGGCGTTGTCGGAATCGTTTGCCCGGACCAGTCGCCGTTGCTGTCCTTGGTTTCACTGGTGGCGCCGGCGATCTCGATGGGCAATCGCGTCGTCGTCGTGCCGAGCGAGCGGCATCCGCTGATCGCGGCGGATTTCTACCAGCTGCTGGAAACTTCGGACGTGCCGGCCGGCGTCGTGAACATCGTCACCGGCATGCGCGACGAGCTGGCCGACACGCTTGCCAAGCACGATGGCGTGGATGCGCTTTGGTACTTTGGTTCAAGCACGGGCGCGGCGGCGGTGGAGAAGCTTTCCGCCGGAAATCTGAAGCGCACGTGGGTGAATTACGGCAAGGCGCGCGATTGGTATTCGCGCGAGTTTGGCGAAGGCCGGCAATTCCTGCGCGAAGCGAGCCAGGTTAAGAACGTTTGGGCGCCCTATTGGGAATAAATCAATTCGCCGTCGCGTAGGCGTCGATGGCATCCAGATGTTTGCGGATTTCCGCGTCCGCCAGAAATGAACCCAGGAACGAATTGCGCGCGAGCGTGACGAGATCGGCTTTGCTGAGATTCAGCGCAGCCGCCACGGCATTGTAATTGTCGTTGAGATAGCCGCCGAAATACGCGGGATCGTCCGAGTTCACGGTCGCGCGCAGACCGAGGTTGAGCATCTTTTTCAAAGGATGCTGCTTCATGTCGTGGACGACGCAGAGCTTCAAATTTGAAAGCGGGCAGACGGTAAGCGTCATCTCGTCTTCAGCAAGGCGCCGCACCAGATCGTCGTCGTCGAGCGAGCGATTGCCGTGGTCGATCCGGTCGACGTCAAGAAGATCGAGCGCTTCCCAAACGTAGGGCGCTGGACCCTCTTCACCAGCGTGAGCGACCAGCAACAAACCCTTGTCGCGCGCGGCGTCATACACACGCGCAAATTTGGACGGTGGATTGCCCTTCTCGCCGGAATCGAGCCCAATGCCTTCGATGCGACCGAGATAGGGCTCTGCAGCTTCCAATGTTGCGAACGCGCTCGCTTCGTCGAGGTGGCGCAGGAAGCACATAATAAGCTTTGAGCTGATCTTCAGCTTCTCCTCACCATCGATCAAAGCGCGCAGGATGCCGTCGGCGACGGTTGAAAACGCAACGCCGCGATCGGTGTGGGTTTGCGGATCGAAGAACACTTCGACATGGCGCGCGCCATCGGCTTTGACACGCTGCAGATACGCCCAAGTGAGATCGTAGAAATCCTGTTCTTTGAGTAGGACGTTGGCGCCCTGGTAATAGATGTCGAGAAAATCCTGCAGGTTCGAGAACGAGTACGCCGCGCGCACCTCTTCGACGCTCTTGAACGGAATTTCGACATTGTTGCGCTTCGCCAGCGCGAACATCAGCTCAGGCTCCAAGCTGCCTTCGAGGTGCAGATGCAATTCCGCCTTCGGCAGGCCGGCGATGAATTTCGAGAGATCGGACATGAGCACCTCCGCTAGCGCAGGCTTTGGTTGATCTTCGCCAGCGCGCTGATCGGCGGCGTGAGTTCGGCCTGGGTGAGCTTGTTGAGTGGCGTATCGACCGTATTGAGCCCGTCGTGCAGATCGCCTGCGTTTGGATCGACGAACAAGAGGCCGGTGACGATCTCCCCTTCCGCCGCTTTGCGCGCGAGGTAGCCCAGCGCGGAATTGCGATCACTCGGATCGTAATCCTCATGCAGCTTGCGGAAGCGCAGGATCGAGCCGTCGTGCTGGCGCACCTCTTTGAGCTCACCGGGCTTGTAGTCAGCGGTGATCGGCGCGCGCGGCGTGATCACGTCCATCCGGTTCACGGCTTCATTGTGCGCGCGCACGTAATCGAAGCTCTTGGTGGAGCCGACATGGTTGTTGAAAGCGACGCAGGGGCTGAGCACATCGAGGATCGCCGCACCCTTGTGGCTGAGCGCGCCTTTGATCAGCGGCACGAGTTGGGTTTTGTCGCCGGAGAACGAGCGGCCCACGTAAGTTGCGCCAAGTTGCAGCGCCAACATCACCAGATCGATGGGGCTGTCTTTGTTTTCCGCGCCCTTCTTGGCCTTCGAGCCCTTATCCGACGTGGCGGAGAACTGGCCTTTGGTGAGCCCGTACACGCCGTTGTTCTCGACCACGTACGTCATGTTGATGCCGCGGCGCACGGCGTGCGCGAACTGGCCGAGACCAATGGAGGCGCTGTCGCCGTCGCCGGATACGCCGAGATAAATCAGGTCGCGCGCTGCGACATTGGCGCCGGTGAGAACGGAGGGCATGCGCCCGTGCACAGCGTTAAAGCCGTGCGCCGGGCTGACGAAATAGTCCGGCGTTTTAGACGAACAGCCGATGCCTGAAAACTTTGCCAGGCGATGCGGCGGCAGATCGATTTCGTAGCAGGCCTGGATGATCGAAGCGCTGATGCTGTCGTGGCCGCAGCCGGCACAGAGCGTGGATATGCGGCCTTCATAGTCGCGACGCGTGAAGCCGAGCGCGTTCTTCTCAAGCGTCGGGTGATGCAGCGGCGGCTTAGCGATGTAGGTCATTGTGCGCGCTCCGGCATCAGGGCAGCGCCCGCTTTGAGCTTGTCGGAAATAGCTTTGATGATGAAGCGCGCGGTGATCGGCGTGCCATCGTAGTGCAAGATCGAGACGAGCTGCGCGGGATCGACGCCGCCTTCGTTGACGATAAGGGATTTCAGCTGCGCATCGCGATTCTGTTCGACCACGAACACGCGGTCGTGCGCCCGAATGAACTCGAACACTTCGTCGCGGAACGGAAAGCCGCGCACACGCAGCGCATCGAGATGCACGCCCTGCTCGGGCAGCTTCGCCAACGCTTCCGCCATCGCCGGATCGGTGGAGCCGAAATAGATAACGCCGTCGGGCGTGCGGCGCTCGGCCTTGTGTTCGACGCTGGCCGGCACGAAGCCCTTCATCGTCTCCCATTTGCGCAGGAGGCGCTCCATGCCCTCGGTGTAGTCGGCGCCGATTTCGCTGTAGCGCGCGTCTTTGTCGTGGCTGGAGCCGCGCGTGAAATACGAGCCCTTGGTGGGGTGCGTGCCTGGATAGGTGCGATAGGGCACCGCGTCGCCATCGACATCGCGATAGCGGCCAAAAGCTGCGCCGCCTTGCAAATCTTCGTAGCTCAGCACCTTCCCGCGATTGATCTTGCGGTTCTCGTCCCACTGGAACGGCTCGCACAGCCATTCCTGCATGCCGATGTCCAGATCGAGCATGACGAATGTGGTCGTTTGGAAATGATCGGCGAAATCGAACGCGAGCGCGCTCATTTCAAAACATTCGCTGGGGTTCGCGGGGAACAGCATCGGATGCTTGGTGTCGCCGTGGCTGGCATAGGCCGCGGATATGAGATCGGCTTGTTGCGTGCGCGTGGGCATTCCGGTGGACGGACCGCCGCGCTGCACGTCGAAAATCACCGCGGGGATTTCGGCGTAATAGGAAAAGCCGATGAACTCCGTCATCAGCGACACGCCTGGCCCGCTTGTGCACGTGAAAGCGCGCCCGCCGGCCCAACCTGCGCCCATCACCATGCCGATCGAGGCGATTTCGTCTTCAGCTTGCACGATCGCGTAGCGCGCTTTGCCGGTGACGGAATCGGTGCGCAGGTCGCGGCAGTACTTTTGGAATGCATCCGCGAGCGAGGTGGACGGCGTGATGGGATACCAGGCGCAGACAGTGGCCCCGCCATAGACCGCGCCTAGCGCGCAGGCGTCGTTGCCTTCAACGAAAATACGATCGCCGACCTTGTCGGAGCGCACCACTTTGAGACCGATCTCGGGCAAATGCTCGGCGGCATAGGCGCGGCCAAGCTCAAAGGCTTTCAAGTTCGGCTGGATCAATTTGTCCTTGCCCTTGAACTCGTCGTTCAGCCGCTCTTTCACAGCGTTGATATCGAGTCCCAGCAAGTGTGCGAGCACGCCGACATAACAGATGTTCTTGAACAGCTGACGCTGGCGCGGATCCTGAAACTCGGCCGCGATCAGCTCCGTCATCGGCGCGCCGATGACGACAACATCGTCGCGGAATTTGGAAGCTGGCAGCGGCTTTGAGGAATCGTAGAGCAGATAACCGCCCGGCTCGAGGCTCTTGACGTCGGCGTCCCAGGTTTGCGGGTTCATCGCCACCATCAGATCGACGCCGCCGCGCCGGCCAAGCCAGCCCTCGCCGCTCAGCCGCACCTCGTACCAGGTCGGCAGCCCCTGGATGTTGGACGGAAAGATGTTTCGCGCCGCAACGGGCACACCCATCTTCAAAATGACCTTGGCGAACAAGCCGTTGGCCGAAGCCGACCCGGAGCCGTTCACATTGGCGAATTTGACGACGAAATCGTTGGTCGCGGTGATCGGCTTCGGCATGCGCGAAAGTCAGCCCTGATGCACGGCGCGCGAGCGCGCTGGGGCATCATCAATAGCCGCTCAGCGGCGGCAATTGAAGGGGCGCATTAGGAGGATGCGCCCGACGCCGGGCGACTGCCCGGCGGGCCGCTGAACACGATGGCGGCATCGCCAAAGGCCTGACGATAACGGGCCAGAGTGGAAAAGCGGATCGTCCGATAGCCCATCACGGGCTCGACGACGACGAACGTGTCGTCCTGATAGCCGGTCACCAGAAGATAATGGTTCACGACAGCTGTGTTGGTGAGTTCGGAGACGCGCCCGGCGCGGTTGATCAAGGCGTTGCGGGCGACACCGATCACCGGCGCATCTCCGCCCGGCAAAGCGCGTTGTTGAACGTATATCGAGGGGAGCCGGACAGGAACAAGCACCGGGCGGCCGCTTTCGAGCTCGCGGATCAGGCCCTGCTCGGGCATGCGCACGGCGCTGGCCAGAAGGCGCTGCTGCTGCGCGAGCGCGATCAATTCTGTCATCGAGTAGCCTGCGCCATCGGCAGGCGGGTGGTCGTGGTAGAGGGCGTCGCCCGTCAACGTACCCGGGCCGCGCCAGTAATTGACGACGCTCGCAAGCGCGTGCGCGCCGCAGGAGGGCCCACGTGTCTGCCGATCGTGAACCACCGGCAGCACCAGCGCTGACGAGTTCACCTCACGGTCGAACACCTCAAAACTATTGCTGCCGCTGCTTTCGGCGAATGTGCTCACGTCCGGGGTCGGACTAAGCGCACATCCCGCCGCACACAGCGACAGCAACATAACACTGAGGCTTGCGCCTCGGATCATTAGCCGACCGCGACGGCGATGATGACCACGCCAGCGAGAATGCCGAGCAGCAGCCATTGATTGTCGGTGATGCCGGCTTGGTATTGCGCGGCTTCTTCTTCAGACAGCACGCGGACTTCATAGCCCTGCTGTTGCAGTTCGACGGCGCGCTGCGTGGCGCTGGCGTCGAGGCCATACGCTTGCAGTTCAGACGCACTGAACGTTTGCGGCGCGGCGGTGCGGAATTCGTCGGCGAAAGCGGGAGCGGCGACCGAGGTGAGCGCGAGGCTGAGAGCGGCCGCGGCGGCAATACGATTGATCATTGTAGGTCCCCTTCTGGGCGTCGGGTTGGCGATAAACGCCGACGCCCGCAAAGGCGCCGACGATCCTGGCGGCGTCGCAACCGACGTCGCAGATCACCACGACTACGCACCGCCAGATCAATTGTTCCCGAAATACCGGCTGGATCATCTAAAGCTTTGTTTAGACGTCATTTTATGAACGCGCGCGGTCGCGCTTACACGCCGCGCTCAGCGTGCGTCGCGAATGCTCTACTCGGCCGCGACCGCGTGCGGCGACCGCTTGGCCGGCGGCGTGCTGGCGCAGCCGGCGTGCGTCATTTCAAGATAGAATTGCTGCATGTCCCACGCGCCCGTCGGGCAGCGTTCGGCGCAGAGGCCGCAATGCAGGCAGACGTCTTCGTCCTTGGCCATGATGCGCCCGGTGGGCAGGCCGTCGGCGACGTAGATGTCTTGCGTCTCGTTCGCCGCGGGCGCCTTGAGGCGCGTGCGAAGGTCGCTCTCCTCGCCATTCTCGGTGAAGGTGATGCAATCCATCGGACAAATGTCGACGCACGCGTCGCACTCGATGCAGAGCTTGGCTTCGAACACGGTTTGGACGTCGCAATTCAGGCAGCGTTGCGCTTCCTTAAAGCCAAGCGAGAGATCGAAGCCTTTCTCGACCTCGACTTTCACATTCCGCAGCGCAATTTCGTTTTCGACGTGGGGCACCTTGTAGCGCAAATCGAGCGAGACATCGTTGTCGTAGCTCCATTCGTGGATGCCCATCTTGGTCGACATCATCGATACGCCAGGCGGCGGACGCTTGGCGACATCCTTGCCGGTCAGGTGAATGTCGATCGAGACGGCCGCATCGTGACCGTGCGCCACCGCCCAAATGATGTTCTTCGGCCCGAAGGCGGCGTCGCCCCCGAAAAACACGTTCGGGATCGTCGATTGCATGGTGACGCTATCGACCTTGGGCATGCCCCATTTGTCGAATTCCATACCGGCGTCGCGTTCGATCCAGGGGAACGAATTCTCCTGCCCGACCGCGACCAACACGTCGTCGCACTCGAAATGCTGATCCGGTTCGCCGGACGGCACGAGCGCGCGCTTGCCCTTCTCGTCCTTCGCCCAGTGCATTTTCTGGAACGTCACGCCGGTGAGCTTGCCGTTCTCGTGCGTAAACTCCTTCGGCGCGAGGAAATTGTGGATCGGGATGCCCTCGTGCTGGGCGTCGTCTTTCTCCCACGGACTGGCCTTCATCTCGTCGAAGCCAGAACGGACGACCACCTTCACGTCGGCCCCGCCCATGCGACGCGAGGTGCGGCAGCAATCCATCGCGGTGTTGCCACCGCCGAGCACGATCACGCGCTTGCCGATGCTGTCGATGTGCTCGAACGAGACGCTCGAGAGCCAATCGATGCCGATGTGAATGTTTTTCGCCGCTTCCTTGCGGCCGGGCAGATCAAGATCGCGGCCGCGCGGCGCGCCGGTGCCGACGAAAACGGCATCCCAGCCTTGCGCGAGAAAGGATTTCAGCGAATCCACGCGCTCGCCGAGGTGCATTACCGGTTCGAGACGGGTGATGAAGCTCACCTCCTCGTCGATCACGCTTTCCGGCAAACGGAAACGCGGAATCTGCGTGCGGATCATCCCGCCGGCTTTCTTGTCGCCGTCGTAGACGTGAACCTCGTAGCCGAGCGGCAGAAGATCGCGCGCCACGGTGAGCGACGCGGGGCCCGCACCGATGCATGCCACGCGCTTGCCGTTCTTCTTGGCGACCGGAACCGGCATACGGGCCTCGACGCCCTCGCCCTTGTTGTCAGCGGCGACGCGCTTCAGGCGGCAAATCGCGACAGGTTCTTTCTCAACGCGATCGCGCCGGCACGCGGGCTCGCAGGGGCGATCGCAGGTGCGCCCGAGAATCCCGGGAAACACGTTCGACTTCCAATTGATCATGAAGGCGTCTGCGTAGCGCCCGTCCGAGATCAAACGAATATATTCGGGCACCGGCGTGTGCGCGGGGCAAGCCCATTGGCAATCCACGACCTTGTGAAAATAGTCGGGGTTGCTGATGTCCGTCGGCTTCAAGCGGCCGTCTCCCTGTTTTGCCGGCAGACTAGCGGCTCAAGGGCGCTCGTGCAAAGCGCGATGCGGTCAGCGCGGCGCGATCGTGAAACTCAGCGGCGCCAGGCCGTCGATGCCGCCTTTGACGATGTCGCCGGGCTCGATTTTGCCGACGCCAGCGGGCGTGCCGGTGAAAATCAGGTCACCGGCGCGCAATTCGAACGACCGTGAAAGGTGCGCGATGATCTCCGGCACGCTCCAGATCATTTGATCGAGATCGGCGTCTTGCTTGATCGCGCCATTCACCGACAGCCAGATGCGACCCGAACGCAACTGGCGCGCACGTGCGGCGGGCGTCAGCGGGCCCAGCGGCGCGGAATTGTCGAAACCCTTGGCAAGATCCCAAGGCGCGCCTGCGGCTTTGGCTTCGGCTTGGCGATCGCGGCGGGTGAGATCGACGCCGACGCCATAGCCCCACACGCATGTCATCGCGTCGGCCTCGGCGATGTTCATTCCGCCGCTTGCGAGCGCGAGCACGAGTTCGATCTCGTGATGCAGGTTGGACGTGTTTTGCGGATATGGAATCGTCGCGCCATCGGGCGCAACCGCGTCGGCCGGCTTGGTGAAAAACACCGGCGGTTCGCTTTTGGGATCGTTGCCCATCTCCTTGACGTGATCAGCGTAGTTGCGGCCGACACAGAAAATGCGGCGGACGGGAAAGCGGGCGTCATCGCCAACAACGGCGACGGTGGGGATGGCGGGCGCGTCGATCACAGTGTGCATGGCTCAAGCTTTGAGCACGCGCACGCGCCAGCGTAAACTCCCGTTTCAAGCGAGTTTTGCGGCCAAATCCTTGCATTACAACGCGCCAGCCGGAACACTCCGGCCAGAGGCGATGGATGGAGTGGCTGTTCATTTTTGGCCTGGGCCTTTGGGTCTGGCTGATGTGGAACCGCGTCGAGGTGCTCACCCGGCGCGTCGAAGAGCTGACGCGCGCGCTTGGGCAAGCGCAGGCCAAACCCGCTGAGGCGCCCCCTGCGCCGGCGCCCGATCCGCGCGGCGAATTGCTGCTCGACACGCCGTTGCCGCCTGAGGCGCCCGTCGATGAGCCGAAGCCGCTCTGGGTGCAGCGTTTGGCGGACGATCGCGAACCGCTTTTGTTGACTGAAGTCGTGCCGCCGGCAGCGAATGACGAGGCCAACACGCCCTCGCCAGCGCTTGAGCCCGTGCATGAAGCGCCGCGCGTCTTTCATGCGGCGGAGCCGGCTGCGCCGAAACGCGATCGCGCCCTTGAGACCTGGCTGGCTGAGAACGGCCTCGCCTGGATGGGCGGCGCCTTGCTGGTGCTGGGAGGCGCCTTCATCGTCACCTTCGCGGCGCAGCAAGGCTTCTTCACGCCGTTGATGCGCTTGGGCGCGGCGACGCTCTTGGGCGCCGTTTTGATCGGCGCCAGCGAATGGGTCCGACGCGGCGGGCGCTGGAAACTCATCGATCACCCTCTCGCCGCGGCGCTGCTCGCTGGCGCCGGCGCATCGACGCTTTATGCAGCGTCTTGGGCCGCCTACGGCGTGCTTCATTACGTTGAGTGGGGCTGGGCAGCGATCTTGCTGGCAGCGTGCTCGCTGTCGTTGCTTGGCTTGTCGTTTCTGCATGGCCAAGCGCTCGGCGTGCTGGCGGTGATCGGCGCGATGTTGGCGCCGCCGCTGACGACGCTCAACGGCTGGCCGGCTTCGGCGCTGACCTTGTACGTCTGCGTGGTTGGCGCTGCCGGCTTCGGCGTCGCGGCGCTGCAGCGTTGGGCTTGGGTTGCAGCCGCTACGGTGGCCGGGCTCTACGTGTGGTTTGTCGCAGCGGTTGCAGCCGCCGACATGGTGCGTGCGCTCGCGTTGCTTACGTTCGCCAGCGCTGGCGGCGCGGCGATGGGTTTGCGCAAACCGCTGAGCGACGACAGCGCATGGCGCGTGGCCGGCGACACGCTTCCGTCGGGTGCGATCTGCGTGAGCTCGGTGCTGTTGCTGTGGACATGGCTTTCGCTGGCGGACGCGCCGGCGCCACGCCTGGACATCGCCATGCTGGTTGGCCTGTTGCACGTCGCTCTTGCAGCGGGCGCGGTGCGCGCGCGGGTGGCGCACGCAGCAGCGTTCGCCACCGCAGCCACCGCCTTCGTGTTCGGCGCGATGGTTTTTCTGCAAGCGCGCACACTGATCGATGCGCTGAGCGACAATTTTTACATTTGGGCGCTCGCCAGTGCGACGGCGATTGGCGGATCGGCCTTGCTCGCGCGCGCCGATCGGCACGGGCGCGCGCTCACGGCCGGTGCTGGTGCAATCGGCGCGGCGCTGATGGCGCTGCTCGCCGTGTTCTCGCGCGACGCTTGGTCGGATGTGTCGGTGTGGGCGCCATTGTTCGCGGGCGCTGCATTGCTCGCGGCGGCCGCGCATGTAGCGTCAAAACAGGTCGCCACGCCCGACAAGGATTGGGCGACGGATCTGTGGGCGTTGGCCTCCGCTGGATTGGTGATCGTTGGCCTGGAATCGCTGTCGCCGTTTGAGGTGCGACCGGCGATGATCGCCGCCAGTGCGGCGGGATTTGCCTTCGTGCTGGATCAACGCGGATGGCGCGGCTTGGGCTGGGCGGCGCTAGCGGCGGCGACGCTCAGCTTGGCGCATGCCCTCTCCGGCGATTTCGTTGGCGACGCGTTGGCGGGCTTTGTGTCGATCTGGCAGACGCTGAGCGTGCTCGGCGCGGCGGCGGCCTCATTGTTCGTCGCGTCCTATCTCGCCACGCCGCGTCAGCGCGACGCAGGAGAAGCGTTGAGCTCGGGCGCCATTCTGGTGGCGCTTTTGGCGGCGTTTCATGCGCTGCGCTGGATCGCGGCGGGCGGCGCGGGCGCGCGTCTGGACGGTTTCACCGAAACCGCACTGCACGTGCTGACTTTGATCGCCGCGGGCTATTTGGCGCTGCCGCGCGGCCCCAATGCTGGACTCATTGCCCGCGCGCGCGGGCACGTGCTGATGGGCGCCGGGCTGCTCTATGCGCTGCTGCAATTTGGCATCGCGTCGAACCTATGGTGGGGATCGACGCCGGCGCTGACGACCGGCCCGATCCTTTTCAACACGCACGCTTTGGCATTTGCGGCGCCGGCGGCGCTCGCGAGCGCTGCGTCGTCGCGGATGTATGAACGCTCAAGAGCGGCAGGTCGCGCTTACGGCCTTGCGGGCGCGTTGTTTTGGCTGATGTGGGCCGTGCTAGAACTGCGACGCGCGTTTCACGGCGACGCGATGTCCACTGCAGCAATTGGCTTGCTCGAAGCGCACAGCTACGGGCTGGCCGCTCTGTTGGCCTCCCTGATCGTGGTCTGGGTGTCACGCCAACGCGTTGCGATAAATGCCGAACGCCCGTTCACGCACGATTTGGCGTTGGTGTCGCGCGGCGTCGCGGTGGCGGGAATTGTCGTGGCCGCGTTGATCATGCTGGTGCTGCGTCATCCCTGGTGGGGCGCGCAATGGGGCGACACGACAGCCGAGCTCTCGACGTCGCTGTCGGTGCTGGCGCAAGCGCTGGCCGTGGTGCTTTCGCTTTACCTCGGGCGCGCGCTATCGCGCGGCGATGGGTTGGAGCGCTCGCGCTTTCTCGCGGCGTCTGCGGCAGCGGTGTTTGCCTGGAGCTTCGGCCATTCGGCGATACGCTGGCTGCATCATCGCGCAGCGATGGACGATGGTGGCGCACTCTCTGGGCTCGAAGGCTTCGCGCATGCGCTGTGGCCGCTGACTTTGGTTCTGGCGGCATCGTCGCTGACGCAACGCGCGCCGGGACGCGACACGGTGCGCGCGTATCTGCACGATCTGGAAGCGTTGTGGGGTACTGCGATCTGGCCCGCGATGGCGTGGGCGGCGTTCGGACTTTGGTTCGTGTTCAATCCGTGGTGGGGCTGGGCGCCGGCATCGGCGGCGACATGGCTTGCGGCGGCTATTGGTTTGACGAGTTTGCTGCTCGCGGCGTGGTTCAGCGCCTACGCGCACCAAACACCACACATACGCTGGCGTAGCGCGTTTGAAAGTGCGGCGCGCGTGGCGTGCGTGGGGCATTTGTTCGTGGCGCTGTCGCTGACGATCCGCCGGCTCTACCAGGGACCGGATATGCGCGCCGCGCTCGAAGCCGGCAGCTTAGAGACGTGGACCTATTCCGCGCTTTGGGCGGTGTTCGGCGCAGGCGTGCTGATGGTCGGCACGGTACGCAGCGATTCCGCGCTGCGCTGGAGCGCTTTGGCCATCTTGTTCGGCGTCGCCGCCAAGGTTGGATTGTTCGACATGAGCGAACTCGATGGCTTGATCCGCGCGGGTTCGTTCTTGGGGCTTGGCGCGGTAGCGATGGTCGCGGCGCTTGCGGCGCAGCGGCTCGGCAAACGCGTGCAGGCGGCGGATTAGGATAAGCGCTCTGCGTGGAAGGCGATGTGATCAGCGATGAAGCTGGCCATGAAGAAATATGAGTGATCGTAGCCGGGCTGGCGGCGAAGCGTGAGTTTCTGGCCCGCTGTGCGCGCGGCCGCTTCGAGCAAGTCCGGCTTGAGCTGATTTTCCAGAAATGAATCGGCTGTGCCCTGATCGATGAGGATGTCGTCGAACGGCTTGGCTCCGCCCGCTTCCATCAGCAAAGACGCGTCATGCGCCTTCCAGCTTTCGCGATCGGCGCCGAGGTAGGCGTTGAACGCCTTCTCACCCCACGCGCAGCGCGTCGGCGAGGCGATTGGCGCAAATGCTGAGACGCTTCTGAACAGCTGCGGATGCTTCATCGCCAGCGTGAGCGCACCGTGGCCGCCCATCGAATGGCCGAAGATGGAGCGCTTGGGCTGCAGCGGAAACGCCGCCTCCACCGCGGCGATCAGATCGCGCGTGACGTAGCTTTCCATCTTGAAATGCGGCGCCCAGGGCGCTTGCGTCGCATCGATGTAGAAGCCCGCGCCTTGGCCGAGGTCGTAGGCCGCATCGTCAGCCACCCCCTCACCGCGCGGCGAGGTGTCGGGCGCGACAATCGCCACGCGGTGGTGCGCGGCTGCCTCGTAGGCGCCGGCCTTGGTGGTGAAATTGTCTTCGGTGCAGGTGAGACCGGAGAGCCAGATGAGGTACGGAAACGGGCCCTCGCCGTATGGCGTGAACACAGAGAGCGCCATCTTCGTGCCGGTGCTGGCGCTTTGGTGGTGCGCGTAGGCGAGCGCGCCGCCGTGGACGACGTGGGTCTTGGTGATTTCGACGTTCATGCGGGTTTGGCGCCTTCGCGTGCGAAACCTTCCAGCAGCATCGCGTAATCCTCAGGCGGCGGAAATTCGGGGTAGGAATGTTTCGCGCCGCTGACGACGCCGGGCAGTTTGTCTTGCGCGCCGGATTCTGCGTACGGCCGGACCCAGCTCGAATCTTCCAGCAAGGTGGGCCGCACGTTCACGAACAGCTGGCCCTCGGGGCGCGTGAACAACCAGTTCTTGCAATGCGGGCAGAACGAATGCTTCAGCTCGTCGCGATGCATGCCGCCAATGACGGGCTCGCCCGCGACCACCTCGAACCCTGAGATCGGAATAAGCAGCGAAAGCGAATACGCGCCGCCAGTCAGCCGTTGGCACGAGCGGCAATGACACGCCATCACGATCATCGGTGGCTCGTTGATGCGCATCTGAACGCGGCCGCATTGGCACGACGCGGATAGTGGGAGTTTCCAATTGCTCATGCGCCCTCACCAAATCGCGATTGCTGTGTTGTGCTTGTCCGAAAACGCCAAGACACTCGAATAGGCGCCAAAGGCGAACTCGGCGTTTCCCTGCAAGCTTCCCTCCGGCTCATCGTCTGCGGTGAAATCACCGCTCGCCACGTCAACGGATCCGCTATCTCGAGCGTAGATCAAACCGCGGTTGAGCCACGAATCTGGTTCTACGCTATCGCTCCAGTAGCCCTTACGTACGAACGCCATCGCGTTTCGGAGAAACTTCGTTGAACAGGTCAGAACCCTCTCATGCAGCGGCGACTCAACAAATGTCACGCCGTCAAAATCGCCTGGAACAATGAGAGACGACTCGAATGCCGCGATCGGACCGATGAGGTAGCCTTTCGGTCCTGCCTCAGCGAGCGCGACATCGTCCATTGGATCGGCCGGCATTGACAGCGGCATAGGCAGGTCGGGGCGGTGCAAGTGAGCCGCAACAAGCGTGAGTGCGTCTCGACCTTCCTGATGGAGCTTGATGGTGTGGTAGTCAGTTTCGTCGTCGTTCCATGAAACACCGTGCTCGAAAGTCGAGCGCATCCACGCCAGGTGCTCCGTTGCCTCGTCCGACGTCGGCCACGCTGGCGTTGGGCCTGCAAAACTCGACTGGTACTTGACGCCGTTCTCGCGCGCCCAGCGCTGAATCTCGTTCTCCCAGTTGTTCGTGTAGAACCGAACTAGAGATCCCGAGTAGATGTGAACGCCCATCGCAAATGCCTCATCAAAACACCACCACGCTGCGGATGCTCTTGCCTTCGTGCATCAAATCGAACGCGTCGTTGATGCGCTCCAATGGCATGGTGTGGGTGATCATCGAGTCGATTTGGATCTTGCCGTCCATGTACCAATCGATGATGCGCGGCACTTCGGTGCGGCCGCGGACGCCGCCGAAGGCGGTGCCTTTCCAGACGCGGCCGGTGACCAACTGGAACGGGCGCGTGGCGATTTCCTTGCCGGCTTCGGCCACACCGATGATGATGCTCTCGCCCCAGCCGCGATGGCAGGATTCAAGCGCTTGACGCATCACTGTGGTGTTGCCGGTGCAGTCGAACGTGTAATCGGCGCCGCCGCCGGTCAGCTCGACGAGATGCTCGACGATGTCGCCCGACACATCCTTCGGATTGACAAAATGCGTCATGCCGAACTTGCGGCCCCATTCCTCGCGCGCAGGATTGATGTCGACGCCGACGATCATGTTCGCGCCAACCAGCTTCGCGCCTTGAATGACGTTGAGCCCGATGCCTCCCAGGCCGAAAACGATGACGTTGGCGCCCGGTTCGACCTGCGCCGTGTTCGTCACCGCACCGACGCCGGTGCTGACGCCGCAGCCGACGTAGCAGGCCTTATCAAACGGTGCGTCTTTGCGGATTTTCGCGAGCGCGATCTCCGGCAGCACCGTGAAGTTCGAGAACGTCGAGCAGCCCATATAATGCGCGACGGGCTTGCCCTTGTAGAAGAAGCGCGACGTGCCGTCCGGCATCAAACCCTTGCCCTGCGTGGCGCGGATGGCGGTGCAGAGATTGGTCTTGCGCGAGAGGCAGCTTTTGCATTGCCGGCATTCCGGCGTGTAGAGCGGGATCACGTGATCGCCGACAGCGACGCTGCTCACGCCCGCGCCGATCTCGCGCACGACGCCTGCGCCTTCGTGGCCGAGGATCGAGGGGAAGATGCCTTCGCTGTCGAGGCCGTCGAGCGTGTAAGCGTCGGTGTGGCAGATGCCGGTGGCTTTGATCTCGACCAGCACCTCGCCCGCCTTCGGGCCTTCGAGATCAAGCTCGACGATTTCCAGAGGCTTCTTGGCTTCGAACGCGACGGCGGCTCTGGTCTTCATGTGTGGGCTCTCCTGCCCTCGCTTTAATCGGACGCGCAGAGAAAAAACAACGCCTCCCAGTCGCACACCCGCGAAAGCTGGTGAAGAACCGGGCTCCAGGCTTGATGCGATCGCACGTGCGTGACCCATGGATCCCGGCTCGCGCGCTGCACGCTTGGCCGGGAACCGTGGAGACTCAAAGCCCCATGAAATGACTGGCGAAGCCGTGCTCAGGCGTCCAGATGTGCAGCATCCAGCCGGGTTGCTCACTGGTCTTCGGCGCGATCGGCTGGGCGTCGGTCATCGCCAGACCGTAAATCCACGACGTCGACGGCGCGACGATCGCCGGTGCGTGCGCCACCTGGCCGATAGCGACGCGATGGTGATGGCCGCAGACGATGCGTTGCACCTGCTTGTGACGCGCGACGATGGCAGCAAAGCGATCTGGTTCGTGCAGGCCGATGCGATCGAACAAGAGGTCGTGGGTGAGAAATGGCGGGTGGTGCAGCGCGATCAGAGTCGGCTTGTTGGGCGCGGCCGCGAGAGTTGTTTCCAACCAATCAGCGAGCGCGGGCGTAAAATCGCCGTGGGTTTGGCCGGGCACGATCTGGTCTATGGCGACGATGCGCACGGCATGATCGTCGATCACGTAAGAGAGATTGTCGCCGCGCGGCAGGTAGCGATGATTGGAGAACGCGTCGCGCATCAAGGCGCGGTCATCATGATTGCCGGGCAGCACGTAGAACGGCGCCGGCGCATCGGCCAGAGCGCGCGTGAGTTCGGCGTATTCCTCGGGCTTTTCGTCGTTGACTAGATCGCCCGTCAGCAAGATCGCGTCGGCGCCGTACGCGCGCGCGCCAGCCAGAGCGCGTGTCAGCGCTTGCGTCGGCGCATCGGAGTCGGCGCGGATGTGCGGATCGGAAATCTGCGCGAGGACGAGCCTCATGGCGCGCGCCTATTCTCTAGCGTGATCTTTAGCGTGATCACTGTCAGCCCTCCCAAGGCGCGCGAGCATGGCGCCATGGCGCTGCATCGTCTGTGCCCAAGGTCACACCGTTACACTTGACTCACGCTCAGTCGAGCGCGCGCGCGACACGGAAGCCCAAAGCGGGGCCGCGCGTGTTCACATTTTCGGCACGACGGGCGGCCGCGCGCAATGCAGGCGCTTGATCGGCATAGCCGCCGCCGCGGTGGACACGGCGCGTGCACTCGTCGGCTTGCACTGCGGCGCCGTCGATCGGCGCGAGCTGGTAATTGCGTGAGTAGCAATCCTCGACCCATTCGGCGGCGTTGCCGTGCATGTCGGCGAGGCCGAACGCATTGAGCGCGTGGCTGGCGACGGCGTCGGTACGGCGGGCGCGATAGGTGGCGTCGCGGGTGGTGAGCGTGGCGCCGGAGGCATACGCGGTGCGCGCGCCGGCGCGGGCGGCGTATTCCCATTCCGCTTCACTGAGCAAGCGATAGCGCGTGCCGCCGCCTTGGGCGTTGAGCCAATCGAGATAGGCTTGCGCGTCGGTCCACGACACGCCGATCAAGGGCTGGCTGCCGCGGCCCCAGCCGCGATCTTGCGGCGAAAAGCCATTGCATCCGCCGCCGCCGAGGCATGCGTCCCATTGCGCAAAGGTGATCTCGGTTTTGCTGACGGCGAAGGGCGCGACCGACACCTCGCGTGTCGGGCCTTCGTCGGCTGCGCGCCCGGCTTCGTTCGCCGGCGAGCCCATGACGAACAAGCCGCCGGGCAGCACCACCATCTCGGGACAATTGGCGCAATCGCGGAAGGTCGTGCCGGCTTGCGGACGATTGGGAGCCGCGACTTCGGGCGTCACGGCGGCGACCGGTTGCACGGCGTCTGCGGTTTCGATCGCGGCGGGCTGATCGCCGAAGAATGGCTGCGCCAATCGCCAGAGCGTCGGGCCAAAGAAGATCAGCAGACCCGCAATGACGGCGAGGATCGCCCAGCGCGTGAAGCTGCGCATGAAACGCGCGAAACGCTGACGGCGCGACAGAATCTCGAAGGTCTGCACACGCTGGTCGATGTTATCGAGCGGCTGTTTGCCCTTGGCCTGAAACGCGGCCGTTGGGCTGTTGCGCGCCATCGAGCGGAATTCTGCCGACACCAAAGCCGCGCCCGGATCAGCCAATTCTTGCAAGCGCGCGGCGACGTTGACGCCGTGACCGAGCAGGTCGTTGGTGGCGGTGACGATGACATCGCCCACATGCGCGCCGACACGAATGGGCGGCTCGCCCTTGGCGGGCTTATCAAGAATGTCCTGAATGGCGCCGAGGGCGGAGCCCGCCGAAGCGAACTCAAGCATGAAGCCGTCGCCGGCGGTGTTGAACAGGCGTCCGCCATGAACTGCGACGACGCGTTCGATGCGCGCGCGCATGCCTTCGACCTTGCGCGCGGCTTTCGCCTGATCGCGCTCGGACATGGTGGAGAAGCCGACAATGTCGATCGCCACGATCGACGCCAGGCGCACCGTCCGTTCCTCACTCTGCTGCTGTTCAGCCACTGCAAACTCCCCCGCCCCGGAACGATACGCTGCACGTGACGGCTTTTCCACGATGTGACGCCGTTCACGACGAAAATGACGGGCGGGTCGCGCGCCAGGCGGCGGACGCTGATTTTTTGCCTCCAGAACCGATTTGGCCTTGTATATAACTGACCGGTCAGTTATATACAAGCCATGGCCAAGCCGAAAACCCCAGCCTCAGCCCCCGCCCGACGTTGGGCGCGGCGCGCCGAGGCGCGTCCGGACGAAATCCTGGATGCGGCGCTCGCCGAGTTTACCGAGCACGGTTTCGAGGCGGCGCGGATGGAGGACATTGCCAAGCGCGCCGGGATCTCGAAGGGCGGCGTCTATCTGTATTTCAAGAGCAAGGATGCGCTGTTGAAGGCGCTGATCGAAGCCAAGATCTCCCCGCTCGCCAGTCAGATCGAAATGCTCGCCAAGCTTGGCGCGGCCGATCCGCTCAACACACTGAAGCTTGTCTCCGCGGCGGCAGCGGCCAAGCTCAGCGACCCCAGCATCATCGCCGTGCCGCGCTTGGTCATCGGGCTGTCCGGCCGCTTCCCGGAGATGGCGGACTTCTATCGCACGCACGTTGTGGAGCGCGCCCGCGGCGCACTGGAAAGCGTGATCAAGGCCGGCATCGCCAAGGGTGTGTTTCGCAATGTCGATCCGCAGGCGGCGGTGCGCGCATTCGTTGGTCCGCTGTTCTTCGAGCTGATGTGGACGCACGTGCTGCGCGGTGAAAGCGGTTTCGCGACCCCCGAAAAATTGATCGACTCTCATCTCAACATTCTGTTCGAAGGAATTTGCGCATGAAGCGCGTGTTGATCCCACTGCTTGCACTGTTCGCCGCCTCATGCGGCGCGCGCGCAGACGACACCCTGATGCAGGGGTATGGCGAAGCCGATTACATTTATCTGGCGAGCCAGGAATCTGGGATTGTCGCCGAACTGATGGTGCGCGAAGGTGACGCGGTTGAGGCTGGCGCGCCAGTGTTCCGGCTCGACCCGGATCGCTTGTCTTTGAACGCCCAAGGCGCGGCGGCCAATCGCAGCGCCCTGGTGCAGACCGTCGAAGCAGCACGCGCGAGCGCGGTGCTGGCAGAGCGCAATCTCACGCGCAGCAACGAGCTTTTCCAGCAAGGCTTCTTTTCACGCGCGCGCCTCGACGCCGACCGCGCGGCACGCGACGCCGCCAGCGCCGAGCTTGACCGCGCGCGGCGCACACTTTCGGCTGCGGGCGCTGAAACTGGGTTGGCGCGCGAGCGCCTGTCGGATCTCTCGGGCGCGGCCCCGACTGCGGGCACGATCGAGCGCATCTATCATCGCCCGGGCGAAGTGGTCAGCGCGGGCCAGCCGATCGCGGCGTTGCTCTCCCCCGCGAACCAAAAGGTTCGCTTCTTTGCGCCCGAGGCAATGCTTGGCCAATTGACGATGGGCGCGCGCGTCGCGCTGTCGTGCGACGGTTGCGCAGACAATCTGAGCGGCACAATCAGCTTCATCGCGACGGAGCCGCAATTTACGCCACCCGTGATCTACTCGCTCGATCAACGTGAGAAGCTGGTGTTTCTGGTGGAAGCACGCGTCGACACGGCGGGCGCGATCCGGCCCGGGATGCCGGTCGATGTGCGCCTCGCGAGCGCCCCATGAGTGACACCGTGATCGACGTCGCCGGGCTCACCAAGAGCTTTGGTGGGCGCAAGGTGGTCGACAATTTCGACCTGAAGGTGCCGCGCGGCGCGATCTACGGCTTTCTCGGTCCGAATGGCTCCGGCAAGACGACGACGATCCGCATGGTGTGCGGATTGCTGAAACCTGAGAGCGGCGCGGGCCGCGTGCTGGGCTTCGACGTGCTGGAAGAAAGCGACAAGATCAAAGAGCGCGTCGGCTACATGACGCAGAAATTCTCGCTCTACGAGGATTTGTCGATCCGCGAAAATTTGGAATTCATCGCGCGCCTCTATGGGCTTGATCGACGCAAAGAGCGTGTTGACCAGGCGCTTGAGGATCTAGGTCTGGTGGAACGTCAAGCGCAGGTCGCCGGCAAACTCTCGGGCGGCTGGAAGCAACGACTGGCGCTGGCGGCGTGCATGATCCACGAACCGGAATTGCTGCTGCTCGACGAACCTACAGCCGGCGTCGATCCGAAAGCGCGGCGCGATTTCTGGGACCAGATCCGCCGCTATTCGGCGCAAGGCGTCACCACGCTGGTTTCGACGCACTACATGGACGAAGCCGTGCAGTGCGATTCCATCGCCTACATCGCCTACGGCAAGAAGCTGCTGGATTCGACTACGGCGCAAATTCCGAAGCAGATCGGGCTTTCATGCTGGCGCATTTCAGGGCGACCGCTGCAGGCGGCGCAAGCGATCCTTGAAGGCGCACCCGGCGTTGAGTTGGTGGCGCGCTTTGGCGCGGAGATTCACGCGTGTGGGCTCGATACTGCAGCGCTGGAGCGCGCGGTGCGGCAGGTCAAGCAGGCGCAGTCACATGTCGAGATCGAACCGATCGAAGCCGGCTTCGAAGAGATCTTCATCTATTTGATGACCGAGAGCCGGGACAATTTCCAATGAGGAAACTGCGTCTCCCCTCCTTCGATCTTTCCTGGGCGCGCGTGTTTGCGGTGTTCCTGAAGGAACTGGTGCAGATGCGTCGCGACCGGCCGACGTTTGCGATCATGATCATGATGCCGGTGATGCAGCTGGTTCTGTTCGGCTACGCGATCAACACCGACCCACGCCACCTGCCCGCAGTGATCGAGATGCGCGAAGACGGGCCGATGACACGCGCGTTTCTCTCAAGCCTGCGCGCGTCAAGCTTTGTCGACATCGTCGCGATCGCGCGGACGGCCGATGAAGGCGACGCGATGTTGCGTTCGGGCGAAGCGACGTTCCTGATCTCCATCCCTGAAGGTTTCGAGCGACGCCTTGTGCGCGGAGAGCGGCCGCAAATTCTGGTGGCCGCGGATGCGAGCGATCCGGTTGCAGCAGGCGGGGCTCTGGGCGCAATCGAACGCATCGCGCAATCGGCATTCGCGCCGGAATTCGAAGGCACGCTCGCGTTCTTGAAGCAGGCGCCGCCGCCATATGAGATCGTGGTGCATCGCCGCTTCAATCCGGCAAGCGTGAGCGCGTTCAACATCGTGCCGGCTTTGCTCGGCGTCATTCTCACCATGACCATGGTGATGATCACGTCGATCGCGCTGACACGCGAAACCGAACGCGGGACGATGGAGAACTTGCTGGCGACGCCGGTGCGGCCACTCGAAGTGATGATCGGCAAGACGACGCCTTATGTCGGCGTTGGCGCGATTCAGGTGGCGATCGTGCTGGCGGTGGCGATCTTGTTGTTCAAGATCCCTTTCACCGGCTCATTCCCCGCATTTCTCATTGGCGTGACGTTGTTCATCTTCGCCAATTTGATGCTTGGCTATCTGATCTCCACCGTCGCCAAGACGCAGATGCAGGCCATGCAGATGACGTTCTTCGTCTTTCTGCCGTCGATCCTGCTCTCAGGCTTCATGTTTCCGTTCGCGGCAATGCCGGTGTGGGCGCAAACCATTGGCGAAGCGCTGCCGATCACGCATTTCCTGCGGATTGTGCGCGAAGTTGTGCTGAAGGGCGCGAGCTTCCCCGACATCGTCGGCGACATGTGGCCGCTGACGATCATCACTTTGGTGTTGGCGAGCCTGGCGTTGCTGCGGTTCCGGCGGACGCTCGACTAGTAGCGCGCGCGCAGCGTGACGCCATAGGTGCGCGGATCGCCGAGGAACGCGCCTCGGAGGCCGGTGACGGGAAACGCCGGCGCCAAGAATTGCAGCGGCGCGTCGAACATCACCTGCGCGTAGTCTTCGTCGAGCAAGTTGCGGCCCCACAGTTCGAACGCGTAGCGCTCGTCTTGCGTGGTGAAACCGAAGCGTCCATTCACCAGCACGTAGCTGGGCTGCACCTTGGCCGGATTGAGATCGGACGCGGTGTCTTGTTCGCCGACATAGCGCACGTCGATGTGCGCGAGGCCGGTGAGCATGTTCATCAGCGGCCATTCGTAGGTGAACGCGTTCGTGACCGTCCACAGCGGTGAGTTGGTGAGACGCTGGCCGGAAAGTTGCGCCAAGCCGACCGGCACCACATCGCCATATTGCGCGTCGTTGTAGGCAAAGCCGCCTTGCATAGAGAGGCCGGTGATCGGCATACGCCAGATCACATCCACCTCGGCGCCTTGCGTCGTCACCTCGGGAATGGAGTTGACGATGAAGGTTACGCCAGTGAAGCGGTTAAGTTGGAAATTCTCGTAGTCAGCGCTGAACAGGGCCGCATTCAGCAGCAGCGCGCCGTCCATCCATGTCGTCTTGGCGCCCAGTTCCCAGGAATCCACGGTTTCCGCCGCGAATTCCGGATTGCCGTCGCCTTCGCGATCGAGATTGAAGCCGCCGCCTTTGTAGCCGCGCGAGAACGAGAGATACGCCGCCAACTGCTGGCTGATCTCACGCCGCGCCGCGACAACGCCGGACCATTCCTCTTCGCTGCGCGAAAAATTCTGCACGCCGTCGAGCGCGCCATTGTGCCAGGGGAACGCGTTCAAAGGTGCGCCCTGCGCGCCGCTGGTGGCGCGCTGCGCCGTCATATCTTTGTCTTCGGAGGTAAGCCGGGCGCCGAACGTGAGCTCGGTGCGATCATCGAGCGCAAGGATGTTGTGACTGAACAGCGCGATCGATGTGCCGTCTTGACGGTAGCGGTCGCGCTGGCCGCCGCCTTCGGTGGACGCGAGCGCTGTGACGAGCACGTTGGGGATCGCATCGCCAAGCGCCGCATCAAGCGCGGTGAAATAATCGCCATATTGCGTGCCAATCCGCAGCGTGTCGCGGCGGGTCAGGCGTTCGTCGGCGTAATAGGCGCCAACGAGCCAATCGAGCGCGCCGTTGCGGCCGGTGAGCCGCACTTCCTGCGAATGGATTTGAAAGCCGAAGCCGCCATCGCCCGGCGCGCGATAGAGCATGTCTGCGGCGGTGAAATCGATGTCCTGCCCCTGCACGAAATCCCAATCGCGGAACGCGGCGATCCAGGTGAACAGGCCAAGCGAGGAATTGACATTAAACTCGGACGAGAAGCCGCCGTCGCGCAATTCTTGCGTCGTCTCGCGGTTGGCGAAGGCGGTGCGATCGTCAAGCCCGGCGGGACCAAGCGCTGCGAGACCGGCAGGGCCGAAGCCGCCGATGGCATTGATGGCGGCGGCGGGCGCGGAGGCGGTGTAGAGATCGCCCGTGGCGCCGTTCACGACTGCGGGATTGTAGAACACGCCAGCGCAGCAGAGCTCGTTGCGTTCGGTGTAGTCAGCGATCAGGCGCCAATCGGCGTCTCCCCGCGCCCAAAGGACTTGGCCGCGCACGCTCCAAAGGTCGCGATTGTTGACGTCGCTGACTTGACCCGTGGGGCTGACGAGATCGTTGAAGCCGTCGCGTTGCGATACGGATGCGAACAGGCGAACGCCCAATTCGTCACGGATCAGCGGGCCGGTGATGTGGCCGGCGAAACGCTGTTCGCCGAACGCGCCGAGCGTGCCTTCGGCGCTGGCGCCAAACGCGCTGAGATCTGGGCCGGCGGTGGCGACGCTGATGAGGCCCGCCGAGGTATTGCGACCGAACAGCGTGCCTTGCGGCCCGCGCAGCACCTCGATCTGTGAAATCTCGCCGAGATCAGTCAGCGCGACGCCGTTGCGGGCGCGATAGACGCCATCGACAAACACGCCGACCGCGCTTTCGAGGCCCGGGTTCGAGCCTTGGGTGCCGATGCCGCGAATACGGGCGGTGGCGGAGGTCTCGTTCTCGGAGACGTTGAACTGGAGCGACGGGGCGACGCTGGTCAGGTCGTGCAAATCTCGAATGCCGGCGTTGCGGACCATCTCGGCGGTAACGGGTGTAACCGCGACCGGGACTTCCTGCAGCGCCGAAGCGCGGCGGGTCGCGGTGACGACGATTTCATCTTCAACCGTGCCGGCTGGCTGGGCGAATGCGGGCTGATGGTTGACGGTGATCGCGGCCGTCGCGCATGCGGCGACCAAGCCAAAATTCGTACGTCCCGTACGCGCCATATCGTCCACCCCGCTCCGCGCGCCCGCCCTGCCCCGTGCACGCGCGCGCACACTAATCAACGCGCGCGAGCAGGTCGAGCCTTCATCGTGTTAAGGAATGGGCCGCCCCGACTTACTCGGCGGCGGAGACAGTGCGCACGTCGTCCTGCGCGGTGATCGGCGCGATGGCGGCGAACAATTCTGCCGTCACTGCATCGTCGGCGCCCTCGTTGGCCAACATGGCGAGGCGCGCAATGCGCTCACGGAGATCGGCGACGCCACGCGCCTGCGAAGCCGCGGCGATAACGCTCGGCGCTGGATCGGGCTCGCGCCATTCGTCCGAAGCGACCAATTGCTCGTGCATCTTTTCGCCCGGCCGCAGCCCGACGAAAGTGATCGGCACGTCCACGTCAGGGCGCTGACCCGAAAGGCGGATGATCTTGCGGGCGAGATCCACCACCGGGATCGCTTCGCCCATATCGATCACGAACGCCGCCCCACGACCGCCTTCAGCGCCGACGCCGATGGCCGCTGCCTGCAGCAGGAAGTCCGCCGCTTGCGGAATGGAGAGGAAAAAGCGCGTCATCTCGCCGTCGGTGACGGTGAGCGGCCCGCCATGCGCGAGCTGGCTTTCGAAGATCGGGATCACCGAGCCGGCCGAACCCAGCACGTTGCCGAGCCGCACAGGCAGCGCGCGGGGGCCACCGCTGCGGGCGTATTCGCGGTCGAGCGCCTGGCAATAGAGTTCGCCCAGACGCTTGGCGGCGCCCATCACGCCGGATGGATCAACCGCTTTGTCGGTGGAAACGAAAATCAGGTCCGCGCCGATACCGGCGCACGCGTCGGCGACGTTCTTCAGGCCCACCACGTTGGTGAGCACGCCTTCGCTCGGGAATTGCTCGACGATCGGCACTTGCTTGAGTGCAGCCGCGTGAATGACCAGATGCGGCTTCTCGCGCGCGAACCAGCGCTTCATCGAGGCCGGATCGCGCACATCCGCCAAGGCGATGGTCGCGTTCGGGAGCGCGCGGCTGATATTGTAGAGATTGTATTCCGACGCATCGAGCAGCGTGAGCCGCTCGGCGCCCATGCTGGCGATGCGGCGCGCCAGTTCGCCGCCAATCGAACCGCCGCCGCCGGTGATCATCACGCGACGGCCTGCAATCAGATTGCGGATGCCATCCCAATCGACCTTGCGCAGCGGGCGCCCAACCACATCGGCAATCGTCAGCGGACGGACGCCGGCGTCCTCAAGCACCAAAATCTTGAGCCGCGCCGCAGCCGCCTGCTTCAGAAGCAAGCGGGCGATCGAGGGCTCCGGAACGGGGTCGGCCAGCAGCACCAAATCCGCGTTGATCGCGGCAAAATCCAGTGCGGCCCAGGCACTGGCGCGCGCCAGCGTATCGACCCCAGGAACGTCGCCCACGCCAATGAGAACTGCGCCTTGCAGTTGCAGCTCGGGCGCGTCCACGCCCCGCACACGGGCAGAAGCCGCGCGCACGTTCGCTGCCGATCCCACAAGAATCGCGCGTCCAATCAAGCGCTTAGCGCTGAGGTTGCTGTCCCCTCCCAGCGTCATGCCACTCCCGATACCATCACCCGCACCGCCCTTTGTAGAGACGTGGCGGTTGTCCTGTCCATTACCATTTCCGTTCGGACAACGATCCCCTGTTGAACGGCGGCGCTGAGCTTTACCGTCGATGTGTGTCAATCAGGTAGCGGCGCCATCCCGTTACCCCCTGAGACCTCGAGCGGCGCGTCCAAAGCGCCGCCTTCGATCCGAATGACGCCGCCAGCCGCTCTCACCAATGCGCAACCCCCGGCGACGTCCCAAATCATCGAACCGGACTCACGGTAGGCCTCGGCGCGGCCAGCAGCGACATAAGCAAGCGCAGTTGCGGCGCAGCCGATCATGCGCACCTTCCGCCATTGGCTGAGCCGGGTTTCGAAGCGTTTCATCGAATCCGCGCTGGCGCGCGCGGGCACGCCGGTGTGCAAGATGCCCTTTGCCGGATCGGCGATCGTCGACACCCGCATTGGCGCGCCATTGAGCCAGGCGCCGGCGCCAACGAGGCCGGTAAAACGCTCACCGAGCATGAAGCAATCGACGACGCCGAGGATCGGCTCGCCCTTGTGCAGAAGCGCGATTGAGACGGCGCAATGGGGATATTCGCGCAGATAATTGACGCTGCCGTCAAGCGGATCGAGCGCCCAGACATAGTCGCCGGCATCACCCTCGACCCAACCGGCTTCCTCCGAAAGCACCCGAAATGGCGCGCGCTTGGCCAGCGCCTCCAAAATCAGCGCTTCAACGCGCGTATCGGCGTCGATTTTGACCTCGCGCCCATGCTCGCTTTCGATCACGCGCCATTCGGCGCGGTGCGCACGCAAAGCGGCGCCAGCATCGGCGGCGATGCTCTCCGCGATCGCCAGCAATTCATTCAATTCGGCCAAACCCGCCTCCAGGGTGCTGGTGTAGCGGTCGCGCCGGCCTTGGAGAAGCGGCGCTTTCGCGCTTTAGTGGCGCCGGGTGCTCGTGCTGGATGCGGCCATGGATGGGGCGTTGGGCAAAGTCGCGCAGGCGAACCGGGGCGCAGGCGCGTCACCGGCGCTAAGCGCGTCGGCGCTCGACAAGCGGCTCGGGCTGCGCAAGCGCGCCCGCGAAGACGCCGCCCGCAACCTGCCACGTAATGACAGCCACGATTTGTCCGCCGCGGAACTGGCGGTGATGGAGCTTGTCGGCGGCGAGCGACAGCGCGTCGATCAAGCGCGCAGCGACGCGAAAGCGGACGCCGAGCGGCGGCTGCGGGCGCTGGCGCCGCAACCGCAGGATTTTTCCGGTCCGGCGTTGGACGCGAAACTGGCGTTGAAGCAAACCGCCGGGCGCGTGGGCCACGATTGGGCCGATGCGAGCCATCGCGCCGGCGAAGCGCGCGGCCATCTCGACGCATTCAAGCGCACACACAATTTGCGCCGCGGGGCGGTTTATCCGCGCGCGCCTGTGCTGCAGGCCGGACTTTTGTTCGCGGCGGCATTGTTTGAGGCCTTGTTCAGCGCCGCGCTTTTTGCGGAGGACGATGCGCGCGGACTGCTCGGCGGCGCGGTGACAGCGGTGGGCTTATCCGGCGCCAACGTGACGCTCGGCTTTCTCGCCGGTTTTCTGGGCTTGCGCTATCTGCAGCACATTCGCTTGCCAACGAAGATCATGGGTGCGCTGGCGTTTGCAGCGCTGGCGCTGCTGGCGCTGATGCTGAACCTGTTCGCTGCGGATTGGCGTGACCGCATGGCGGCGCTCTCAGGCGCGCCGCAGATCCAAAGTTCAGACGCGAGCTTCCAGCTCTGGTCATTGCTGCAACTGGACTCGCCGCAGGCGATCATCTTGCTGATGCTTGGCGGCGGCGTTTGGGTGTTTGCCGCGCTTAAGGGCTATTCGGGCTTCGACGACCCCTACCCCGATTACGGCAAGATGGATCGCGCCGCGATCGAAGCCGCCGATACGCTGTCGGCTTTTCGCGCCGACGCCAGGCGCGAACTCGAAGCGCCGATCGACGCCGCACGCGCTGCGCTGGGCGCGCGCGTCGAAAAGATGCGCGCCGAATTTGAAGCGATGAGCAAGGCGTTCGACGCCGCGTCCGTCAAAATGGAATCGCTCGACGCGAAGGCGCGGGCGCTGGACGACGCAGCCGCCGCCGCCGTGCACCTCTACCGGCAGGAAAACGCCGCAGCGCGCGCGACGCCGGCACCCGCGTATTTCGGCACACCACCGCCCTCGGTTGGCCCCGCCCTCGACGCGCTAGGCCCGAGCGCGGCGATGATCGATGACGCCCGCGCACGCTTGGCGGAGGCGCAAATTCAGTCCGCGCAGGCTCTGGAAGGCCTGCTTGCCGATCTCGACGACGCGCAGCGCCGGCTGGACGCCGCAGCGCCGGTATGATCGCGCGCCGCGCCGATCCGCGCGGCCAGAACGCGCTTGGCGTCGTGCTGATCCTCCTCGTGCTCGCGGTATTGGCGGCGTTTGCCTATGCCGGCCTCATGTTGCGAGGGCCGCCGATCAACGCGGAGACGCTGTGTCGCGCGGACGGATTGATCGAAGCCCACACAATCGTGCTGGTGGATTCCACGGATCGTTTGGAGCCGAGACACCGGCGCAAACTGGCGGCGGTTCTGGATCAAGAACGCGCGCGACTGAGCCAATATCAGCGCTTCACGTTGATGCGGCTCAATGCACGCCGGCCGCAGGAGCCGGTGATCTTGTTCTCCAGATGCCTGCCGCGCCCGCCGGACCAAGCCAATCCGCTGTTCGAAAACCCGCGCCAACGGCAAGAACAATGGGACGCCGATTTTGCCGACGCGCTGCAACGCGCGTTGCGCAGCGCGCAAGCTGGCGGCGCGCAGCGTGCATCGCCAATTCTGGCGGGATTGCGCGCTGTCGCGGCCGACCCGGATTTCGGTCCGGAGATCGGGCGGCGGCGTTTGGTGCTGGTGTCGGACTTGTTGGAGCACGATCCCGACGGCTTCTCGCTCTACGCGGACGGCGCCGACTACGCGACGTGGGCAGCGCAATCGCCGATGGGCCCACCGGATTTGTCGGCGATTGAGGTGCGCGTCGCGCCGCTCGACCGGCCCGATCACGCCGAGCGCCAAGCGGTGGCGATGCGCGCGTTCTGGCCAACCTATTTCGAGGCCGCGTCGGCCCAGGCGACAAGCTTCGATCCGGCGCCGTAACGGTTTGGAAGCGCAGGCAAATCCAGCGCTTAGCTTTTTCCAACCCGACTCACGTTAGCATTGTGGCTTCGGTTGAATCCCGGAGGGGCTGGGCGTGACGACTTCTTCTATCTTTTCTTGGCAGGGCTCGAGCGGGCGCTGGTACGAGTTCGATGTCGCGCGCGCGGCGCGCGCCTGGGATGAAGTCGGTGGGCTCTACATGTTCGTGAAGCCGCATGATCAGCGCGAACACGAATGGGGCGGACCGGTGTGCCTGCTGATCGCGGCGACGGACAATTTCTCGCAAGCCTTGGCGCGTCACGACATGTGGCAGGCGGCGCAAAACCTCGGCGCGGCCGAAGTGCATTTGCTGGCGATCCCGGACGCAGGTTTGCGCGCGCGCGCGGAGCAGGATTTGCTCAAGGCGCAAACGCCCATCCTGAACCGCAACATGCTGCGGCGCGTCGCTTAAGCGCTTCGCGCGGCGACGGCGATACCTGGAAAATCGCTGAACACCCCATCGACACCGAGCGCATAGAAGGCGCGGAGCTCGTCGGTGAGGTTGCCGCGCAGGCGCATGTAGTCGGCCGCACCCGGCGCACCGAAGCGCAATTCCACCGGCAGAAAGAAATTCTCAGCGCGGAAGGTCCAGGCATGCACCTTGAGGCCAAGCGCGTGCGCTTGCGACACAAGGTTCGTTGGCGCCAATGAGCCGCCGGCTTCGTTACGCGGGATAATCAGGCTCTTCTCAACACCGATGCCCGTGGCGTACGCGGCGATGCCTTCCAGGCCATTGCCGGAGATCATGTCGGCGCTGGCGCGCGGGCGCTGGTCCCACGGCCCGCCTTGCGCCGCGATCAACTGGATCGTCTGCCAGCGGATCGACGACATTTGCGCCAAGGTCACCAACGCGCCGACCTCGAAGCATTGTACGAACATCGAGTCGGCCGCGCGCTGACCACCGCCGGCCTGCACGGCGGCGACAAAAGCGGGGATCGGGTCGAGCCCCTGCTCGCGCAGAAACGTCGGATGCTTCAGCTCCGGATAGATGCCGCGCCCAGCTTGCTGCGCCAATGCCAGCGCCTCTGCGAAGGTCGGGATTTCCTCCTGACCGTCGAACGCCGTGTTTTCGGGGCGAAGCTGCGGCAGCCGCTCCTTGGCGCGCAGCGCTTTCAGTTCGGCAAGCGTGAAATCCTCGACCCACCAGCCTTGCGCGCTGACACCGTCCACAATCTTTGATTTGCGCCGATCGGCAAATTCCGGATGCGCGGCGACATCGGTGGTGCCGGAAATCTCGTTCTCGTGTCGGCAGACAAGCACGCCATCGCGCGTCATCACCAGGTCCGGCTCGATGAAATCGGCGCCCTGCTCGATCGCCAACCGATAGGACGCGAGCGTGTGTTCCGGACGTTCGCCGCTCGCGCCGCGATGGGCGATCACGAGGGGCCGGTTGGGCGCTTCAGTTTCCATGCTCGCGCACCCTGCCAACGCCGCCGCGCCCATCACAACGTCACGTCGTCTCATCATATGCGTTCGTCCTGCGGCGCGAGGCGCGTCATCGATAGACCCATGAACAGGATCGAGCCGACAAAGAGGAGATTCCAGGCCGCGAAGGTGGCGTCGAGCGTGGGATCGATGTTCGGAAACGCCCGTGGAAATTCGTGCGTGAGAAACCCGTTCAAGAAAAGCACCGGCAGGGCGATGGCAATCGCCGCCTCACCCTCGTCGCCGCGCGCTTCGTGCAAGAGCTTGAGAAGGACGAACGCGGCCGCAACGCCGAACACAGGCGCGGAAAGGAACGCGATCAACCGCGGGGTTTCGTCGGGAATGAAAAACATCTGCCCGGCAAAACGAAACGCAGCCGCGACGGCAAGCCATAACAGGAAGCCAAGGCCCATGGCGCGTAGGATCATCTCAGTTACTCCCGGAGCGCCGACGCCCCATTATTGCTTCAGCATTTCGCGCGCGATGATCACGCGCATGATCTCGTTCGCGCCTTCGAGGATGCGGTGGACGCGCAGATCGCGGACGATGCGCTCAACCTCGTAGTCACGCAAATAACCGTAGCCGCCGTGCAATTGCAGCGCCCGATCAGCCACGTTGTAGGCGGTGTCGGTGACGAAGCGTTTGGCCATCGCGCAATACTTGGTGGCGTCGGGCGCCTTGGCGTCGAGCTTGCGCGCGGCCTGGTGCAGCAGCGCGCGCGCTGCCGCGAGCTCCGTTTCCATGTCCGCGAGCGTGAATTGCGTCGCTTGGAAATCGACGATTGCTTTGCCGAACTGCTTGCGCTCCTTGGTGTAGGCAATCGCGCGGTCAAGCGCGTCTTGTGCGCCGCCGAGCGCGCAGGCGGCGATGTTCAGGCGCCCGCCATCGAGCCCCTTCATCGCGTACTTGAAACCCTCACCTTCCGGACCGATGCGATTCTCCGCCGGCACGCGGCAGGCTTCGAGGTTGACAATCGCGGTGGGCTGCGCGCGCCAGCCCATCTTGTCTTCGGCTTTGCCGAACGAGAGACCGGCGGCCCCGTTCTCGACAATGATCGAAGAAATCCCCTTCGGCCCTTCCGCGCCGGTGCGGCTCATCACGACATACATGTCCGAGAAGCCGGCGCCGGAAATAAAGGCCTTCGAGCCGTTCAGCACGTAGTGTGCGTTGCCGTCCGCCTTGGCGGTGGTCCGCAAGGCCGCAGCGTCCGAGCCTGAGCCCGGCTCGGTGAGGCAGTAAGAAGAAATTTTTTCCATCGTCGTCATCGACGGTAGGAAACGCTGACGGAGTTCCTCGTCGCCGAAGGCGTCGATCATCCAGGCGCACATATTGTGGATCGACAAGAACGCCGCGGTGGAGATGCAGCCGCGCGACAGCTCTTCGAAGATCAACGCCGCATCGAGCCGGCTCAAAGCCGAGCCGCCGACGTCTTCACGCACATAGATACCGCCAAAGCCCAGGCCGGCGAGCTCCTGCAACACGCCGCGATCCAGGCCCTCATCCTCCCAGCGCGCGGCGTTGGGGCGGAGCTGCTCCTGCGCGAAGGCGCGGGCGGTGTCGACGATCAGGGTTTGGTCTTCGGTGAGGTCGGTCATGCGCCGGTTTATAGCGCCTTGGCCCGCGCCCGCCAGCCGTCGCGCGCCGCTTGACGCGCCGGGCCGCCCGCCCCCACATCCGGGCGCGCAGGACAATCCGATGAGCACAAACCCTCACGCTGACGCCCCGGCGACGGCAGCGCGCGCGCTGCCGCCGACGCTCGTGCTCGTCATCGGCGTGTTCGCGCTCTCCGCCATGGACGCGACGATCAAGCACCTCTCGGCCACCAACCACACGCTGATCGTCGTGCTCGGGCGCTATTTTTTTGGTGCGCTGTTCTCGCTGGCGATCTGGCAGCATGCCGGCCGCCCTGCGATCACACCGGAGATGTGGCGCGTACACGGCCTTCGTGGATTTGTGATCGCCATCGCCGCGACCTCGTTTTTCTGGTCACTGACTGTGCTTCCGCTGGCGGAAGCGGTGACCCTGGCGTTCTTCTATCCTTTGATCGCGCCGTTCGTGGCGTTCGCGATCATCGGCGAGCGGCCCCGGCTCACCAGCTTGGTCGCCGCGAGCATTGGCTTTGTCGGCGTCATCATTGCGCTGCAGGGCGCGCCGAGTTCGGAGGCGCAGCCTCTCTATTGGTGGGGCGTGGGCGCCGTAGTGCTTTCGACGTTCGCGTTCGCTGTGTCGATTATCTTGATGCGCGCACGCGCCGCGAAAGATGGCGCGCCCGTGGTTGGGCTGTTGGCGTCGCTGATCCCGGGACTGATCGTCGCCGGGCCGGCGATCGCGATCGCGCCTCCGCCGCGGCTCGAAGATTGGCCGTTCTTTGTGCTGATGGGCGGCCTCGCCGCGGCCGGCATGTATTTGCTGGCGCGGGCCTACGCAAAAGCCGAGGCGCAACAATTGGCGCCGATGCACTACAGCGAGCTCATCTGGGCCAGTCTGCTTGGCTATTTCGTTTTCCACGAAACGCCACGTCCGCAAGTCTTCGCCGGGGCCGTGCTGATTATCGCGGCGTGCCTCTACGCGGCATGGGACGAGCGCCGCGCATCCAAAGCAGGCGTCGCCGGCTGAGCGCGCCGACGCTGGCCGGGGAAATCGGTTGTCGGCAGGCGCACGTGCCACCAAGGCTAGGCGTGAGCGCCGATTGGCGTTCGCGTTTTTGGGGCGAAGCATGGGCACGCGCGCGTTGGGGGCGAGTATCGCGCTGGTGTTGAGCGCCGGCGCAGCACACGCCGATCCGATGCACTCAAGCGAGATCGAGCAAGCCGGCGCCGCGCAGTTCGCCTACGTGAACCAGGCCGGCCCGAATGCGCGCTCGACGATCGACCAATGGGGCGAAGGCAATTCCGCCACTGTTGACCAACTTAGCACGCACGACGCTCCAACTGTCTCGTTCGTCCGCCAGATCGAACTGAGCGCCACCGCGAATGTGAGCCAGAGCGGATATGGATGGAATTATTCGCGAGTGTCGCAAGGCGGCGAGCTGATGAGCGCCAACGTTGTCCAGGACGGCGCTGACTTGGTATCTGAGATCCACCAATATGGCGGCGCCGGCAGCATCGCCGACGTTGGCCAAGCCGGCGAGGACAAGAATTCCTACGTTGAGCAGAGCGGCGATGGCCACATCGCAATGATCACGCAATATTCCGCGACGCCCGCCGCCTCAAGCGTGCATCAATCCGGCGCCGGCAACAGCACGACCGTCTCGCAATAAGCTTACGGCGCGAACAGGAAATCGACCGTCAGCAATCATGGCGCGCCGACGACGGCGTGGGATAGAGGCATGCAGCGCAGCGTTCCCATGCCGGCAGCGCCGTCATCGCGAACTTACCTGCCAGCAAATCCACAATGCGCGCGACAATCGCCGCGCATTCGTCCGGCGTGAACACAGCATAGTCGCGCGCCCACGTCAGACGATCAGCGTACATCGGAAACACCGGCGACTCGCCCCAGACGTGGTTTGGGCTCTTGGAGAAGCGGGAGCGGCCGATCAGATGCAAATGCATGCTGCGATGTTCACGCGCCGTTTTCGGGCCTTTCGGCTCGGCCGCTTCATTGAGCGCCCAATTCCCCGCTTCCCAATAATTGATGCAGCCGCCTTCCAATTGCGGCAGCGTCTCAAGCATTGCTTGCCCAGCCGCTGACACCAAAAAACCAAACGCCGTCAGCTCCTGCGGGTCAAGTGCGCTGCGCTCCCACACACGGCGCGGCGGATTCACAACCAGATTGCCGCCATCGCCGCGATCGGCGAGCAACGAGGCTTGCGCCGGCAGAACCAAATCGCCGCCGGCGCAAGAGTACAGAACGCGTTTCTTCATGCCGCGCTGGCTTGCGCTTTCTTCGCGGCTTCTTCCGCACGGCGGCCCGAAAGCTCGACCATGTGATCGAACGCAGCCTCGAAAGTGGCGAGGCCTTGCGTCACCGAGCGCAGCTCAATGATGAAATCCTGCCGTTCGCTATGTGGAAGATAGACGTCCACGCGATCCCACCCTGTCCAGCCCTCACGCGGTTCAAAGCCAAGAATTTGGCCGTTGCGCGAGGACACCGCCGAATTGATCTTCGGCGTGCCCCAACTCGGCGTAAAGATCGAGAGCTTTTCGATCGGCTCCAGCACCACCGGATCGCAATCTACCAGGGCGTCGTGCATGCCGAGGCGTCCAGCAGCATGGAAGGAGTGCTCGCTCGAATCCACCGCGTGGAACGAGCCGTCGATCAACGTGACGGACACATCCACGACCGGAAAACCGATCGGGCCTTTCATCATCGCGTCCTTGACGCCAGATTCGACCGCCGGGATCCATTGCCGCGGAATCGCGCCGCCTGTGATCTTGTCGACGAACTCGAACTCCTTGCCGCGTGGCAGCGGCTTCACTTGGATCACGCAATCGCCGAACTGGCCGTGGCCACCGGTTTGCTTCTTGTGGCGGCCGCGTTTCTCGGCGCTCTTGCGGATCGTTTCCTTGTACGGCGTGCTCGGACGCGCCGTAGACACGTCGACGCCGAAGCGGCTCTTCAGTCGCTCAAGCACCGCCCGCAAGTGCGGATCGCCCTGGCCCTCAAGCAAGATTTCGTGCGTCGTCTGATCGTGCCGCACGGAAAGGCCCGCATCTTCTTCGGTCAGCTTTTGCAGCGCGCCGGAGAGGCGCACGTCGTCCTTCCGATCCTTGGTGGCGATGGCGAGCTGATAGACGGGATAGCGCTTGCGCAGGTTGAACTTGATCCCCTGCTTGGCGCCCTGCACGACCAGGTCGCCGGCTGCGATCGGATCGAGCTTGCCGATGGCGACGACATCGCCCTCGGCGGCATTGCTCACCTTCTTGGTCTGCGCACCCTGCACCGCGAACAAAGCGCCGGGGCGTCCGGATGAGCCGTCGCTCAAAGTGATCTGATCGCTATCCGCCATCGCACCACCCAAGACACGCGTGTAGGCAAGCTTACCGGCCTGGCCAGCGTGCGAGATCTTCATCACGTACGCGCCTTTGCCCTTGAGGCCCAAGCGCTCTGCGGCGACCGACGGATGCGGCGTATCGTGCCGGAGCGCCTTCAGCAACCGGCGGATGCCGAAGCCTTGCGCTGTCGCGCCGAAAAACACCGGCGCGATGAGTCCTTCGCGGGTCTCGCGGACGAGATCGTTGAAGATGGTCCCACGATCCGGCACGGCATCAGACAACAATTGCTCCATCAGCTCGTCGTCGAAATCGGCGATCTTTTCGAGCATGTGGAAGCGCGCCTCGGTCTCGCGCTCGGCGAGATCCGCAGGCATGTCGATTTGCTGCGACGGCTTGCCCTGCTGATAATGGTAGGCGCGCTCAAGCGCGAGATCGACAAACCCAGCAACCTTTTCGTCCTTCCAGATCGGAATCTGGCGGGCCACCAAAGGCACGTCGCTGACCGGCTGAAACGCTTCAAGCAAATCGCGAATGCGTCCGCGCGCCTGGTCGATCTTGTTGATGAAAATCGCGCGCGGGATCTTCAGCTCTTCGAGCCGATGCAAAAACGGTTGCAGCAGCACGGCTTTGTCTGGGTCGGGATCGGCGACGACGATAGCCAGGTCCACGCCCGGCAGCGCGAAATCTGAATCCGCCACGAAATCGACCGCGCCGGGCGTGTCGATGATGGCGTAATGGTCGCCCATAAAATCGAGTGCGGTGATGTTGGTTTCGCCGGACTGACCGGCTGCGTTTGGCGCTGCGCCGGGGCCCCCGGACGCGGCAGATGCGAGCGCAGTTGCGAGGGCGCTCTTCCCCGCGCCGGTGGGACCCACCAGCGCGATTGCTCTCACAAAGTCGGCTTTAGGCGCAGCCATGGACAACCTCCCGTTTTTGGCGGAGCGGCGTCCCGACAGGCGGCGACGCCGCTTCTGCTGGTTCGGGCCCTTCATGGGCTCGGCAGCTACTCAATCACGAGCACAACGGATTGCAAGGGCGCTACAGCGAATGACGGACTTAATTCTCCGGCAGCGGGATAAATTCTTTGTCGTCTCCCGGCACGGCGCCGAAGCGCCCGGCTTGCCAATCCTCTTTCGCCTGCTCGATGCGCTCTTTTCGCGATGAGACGAAGTTCCACCAGATATGGCGTGGCCCGTCCAAAGCGGCGCCGCCGAGCGCCATGAAGCGCGCTGGCGTCAGCGCCTTGATGGTGATGCGGTCTCCCGGCTTGAACACCAACAACCGCCCCGGCTCGAAGCGATCGCCGGCGATTTCGATTTCGCCCTGCGTGAGGTAAAGCGCCCGCTCTTCATGCTCGGCGTCAAGCGGCAGGCTCGCGCCGGCGGCGAGCTGCACGTCGGCATAGAAGAGATCGGAATAAACTTTCGCGGGTGAGGTTTCGCCATAGAGCGACCCCGCGACGATGCGCACATTCTTGCCCTCAGCTTCGATCGTTGGAAGCACATCCTTCGAATAGTGCGCAAAGCTTGGCTCGCTCTCCTCGTGTGCGGCCGGTAGAGCGACCCACGCCTGCAGACCGGAGAGCGGCGAGCCTGTCGCACGCAAATCCGGCGCGGTGCGTTCGCTGTGCGCAATGCCACGCCCCGCGCTCATCCAATTGAGATCGCCAGGGCGAATGGCTTGCGCCGATCCCAACGTGTCTCGGTGAAAAATCTCGCCAGCATAGAGGTACGTCACCGTGGCGAGATTGATGTGGGGGTGCGGACGCACGTCGATGCCCTTCCCGACTGCGAATTCGGCGGGACCCATCTGATCCAGAAATACAAAAGGCCCCACCATGCGCCGCTCCACCGCAGGCAAAGCGCGGCGCACCTCAAACCCACCCAGGTCGCGCGCGCGCGGCACGACGATGGCGTCAATGGCGGGATTTGGATTTGCGTGTTCGCGGCTCATGGCGGGACGATACAGGGCCCAGCCCGATTTTCCAGTTCCCCGGTGGGAACCAAAGCGCCGAGCGGCGGTTTTACCGTCCGACTACCGCGTCGCGTCTAGGGAGCAATGCAACGCGTCTCAATGGAGGATGACATGCTCGGTTGGGCGCTCACGTTTCTCGTACTCGCCATTATCGCTGGCGTCTTCGGCTTTGGCTTTGTCGCCTTTGCCGCGGCCGAAATCGCTCGCGTGCTGTTCTTCTTGTTCATCGTGCTGTTCGTGCTTGGCCTCATCGGCGGCTTGCGACGCAGCGCCTAATCCTGGAGCCCTTAATGCGTACTTTGATGATGGCCGTAGCGGCCGCGGCTGTTTGCGCGCTCGGCGCGTGCGGCGATAGCGCCGAAGAAGCCGGCGAAAACCTCGACACACAAATCGAGGAAGCCACGCAAGGCGAAGCGAATTCCGCCGACGGCGCGTTCGAACGCGCCGGCGAAGCCATCGATGAGACCACCGGTGACGCCAACAACGACGCCGCCGATGCGCTCAGCGACGCCACCGACGGTGACGAACGCACCAATCCGTAACCGAACCACGCCTTCCCAATCGCCTAATTGAGGAGACTGCCAATGTTGAAGAAAATCGCTCTCGCCGCCAGCACGGCTACACTCTTGCTCGTGGCCGCTTGCGGCCAAACCACCACGGTGGAAGCCGATGCCCCGCCGGCGCAAGCCGCGTCCGGCGACGACCGCGCCACTGACCGTGACGACGGCGTGCTCGAAAATGCCGGCGAAGCCATCGACGGCGCCGGTGAGCATGTCGAAGATTCGATCCACGACGCGACCGACGACAATCCGAACACCAATCCCTGATCCATTCCGCCCCGATCTTTGGGATTGGTGAGGCGGGCGCGGCGAATGGGCCGCGCCCGTCTCTCTTTTATGGGCTGCGATGCTCGATCCAGTTCGCCGCGCGCAGGCAGACGAATGCCCATACGCCGCCGATCACCCAGCCGCCGAGAACGTCTGTCGGCCAGTGAACGCCCAAATAAATCCGGCTTACGCCGACGAGAAACGTGATCAGGATCGCGGCGCCCATGATGTAGCCGCGCAAATCGCGTCGCTCCTGCGCGCGCATCAAGAGCGCGCCGAGTGTGAGATAGGTGACGGCCGAGAGCATGGCGTGCCCACTCGGAAAGCTCATGCTTGTGGTGTCGACGATGTGCGCGACGAGGTCCGGTCGTGGGCGCGCGATGCCCAGCTTCAAGCCTTCGCTCAGAAGCGTGGCGCCGATCGTGGCGCCGAGCACCAACCCGGCTCGCCCGTAGCTCTTGCGCGCGACGAGGAAGCCAGCCGCGAGCAGCGTCACTAAGGTGAGCACCGCGTAGCCGCCCAGCGACGTCAGGTCGACGATCGCCGATTCAAACCAAGCTGGGCCGATCGGATCGGCTGGATCGCCAGGCGCACGCAACGCGAGCAGCAAGTGTTCATCGATGCTATCGACACGCTCTCTCATGCGTCTTTTATGAACGCACGCGGTGCGTCTCGCAACGTTTACGCCGCTTGGCGATCGGCTTTGCCGTTGAACAGGAAATCGTTGCCGTCAAAGCTAACCCGCACCTCATCCCCGTCCTTGATGCGGCCCTCGAGAATGAGCCGCGCCATCGGATCTTGAACGTCTTTCTGGATGACACGCTTGAGCGGGCGCGCGCCCCATGCGGGCTCGTAACCACGCTTGGCGAGCTCCGCCTTTGCACGCGCGTCAAGCTCAATGCCGATTTCCCGCGCCGCCAGCAGTTTCACCAGGCGCTGCAATTGCACATCGACGATGAGTCCCATCTGCGCACGCTCCAAGCGCTTGAACAGAATGATCTCGTCGATGCGATTCAAGAATTCCGGCCGGAACCGCAAGCGCAGCTCCGCCATCACCTGATCGCGCGCATCGTCGGCATCGGCGCCATCAGGCAATTCTGCGAGGAAATGCGCGCCGGAGTTCGACGTCATGATCAGGATCGTGTTCTTGAAATCAACAGTGCGGCCTTGGCCGTCGGTGAGGCGACCATCGTCGAGCACTTGCAGCAGGACGTTGAACACGTCGGGGTGCGCTTTCTCGATCTCATCGAACAGCACCACCTGATAGGGGCGACGGCGCACACTTTCGGTCAGCGCGCCGCCCTCTTCGTAGCCAACATAGCCCGGGGGCGCGCCAATCAAGCGCGCGACCGAATGCTTTTCCATGTACTCCGACATGTCTACGCGCGTCATCGCGTGCTCGTCGTCGAACAGGAATTCGGCGAGCGCTTTGGTGAGCTCCGTTTTGCCGACGCCCGTTGGCCCCAGGAACATGAACGAGCCGATGGGTCGGTTCGGGTCTTGCAAACCGGCGCGTGCGCGGCGCACCGCGTCCGACACCGCCGCAAGCGCATCTTCTTGCCCGATCACGCGAGCGCGCAACTGGCTCTCCATGTCGAGCAACTTGGCCTTCTCGCCTTCGAGCATCTTCTCGATCGGCACGCCGGTCCAACGCGAGACGACGCCGGCAATCGCCTCGGCGTCCACCACCTCTTTCACCAAACCCGCGTTTGACGATTGCTTATCGCTCTCGGAAATCTGCTTTTCGAGCTGCGGGATGCGTCCATATTTAAGCTCCGACGCGCGCGCGAGATCGCCGCGCCGCACCGAATCTTCGTACTCGTTCTGCAGCCGCTCAAGCTCCTCCTTAGCCTTCGCGCCGACTTGCAGTTTCTGCTTCTCCGCGCTCCACGCAGCCGTCAGCTCACCTGACTTGGTTTCCAGTTCGCCGATTTCCTCGGCGACCTTTTTGGCGCGCTCTTGCGAGGCCGGATCCTTCTCCTTCTTCAGCGCCTCCACCTCGATCTTGAGCTGCAGCAGCCGACGATCGAGCTCGTCCAATGCCTCGGGCTTGGAATCGACTTGCATGCGCAGGCGTGAAGCGGCCTCGTCCATCAAATCGATGGCTTTGTCCGGCAAGAAGCGGTCCGTGATGTAGCGGTTGGACAGCTGCGCGGACGCGACGATGGCGGCGTCCGAGATGCGAATGCCGTGGTGGACTTCGTATTTCTCCTTCAAGCCGCGCAGGATCGAGATCGTGTCCTCGACGCTCGGCTCGTTGACGAACACCGGTTGAAAGCGCCGCGCGAGCGCTGCGTCCTTCTCCACGTGCTTGCGGTACTCATCGAGCGTGGTGGCGCCGACGCAATGGAGTTCACCTCGCGCGAGCGCCGGCTTCAACAGGTTCGACGCATCCATCGCGCCTTCGCTTTTGCCAGCGCCGACGAGGGTGTGCATCTCGTCGATGAACAGGATGATGCTGCCCTCGGCGGCGGTCACCTCAGAGAGCACGGCCTTGAGCCGTTCCTCGAATTCACCGCGATACTTGGCGCCCGCGACCAGCGAGCCCATGTCGAGCGCCAGCAGCTTCTTGCCTTTGATGCCTTCGGGCACGTCGCCATTGACGATCCGTAGCGCCAAGCCTTCGGCAATCGCCGTCTTGCCGACGCCGGGTTCGCCGATCAGCACCGGATTGTTCTTGGTGCGCCGGCTCAGCACCTGAATGGCGCGGCGAATTTCTTCGTCGCGGCCGATCACCGGGTCGAGTTTGCCCTTGCGCGCATCTTCGGTGAGGTCACGCGCGTATTTCTTCAACGCGTCGTACTGCCCCTCCGCGCCGGAGGTATGCGCGGCGCGGCCTTGACGCAATTGCTGGATCGCCGCTTCGAGTTTCTGCGGCGTGACGCCAGCTTTCTTCAGAATTTCGCTGGCCTTGCCTTCGGCGATTGCCAAGCCGAACAGCAAACGCTCCGCCGTCACGTAGCTGTCGCCGGCTTTGGTCGCGGCTTGATCGGCCGCATCGAGCGCGCGTGCGAAAGAGCTTGCGGCGTACATGCGATCACCGCCGCCCTGCACCTTCGGCAACGTTTGCACTGCGGCGTCCGCGGCGGCGCCCACGGCGCGCGCATCACCGCCAGCCGCGCCGATCAAGCCGGCCGCCAAGCCTTCGCGGTCGTCCAACAGCGCCTTCAGCAGGTGCTGGGTTTCCAATTGTTGGTTCTGTTCCCTGAGCGCGATCGTTTGGGCCGCTTGCACGAATCCCTTCGCACGATCGGTCAGCTTTTCCATATCCATGAGCGACCTCTATTGAGCGTCCCGCGCCGACCGTCATTGCGCCCGGTCAACACGGCATGTCTGATTGCTTTCCGACCCCTCACCTAGGTGTGGCGCGCGAGGCACACAAGGGGCTCTGCGCCGACAGAAACGTCAAGCAGGCGCGACGTATCCGTAGCGCCGATTGCTCGGTAGCCCGCCTTGCTGGCGATAGGCGGCTTTCTGTTGCGTCAACCGATCGCCGCGCCAAGCTTGGCGATCGGCGTCGGTGAGAGTGTAGAGCCGCGCATTGTTGTCGCCGAAGATGGCAGTCTTAACCACGCCTTGCGCCTCGCCTAGCGGCGCGAAGCCGTAGCGCGCCTGCATGTCCTCCGGAATCTCCAGCCGCCGCAGCGCTTCGATCTGCCATTGCGGCGACCCCGTCCACACCGCGTCCGAACCCCAGCAGACGTGATCGGCGCCAAGACCCTTCACGAGGATGCCCATGATCGCCGCCGCCACGCGCGGCTGCGCGACGATGGTCGAGGCGAAGATCTGTCCGAGATCGCCATAGACATTACTGACGCCATGCTGCGCAGGAATCTCCGCGAGATCGCTGACCCATGAGAGCCGGCCCGTCTGTTCGAACTCGGCCAGCGCCTCGGCCGGATCGTTGCCGATGTGGCGAAAGCCGGAATGGTAGATGATGAAATTGAGCTGCGGCCAATCGCGTGCGGCCTTGGCGACGTCGCGCACGTCCGCGTACGGCGCGAGATTGGGAAAGCGCGCGTCGAGGTCCGGCGCCCAGAGCCCCTTGTGGACGCAGACGTTCTTCACGCCCGCCGCGACCATCTTCTCGTAGCCGCGATAGGTGGTTGCTTCGTCGTCCAAGCGCCATGGATGGCGCGATTGATCCTTGTGCGTGTTGTCGCCCACCGTATAGCCCTTCACCGAATCCGGGCGCAGCGCCAAAGCCGCGTCGAGCTGATCGAGCCAGCCGGGCATGCCGGGCGTAAAGATGGCGTGCGTCATCAGGCGCTTCGAGCCGGCATCGTCGTTCACGCGCGCGCGCGCGTGCGCCATCTGCTCGTTGGTCAGGAACCAATCGCGCTCGATTTCGGACGGGGCGGAAGAGATCAGCGCGATTTTGGTGTCGCTGTCGAAGAACATCTCGCGGCGGTAGTTCTCGAACTTGAGCTGCTCGAGCGTCTGCTCGCGTTCGTTGAGCGCCGGATTCCAGCCAGCCTGCCCAACCGACTGGCGCAGGCGCGCAAATCCTTCAAGGCGCGTGTCGTCGCGCAGGAAATGCGTGTGCATGTCCATGATGAACTGATCTTCGAGCGCCACGGCGCGCGCGGCCGCCTCCTCCGGCGTCGACGCTTCGCGTTCGGTCGCGGCGAAGGTGCAGCCGTAGGTCTGGTTCAGCGCAACGAACGCGGCGGCCATGCCGGCAGGCGTTTGAAAGAAGCGCCGCCGCGAAAGCCCGAGCTTGGGCGCGATTTCATCGGCGAACGAATAGAGCCGCGCTTCCGCCTCGCGTTGCTTCGGCGTTTGCGGCGTCGGCAGATACTCATCGCTCGCGACGATCTGCGTCGGCAGCGGCGTGCGCGGTTGCGTTTCCTCCGCCGCGCGCAGCTTGGCTTTTTCGTCGTCGCTCAGAAAGCCCATGGCGTCACTCCTCCGAGCTGAGCCTAGCGCAGATTTTTGGGCGTGCGGCGGCCGTGCGATGAATGCCTCAGGCGTGGCGACTAACTACAAGATGCGCTCAGTGCGCCATCAACAGCGGCACCGTGGCATGCCGCAGGAGATCGCGGGTGGCGCCGCCGAACACCAATTCACGCATGCGTGAGTGCGCATAAGCGCCCATCACGACGACATCGGCGTTGAGCGCTTGCGCTTCCTCGATGATCGCCACCGCCGGGGCGCGGCCCATGCTGTCGACGTTGCGCACATCGGCCGGCAAGCCGCGGCGTGCGAGGTGCGCGGCGATGTTGGCGCCGGGCTGATCGCCGTGGCCGAACATTTTCGGCTTGGCATCGACGGTCACGACCGTCACCTGCTCCGCGCCGGCGAGCAGCGGCTTGCTCTCCGAGAGCGCGCGCGTCGCCTCGCGGCTGGCGTCCCACGCAACCACGACGCGCTTGCCGATAGACTTCCCCGTCCATCCGGGCGGCGCGATCAAAGCCGGGCGCCCAGCGTGAAACAGAACGCCCTCGACAATCTCGGCCCGCAGATCGCCGCCCGGCCCATCGTGTGGGCGCGTCATCACCGCGACATCCGAATAACGCGCGTGCACTGCCGCCACCCGGCCAAGGTCGCGAGAGAGCGCTTCCGCCGCACGGAGTTCGCACGGACGCGCGCTGGCCTTGAGCCGCGCTTCCACGCGGTTGCGCTCATCTTGCGCTTCCTGCCGGGCGCGGCCGAGCAATTCGGCCCAAACGCCAGCGACAACCGTGGGCTCATACGCCAAGGGCTCGTCCGGCAAAGGGGTGAGAAACGCCGCCGACAGGTGCGCATCGAACTGCACGGCGAGCGCTTCGGCCAACGCCATGGCCGACTCATCGGCCTCGGCTTCGGCGACGATGGCGAGAATGTCCTTCCAGCTCATGGTGCGCGCCCTTCCTGACCTCTAACCTATACGCCGTGCGTTGGCTCAAATCGAGGCGCAAGTATAACGCAGGATACCGCTTCGGGGTTGCGCCGGACTTGCGCTCGCGCAATGTGCGCCGACGCCAGACGGGACCATATCGATGACCATCCAATTCCGCTCCGATGCTTTCATCAACGGCCAATGGCGCGGCAGCGACAAGCGCTTCGACGTTTACAATCCCGCGACCCAGGAGGTGATCGCGCGCGTGCCGGATCTGGGCGCGGCCGAAACCGAAGAAGCGATCGCCGCCGCCGATGCGGCCTTGCCTGCCTGGGCGGCGAAGACGGCGAAGGAGCGCGCGCAAGTGTTGCGCGCCTGGTACGAGCTGATGATGGGTGACATCGATCGCCTGGCTCGTCTTATCACCTTGGAGGGCGGCAAGCCGTTGGCCGAAGCCAAAGGCGAGGCCGCCTACGGCGCCTCGTTCATCGAATGGTTCGCCGAAGAGGCCAAGCGCGCGTACGGGCGCACCATTCCCTCCACCACCGCCAGCCGGCGCTATCTGACGATCAAGCAGCCGGTCGGCGTCTGCGCGGCGGTGACGCCGTGGAATTTTCCGATGGCGATGATCACCCGCAAAGCCGGTCCAGCTTTGGCGGCGGGCTGCACCATTGTGCTGAAGCCGCCATCGCAAACACCGCTCACCTCATTGGCGCTGGCGGAATTGGGCGAGCGCGCAGGCTTGCCCGCTGGCGCATTCAACATCGTCACCACCGACAACGCCGCCGCTGTCGGCAAAGTGATGTGTGAAAGCCCGCTGGTGCGAAAATTCTCGTTCACCGGCTCAACCGAGATCGGCAAGAAGCTAGGGGCCGCGTGCGTAGGGTCCACGGTCAAGCGCGTGTCGCTGGAACTTGGCGGCAATGCGCCGCTGCTTGTGTTTGCCGGTGCAGATCTGGACGTCGCGGTGAAGGGCGCGATCGCGTCAAAATTTCGCAACGCGGGCCAAACCTGCGTCTGCGCGAACCGCATTTTGGTCGAGGACGCGATCTACGATGCGTTCTCGAAAAAGCTCGCCGATGCGGTGTCGAAGCTTAAGGTCGGCGACGGCCAGCGCGAAGGCGTCGAGATCGGACCTCTGATCGACATGAAGGCCATGGAAAAGGTCGCCGAGATGGTCGACGACGCCATCGAAGGCGGCGCCAAGGCGCTGACCGGCGGCGTCGCCAGTGCGGCTGGCGCGCAATTCTTCATGCCCACCGTACTTGTCGACGTCACGCGCGACATGCGAGTCAATCGCGAAGAGATATTTGGCCCGGTTGCGCCGCTGATCCGCTTCAAAGGCGACGATGAAGCCGTGTCCATCGCCAACGACACACCCTTTGGCCTCGCCGCATATTTCTTCACCAAGGACGTGCACCGCGCTTGGACGATCGCCGAACGGCTGCAGTACGGCATGGTGTCGATCAATGACGGCATCTTCTCGAACGAAGTGATCCCGTTCGGCGGCATCAAGGAGAGCGGCCTCGGCCGCGAAGGCGGCGTCGAAGGCTTGGACGAATACATGGACGTGAAGTTCGTGAATTTCGGAGGCTTTGCGTGAGCTTCGTCTACGTGCTCGGCAGCGTGCGGGGGCGCGACCGGCGCACTTATGTGGGCTGGAGCACCGATATCGACGCGCGGCTGGCGCGGCACAATGCCGGCATGGGCGCGCGCTCGACGCGCGGTCGCGCATGGGTGCTGCTCTACGCCGAGCGCCACGCCACGCGCGGCGAAGCCATGAGCCGCGAAATCGCGCTCAAGCGCGACCGCCGCTTCCGCGCCGCTTTGGCGCTGCACCTCGAACCCGAAACGCCGAGCAGGACGACATGAAGCTGAAATTCGCCACCTACGACGTCTTCACCGACACACTCTTCGCCGGCAACCCATTGGCGGTGGTGTTCGACGCCGACGCGCTGAGCGACGCGCAAATGCAAACCGTCGCGCGTGAGTTCAATCTGTCGGAGACAATCTTCATTCGCGCGCCGGCAGATACGCGCCACAGCGTCAGCGTGCGCATCTTCACGCCCGCCAAGGAGCTCCCCTTCGCCGGCCATCCCACCATTGGCGGCGCCATCGCCGTCGCGGAAGCGCAGCACGGGCGCGCCGAAGCGCGCGACCTGTTGCTGGTGCTGGAGGAAAAAGTTGGGCCCGTCCGCTGCGGCGTGAAGATCGCCACCGAGGGCGCGAGCTTCGCCGAATTCACCGCGCCCAAACTCTCCGCGCCGGCCGGCGCCGATCCAAGCCTCGAAACCGCCGCACACGCGATTGGTCTCGCCGCCAGCGATATCGGCTTCGGCGCGCACACGCCGTCGATCTTCTCCGCGGGCGTAACCTTCGCGATGATCCCGGTCGCGGATATCACCACGCTCGGGCGCGTGACGCCGCACGCGGATTTGGCCGGCCTGCTCGGCGTCACCGAATGCTACATCTACACGCGTGCCGAGCGCGACGCGCCGCACGCGTTCCGCGCGCGCATGTTCGCGCCAGCCTTCGGCATCACCGAAGACCCTGCCACCGGCAGCGCTGCGGCCGCCTTCGCCGGCGTGTTGGCGCGTTTTGAAGGCTTGACCGACGGTTGGCACACGCTGCCGATCTTGCAGGGCGTCGAGATGGGCAGACCGTCCTTGATCGGGCTTGAGGTGAACATTGAAGCGCGCGCACTCGCCGGCGCGCGCATCGCTGGCAAAGCGGTGAAGATCATGGAGGGCGTGATCGAGGTATGAGCGTGCTCGATCAGATCAGCACGGCGGCCAGCGCGCTTGTGCTGCCGGCGCTTGGCTTTGCGGCGCTCGCGCTTGTCGCGCGGGGAACTGCCGCATGGCGCACAGCTCAAGCCGCGGCAGGCGAAGTGCGCGTGAACCTCACTCTCTATGCATTCGATGCGTTGCTGATCGCACCTGCCCTCGGGCTGATCGCGGCGGCGCTCACGGCGTGGATTGGATCGCAAGGCTGGACGCTGCTCAGCGCGCAGCATTGGACGCACGTGTCGGCTTGGCTGGTTCTGGCGATCGCGCTGTTCGCAGGCGATTTCGTCGGCTATTGGCGCCATCGGCTGGAACACACAGCGCCGCTCTGGCCCGCGCACGCCGTGCACCACTCAGACACGGCGATGACGTGGACGACGTTGCATCGCTTCCATCCGATCAACCGCCTCACGACCACCCTGATCGACGGCGCGGCGCTCGCCCTGCTCGGTTTGCCGCCGTGGGTGGTGCTCGCGAATGCGCTCACGCGCCATTACTACGGCATGTTCATCCATATGGATTTGCCATGGACGTTCGGACCGCTGGGGCGCGTCTTGGTTTCACCGGCGATGCATCGCTGGCATCACGTCCGCGACAGCGCTTACGCAGGTAAGAACTTCGCCACGCTGTTTTCGGTGTTCGACCAAGCTTTCGGCACCTATCACGCGCCGGGCCCCTGCACGGCGCCGCTTGGCGTGCCCGATGACATGGGGCGCGGCGCGCTCGGGCAATTGCTGCACCCGTTCCGCGCCGCTTGGCGCTTGCTTGCGCCACGGCCCCTCTCGAAAGCTCCCGACACGACCAGCGGCGTTCGTCGCATTCGTTGTTGACGATTCCGTTTACGTCTGTAATCAATAAGACGATTACGGGTGTAAACATGCGTGTCAGTGCTGCAGAAAGCGTGGTGATGGAGGCCCTATGGCGTCGCCATCCTTTGAGTGCGGAAGACATCGTCTCCGAGATCGCCGAGGGCCAGGATTGGTCGGAGGCGACGGTGAAGACGTTGCTCAATCGCCTGCTGGCGAAGGACGCGATCACCGCAGCACGCGATGGCCGGCGCTATCTCTATAGCCCGAAGCTGAATCGCGCCGACTACGTCAACGAAGAGAGCCGCAACCTGCTCGATCGGTTGTTCGAGGGCCGGTTGTCCTCGCTAGTCACGCATTTCTCAGAACGCGAACAACTCAGCGCCGATGAGATCGCCGAATTGAAACGCCTGATTTCGGAGCTGGACAATGAGCGCTGATCTTCTGGCCGGATTGGTGCGGGCGACGTTGGCGCTGAGCGCGGCGATCGCGATCATCCTCGCGTTGCGCGCGCCGCTTCGGGCCATGTTTGGCGCGCGCGTGGCCTACGCATTCTGGGCGCTCGCGCCAATCGCCTTGGTCGCGAGCTTGCTGCCGGCCCGCACAATAATCTTGACGGCGCCGGTGACATCCGTCGCCGCCGATGCAATTGCCAACCCCGCCGCCCAACCGGCCTCGCAAGTTCTCAATGCAGCCAGCGACGCGGGCGCGGCGATTGTCGCCAGCATCGCGTTCGATCCATCGCCTTATCTCATTGCGCTTTGGCTGCTCGGGTTCGTCGCGAGCTTGATGCTCTTGCTGGTGGCGCAACAGCGCTTCCTCGCCGGCATTGGCGCGCGACGCGCTGATGGCGTGCACGTGGCGGCGACTGACCATGTCGGCCCAGCCGTTGTCGGCCTGGTGGCGCCGCGCATCATCGTGCCAGCCGATTTTGAAGCGCGCTACAACGCGGAAGAACGTGGCCTCGTGCTCGAGCACGAACGCGCGCACATCCGCGCCGGTGACGTGCAAGTCAACGCGCTCGCGGCGCTGCTGCAGTGCTTGAACTGGTTCAACCCGCTGATCTACGTGGCCCGCGCGGCCCTGCGCGTCGATCAGGAATTGGCCTGCGACGAGCGTGTGATGGCGCAGCACGGCCACGCGCGCCGGGTCTATGCCGAAGCGATGCTGAAAACGCAGTTGGCCGCCAGCGCCGTGCCGCTGGGATGCGCTTGGCCGCCGATTGGCGCCCGCCCGCTGAAGCAGCGCATCGCCATGCTTGGCCGCGCCCAGCCCGCGCGCGCGCAACGCATCCTCGGCGGCGCGTTGTGCGGACTGGCGATTGCGGTCATGGGTGTTGCGGTATGGGCCGCGCAACCACCGCGAAGCGCCTATGCGGAAGCCAACGAACGCAATGGACGTGGCGGCTCACCCTTCCTGGGCGCGCGCTTGGTGCAAGCCCTGCAGGACGGCGAACAGGAGCAAGCGCGCGAGCTGATCGAATCCGGCGCCGACGTGAATTACTGGACGCCCGGCGACGGCACGCCGCTCGTGATCGCCGCGCGCGACGGCGACAGCGACATGGCGCGCCTACTGATCGAAGCGGGCGCGGACGTGAACAAGGGCGCGCATGGCGACGGAAACCCGCTGATCATGGCGTCGGCAAACGGCGATCTGGACATTGTCGCCCTGCTCGTCAACGCCGGCGCGGACGTCAACGGGTTTGTCAGCGGCGACGAGACCCCCTTGATCCGCGCGGCGTGGAACAATGAGATCGCGGTGGCGCGCTATCTGATTGAAAACGGCGCAGACGCCAACCTCGCCGTCGACGCGCCGACCACGCGCGGCGTGGAGCGACGATCTCCGCTGATCATGGCGCGCCAGCGCGGGCACACTCAGATGATCGCCCTGCTCCGCGCCGCCGGCGCCCACGACTAGCAGACACCCAAAAAACCGGAGGAAATTTGGCGATGGCGATCATCGACGCCCGAACTTTGCCCAACGCTACCGAGATTGAGGCCGATCTCATCATCATCGGCGGCGGTATGGCTGGCATCGCGCTCGCGCGCGAATGGGCCGGCGCCAACAAAAGCGTCGCCATTCTGGAAAGCGGCGGCCGCGCGTTCGAACAGGAGACACAAGACCTCTACGCCGGCAGCGCCGTGCTGCGCGCGCCCGACAATGCCGACCGCCCACTCAATGATTATCCGATCCAGTCGCGCTTCCGCGCTTTGGGCGGTTCGGGTCACATCTGGGGCGGCAAATGCGTGCCGCTGGATGAATCGGATTTCGCCACGCGTGATTGGTTGCCGATGACCGGCTGGCCGATGACGCGCACGCAAATGCTTCCGTACTACAATCGCGCCTGCGCGCTGCTGCAGATCGATCCGATTGGCGCGGAAGGTGCGCCGGTGGAGATCGCCGGCAGGCCGGCGATGCAAATTGGCGATGGGCGCGGTTTCTTCTCCGCGCCGCGCAATTTCAGCAATCTGTCTGGCGGCGCCGACGCGCCGGCATTCGATCGCTTTCGCACCGAGTTTGCCGAGGCAGCCAACGTCAACGTCTATCTGCACGCCAACGTCAGAGAGATCGTATTGCACCGCCGACGCGGGCGCGTGGAGCGGCTCGACATCGCGTGCTTGGGTGGTGGGCGCCACACAGCGCGCGGGCGCGCCTACGTGCTGGCGACCGGCGGCATCGAGAACGCGCGCCTGCTGTTGGCGTCGAACAGCGTGCGCGCACGCGGCGTCGGCAATGAGAGCGATCTCGTTGGCCGCTGCTTCATGGGGCACATGAACTACAGCTATGTCGACGATCAAAGCATCGCTTCGGCGCTGAGCATCAGCGATCCGAACCAGAACATGACGCTCTACAGCCAGGCGCCGCGGGACGGCATTCAATGCGTGCTTGCGTCGAGCTTGGAAGGTCAACGCCAGAACCGCATCGTCAACTTCACCGTGACGATCAGCGAGCCAGAAGCCGCGCCCAGGCCTGACACGGGGGCAATCCTACGTCTCTCCGGCGCCATCGATCGCGGCGCTGCGCAGGCTGGGCAATTCATGACCTGCTATTTTAAGACCGAGCAATTGCCCAACCTCGACAGCCGCGTCCTGCTCGACACCGCCAATGCCGACGCACTCGAAATGCCGCGCGTGCGGCTCGAGTGGAATTTCTCACGGCTCGATCTCGACATGTTGGAAGCGTCTGTGAACGCGTTCGCGGCGGCTTTGGGCGCCGATGGCAAAGGCCGCGTCTGCTGGCCAGCGGCGCGATCTGAAATCGTCGCCTGCATGACGCCGGCGCGCCACCACATGGGAACAACGCGTATGCACGCCGATGAGGAACACGGCGTCGTCAACACGGACAGCCGCATGCACGGCGTGGACAATCTGTACGTCGCGGGGAGTTCGGTGTTCCCCACGTCGGGCAATGCGAATCCAACGCTGACCTTGTTGGCGATGACGATGCGATTGTCAGACCATCTGAAGCGCCGACTGGGAGCACGCCAATGACGCAAATCAGCAAACGGGATGTCTTGTTCGCATTGGCCGCGCTCGGCCTGGGCGCTGCGTCGACAGCGCGCGCGCAGAACGTCGATGCGATTGCCGGCATTGATGTGAGCGCCGGCCGCGAGATCGGGGAGGCCTATCTCGCCGCGCGGCCAGGCGGGAATGTCGAGATGCTGCGCGCATCGCGCCTACCAAATGGGTTCAATGAAGGCGCAATCGCCGGCTTGCGCGCGCGTGTCGCCAGTGATTTCCAGCGCGGCGCGGTGTTCGTGCACAAGGGCTGGCGACTGGCGGAAACCGAGGCGCAATTGTTCGCACTGCTGACAACCGCCGCCTGAGGCGCGTTTAGCGCGCGGGCGCCGGGACGATCAAAGCCGCGAGCGGACCGAGCAGATCGATTGCGTCGTCCTCGCGGGCCAGTTCGAAGCTGGAGCAGCAACGCGCGCAGAACGCGACATCGCCAACAATGGTGCGGAAGGTGGATTGGCGGCGCATAAGCGGCGTATCGCACGTCGGACACGGCTCGCCGATTTTCTTCTCGAGCATGACGGCCTCCGAGACCGAAGAGTGCGCCCGAATGCTAAACGAAACCTTTCCGCGCCTGGTTCCCCGTGGTGGGAGAAACTCTGAGCGCGCGGCTATTTCTTTTCGAGCAGCAGCCGACCCTGTGTGCGCAATTTGTCCGCGATCTTGCTTGCCATCCCGGCCAGCAGCGCCGGCAGATCGATTTCGACGCGAACGTCCTTCTCGTTCACGTCCACGCGCCCAGCGATCACCTGCCCCAGCGCTTGCGCGCTGAAGCTCCACCGATCGCCATCCCAGACCTGGCGGAACTGCGACATCGACAGCGCGCCCAATTGGCCACTGAGCTTGTCGAACCCGCCGACTAGGCGCGCCCGCGCTTCGGCCTTGCCCAGATTGTGAGGGATGGTGATCGTGATCGGCTGCGCCATGAGAGGACAACGTCAAAGCCCAGCGCGGGTTGCGTCGCTTAGCCCAACCAGCTCGGACGCTTGAAAGCTTTGCCCAAATCCTTCGCCACCGCTTCGTGGGTGATCGCGCCCTCATAGACATTGAGGCCGTTGGCCAGATGCGGATCGTCCTGCAGCGCTTTCTTGTAGCCCTTGTTGGCCAGCGCCAACGTGAACGGCAGCGTCGCATTGTTGAGCGCAAACGCCGATGTACGCGACACCGCGCCCGGCATGTTGGCGACGCAATAATGGACGATGCCATCGACAACGAAGGTCGGCTCGCTGTGCGTCGTCGCTTTCGAGGTCTCGAAACAGCCGCCCTGGTCGATCGAAATATCGACCAGCACCGAGCCCGGCTTCATGGTTTTCAGCATGTCGCGCGTGATCAATTTCGGCGCCGCAGCGCCGGCGACCAACACCGCGCCGACCACAACGTCCGCGTCCTTGATCGCTTCCGCCACGGCTGCCGTGGTTGAGTACACCGTTTCCAAACGGCCATTGAATTCGCGATCCAGCTCTTCCAGGCGCGCCGGGTTCTTATCGAACACCTGAACCCGTGCGCGCATGCCGACAGCGATCTGCGCAGCGTTGTAGCCCGAAACGCCCGCGCCCAGGATCACAACGTTGCCCGGCTGCACGCCCGGCACGCCGCCAAGCAGCACGCCACGACCGCCGTGCGCCTTCTCCAAGAAGTAAGCGCCGACCTGGATGGCCATGCGGCCGGCGACTTCGCTCATCGGCTTCAAGAGCGGCAAGCGTCCGTCGCGATCGGTCACCGTCTCATAGGCAATACAGGTGGCGCCCGATTTCATCAGGCCTTCGGCCTGCTCCGGATCCGGCGCGAGGTGAAGGTAGGTGAAGAGCGTGTGCTTGGGCTTCAGCCGCGCGATCTCGACCGGCTGCGGCTCCTTCACCTTCACGATCATGTCGGCCTGCTCGAACACCGCGTCGGCATTCGGCAAAATCTTCACGCCGACTTTTTCGTAGACGCTGTCCGGCGCGCCGATGCCGTCGCCGGCCTTGGTTTCGAGGAACACTTCGTGGCCCGCGCGCACCAATTCGGCCGCGCTCTCCGGCGTCAGGCCGACGCGATATTCATGGACCTTGATTTCCTTCGGGCAGCCGACGCGCATTGAAATTCCTCCGGGTTTGTCTTGTTGGCGCTGAAATATCCCAAATGCCGTGCATTTTCTTCGATATTTTTCCCGCCTGATTGCAATCGACGCTCATTTTCCGTCATACTGACGCTGATGCCGACAATTTTTCCCGTCCAGCTCGACGATTTCGACCAAAAGATCCTGATCGAACTCGAACGCGACGGCGCGCTCACCAGCGCCGTTCTGGCCGAGCGCGTCGGCCTTTCTCCCTCCGCCTGCCATCGCCGCGTGAAAGCGATGGAGGCCGCAGGCGTGATCGAAGGCTATGCGGCGATCCTCTCCGAACGCGCGCTTGGGCGCGGCGCCACGGTGTTCGTCGCTGTCACGCTGGAGAACCAGCGACAGGAAACGATGGCCGCGTTCGAGCGCGCGGTGGCGCTCTGCCGCGAAGTGCAGGATTGCCACCTGATGACGGGCGAGAGCGATTATCTGCTGCGCATCGTCATCGCCGATGACGACCGCTACGAGCGTGTGCACCAGGAAACGCTCTCGCGTCTGCCCGGCGTGCGGCGCCTGGTTTCAAACTTCACCATCCGCACCGTGTTTCGACGCGCCGCTTCAGTCGCGCATTAAGGGAATTTCGATCGCCACCCCGCGCACGCTTGCGCGCTGATTGCAGGAACCGCCGTCAGCGGTCCATAAATCGGTGAAGAGGAATGCGCCCATGTCCGAGCCCGTTGTGATCCCTGTTCCCGATGCGTGGGCGCGCCGCGCCTACGTCGACGACGTCGCCTATCGCGCCAAGCATGCCGCAGCGTTGGCGGACCCCGAGGCCTTTTGGGGCATGGAGGGCCAGCGGCTTGATTGGTTCACGCCGTACACGAAGGTGAAGGACGTCTCGTTCCGCCGCGACGATTTCCATATTCGCTGGTACGAGGATGGCGTTCTCAACGTCGCGTACAATTGCATCGATCGGCACTTGGAAAAGCGCGGCGATCAAGTCGCGCTGATCTGGGAAGGCGACGAGCCGGATCAATCGAAATCCATCACCTATCGGCAATTGCACGAGCACGTCTGCCGCTTCGCCAACGTGCTGAAGGCCAACGGCGTCAACCGCGGCGACGTTGTGACGATCTACATGCCGATGATACCGGAAGCCGCCTACGCGATGCTCGCCTGCGCGCGCATCGGCGCTGTGCATTCGGTGGTGTTCGGCGGCTTCTCGCCGGACAGCCTCGCCAATCGCATCAACGATTGCGGCTCGAAAATGATCGTCACCGCCGACGAAGGCGTGCGTGGCGGCAAGATCGTGCCGCTGAAACGCAACGTCGATGAAGCCTGCGCGCTGGCGCCTGGCGTGGAACGCGTAGTCGTGGTGACGCGGACTGGCGGCGCCATTTCGATGGAGGCCGGGCGCGACATTGCTTACGAGCGTGAGGCGGCCAACGTCCCTGCGACGTGTCCGTGCGAGCCAATGGGCGCGGAAGACCCGCTCTTTATCCTCTACACGTCAGGCTCGACCGGCAAACCGAAGGGCGTGCTGCACACCACGGGCGGCTATCTCGTCTACGCGGCGATGACGCATCAATACGTGTTCGATTATCACGACGGCGACATCTATTGGTGCACCGCTGACGTGGGCTGGGTGACGGGGCACACTTACATCGTCTACGGCCCGCTGGCGAACGGCGCGACGTCGCTCATCTTCGAGGGCGTTCCTAATTATCCGAACACGTCGCGCTTCTGGGACGTTGTCGATAAGCACAAGGTCAACATCTTCTACACTGCGCCAACCGCACTGCGCGCGCTGATGCGCGAAGGCGAAGCGCCGGTGAAGAAGGCGTCGCGGCAATCGCTGCGCCTGCTCGGCACGGTGGGCGAGCCGATCAATCCCGAGGCGTGGCTTTGGTATTATCGCACGGTTGGCGACAGCCGTTGCCCCATCGTCGACACGTGGTGGCAAACTGAAACCGGCGGCGCGTTGATCACCAACCTTCCCGGCGCCACGGCGATGAAACCCGGCAGCGCAACCCGCCCCTTCTTCGGCGTGAAGCCGGCGCTGGTGAACGAGCAAGGCCAGTTGCTCGAAGGCGCAACCAGCGGGAATCTGGTGCTGTTGGATTCCTGGCCGGGGCAAATGCGCACCGTCTACAAGGATCACCAGCGCTTCTTCGACACGTATTTCTCGACCTATCCCGGCATGTACTTCACCGGCGACGGCTGCCGCCGCGATGAGGACGGCTATCATTGGATCACCGGACGCGTCGACGACGTGCTGAACGTGTCCGGTCATCGCATCGGCACGGCCGAGATCGAAAGCGCGCTGGTGGCGGACACCAAGGTCGCGGAAGCCGCCGTCGTCGGCTATCCGCACGACATCAAGGGTCAAGGCATTTATTGCTTCGTCACGCTCAAGACGGGCATCGAGCCGAACGACGAACTGAAACGCGAACTGGTGCAGATGGTGCGCCACGAGATCGGCCCGACGGCTTCGCCGGACGTCATCCAATGGGCGCCCGGTCTCCCGAAGACGCGCAGCGGCAAGATCATGCGGCGCATTCTGCGAAAAATTGCCGAGAACGAGTTGGACAGCCTCGGCGATACCTCGACGCTCGCTGACCCCAGCGTGGTGGAGGATCTGGTGAAAAACCGGATTGGAAGCTGATATGGAGACGCTGAGTTTTCAGAACCCGGTCTTTGTCACCTACGTGATCGCCGCCACGATCATGATCCTAAAAGCCGTCGCGATGTCGTGGCTCACGGTCGTGCGCATGATGCAGGAGAACGGCGGCTTTCGCGCGCCCGAGGATTTGAAGAAAACACCGATCAATCCTAATCCCAACCCGCACCAAACCGCGCCGAATGAACGCGTTGAACGCATCCGCCGCATTCACCAGAACGACCTGGAGAATTTGCCGTTCTTTCTCGCCGCCGGGCTTCTCTGGCTCTTCACCGCGCCAACGCTCGGGATGGCGCAATGGCTGCTCTACGGCTACGTCGCGTCACGCCTGTTGCATTTCGCGGCATACCTAACCGGGCAAACCCACGAAGTGCGCGCCACGTTCTGGACGATTGGCTCGCTCATCTTGATCTACATCACCGGGGCGACGTTGATCGCAGCGCTCGGCGCGTAACCACCACGCTCAATGATCGGCCGGATGCCATTTGCGCTTCTTGCCTGACACGGGCGCGTCACGCTGCGGACGTTCTGGTTTCCGTTCGTGCTTCGCCTTCGGATGCGGCGCCCGCTCAGCTCTCTGCGGTGGACGCTCCGCGCGCGCCTCGTTACGCGGCGGTGCGCTCGGCGCCGACGCGAGGCGCTTCACACGGATCGACTTTTCCAATTTCCCATCGCGCCCGACGCGCTCGAAGAACCCATCCGCGCTGGCGGGATCGAGCTCGACATGCGTCTCAGTCTGTTGAATGCGGATCGAACCGATCTCGCGCTTGCTGATGCCGCCGGCTTTGCACAGCAACGGGATCAACCAGCGCGGCTCGGCCGATTGCGCGCGACCAACCGACACCGCCACCCAAACGCCGTTCTGAAAATTATCGCGCGGCGGTCGCACTTTCGCATCGCGCGGCTTCTTATCGCGTGGCTCCTCGGACCAGATCGGCGTCGGCGCCAAATCCTCGGGTGCTGCCTGGCCTTTGCGGTAGAGCCGCACAAACGCGGCGGCGATGTTCTCGGCGTTGTGTTGCGTCAGCAGCCTATCGACGATCGCCTGCTCGGATTCTTGCGGCGCCTCGCTGAGCAAGGCATCGCCGAGCAAGCGTTCGTCGTCACGCCGTTTGATGTCATCCGCCGACGGCGGTTCGCCCCATTGGGCTTGAATGCCGGACTCGCGCAGCAACCGCTCGGTGCGTCGGCGCGCCGAATACGGCACGATCAGCACACTCGTTCCCTTGCGCCCGGCGCGCCCCGTGCGGCCGCTGCGGTGCAGGAGCGCCTCTGTGTTCTTTGGCAGATCGGCGTGAATGACCAATTCGAGGTCCGGCAAATCAATGCCGCGCGCCGCCACATCGGTGGCGACGCACACATGCGCGCGGTGATCGCGCATCGCCTGCAGCGCATGCGTGCGCTCGGCTTGGCTCAACTCACCTGACAGCGCGACCACCGATAGACCTCGGTTGCTAAAGCGGCTCGCCATATGCGTCACCGCCGCGCGGGTGCCGCAGAACACGATTGCGTTGGTGGCATCGTGGTATCGCAACACGTTGAAAATCGCGTTCTCGGACTCATGCCCAGCGGCCACCAAGGCGCGATACTCGATATCCAGATGCTGCTTCTGCGCGCTGACGGTGTTCACGCGGACCGCGTCGCGTTGATATTTTTTCGCCAACGTCTCAATGGCGCGGGGCATGGTCGCGGAGAACATCAAGGTGCGCCGCTCAGCCGGCGCAGACTCCAAAATGAACTCAAGCTCCTCGCGGAAGCCGAGATTGAGCATCTCGTCGGCCTCATCCAGAACCACGGCCTTCAGCGCCTCCATCACCAAGGCGCCGCGGCGAATGTGATCGACCAACCGGCCCGGCGTGCCGACGACGATATGCGCGCCGTGATGCAGCGCACGACGCTCGTCACGCGAGTCCATGCCGCCGACGCACGACGCCACCACCCCACCCGCCTGCGCGAACAGCCAATCCAGCTCGCGCGTCACCTGCATCGCCAGTTCGCGTGTCGGCGCGATGATCACCGCGAGCGGCGCGCCGGGCGCGTCAAATCGCTCACAGCCTTGGAGCAAATCCACCGCGAGCGTCATGCCAAACGCGACCGTCTTGCCCGATCCGGTTTGCGCCGAGACGATCAGGTCCGCCGCCTGCAACTGCGGCTCAAGCACCGCTTCCTGCACGGGCGTCAGCGTCTCGAAGCCGCGCTGCGACAAAGCGCGCGCGAGCGCTGGGACGACGTTCTCAAAGTGGGCCATCGCCGGCTTCTACGCGATATTCCGGCGAAACACGATGGCCCGCGCGCGACCTTAACCGCCCTACACACGCGTCAAAGGCGAATTGCGGCCTCAGCGCGCCCGCGCCGCCGCCACTTCTTGCGGCGTCAGCACCACGGTTGAGATGTCCATCTTGGCCGATCCACGCACGATCTCACGCGAATGCGAGACGTAGACGATTGTGCCGTGATCAAGATCGACGATGCGGCGGATGGCGTTGTTCTTGAAGAACAGGCTGATGCGATTGTTGAAAATCTCGTCGCCCGCGCGCGACAGATCGACACCCGCCAAGTCGATGGGGCCAACGCGCTGGCACGACACAGCGGAGTTGGACGGATCCTCGAACCAATTGCCATTGCCGATCCGGTCGAGCACGCCACGCTCGAAATAGGCCATGTGGCAGATCACGCCCGGAATACCGGGGTCGGCCAAAGCCTCCACCTTGATCTCGTTGCCGAGCAGATCGTTAGAGAACTCCCCCACTTCGCTGTCGCGATTGCCGCAGGCTGAGAGAAGCAGCGCCGCGGCCAGGGCGGCGATGGCGAAAGGATGGTTCATGTGAGGCTCCTCAGGCGCTTGCGGCGTCCAATTGTTCGAGATCGGGCGCGTTCAACGATACGCGCAACGCGCCCATCAGTTCCGTGAGTTGCGTCACCGACGTGGCCGAGGCGATCGGCGCGGCAATCGCGGGCTTCGCCATGATCCACGCCAACGCGATCTGCGCCGGCGTCACATTGTGGCGCGTTGCGACCACATCGAGCGCGGCAAGCACCGCCAGGCCGTTACCGCTCAGATACTTGTCCATGCGCCCGCCACGCGGACTTTTGCCTTTGTCGTCAGCGCTGCGGTACTTGCCAGTCAGGAAGCCGCTGGCGAGCCCGTAGAACGGGATCAGTGATACGCCCTCGCGCGCACAGAGTGGCATCAGCTCCGCCTCGATCTCTCGGTTCATGAGATTGTACTCAGGCTGCAGCGTCTGCACACGCGGCGCGCCGACGGCAATCGCCGCGGCCAGTCGGGGCGGTTTGAAATTCGACAGGCCGACCGCGCGCACTTTGCCGGCTTTCACCAACGCGTCGAGCGCGCCCATGAAGACCTCCGGCGGCGTCACTTCGTCGTCGCGGTGCAATTGATAGAGATCGATGACATCGATCCCAAGCCGCTGCAGCGAGTCGTCGCACGCGGCGACGATATTTTCGTGGCTAAGCCCCAGGCGCTTGTTCCACATGCCCACTTTGGTGGCGATCACCACCTTATCGCGCTTGCCGCTGGTCTTCAGCCAGGCGCCGATCACACGTTCGCTCTCGCCGCCCTCGTGTCCGGGAACCCAGTTCGAATACACATCTGCGGTGTCGATGGCGTTGCCGCCTTGATCGACGAACGCATCCAGAATGGCGAACGACGCCGCTTCGTCGGCGGTCCAGCCAAACACGTTGCCGCCAAGCATCAGCGGCGCGATGGCGATGCCGCTGGTTCCAAGTTCTCGTTTTTGCATGACGGCAGTTTGACACGCACGCACCGCCGCGTCGAGACTGGCGCTGGAGGCGGACATGCGCTGGATCAATATCGCCGCCGCTTTGAGCGGCATCTTGGCGCTGGGCATGCTGGTAGCGGCCGCGCATCCGTTGCGCGACGCGCTTGCGCCGGTGGATCTCGATCGGCTGAAACTAGCGGCGTTCGTACAGATGGGCGCAGCCTGCGCGGGGCTTGCCATCGCCAACCGGAGCGGGCGCGCTAACGCCATCGCGGGCGCGCTCATCCTCGGCGGCGCGGCTCTGTTTGCGGGCGCTCTTTACGCCATCTCGCTCAGCCAGAACCACGCCTTCGCGATGGCCGCGCCGATTGGCGGCTCAACTTTGATCTTGGGCTGGATCGTACTGGCGTTCGCCAAGCCGAATTGACACTCGCCGCGCCAACGCGTCGGCCTGTCGATCCGCACTCGACCCGACGTGCGATGAAACATCGCTGCAACAAACGGCCCGTAGGGCTGGCGGACCAAGCAAGGGGACACCGATGAAATACGCGACGATGGCCATCGCCTGTGTTCTCGTCTGCGCCGCGCCGGCCGCACCGGTCTCTTTCGCGCAGACGCAAGCCCAAGCGCCCGCACTCAATCAGCGCGCCGCCGCCAACGACATCGCGGCTCTCATCGAACAGAATTTCTACAGCGAGGAACGCGGGCGCGAGATCGGGGGCGCGTTGCGCGCGCGCGCCGAAAGCGGCGGTTTCGATCGTTTCACCAATCCGCTCGATCTGGCCACCGCCTTCACTGAATTGCTGCACCCCTACGATGGCCACTTCAATGTTAGCTATCGCCCGCCCGGTGCGCTCGGCGCCACGCCCCCTACCCACGCCGGCGGTCCGCCGTCGCCCGAACAGCAACGCGCCGCCTTCGAACGCCAACAGGCCGCCGCCGCCCGTGCGAATTTCGGATTCCGCCGCGTCGAGATGCTGCCGGGTGGCGTCGGTTACATCATGCTCGATCAGTTCGCCGGCATCGACGCCACCAACGCAAGTGACCCCGCCAAGCAAGCTGCGGACGCGGCGATGGAGCTGGTTTCCAACGCGCGCGCGGTAATCATTGATCTTCGCGACAGCCGCGGCGGATCGCCCGCCATGGTCGCTTACGTCGCCAGCCATTTCGTCGCTGCTGACGCAAACATCTTCAACACCTTCCATTCGCGACGCGGCACACGCACCGAAGCGCCGGTGGCCGAACCCGCGGGCGGGCGCAGGCTCGACGTGCCGCTTTACATTCTTGTGAACGGAGCCAGCGGTTCGGCGTCGGAATCGCTGCCTTACACGCTACAAGCCGCACGGCGCGCGACCATCGTCGGCGAGACCACGGACGGACGCGCCAATCCGGGCGGGTTCTTCCCCACGTCGCAAGGCTTCGCCGTGTTCATTTCCGGCGGCACGCCGGTCAATCCGATTACCGGGCGCAATTGGGAAGGCACCGGCGTCATTCCCGATGTGCAAACATCCTCCAATGAAGCGCTGACACGAGCGCACATTCTGGCGTTGCAGCAATTGGCGGAGCTCGAGCCGCAAAGCGACGCAGCGGCAGAGTCGCGCGCCACGCTTGAAGCGCTGACCGCAACAACACGGACGCTCTCGGCGCGCGCGCTCGGCGCTTATGTCGGCGACTTTGGTGAGCGCGACATCGAACTTGTCGATGGCCAATTGCGTATGCGCGTGGGCCGTCGCCCGCCGGCTATTTTGCGCGCCATCGGTGACGATCTGTTCGTCAACGACGCCAACCCGCTGGGCCGCGTGCATTTTGAGCGTGACGCGCGCGGGCGTGTGGTGGCGTTCGAGGTTTACGCGCCGGGCGCGCCGCGCGCGCGGTTTACGCGGGTCTAGCGACCCGCTCCGCACCCCGCATCCGTTTCGGCGCGACGGAAGTTCCAGTCCATGCCCTGGCTGGAATCCGCCGACTCGATGCGCGCGTGCAATGCATCGCCGGTACGTTCGTAGATGATACGCTGCGGAAAATCGTGGCCGAGGTTTTCGAATACGGCGCGCTGGCCCTCGTGCGCCGCCATCGTGAACTCAGTCGCTGGCGAGCGGCCGTTCGGCATCGAATAGTATGAATAGCCGCCACTCTCATTGGCGCCGATGCGCAGGAACTCAAACCCCGCTTGCTGGCCTTGCGTTAGGTTTGTGCCCAGCAACGTCCCAGAGCCGGCCCCGATCCAATTCTCGGCCACCTGCCCACCTTCGCAGGACAGCCAGTACCCAGACAACCAATCCGGTGTCGGCGGCGGCGCATTTTGCGCCGACACGCCGCAAGCGCTGAGAAGCAAAGCAAGAACGAATGGGCTCACACGCACGGACAATCCCCCTGTTGAACCGCGACCCTACACGCTCCCACCGACCCAACACTTGTATTCAACCGGCGCCAGGCGCGGTCAAAGCCTTCGCCAATCCCGACCTATCCGCCGCCCATTCCCGCGCGGTGCACCCCAGGAACCGGCGAAAGTCGCGCGCCATTTGCGGTTGGTCGAAATAGCCGGCGACGAGTGCGGCCTCGACCCAGCCTTTGGTTTCCGGATGCTCGATCGCATCGAACACCCGGCGAAAGCGCAACACGGTTTGCAGCATGCGCGGGCTCATGCCCACCTCAGCTTTGAAGCGCCGCTGCCACTGCCGCTCGGAGATCAGGGGCGCAGGCGGCGGCGCACGCTCGGCCAACATGGCCTCGACCGTGTCGCGCACCTCGGTATCGATGCGCGCGCCTTGCAGGCGCGCGAGCACGTAATCCTCCACGATATCGACAGCGTCGCGCCAGTCGCTTGGCGTGCGAACCGCCTCCTGCAGTGTCGCGACGCGGGCGCCATGGAAGGCTGTGAGGTCGATGCGCTGATCACTGAGCGTGTCGGCATTGACACCCAGAAACGGCCGCGTCGCGTAAGCGTGCAAGCGTACGCCAATCACGGCCGCGCCTTGCGATGCAACCAAGGTCAGCGGTTGGGTGATCTGGCCGGCAAACAAAACGTGCGGCTGCTCCACATCGCCGTGCGCACCGCGTTCAATGTAGGGAGCGCGGCAATGGACGATGAGCTCGGGCCGCCCATCCGGGGCGATGCGTTGCGGAATCTGGTCCGGCGGCGACGCATAGGTCCAGATGCAATGGACGAACGCCGCCAGCTCCGCGCGGGGCGGGCGTTCCCAGTAGGTTGGCGCATCGGGCACGGGCCGAAAGATGCGCGTCCGCCCTTCGTCGCGCAACTTTTGACGCTGATTGCCGGAGGTTCTAAGGCAGCTTCATGCCCGACACCTTCACCATCGCCGCGCAGTTCAACGGCCCACCAGGCTCCGGCAATGGCGGCTACGTGTGCGGTCGGCTGGCGCGCTTTGTCGGCGGCGTGGCGACAGCGACGTTGCGCGCGCCGCCGCCTCTGGACACACCCATCGAAGTCCGCCGCAGCGGCGAGGGCGTTACCGCACATTATGGCGACGCGCTGATCGCGGAAGCAGCGCCCGCCGCGATCGGCTGGACAGCGCCGCCAGCGCCACGCGTCAGCGACGCCGACGCGGCCACCAAACGCTATCGCGGACTGCAGACACACTATTTCCCCGGCTGCTTCACCTGCGGCACGGCGCGCGGGATCGACGACGGATTGCGCATCTTCACCGGCCCGGTGGAGGGTCGCGACATGGTCGCCACCACCTGGACGCCAAGCGCCGCGTTCGCGGACGCCAACGGCGCCGTCGCGCCGGAGTTCGTCTGGGCCGCACTCGACTGCCCCACCTATTGGGCGCACGGCGAGGCGATCAAGCAAGCGGTGCTGGCGCGGTTGACGCTCGATCTCGCGCAAACGCCGCGCGTCGGTGACACCACCATCATCGCCGCGTGGCCGCTCGCATCGGAGGGCCGCAAGCACACATCCCGCGCGGCGCTCTACGCCGCCGACGGCGCCGTGCTCGCCCGCGCCGAAGCGCTTTGGATCGAGCTGAAGCACGCTTGAACGCTTGCGCGCGCGGGCGTACAAGTCCGCTTCCTCCGGGGGGCCGCGCAATCGCGGCTGAGATACGAGAGTTTGCTCGTGACCCGCTGAACCTGATCCGGGTCATGCCGGCGAAGGGAGAGTTCGATGACACAGGCAGAATCCGCGCAACGCACGAAGACCATGGCCCGCATCGTCGGGCCGTTCCTGCTCGTCGCCGCGCTTACCGTGGCAACGCGCGCCGATAGCATTGATCTACTGTTTCCGGCGTTCTTCCAGGACGCGCCGCTCGTTTTGATCACCGGCGTGTTCGCGTTGATGGCCGGGCTGACGATGTTCGCGCTGCACCATCATTGGGACAGCTTCGCCGCCATCGCGATCTCGGTGCTCGCCATCGCCACGACATTTCGCGGCATTGTGCTGATGCTCGCGCCGGGCGTCGCGGCGTCGCTGGCGCAAGGCGTGTTGGCGTCGCCGATCATACCGCTGCTGATCTCCGTTCTGATCGCGCTGCTCGGCGCGTGGCTCACCTTCCTCGGCTGGTTCGCCAAGCCGCCTCAACCGAAAGCACCGACATGAACAAAGTCCCCGCGCCGCACGAGTTCACGCCGAGCGTCACCACCGGACCGCTGATTGGCTCGCGCAAAGTGTACGCGAGCGGCTGCGCGCATCCGGATTTGCGCGTGCCGTTCCGCGAAGTCGCGGTGCACCCCACGGCCAACGAACCGCCGGTGACGATCTACGATCCGAGCGGCCCCTACACCGATCCGGACGCGACCATCGACATCAATGCCGGCCTCGCCCGCACGCGCGCGGCATGGGTGAAAGCGCGTGGCGATGTGGAGGAGATCGACGGCCGCGCGGTGAAGGACGAGGACAACGGCAATGTCAGCGCCGACAAACTCACGCCGCCCTTCCCTGTGAAGAACCGTGTGCTGCGCGCCAAAGGCGATGCGTGCGTGACGCAGCTCGAATACGCCCGCCGCGGCATCATCACGCCGGAAATGGAATACGTCGCCATCCGCGAAAACATGCGCCGCGATGCTGTGAGGACCGCCGGCTTCCAGCCGGCAAACAGTGCTGGCCGGCAAGATGCCGGCGGTCCTCAGAGTCTCATTCGAGACGGCGAGTCATTTGGCGCAAGCATTCCAGACTTCGTAACCCCGGAATTCGTCCGCAGCGAAATCGCGCGCGGTCGCGCCATCATACCGGCCAACATCAATCATTCCGAACTCGAGCCGATGATTATCGGCCGCAACTTCCTCGTGAAGATCAACGCCAATATCGGCAATTCCGCCGTCACCTCCTCCATGGCCGAGGAAGTCGACAAAATGGTCTGGTCCATCCGCCACGGCGCCGACACCGTCATGGACCTCTCCACCGGCCGCAACATCCACAACATCCGCGACTGGATCATCCGCAACGCGCCCGTGCCGATCGGCACCGTGCCGCTCTATCAAGCGCTCGAAAAAGTCGGCGGCGTGGCCGAAGACCTCACCTGGGAAATCTATCGCGACACGCTGATCGAGCAGGCCGAACAAGGCGTCGACTATTTCACCGTCCACGCCGGCGTGCGGCTCCCCTTCATCCATCTCACCGCCAAACGCGTCACCGGCATCGTGTCACGCGGCGGCTCGATCATGGCCAAGTGGTGCCTCTCCCATCACAAGGAGAGCTTCCTCTACACGCATTTCGCCGAGATCTGCGACATCATGCGCGCCTACGACGTGAGCTTCTCACTCGGCGACGGCCTGCGCCCCGGCTCCATCGCCGACGCCAACGACGCAGCACAATTCGCCGAACTCGAAACCCTCGGCGAACTCACCAAGATCGCCTGGGCGCACGGCGTGCAAACCATGATCGAAGGCCCCGGCCACGTGCCGATGCACAAGATCAAAGAGAACATGGACAAGCAGCTCGAAGTCTGCGGCGAGGCGCCCTTCTACACGCTCGGCCCCCTCACCACCGACATCGCGCCCGGCTACGACCACATCACCTCAGCCATCGGCGCCGCGATGATCGGCTGGTTCGGCACCGCGATGCTCTGCTACGTCACGCCGAAGGAGCACCTAGGTCTGCCCGATCGCGACGACGTCAAAGTCGGCGTCATCACCTACAAGCTCGCCGCCCACGCCGCCGACCTCGCCAAAGGCCACCCCTACGCGCGCCTCCGCGACGACGCCCTCTCCCGCGCAAGATTCGAATTCCGTTGGGAAGATCAGTTCAATCTAGGCTTAGACCCCGACACCGCCCGCGCCTACCACGACGAAACGCTCCCGAAAGACGCGCACAAAACCGCGCATTTCTGCAGCATGTGCGGGCCGAAATTCTGCAGCATGAAAATCACGCAGGACGTGCGGGACTACGCGAAAGCAAAAGAAGAAGCCGAGCGCGGCATGGAAGAGATGAGCGCCAGGTTCAAAGAAGTCGGCAGCGAGATTTACGTCCATCCGACTGGCGAGAAGCGCGAGCCGATCGACTAGCTACATCGCCCCCTCCCGCAGTGAGGGAGAGGGTTGGGGTGAGGGGCCTGCGGCGTAGCGTGCGAGTCAGTCGCGGTAGTCGCGCGACTTTGATTTCTGCAACGCGGTAACGACCGAGGAAAAAATCGCCGAGCGGGGAGCTTCGAGGCGTTCGTCCACGCGTTTCCAAAATGTATCTGCGTCGCATAGCTCGGGTATTGTAGATTTGCTTGTGTCGAGTTGCCCGCCGTACATCATAGGATAATCGCGTCGAAAGCCCGATCATCTGCGAGTTGATGCGTAAAAGCCTCTCGGCATTTTTCATCCCACCTTTTTGCGTTGAGCATCGCGTAGACAGCGTCCATGTCCCACATCGATGGCAACAGTGATCCAGCCAGATGTTGCGCCCGCCATCGCGCAAAGCACCGTTCCACCAACTCTTCTGTCTGCGCTTCGTCGAGCCAAACGGAGTAGTCGCGCTTGGTCAGCCCTCCAAGACCGTGGCCGAATTGATGCGTACGAAGCCAGTTTGGGACGACGCACAGATCACCAAAATCCGCCAGCCGCGCAAACACATTTGCCGCCATCGGAATCAGATTCTCGTTGCGTTTGACAGCGCGCGCCATGGTGTCCGCGAACGCATCGGTGACGTTCCTCATAACCGGGATCAACTGGATATCAGCGTCGACTTGCCGCTTGAGGTATCCCGAAACACCAAGCCAGAACGCCAAATGGTCGGCCGGTGTTTCAAAGTAAACTTCATCAAGGCGCTCAAGCAGAGCGTCTAGCCCGTCCTTGTTTGACGTGTCCCTTAGAATTTCGGTGACTCGGAATTCTCCCGCCTGCAGCAACGACGCGATATCCGTTCGAGTGATGGCCCCAGGCAACAGCCCCAGTCTAAGCACGGTGTACAAACAGCGGCGCTCTGTGATCGCGTCCGAGTGATCGTCTTTGGGATTGGCGTGCTTCGAACTCAAAGGAGGGAAAAGCTTCTGGAGGAGTCGTTCGACATCAGGGGAGCCTTCACCTGCATCGAGAACCGCTGAAAGCCTCGTTGATGCGGCATCGCTGCCCTCAACAACGCGCCTCATGTTCTCCACATGCGACACCGGGTTGATCATGCAACGTTCGGGTACACGGCGGATATTCTCGAACGTTTTAGGAAGCCTCGACGCTACTGCGGAGAAGCCAAGAAGGTCGATCCAATCGACTTCTTCACCCACGACAGACCGCAATATCCGATAGGAACCGATAAGGCGCTTGACCTCTCGGGGTGTCGTTATGAGGACCGATGTGAGCAGAAAAGCCATGTCCTCATAGCGTACCAATTGATCGAAATTTGCCGGTAGATTACAATCCGAGCGGCGAAGTTCCTCCGTCAAAACGCGAAAGCGCTCGTCCTCCATGAGAATTGGAAGTGAGATCGGAAGCTGAACAATTTTTTCGAGGTACGCACGTCCGCGGGCGTCGGACTTGCCTCCGCTTAGCGCCTGAATAACTCGCTCAGAATCGTAGGCCAGCAGATAGGACACGCCCGGAAAGTCTGCGACAGCACGAACCAATTGCGCAATCGCTCGAACTTCGTCGTCCTCCACTCTGTCAAGTTCATCAATCAACACCACGATGGGCGCATTGAGTTGCCTGAGCCGATCAGTCAGGCGCTTGCGGATTGTCGGCAATGACTCCTTCCTCGAAAACAGCGCATCGGCGATTGCCGCACCAGTACCAGCAAAGATCGCAGCTATTGGATTGAAGACCGCCACCACCGGCGAGACAATCTTGGCATACTTCGCAAGCGTTGCTGTGACTTCCACCGCAGCAACTACGCGGTGTTCTTCGGGTTGACGCAGCGTTGCGATCAGCTCCGCAAAGAACTGCGGTATCAACTCACCCGCGCTCGACACGAGCCAAGGGTCAAACCTAACGACGTATGAGCTAGGATATCTCGCGCGAATTTGTGCATCGAGGAGGTTGAGAACTGAACTCTTGCCGCTTCCCCACGCACCGGTGAGCCCAATGATCGCTCCCGTGGCTTGGCTTGATTGCCTATCAACGAGCGCGTCAACCAAACCGTCGATGAATCGACTCCGATCGAGTGTGTCCTCGCTCTGGACGGAGATCGGTCGCTCTGCTCGCGATGCTGACATTCCGTTAAGTTACAGCTGATTCTTTCCCATACGAAGCAAGGCGAATCCGAGCATTCCCGCGAATCTATCCGGAGGCCCCCGCTCCACCCGCCTCGCAAATGTCCGCCGCCGCCGCTCCCCGTCACTTACGCACCACCCATCCTCTGGGCGGCAATCGCGCGCAACACAGCGATCCTCACCGCCTCTATCCCCCATCCCGCACCCCCAAACGCCAAGCGCCGCAAGCACCGCGCACAAATCTATCCGCCCCCACCCCGCGCGGGCGTACACTCCCTGCGCCGTTGATGATCAGAGGGCAGTCGGATCCCTGTTCAGCCGATGCATCGACGGTGCGATCGAGCGTGACGGCGCGACAGCGTCGAAGCCCGCGGGAGAGCAGCGCAAGGCGCGAACCGCGGGAGCATCACCAGGGATGGCGCGTCTGAACACGCGCGACCTGCACGCCATCGGGGAACGGCGAAGAGAGTGAAACACCTCCCCGTGCCGTCCCGATGCTCCACGATCGCGGGGACGCGGTCTTTCGCGTCACACGCGCGGAGCCAACCGCGCACTCTCTGCGACGCGCAACGCCGCGTCCCCGGCCCTCTGTTGGGCGTTTTTGCTGGAGGCCTCACCGCCGCTCGCGCCCGCGCGCCCTGGTCGGCGCCCGCACGCGCACCTATGTTGGAAGCGATGCTGCAGCTCGACGAACGCCCCGCGACACGCACGCCGCCGGCCCGGCTCTGGCGCAATTATTATCACATCTATCGCGTGCTGCATTTGGGCCGGCTCGGCTGGGTGTTCCCCAGCATCCAGGCCGGGCCCGACACGTTCCCGACGCAAGAAATCGCCGAGCAGCACGCGCGCGCGATCATCGCCGCGATCAATCCGCCCGGCCGCTGGCTGATGGACCTCGCCGGAATCTATCCCGAAGGCGGCGCGCCAAACTAAGCCGCAGCGCCCGGCGCCTTGCGCGTCACCGACTCGTCCAAAACGCCAGGAATGTCCCACGCGCCTTCGGGCCGCAGCAGCACCAAAGGCGGCGCCGACAACTTGATCGCATCGGCGCGCGGCGGTAACTCGGCGATCACTTCGACATATTCGCGATCGGAAAACCAAAACGGCGCACGGTCGTCGCGCAAACGAAAGCCCGCGCAACGCTGCCAGAAGCCGATCAGGTGCGGCTCGATATGGCCGAGCACGAAGCGATAGCCCTTCAGCGCCGCAATTTCCGCGCTCGCATTCCACAACGCATGCGCAACGCCGCTGTCACGGAAGCGCCGCAGCACAGCCGCGCGCTCCAACTTAGCGAAGCCGGCGAACCAACGAATGCGAATGGCGCCCACTGGCTCGCGCCCGACGCGCGCCACCAGGTGCGTCGCGCCAGATAAGTCGTTGCCGTCGAACTCCTCCTCGAACGGACAATCCTGCTCGCCCATGTAAACGATGCCGCGCAACGCATACACTTGCGGCAGCTGGTCGAGCGTGCGCACGACGCTCACATCGATCTGCGGTGAGGCACGCGCTGCGCTCATGCCGCCGCGGCTGCGTCGGCGTGCAGCCCGATGAGCGGAACGTCGCGGCCATCGTAGCGCGCCAAGGTCGGATCGCCCGGCACCGGCGTGAAGCCGAGCGACCCGAAGATCAGCCGCGCGCCGTCATCGGTCGCCGCGCGCGTGTAACCAGGAAGCGCCCAAAACAACGTTTCACGAACCGCGATCGACGCCTTCACAACGCGCCCCGCGCCCCTATCTGTGGAGCCGACAAAGCCCCACGCATATCCACCCGCCGGCCGCTCGCGCGGCCTGCAGATCAGATCGGGATTGATGTTGAGCGTGTCGAAGCGGCCTTCATCCAAAGCGCGCATGCCCTCCGGGCGCACAAGGAAGAACGCCGTCATGCCCGTGACGACACCGTTCTCGCGCGCCACGAACACGCTCGCGCCGGTGATGTTTTGAACCGTCTGCAGCGTCTCTTCGCTGACGACACGCTCGGAAATCCGCTCCGCGCACAGCGCGCGCGCATGCGTGATGTCTTCCGGCCCGGCCAGGGTCGCGCCACAATACGCCGCGACCGCATTGATCATGCGCGGGTCGGAGCACTTTCCTTCTTTGTCCACGAACCGAACAAACCCTGACAGATCCATGCGGGCACCCTTGCGAACTGCTACTTCTGGTTGTATATCGCAAAAGCCCAGTTTGTCGCAAGCGCGAAACGCTATCGTCCTCAGGCATCCGCCGCGCCGCCACAGTGCATCATAGCGGGATGAAAGCTCACGCCCTCCTCGCCGTGCTCGCACTCAGCGCCTGCGCCGCCGCGCCCGCGCCGCAAGCGCCAACCATCCTGCATTATCTGCGCTCGAACCAAGACGGCGGCTTGCCAGAAAATGTGTGGGTCTATCGCCCCGACGCGACGCATGTGGAGGTGTACAAATCGGTCGAGCGCTGCGGCAACGCCGCGTTCGTGACGGCGACATTCGATCCAGCGACACTGCAAGCAACGCAGTTGATTGGCGGGCGCGTCGCGGAAGATGGCAGCCAAGAGCAATTCGCGTGGCTCGATGTGCGCGATGGCGCCATCCACGCGCGCATTCCGGCGACGAGCTTGGAACAAACCATTCCGCTCGGCGGCGCCAATTGGTTCCTGTACGATTTCGATCTGGCCGATCTCAACGCCCGCATGGCCAGCAAGCCCGCGCCGCGCGCAAACTTTGCACTCTGGGCCGCGCTCGCTTGGCCCGAAGATGGCGTGCGCGACCTGTTCCGTCCGCTCGGCGACATCAATGCCAGTTTTGTCGGCGACGATGTGCGCTTCGGCCAACCGGCTTTGCGTTACGAGGTGCGCGGTGCGCTCCACGGCACGATCTGGCTCGACGCCGACGAAGGCCACGTGATGGAGGCGCGTTTCGCGCAGCCAAACCATCCAGGCTACGCGAATTATCGGCTGACGCTTGAAGGCGTATCGCATGGCGGCGAAGCGGAATGGCGCGACCGTCTGCGATCACACTGGGCCGATTGCGAAGCGCCGTATTGAAACAAAGCGCAACACAGGCGCAATCACCACGCAACGCGCCGCGCCCATGCCTCCTGCAACGGAGGGAAACATGAAGACTCACGCTGCCTTAGTGACGCTCGCATTGGCGCTGGTGTCGCCATTCGCGCTCATCGCCACGCCTGCCGAGGCGCAGGAGCAAATCTTCACGTTCGATATGTCAGGTACACGGCCAGCACTGTCGGTGTCCGTCGCCGATCGGCCTGCCGAATTGTGGATCTTCGACACCGGCGCGGCTGGCGCCGTCGTCGAGATCGAGCGCGCGCGCGCCTGGGCGCTCGCCAACGATGGCGCAGCGCAAATCGGCAGCCCGATCGGCGGCACGCCGGTCGAGGGTTTCCGCACCCGCATCAGCGGCGCCGAGGTCGGCGGCGTCGCGTTGCCGGAGTTCAACGCCGTGGCGATGCCGCTGCCGCCGCACCTCGACCGCGCAGGCGTGCTGAGCCCAAACATGTTTCGCGGCCAACTCGTCACGCTCGATTTCGGCCACAACCAACTGCGCGTGACCGAGAAGAGCGCCGCAACGCTGCCCGCCGGCGAAGCAACGCCGTACGAGAGCCGCGGCCATCCGCTGCCAGGCATAAGCGTCAGCCTTGGCGATCAGAATTTCCTCGCCCACCTCGACACCGGCGCACCAGGCACGCTCGTCTTTCCGTACGAGATGGCCGCTTCGTTACCCCTGGTAGCGACGCCCGAGCGCGTGGGCGTCGCGCGCTTTGTCGATGGCGAGCGCGCGCGCTACCGCGCGCAATTGCGTGGCACGGTGCAAGTCGGCCCAATTACGCTCACCGATCCGGAGATTGGCCTCATCGAAGGCCTGCCCTTCCTGAATGTCGGCATGGGCTTGCTGAGCCAGATGACCATCACACTCGATCCCGCCGAACGCCGCATGTGGGCGCGCGCCAACGGCTGACGCTTGCGATATCGGCGTCACGGCGCATAAGCTCCCGGCGTGAGGGAGTGGGCGATGCGCGCGGCGATGGCTCTGGCAATGCTTGCATTGGCGACCATCGCCGCGCCCGTCTCCGCGCAAGAGATCGAAGCGCGCAGCTTTACCGGCGCCGCGTTGACGCGACCCGTCCTGAGCGCGGCCGCACAAGCGGAGCAGGAGCGTCTGCTTGGCGAAGCGCAGGCAGCACTCGTGGTCAATCCCGGCGATGCCGATGCGGCGATCTGGATTGGCCGGCGCCTCGGCTACCTCGGCCGCTACCGCGATGCGATTGCGGCGTTTGAGGCTGGCGCCATACGCCACCCCAACGACGCACGCTTCCCGCGCCATCTCGGCCATCGGCTGATCAGCGTGCGCCGCATCGACGATGCGATTGCTGCGCTGACGCGCGCGGAGGCGCTGATGGCGGATGGGCCGGACGAAGTAGAGCCGGACGGATTGCCGAACGCGGCCGGCGTGCCGACGTCAACGCTCAAAGGCAATATCGCCTACCATCTCGGGCTGGCGCACTATCTCAACGGCGATTTCGACGCCGCAGCACGCACGTTCGCGGGCGCGGTTGCGCTTTCGGCCAATGCGGACTCTGCGGTCGCCAGTCGCTATTGGCTTTACCTCTCGCTCGCACGCACTGGCCAAATCAGCGCGGCCCGCGTCGCGCTCGCACCGATCAGTGCGGATTGGACGATCATCGAGAACGAACCGTACTTCCGCCTGACGCTGTGCTTCCGCGGCGAGGGCGATTGCGCTGCGTTGCTGAACGCGGCGCAGGCGCATGACGGCGTGCGTTCGTCCACCTTGGCGTACGGGCTCGCCGCGCAAGCCTTGATTGAAGGTCGCCGCCGGCAGGCGCGGGCATTGATGACCGAGATCGTCGCGGCGCCGGATTGGGCGAGCTTTGGGTATATCGCGGCGGAAGCCGATTTGGCGCCGCGCCTGCGCTGATCTCGCACGGGTCAGGCCATGGTCCGTTAACGCGAAGCTCCTTAAGTTGACGTGCGATGAGCCTCCTGACGCGGATCGGCCGAGAATTCAGATTCCTCACCAGCCTGGTGCGGACGCTCGGGCGCGTACGCAACATCGATCCTGAGTCCGATTGGCTCATCTGCGATGACTGGGAAGCGGCGGTCGACAAATACGCCGACCACACGGCATTAGTGTTCGAAGGCGAACGCCTCACCTACCGCCAGCTCGATGCCCTCGCTAACCGCTTCGCGGCCTGGGCCGAGGCGCGAGGCCTGAAAGCTGGCGACACTGTCGCTTTGTTGATGCCCAACCGCGCCGAGTATATCGCGGCCTGGATGGGCCTGAGCAAACGCGGCGTGGCCGCGGCCTTGATCAACAACAACCTCACAGGCGCGGCGCTGGCGCATTGCCTCTCGATCTCCGGCGCAACGCATGTGCTGACAGATACCGAGAGCCTGGCCGCCTACGAGACGATCCGCGCTGGACTGGCGCGGCCGTTGACGTTGTGGATCGTCGATGCGGACGGTGCATTTGCGGAGGGCCGGCAAGCGCTCAATCTGAAAGCGCCCAAGCTTCCGCCGGAACGGCCAGCGCGGACGCTGCGCGCCGGTATTCGCGCACGCGATACCGCTCTCTACATCTATACATCGGGCACCACCGGCATGCCGAAGGCGGCGAAGATCGCCCACACGCGCGCGCAACTCTATATGCGCGGCTTCGCAGGCTCGACTGGATCGAACGCGGAAGACCGCATCTATTGCGCGCTGCCGCTCTACCACTCGACCGGTGGGCTTTGCAGCGCGGGCGCCGCGTTGCTCAATGGCGGCACATTCGTGTTGCGGCGCAAATTCTCGGCGTCGCACTTCTGGGATGACATCGCCGACAACGAATGCACCATGTTCGTCTATATCGGCGAATTGTGCCGCTATCTGGTGAACCAGCCGCCGCATCCGAAAGAGCGTTTGCACCGCTTGCGCCTCGGCTTTGGCAACGGCCTGCGCCCAGAGGTATGGACCGAATTCCAAACGCGCTTCAACGTACCGCGCATTCTCGAATTCTACGGCTCGACCGAAGGTAACGTGTCGCTGTTCAATTTCGACGGCAAACCCGGCGCAGTCGGGCGCGTGCCACATTATCTGCGCGGCAATTTCAAAGTTCGGCTCGTGCAGTTTGATATCGAGTCCGAAGCGCCCGTGCGCGGGCCGGACGGCTTGTGCCTTGCAGCTCCGGTCGGCGAAGCGGGCGAGGCCATCGGCCTGATCAAGGACGATGCGCGCGGCGGCTATTCCGGCTACGCCGACAAAGCCGCGTCCGACCGCAAAATTCTGCGCGACGTTTTCGAGCTGGGAGATGCCTGGTTCCGCACCGGCGATCTGATGCGCGAGGACGAGGACGGCTATTTCTATTTCGTCGACCGCATCGGCGACACGTTCCGCTGGAAGGGCGAGAACGTTTCAACCACCGAAGTGGCGGAAGCCATCGCGCGCTATCCGGGCGCTGATGAAGTGAACGTCTATGGTGTGAAGATCGACAACATCGACGGCCGCGCCGGCATGGCGGCGATCACACCCGGCTCGGACTTCAGGCTAGATGGCCTGCGCGACTACATCGCGCGCGAACTGCCAAACTACGCGCGCCCGTTGTTCGTTCGCATGCAGCCGGCGATCGAGACGACCGGGACGTTCAAATATCGTAAGGTCGATCTCGTTCGCGAAGGCTTCGACCCCGGAAAGTGCGAAAACGAGATCTGGTTCGACGATCCCGATGAGAGCGCCTACGTTCGAGTGACGCCAGCGCTTTACGCCAAAATCCAAGCAGGCGCGTACAAGCTCTAGGCCTTATTCGAAGGTCGCCACCGGGACGCCCTCGATCTCCACGATGCGGCCTTTGCGACCGTAAGCGTGCATCAAAGCGTCGGGCGTCAGCGCTTGCGCCGGCGCGCCTTCGGCGATGATGCCGCCCTCGCGCATCAACACCACGCGCGACGCAACACGTGCCGCGAGCGTAACGTCATGCGTCGACAGCAACACACCGCCTTGGGCAGCATGGCCGTGCAAGATGTCCGCGACAGAAAGCGCCTGCGCTGGATCGAGCCCGGCTGTGGGCTCATCGAGAACCAGGAGCGGCGCTTGTTGCGCCAGCGCGCGTGCCAGGTGCGCCCGCGCTTTCTCGCCTCCGGAGATTTCGTCCATGCGGCGCTGACGCAATGTCGTGAGCGCGCACGCCTGCAATGCCGCGTCCACAGCTGCCTGATCGCGCGCGCCGAGTCGATCAGGCGCCGCGCCATAAGCAAAGCGCCCGAGCGCGACCAGGCTCTCGACACGCAGCGGCCAGATCGCTTGCGGCCGTTGCGGGAGATAGGCCGCGCGCAGCGCGCGTTGGCGGTGGGACATGCGGAGCGCGTCCTCGGCGCCCAGCCGTGCGACCCCAGATTCCGTGGCCAACAGGCCGAGCGATGCGCGCAACAGCGTCGTCTTGCCAGCGCCATTGGGCCCCAGCAGCGCGACGATCTCGCCACGGGCAACGCTGAGTGACACCGCAGCGAGCACGCATCGTCCGCGGAGCAAAACGGTCGCTCCGGTAAGTTCCAGCAAAGCGCTCATGCCTCGCCTCCCCGCGCGGCCAAGCGTGCGGCGATCAGCGCGAAGACGGGGCCGCCGATCAAAGCGGCGGCGACACCGAGTTTGAGTTCCGTGTCGGTTGGCAAAATGCGCACCACGATGTCGGCGCACCCCAGCATAGCGCCACCGACGAGCGCGCTTGGCAAAAGCAAGCGCGCCGGATCGTGTCCCGCGAACGCGCGCACGAGATGCGGCGCGGCGATACCGACAAAGCCGATCACGCCGGCTACGGCCGTCGCGCCGCCGGTGCAACAGGCCGCGCCAAGCACGACCAGGATGCGTGTTCGCCCGAGATCGGCGCCAATTGCGGCAGCCGCCTCTTCACCCAATGTGAGCGCCTGCAAGCCGCGCGCGGCAAACGCGATCAGCGCGGCGCCTGCGATCAGAAGCGCACCCGCCAGCGCCGCATCGTTGAGCGAGCGTGCTTCGACGGAGCCCATGGTCCAATTGACCAAATCCGCCAGGGCGCCTGGGTTCGGCGCGAGGTTGAGCGTGAGTGCGATCAGTCCACCCGCGAAGCTGGAAAGGCCAACACCGATCAACACCAAGCTCGCGGGCCCACGCGCCGCCGCCGCAAGTGCGGTGACAATGAGCGCGGCGCCGAGCGCGAAAACAACGGCTGCCGCCGGCGCTAACGCGCTCAAACCGAACGCAAACGCAATCACAGCGCCGAGCGCCGCGAACCCGGAGAGCCCGAGCACCCCTGAATCGGCCAGCGGGTTGCGCAACAAACCCTGCAACGCTGCGCCGGATAGTCCGAGGGCTGCACCCACAAGCCAAGCCGTCAGAGCGCGCGGGAAGCGGATGTCCCAAACAATGGTGCGCGTTTCGATGTCGGCGCCGAGCGGATTGGCGAGCGGCACCGGCCCCAACCAGAGAGCAACCGAGAGTGCTGCGATGCTGATCGCGATCAGCAACAGCGATAGACGCGATGCCCCGCTCACGCGCCGGCCCGCAGCGATGCCGCAATCAGCTCGGCCGCATCGATCGCGTACCAGGCTTCGCAGGCGATGGAGGCTGTCGGCAGCGTGACGGTGCGCGCACGAGAGAGCGTGCGTTGCAGAACAGGATGACGCGCCGGCAGCCATGGGTTCATGCGCGTGCGGCCGTGATCGAAGAAGCCAAGCGCCAGCAAAGCCGGCGGCGTTCGCGTGAGGCGTTCGAGCGGCAGCACCGTCCAGCTGTCCTCACCCCACGCATTTCGGCCACCGGCTGCGTTGATGGTGGCGTCCATCATCGTTCCGCGCCCTGCGACGGCGCCACCAGCGGAGAGATACATCACCGCTGGGCGCTCAGCCGGCGCATCGGCGGCGAGACGCGCGAGCCGTGCGTCGAGATCGCGCGCCAAACCCTCCCCGCGCGGACCTTGGCCAAGCGTATGCGCTACGTCGATCAGATCGGCGCGGGCGGCCGGAAAATCCGGCGCGTCACCGACTTGCAGCACTGGCACACGGAAGCGCGCGTACACCGCCTCCGCATCCCACGGTCCGCCCCAAGAGCGCACCACCAGATCCGGCCGCAGCGCCAGCACCTCTTCGATCGTGCCGCGCGTTTGACGAAGGCCGATCGCGCGCGCGCGATAATAGGAATCGTCGCGCCGCGCTCCGCGAGACAGAGCGGCGATCTGTTCGCGATCGGCCAAAGCCAACACGAACTGGTCGGCGCAATAATCCAGAGACACGACGCGGCGGGGCTGCGCCATCGCGTTCGGACTGAAACAGGCAAGCGCGATCAACGCGCCGAGAAGCGAACGCACACAGACCTCCGTCGGCCCAGTCCCGGACCCAAGGCATATCGTCGGCAGGTCTTCTGGCTCGCGGGTCCCACGCTTTCGTCCGCCTTCCCGGATTGCTCCAGTGGCATTTGGACGAAAGCTCACCGCTTACAGCTGCGGGCGCAGCCGCGGACTTGCACCGCGTTCCCTTTCGCTCCCCCGGATGGGGAACCGACGGCGCGAGCTTTACCGCCGCTGCGCGCGGCGGGCAATGCGGGCGGCGTTCGTCGCGCCGACAGGGCCGGCCATCCGGTTGGCGCAGCCGGTGATATTGACCGGCAAAGGTGCGGTCCTGCTTATAGCCGCCGGTATTGGGGATCAGTGATGATGCGGACTTTATTGCGCGGCGCCGCGCTGGCGGCGGCTTTTGGCGTTTTGGGCGCGATGGGCGCCAGCGCGCAGCCGCAAGGCGTGCCGTTCCCCGCCGCCATCGCGCAGCCGCGCGACGTGGATTATCCCGGCGCGATCACGCTTGAGGTCGACGCTACCGACGTGCAGCGCGGCATTTTCCGCGCGCGTGAGATCGTACCGGTGGCAAACGCCGGACCGATGACGTTGCTCTATCCGCAATGGCTGCCCGGCAAGCACGCGCCGCGTGGCCAGATCAATCTGTTCGCCGGCCTCGAAATTCGCGCCAATGGCCAAGTGATCCCGTGGCGCCGCGATCCGGTGAACGTTTACGCGTTCCATATCGAGGTGCCCGCCGGCGCCCGCGAAATCGAGGCGCGCTACCAATACGTGTCGCCCACCGCGACCGCGCAGGGCCGCATCGTCATGACGCGCGAGATGCTGAACCTGCAATGGGAATCGATGCTGCTCTATCCCGCAGGTCACTACGCCTCGCGCATTCGCTTCAATCCGAGCGTGACGCTCCCCGAAGGCTGGCAGTTTGCAACCGCTCTCGACGGCGCGCAGACGCAGGGCGCGACGACGCGGTTCGCGGAGGTCGATCTCTCCACGATGGTCGACTCGCCGATGTTCGCCGGCCGCTATTTCAGCCGCATCGATCTCGATCCAGGCGCGCGCCGGCCGTTCCATCTGAACATCGTCGCCGATCGCGCGGACTATCTTGAAGCGACCGAAGAGCAGATCGCCCCCCATCGCAATCTGGTGCGTCAAGCCTATCGCTTGTTCGGCACGCAACATTTCGACCATTACGATTTCCTGTTCGCGCTGACTGACCGCATGGGCGGCATTGGTATCGAACATCAGCGCTCCAGCGAAAACGGTTTGGCCGCCGCCTATTTCACAGAATGGGATCGCGCGACCGCCGAACGCGATCTGCTGCCGCATGAATTGACCCATTCTTGGATTGGCAAATATCGCCGCCCGGCAGATTTGTGGACGCCTGGCTTCGACGTGCCGATGCGCGGTTCTCTGCTGTGGGCATATGAAGGCGCAGACCAGTACTGGGGACACGTGCTCACGGCGCGCTCCGGCCTTTGGACGCGGCAAGAAGCGCTCGATGCGCTCGCCGTAACGGCGGCGGCTTACCAATATCGGCTTGGCCGGCAATGGCGCTCGGTGGAAGACACCGGCAACGATCCAATCCTCTCGGCGCGGCGCCCGGCGCCTTGGCGCAGCTGGCAGCGCAACGAGGATTATTATTCCGAGGGCCTGCTGATCTGGCTCGACGCCGATACGCTGATCCGCGAACGCACCGGCAATCGCCGCTCACTCGACAATTTCGCGCGCGCTTTCTACGGCGCGAGCGACGGCCAATGGCGCCAGCCGATGACATTTACGTTCGACGACGTGGTCGGCGGGCTCAACGCAGTGATGCCCTACGATTGGGCGACATTCCTGCGCGACCGCGTGGAACGCCAAGGCACGGAACCGCCGCTCGACGGCCTCGCGCGCGGCGGCTATCGGCTCGTTTACAGCAATGAGCGTTCATCCTGGCAGAGCGACGACGAATCTTTCTCCAAGGTCGCCGAGTTCATGTACTCGATCGGTCTGCATTTCGGCGAAAGCGGCAACATCGCCCAGGTGCAATGGGATAGCCCAGCGTTCAATCAGGGTTTGACGGTGGGCACGCAAGTGATCGCGGTGAACGATGTCGCCTACAGCAATGACGCGCTACGCCGCGCTATCAGCGCCGCCGTCGATAGCCCCGAACCGATCCGCTTGCTGGTGAAGAACGGCGATCAATTCCGAACCGTTTCGCTCGATTATCACGATGGCCTGCGCTATCCGCGTCTGGAGCGCATTCCTGGGACGCCAGACCGGATCGGCGCGATCTTCGCGCCGCGGACGCGCTAGAGCAGATCTTTCACGCTTTCGGACGGGCGGCAAAGACGCACGCCCTTCGGCGTCACCACGAAGGGGCGCTCGACCAGCACCGGCTGCTTCAGCATTGCCGCAAACACCTTCGCGTCGGTCACGCGCGGCTTCAGCAAACCGAGCTCCTCGGCTTCCTTCGCTTTCGCGCGCAACGCTTCGCGCGGTGTGAGATTGGCTGCGGCAAACAGAGTGTGCAATTGCGCCTCGGTCCACCCCGTCTTGAGATACTCAACCACAACCGGCTTGTGGCCGGCGCGTTTGATCAAATCGAGCGTGTTGCACGATGTCGTGCATTTCGGATTGTGAAAAATGACGACCGGAAACGCCTTAGCCATGGTCAGCTCCATGTATCCGCGGTGATGCGCCCGATTTCGGCGTGTGCGGCGATACGCGTCGCAGCGTCGGCGTCGCCGTCGCTCATGTAACAGGCGATCACGATAGGCGCGCGCCCAGGCGGCCAAGCGATTGCAACATCGTTGACGGCGCCACGCGCGCCGGTTCCCGTCTTGTCGCCAGCGCGCCAATCCGCGGGTAGGCCGGCGCGCAATCGATTGCGTCCAGTTGTGCTGGCCTGCATCCAACCGATCAGCTCTTGGCGCGACGCCGGGCTAAGAATGCCATCCTGAGTCAGCAGGCGCTGCAACGAGCGCGCCATCGCGTCGGGCGAGGTGGTGTCACGCTCATCGCCTGGCGCGTTTTCGTTGAGCGCGGTTTCCGCGCGGTCCAGACGCGTGACGTTGTCGCCGCTCGCGCGCACAAAACTGGTGAAGCCGGCCGGGCCGCTCGCCGCTACCAACAACAAATTGGCCGCCGTGTTGTCGCTGACAACAACGATGGCTTCGCAACATTCCTCCACGCTCATCCAACCACGCGCGAGATGCGCCCGCGCTGTCGGCGCGTAGTCCAGCAGATCGCCCGCGCCGAACACAACGCGCTCTTCAAGGAAACCCGGCAGGCGTTCCGCCATTTGCAGAATCTGCGCGGCGAGCAGCCATTTGAACGTAGACGCCATAGCGAAGCGCTCATGCGGGCGCGTCGCGATCACAGCGCCCGTCGCGGTGTTGAGCGCGGCGACGCCCACACGGGCGCCGAGCTGCGCTTCGATCGCGGCGAACCGCGCATCGCTCGATGCTGTCGTTTGATCGGCTGATTCAATCGGGGCACAGGCGCCCAGCGCAACAGCGCCAAGCAGCGTATCGCGCCGCGTCAGCATCAATCTTTTGCGCGCTCGACGTAAGAGCCATCGTCAGTCGACACCACAACGCGTGTGCCGGCGCCGATATGCGGCGGCACCATCGTCTTGACGCCGTTGGAAAGCTTCGCGGGCTTATAGGACGACGACGCCGTCTGGCCCTTCACGACCGGCTCGGTCTCGACGATCTCCAGCACCACGCGCGGTGGCAGCTCAATCGAGAGCGCCTGGCCCTCATGCATGGTGAGGTGCACTTCCATCTCCGGCGCGAGATAATCGCCCGCATCGCCCACCATGTCGCGGGTGAGCGTGACCTGCTCGTAATTCTCCGGGTTCATGAACACGAGGCCGGCGTCGCCATCGTCGAACAAGAAGGTGTGCTTCACTTCTTCGACGAACGCTTTCTCCAGGCCGTCGCCGGTCTTGTAGGTTTGCGTGGTCTTTACGCCGTCGACGATGCGACGGAGCACCAAAGTCGAGGTCGGCGTGCCTTTGCCCGGCCGGAAGGTCTCGTGGCTCATCACCACGTAGAGTTTGCCGTCCTCAAGTTCGAGCACGTTGCCCTTGCGGACGTCGCTGGCGATGACCTTAACCACGTAAACCTCGCTTTTGCGCCGCTCCAGGGGGCGCGCAGACCTTAGGACAAGAATGGAATGGCCGCCCTCATAGCCGCGTTTCGCGCGCCGGCCAAGGCGGACGGATGGGACATTTGCGCCTGCTCCGCACCTGAAAGGCCTGCTTTTTCTCCGATTTGCAGGCAAGACAGCCGCCAATGACCACCCCACCCTCCCCGTACTGGACCCGAGAGCGCCATTTCGACCGCCGCCCGTTCCTGCGCGCGCGCGCGTCGATCGTGCGCGCGGTGCGGGCCTGGTTTCACGCCAAAGGCTTCATGGAGGCCGAGCCCGACACGCTCGTCACATCACCGGGTGCGGAAACCCACATCGACGCATTCCAAAGCGATGGCCGTTATCTGCACACGAGCCCCGAGTTCGCGATGAAGAAGTTGCTCGCGGCAGGCGAGGAGAAACTCTTCTATCTCGGCAAATGCTGGCGCCGCGGCGAGGAAGGCCCGCTCCACGCGCAGGAATTCACGATGCTCGAATGGTATCGCGTGCGCGAGCCGTACGAGGTGGTGATGAACGATTGCACCGAATTGCTGCGCGTGGCCTGCGACGCGATCGGCGCGAAGACATTGCGCTGGTGGGAAATGGAGTGCGACCCGTTTGCACCGGCGCAGACGCTCAGTGTGGCCGACGCATTTCGGGATATGGCGAATGTGGCCGTGCTTGATAACACGCGTGAAAGCTTCGAGAGCGCGGGCGTGCGCATTGGCGTCGGAGATAGCTGGAGCGATATCTTCAGTCGGGTGTTGGTTGAAAAGATCGAACCCAAGCTCGGCCTCAACACGCCGACCTTGCTCAACGAATATCCCATCCAAGAAGCAGCACTCGCCCGACCCTGCCCGCACGACAGCCGCGTAGCGGAACGGTTTGAGCTCTACGCGTGCGGTGTCGAATTGGCCAACGGCTTCGGGGAGCTCACCGATCCGGTGGAGCAGCGGAAGCGCTTGATCGAAGCGATGGATGAGAAGCAGAAGCGCTACGACACGCGCTGGCCGATCGACGAGGATTTCCTGGCTGCGCTTGCGCACATGCCGCCGGCGAGTGGTGTGGCGCTGGGGCTGGATCGCTTGATCATGCTGGCGACCGGCGCGCGGCACATCCGCGATGTGCTGTGGACGCCGCAATGATCCGCGATGCGACGCCAAGCGACTATCCCGCGATCCGCGCATTGGTGCGCCACGCGTTTGGCCAAACCGACGAAGCCGATCTGGTCGAGCAATTGCGCGCCGACGGTGACGCTTTGCTGGAACTTGTCGCCGCCAACGACATCGCTTTGCAGGGCCACATTCTCTACTCCCCGCTCAAGATCGAGCGCGATGGCGAAACGATCGACGCCGCGGCGCTGGCGCCCGTGTCAGTCCTTCCGGCGTTTCAACGAAGCGGACTGGGCAAGGCGTTGATCCGCGCCGGCAATGTCAGATGCGCTGAACTGGGTCTCGCGGCGATCGTCGTGCTTGGCCACCCGACCTATTATCCGCAGTTCGGCTTCTCGGCGACGGCCGCCGAATCGTTGGAGGCTCCTTTCTCGGGCCCTCCTTTCATGGCGCTTGCGCTTCGGCCCGGCGCGCTTACGGGCCGCGTGCGCTACGCTGCGGCGTTCGGAGTGTGACGATGAAGACGGCGAAGGCAGACGCTGATCCGCTCGCGCAGGTCGCCGCGCGCTACGCCGTGGCGATCACGCCGGCCATGGACGCGCTGATCGACCCAACCGATCCCAACGATCCCATCGCTGCGCAATTCAATCCCGACGCACGCGAACTTGAGACCCGCCCCGACGAATTGGACGACCCGATCGGCGACGACCCGCACACCGTGCTGAAAGGCGTCGTGCATCGCTATCCTGACCGCGTGTTGCTGAAACTTGTGCACGTGTGCCCGGTCTATTGCCGCTTCTGCTTCCGGCGCGAAATGGTCGGCCCGCAAGGCGACGGCACGCTGACAGGCGCCGAACTTGATGCGGCCATCGCCTACATCGAAGCCCACCCGGAAGTTTGGGAGGTCATCTTCACCGGCGGCGATCCGTTTCTGCTGTCAGCGCGGCGCGCGCGCGAGATCACGCAGCGCCTGGCGGCGATCCCACACGTGAAAGTGCTGCGCTGGCACACACGGGTGCCGGCGGTCGATCCGTTGCGTGTGACGCCGGATATGGTGGACGCGATCCGTGCAGAGGGCGTGGCCACCTACGTGGTGCTGCACGCCAACCACGCGCGCGAACTAACCCGCGAAGCGCGCGCCGCAATCGCGCGCCTCGTCGATGCCGGCGTGCCCATGCTGTCGCAAACCGTGTTGCTGAAGGGCGTGAACGACGATGTCGAGACGCTTGAGGCGCTGATGCGCGCCTTGGTGGAAGCGCGGGTGAAGCCCTATTACCTGCACCATCTCGATAAGGCGCCGGGCACCTCGCACTTCCGTTGCTCGGTCGAGCGCGGCCAAGAATTGGCGCAACAGCTGCACCAGCGCGCTTCAGGCGTCGCGCAACCAACCTACGTCCTCGACATCCCTGGCGGGCACGGCAAGGCGCCGCTAGCGTCGCCGAGCGTGCGCGAAACCGAAGACGGCCACGAAGTGCGCGATAAAGCCGGCGCCTGGCGCCCCTATCCGCGCGATGGCTCCTGACGCGCGGCGGGCTCGCCCAGCGCGACGAACAACGCCGCCAGAACCACCAGCGCGCCCGCGTCAAACGGCGCGGCGTGATTCCAGGTATCAAAAATCGCCCCTGCACCGAGCGGCCCCGCTACGCGCCCCAAGGCGGATGCCGATTGCGACAGCCCCATCACCGCCCCGCGTTCGCTCTCGTTAGCCTGCGCGGCGATCAGAGAATTGAGCGCGGGCATCGCCAATCCAATGCCGATGGTGAGCGCCGCCATCGCGGCAATCAGCGTGCCGAGTTCGTGCGTCACCGACAGTCCGCCCAAACCGGCGGCGAACAGCACTAGCCCTATCAGCAGCGTCATTCGTTCACCGAGAACGCGCGCAGCCCGCCCCGCGCCGCCGCCTTGCATGATCACCGCGCCCACGCCGAGCGCCGCGAGCGTCCATCCCACCTCGCGCGGACCCCAATTCAACTCGACGTCGGCCCAGAGTCCGAACGTTGTTTCCATCAAAGCTTGTGCCGCTATGGAGAGAAACATGACGGCGACGAGACGCGCGAGCGCAGGGCGGGACATCAACATCGCCGCGCGTCGCACACGTGGCGCATCTGCCTGCGCAGCCGCATTGCGGGTTTCGCGAAAAAACAGCGCCGCCAGCACAGCTGCGGCCGCCGCGAAGCCGGCGGAGATCATGCAAATACGTTCGAAGCCCGCGCGATCTGGTTCGGCGCCGATCAAAAACGCGCCCACAGCCGGCCCGGCAATAAAGGCAAGCCCAACTGCCGCGCCCAGCAATCCCATGTTACGCGCACGCGTGCGATCGTCGGCGAGATCGGCTGCCGCCGCGAACGCAGCACCGACATTGCCGGCCATGAGGCCGCCGAACAGGCGCGCCCCGCCGAGCATTTCCACGCTGTCAGCGCGCGCGAGCAGCAGATACGACGCCGCGCCGCCCAACAATCCAATGATCAAGATCGGCTTGCGGCCGATGCGGTCGCTCAAGCGGCCCCAAAATGGCGAGGCCACCAATTGGCCGAGCGAGTATGCGCCCATCGCAATCGTCGTCGCCGTTGGCGTGGCGCCCAGGTCCAGCGCGAGGAATGGGAAGATCGGCAAGAACACGCCGAAGCCGGTCATGCCGACAAGCACGACCGCGACGAGCGCAATGAGCGATCCGCTAGACTTCATAGCTGTGGCTTAGCGCACGCGTCCGCTTCTGGGGAGCGTGGCATTGTGGACCGCGCGGCTTCAGCCGCGCTGGCGAGCCTGAAGACTCGCGGTCCAAGGCTAAGCTGTGGGGCGGATTGGCGCGGGTGCGTCTGTCGCCAGATAGGGGCGCAAGTCCGCCCACGGGATCGACACCTCGGCGCCGCCGAGCGCGTACGGGCCGCCAAACGAGTAAGGTGGAAACAGCACCGTGAGGCCCTGCTCGGTGATCAGCCACAAATGCGGTTTCGTCACGGTTTCGCGCACGTCACGCTCGGGCGGGGTAAAGGAATAGTCGGTGAATTGCCGGGTGAGGTCCGCCAGAGCGCGCTCGGTCAGGAACCGCTGCCAACCGGAATTGGCGCGAAAGACGTTGGCCTCCGCGAGCGGTTGTCCAGTCCGCATCAGCACGGTGACCGCTTTCGTCGAATTGTTGCCGTGCGCCGCGCCGAGGGTGAAATCAGCCATGTCAAACCGCACCGACACGAGTTCGGGTCCCGCATAGGCGATGCGATAGTCGACGATCTCGTTGGTGACATCCTCCAACCGGAATTGCGGCTGCTGCGCCACCAATTCGTTGAAGCGCTGAATCTCCGGCGTTTGCTCTCCGTCGATGCGCGGGAAGCGGATTTCGCGCGTCACCGCTGGCGGCGCCTCTTCCCCCAATCCGCTCGACGAGGCGATCTCCGCCGTCACCGGCGTTGCGTCGACAAGCTCCATGCGCTGGAAGGTGTAGCCGCCGACCTCCTGGATCGCCGTTTGCACCTCGGTGGCGCGGGCGCGGAATTCCCCTTCGAGGCATTGCTGCTGTTCGGCGGTCGCGGCGGCGTCGGGGTCGATAATGCCGCAGCCGATGCGCTGCGCTTCGAGCCAGCGTTGTTGGTTCTGCACCAGCATCCGCGCGCCAGCGTCTGAGACATCAGCGGCTTCCGCCACCAGCGTTTCGCGGATCTGCGTGTCCAGCGTGGCGAGGCTCTGGTTCTGGCAAACCGCCTGAGCAAATGCTCCACGCCCCTCGGCGCAGGAATCCAGCGCTGCGGCTATGCGTTGCTCCGAGGTGGCCTCTGTCTTGCCATCGCCGCGCGGCTCACACGCCGCCAGCGCCAGTGCGCTAACGGCTGCGCAAATCGCGGAAATGGCGCGCGCCTGGATCATGCCTTGTCCTTGTCGGACCCCCGTTCGAGATGTGCCACAGAAGCGTGCGCCCGTCACTGTCCGTCGCTCCATTCGGACCCATGACGTGAGCCCTTCGCCCGGCTAGATAGAGCGATGCCTGTCTCGGCCGCCTACCGCCCCGATCCGTTGTTCGCGCAACTCGGGCCAGACTTCGCCGATCCCGTGGCGGCGGCGCGATTTCCACAGCACCTGCTGCGCCGCCGCAACCAAGCTTGGGCCGCGCGGATTGGGCTTGGGGACCTGACCGCTGGCGAGTGGGAAGCGCATTTCGCACGCTTCGAGCCATTGCCTGCCAACATGCCGGGCCCGCTCGCCATGCGCTATCACGGCCACCAGTTTCGCAGCTACAACCCCAATATTGGCGACGGACGCGGCTTCTTGTTCGCACAAGTGCGCGATGGCGACGGGCGCTTGCTTGATCTCGCCACCAAAGGCTCGGGGCAAACGCCCTATTCGCGCTTCGGAGATGGCCGGCTGACGCTCAAAGGCGGCGTGCGCGAGGTGTTGGCAGCGGAGATGCTGGAGGCCTTGGGCGTTTACACGTCAAAGGCGCTGTCGCTGTTTGAGACGGGCGAGGAATTGACGCGGGGGGACGAGCCTTCGCCGACGCGATCTTCGGTCTTGGTGCGGCTGTCGCACAGCCATATGCGCTTCGGCAGCTTCCAGCGTCTCGCCGCCATCGAGCGCCCGGACCTGATGCGCCAATTGGTCGATCACGCGATCGAGGCCTATTTTCCGCAGCACGCTTCCCGCGACGCTGACGCGCGCACTGCCGCGCTTCTCGGAGAGGCCGTCGAAGCGACGGCCCGTTTGGCCGCGAGCTGGATGGGCGCCGGCTTCGTGCACGGCGTACTCAACACCGACAATCTCACCATCACCGGCGAGAGCTTCGATTACGGCCCGTGGCGTTTCCTGCCCACCAGCGATCCCAATTTCACCGCCGCCTATTTCGACGAAAACGGGCTCTATTCGTTCGGACGCCAGCCGGAAGCGGTGTCGTGGGCGCTCTCGCACCTGGGCGGGGCGCTCGCAACCATTTGCGCACCGGAGCTGTTGGAAGCGGAGCTCAAGCGCTTCGCGCATGCCTACCAACTCGGCCTTCGCGCGAGCGTGTTCGGTCGGTTGAATCTGGTCGAGGGCGCGCTCGAGGCCGACATCGAGTTCATGTCGGGCCTGTTCGGCTGGCTCACGGAGAGCCAGGTGGGTTGGGATCAATTCTTCCACGATTGGTACGGCGGCGAAGCCAGCGCGGCGCGTGCGACGGAGAGCCCGCAGGCGGCAGCGTACGCGCGCAGCGATTTCGCGCCAGTGCGCGCAGGCTTTGAGGCGCGCACGCGAGAGAGTGCGCGCGAGAGTCTCTCGCTCTATTGGCAGAGGCCAACACCCGTCAGCCTGGTCATTGACGAGGTCGAAACGCTGTGGGCCGCCATTGCAGCGCGGGACGATTGGTCTCTCTTCGACGCAAAACTCGCTGACATCGGCGCACTCAAGCAGGCGCTCGGCGTATCGTGTCACGAAAATGCAGCGCCGCAGCGCTAGGAATTGGGTGGGGGTTCCATGACGAAGCACATCAACGATTTGATCGCCTCGCGCCGCGCCATGCTGGGCGGCTTGGCGGGGCTCCCGCTGCTGAACCTCGCCGGCTGCGCGACCGCTGGCGGCGCCGCGCCACCGCTGACATTCGCCGCAGTCGCCGCGACCAACGCCGATGCCGTCACCGTGCCGAGCGGCCATCGCGCGCAGACTTTGGTCGGCTGGGGTGATGCGCTGTTCGACGGCCTCACGTCGTTCAACCCCGACACGATCACCCGCGCCGAACAGGAAAAGCGCTGGGGTCAAAACAACGACATGTTGGCGCTGTTTCCGGCGCAACACGCGTTTCCACCGCCGCGCGCCGATCTCCGCGACGGCGACCGCCTGATCCTCTGCGCCAACAACGAATACGCCGAACCGGCTTTGATGTTTCCCGCGCTCGCCAGGCTGACCGATGTCAATGCTGCGCACCTCGATGTCGCTCTCGCATCGACGGGCATTAGCGTTGTGGTGATCGAACGCGCGAATGGGCAATGGCGCATTTTCCGCGACGCAGCGCCGGGCGCGGGCCTCAACCGCCGCATCACGCCGTTTACGCCGGTGATGATCTCAGGCCCCGCCGCACATCACCCGTGGATTGTCGATGCCGGCGCCAAGGTCAACGCGCGCGAGCGTGGCCTCGCGCACGAGCCCAATCCGCCCGGTGCGATCCGATGCGGCACCACCGCCAATTGCGCCGGCGGCCAAACGCCGTGGGGCACCTATCTAAGCTCAGAGGAGAACTTCAATTACCTCTTCACGCTCTCCAACGATCAGGCCGCGCCCTACCGCGAGGCCGTGCGCGACGCAGGCTATGTCCGCGACAACGAGAATTTCGGTTCGCCTTATGCGGGGCCGTACACACGGCTTTTCCCGCCGCAGTTCGATTTGTCCGAGAACCCTCATGGCCCCGCGCTCTATGGCTGGGTGATCGAAGTCGATCCCTACGATCCAAGTTGGGCGCCGCACAAACGCACCGCACTCGGCCGCAAGAAAGGCGAATGCGCGACCACGGCGCTCACGCGCGACGGACGCGTCGCCGTTTACATGGGCGACGATCAGGTCAACGAGCACGTCTACAAGTTTGTGTCGCGCGACCGCGTCAACCCGCGCGACCGCTTGGCCAGCCGTGATGTGCTCGACCACGGCCAGCTCTACGTGGCGCGCTTCGCGGCGGACGGGTCCGGCGAATGGCTGGCGATTTCTCTCGATGCAGCCAACGCCGCCGCGCAGGCGCAGAATTATGCGGCGCCATTCCGCGACGACGCTGACCTGATGGTGCGCTCACGCGAGGCCGCGCGCTTGCTCGGCGCCACGCCGATGGATCGCCCCGAGGATGTGGAGGCGCTGCTGGATGCGAACTGGGTTGGTCGCGGGCCGGTTCTGATCGTCTGCACCAAGAACACCACGCCGAGCGCCGCGCACCCGGGCAACCCCCGCCGCGAAACGTCCGATCCCAGCCAAGACCACGCCAATGTCGGCGGCCACATCCTGCGCATTGACGAAGCCGATCAAGATTGCGGCGCAACGCAGTTTCGCTGGGACGTCTTCGTACTCGGCGGCGATCCCAACTCGGAGACGCTCACGACCGCGCAGCGCAACGGCCGCGACGTACATATCTCAACCGCGATGAACGGCGTGACCACCTTCACCGGCGATCGCTTCGCCTGCCCGGACAATCTTTTCATCGACAGCCACGCCAATGTCTGGATCGCCACCGATGGCTCCGACGACGTCTTCGCCGATTGCAACAATTCCACACTTGTCGCGCACACCGGCACGGCGGGCGCCACATCGATCAAACGATTTTTGGTTGGGCCCGTCGGGTGCGAGATCTGCGGACCGACACTTACGCCGGACGAGCGCGCGTTCTTCTGCTCGATCCAGCACCCCGGTCGCCACGACCTCACCGGCACGTCGATCACCGAACTGCGCTGGAACCGCGGCCAGCGGCCGCCTTCGCAATGGCCCGACAACGCCTGGCCGCGCTCGAGCGTGGTGGTCGTCACCCGCGACGATGGCGGCAAGATCAGCGGCTAAGCCAGTTGCGCGAAACCGCTCGGATGGGTGACACGCGCAATGTCGATCGCCGCCCGCACCTGCACACGATCGCGCGCGCGATCCTCCTCAGTCAGCGCCGACCAGGGCGCGAGCTTGTCGTGCGCCATCAGATCGTTGTTGCGTTGCTCCGCCGGACGCCAGCCTGACATCAGCCGCTCGGCCATCCAGCGATCGTGCTCGCGCTCAGCCATGCGTTCTAGAATTTCGGCGGGGATGGTGGGCGATGTGTTGCCCTTCTCGCCTCTCTCTACCGGCGTCCATCCGGCGTCCCAGACCTTCGTCATGGCGCTGTCGGCGACGGCGCGGTTGGCCGCGCGGTACGTCTCCAGCACATCAGACCAGTCACGCATCGCCGCCTGCAGCTCGCGCATGCTCATCTGATCCTTGGCGCCCAGGTTCTTGTTGTAGTGCTCGTGCGCGATGGCGGCGCCAGCATCGAGTGCGCCATCGAGAATGCGTGTGCGGGTGGCGTTGGTTTGGTGCGCGCCGAACGCTTGCAGGTAGGCGTCCAACTCCACGGTCTCATCGCCGCGCGCGTATTCTTTGGAAAACTCCGACTCGCTGGTTTCCTTCATGTAGATCGGGATCGGCCAGCGATTGCCGTTGTTGGCCGCGCGCTTCAGCGCGATGGACAGATGAATGTTGCCAGGATCGGAGCCGGTGGACACGATCGCGGCGCTCGGCTTGCCACGCGCTTCGACAGCATCGAGCAATTCCGCGCCAATCGACGCGGCGTCCCAGTCGAACGGCAGAAACGCGATATCCGCAACCCACAAGGCCGGATGCGCAAACGCCTCACGGTGACGGGCGCGAAAGCCGGCGTCCGCTGCTTCGGGATTTGGCGACAAAACCGTGATGCGCGGCGGCTCGAAATGCGCCGACCACATGCTCTTCAAGATGCCGCCCGCGACCGCCTCGGCTGCGGCGTCGAAACCGAAAAACACGACGTGCACGCGATCCTGCTCCAGCACGTCGGCCGTTGCGAGCATGGTTTGGCTCTCGCGTTGCAGCAGCGCGCGTGCGGCCATCTCGTCGAGCGAGAACGGCTTCGGGTCGATCGGCGGTGGGCCGTCCTTGCCCTTTTTGCGCATTTGCGACGAACGCATTTCGCGCGCTTCGCGGAGCAGCATGGTTGAGCGCGTGGCGACATGGACGCCGATCGGCGGGCGGCGGCGGCGATCGCCGACAAGCCGGCGCACCGCCGCTTCGATCTGCAAATTGGCGGTGTCGTCAGGCTCGAACGCCACCACATGCGCGGCATGGTTCGCGCGCGCGGCGCGCAATGTTTCGATGTTGCCGGCGTCGCCCTGCAGCACAATCACGCCCTTGCGGCGGAGATCGAGCGTGGTGTCTTCCGCCAAACCCTGTGCGATCAGGATCACCGAGTCCTTTTTCGCACGGCAATCCAGCGCCAGTGACAACGCCGCGGCGCTATCGCCGGCGATCACCACGTGCTTCGCCGCGCCCAGATTGAACAATCGCGCCAGCGAGCGGCCCAATTGGCCCGAGAACGCGAACAACAAACCGACGACCGGCACAGCCAGCGCCGCGAAACGCACCACTTGCAGCGTGAACTCTTCGCGCACGTTGAAATAATTGTCGTACATGCCGACCGCGCTCAAAGTCAGATAGAAGGCTTCGAGCGGACCTTCGTTGCGCCAATGGTAGAGGCCGCCGCCGATCCACACGATGCTCAGCGCGATGATGAAGCCCCAGCGAAACACCGCCGCGCGCGTGTGCGCCATCGCGGTGAGGCCCGACGCTGCCTGCGACCAGGCGTTGGCATAGACACGCGCCATGTCCCCTCCTCGTATCGTCGCGACGCTGGGTTTGGCCCCTGCGCTCGTCCCCAGGCGGCAGATTGGCATGTTTTCGCGGGCGCCGGAACGAGGACGCGGCCCTCGCGGACCGAATTGCCGGCCACATTCGGTTGCCGGCGCGTGGCCGAAGCCCTAGCAACAGCCCCAGGTTGGCCCCGTAGCTCAGCTGGATAGAGCGGCTGCGTCCTAAGCAGCGGGTCGGGAGTTCGAATCTCTCCGGGGTCGCCACTGCTGCCGTGAGCCGGCTTTGGCTTCAATGAGCGGTAGTCCACTCGACGTTCGCAGCGCGGTTCAAGAGTCTGCTGCTGGCCCGAAGCAGGTGTGGGGCATTTCCGAGCCATGACTTCGCACACGTTCCATCTTCTTTCCACGGCGCACTATTCGCAGTCCGACTACGCGCGTTGGCCACCCGATGACGAAGGGGTCCAAATCAGCGACGATGTCGTCGGATATATGTGGGACGCCCTGTTATGGGTGCCGTGCAGGTATCCACACGCTGAGATGCGACAGGCATCGGGGCCGGATCGCTACGGCCCGAGTGTTGTAGCAGCCGAAGGCGCTGAACAATTGGCTCGAATCTTGGATGGCTTTGCTGAAATCTTCTCCAGCGGGCCTGAGAGGTTCCGATTGAACTGTGGGCCATTGTGGATCGAGACAGGCAATTCGAGCGACGCTACCGCCAACTCGATGCAATGGCGCTTCGTCGAATTTCCTAGAGAAGAGATCGTAGGAAGGTTGCGGCGTGTCGCTGACGCGGCCCGTGCGGCGAACAACGCTCCGGACGTTTGGTTTATCGCCATTCGCGGCATCTAAGCCGATCTCTTATTCGGGCGAAACGCAGACGCTCATCAATTCCGAATGAGCCACGTTGCGGAACAGCGCTTGCAACGCCCAGCCTGCGCGCGCTTTGTGCGCATGCTTAACGGAACGCGGTCGTGCTCAAAGTTCTCACCATCATCGTCGCCCTCGCCGTCAGCGCGCAGGCCGCGTACGCCGCGCCGATCGCGGTCGAGGCAGTGGGTGGGCACAAGGTGGTCCTGCGCGACGTGGTTATCGGCGACGACGATGGGCTCGAAGTGCGCGGCTGGGCGCGGCGCGCGCCGGGGCGTCCCGGCGTGATCGCGGCGCACCTGCGCATCGAAGCGTTCGACGCCGCCGGCGCAAGCCTCGGCGTGACGCATGCGCGCTGGAATGGCGCGCTGTTTGTGCGCGACCTCTCCGCCGCGCGTTTCTCCGTGCAGCTGCCGCAAACGGCGTCCACCGCGACGCGCGTGCGCGTCAGCGTCGAGGGCGGCGCGCTGCGCTGATCATTCGGGAATGGTCGACACGTCGATGGCGGTGCGAAATTTGAGCCGCTCCATTGAGAACGCCGACGACACATCGCTCAGGCCTTCGGCCAACGAGACCAAGCGTTTGTAGACGCGGTCATAGTGGGCGATGTCCTCCACCACGATCTTCAGCAGATAATCGATATCCCCGCTCATGCGATGGCATTCGACAATCTCCGGGATCGAGGCCACAGCTTTGGCGAAGCTCTTCAGCCAATCGGCGGAATGTTTGTCGGTGCGGATCGACACGAAGGCGGTGAGCCCTAGGCCGAGCTTCATGGGATCGACCAGAGCAACGCGGCGCTCGATCACGCCCTCGGCTTCAAGCCGGCGAATGCGCCGCCAACACGGATTGCTCGAGAGCCCCACGCGCTCGCCAATGGTCTGCAGCGGCAGGGTGGCGTCGTCCTGAATGATCGCCAAAATCCGCCGATCAAGCGCATCCAATTGTACATTTCGGTCCATTCTTAGCAAATTATCCCAATTCGCTCCGTCACACCAGCCGGTTTTGGGAAACCCTACTGACCGAACAGGTTTAGCTTCGCCGGGTATTCCTGGGGGGCAGGGCAAACCATGCAGACGCTGCGCGACCTGTTCACACGCCACCCGCAATCGGTGGGCGAGACCTACACAGGCCATTTCGCCACCGCGACCGGCTTCGGCTGGCGCATGATCAGCTGCGGCTTCGCGTGCCTGCTGCACGCAGTGTTTCCGTTCTGGTTCAAGGACACCGCCAGCCAAGAGATCAAACGCCTGCACGACCGCATGGTGGTGAACCGCGCGCATGCCGCCGCGAGTACGCCGGCGCCTGCTGTCGCCGCGGCGCCCAGCCAACTCGATCGCGTGCTCATCGGCTTCGCCGCCTGCGCGGCCTTGGCGGCTCTCGCCATTTGGGCGGCGCCCGTAACCGGGGCGCCGGCGATGCTGCTTGCGCTCGTGCTGGGCCTCGGCGTGCGCGCTTTGGCGCCGGGCGCAACAATGTGGGCGACGCCCGGCGTGCGCTTCAGCGGCCGCACCATTCTGCGCATTGGGGTCGCCCTGCTCGGCTTGCGTTTGGTGTTGGGCGATATCGCAGCTCTGGGCGCGAGCTCGTTTGCCGTGGTGCTGGGCGCGGTGAGCGTCACGGTGATCGGCGGCTTTTTGCTTGCGCGCGCATTTGGCAATGCGCGCGACATCTCCGCCATCTCAGCAACATCGGTCGCGATCTGCGGCGCGAGTGCTGCGTTGGCGGCGTCGGCTGTTGCGCCGAAGCGCGAGGGTCTGGAGCGCGAAACCATTCTCGTCGTCATCATCGTGTCGCTGCTGAGCACGGCGGCGATGATCGTCTATCCGTGGATCGCCAACACGCTGCACCTCAACGGCCACAGCGCCGCGGTTCTGATCGGCGCGGCCATCCATGATGTCGCGCAAGTCGCCGGCGCGGGCTTTGCGATGTCGCCCGAGATCGGCGTGGAATCTGTGACGGTGAAGCTGATGCGCGTCACGTTGCTGTTCCCGGTCGTCGCCGGCTTTGGCTACATGCTGATGCGCGGCACCGGCGAGCGCGCCGCCGCCGGCCCGCCCGTGCCGATGTTTCTGCTCGCATTCCTAGCGTTGGCGATGATCGCCTCGCTCGGCATCGTGCCGCAGCCGGTGCTTGCGGTCGGCAGTCAGGCGGCGACCTTCGCGCTGGCGATCGCCGTCGCCGCGCTCGGCGCGACAACCTCGTTCGCGGATCTGCGCAGCGCCCGCCCCGCCCTGGTCGGCACCATCCTCGCGCAGACGCTGCTACAATTGGCCGTCGTCACCGCGCTCGTGCTTGCACTGACCTAAGCGCGCCTCACGCTTTCTTCTGCTGCGCGATGATCGTGTCATCGATCTCGCGCGCACGCACCGCCGCGGGACGCGACATGATACGGCCGAGGTAAGGCTCGAACGCGGGTCGCTTGTCCAACGTGCCGAATTGCACGCCCCAACCGATCTGCGCGCCGAGATAGACATCTACGGCCGAAAACTTCTCACCGAGAATGTACGGCCCATTCGAGAGCGCCAGCTCGAGCGCGTTCAGCACATCGTCCATCGAACCATAGCCCAACATGCCCTTGCGATCTTCGGGCGCGACAAAGCCAAGCGCCTTGTTGCTGGCTGCCGGCTCGACACAACCGGCGCCGAAGAACAGCCAGCGATAATAGGCGCCGCGCTCTTTGCCGCCCGGCGCCGGCGCGAGGCCCGCTTGCGGCAACGTGTCGGCGAGGTAAGCGCAAATCGCCGCGCCTTCCGTCACCACGACATCGCCATGCTTGATCGCGGGCACTTTTCCCATCGGGTTCACCGCGAGGTAAGTCGGCGCCTTCATCGTGGTGCCGTACTCCAGCACTTCGGTGCGATACGGCTGGCCGACCTCTTCCAACATCCAGCGCACGATGCGTCCGCGTGACATCGGGTTGGTGTAGAATACGAGCTCGTCGGCCATGAGAAGTCTCCGTTGTCGCCAGCGCGATAGGCCGGACAACAATGAAACCACCCAACAGAGTCAAGCGCGCGGCCGATTAATTCGGGCGCAAACGCGCTAGCTCAGCCCTCGGGAAACATGTGCAGGAACGGCGCGGCTTCTTCGAGCACGCGCGCATAGGATGGGCGGCGCTTCAAGCGCTCAAAATACGCCATCGTTTGCGGATGGCTCTCCGCGTACGGGCGGACGCGGTTGGCGTAATAGAGCGCCGGCGCGGCTGCGCAATCGGCCATCGTGAATGCATCGCCTGCGGCCCATTCTCTGCCGCCGATCTCACGCTCGACCATATCGAGCGCCGTCTCCAGATGCGCACGCGCCTGCTCGACGCCCAACGGATCCCTCTTGTCAGCCGGCCGGATGCGATCGCCGACAATCTTCTGCATCGGCACTTGCACGTTAAGATCATAGAACCGATCCAGCGCCCGAACCGCGCGCGCCGCGTCGCGATCCTCCGGAATGAAACGCGTCGCGCCCGGATAATGTTGATCGAGATACTCGATGATGATGCTCGTTTCCGCCACCACCTGCCCGCGCGCCAAGTCACGCAGAACCGGAAACTTGCCGATCGGCCATAGCGCTTTCAGCGCATCCCGGTCCGCAGGATCGCCGAGATTGACCAAGCGCAGCGTTACCGGCGCGCCATTCTCGTAAAGCGCGATTTGCGCCTTGTGACAGAACGAGGAGAGCGGGTGATAGAGCAATTCGAGCGACATAGTTTTACTCCGTAGCGGCAGCAGCGCCGGCCCACGCAGCGCCATTGAATTCAGTTTCGATGATCACTTCGACGGCATCGCCGACGCCGATCGTCGAACCTGGCACCGGCACGCCGTAGCCCATCCCGAACTCCGAACGATTGAGCGTTCCATGCGCTGAGAACCCGATACGTGCTTGCGGTTCGAGCTGATGGCCGGCGTAGCCGCCATTGAATGTCACATCGAGCGTCACCGGTTTGGTTACGCCATGCAAGGTGAAGTCGCCGGTGACGCGCGCCGTGTTCGCGCCGGTCATCTCCACATGCGTCGAGCGAAAGGTGATTGCCGGAAACTGGGTGGTATCAAACCAAGCCGCGCCGAGCATTTCGTCCAAAAAGCCCGCGGGCGGCGCGGGCAGATCGAGCGAGCGCGGGTCGATGCTGGCATTGAGCTGCGCCGTCTCCGGATGTGCGGGATCGAGCTGCAGATCCGCGCTGAAGCGCGCGAACTGCGCCGTGTAGTTGGAAAAGCCGACATGGTTCACCCGGAACGTCACCGTCGAGTGCGCGGGGTCGAGGCGATAGGCGCCAGCCGGCGCGTCGGTGGTCACGGGAGGCGGCGGCGCCGCTGTCGGCGCGGTTTCGGCCGGCTGTTGGCACGCCGCCAGCGTTACGCCCAGAAGGGCGATCAAAGCAGGTCGCATTTCTAAATCCTCAGATCAGATCGACGCCAGATAAGCGTCGAGAACCTCAAACGATCCGCTCCAGCCGCCTTGCATGCTCGCGCGCCCGCTCTCAAACGTTGCGCGCTCAGCCGCACTGGCTTCCAGCGGTACAAATAAGACGGTTACACGGGCGCCCGCCCCGACATCCTCGAACAAAATTGTTGTGAGCATGCGCACTGGCCAAGGATCGGGCCCGGGCGGCGCGATGGGGACGCCGTGTTCGTCGGCGAACATGTTCTCGAACACCAGCCGCGTATGTGGCGTGATCTCGCGATAGACCTGCTTGGCATGCGCCAGATCGCCGCCGAACCGCATCGCGTAGCGAAACTCACCGCCGCGCTTGAGATCGACGCGCGGATCGACAATCTCGCAGCCCTTCGGCCCCCACCAATGCTTGAGATGCTCGGCCTTGGTGAAGGCATCGAACACCAGCTCGCGCGGCGCGGCGAACTCGTGCGTGATGACGAACGGTTCTTGCTGCAGGTGCGCGATCTTTTCGCCCAACCGCTCCAAGGTCTGCTGACCGCCCTCGATTGCGCCGATCTGCTCGACAGCAAAATCGCGCGCCGCCTTCTCCGAGAACAGCGACCGCAACGTCACCGTCGTCCCGGCGCCAGAATCAGCGAAGGTGACGATCACCTCGAAATCATGCTCGCTCGTCTCATCGCCGCCGCCGTGATCGTAGGCCAAGCGCGACATCGGCACGATCTCGCGAAACACCAGCCGGTTCGGGTACACGGTGCCGTCGTGATCGACCATGTCGTAACGCCACGTGCCCTCCACCTTCAATTGACCTTGCGGCTTGGTGGTGGTGAAGCCGCGCGGACCCATCCATTGCGCGAAATGGTCAGGATTGGTCCACGCCTCCCAGACCAGGGCGCGGGGCGCATCGAAGCTGCGGCTGACAACAAGCTCGCGCTCGCCTTCGTTGCCGACTGTGCGTGAGAGTTTGTCGAGGATCATCGTCCAACCCTGCTGCGTGCGCTCTTCGTAGCCGGCCCAGACGCCCTCGTGCGTCAGCGTCAGCACGCAACCGGCTTTCGTCGCGACGATGTCGATCGTGACGCGCGTGGTCGGCTCTGTCTCGGCGCCAACGCCGAAGTCGAAAGCGATGCGGCGCGGACGATCGATATCGACATAGCGGCCCCAATGCTCGGCCAGCACCTCGCCGCGGCGCTCGTTGATCTTGAAACCACCACCAACGCGCGCGTCGATCTCGACCTTTTCCATCACACCGTTTGGCGTCGCAAACAACCAAGCGCCCAGCGCCTGCGCATCAAGCCACGCGTCGAAAACGGCTTCGGCCGGATAGGCGAAGCGACGCGTCACAACCAATTTACGCTCGTTTGTCATGCCGTCGCTCGCTTGAAATAGGCTTCCAGATTGTCGAATGCCGCGCCCCAGCCGTAGCGATAGCCTTCGACCATGTCGGAGCCGTCGAGAGCGGCGAGTTGCGCGGTGAAATGCATCCGCGTGGCGGCGTCTTCGGCGTGCAGGGTCATGGTGATGAGCGCGACAGAGGCGCGTACGCCAGCTTCGCTCACACGCTCGGCGAAAATAATTCGCTCGTTCTCGACGATATCGAGGTAGCGCACCTCCGCCAGAAATCGAAGGTCGCCCACGGCGCCGCAGCGGACCATGTCGAGCCCCTGCTCGCGAAACTCCGCTTGGTCGTAAACGATGACCGTCTCCGGCGTTGGCGCAGACCATATCTCGCGCGCTTTGACATCGCGCCATGCGTCGAACACGGCAGCTGGCGGCGCGGCAAACGTGCGCTCAATCACAAGCGTGTTGTGCACGACGCCGCGCGTTTCATTTTTTCTTGCGGCCACGTTTCTTCCCTTTCGCTTGTAGGTCGCGGAGGTACGCGTCGAGGCGATCGAAGCGCTCCTCCCAGAGCTGGCGATATTCATCGAGCCAATCGTCCACCGGCCTCAACGCGGCCGGCTCGAGCTTGCACGGGCGCCATTGCGCTTCGCGCGAGCGAGAGATGAGGCCCGCGCCTTCAAGCACCTTCAGGTGCTTGGAGACCGCCGGCAGACTCATGTCGAAGGGTTCGGCCAATTCGTTCACCGATGCCTCCCCCGTCGCCAAGCGCGCCAAGATCGCGCGCCGTGTGGGGTCGGCGAGGGCAGAAAACGTCAGGCTAAGCTGATCCGCCACAATATTTCACCATTCAGTTAATTAACGTTTCGGTTTACTACGGACGCCCCCGCCGAATGTCAACCGAGTTTTTGTTGCCGTGGCGCCTCCGTTCCGGCTTGATGCCGGAAAGCCGGGACAAAACACGGATGCTGGAGGGATCGGGATGCGTCGGATTCAACGCGCTCTATTGGGCGCGCTCGCGAGCGCTGCTTTGATGGCAAACAGCGCCGATGCACAAACACCGCCGCGCGATCCCAATTTTGGGCGCGGCGAGCGTGTGTCCGGGCAAAGCTTCGCCACGCGCTCACCCGTGATCGCAGCTCACGGCGCGGCAGCCACCGCGCACCCTCTCGCGACACAAACCGCGATCGACGTGCTTCGGGCGGGCGGCAGCGCCATCGACGCCGCCATCGCCGCCAACGCCATGCTTGGCCTCGTTGAACCCACCGGCAACGGCATCGGCGGCGACATCTTCGTGATCGTCTGGGATCCGCGCACACAGCGGCTCTACGGCTACAATGGCTCTGGGCGCTCGCCGCGCGGGCTATCGCTCGCGACATTGCGGCGCGTCGCGCGTGAGCGCGGCAACGCCAACGCCGTGCCAAGTTTCGGTGCGGCAAGTGTGAGCGTACCTGGCACCGTCGACGGTTGGTTCGCGTTGCACGAACGCTTCGGCCGCAAGCCTATGGCGGACTTGCTCGCGCCAACCATCCGCTACGCACGCGAGGGCGCACCGATCCCACAAACGATCGCCATGTACTGGGAGCTCAACCGCACGAGGCTCGAAGCGGAGTTCGCAGCTGGACGGCTTGAAGAGATCGGCAACGCGCGCGCCACGTATTGGTGCGACGCTGCATGTCAAGCGCAAGCACCGGCGCGCCGCGTCGATCCAAACGCGCCGCCGCGCGTCGCCGCTGGACGAATGCCGGACGGCCACGGCCTTTTCGCCAATCCGGACCTGGCGGATACGCTGGAGCTGCTGGCCCGCGATGGCCGTGACGCCTATTATCGCGGGCCTGTCGCGCGCACGATTGACAGCTATATGCGCCGCATCGGCGGCTGGCTGCGCTATGACGATTTCGCGCGCCACCAAGGCGAATGGGTCGATCCGATCTGCGCGCCCTATCGTGGCGTCGAGGTGTGCGAGTTGCCGCCGAACAGTCAGGGCGTCGTCGCGCTGCAAACCTTGCGCATTCTCGAAAGCTATGACCTGCGCGGCATGGGCTTCCTTTCGGCTGACGCGCTGCACACGCAGATTGAAGCGACACGTCTCGCCTTCGCCGATCGCGCACGCTTCTATGGAGACCCGGCGTTCACGAACTTCGACACGCGCAACCTGCTGACCGACGACTACACCGCCCAACGCCGCGCGCTCATCCGCAACGACCGCGCCATGGCGCCGCCGCCGCACGCGGAGCTGCGCATTGATGGCGACACCACCTATCTCACCACCGCCGACGCGGACGGCATGATGGTGTCGCTGATCCAATCGAATTATCGCGGCATGGGCTCTGGCCTTGTGCCGGATCGGCTTGGCTTCATGCTGCAAAATCGTGGCGAGCTGTTCGCGCTCACACGCGGCGACGGCAATCTCTACGCACCAGGGCGGCGACCGTTTCAAACCATCATCCCCGCGTTTGCGATGAAGAACGGCCAGCCCTGGCTCGCCTTCGGCGTCATGGGCGGCGACATGCAGCCGCAAGGCCACGTGCAGATCATCGTCAACCTCGTCGATTACGACATGGATCTGCAGGCGGCCGGTGACGCCGCGCGCTATCGCTTCTACGGCGGCGCCGAGCCCACGGGTGAAGAACCTGACGGCGTCGGCTTCGTGGCCATGGAGAACGGCGTGCCGCCAGAGGTTCGTGCGGAGCTTGAGCGGCGCGGTCATCGCATCCGCCCCGCCGACGGCAGCTTCGGCGGCTATCAAGCCATCATGCGCAACGCGGACGGCACGTACGAGGCCGCGACAGAGATGCGGAAAGACGGCACGGCCGGTGGGTACTAAATCTCCTCCGTCAATCCGGACGCGCGCAGCGCGATCCGGAACCCAGGGGATCTCAGAGCGCGTGGTTTGCCCCTGGGTTCCGGGTTCTCGCTTCGCGAGCCCCGGAATGACGATGGTGGTGCTGCTGCTCTTTCTCCTCGCCGCGTGCGGACCACAGCTCGGCGATCTGGAAAAAGGCGAAGAGGGCCGCGTTGTCCGTGCGTACGGCGGCGACACGCTCGAACTTGATTCCGGCCTGCGCATTTTCCTTGCCGAGATTGATGCACCGCGCGGCGATGCCGACTACGCGGCCCAGTCGCAGGGCGAATTGGAGGCCCTGGCGCTGCACCGGCCTGTGCGTCTGGCCTATGGCGGTGCGCGCCGTTGGACTCCGCGTCCGCGCGAGGGCGACACCTCAACGCCCCGCGAAACCGCAATCGCGCACGTCTTCGTGCAGAGCGAAGGCGGACGCTGGTTTTGGCTACAGCACGAATTGGTCTCGCGCGGCGCCGCATTCGTGCGCCCACGCCGCGACAACCACGCGCGCGCCGAAGAACTGATCGCGCTTGAAGACCAAGCTCGCACCGGCGCGCGCGGCCTTTGGGGCCGCCGCCCCTATCGCACGCTCGATCCGGCCGCCGCCGCGACGTTGGCGCTGGAGGCCGACGTCAGTTGCTTCAACGGTCGCGCGCCCTGGCGCGTGGTTGAAGCGACCATCGGCGAAGCATACGCCGGTTCCAGCCGCGCCTCGCTCACGCTCGACGGCGGCCCGGCGGAAACGCCGTTCTCGATCGTCGTGTTCGGCGACAGTTTCACCGCATGGGACGGCGCGCCGCTTGCCTCCCTCTCCGGCGCCAACATTCGCGCACGCGGACCGCTAGGCGTCTTTCGCGGCCAGCCACAGCTCTGCCTGGATCATTCCAGCCAGCTTGAGGTGCTGACGGCCGATTAGTCTCAACCCCCGATTTGGTAACCGAGTTCTACGCCGGCGCTTTCGAAATCGGCGGGGCGAATGGGCACCGTGACGCCATCAATTTGCACGGTGCGAAACTCGGTCCGGCCGCCGAGCACAACATCGCGCGCATTTGCCTCGTCGTATGCAGCCTCCGCCGCGAAGTACGCGCTCGCCGCAAAACCCACGGTGCGGCGGCCGAAGCTGAGCTGCACACGGGCTGCGGGATTTTGATCCAGCAGCCGATCAATCGCCGCTTCGGAGCGCGAGCATGGATCTTCCACATGTTCCTCAGACTCTTGCACATCCGCAATCGTGAAGCCGTCTTCACCGCGCACGACGTTCAGCAGCAGCAAGTTTGTGGGGACGACCACTGTCTGTCCCGGCGACAGAATCTGCGGCGGCCACGTCACCACGCTTCGGATGCCGCCCACAACGTAGCTGAACTCACCGAGCCGCATCGCGGCGTTGGATTTGTTGGTGAGGACCAGAACCTCCAAGGCGGGCTCACGGCCGTTGAAATAGGCGCTGCCGTCTCCCCACGACACTTCACCGACGTCGCCGGCGGCGCCCATGCGTCGCAGCTCCGCGACCCACCCCTGCACTGATCGGTCGCCCAGTACGTCGCCGACCTCCCGCGCCTGTACCTGGCGCAACAGGCCCACGATGCGGTTCGAGATCGTCGAGCCCTGCACTGTCATGCAATCGTTCTGAAAGTTCGCGACCGTGTGCGTCGGCGGCGTCTCCGCGGCGATGAAAGCGTCCGTCCAAGCCGAGCTCACGCGCGCGTTTGTGTATTGAAGCGGCATCAGCAAACGCTGCGGCAGGTACGCGTTCGCCGCCGCTTCGAAAGCCTTGATGTATCGCGTCGACACACCGGAGCGCTGGCTTATGCGGACGGCGCGAACCGCGTTCGCATTCTCGATCACCTCGGAGGCTGGGCGCGCGGCCGCTTGAAAGAGCTGCCGCATATTTTGGAACGCTGGCGTCTCCACCACCGGCCAATTCTCGTACACTTCATCAAGCCCTGGCGGCACGTGTCCGTCATTGACGTATGAAAGCGCCAGGCCAGTGAGGCGAATGTACTTCACCTCAAGCAAAGGATTTGGTTCCACCCGGATCCGGGCTTCGTGCCGCTGCCCTGCTTGCGGCCACTCAATCAGCTGCGTTTGCTCAACGCCATCGACCGTCCACGCGATGTTGAACGCCTCGCGCACATCCGAGGCCTTGAGCCGGATAGTCGCGAGGCCGTCGCCATTGCTGACCGCGGTTCGCTCCCCACCGGACGTTCGCGCGGTGACCCTCTGGCCGCTCGCGGGCCCGTCTTCGCCGTACACGCGGACGTCCAGACGAAGCTGCGGCGTGATCGCGAGATGATAGACAAGCAAGCTCACGACCGCGGCAGACAGGCCCAGCGCGATGGGCGCCCACAGCTTCGGCAGCAGTTCGCGAATCTTCTTCCGCGCTTCTTCCTCGCTGCTGAATCCGATCCAGATCAACAAGGTCAACGCGGCGCCGACGACAAACACCACCAGATCGCCGAGATCTTTGGGCAAGACGGTCTTGATCAGCACCGCAAGCGCGATGGCCAGCACAAGCACAAGGCCCAAGCCGGCATTCGATCCGATCTTCATGCTGGCGCCCCCGCCGAATTGCTCCCGCGCTATACAATCTAAAGTTAGGCGGCGCGGCAACAAAAAAGCCGGGCGTCGCCGCCCGGCTTTCGTTGTTTCGTCGCGCGTCGCGCTTAAGCGGCGGCCTGCGCTTGCTTCTTCAGCGCCAGCGATTCCGAGAGGCGCACCAGGGCGTCTTCACGGCCGATTTTCTGCACGGCGGCCAATTCACGGGCCATCCGGTCGAGCGCCGATTCATAGAGTTGGCGTTCGGAATAGGATTGCTCCGGCTGGTCGCCGGCGCGGTGAAGGTCACGGACCACTTCGGCGATCGACACGAGGTCGCCCGAATTGATCTTCGCTTCGTATTCTTGCGCGCGGCGGCTCCACATCGTGCGCTTGATACGGGCGCGGCCTTGCAGCGTCTTCATCGCTTGGTCGACCACTTCGCCCGAGGCAAGCGGACGCATGCCGCACGACCGCGCCTTCGTGGTCGGCACGCGCAGCGTCATCTTGTCTTGCTCGAACGAGATCACGAACACGTCCAGATCCAGCCCGGCCACGGCTTGCTTTTCGACCCCCATGACACGGCCAACCCCGTGCGCCGGGTAAACGATGTGATCGCCCGGGCGGAAGGAAGTTGGCGTCGTCGCGGTTGCAGTCGTCATTTTGGCTCCATTGTCCTGACGCAGTGAACGAGCCGACCTCCCCACCGCCCAAAATCAAAGGCAGACGGCAAACCGTCCGCGATCCTTCAATCTTCGGCTCAATGCGCTCGCGCGCGATGGGAATTCCGGCTTGTTCCGGCGCGGCCACCTAGGCGCGCCATGCTCATGACAATTGTATAGCACAGTTTTCGGCGTTTCGGAAGCACCGCGGCTGGGGAAGATCACTCGCCCGAACCGGGCTCCTTGCTGAAGTATTGCTCGAACTTCTCGGTCTTGTCCTTGTAGTCGTCCGCATCGGCGGGCGGCGTGCCCTTCACGATGATATTGGGCCAAATCTTGGCGAACTCAGTGTTTATTTTGAGCCATTTCCCGTCCGGCGAGTCCTGACTATCCGGTTTGATTGCATCGACCGGACATTCCGGCTCGCAGACGCCGCAATCGATGCATTCATCAGGGTGAATGACGAGGAAGTTTTCGCCCTCGTAAAAGCAATCGACCGGGCAGACCTCGACGCAGTCCATATATTTGCAACGCACGCATGCGTCGGTGACGATGTAAGTCATTGCTCGGCCTTCAAACCTATGGCGCTGACATGGCCGGGCGGGCTGTAGCCGTCAAGCAAGCGGGTCTGAACCAACGGCGCGGTGCGCGCCCAAGTCGCGGTAAAGCGTCTTTGCTTCTGTCGCCGGCCCACGCCGCCCGCCAAGCGCCAGCACCTCGACGGTGCGCAACGTGTCGGCGACGCTGAACACCAGCGCATCGCCCGGCGAGACGGTGGCCGAGGCCTTCTCCAGCCGTCGCGTTTGCCCGTCGCGCATCATGCGGACGCCGCCCTCGACAATCATTCGCGTCGCAGCCGCGCGCGTCTTGGCGAAACGCGCTCGCCAGAGCCACACATCGACCCGCAAACGGTCGGCCTCGGCGCTCACGCCGGACGACTCCCGCGACGCCGCGGCGTCGAGCTTCCTCCAGCGGGCATCAGTTCGGCCAGAGCCGCGAACGGACCCTGCATAGGCGGCCCGCGTCGGCGCGCCTGCTTCTCCACGCGCGGCAACCAACCAGCGGGTCGCTCCGGCGTTTCCTCGACAAAGCGATAGCCAAGCGCCCGCAAAATGTCCGGCAGCTCGCGCACCGGCCGATGAATGAGCCGAGAGAGCGCCGGATCAAGCGGCGCCGGCCCTGCCTCGGCCGCCTTGCACACGGCCTCCCCGACCCGCTCGGCCATATCGAGCCGAACCGCCACGCGGCCGCAAACCCGATAGCCGGCTGCGGCAGCCTCATCCCAGCTCAACGGCCGCTCCAACGAAGCCGACAGCGCGCCCGGCTTCGGCAAAAACAGGCTCGGCCCAGATTTGAAAACATGATGCAAGATGGCCAACGTCCGCGCCGCGCGCGGTTTGATCAAAGCCGGCATGTAGATGCTGTGCAGCCCAAGTTTGACGCCAAAGCGTTGCAGCGCCGCGCGCGCCGCGCTCGAGAGATCGGCCAAGGATTCATCGATGCGATCGCGCGCGCCGGCGCTCTCGATCAAGCGAAACGCCAGCCCGCGCGCATCCGGCGGCAGTTTTCCATCGCGCCACGCCGCTTCGAGCGCGCTCAGCGGCCGCAAATCGGAGCGCACCGATTGCGCCAACCACGCATCCAGGCGCGCCAAGGCGATCTCGCGTTCGCCGCTTGAGGCGGCATCTCCACCCAGCAATTCCACGCGCGGCTCCAGGACGCTCGCACCCGGCACGAGTCGCGCCACCAACGCGCCGCCAACCCGGATACGGCCATCGCGCTCCAACACGATGGCTTCGCCATCGGCGCCTGCGATCTCGGCAAGACGGCGCGACACTTCGGGCCGCAACGCACGCCACGCCGCATTGCGCACGGCGCGGCCCTCAAGCCCCAAAGCGCGCGGATCGGGTTTGAACTCCAGTCCTTCGAGCCGGCCGACGAAATGCCCCTCGACGCTCACCTCGCCATCAGCGGAGATGCCCGCGAGCAACGCGTCCTCACGCTTGAGCCCCTTCAGCAACGCGCTGGTGCGGCGATCGATGAAACGCTGTGTCAGCGCGGCGTGCAGCGCATCGGACAATTTGTCTTCCACCTCACGCGTGCGCGCGCGCCAGCTCTCGGGCTCCTGCAGCCAATCGGCGCGATGGGCGGCATAGCTCCAGGTGCGCACGTGCGCGAGGCGCGACTGCAACGCGTCGAGATCGCCTTCCGCTCGATCGAGCTTCTCAATCTCGGCCTTGGCCCATTCGCTCGGGACGCGGCCATTGGGCTTCAAGATGTAGGAAGCGATGCGCCCCACAAGACGTGAATGCTCGTCCGGCGAAACCTTGCGGAAATCCGGCAATTGGCATGCTTCCCAGAGCCGGCGCACGCCCTGAGATCCCCGCGCGAGATCGACGATCTCACTTTCCTGCGCCAGCAGCTTCAACACCTCTTCATCGTCGGCGCCGCGCACGCGCGTCAGGCCTGCGCGCGACGGCGGCTGCTCCAACGACGCCAACAACGCCGCCACGCTGTCGAAGCTCAGATCGGCGCTCCGCCAGGTCACGGCCTCCACCGCCTCGAACTCATGGTTCTCGATGCGCTCGATAATGTCGTCCTCGAACGGCGGACATTCGCCGGTTTCGCCGAAAGCGCCGTCGCGCGTGAAGCGCCCGGCACGTCCAGCGATTTGCGCAACCTCGTCAGCCCGCAGATCGCGCCAGCGGTGACCGTCGAACTTGCGGCGCGAGGCGAAGGCCACATGGTCGACGTCCATGTTGAGGCCCATGCCGATGGCATCGGTGGCGACGAGGAAATCCACTTCGCCGGACTGATAGAGCTCGACCTGCGCATTGCGCGTGCGTGGGCTGAGCGCGCCCATCACCACCGCCGCGCCGCCGCGATGCCGGCGTAGCAATTCGGCGATGGCGTAAACTTCCTCCGCCGAGAACGCGACCACCGCCGAGCGCTTCGCCAGCTTGGTGATCTTTTTCGCGCCCGCGTAGGTCAACGTCGACATGCGCTCGCGGCGCGTGATCTCTGCATGCGGCAACAAGCGCCGGATCATCGGCCGCATCGTGTCCGAGCCCAGCAGCATCGTCTCGCCAAAGCCGCGTGCGTGCAGCATGCGATCGGTGAAAATGTGACCACGATCAGGATCGGCAGCGACCTGGATTTCGTCGATCGCCAGGAACTCGGTCTTGCGGTCGAGCGGCATGGCTTCGACGGTGCAGATGAAATAGCGCGCCGTGTCGGGGACGATCTTCTCTTCACCGGTGATCAGAGCGGCGAGCGCGGGCCCCTTCGCCTTCACCACCCGGTCGTACACCTCGCGCGCCAGCAGCCGCAGCGGCAGCCCGATCATGCCGGAGGCGTGGCCGAGCATCCGCTCGATGGCGAGGTGGGTCTTGCCGGTGTTGGTGGGCCCAAGAATGGCGCGCACCACCGGGTCGGACTGGGCGGGCGTGCGCGATGACATGTCTGAAACGATGGGCGGGCGCTGCGGCGATTTCAAGAAAGCGGCGACAGGCGGCGCTGGCGAAGCGCGGTGGATCACCGGTCAGGAACTCAGGGGAGAACCGGTGAGTAGAAAAGAACAAGAACGAATCAATTGCGAATCACTTGATTCGATTCGTTGCTGTGGCGTTCACGGCTATATCTTGGGGTTAATACTTAAGTAGCACACAAGACCAGAGCGCGCGCAGCCTCTATTTGGCCGAGCACAACAACATGCAGTGGATACTGGCCAGCCGAACGCCAGATATTGCGTTGGATCCACTCAGAGCTCGTGCAGAATTGCCGCTCAGCGCAGACGCGTTCCGTTCACGGTCAGCCGGCGCGCTTCGAGCCGGATGACGCCGACATCGTCGGACGGCATTTCGATCCGAACCGGGGCGTACAGCCCGCTCGACGTCGGCGCGAACAGGAAGGTGAGCGTGGCAGCCTCCTGCGGGTCCGAGAACCCGGCGATCGGGCGGAATTGCACGCTGCAGCGCAGCGCCTCGCCTTGGAAGGCGGGCGTGTTGACGCTCACGCGCCCGTTCGGCGTGAGTACGAAATCGAAGCGCGAGCGGCCGTCCATATAGACTTTGATCGTACCGGAGCACGGATCGGTGTCGGCGGTGATCATGCTGGCGATGGCGGTCAGCTGATCGACCGCGCCGCGCTTTTGCGGCTGCGTCGCCGCCGGGTTGCCCATACCCATGCGCGGTTCGGAGGTGGTGGTGATGTCGTCAGCGGTGAAGGTGGATCGCACCACACGGTCGCGGCGGCCGCCACGGTGGGTGTAGGCCTGCGGGCGCAGGTCGCCGTTGGCCGCCACCGCGCCGCGCACCGAATAGGAATAATCCTGCTGGCTGCCGAGCAGCGAACGCGCGAGCCCGGTGGTTCGGCGCGTTGCACTCGCTTCGTAGGATTGGCCGCTTTGGCTGAAATTGTAGTTGAAATCGCCGACGTTCATCCCGCGCGCATTGGCGGAATAGACCGCTTCCAGGCGCGGCCCAGCGGACGCGGCCGGGGCGGTCTGCGCTACGGCCGAGCCGGCGAGCGCCATCAGGCCCAGGCTCAAAACGGCGGCGACGGACGATTTCATCACAGGCAAACTCCGAGAAACTGGGCCGTCTTCTAGCGCGCCAGCGCTGATCCAGAGATGAACCGAACGCGGCGCAATTTCGTCCATGAGGCCTTTAGCCAGCCAAACCGGCCAATCCAGGGCCAAAACCAGGCCCTAAACTTGACCCCCCCGGCCCGTTCGCGTAAGCGTCCGCGCTTCCAATTTTCCTGCTTACAGGTCCTACAAATGTCCCGCCGTTGCGAACTGACCGGAACCAACCGTCAAATCGGCCACCGCGTCAGCCACTCCAACATCAAAACCAAGCGCGAATTCAAGCCGAACTTGGTTGATGTCACCCTGGCGAGCGACGCTTTGGGCCGCGGTTTCCGCATGCGCATCACCGCAGCGGCCCTCCGCACGGTCGATCACGTCGGCGGCCTCGACGCTTTCTTGCTGAAGGCCGACGCTGACCAGCTCTCGACCCGCGCCGCCAAGGTGCGCCGCGACCTGAAAAAGAAGCTGGCCGAGACCGCCACGGCGGCCTGAGCGTGGCCGATCAGAGCGGCCTAAGAATAGGCACGTTCGCCGGCGCGCCCATCATCATCGAACCCACATTCCTGCTGCTCGGGCTCTACGTGCTCGGGTCGGCGGTGCTCGACGACGGCATTGTCGCGCTGCCCGGCGCGCTCAGCTTGCTCGGCGTGTTGGTGCTCGCGGTGCTGATCCACGAGCTCGGCCACGCTGGCGTCGCCGCGATGCTGCGCATCCCCAGCAAGCGCATCGTGCTCACCTTCTTCGGCGGCTACGTCCAGTTCGCATGGCAACCGAAGAAACGCTGGCATGAGATCGCCGTCTCGGCGGCAGGGCCAGGCGCCAACCTCGCGACATATGCAGTGATCGCTCTGCTCTCGCCCTACCTGCTCGGCTGGCTTGGCGATACGCCCTTGCTGAATTTCGTCGGCAATTTGCTTTACGTGAGCCTGATCCTCGGCGTGCTCAATCTGTTGCCGGGCTTTCCGCTCGACGGCGGCCACATCCTGCGCGCGCTGCTGAGCTATGCGATGCCGCGCCGGCGCGCGAGCTTCTTCGCCGCGTGCGTCGGTTTGCTGCTCGCGGCCGTCATCACGCTGTGGGCGTTGTGGAGCCAGATGTGGTGGACGACGCTGATGGGCGTGTTTCTGGCGCTGGCGGCGTGGGCCGAAATTCAGCGCTCGCGCGGAGTCGACGAAGCGCCGCCATCTACGACATCGAACGCGTAAAGCAGTGTGCGCTGACGCGGGCTGAAATTGTCGTCCGACAAAATGTAAAGCCGCACGCCGCCGCTCGGCGAACGCACCGCGCTCACCCCTTCGAAATTGTCCAGCACGAGCGGCGCACTAAGCAGCGCCCATTGCTCCGTATCGACTTCACCTTCCTCAAGCCGCGCCGCATCAAGACGCGCGATCCGAACCTGGCCGCCAATAACCGGTGCGTAGAAGCGTTCAAGCGCGACGTAGTTCCCATCCGGTAAGCGGTCCAGACTGGTCAGCGAAAATCCTGGCGCACGACGATAGTGCGCCACCACCTGCGCCGGCGCCGCGCCGTGCAACGTCGCGCGCCAAACCAAATCTCGATCCTCCGCGCCAACGATCAGCGCGCCATCGGCGCCGGCCGCGAGCGCTTCGATCCCCGCGTTCGACGGCAATGGCCCGACTTCCGCCAACACTGGACCCGGCCGCGCGGCGCCGAACGGGCCATCGCGATTGAAATCGTAGATGCGGATGGTTTGGCTTTGCTCAAAGCTCACGGCGAAGCGACCATCCGGCAATTGCGCCAAACCTTCGGCGTCGCCCGCCTCCTTGCTCTCAAACCGGGCGCCACTTTCATCGCGCATGGCGGCGATCCGCGTTTCACTCAGACCAACCAGCGCGCCGCTCTCGTCCAACATCAGCCGCGCAGAGAGCCATTTGCCGTCATCGCTGACAGCAATGAGCCGGCCGTCCTCCATCACTTCGAGATCGGACCAACCGCCAAAGCCGGTCGACACATCGGCGCGCAACGCCAAGCCGCCGCGAAACAAGAGCGAGCCAAACACCGGCGCACCAAGTTCAAGCACGCCGTTCGCATCGGCCAATTGCTCACGAGGCCAACCGATCTCAACTTGACTCACTTGAACATCGACATTGCGCCACTGCTCGGCGATCGGCGCAGTGCTGGCCGGCGCGCATGCGCTCAAAAGAGCGAGCGCCGCCGCAAACATGCGTTTCAAGCCGCGCGCGCCTTGCCTCGTGCGCCGCTTGCTTTGCGCGGCGCCTCAGCGGTCTGCTCGTCAAACAATTCGGCCAGCTTCTCGGTCATGGCGCCGCCGAGTTGTTCGGCATCAGTGATAGTGACGGCGCGATGATAATAGCGCGTCACGTCATGGCCGATGCCGATCGCCAGCAATTCCACTGGCGAGCGTGTTTCGATCCAATGGATCACGCCGCGCAAATGGCGTTCGAGATAATTGCCAGGATTGGCCGAAAGCGTGCTGTCATCCACCGGCGCGCCGTCCGAGATCACCATTAAGATGCGGCGCTGCTCGGCGCGGCCGATGAGGCGATCGTGCGCCCACATCAACGCCTCGCCATCGATGTTTTCCTTCAGCAACCCTTCGCGCATCATCAGGCCGAGATTGCGGCGCGCACGGCGCCACGGCGCGTCCGCCGATTTGTAAACCACGTGCCGCAAATCGTTGAGCCGGCCCGGCTGCGGCGGGCGGCCCGCCTGCAACCAATCCTCTTTCGCCTTGCCGCCCTTCCAAGCGCGCGTGGTGAAACCGAGAATCTCTACCTTTACGCCACAGCGCTCCAGCGTGCGCGCGAGAATGTCTGCGCACAACGCCGCCACCATGATCGGGCGCCCGCGCATCGAGCCAGAATTGTCCAGCAGCAAGGTGACCACCGTATCCTTGAACGGCATGTCCTCTTCTTGCTTGAACGACAGCGCCGACATCGGATCGATGATCACGCGCGTCAGCCGTGCTGTATCCAGCACGCCCTCTTCGAGATCGAATGTCCAAGAGCGGTTTTGCTTGGCCAGAAGCCGCCGTTGCAACCGGTTGGCGAGACGTCCGACAACGCTTTGCAAGGGCTTCAATTGCTGATCGAGATATGAGCGCAGGCGCGCCAATTCCTCGGCGTCGCACAGATCTTCTGCGTCGATCTCTTCGTCGTGCGCGGTTGTGAACACTTTGTAGTGCGCGTTCGGATCGTCCGGCGCGTTCCGATCTTGCGGACGCATAGGCCGATCGCCCGGCTCATCGTCCTCGCTTTCGTCCATGTTGTCTTCGTCGGCGTCGATATCGATGCTCACCGTCTGTTCGGAATCGGTGTCGACATCGCCTTCGATCATATCCATGTCGGAGGCGGTCTGCTCTTCTTCGTCTTGATCGCCCTCCGGATTGTCGGAATCGGGCGGCGGCGGTTGTTCGTTCGGCGCGTCATTCTGTTCCTGCTCGGCGGGTTCGTCGCCAAGCTCGTCAGCCATATCGAGATCGCGGATCAGATCACGCGCGAGCGACGCAAACACACGCTGATCGGCGGCGGCATCGCCACTGAGCCTGTCGAGCGTCTTGCCGGCCTTTTGCTCGATCGGTTCGCGCCACGCGGCAACCACGGCCTGCGCATTTGGCGGCGGCTTTTGCCCGGTGAGCCGCTCGCGCACAATCAACGCCAACGCATCCGCCAGCGGCGCCGTGCCGCGATCGGTCATGCGTGAGAAGCCGCGCCGCTCGTACGCGTCAGTGAGCGCGGCGGTAAGATTGGCGGCGACGCCCTTCATCGCATTCGCGCCAAGCGCTTGCACGCGCATTTCCTCAGCGGCGTCGAAAATCGCCCGCGCCTCTAGGCCCTGCGGACGCCAATGCGCGTGCATTTGATCGTCATGATACGCAAGTTTCAGCGCGAGCCCATCGGCCTGTCCGCGCAAACGCTCCGCCTCGGGGTCGGAAATCACGCGCGGCGGATGCGGCAGCACGATCTTGCCGGGCGCGAGCCGCGGCCCCTCGGCGCCAAACGCAATCTCAAGCTCATGCTCCTGCCCCGCCAACGCCCGCGTCGATTGCGACAGCGCACGCTTGAAAAGCTCTGACGGGGTTTCCTTGGCGGTCATTGCGCGAACACAGATAGCGGCTGGTATGGTTGAGGCCAAGTCTTGCCTTAGCTAACTAAGTTAGCTAACTTCAGCCCATGGCCGATAAAGTCACCGTCCACGTCGCCAAGACCAATCTCTCGAAGCTCATCGCCCGCGCCGAAGCCGGGGAGGAGATCGTGATCTGTCGTGGTGACAAGCCGGCGGCGAAGTTGGTGCCGGCGAATGACGCGCGGAAGGTGCTGCCCAATCGGGGCCTCGGCAACCTCAAGGGCGTGATCGAATTTCACGACACGTTCTTTGATCCGTTGCCCGAGGAGATGATGCTTCCGGCGCCGGTGAAACCGAAGCGGCCACGACGCAAATGAGGCTGCTTCTCGACACGCATGCCTATCTTTGGCTGGCGACAGACGATCGGCGTCTTTCGCTGAAGGCGCGCAAGTCGATCATTTCCAGCGCCAGCCAGCTTTTCCTCAGCGCGGCCTCAGCCTACGAACTGGTCTACAAACATCGCGCCGGGCAGTTGCCGGCAATCGGTCCGCTTGTCCTACGTCTAGACGACGATCTGGCCGACCGCGCTATCACGCCCTTGCCTATCGCATTTGAGCACGGCCGTCGCGCTGGCGACTTGCCGACAGACCATCGCGACCCCTTCGACCGCCTCCTCGCCGCGCAAGCCATCGTCGAAGACATGGCGATCTTGAGCAACGACGAGAAACTGAGCGCGCTTGGGGCGAAGCGGGTTTGGTGATCGTGCTAGGCTCGAGTCGCACTCGCGTGTCGCTCCGCCCATTCGGCACGGAATGCTTCGAACCACTCGGCGTCACCGGTGCCTGGGCGCTTCTGCTCCTGAAAATAGAACAAACGAACGTCTGAGGAGAACTCTAGAACCGCCGCTCGCCACTCTTCTGCAGATATCTGAACTACGGGACCGCCGTGGAAATGAAGATTCACGTCATCGCCGTTATGCACGATCCGCCAGTCTTCGCCGTTGCCGCAACCGGTCACATTCACAACTCCTCCGGCGTCAGCGTGCATCTCGAAGGCGCAGCACGGGAAAAGATGATCTTCGTCCGTGTTTAGATGGTCAGTCTCAATGTGGCGCAATAGATAGAGGGCCCCCGTTGAGACAGACAGGCACTTGCGCTTTGAGCGGAACACTTGGTTCCCTTCGAAAACAATTCTCACACCCCCGTGTGCGCACAAATCTTCGCAAGGGCTCTCAACATTGAGCCAATGAAGCCCAACCGGCTCAATTAAGAGCCGAGCCACGCTAAGCCACCTTCACCCGCGTAGCCGCCTCAGGCAAATCCGCGCCGAACGCGCGCTGGTAGAACTCCGCCACCGTCGGGCGTTCCAACTCATCGCACTTGTTCAGGAACGTCATCCGGAACGCCATGCCGATATCGCCGAAAATTTCGGCGTTCTGCGCCCAGGTGATCACGGTGCGCGGGCTCATCACGGTGGAGACATCGCCATTCATGAACGCATTGCGGGTCATGTCGGCGACGCGCACCATCGCCATGATCGTGCGCTTGCCTTCGGCGTTGTTGTAGCTCGGCGATTTCGCCAGCACGATCTCAGCTTCGACGTCGTGCTCCAGATAATTGAGCACGGTGACGACAGACCAGCGGTCCATCTGCGCTTGGTTGATCTGCTGCGTGCCGTGATAGAGGCCAGACGTGTCGCCCAAGCCGATCGTGTTCGTCGTCGAGAACAAGCGGAAATATGGATTGGCCGTGATCACGCGATTTTGGTCGAGCAAGGTGAGCTTGCCCGACGCTTCCAGCACACGCTGGATCACGAACATCACGTCCGGCCGCCCGGCGTCATATTCGTCGAAGCAGATCGCCACCGGCCGCTGCAGCGCCCACGGCAACATGCCTTCGCGAAATTCAGTCACCTGCTTGCCGTCTTTCAGCACGATCGCGTCCTTGCCGACGAGATCGATGCGCGAGACGTGGCTGTCGAGATTGATCCGCACCAACGGCCAATTCAGCCGCGCGGCCACCTGCTCGACGTGCGTCGACTTGCCGGTGCCGTGATAGCCCTGCACCATCACGCGGCGATTGTGCGCAAAGCCGGCAAGGATCGCCAAGGTCGTCTGCGGATCGAACTTATACGCCTCGTCCACCTCGGGCACGTATTCCGTGCGCTTCGAGAAGGCGGGGATTTTCATGTCGCTGGGGACGCCGAAATCGCGGGCTGAGGCCTGCTTGTCGGGCTTCATGGAGAGGAGATCGTCGGCGCTGGTCATCGCGTGCTCGGGCGGCCTTTTTCAAACGGCGGAGCCTAAGCTTACCGCGCCGCAGCATGGAGGCAAAGCGACCTTACGCCTCTCAGACCAGGCCGCCGGCCTTGAGCGTCTGATAGGCCTGGACGACGCGTTGGAGGCGGCCTTCGGCGCCGCGGTCCCCGCCGTTGGAATCGGGGTGCAGCGTTTTGACCTGCTCAGCGTAACGGGCGCGGATCTGGGCGCTGTCGGCGCTTTCGTCCAGCGAGAGCGTTTCGAGCGCCTGGGCCTGCAGCTTGGTGAGCCTGCGTGACGGCGCCTTGGGCGCCTCAGCCGTCGCGCCAGCGCTACCGAACATCGCAAACGGATCGGTGCTTCGCCCGGGCTGATAACCGCGCATAGCCGCCGAGAGCCTGTCACCCTTGCCGGAACGGAGCGTCCACGTCGGGCGGTGACCCACCTCCTCGCGCGCCTGGTAGTCAGCGAACTCAGCGTCGGTCATGCCGGCGAAATAGTTCCAGCGGCGGTTATAATCGGCCACGTGATCGAGGCAGAAATGCCAGTATTCGTTCGCCCGCTCACGGCTTTTGGGCGCCTTGTGGTCGCCGCGCTTCGAGCACCCTATGTAGTCGCAGGCCTGTTCGACCGGTTCGCGCGGCTTCGCTTTGCCATCCGCCGGCTTTTTCACGCGGATGTCGACGAACTTGGGGCGGTAGGCGAACGTCTCGGTCATTCTCTCTTAGGCGATGGCTCGTGGCGATTGGACCGTTGAGTATGGGCGCCAACTACAATGCGGACAAGGAATTGACAGACCACAAATCCCCCTCATCTCGTGCTTCTCGCATCGAAGCGGCGATGAAAACGCAGTTCGCGCCGAGCGAACTCAGCTTGAGCGATGAATCGAGCCGCCATGCCGGCCATGCCGGCGCCCGGCCGGGCGGAGAAACCCACTACCGCTTGCGCATCGTCTCAGCCGCTTTTTCGGGGCTCTCCCGCGTGGCGCGCCAGCGCCTGGTGAACGAAGCGTTAGCAAGCGAATTCGCCGGCGGCCTGCACGCCCTCTCGCTTGAGCTAAAATCCCCGGAAGAATCCCAGGCCGAGGCTTGAGCGCGCCCAGCATTGGCCGCACAACCACGCCATGCGCGGGGTGAGTTTGCGCGGCGCCGTGGCATGGGCAGCCGCGCTCTTGATTGGCATCGTCTTAGGCGCCGCCAGCGCGTGGGCGGCGCTTGAGATGGGCCGCGCCAATTTCTCCGAGAATTATGGCGGCTGGTCGCATAGCCGCGCCGCCGGATCGCGCGCCGCCGACCCTTACACGCGCGCCATCATCGCCCGCGATGGCCTGCTCGCGCTGAACGCCAACGAAGCTTTGTATTTTTCGATGAACGCCGACGAGAACGGCCGGCCGCTGCACGAAAGCTGCATCTACGAACTCAGCGGCGGCGACGTGCCGGCGCGCTGGTGGTCTGTCACGCTCTACGCGTCGGACAATTTCCTCGCGCGCAACGGCGACCATGCGGAATCAATCGATTCCACTCGCGTGCACGGTCCGGCGTGGCGCGCGCGCATTTCTCCGGTCCGCGGTGAAGCCGTGCACTGGCTCTCCTCGCGCTCGGCCGGCCGCAAGCTTGTGCTGATGCTGCGCATCTACAATCCGCACGACGGCTGGCGTCCGAGCGCGGACGCCTTGCCAACGCTTACCACGCTCTCTTGCGCCGGAGATTCGGCATGAGGGAGATGGGTAAATACGTGTGGACGGCGCTGATCGCCGGCGTGGTCACGCACCTCGCTATCATTCACGCTGCGCCCCGCGTCGCGATGAACATAGCGATCGAGCGCATCGGCGAAGGCCGCGTCAATGCGTGGCGCTTTGGCGAACGGGTGACGCCGGAAAGCCGCGCGATCGTGCGCCCGTCGCCCGATTTCGCCTATTCCGCCTGCCCGTACGATCTCAGCCGCGGCCCCGTCGTCATCTCCGTGGCGCCATGGGATCAATATTGGTCGCTTTCGCTCTACGCCGACAACAGCGACAACTTCTTCACTCTGAACGACCGCGAAGCACGTTACGGCGGCGAGATCACGCTGGTGCGCGCGGGCGCAGCCCATCCTGAGGGCGGGTCGATGGTGATCGAAAGCCCCAGCCAGCGCGGCATCGCCTTGGTGCGTCGCCTCGCTCCGCGCGCCCAAAATTACGTCGCCGCCGCACAAACCGCGCGCGAAGATGTGTGCGCCAGCGTCGAAAGCCTGCGTCAAACGTCCTGAGTGATGAACAACAGCCGATGCGCCGCCAGCCGCGCGAAGCTCAGCGTCACCGCCTTGCGGCGCGCGCCGGCAAGCGGGCTCGGTGCGCAATCGCGTAGGATCGCGCCGCCAAAACCATCGGCGACAATCAGTCCCACGTCATCAGGGATGAGTTCGCGCGGAAAATCCTCGGTGACGGCGAAGAAGAACCGATCGCAATAATCGCGATAGTCCGGCCATTTGGAATCCACCGCAAAATCCTCAAGACAGGATTTCGTCTCGACGATCCAGATCTCGCCGTTCGTCGTCATCCCCATCACGTCGGCGCGGCGGCCATTGGCGAGCGGAACTTCCAGGATCGACGCCAAGCCGTGATCACCCAACAGCCGCGTGACGCCGCGCGCCAATTGCGCGGTGATCTGCGGACGTGAGTGCGCTTCATCAGCCATTGCCGCCATTTTCTCACTCGAACGCACACCCGGCAATGGCCGGGATTGCTTGTTCTCCATGTTCATGGCGCCACCCGGAACCGCGCCGAACGGCCGCGCGTTCGCCTCGCATCATCTGAAAGGACATCATCACATGCGAAGCACGTTTCTCGCCGTCGCGGCGGCCACTGCGCTGCTCGCCGGCTGCGGCCTTGGCGCGCCGGACTATCCGAGCTTCACCGAAAACGCCTATCGCATCGAAGGCATGACCGCAGCGCCCGACGGCGGCGCATCGACGCGCACCGTGATCTATCGCGACGGGCCGAAGATGCGCGTGGAGGCGATGCTGCCAGAGCAAGGCCAGGCCACCATCGTGTTCGACGAATCCACCAATGCGGCCTACGTGCTGAACCCCACCGGGCAAGCGCAAACCGCGCCGACGCCGACTGCCACGCCAGCCGCGACTGCGACGAGCCCATCACCAACGGCCACGCCGTCAACAGCCTCACCAGCTCCCACCACCGGCGCACCCGCCTCCACCGTCGCGCCGGCAGCAGCGCCCGCGCCGCAAGTGATCGGCGTCGCCGTTCGCATCGACGACACCGACGCGCCGCAGCCGCTTGAAGCGGCGTGGTCCGCACTTGGCGCTGACAACGCACGCAGCACCGGCAAGTGCGAGGTCGCGGGAGAAAACGGCCACGAATGGACACCGCGTTCGCCGGACGCAGCCGGCGTCGAACGAACCGCTTGCATCACGGACGACGGAATCGTGCTGCGTGTGCGCGAGAATGAGCGCGTCTTGTGGGAAGCAACGTCTCTTCAACGCGGCGAGCAGGACGCTGCCCTCTTCGGCCTTCCGCCCGGCTATCAAGTGATCGATCCGCAAGCCGTCGCCGAAGGCGTCGGCGAGCGCATGGAACAGCTCGATAGCGTGACCGGAGCGCCGCAAGCGCCGACCGCACCAGCGCCAGCGCCGCGCACGAACTAGAACCTATTCGCGCACAACGACGCCGCGTTGCACCACCAGTGCGACGCGGCGCAGTGCTGCAATGTCAATGCTCGGATCGCCGACGAAGCCTGCCAAGTCTGCCTGTGCGCCAACGACAATCGCACCGAACTGGCCATCGCCGCCGAGCAGCCGAGCGTTGATCACGGTCGCCGCGCGCAAGGCGTCGCGCGCGCTCATGCCATTCTCCACCATGAGCTCCAATTCGCGCGCGTTCTGCCCGTGCGCGAACACGCCTGCATCGCTGCCGGCGGCGATCGTCACGCCCGCCGCGCGGGCAAGGCGAAACGCCTGTGCGCTGGTGCTTTCGGGACGGCGCACCGTGTCTGCCGCCGCCAGCGTTGGCACGTAGGCCACGCCGCGGCGCGCCATCAATCGAAACGTCTCGCGCGAGCCGCCATAGCCGTGTTCGATGGTGTCGACCCCGGCCAACGTAGCGCGGCGCATCCCCTCGTCCGTCACTGCATGCACCGCAACGCGAAGCCCCGCGTCATGGGCGACGCGCACCGCCGCATCGAGCTCCGCTTGCGTCAGCGTCGGGCGCGACTGGCTCGAATTGCCGAAGCGATAATCGCCGTAGAGTTTGATCCAGTCGGCGCCGTGGGCGATCTGATTGCGGACAGCGGCCACCACCGCGTCGACGCCACTCGCCTCCTCCGCGCCCTGCGGAATGTCCATATCGTCGCGAAAACCGGTGCGGCGGGGGCCGTAGGCGCCGCGCGCGACGATGGCGAGCGTCGCGACATACATGCGCGGTCCCGCCATCGAGCCATCGGCCGCTGCTTGTCGTAGTGACACATCGGCGAAGCCCGCGCCCTCACTGCCGAGATCGCGAACGGTCGTGAAACCCGCCATCAACGTGTCGCGTGCGCCAGAAACGCCGCGGATGACGCGCGTGGCCTCGCTGTCGCGGAGCACTTGATCGTCCCACGATGAGATCGAATAGGCGCGCAGCAGGAGGTGCGTATGAAGATCGATCAGGCCCGGCGTAAGTGTCACGCCCGGCAGCACGATTTCGCGCGCGCCAGCGGGTCGCTCGATCGATGCATCCGGCCCCACCGCCGCAATGCGCCCGTCAACGACAACCACACTCCACCCGGCTTGCGACGGCGCATCCGCGCCGGGCCACACGCGCTCAGGCCGCAACACAAGCGGCGCCGCCGCCGGTTGTGCGACGGCGGCGGACGCAAACAGGCAAACCGCGAGGAACGCGACAAGGCTTTTCATGACTCATGCGTGCGCGGGCCAGTGCGCTCTCGCAAGCGCTTTCTCGTCGCCGGATTCGCGCAGCAAAAAGGCCTCGCCGCGAAGCGAGGCCTTTTCAGTCCGGTTGAACCGATCTTATTCGGCGGCGATCGCCGACGCGGCTTTGATCTCGCCCAGCGCGCCGGTGTTGATGCCGAAATTGATCGTCTTCAGATATTGAATGCCTTCGTCGGCGATCGCATCGCCGACCATCTCTTCGCCTTCGGCCTTGAACTCGTCGAAGTCGATGTACATCGCGTAGAAGCTCTTGGTGCGGTCGGTGATGATGCCGGCGTTCCAGAGCGTCTTCACCAGCACGCGGAAGATGTTGGTGCCTTCCTTCATCTGCTCGCGGCGCGCTTCGTCAGTCGCCACGGCTTGGAAGCCTTGCATCACCTTGTCCGGATCCAAGCCAAACTGGCTGTAGATCGCCGTCATCTGGTGCGGCGCGACAAGATTGAACAACAGCGTCTGGAAGCAATGCGCGGCCCAGTTCTCGACGATCTCGTGCTCTTCAGGCGAGAGCTTCGGAATCGTGCGGTCCGCCCAGATCTTTCCGAACTTGTGGTGGAACGCTTCATCCGTCATCACCAGCTGCGTCAGCTTCTTGGCCAGCGGATCGTCCCACTCACGGAAGATCGTCGCGAACGCACCCATCGCCAGGCCTTCGACCAGCATCTGCATGCCGATGATCTTCTTATAGACCTCCGGCGCGTGCACGATTTCCTGCAGCAGATTGGCGAGCACCGTGCCGCACGGCAGCGGCGTGCCCCAGCGCGCGATGATGTATTTCGCGAACGCGGTGACGTGACGTCCCTCTTCGCGTGTTTGGTTGGCGGCGTATTCCTGCGCGCCCGGATCGCGCAGCACGTGGCAGAGCGAAGCCGACAAATTCAGCGCGCCCTGCTCACCGTGCAGGATCGAGCTCATAACCCAACGGCCGACTTGGCTCTTGAAACGGATGCGCTCGGCCGGCTTGTCGGCGAAGAAGTCCGACACGTAATCCGTCATCAAAGCCGGCACCAAAGTGTCGGGAATGAAGTCGGTGGTGTCGGCGTCGAAATCGTCCTTGAAGTCGATGTATTTCGTGTCGAGCGGATCCCAGAAATGGTCGTGCGTCGCCGAGATGATCTTATCGAACGCGGTCGAGCGGTTGAGATGGCGATCGATGTTCAGCATCGCGCCGAAATCGGTGGGCGCCACCGCGTCGTAGACTTCGTCTTTTGTGATCTGACGGATCGGGGCGTGGGCGGAATCGGCCATCTTCGCGGGTCTCCGATGTGTTCGGGGCAGCGCCGGCATGGGCGCAGCTCTCCTCCCTTTGGAATGGCGTGAACATAACACGCCTTATTCCGCATTCAAGGAAAAATGACGCTGGCGTCAACTTAATTTCCAGCAGGTTAATCTCTACGTTCCCCAGATGAGCACCGCCCTGACCGACCTGATGCCGCCCTCCCTCGCCGACCTCGAGCGGCTCGCACGCGCCGCCTGGGCCGAAATGCCCATCGGTTTCCGCGACATGGCCGGCGACGTGGTGATCCGGATCGAGGACTTCGCCAGCGACGAAGTTCTGGCCGACATGGAGATCGAAGATCCGTTCGAGCTCACCGGCATCTACCAAGGCGTCGACCTCACGCAGCAGAGCATCGCCGACCCCGCGCCGGCGACGCCGATGGTGTTCCTCTATCGCCGCGCCATTCTCGATGAATGGATCGACCGCAACGATGTCAGCCTGGCTGATCTCGTCTTCCACGTGCTCGTGCACGAGGTCGGCCACCATTTCGGCTTGAGCGACGAGCAGATGGACGCGCTGCTGGAAGACGCCGACTAAGGCTCGCGACGGCTGATTGGCACCGCCATGCGGTCGGCCATGCCGAGCGAGCGCGAGCACAGCTCTTCCGGCGTTTCGAGCGCTGGGCGCATCGGATCCACTTCACCCGCCGCTTGCGCGCGCGATACGCACTGGTCCCACGCGCGAACATCGCGGACGCGCTCGATGGTCGAGCGCGGATCGCCATTTGGCGCAGGCACCTGGCGCTCGGCTTGGCCCTGCACGACGATGTCATCGTCTTCGCTCGGCTCACGGCGCACCGGGCGCGGCTCAGGCGTCACGCGCGCCTGCGAGGCGACATCCGGCACGGCGCGGGTTTCCACTGGCGGCGGCGGCAGCGGCGCAGGTGTCGCTTGCGTTTGCGCGCTCTGGGTTTGCGTGGGCGGCGGCAGCGCCGGCGCGGCGCGCGGCGCCGGAGCGGGCTGGCTGACCGGCGGCGGCGTCGACGCCTCGCGACGGCTGTTGCGACCGGCAGGCTCGACGCCCGCGCACGACGCGATCAGCAACAAAGCAGCGAGGCCCGTAAGCGCGCGCGTCATCATCGGCAATATCTCCGGCTTCCCCTGCCCCTGACATAAGGGCGAACCGCGCCTGCGCCTAGTCGGTTCCGCCGAGAAGCTCGTCCACCCAGGCCGGCACGATCCCCGTAGCAGGCCCGTAGCGGGCATCGTCGAACATGTCCGCGTTTTCAGACGGCTCGAGATTGAGCTCCATGGTCGCGATGCCGCCACGCCGCGCGGCGTCAACAAAACCAGCTGCCGGGTACACCGAACCCGACGTGCCAATCGAGACAAACAAGTCAGCGCTCGCGAGCTCTTCGTAGATACGGTCCATCTCAAGCGGCATTTCGCCGAACCACACCACATGCGGGCGCATCCCACCAACGCCGCCACACGCACCGCACGCGCGCTCCAGACTCAACTCACCCTCGGCCGGACCCACGTCGCCGCACGTGTGGCAACGAAACTTGCCGATCTCGCCATGCATATGGATGACGTCGTGTGCGCCGCCGCGTTCATGCAGGTTGTCGATGTTCTGCGTGCAAAGGGTGAGCCCTCCGCCCCGCGCGGCCAATCCGGCCTGCAGGCGCGCAAGCGCTACGTGCGCCGCATTCGGCGCCACGTCGCGGTGAACGCTCCGGCGCACATTGTAGAAATCGAGCACGCGTTGGGGGTCGCGCCGATAGCCCGCGATGGTGGCTACGTCTTCGATTTTGTATTGCGACCACAACCCGCCGACATCGCGGAAGGTGCCGAGCCCAGATTCCGCAGAAATTCCCGCGCCGGTGAGGATGAAAATCCGATCATGATTCATGACCTCTCCTGATAGGCGAATCTCGATTTTGTTCCATTGTTCTAGCGTCAAAGATCACTTGACCCACGCAATGACTTAGCGCTTTTGCGGTAGCGGGGCATAACCAAGGAAAGGCGCCAGAATGCGCATCGCTTCCATTATCGCCGTTGCCGCGCTGGCGCTGTTTGCAGCTGGCTGCGCAAACCGCACCGGCGATCAGTCCATCGCTGAATGGTGTGCGGACAGCTCGCACACCGAAACCGACATCTGCAAGCAGCACGCCGACACCGAAAACGTCCGCTCCACTTTGGGCGAGCGCATCGCAGGCGTGCTGGGCGTCGCCAACCGCGCGCAATCCACTGCCGATCAGGCGATGGCGCGCAACGTTGTTTGCGTCACCCGCACATTGAACCGTACCCGCGCTGGCGCCTGCGATCCGGGCTATACGCTGACCGGCTGCACGCAGACGCGCTACACGTCGCGCGCAGGTGGCATGGCCATCTTGCGGTCGGTGAGCGACACCGAGTGCAGGTACAACGCGCAAGTTCTCGAGGTTCAAGTGCGCTGCTGCGCGATGGGTCCGAACCCGCCGCCCGCAACCATGGTGTCGACGCCGCCAATGCCGGCGACGCCAGCGCCGACGCCAACCTCCTAAATTTCACGCTATCCGAACAACGGATATTCCGCCTCGAGCCGATACAGGCTCGGGGCGGATTTGCGTGAGAAGCTCGAATAGAGCGCAAAGCTCGTCACCCGCCAGCTATCGGTTTCGAACAGGCTGTTGCGCGTTTCAAACGCGTGGACGCGCGATAGTTCCGCGTTGCTGAGATACGCCAGCGTCACGTGTGGCTTGAACGCCTGGCTCTCGGCCCTCAGGCCGCTGCGCCGAGCGGCGTGTTCACAAGCGGCGGCGAGCTTGCTCAAGCCAGGCGTTTCCGGCGCGCCCACCCACAAACTATGCGGATCGGCGCCGCCAAATGCGCCGGCGCCCTTCAAACGCAGCTCGAATGGCGCACAGCTGCGCGCCGCCTCATCCAAAGCAGCGTCGATGTCATCGGCGACCGGCTCCGTCACCTCATCGAAGAAACGCAAAGTCAGATGAAAATTCTCGCGTGGGCGCCATTTCGCGCCGGGCACGTCGCGCTGAAGCGCAAGCAACCGATCGGCGATGTCGTCTGGAATATCGAGCGCGGCGAACAAACGAAGCGACATGAAGACGTTAAAGCACGACGCCACGGCGCCGCGCCATCACCCACAAAACCCGCGCCAGTAAAGCGTTTATGCTTTGTTCGCGCAGACATCACCACACGCTGAAACGTCGCTGACGCCGGCCGAGAGATTTTCTTCCGCGTTCATGCGGCCCAATTGCCGCGCGGACATTTCATCGGACGGGAAGATGCGTTTGCGCACGCCGTCGTCCAGGTGTTGTCTGCTGCACAGCTTGCGATCGGAACCAGCAGCTGCGCGCGTCATCTTCCTACGCGCAAAGGGAACACCCGGCGCGACGAAGCGTCAAGTCACGTTTCGCATTGCTGACTGCATTGCAACGCGCGCGACTTACTCCGCGCGCGGCAGCGCCGCGATGTACGCCGTCACCGCGCGCGCATCCTCTTCGTTGAGACGATAAGGCGGCATCGGCGGACGCGGCTGCGAACCATCGGGACGCACGCCCGTTTGCAAGAACGCATTGAATTGCTCGGCCGTGAAGTTCGAGGGAATGCCAGCAAGCGGCGGCGCCACGGTCGCCAGCGGTGGCGGCATCATCAACGTGGCGCCCTGCAATTTGCGCGCTTCGTCCGGCGCACCCGTCTGCAGCCGCGGCGTATGGCAATCGCCGCACAGCACGACGCCGTTCACAAGATAATCGCCGCGCGCGACGAGCTCTTCCTGTGTCGGTTCCTGGACTTGGGGCGCGCACGCCGCCAGCGACACGGCCAAAACCGCCAAAGACAAAATCCGCATGAGCTTCCCCTCAGCAGCGACCCGCCGCCGCGCTCTATAGGCCATCCAAACTACCGTCTCAAGAATTTAGCGCGCACACACGTCTCACCCGCGCGGCGGCAAGGCCAAGCCAGGCAAGAATTCCGAAGCGGGCGCAGCGGGCGGAAAAACCAACAGATCGTAGCTGTCGATCAATTGGCGCATGTCGGCGGAAAGGTGCTGCCACCGCCGAGGCCGCAGCCGCCACGCGCGCAGGTCAAACACTGTCACCTGCGTCGGATCCACATACGGCGCAAGGAAGCTCCAAGTCTCCGCGAAATACGGCGCGCACGGCACAGACGGATTGTCGAACGTCCCAACAACGCCGCCCGGTCCGCAGGCGACATTGATCGACAGCGCATTGGTCCCGTTCTGCACCGCGAACTCGGTGACGAACCCGCCAAGCCCCTGCACATGCGTCGGCGTCGCGCCACGAACCATGTGATTGCTGCCGAACTTGAGCATCACCCGTGGCGGCGCCCGGTCGGCGCGCTCGGCCGCACGGTAGCGCTCAAGGAAGGTGCGCTTCATCAGCGTCTCGCGCTCGCTATTTGCGAAATACGCCTCGCCGCCACCTGCGGTGAACGGACGATAGATACGCTGCGATTGCAGCATCGCGTCCAGAAGCGCCGCGTGCGCGCGGTCACGCCGGTGACCCAGCCGCGCGCGAAGGTCGATCAAAGGCTGCGCATCGGCGCGGCCAAGCCAATCCAGGCTCCCCCGCGCCTGCTCCGCCAAGCTCGCGGCCATCGTGCGCGCTTGTTCGTCATGCGCGTGAGCAGCAACGTCGCGCAGCATCCAAGATACGCCGCCGAGAAACACTTGATCGAGGCCCCAGATATTGGGCTCGCCGTTCGCCGGCGTGCTGTCGACGACCGTTTGCGCGAAACGCGCTTCCGGCGCCCAGGTGAAGAACGGCGCGGCCGTAGCGCCGCCGCCTGCCGCCACAAACTCACGCCAACGATCCACCCCGCCCGCGCGCAGCTCGCGCTCCATCGCTTGCGCCGTCCATGGATCGATCTCCACCGCCGCGTAGCTATAGCCTGCCTCGCGCAAATCCCGCCAATAGGCGGCGATAAAGTCGGCGATGCCAGCATTGCCGTGCTCTTCGCCGATCAACACGAATTGCGCCTCGGCGCCCAACGTACGCAGGAAGGCGCCGGCGTCGCCGGTGATGCGGCCGTTTTCTACCGCACCCACGCGCCGCGAATGCTCGATCAAAGCGGGAAGCAACGTCTCGGGCGCAACGCCTTGCGCACCCGCCGGCGGCGGCGTCGGCAAAGTCTGCGCCTCTGCCACGCTGACCAACGCAAGCAAAGCCGCAGCGGCGGCAAACGTCGCTTTCATGTGTCCCCTCCCAGTGTTGTCATGAAGACTAGCGCACAGGCGTGGGCTGCGACAGGCCCGGTTCACCTCAAACACGGCGCCGGTTCACATCAGGTCGAGCGGCAGCTTCAAGTAACGCACCCCGTTGGCCTCAGCTCTCGGCAATTGCCCGGCCCGAATATTGATCTGGATCGCCGGCAGCAACAGAGCCGGCGTGCTTAACGTCTTGTCCTTCGCCTCGCGTAAGGCCACAAACGCGTCCTCGCTCACGCCATCGCGCACATGCAAATTTTCCGCGCGCTGCGCCGCTATTGTTGTTTCCCACGCATACACGTCGCGCCCCGGCGCTTTGTAATCGTGACACAGAAACACCCGCGTCTCGCCGGGAAGCGCCAACAAGCGACGGATCGAACGATAGAGCGTGCGCGCGTCACCGCCCGGAAAGTCGCACCGCGCGGTGCCGTAGTCCGGCATGAACAGCGTATCGCCGACAAACACAGCGTCGCCGATCTTGTAGCTCACGCACGCTGGCGTATGGCCCGGCGTGAACAGCGTCTCGATTTGCAACTCGCCCAGCGGCAAACATTCGCCGTCAGCCACCAGCCGCCCGAACTCCCGCCCATCCGACGCCAGATCGTCGAGATTGAACACCTTCTTGAACACAGACTGCACGTCAGTGATGTGCGCCCCGATCACGATCGGCGCACCTGTCGCCGCATGCAGCACAGGCGCGGCAGACAAATGGTCCGCGTGCGCGTGCGTCTCGAGGATCCAATCGATGCGCAGCCCCTCCGCGGCAGCCGCATCCAGAATGGCTTGCGCGTGCGCCGTGGACGTGCGGCCGCATTTCGCGTCGAACTCCCGCACGCTGTCGATCACTGCAGCCTTCTTGCTGACCGGATCCCAGACCAGATAGCTCACCGTAAAGGTGGGCTCGTCAAAGAAACTGCGAACGCTCGGAACCGCCATGCCGCATTTTGGCGCCGCCGGCCGCCGCCGCGCAAGGTTTGCTCGCGCGCCCGGCCCGGTCCAAATTGTCGGCATGATCCGCCTGCGCCGCGCCACGCCCGACGATCTGGACCACATGCGCGCGCTGATGCAGCGCGCAATCGGCGAATTGCTGCGCCCGTATCTGCCGCCCGACGCCGTCGCCGCGTCGTTCGAGATCATGGGGCTCGACACGCAATTGATCGCCGACGGCGCCTATTTCGCCGCTGAGGACGCTGGCGCCATCGTCGGCTGCGGCGGCTGGAGCCGGCGCGCCACCTTGTTCGGCGGCGACCACAGCGCCGGCCGCGACGCCGCTCTCCTCGATCCCGCGCGCGACGCCGCCCGCGTCCGCGCCATGTACACGCACCCCGAACACACCCGCCGCGGCATCGGCCGCGCCATTCTCGACGCCTGCGAAGCGGCCGCGCACGCGGACGGCTTTCAACGCGTGGAACTCGCCGCCACGCTCGCCGGCGAACCGCTCTACCGCGCTTGCGGTTACAGCGTCATCGAGCACTTCGCCTCGCCCACCTCTCAGGGCGTGGAGATTCCCCTGATCCGCATGGGAAAGCCGCTCTGATCCAATGTCCGCACACGCGGACCGTCACGCACCGGCCCCGACATCAGAGCCGTCAACGCCCATACCAAAGCATCTGCGCGATCGAGCAAGCCGCTTTCGCTCGCGCCCAGCGCCATCAATTCCTCCTCCAATGCGACGAACGCGCCGCAATGGCTCACCCGGCCTTGTTCGTACAAAGCCGCAATCGGCTCGGCGCGCGCACGTTTGCCACGGCTTGCGTGCACCAGCCGCACGCTGCGCGCCCGCGGCGGCCAATGTCGCGCGCACCATGTCGCCGCCTTGGTTGGCCTCGGCGATGATTTCCGCGGCGCCGAACTCGCGCGCCGCCTCGGCGACGCGGCTGGCCCACCCAAGCGGGCTCAAACCCAGGGCCGAACGATCCGCGAGCACGTAAGCGCGGCCATCGCGACGTCCCGCAACAATGATCCCGCACGCCGCCCCGCCCGCGCCCGCAGGCGGATCGACGCCAACCACGATGCGATCCAAATCAGCCGGCGCCGCGCCGCGCGCGGCTTGGATATCTTGCGCCCGCCACAAAGCGCCGTCGCCATCAAGCAAAAGCCCGTCCAATTCCTGCGCCGCCAAACGTGTGCCGCCATAGAGCGCATCGAGCCCATCCAGGAATGATGGCGCTAGATGTGCTGCGTTCGCCAATGTCGCCGCCTGCGTGACCACGCAACTCGGCTCCGCGCGCAGCGCGCGCAACGCCACGATCGGCTTCGGCGTCGTCGTCACCGCCAGCAACGGGCGCGCGCCACGCCGCAAGCCCATGCGGAGGATCGCCAAGGTCTCGCTGGGCTTGGGCCAGATGCAAAACTCATCGGCCCACGCCGCCTCGAATTGCGGCCCACGCAGGCGCTCGGGCTCCTCGGCGGAAAACGCGTGCGCGACAGAGCCATTCGGCCACAACAGACGCCGCCGCGATCTCTCGTAATAAGGCCGCTCTCGCCCTGGCAGATTGCGCAAGCCCGATGGGCCATCGACCATCACTTCGCGCACGTCGTGTTGCGTTGGCCCAACCAGCGCGAACAGCCCCGGCTTCGCCTCCGCCATTTGCGCGAGCCATTCCGCGCCCGCGCGGGTTTTTCCGGCGCCGCGCCCGCCCTGAAACAGCCACGTCGACCAATCGCCGTCTGGCGGCACTTGCGCGGGATGGGCGATGCGCCGCCACGCGCTGAGGGCGTTCAATCCCCCTATTTCGACCTCATCTATCCCCGCAAATGGATGCAGCGGCGGCGGCGGATCAGCCAGATGATGGGCCTTGCACCATTTCTGTTTCGACGCACGGCGGCGGATCGCATCGACCGTCATGTCGTAGCGCTTGGCCACTTCCGACGCTGTAAAACCAGCCAAATAATCACGCCGCGCCTGCGCCCACGTCTCTTCGCTATGATGGCGGCGCTTGGTGACGATGCGTTTCGATGTGTCGTTCTGTGTGCTCATGCCAGCGATTATATCGCCGCACGAACCCGGTCGGATTGAACGCAATCTATCCCCGTATTTAAGCTCCGAGGACTGGCAAGTGCTGGCTGGAAGCCGGCGGTCCTTGGAGCTAGCGGTTTCGCCGATTTGCGACAGACAGGTATCGCTCTAAACTCGGAACGCTGGACGATCATCCGGTAAGGAATGGGAAGCCCAGAGGGTGAGACGGCCTCATTCTCCAGCGTGCACGGTCAATGTCCGTAAGGCCAATAGCGGAGACTGGTCATCAAGCGACGCTCTGAGGACCGCCGGCTTCCAGCCGGCACTTGATTCAACGATCTCCTGCGGATGCACGTTGAACGACCTTGCCGGCTGGAAGCCGGCGGTCCTCGGAGCTAAACTCTCTCCATGAGCAGCAAGCGTCATGCCGGCTGGCGTTCACGAGGCTACATTCCTCATTGTGATGATGCGGCGCTCATCCAACACATCACGATCTCAACCATCGGCGCGCCTTCCGGCATTGAAGCAAATTTCGGCTTGAAGCTGTTGGCGCAAGCCGAGACAGCCCAGATCGTTCAGGACGCCTTCCTTCATTTTGACGCAAGGCGCTATCGCCTTCTCGCCTGGTGCGTGATGCCAAACCACGCGCACGTCATCGTGGAGCAAATCGCGGGCTGGCCGCTGGCGAACGTCGTCCACAGTTGGAAATCATTCAACGCCAACGAAATCAATCGTGCGCTCAATCGCACCGGTCCGGTTTGGCTTCGCGAATACTTCGATCGCTTCATGCGCGACAACGATCACCTCGCAACCACTATCGCTTATGTCGAAGCCAATCCCGTCGATGCCGGCCTGGTCGCCCGCCCCGAAGATTGGCAATGGACCTCAGCCTATCCGAGATAGCTCCGAGGACCGCCGGCTTCCAGCCGGCTTTCTTTCAACCGTCACCGACGGTGGAGGCGCAACCAGCGTGCCGGCTGGAAGCCGGCGGTCCTCAGAGCGAACTCTTGTAAGCCAGAGCGCATCTCAGGATGACCGAGGTCTGCTCCTCGCCGAAAGCTGCCTTTGCGCGGCGGTCCAAAATCGTCGAGCATGTGGACGTGAGCGTCTACCTACAGACTTGGCTTATACAAATCGCAGCGATGCTTGCGCTGCTGGTGGGCTTCTTTGCCCAGAATGGTTGGCCGTTCGCGCTCGGCATCACGTTGTTTTTCATCGCAGCATTTTGGCCGCGCTGCCCACAATGCAAACTGGCGACGTTCTGGCGACGTGGGCCCAACGATCCCGATCACTTTGTCTACTACCTCGGAAAGCGGCTTCCCGGTCGATCATGCTCGCGATGCGGCGAGGACCTCACCCTCTAGCAACGTCTGCATTGGGCCAATAGAGGAAACTGGTCACCAAGCGACGCTCTGAGGACCGCCGGCTTCCAGCCGGCGCTTTGCTTCAGGTCGCTCCAACGGAGCGCGGCTTGATATCTTTTTGCCGGCTGGAAGCCGGCGGTCCGCAGAGCCTAAGCATCAACATCCGCATCCAGCGCGTTGGCCTGGATGAATTCGCGTCGCGGCTCGACCACGTCGCCCATCAGCTTCGTGAACAGATCGTCGGCATCGTCGCCGTGTTCGACTTTCACTTGCAGCAGCGCGCGCGCTTCGGGATCGAGCGTGGTTTCCCAGAGCTGCTCGGCGTTCATTTCACCGAGGCCCTTGTAGCGCGAGATGGTGAGGCCTTTGGCGCCGGCTTCCTCGACGGCTTTCAGCAGCGAGAGCGGGCCGAACACCGGCGTTGAATCGCTGCCACGACGCACGAAGCCCGGCTTCTCGTACACATCGCTCATGCTGGCGGCGCGATCGGCCAAGCGGCGAGCGTCGGTGGAGCCAAGCAGCAAGCGATCAAGCACGGTGCGCTCGGTGACGCCGCGCACGACGCGCTCGAGCACCAAGGCGCCGTCGTCATCGACGCGGCCAGTCCACGTCGCCTCGCCTTCCTCGGCCAGCAGATTGAGCCGGCGCGCGGTTTCTTGCGCAGCGGCGTCGCCGGCTTTCGGCGCGAAGGCGCCGGCGAGCGCTGCTTGTTCGAGCACCGAATCCGGCGCGCGTTGATGCAAGCGCTTGATCAAAGTTTCAGCCGCCACCGCCTCACGCGCGACGCGCTTCAAATCCTCGCCGGCGATTTGCGCGCCCGCGCCCAATTCGAACACGGCGCCAGCTGAGCCCTCTTCGATCAGATAGGCTTCGTGCTCGGCGTCGTCCTTCAGATAGCGATGCGCCTTGCCCTTAGCCGCTTTGTAGAGCGGCGGCTGGGCGATGTAGAGGAAGCCGCCATCGATTACTTGCGGCATCTGCCGATAGAAGAACGTGAGCAGAAGCGTGCGGATGTGGGCGCCGTCAACGTCGGCGTCGGTCATGATGATGATGCGGTGATAGCGCAATTTGTTGATGTCGAACTCGTCGCGACCGATGCCAGCGCCGAGTGCGGTGATCAGCGTGCCGACTTGTTCGCTCGACAGCATCTTGTCGAAGCGCGCGCGCTCGACGTTCAGAATCTTGCCGCGCAGCGGCAGCACGGCCTGATATTCGCGGTTGCGGCCCTGTTTGGCGGAGCCGCCGGCCGAGTCACCCTCGACGATGAAGAGTTCCGATTTTGCCGGGTCTTTCTCCTGGCAATCGGCCAGCTTGCCGGGCAACGAGGCGATATCGAGCGTCGATTTACGCCGCATCTCGCGCGCCTTGCGCGCCGCTTCACGCGCGGCGGCGGCCTCGACGATCTTCGTCATGATCGCTTTGGCCGGACCCGGATTTTCCTCGAACCAGGACGCAAGCGCGTCGGCGACAAGACTTTCGACAACCGGGCGCACTTCGGAGGACACCAATTTGTCCTTCGTTTGCGACGAGAATTTCGGATCGGGCACTTTCACCGAGAGCACCGAGGTGAGCCCCTCGCGTGCGTCTTCACCGGTGATATCGACCTTCTCTTTCTTGGCCATCCCGCTCGACTGCATGTAGCCGGTGATCACGCGCGTTAGCGCGCCACGGAAGCCGGCCTGGTGGGTGCCGCCGTCGCGTTGAGGGATGTTGTTGGTGAAGCAGAGTTCGGTCGGGTGATAGCCGTCGTTCCATTGCATCGCCACTTCGACGGCGATGTTGTCCTTCTCGGCATTGATGTAGATCGGCTCGATCAGCGCCGTGCGCGAGCGATCGAGGTGCACGACATAGGCTTTGACGCCGCCATCGTAATAGAGCGTCTCCTCGAACGGCTCAGGCCCGCGCAGATCCTTGAAATGGATCGACACGCCGGAATTCAGGAACGCCAGTTCGCGCAGGCGATGTTCCAGCGTCTTGCGGTCGAACTCGACCATCGTGAACGTGGCGGTGCTCGGCAGGAAGCGCACGGCGGTGCCGCGCTTCGAATTGCCGTTCTCAACCGGCGCTGGCCCCATGTCTTTCAGCGGCGCTTCGGCGTCGCCGTGGCGAAAGCGCATGTAATGATGTTTGCCGTCGCGCCAGATGTAGAGATCGAGCCATTCGCTCAACGCGTTGACGACAGAAACGCCGACGCCGTGCAGACCGCCGGAGACCTTGTAGGAATTCTGGTCGAACTTACCGCCGGCGTGCAGCTGGGTCATGATGACCTCGGCCGCCGAGACGCCTTCGCTCTCGTGAATCCCGGTGGGAATGCCGCGCCCGTCGTCGGTCACTTCGGCGCTGCCATCGGGGTGCAACGTCACCGTCACAGTCTTGGCGTGCCCCGCCAGCGCCTCGTCGATCGCGTTGTCGACGACCTCATAGACCATGTGGTGCAAACCCGACCCATCGTCGGTGTCGCCAATGTACATACCCGGCCGCTTGCGAACAGCGTCCAAGCCCTTGAGAACCTTGATGGAATCGGCGCCATATTGCGGCGTGCTCGCCGGTGAATTTTGGGGCGCGGTCATGTGCTTCGAATCGTGTGGGAAACCATGCGCCAATATAGAGATTGGCGCCGGAAAAGTCTCGGTTTTCGGGCCGATTTTGCCCCTGTGGCGAGGCTAAAAAAGCATCGGTAAGGCGAGCCAGAGGGCGCCGCCCAGAACCGCCATTCCGAGGCTCAGCCAAAGGCCGTCATGGGCGGTCATGCCGAGGCCGAAAAACACCACCGCGAGCCCGGGCGCGAGCGGTGCAAACGGGATCAGGCCGAGCGGAAAGGTGATCAAAGCGGCGGCGATGCAGAACAGCGCGACGACGTTCACAAACGGCGGCTTGGCGAGGAAGGTGAGCCGCGGTTTGAGCACTCCATCGACCTTTTGCGCCCACGGACGCGCTGCGCTCAGCCCCTTGCTCATCGCCGCACGCGGCAGCGTAGCGCCGAGCGCTTTGCGCGGCAGCCAGGGCCGCTTCATGCCGAGCGCCATCTGCCCAGCCACGAGCAATGTGATCAACGCCGCAAGCCACGTCATCCCCGGCACGACCGTCGCCGGTGAAATCGCGAACAGCCCAATCACGAGCAGCAACGGCCCGTAGGAGCGCCGGCCGACCGAGTCGAACACTTCCTCCAGCGTCAGCGAGTCCGCGCTGTCGTCATGGTCCACTTTGCTGGCGATCTCATCGAGCACGCCCGAGAGATCGCGCACCTCATCGCGGCGTTGGCGTTTCAATTCGGGATCACGACCGGGAGCGTTTCGTAGCCCTTCACGAAGGCTGACAAGACGCGGCGGGGCTCGCCCACGACCTCGATCTTGGGAAAGCGCTTCAGAATCTCTTCCCATACGATACGTAACTGCATCTCGCCCAAACGGTTCCCGACGCAGCGATGGATGCCGAAGCCGAAGGAGAGGTGCCGGCGCACATTCTCGCGCTCGATGTTGAAAGTGTTCGGGTCGGCGATGACGTCTTCGTCGCGATTGCCCGAGACGTACCACATCACCACTTTGTCGCCCTTGCGGATCTGCTGGCCGCCAAGTTCGGTATCCTCCAGCGCCGTGCGGCGCATGTGCGCGAGTGGCGTTTGCCAGCGGATGGTTTCCGACACCAGCGACGGTATCAGCGCCGGATTCTCGCGCAATTTTCGTTGCTGATCGGGCCATTTATTGAGCGCGTAGAGACTGCCGGTGATCGAGTTGCGCGTCGTGTCGTTGCCGCCGACGATCAGCAGGATCAGATTTCCGAGATATTCCTGCGGCGGCATGTTGCGCGTGCTTTCCCCGTGCACGAGCATCGAGATCAGATCCGGACGCGGCTCTTGCTTGGCGCGATCGTTCCAGAGCTGCGTGAAATAGCCGAGACACTCCATCAATTCGGCGCGCCGCTGCTCTTGGCTTTCAACGATCCCCGCTCCCGGTGCGGCCGTGGCGACGTCCGACCAACGCGTCAGCTTGCGGCGATCTTCCCAGGGGAAATCGAACAACGTCGCCAACATCTGCGTCGTCAGCTCAATTGAAATCTTATCGACCCAATTGAACACCTCGCCGCGCGGAATTTCGTCCAGCAATTGGCCGGCGCGTTCGCGGATCACAGGCTCCAGCTTCGAAAGATTTTCCGGCGCCACGATTGGGCTCACGGTTTTCCGCTGCACGTCGTGCTTTGGCGGATCCATGGCGATGAACATGGGCAGTTGAAAATCTTCCAGCGGATCGACGATGGTGATCGCCGGTTCCGACGAGAAAATCTTGTGGTTGGTCTCGACATGCATGATGTCGTTGAACTTGGTCACCGACCAATACGGTCCAAAACGGCTCTCGCGGCAATAATGCACCGGCGCATCGCGCCGCAGGCGCGCGAAGAAGGGCCACATGTTGTCGTCGCGAAAGCGCTCCGCGATGCTGACGTCCAGCGTGTCGAGATCGGCCGACTCCGCATCCTCGTTCGGGTCGTAGGCGTACTCATAGTCCCAGATCGACGACATGGCGTTTCCTCGTGCGCGGAAAGATGCCCCAAACGCGCGCGCGCGTCACGCTCACGCAGCGGAAACGCGGCCGTCGCGCACCTCGAACCGTTGCGCCCGCGCCGCGAACGCCTCGAACAGGTTTTCATCGGTGCCCGTCAGCCACGCTTGCCCGGCGCCGGCGAGCAATTCATCGTAGAGCGCCGCACGGCGAATGGAATCGAGGTGCGCCGCCGCTTCGTCGATCAGGATGAGAGCCGGACCGGCGCCGGGATCCTCAGCCAATGCGCGCGCTTGCGCCAGCGCGAGGCCAAGCAACAACGCCTTCTGTTCGCCGGTGGAGCATTGATCGGCAGGCATGTCTTTGGCGGCGTGCCGCGCCACCAGATCGCTGCGATGGGGACCATCCAGCGCGCGCCCAGCGCCTGCGTCGCGCCCGCGCATGTCACGCAGCAACGCAGTGAAATCCTCTTCGACATCGGCGCTCTTCTCGCCCGCCTCGAAACGCTGCTCGAGCAACCCCTCAAGCGCCAGCACCGCCTTGGGAAACGCGCCATCTGGCCGCGCGTCGATCGCCTGCTGCAGCCGCGCCAAGGTTTCCACCCGCGCCGCGGCGATCGCCGCGCCGTGCGCCGCCATCTCACGCTCAAGCCCGCCGAGCCATGCATCATCAAACACACGATCGCTCAACAGTCGCGTGCGCTCGCGCACCGCGCGCTCGTATGCGGCGGCGGCATGGCCATGCTCTGGCGCACGCGAGAGCGTCAGCCGATCGAAAAATTTGCGTCGATCGCCTGCCGCGCCGGACCAAAGCCGGTCCATCGCCGGCGTCAGCCAAGTCATGCGCGCCGCTTCGCCGAGTTCAGAAGCTGTGGCGGGGCGTCCGTCACGGCGCGTCAATCGCTTCAAGCCGCCCTCAGGCGTGCGCTCGGCCCCTGTGCCGAGAATGCTTTCTTCGCCGTCGCTCACCACGCGCGCCGATACGGCCCAGGGCTGCGCCCGCTCGCCGCCGCCGTCGCGCGCGAGCTCCATCACGCCAGCGCCGCGCAATCCCCTGCCCGGCGCCAAAGTCGTCAGCGCTTCAATCAGATTGGTTTTGCCGGCGCCGTTTGGTCCGAACAGGCACACCGGGCGCGCATCAAGCTCAAGCTCGAGCGCGGCATGGTTGCGAAAATCGGTGAGCGAGAGCCGCGAAACGTAAAGACGATGCAGCGTCACACCCTGAGCGGCATCAACACGTAGAGCGCTTTTTCGTCGGCCTCGTCGCGCACCAGCGTCGGCGAGCCGGAATCGGCCAACTCAAACACCGCGTTCTGGCCTTCGACTTGGCCGGCGATGTCGAGCAGGTAGCGCGCGTTGAAACCGATCTCCATGCTGTCGTCGCCATATTCCGCCGGCAGATCCTCGGTGGCGACGCCCGCGTCCGGGTTGTTGACGGTGAGCGTGACTTTGTCTTTCTCGATCGCCAGACGCACAGAGCGCGAGCGTTCCGCTGACACCGTCGCCACCCGATCCACCGCTTCCGCGAAGCTCTTATTGTCGAGCACAAGCTTCTTCGAATTGCCCTTCGGAATCACGCGTGCGTATTCCGGGAAGGAGCCGTCGATCAGCTTTGACGTCAGCACCGCATCGCCGAGCGCGAAGCGGATTTTCTGCGATGACACGGCGATCTCGACAAGATCGGCGGCGTCATCGAGCAAACGCTTCAGTTCGTTGATGGTTTTGCGCGGTACAATCACGCCCGGCATGCCTTGCGCACCCTTCGGCGCATCGGCGTCGGCGAGCGCGAGACGGTGACCGTCGGTGGCGACCGCACGCAAAACGGTATCGCTGCCTTGCGCCACCGTGTGAAAGAAAATCCCGTTCAGATAATAGCGCGTCTCTTCGGTCGAAATCGCGAAGCGCGTTTTGTCGATCAGTCGACCGAGTTCGGTGGGATCGACTTCGAAACGCGTTTCAAATCCGTCCGACGGCATCGACGGAAAATCGCCCGCCGGCAGGATCGGCAGGTGCAGACGGGATTTGCCGGCGGAGATGAACAAGCGTGGGTCGTCGCCGGACACATCAAGCTTCACCGGCGCACCATCAGGCAGCTTGCGGACGAAATCGTAGAGGTAGCTCGCCGGCGCCGTCGTCTGGCCAGCGCGTTCGACTTCGGCCGGCGCGGACTCGGCGATCTCGATATCGAGATCGGTCGCCGTCAGCTTGAGCGTATCGCCCTGCGCCGACATCAGCACGTTCGACAAAATCGGAATGGTGTTGCGTCGTTCGACGACGCTTTGCACGTGGTTGAGCGCTTTCAAGAGCGCCGAGCGCTCGATGGTCAGCCGCATTGCAACATCCTGAGCCGAAGGCCCGGAGCTGGGTTGCGCGGGGCCAAACATAAACACCCCCCACGCACGCCTGAGTCGGCGCCCGCAGGGGGTGGGAAATTAGCAGAAGCCGCGCGAACCCCAAGCCCTATAAACAAGCTTTTGCGGGTGCGGCGGCGCTTCCGGCGCCGTTTTAGGGCTCGCGCCGGATCAAACGCGCCAGAACCTCGATGTCCTGCTTCAGCTTGATGTCGGTTTCGAGCAATTCGGCGATCCGATCGCGGGCGTACATGATCGTGGTGTGATCGAATCCGCCAAACCGCGCGCCGATATCCGGCAGCGAGGCGTGCGTCATCTTCGTGGCCAGGTACATCGCGATCTGACGCGGCCGCGCGATCGCGTGGCGACGCGTGCGCTCCAACAATTGCTGCGGCGTCATGTTGAAGTAACGCGCCACCACCTTCTGCACGAGCTGCACCGTGATGCGGCGATCAGCGGCGTCGGAGAGTTTGCCCTGCAGAGCATTGGCGGCAGCTTCAACGGTCACTTCTGTCCCTCCGGCGATTTTAAATTCAATCACGAGCTGGCTCACTGCGCCATCAAGTTCGCGGCCGCTCACATGCATCCGCTCCGCGATCATGTCTAGCGCAGCTGGCGCAACACGAAAACCCGGAGTGACGCGCGCATAATGCTTCATCCGCATTTCTACTATGCGGCGACGCAACGCAGCACCCGGCTCATGAATTTCGCAAGACGTCGCGCCCTTCAATTTTGCGCGCAGCGCTTCGTCCAAACCGGCTAGGCCTTCCGCGCCATGATCGGCGGCGAGAACAACTTGACCGCCGCGGCGCGTCAACTCGCTCATCGTGTCGAAAGCTTCTTCCTCGGTGGCTTTCTTGCCGCAAATACGCTGAAAATCATCGATCAACAGCAGATCGGGCGCGCGCACCATTTCCTTGAAAGACGAGCTGTCGCGCTTTTTGTGCAACGCCGATTGGAAAGATTCCAAGAACTCCTGACCGGTCATCAGCAGCACTTTGCGATCCGGCGTTTGCTGCGCGGCGAAATGTGAAATCGCGTTCAGCAAATGAGTCTTGCCCCCGCCAGGCGGCGAGTGAATGAGCACGACCGGAAACGCCAAGCCGGCGCCGGCGGCGATCATCTGCGCCACGGTGAAGGCGCGATGATTGGAATCGTCCACACAGAACGTCTCGAACGTGTACGAGAGCGGATGCTCCGACGGCAGCGCGGCTTTCACCTGCGCGTCCTCGATGCGCGCATCGACGAGCGCGCGCACGTCATCGGGGAATTCCTGGTCGAGCAGGATCTCAACCGGCCCCAGAGCCGGCGCGTAATTTCTCAGCCGCGCTTCCAAGCGATGCTGGACCTGCTGACGCAGGCGCTCTTGAGCGACCCTGGAGCCCGCCCGGAACAGGACTGAGCCATTCCATTCCGCCACCAGACGCAGCGGCTCAATATAGGCCCGAAAAAAATCGGCCCCGAACTCGGTCATCAATTCCTTGCGAACGAATTCGTAGGCGCGCGCGACACTCAACCCCGTCGGCGACCGACGGGCTTCTTCGCCCATTTCCATAGCACCCCCGCTAGAGACTTATTCTTCGTAGCCATCAGCTTGCCCCGTCCGACACGCACACCTCTCCCGTTTGGGCCGAATACCCCTTTCGGCCCGATGACCTAACATCGGTTTGGGATGGCACTTACGAGGCGATGTGTTCGCCGGACGAGGGAAAGATTGCGCCAGCCAAACGTCCGCCGTCAATAGCCAAAGGTGACCGAAAGCTTAACTTTTGTGACAGGCTCAACATCTTGTATTCACAAGATAAAATAGGCCTACGCCATGTGGAAGGTATGTGGGTATGCGGAGCATAATCCACAGATTCGAAACGCGCTTGTTGCGCGGTCGAAAGCATTGATTTTAACGGTTTCGCGACGGACAGAGACAGCGTCGCAGCGGTCGCCGAGCGGCTTATTTTGCGCCGGAAAGAGTCTTCAGACGGCGGTTGAGGCGCGACACCTTACGGCTGGCCAGATTCTTGTGGAGAACGCCCTTCGTCACCGCGCGCATCGTCGCGGATTCCGCGTCGCGCAAGGCTTTTTCGGCGGCTTTTGCATCGCCGGCGGCCAGCGCCTCTTCCGCCTTGCGCCACGACGTCCGGACCAGCGAGCGGCGCGCTTTGTTCACCGCAGTACGGCGGGTGATCTTGCGGGCGGCAATCTTTGCGGACGTGGTATTCGCCATGACGTGAGGACTTCCAGTTTCAGCTTGTTTCGCGGACGAAGCGCGGGGGTATAGGGCCCCTCTCGCGCTAGGTCAAATCGGTCATTTGTTCTCGAACTTGGCCGGCCGCTTCTCGATGAAGGCGGCCATGCCCTCCTTCTGATCCTGGGTGGCGAAAAGGCCGTAAAACAGCCGCCGTTCGAGCTTCAGGCCTTCGTTTAGGGATGACTCGAATGCAGCGTTGACGCCCTCTTTGTTGGCGATCACCGCCAGGCGCCCAAAGCCGGCGATTTTCTTGGCCGCCGCCATCGTCTCTTCCAGCAGCTTGTCTGCCGGCACGATGCGCGAGACGAGGCCCGCCCGTTCGGCCTCGGCGGCGTCCATCATGCGGCCGGTGAGATTGAGGTCCATCGCCTTGGCTTTGCCGATGGCGCGCGTCAGCCGCTGCGAGCCACCCCAGGATGGCATGACCCCCAAGGTAATCTCCGGCTGACCGAATTTCGCGGTTTCGGCGGCGATAATGAAATCGCACATCATCGCCAGCTCGCAGCCCCCTCCGAGCGCGTAACCGGCCACAGCGGCGATGATCGGTTTGCGCGTGCGCGGTACGCGGTCGAGGTTGGCGAAGCGATCATGCTGGTAGAGATCGGCGAATTGCGCGTCCGCCATCTGTTTGATGTCCGCGCCTGCGGCGAATGCCTTTTCCGACCCGGTGAGCACGATGCAGCCAATGGAATCGTCCGCCTCGAACGCATCGAGCTGGGCGTTCAGTTCGGCGATCAGATCGTTGTTGAGCGCGTTGAGCGCTTTTGGGCGATTGAGGCGAATGAGCCCGACGCCGGCATCGGTTTCGACGAGAATGTTTTCGTGGGTCATGGGCGCTTGATTGCGCCGGCAGCCTACGAAAATCAATCGCCGCCGGTCGCGGCGGGGCGCACCACCATATGCACGCGCAGCTCCACGCGCCGGCCTTCGGACTCGATGTAGAAGTGCAGGCGCTCACGCCCGCGCTGAAACACCGCCGCCCCGCCCTCGTCGCTGACCGACCAACCAAGCTCAGGCAGCGTCTCGTAGTAAAAATCCCGCACCGCCAGCGCTGGCCCGGCGCCCTCCGCCGCGGCAAACACCAGCCGTCCTTGCGCACTCTCAAACCCGGGCGCGGCCTCGGTTTCTGTAAAACCCGGCGGCAGCGGCACATCTTCCATGCCGGCGAAGAAGCGCGCATCCTCGGCGTAAGCCGGCGCGATCAAGACAGCCAAGGCGGCAAGCCAAAAACGACTCATGGCCGAAAGCCTACACCGTCCGGCGCAATTTCGCCGCCTTCCGCGGCCACGCAACCACGCCGGAGGCGAGCCATGCGCATTCCCGTGTTCCTGTTCGTGCTGTTCGCCAGCGCCTGCGCGTCCGCAGCGCCGGAGCAGCCGTCGCCGGCTACCGAAGCGCCGCAAGACATTCCCACCGTCGCACGCCTCGATCGCAACACCGTCGCCGGCTGCATCGACCTTCACCACGAGAACGTCCGCGGCTGCATCGGCGTTCTGAGTCGCGCATGCGGCGAAACCTATGGCGAAGGCGGCGCAACAACCGGCGCATTGGTGCAGTGCGCGATGCGCGAAGAGCGCGTCTGGCGCGGCCTGATTGCCGATGCGGCCGAGGACCTGCGGCAGCGCGAGTCGCCGTCGCAAACCGCGCTGCTGAATGCTGCGTTATCCGAGGGCGAGCGCTGGAGCGAGGTGCGCTGTGCTTTCAATGCGTCGATCTACGAAGGCGGCTCATTGGCGCGCGTGGTAGCGGCGCAATGTCTGCGCGACACCGCCGCCGAACGCGCACTCGACCTGCACGAGCGCTTGCTCACATACGACCAGTAGATATCAACGCTGGCAGCGCGGGCACCAGAAGGTGGAGCGCCCGCTATGCACGGCGCGCACGATGGTTCCGCCGCAATCCTTTGTGACGCAAGGCTCGCCTTCACGATCGTACACGCGGAAGCGTTGCTGAAAGGCGCCTTGCGCGCCATCGACACCGGCGTAATCGCTCAAGGTTGAGCCGCCCGCTTCAATCGCTTCTTCAAGCACGGCGCGAATGGAATGAAAGAGCCGCTCCAAACGCTGTGTAGAAATGCGACCGGCCGGCCGGGTTGGATTGATGCTGGCGCGATGTAGCGCCTCGACGACATAGATGTTGCCCAAGCCCGCGACCACGCGCTGATCCAACAGCGCCGCTTTCACCGGCGCTTTCTTACTGGCGAAGGCGTGCTTGAGATACGGCAGATGAAATTCATTGCCGAGCGGCTCGGGGCCCATGCCGGCGAAGAACGGGTGCGCATCGAGCGCATCGGCGTCGATCAGATCCATGTAACCGAAGCGGCGCGGATCGTTGAATTCGAGCTTTCCGCCCTCTTCCAGTTCGATCACCACATGTGTGTGCGTGGGATCCGTCGGTTCGGCATAGTAGAAATCGCCAGGCTGTTGCTTGGCGCCAATCACGCTCCAGCGCCCGGTCATGCCAAGATGCGTGATCCACACCGCGCCATTGTCCAATTGCGCGACAAGATATTTCGCACGCCGCGTCAGCGCATCGACACGCCGGCCTTTCAGCCGCGCCGCGAAGCGCTCCGGAAACGGAAACCGCAAATCCGGCCGCTTCAACAGCGCGCGCTTGATGCGGCGTCCCACCAGAGCCGGGGCGAGGCCGCGGCGCACGGTTTCGACTTCCGGCAGCTCAGGCATGCGGCGAAATGTCGGAAATGGAACAGGAAACCATAGGCGTTCGATATAGCCCCACCCCGCCCCCGCCGCTATGGTCGGCTCATGAGCAACGAGACGGCTTCGTTCGGTTTTCAAGAGGTGCCGCGCGCCGAGAAGGCGGGGCGCGTCCGTGCCGTGTTTTCATCGGTTGCGTCGAAATACGACCTGATGAACGACGCCATGTCGGGCGGCATGCACCGGCTCTGGAAGGACGCCGCTGCCGCGAAGCTCAACCCGCAGCCGGGCGAACTCATTCTCGATGTCGCCGGCGGCACCGGCGACATCGCCCGCAGGCTCAAAAAACTCGGTGACGGCGCGGCCGCCCGGCGCGGGCTAGAGCCGCCGGAAATCCATGTCATCGACATCAACACCGAGATGCTGGAAGCCGGCCGCAAGCGCGGCGAAGATGGGCTCTCTTGGCATGAGGGCGATGCGGAAAATCTGCCCGTCGATGACCACGTCGCCGACGCCTACATCATCAGTTTCGGCATCCGCAATTGCACCGACATTCCCGCCGTCCTGAAGGATGCGCGGCGCGTGCTGAAGCCGGGTGGGCGCTTCTTTTGCCTGGAATTCTCCCGCCTCGCCGTGGGCGGGCTCGAGCCGGCTTATGATTTCTTTTCTTTTAACGCGATCCCGGCCTTGGGGAAATTGCTGGCGAATGATGCGGATTCCTACCGATATCTGGTCGAATCCATCCGGCGGTTTCCAGATCAGGAACGCTTCGCGGGTATGATCCGGGAAGCAGGCTTCCAGCGGGTTGGTTACCGCAACATGGCCGCCGGCGTGTGCGCGCTGCATTGGGGTTGGGCGGTTTAGTGTTTTCCGGGATCGGGCACATCTGGCGTTTGTTGCGGGTGGCGGTGACGCTGGCCCGCTACGACGTGCTGCTGCCGGAAGAATATTACGAGCGCTATCCGGTCTCGCTGCAAGCCACCCACACCCTGCTCCGCGTGTTCACCAAACGCCGCCGCGGGCGCTCCGTTGGCGAGCGTCTGGCCAAAGCGTTGGAGCGTCTCGGCCCCGCTTACGTGAAGGTGGGGCAATTCCTGGCCACGCGCCCGGACATGATTGGCGTCACCGTCGCGCAGGAGCTTGGCCGGCTGAAGGATCGGCTGCCGCCGTTCTCGCGCACCGCCGCGCTCGATACTATCAATTCCGAACTCGGCGCCACCGAGACCATCTTCGGCGCCATCTCCGAAGCGATGGCCGCCGCGTCGATCGCGCAGGTGCACCAGGCGATCATCCCGCGGCAAGGCGTGGTGGCGATCAAGATCTTACGCCCGCGCATCGAAAAGAAGATGGCCAAGGAAATGGCCGCGCTTCGTTTTCTGGCGCAGGCGATCGAATTCTTCTCACCGCGCTCGCGCCGGCTTGAGCCGGTTCAATTCGTCGACACCGTGTGGGCCGCCACTGAGCGCGAACTTGATCTGCGCCTCGAAGCCGGCGCCGCGGCCGAATTCCGCGAAGTCGCGGAGAAGGACGGTTACCTCACGGTGCCGGAGATTGACTGGTCGCGTTCAGCCAAGCGCGTGCTGACGCTCGACTGGATCGACGGCGTCCCGCTCACCGATGGCGCCGCACTCGATAAAGCCGGCGCCGATCGCGGCGCGCTCGCCATCGCCATCACACGCGGCTTCCTCGCCGCCGCACTCGATCACGGCTTTTTCCACGCCGACATGCACGAGGGGAACCTCCTCTACGGCCGCGACGGCAAGCTTTGGGTCGTCGATTTCGGCATCATGGGCCGCATCGGCCACAAGGAGCGCCGCTACCTCGCCGAGATTCTCTACGGCTTCCTGCATCGCGATTATCGCCGCGTCGCCGAGGTGCACCAGGAAGCTGGCTACGTGCCGGAGAAATTCACCGTCGAAGAATTCGCGCAGGCTTTGCGCGCCATCGGCGAACCGATTTTCGGCAAGACCGCCGAAGCGATCTCGATGAGCCGCCTGCTTTTGCAGCTGTTCGATGTCACCCACATGTTCGGCATGCATCTGCGGCCGGAATTGGTGCTGCTGCAAAAAACGATGGTGCAGGTTGAAGGCGTCGCCCGCGGCCTCGATCCTCATCATGATATGTGGTCGGCCGCGCGCCCGATCGTCGAGCGTTGGGTGAAGCGCGAGCTGGGCCCTGAAGCGGTTGCCCGCCGCGCCGTTGATGAAGCCGGCGTTGGCTTCGCCGCTCTGCGCCGCTTGCCGCAAACGCTGACAGCCCTCGAAGCCGCCGCGCGCTCGGTGAGCGCCAGCCCGCCACAAGCCGAGCGGCTTAAGTTTCAGTGGATGAGCTTTTGGGTCGGCGTGTTGTCCGGCGCTGTGCTGTTTTTGGTGCTCACGGCGAGTTCACGTCGTGTTGAGCAACCAGCTCCACCGCCGGCGCGTATAGAGAGCCAAGCGCCGGCGCCTGTCGTCAGCGCACCGATCCCGCCGGCAACCGCCGATGGCGAAACGCCCGCAGACGACGAAGCACTGCCGCCCGAAGCCGAGAAAGCCGCAACGCCGCCGACAAATCCATGAGCAAACGCGCCCTCCTCATCATCGGCGGCGGCATCGCCGCCTACAAAAGCCTCGAGCTGATCCGCCGCTTGCGTGAGCGCGGAATCGCTGTGCGCGTAGTGATGACGGAAGCCGCGCAGCAATTCGTGACGCCGCTGGCCGCTGGCGCTTTGGCCGGCGAACGAGTGTTCACCAATCTGTTCGATCAGGTGCAGGAATTCGACGTCGGCCACATCCGGCTGGCGCGCGAATGCGATGTCGTCATCGTCGCGCCCGCGACGGCGGACTTCATGGCCAAAGCCGCGCACGGTCTGGCCAACGATCTCGCCTCCGCCGTTCTGCTGGCGACGGACAAACCCGCGCTGATGGCGCCGGCGATGAACCCGTTCATGTGGGCCAACGCCGCGACGCAGCGCAATTTGCAAACACTGCAAAGCAGCGGTTTGCATTTCATCGGCCCCAACGAAGGCGAGATGGCGGAAAGCGGCGAGCGCGGACTTGGCCGCATGGCGGAGCCGGAAGAGATCCGCGACGCGGCGCTGGCTTTGCTCGCCGACGGCCCGCTGAAAGGCAAACGCGCGCTCGTCACCGCCGGCCCAACGCTCGAGCCGATCGATCCGGTGCGATTCATCTCGAACCGTTCGAGTGGCAAGCAAGGCTACGCCATCGCGCAAGCACTGGCCGCGCTCGGCGCGGACGTCACACTCGTCTCTGGCCCAACGAATCTTGCGCCGCCGCCTGGCGTGACGTTGAAGCGCGTCGAAAGCGCCACCGCCATGCTGGCGGCGAGCGAAGCGGCGTTGCCGCTCGATGTCGCCGTGATGGTGGCCGCCGTCGCCGATTGGCGCCCGACGCAGCGCGCGGTAGAAAAGATTAAGAAAGATCAGACCGGCGCACCGCCATCGATCGCGCTCGAGGAAACGCCGGACATCCTCGCCACTCTCTCCAAGCTCGGCAAGAAGCGCCCGAAGCTCGTGGTCGGTTTCGCCGCAGAGACCGAAAAGGTGGAAGAGCACGCCCGCGCCAAGATCGCCAAGAAAGGCTGCGACTGGATCGTCGCCAACGATGTCTCCGGCGATGTCATGGGCGGCGACGAGAACCAGGTGCTGTTGATCACCCGCGACCGAATCGAAACCTGGCCGCGCATGGCCAAGGACGCCGTCGCGCGCAAGCTTGCGACCGAAATCGCAGGCGCACTGAGCGGCAAAGGTCCGGTTCGGAGCTGACGCGCGCGCTTCAGCCGTGTAATCTCGGCGGTTGTGAAACTTCGCACTCTCGCGCTCGCGGTGCTGGCGCCGCTCGCCTTAATCGGCGCTGGCCTCGCTTGGACCTACAGTCAGGCCGAAGGCGAATACGATCACGTCGTCAGCATTCGTACAGAGCATTCGTTCCAAGATCCCGCACTGCTTGAGCAAGCCTGGGCCCTGCCCGTCGCGGCTGCGTATCGCGACGACGGCTACGAGTATCAAGCCAATCCAAGCTTCTGCGGTCCGACCAGTGCGGCGAACCTCCTGCAATCGCAAGGCATCGCCACGGACCAGAACGCGGTTTTGGACGGCACCGAAATTCGTCCGGTCTTCGGCATTCTGCCCGCCGGGCTCACGCTCGATCAGGAGGCCGATCTCCTACGCGCAGCAACGGGCCAGACAGTAACGGTTATGCGCGATCTAGACCTCGCCGCGTTTCGCGCCGAACTCGCGCACGCCAACGATCCGACGCGCCGCTACATCGTCAACTTCCATCGCGGCCCGCTGTTTGCGGCCGGGCACGGCCATTTCTCGCCAATTCTCGGCTATCTCGCCGAGGCCGACCTCGTGTTCGTCGGTGACGTGAATGAAGATTTTCGCCCATTTCTCGTACCGAGTGCGCGGCTGTTCGAGGCGATGAACACCATCGACACCTTCAACGACAAGAAGCGCGGCCTGTTGCGCGTCGACGCGTCGGTCACCGCTTCCCCCTAGACCTGACTTTACAAGCATCGCGGCCGTGGCGAATGTCGCGTCATGAACGTGCGTCAACACCATCCGCTGAAAGGCGAGCGCGATTTCACTTGGCGCGGCGAACAGCCGACGCGCGTTGAAGCGTTGTCCGACATGGTGTTCGCGTTCGCGCTGACATTGCTTGTCGTGTCCAGCGATCCGCCCGGCTCATTCCCTGAGCTCACCGAACAGCTCTGGGGCTTTCCGGGATTCGCAGCAGCGTTCGCGATCCTGCTGATCATCTGGCATTCGCACTACATCTATTTCCGCCGCTATGCGCTTGAGGACGGCTGGACCAGCACGCTCAACGCCGGGCTGCTCTTCCTCATTTTGTTCTTCGTCTATCCGCTCAAATATTTGGCGACGATGTTGTCGCGCTTCGTACACTCGGTGGCCGATGGCGCGGCGCGGGCGCCGTTTTCGCTCGCCGAAGCGCGCGAGACATTGACAATCCTGTCCGCCGGCTACGCCGCCGTCTTCTTGATGTTCGCGCTGCTCTACGGCCACGCCAGGCGCCGCGCCAACGCGCTTGGGCTCAACCAGGAAGAGCGGCTTACGACGCGGTTCTCACACTGGCAGCAGCTGATTCATGTCGGCATCGGCGCGTCCGTCGTCATCGTCGCCAATGTGGCGCCACTGATGTTCGCGCCGTTCTCGGGGTTCCTGTATTGCCTGATTGGACCGCTGGTTTTCTTGGCCGCCGCTATCATCTATCCGAAACAGAAGGCCCGCCCTGCCGCAACAGGCGGCGGCTAACCGCCAAATTACACAATCCGGGGGTTTGAGTTGGCGCGGGCTTGGGGTAAGACCCGCCGCTCCCCGAACCGCCATTCTCCGCGCCCAGGCCGCGCGCTCTAAGGACGATGCATGAGCGACCCGACTTTCAACGAACGCAAAGAAGCCGCCGAGAAGGCCAAGCAAGCGATGCTGGCCAAGTTCCGCGCCAAGCCGCAAACGATCGACCCCGCCGCCGCCGCTGAGCGCGCCGCACAGGCCCAGGCCCGCGAAGCCAAGCGCGCCGCCGCCGAGGAAAAGCGCAAGGCCCGCGTCATCGCCGAGAAAACCGCTCGCATCGAGGAAGCGCGTCTCAAGGCGATGCTCGAAGCCGAGGAAGCCGAACAGCGCGCACGCGACGCCGAGAAGGCCGCACGCGACGCCGCCGAGGCCGCTGAAATCCTGGCGTTCGAACAAAAAGCCCGCCGCGATCTCAAATACGCCGCCCGCAAAGCGCGCCAGAAATAAGCTCCCAAAGCGGGCGAATCCGGACTAGTTCGGGTTCATGACCAGTCAAACCGTGACCATCGCCGTCGCCACGCTCCCGCATTTCGAGGGGCTGGCGCTGCCGGCTTATGAAACTGCGCTCTCCGCCGGCATGGACGTGCGCGCCGCCGTTCCCGAAGGCGAGCCCATCACTCTAAAACCCGGCGAGCGCTGCCTAGCCCCAACCGGCCTCAGCATCGCGCTGCCTGCCGGCTATGAGGCGCAAATTCGCCCGCGTTCGGGCCTCGCGCTCAAGCACGGCATCACCTGCCTCAACACGCCAGGCACGATCGACGCCGATTATCGCGGCGAGGTGAAAATCATCCTGATCAATCTCGGCCACGAGCCGTTCGTGATCCAACGCGGGGAGCGCATCGCTCAGATCGTGATCGCCCCGGTGACGCAAGGCGTTTGGGAAAACGTCGCGGTTCTGCCAGATAGCGCACGCGGCGCCGGCGGCTTCGGGAGCACCGGGCGCAGCTAACAAGAAACGGCGGGGGGATCACATGGCGTTCTGGAACAGAGTTAAGCCGATTGAGGCGCCGGGCGATCATGGCCTGAAGCGCACGCTGTCTTGGCCGCACCTGTTGGCGCTCGGCGTCGGCGCCATCGTCGGCGCGGGCATCTACGCTTTGATCGGCCAAGGCGCCGGCATGGCGGGGCCAGGCGTGATCGTCTCGTTCGGCATCGCTGGCCTCGTCTGCGCGTGCGCCGCGCTCTGCTACGCAGAGCTTGCAGCGATGATGCCCGCCTCCGGCAGCGCCTATTCCTACACCTACTCGGCCTTGGGCGAGCTGATCGCCTGGATCGTCGGTTGGGCGCTGATCCTCGAATATTCAGTGGTGGTGAGCGCCGTCGCGGTTGGCTGGTCGGGCTATTTCTCCGGCGTGTTGACTGGCTTCAACATCAACGTGCCGCAGCTCATTCAAATGGGCGAGGTCGCTGGACACGCGATCCACTTCAATCCGCTCGCAGTGCTGATCATTTTCGTGGTCGCCAGCTTGCTCATCCTTGGCACGCGCGAGAGCGCCTGGGTCAACACCGGGCTTGTGGTGCTGAAGATCGCCGCACTCATCTTGTTTCTCGTCATCGCGCTGCCCGCGTTCGATATCGCACGCTTCACACCGTTCGCGCCCAATGGCTGGGGATCGACGCCGCAGGCTGACGGCCAGAACATCGGCATTATGGCCGCAGCCGCCGTCATGTTCTTCGCCTTCTACGGCTTTGACGCCGTCTCCACCGCCGCCGAGGAAGCCAAGAACCCCGCGCGCGATCTCGCCATCGGCATCGTCGGCTCAATGGTGATCTGCACCTTGCTCTACATGGCCATCGGCGCCGCCGCGATTGGCGCGATGGATTATACGCAGTTCGCCACCAGCGGTGAGCCGATCGCGCTCATCGTGCGCTCACTTGGTCAACCCGAAGCCGCCGCCATCGTCGGCGGCGTCGCGTCGATCGCCATCCCGACGGTGATCCTCGCGTTCCTCTACGGCCAAAGCCGCATCTTCCTGGTAATGGCGCGCGACGGCCTGCTGCCGCGCTCCTGGAGCAAAGTGCACTCCAAGCTCGGCACGCCGGTGTTCATCACCTTGTTCACAGCGTTCGTGTGCTCGCTGCTAGCGGGCCTATTGACGCTCGGCGAGATCGCCGCGCTCGCCAATGCCGGCACCCTGGCCGCGTTCATCGCGGTTGGCGTCTCTCTGATCGTGCTGCGCCGCCGCGATCCAACGCGCCCGCGTCCGTTCCGCGCGCCGCTGGGCTATCTCGTCGCGCTGCTGGCGATCGGCGGCTGCCTCTATCTGTTCTGGAGTCTGCCCGACAGCACCAAGCGGCTGTTCTTCACCTGGATGGCGATCGGCATCCCTGTCTATTTGCTATGGGGCGTGCGTCAGAGTTCGCTCGCCAAGAGCTAGTCCGGACGGCGCTGCATGTCCTCAAGCACACGCCGCGCTTCGCGCAAGCCAAGCGCGGCCTCGCTTGAGGTCTGCCGCCCGACGAGCAGCGCAAAGGCGGCGACAATCGCGATCAACATCGCCCAGCCGGAGACGATCCACGCCGCGCCCGCCAGCGCGAAATAATACGCGCGCACGCCGCGATTGAACGAATTGTAGGCCGGGTTGAGCACCGACGTCGTCGCACGCACGAATGCCTCGTGATGCGCTTCGTCCCTCGGCTCCGGCGCCGCGCCGAACAGAGCCAGACAATAATTCAGCTGGCGAATGGCCCAGATAAAGTCGAGCAGCCCCAACGACAGCACCACCACGACCAAGGCGATCTTGACCTCAAGCAGCCACACAGGCGCGGGCGCAATCAGCACCAAGCCTCTGAGGTTGCTCACCATCGCTTCGCCGCCGAACAGCAAGCCGGACGCGGCAGCGATGACCAGCAGGTTCGTCGAGGCGAAGAAAGACGCGGAGCTCAATTGGTGGCCGAGCAAGTTGGAATCGACGATCCGGTTGTCGCGCGCCAACATCCGGCGCACCCAGCCCTCGCGCACGGCCCGCATGTCGATCTTGATCGCCCCGCGCCCGCCAGTGAGCCGCGCCAGCAGCGGTTCGTAGATGATCCAACAGGCGACGAACGTGGCGCCAGCGACGACATCGATCCAGGTCATGGCGCTGGCCTAACGCGGCAAGAGCCTTTAGCCAAGCTAAACGCCCCGGCGCCACCGCGACATGGAAGCGGCCGCCGCCCGCGCCTAAGTCAGAGCTAGATTCACAAGGACGATCTCGTGACAGAAGCTTCCCGCACCCCCGGCCGTGGCCGCGTCTACGACAACATCACCCAAACCATCGGCGATACGCCTCTGGTGCGGCTGTCCAAGCTGGCCGCCGCGCACAAAGTCGACGCCGAAATCCTCGCCAAGCTCGAATTCTTCAACCCGATCGCATCGGTGAAGGATCGCATCGGCGTGTCGATGATCGAAACGCTGGAGCGCGAGGGCAAGCTTGGCCCCAACAGCGTTTTGGTCGAACCCACCTCCGGCAACACCGGCATCGCGTTGGCGTTCGTCGCAGCACAGCGCGGCTATCGACTGATCCTGGTGATGCCGGAAACGATGTCGCTGGAGCGGCGCAAGATGCTGGCGTTCCTCGGCGCCGAACTGGTGCTGACGCCCGGCCCCGAAGGCATGCGCGGCGCCATCGCCAAAGCGCGCGAGCTGATTGAGACGACGCCCAACGCGGTCATGCCGCAACAATTCGCCAACCCGGCCAATCCCGAAATTCACCGCCGCACGACCGCCGAAGAAATTTGGAACGACACCGGCGGCAAGCTCGATTTCTTCGTGTCCGGCATTGGCACCGGCGGCACCATCACCGGCGTCGGCCAGGTGTTGAAGCCGCGGCTGCCGAACCTAAAGATCGTCGCGGTCGAGCCCGAAGCATCGCCGATCCTATCCGGCGGCGCGCCAGGCCCGCACAAAATTCAAGGCATCGGCGCGGGCTTCGTGCCGGAGATTCTCGATACCAAGGTGTTCGACGAGGTGATCACCGTGTCGAACGAAGACGCGTTCGCCCGATCCCGCGAAGCGGCGCGGCTGGAAGGCGTGCCCGGCGGCATTTCCTCCGGCGCGGCGCTGCAAGCCGCACTCCGTATCGGCGCGCGACCCGAGAACAAAGGCAAGCGCATCGTCGTCATCATCCCCTCGTTCGCGGAGCGTTATCTCTCCACGGCGCTGTTCGACGATCTCTGAACCCCTTCTCTCCGTCGCGCGGAGAGACTAGGTCAGCGCCATGGCCCTCTCCGCCGAAGAACGCGAGCGCTACGCTCGCCACATCCTGTTGAAAGAAATCGGCGGCCCCGGACAACAGGCGCTGAAGGCCGCCACCGTGGCGATCGTCGGCTTGGGTGGTCTCGGCGCGCCGGCGGCGCTCTATTTGGCGGCGGCGGGAATTGGCAAGCTGCGCCTCATCGACAACGACGCTGTCTCGCTCTCGAACCTGCAACGCCAGATTCTCTATCGCAGCGACGAGATCGGCGCGCAGAAGGTCGCGCGCGCACAGGACGCGCTGTTGGCGCTCAACCCGCACGTCGACATCGATGCGCGGACCACGAAACTCACCGAAGCGAACGCACACGCATTGCTTGATGGCGCCAACCTCGTGCTCGACGGCACGGACGACTTTCCAACGCGCTTCGCCGTCAACGCGGCGTGCCACAGTTTGCGCGTTCCGCTTGTCTCCGGCGCGGTGGGGCGCTGGGACGGCCAAGTCGCCACCTTCAAGGGTGCGCCCTGCTATCGCTGTTTCGTGCCCGAGACGCCGCCCGACGCCGAAACCTGCGCGCAGGTTGGCATTGTCGGCGCACTGACAGGCGTCGTTGGTTCGCTGATGGCGTTGGAAGCGATCAAGGAGATCGCTGGCGCCGGCGAAAGCCTCGCAGGGCGCTTGTTGATCTACGACAGCCTCAAAGCCGAAACACGGACAGTGCGTCTGCCGCGTGACCCTGCCTGCCCCGTGTGCGGCCGTGACTGATTGGAGCCGCGACCTCGTCGCCGCCGCGCGGCGCGATTTGGAGACGCGCGCGCGGCTCGCACAGTCTGGCGCGCTCTTCGACGGCTACAATGCCGAGATGGAAGCCGTGCACCTCGAAAATGCGGCCCTGCTCGACCGCGCGTTCGACGCGCTGGGCTGGCCAAGCCGCGCCAAACTGGACGATGACGGCGCCGCCGCCGCGACGCTCATTCTTCAACACGCGATCAGCCGGCCCGATCTGCAGCGACGCGGCCTCACCCTGTTGCTCGAAGCCGTCGAAGCCGGACACGCCAACCCACTCGACGCGGCCTATCTCTCCGACCGCATCGCCGTTCTGGAAGGGCGCGCGCAAGTGTTCGGCACGCAATTCGACTGGGACGAGAACGGTTTGCTGTCGCCCGCGCCAATCGCCGATCCGAACGGCCTGGACGATCGTCGCGCCAGCGTCGGTCTCGCGCCCATGGCCGACACCATCGCCGCAATGCGCGCGCAGGCGGCCGCGGAGGGCGAAACCGCGCCGGGCGATCTCGCCACACGTCGCGCCGAATACGATGCGTGGGCGCGGAAGGTGGGCTGGCGCGCTTGACGGGGCGTGCGCGAAGCTGATGCTGCGGCCCGGGAGGCGTGACGCATGCTCGGTCGGCTTTTTATGGGGTTGCTGGGGCTCGTGGGCCTCGTCGCGTTGGTCGCGGTCGGCGGCTATTTCGCGCTCAAGCGGCCCGACATCGCTTACGAGTCGCTTGCCTCACGTTACGAGAGCGCCGCTTCACGTTACGTCGATCTCCCCGGCGGCGTGCACATGCATTACCGCGACGAAGGCGTGCAAACGCCGGGCGCGCCAACCTTGCTGCTGCTGCACGGCTTCTCCGCCTCGCTGCACACGTGGGAGCAATGGGTTCCGCTGCTGGGCGATGAGTATCGCGTCGTCTCGCTCGATCTCCCAGGCCACGGCCTCACGCGCGCCCCTGCCGGCTATCAAGCGTCGATGGAAAACTATCGCGAGGAGGTCGCCGCCTTCGCCCAATCGCAAGGACTGCAGCGTTTCGCCATCGCCGGCAGCTCTATGGGTGGCAACGTCGCTTGGGAATATGCTTTTGCGCACCCCGAGCAAGTGGAGGCGCTGATCTTAGTCGACGCGTCCGGCTGGCCCGAAACGCGTCCCGATCTGAGCGAAGAACCGCAGATCTTCAAATTGTTGCGCAATCCGATCGCCGCGCCGATCTTGCGCGATCTCGACAACACCCAGCTCACCCGCCAGGGCCTACTGGCGGCGTTTCCCAACCATCCCGAGCTGGTCGATGACGCGATGGTGTCGCGTTACGTCGATCTCTCACGCGCGCCCGGCCATCGCGACATGCTGATCCAGCTCACGCTGAATTTCCGCGAACGCGCCAACGCGACCGCCGAACGGCTCGCCGCGTTGCAAATGCCCGTTTTGATCTTGCAGGGCGACCAGGATCGGCTTGTCCCGCCTGAGCACGCGCAAATGTTCAAGGACGCCATCTCGCAATCGCAATTGGTGATGTTCGAGGGCATCGGTCACGTGCCACAGGAAGAAATCCCCGATCAATCCGCGACGGCCGTGCGCGAGTTTCTCTATCAGGTCCACGAAGGCCCAGCACTGGTCACCACAGCGCAATAGCGCGCGGAGGGTTCGCTCATGTTGCTGTCACGCCGATCTCTCCTCACAGCCGCGTCGCTTTCGGCGTTGCCGAGCGCGAGCTGGGCGCAAGGATTGTCGCGCGGCGTCTTTAGCCACGGCGTCGCGTCCGGCGATCCCTTGCAAGACCGCGTGATCATTTGGACGCGCTTCGTGCCGGTGGGAGACGGCGCCGTCGCCTGGGAGGTCGCCGAGGACGAGGTCTTCGCACGCGTGGCGCAACGCGGACGCGCGCAAGCAACGTTCAGCTCGGATTTCTGCGTCAAAGTCGATGTCGCGGGCCTTCAGCCGGGCCGGCGCTATTTCTATCGCTTTCTCTCGGGCGGCGATCCCTCGCCCACCGGCATGACGCGCACCGCGCCCGCCGCCGGCGCAGAAAGCCTGACGCTCGGCCTCACCTCATGCTCGAATTTCGGCTTCGGCTATTTCCACGCCTTCGGCGAGCTGGCTTCGCGCGAGGACATCGACGTCGTGCTGCATGTCGGTGACTACATCTACGAAATCCGCCGCGGCTCTTACCCTGACAACGATGAAGCCGTCGCCGGGCGCATCATCGATCCCAGCCAAGACACCGTCACGCTGTCCGATTATTATCAGCGCTACGCCACCTATCACACCGATGCGGATCTGCTCGAACTGCGCCGGCTCAAACCGATTGTCGCGGTCTGGGACGATCATGAGATCGCCAACGACGCGTGGCGCGAAGGCGCCGGCGCGCACTTCGCATCGCAGGGCCCCTATGCCGATCGCGTCGCCGCCGCTGACAAGGCGTTTCACGATTGGCTTCCGATCCGACGCGCAGGCCCCGGATATCGCCAATATCGCAGCTTCGATTGGGGCGGCCTCGCGCGCATCCTCATGCTCGACGCGCGTTTTATCGGCCGCGACCGCCAGCTCGATTTCCGGCAATTCTACACGCGCCTCGGAGAGGCCGGCGCCGACGCGCAAGCCTTGCTCGAACAATTCCGCCGCGAACAGCTCGACAATCCCGCGCGCTCGATGCTCGGCGCGGAGCAAGAGGCCTGGGTGAACGCCCAGCTCGATGAGTCGAAGCAACGCGGCCAGACGTGGCAGGTATTTGGCCAGCAAGTGATCCTCGGCGAGCAGAAATTCGGCCCCGGCACGTCGCGGCTCTTGCCAGGCGACGTGTCAGCGGGCTCGCGCGATTGGGTGGTGCGCAACGAACGTCTGGGCGAACTCGGCATCTCCTGGAACCAGGACGGCTGGGCCGGCTACGGCGCGGCGCGCGAACGCTTCATCGACGCGTGCGCACAGCGCGCCAACAACGCATTGGTTCTCTCCGGCGATAGCCACAATTGCTATGTCAACGATGTGCCCGCCAACAATCGCCGCGCCGCCGTCGAGTTCGCAGGCGGTAGCGTGACCTCGCCCGGCTTCGAGCGCACCCTTACGGTCGCCGCGCCCGGCGCCCGCGAGGCGGCGTTCCGCGCCGCCAATCCGGATATGGCCTATTGCGACATCGGCCGGCGCGGCTACGGCGCGCTGAAGCTGACCCGCGAAGGCTGCGCTGCGGAATGGGTGGCTGTCAGCGACGTTCGATCGCCAATCGCCACCGCATCGCAGGTCACGCGCATCGACGCTGCGGCAAGCCAAAGCGCGGGCCCCGGCGCTTGGACACTGGCGGGCTGACACAATCGCCTGCCGGGTGAAAACTACGGTTACCAGCGGCCCACGGTCCTAGGCTCTCGCCATCTGCATCCGTTTGCCGGGGGACCACATGCGCACTCAATCCACATTGAAACGACTCATGCTCAGCTGCGCCGTCGCCGCCATCGCGGTGTCCGGGTTCGCAAGCCCCGCCTTCGCGCAAGAGGACGACGGCAGCGTCGGCGAGATCATCGTCGTCGCGCAGCGCCGCGCTGAAAACCTGCAGGACGTGCCGATCTCGGCCACGGCGCTCAGCGGCGCGCGCATGGATCAATTGCTCTCCGCCAGCGGCGATGTGCTCGCGCTTGCCGGACGCGCGCCTGGCCTAAACGTGGAATCCTCCAATGGCCGCGTCGCCCCGCGTTTCTACATTCGCGGCCTCGGCAATACCGATTTCGATCTCGCCGCCTCCCAGCCCGTCTCGGTTCTGTTCGATGACGTTGTGCAGGAAAACGTCGCGCTGAAATCGTTCCCCATCTTCGACGTGCAGCAGGTGGAAATCCTGCGCGGGCCGCAAGGCACGCTCTACGGCCGCAACACGCCGGCCGGCATCGTCCACTTCCGCTCGGTGCGCCCGAGCGAAGATTTCGACGCGTCCGGCAGCGTGAGCTATGGCAGCCTGCGCAGCATGTCCGTCGAGGGCGCTGTTGGCGGCGCCATCGCGCCCGGCGTATCGATGCGCGGCGCGATGAGCTATCGCGGTCGCGAAGACTGGGTCGACAACACCTTTAACGGCACTGAATTGGGCGGCTTCGACGATCTCGCCGGCCGCGTCCAATTGCTGCTCGAACCGAGCGACAATTTCAGCGCGTTGTTCAACGTTCACGCCCGCACCTATGAGGGCACCTCCACCCTGTTCCGCGCCAACATCCTCAGCACCGGCTCGAACGAACTCAATTCGAACTTCGACCGCGAGCGGGTTTCGTACAATCAGGGTGGCGGCAACCCGCAAGATTACGATTCGCTCGGCGGCTCCGCGACGCTCGAATACGATTTCGGCGGCGTATCGCTGACATCGATCACTGCCTACGAAACTCTCGAAGGCCGCTCGCGCGGCGATATCGACGGCGGCGTCTCCGGTGCGGGCCCGGGCTTCATCCCGTTCGATTCCGACACTCAGGACTCAATCGACGATCTGACCCAGTTCACACAGGAAGTCCGCCTCGCCAGCGAAGCGGGTCCGTTCAACTGGCAAGCGGGCGTCTTTTACTTCGACTCCGACCTGACGGTGACCACCGTCGGTCCGTTCGGCTTCCCGCCGTCGACGACGCTCAACCACACCAACACCTCGTGGGCGGTGTTCGGCCAAGTGGGCTACGATGTGAGCGACCGCCTCACCGTCACTGCCGGCGTGCGCTACACCGATGACGACAAGGATCTCGTTGGCGTCGTCACGCCGTTCCCGGTTGCGCCGGTCAACGTGTCCGACGAGCAAGTCAGCTGGGATTTGAGCGCCGTTTACGAAGCAAGCGACAACGTCAATTATTACGCGCGCATCGCCAGCGGCTTCCGCGCTCCGACGATCCAGGGCCGCGACATCGCCTTCTTCAATCCGCCCTCGACGGCAAGCTCGGAATCGATCCTCTCCTACGAGGCCGGCTTCAAATCCGATCTTCTCGATCGTCGCGCCCGCTTCAACGCGGCGGTGTTCTATTACACGATCGAGGATCAGCAATTCTCGGCCATCGGCGGCCTCGGCAATTTCAACCAATTGGTCAACGCCGATGAAGGCGTCGGCTATGGCGTCGAGTTGGAAGGCGAATTCGCAGTGACGGACAACTTCTTCGTCACCTCGGCCTTCAGCTACAATCACACCGAGATCAAGGATTCCGATCTCGCCATCGCGCCGTGCGGCTCTGGCCAATGCACCGTGCTCGATCCTGCCGCGGGCTTGGGCAACGTCTTCATCGACGGAAACCCCTTCCCGCAAGCGCCGGAGTTCACGTTCGACGTCACCGCCACCTACGAGCATCCGCTGTCGAGCGGCGCGACCTTGTTCGCATCGACCGACTGGACCATGCGCGGCGAGTTCAACATCTTCCTCTATGAATCGGTGGAGTACGTGCAGGACTCGCAATTCGAAGGCGGCTTGCGGCTCGGCTATCGCAGCCCGGACGATCGCTACGAAGTGGCGGTGTTCGGCCGCAACATCACCGACGAAGAAAACGTCATCGGCGGCATCGACTTCAACAACAACACCGCCTTCGTGAACGAACCTCGCGTGTTCGGCATTTCGCTTAGCGCGCGTATGAACTGAACATAGGTCGACCAAGAATGACCGGGCGCCGCCTTATGGGCGGCGCCCTTTTTCTTTGCGCGAAGCAAATCCTTGCGCGCAGCATCACCTATCGGGGGAAACCCGGTTAACTCTACCGCCGGGCATCTAAGATCACAGATGGTTGAACCACGCGCGGGCGCACCCCGCCGACAAACGAAACTTGATCCGGGGGAAGACATGTCGAAATCGCTGAAGAAACGCCTTTTGATCGCCTGTGCGACGCTCGCTTTGATGGCCGCGCCGACGGCTGCGTTCGCACAAAGCACCGCGCCAAACGAAGAAGCTGAAATCATCGTCACCGCGACCAAGCGCGCGACGTCGATCCAGGACGTGCCGTTCTCGATCAACGCGCAGACGCAAGAAGATATCCAGCGCTCGGGCGCCACCAACCTCGAAGACCTGTCGCGCAACGTCGCGGGTCTCACCATCCAGAACCTTGGCCCCGGCCAGAGTCAGGTGTCGCTGCGCGGCGTCTCCGCCGGCCAGATCGTCCGCGACCAGCCGGGCGTGAAAGAACAAGTCGGCGTCTATCTCGATGAATCGGTGATCTCGCTGTCGCTGTTCACGCCCGACATCGATCTGTACGACCTCGCGCGCGTCGAAACGCTGCGCGGCCCGCAAGGCACGCTTTACGGCTCGGGCTCGGTCGGCGGCACCGTCCGCTACATCACAAACCAGCCGAACCTCGACGAGAGCGAAGGGTCGCTCGAAGCCAATTTCAACACGCTCACTGATGGCGGCGACGGCGGCCACATCAAAGGCATGATCAACATGCCGCTGGTCGATGGACGCGCCGCTCTGCGCGTTGTCGGCTATCACACCGAATATGCCGGCTTCATCGATGCGATCGGCCCGGCGGGCGGCGAAGACGTCAACAGCGGCACGCGTTCGGGCATTCGCGCCGCGCTGACCTTCCAACCCACGAACAACCTCACCATCACGCCGCGCATTGTCTATCAAGAGCTCAACACCGACGGCTTCAACCGCCAAGAAGTGTTCAATCTCTTCGCCAACCCCTTCATCACGACGCCGGTGAACTTTGGCGAACGGGAGCAATTTTTGATGCTCCGCGAAGCGTTTGAAGATCAGACCATGCTGGCCGACGTCACCGTCGGTTGGGATCTGGGCGCGGTGACGCTGACCTCGATCACCAGCTATGTCGATCGCGAAATCCTCGTCAGCCGCGACGCCAGCGCGCTGACGGGCAGCGTCTCGATCAGTATCGGCCTCGCCAATCCGGCCGTCTCGTTGCCGTCGAACCTGCGCGACACCACTGAGCTGCAACAGCTCACCCAAGAGGTGCGCTTGAGCTCCGATGGCGGTGGCCCGTTCCAATGGCTGGTCGGCGCCTTCTACGCCGACGTTGAGCGCATTTACGCGCAACGCTTGCCGACACCCGGCTACGACGCAGCCACGGACGCTGCTCTCGGCGCCGGCACCGCAGCAGGCGCCGCCAACGGCTTCCCGGCGAACTCGCCGTACAATTCGGACCTGCCCTACGATCTCACGCAATTTGCAGTGTTCGGCGAAGCCAGCATGGACTTCACCGACCGCCTCACCGTGACGCTCGGCGGCCGCTATTACGATTTCGAAGAAACCCGCAGCTTCACCTCAGGCGGCGTATTCTCGAACGGCGACAACCGCACCGACAGCACCGAGTCTGATGGCTTCACGCCGCGCGCGATCGTCAGCTACGATCTGAGCGACGACGTCACGGTCAACGCGCAAGCCGCACAGGGCTTCCGTCTCGGCGGCGTCAACGATCCGCTCAACCTGCCGCTCTGCACACCTTCGGACGCGGCCATCTTCGGCGGCTTCCAATCCTACGACGACGAAACTTCGTGGAACTACGAAGCTGGCGTCAAAGTCAGCCGCGGCATGTTCAACTTCAATGCCGCCGCGTTCTACAACGACATCCAAGACCTACAGGTCACGCTCGACGCGGGATCGTGCTCGTCGCGGATTTCGTTCAACGTGCCGGAAGCGCACGCCTCAGGCGTCGAGTTCGAATTCACCGCAACACCGATGACCGGCCTCGAGCTCAGCCTCGCGGGCAGCGTCACCGAAGCCGAATTCGACTCCACGGTCGTTGACGGCGGCGGCAACGTCATCGGCGGCATCCAAACTGGCAACCGCCTCGCTTCGGTGCCGGAATTCCAGTTCGCCGCCACGGCCGCTTACTACTTTCCGCTCGATGCCTGGAGCAGCGGCCTCGAAGGCTTCGCCGGCGCCTCGCTCCAACACGTGTCGAGCCGCTTCACGCAACCGAGCGACCAGGTGAACAATCCGCGCTCGTTCGTTTCCGCTCTTCCCTATGACGGCGCGACCGGCGCAGAGGCCACCGTCGTCGACCTGGAGCTCGACTCCTACACGCTGCTGAACCTGAACGCCGGTGTCGAAGCCGACGATTGGGCGATCGTGGCTTACGTCACCAACGTCACTGACGAGAACGCCGACCTCGCCTTCGACCGCGAACGCGGTGGCCGGGCGCGCCTCGCCTTCCACACCAACAACCCGCGCACCTTCGGCATCACGGTGCGCAAGACGTTCTGATCGGAACAGGAAGCAGAACGCTTCGGGCGGGCGGATCGGGAAACCGGTCCGCCCGTTTCTTTGTCAGAGGCCGCCGCTTGCTTTTGCGCGCGGCTTTCGCCATGCCGCGAAGATGACCATTTCGAGCGATTGGCTGCGCGGCGCGATCGTCTATCAGATCTATCCCCGCTCGTTTCGCGATTCCGATGGCGACGGCATCGGCGATCTGCAGGGCGCCCTGCGCGAACTCGATCACGTCGCCAACCTCGGCGTGGACGCGATTTGGCTCTCGCCGTTCTTCCGTTCGCCGATGAAGGATTACGGCTACGACGTCTCCGACTACATGGACGTCGATCCGTTGTTCGGCGCCTTGCCCGACGCGGACGCTTTGATCGCACGCGCCCACGCGCTCGGCCTGAAAGTGATCATCGATCAAGTCTGGTCACACTCATCGGACCAGCACGCGTGGTTCACCGAGAGCCGAGCGAGCCGCGATAACCCCAAAGCCGATTGGTACGTGTGGGCCGACGCCAAGCCAGACGGCGCGCCGCCTAACAATTGGCAAGCCATGTTCGGCGGCGGCGCGTGGACATGGGATGCACGCCGGCGCCAGTATTACCTGCACAATTTCCTATCCGAGCAGCCGGACCTCAACATCCGCAATCCAGAAGTCCAGGACGCGTTGCTCGCCAGCGCGCGCTTCTGGCTCGATCGCGGTATCGACGGTTTCCGCTTCGATGTCGTGAACTTCTTCGTCCACGATGCGCACTTGCGCGACAATCCATCGCTCAATTTGGCGAAAGCGCCGCCGCGCCCGCATCAATTTCAGCGCCAGCTTTACACACGCACGCAGCCGGAGACGCTTGAGTTCGTCGCACGCATTCGCGCGCTGCTGGACGAATACGGTGCGGTGTCTGTTGGTGAGATCGAGGACGAAGAGCCGCTCAAGGTGCAGCGCGACTACACTGACGGCCCCGATCGATTGCACACCGCGTATTCGTTCTTCCTGCTGCGCGCACGCGAGATGACGCCCGCAATTGTCAAGCAAGCCATGGCCGGATGGGATGGCGCGCGCGGCTGGCCCTCCTGGAGCTTTTCCAACCACGACGTGATCCGCATGCCCACGCGGCTTGCCGACAACGATGCGCAGCGCACCAAACTGATGTTGGCGCTGCTGCTCTCGATTCGTGGCACGCCGTTTCTGTATCAAGGCGATGAGCTTGGACTGCCGCACGCGGACGTGCCGTTCGAGCGCTTGCGCGATCCCGAAGCGATCGCGTTCTGGCCAAGCGGCATCGGCCGCGACGGCGCGCGCACGCCGATGCCGTGGTCCGAGCACGCGAACATGGCCGGCTTCACCGAGGCCGACGACGCCTGGCTGCCGCTCGATCCGCGACATCGCACGAGCGCCGCGGATGCGCAGGACCGTGACGCGAACTCCGTGTTGGCCTTTACCCGCGCGATGATCGCCTTTCGGCAAAGCAGCGACGCGCTGAAGCTGGGTGCGTTCAGCGCGCGTGAGGTGGGCGATGATGTGCTGGCATTCGAGCGCGCGGCCGGCGGCGAACGTGTGCTGTGCCTGTTCAATCTCGGACCGGCACCCGCCACCATCCCGTTGATCGGCGCAGCGCGCGTCCGCTTCAGTGTCGGCCAAGCCAGTGTTGCCGGCGCCGCCGCGTCGCTCGGCGGCTATTCGGCCCTGTTCGTCGAAATCTGAGCTGACCCCGCTCCACGGCCCTTGCACCACCTGAATGTTATACTGTACGCATTGTTATAGTATAACGGTTCAGGGAGAATCCCGATGCGGGTGGTTTTGGCGGCTTTGGCCGGGGCGCTTCTTCCAGGTGCCGCGCTGGCGCAAACACCTGACAACGAACCGGAAATCGTCATCACCGCGCCGCTGGAAGGCTCTCTGATCGAAAGCCTGCAAGGCGCGACGGCGCTCGACCGCGACGACATCGTCGCCACCCTCAATGGCGGCCTGGGCGATACGCTCGACGCGCAGCCGGGGGTCTCCACCACGTTTTTCGGCGCCGGCGCCAGCCGGCCGATCATTCGCGGCCTCGGCGAGGATCGCGTGCGCGTGCTGCAGAACGGCATCGGCGCGATCGACGCCTCCACCGCCAGTCCCGATCACGCCGTCACCGCCGACGGCCTCGACGCAGACCGCATCGAAGTGCTGCGCGGCGCCGCCGCCCTTGCCTATGGCGGCAACGCCATCGGCGGCGTCGTCAATGTGATCGATCAATCGATCCCAACGCGCGCCGAGCTTGGACTCAGCGGCACGGCGCTCGGCAGCTACTCGTCCGTCGATCAAGGCACGCAAGCCGCGGTTAGCGCACTCGCCGGCGGCGGGCCGCTCGCATTCCGCGTCACTGGTGCTGCGCGCGACACCGGCGATTACGACACGCCCGTGGGCGAAGCGGAAAACTCCTGGACTGAGCTGCGCACTTATTCCATCGGCGGCGCCAGCCTCGGCGATTGGGGCTATGCGGGCGCAGCGTTGAAGCACACGGCCGACAATTACGGCTTGCCGCCCGAAGCGCCGGGCGAACCGGGTGGCCACATCGAGATGGAGCAGACGCGTTACGAAACGCGCGGCGACATCAAGGTTCACTTAGGCGCGTTCAATCGCATCGATTTCGGCGCGCAAACCTCCGACTACGAACACACCGAATTCGAAGGCGATGGCGCGGCCGGCACGCGCTTTACCAGCGAAGGCTGGGAAGCGCGCCTCGAAGGCCACCATCGCGGCGAACGCTTGCGCGGCGCTGTCGGCCTGCAGATCACCGACGTCGATTTCGCCGCCGAAGGCGAGGAAGCCTTCATCACGCCGACCAACACCCGCGACACCGGCGTGTTCGTCGTCGAGCGCTACGACACCGGAAATTGGGGCCTCGAAGGCGGCGCGCGCGTCGAACGGCGCGAGATCGACAATGTTGGCGGCGGCGCACGTGAGTTCGAGAACCTCAGCCTCTCGCTCGGCGCCTTCTTCCGCCCCAGCGAGAATTGGTTTGTCGGCGCCACCATCGCCAACACCGAACGCGCGCCCACCGCGATCGAGCTGTTCGCCGAAGGCCCGCACCTCGCCACCGCCAATTACGAACGCGGCAACACCACACTCGAGCAAGAAACCGCGCGCTCGTTCGAAGTTTCCGCACGCTACGATGCCAATGCACTGAGCTTCGAGCTCAATCTCTTCCGCATCGACTTCGAGGATTACGTCGCCCTGCTCGGCACCGACCTGGTTTGGTACAGCGATCCAGGCACGCTTCCCGACGAAGGCATCGTGCTCGACACCGATCCGATTCTGGCGTCGCTCACCGCCGACGCGGAGGTGTTGCCGGTGTTCCAGTTCACGCCGCGCGACGCCAGCTTCACCGGCGGCGAAATCACAGTGCGCTCACACCTGTTCGACGCCGGCAGCTTCGCGATCCGCGGCGACGCCTCGATCGATCTGGTGCAAGCCGAATTTGACGGCGGCGGCAGGCCGCCCCGCATTCCGCCGCGCTCGCTCACGCTCGGGCTCGAAGCCGAGAACCCGTATTGGACCGGGCGGCTCGAACTCGTCGACACCGCCGAACAGAACCGCGTCGCGCAGTTCGAAACCAGCACCGAAGGCTACACTTTCATCAATGCCGGCCTCGCCTTCCGCCCCTCCGGCGACAATGGCGCCCTCACGCTCCGCCTCGACGCACGCAACCTCAGCGACGAAGAAGGCCGCGTCCACGCCTCGTTCCTCAAGAACGAACTTCCGCTGCCGGGGCGCAATTTCCGGCTGACGCTGACGACGGAGTTTTGACACTCCGTCATTCCGGGGCGGCGAAGCCGAACCCGGAACCCAGCGGATGCAAGCGCCGCGCGTTTGCCCCTGGGCGTTCGCAGGCGCGAAAATCGAACTCAGGTCTGCTTCTGGCCCTTAGCGGCCGAAGCGCTGCCAGAGCCAAAGTGCCAATCCGCCGAAAGCGAGCAACGCGAATGCTTGATTGAGCCGCAAGTCCCAACGAACCCTTGGCAATTTGTGATCCGGGTAAGTGATAGGCCACAGCTTCGTCTCGACGGCTCCGATCAGCGTTTTGAGAGTGACCGGAATGTGATCGACGCACCGATACGGTGGGGCAAAGAATAGACCCCCAAGGTTTTGTCCTTCCTCGCCATGGTGGAAATACCAGCGGTAATTGCTTGCATCGATTCCGAAGGTGACCGTGAACTTGTCGATGAACTCAAAAGCATCGTCTCCGTCGATGCCAAGTTCGCCAAACAAATCTGAGTCGTCCTGTAGCGGCTTGGTCTCGCCCCAGAACTCCTGCAAGAACTTCAACACAGCGGAACGCGGATCGCTCATGTTGAAGGAATACCGCCTTCGACAGATGTCCGCTATCGGCGAACAAAAGGCCTACGGCCGCCGCCGAACAGATGTCGCATCTTAAATCTGCTACCGTGATCGCGACTGCCGGAGAGTCCGGCGCTTGCGCTTCGGATAAACGCATGATCGAGGACTTTGGCTGGAACGACACATTGCGCGCGGCCTTCGCGCCGCATGCGGCGGCGGGTTTGTCGCCGGCGCGCGTGGTCGCCCATCATCGCGGGCTTTGGCGGTTGGTGACCGGCGCCGGCGAATGTGCGGGCCGGCTCAGTGGGCGCTTTGCCGCCGACGCCGCGCAGGGCGAGCATCCGGTGGTCGGCGATTGGCTGGCGATCGAGCGCGTGGGCGACGACGGCGATGCGCTGATCCAAGCGCTGCTGCCGCGCAAGAGCGCGTTCGCGCGCCGCGCGGCGGGCGGTGTCGGCGTGCAGATCGTCGCCGCCAATGTCGATATCGCCTTCCTGGTCGCGGGCATGAACAAAGACCTCAACCCGCGCCGGTTGGAGCGCTATCTCGTGGCCGCACGCGACAGTGGCGCCGCGCCCTTGATCGTGCTGACGAAGGCAGACCTCAGCGTCGACATTGAGGGCGAACGCCAGGCCGTCGCTGGCATCGCGGCGGGCGCGCCGGTTGTCACGCTTTCCGCGCTGACGGGCGATGGCCTCAACGCACTCGATCAATGGCTTCAACCGGGCGTAACGGCGGCGCTGCTCGGCAGCTCCGGCGCGGGCAAGTCCACACTTTTGAACGCGCTCGCGGGCGAGGCATTGATGTCCACCGGCGCGGTGCGCGAAGCCGACGATCGCGGGCGCCACACGACAACGCACAGGGAATTGTTCCGCCTGCCCAGCGGCGCGTTGCTGATCGACACGCCAGGCATGCGCGAGTTGGGGCTCGTCGCCGACGACGCGGCTCTCGATGAGAGCTTCGCCGACATCATGGAGCTGATGCCTCAGTGCAAATTTTCCGATTGCACGCACGCGTCGGAGCCCGGCTGCGCCATTCTCGCGGCGCTGGCGGACGAGAGCTTGAGCGCCGCGCGCTGGCAATCCTATCTCAAACTGCAACGCGAACTGGCGTTCATGGTGCGCAAGGAAGACCCGGCCGCAGAGGCCGCCAACCGCACCAAGTGGAAGCAAATCCACAAAGACCAGCGCGCCAATTACAAACACAAATACCGCCGCGACAACGAGGACGGTTAGGGGGAACCCTAGAGCATCGCCGGAATGACGCGATCCGGCGGCTTATGGCCGTCGGCGAAGGTCTTGATGTTCACGATCACCTTCTCGCCCATGTCGATGCGGCCTTCGATCGTGCCCGAACCCATGTGCGGCAGCAGCACGACATTGGTGAGCTTCTTCAGCTTCGGATTGATCGCCGGTTCGTGCTCGAACACGTCAAGGCCGGCGCCGGCGAGTTCGCCCTTTTCCAGCATCCGCGCCAGCGCGCCTTCGTCGATCACTTCGCCACGCGCTGTGTTCACCACGTACGCGTGCGGCTTCAGCAACGCCAAACGGCGCGCGCTCAGCAAGTGGTAGGTCGCCGGCGTGTGCGGGCAATTCACCGAGACGATATCCATGCGCGACAGCATCTGATCGAGGCTGTCCCAGTAGGTCGCCTCAAGGTCCTGCTCGATGTGCGGCGCCACTTTGCGGCGGTTGTGATAATGGATCTGCAGCCCGAACGCCTTGGCGCGGCGGGCGACCGCTTGGCCGATGCGGCCCATGCCGATGATGCCAAGCCGCTTGCCCCAGATGCGGCGGCCCATCATCCAGGTTGGGCTCCAGCCTTGGAACTTGTCCTGCTCGATAATGCGAACGCCATCGATGATGCGGCGCGGCACGGCGAGGATCAGCGCCATCGTCATGTCGGCGGTGTCTTCCGTCAGCACGCCGGGCGTGTTGGTGACGGTGATGCCGCGCTGCACGGCGGTGGCGACGTCGATATTGTCCACCCCCGCGCCAAACTGCGCGATCAGCTTCAGCTGTTCGCCCGCGCGCGATAGCACGCGGCCGTCGATGCGATCGGTCACCGTCGGCACCAGCACATCGGCGCGCGCGACAGCGGCCGCGAGATCGTCGGCAGTGAACGGTTTGTCGTCGACGTTCAGCTCAGCGTCGAACAATTCCCGCAGCCGGGTTTCCACCGGATCGGGCAGTTTGCGGGTGACAACGACTTTGAGCTTCTTGGCGGCCATGTGTGACGCATAACCCAGCCCCGCCCGGCCTCCAAGCTGGCGCGGGCCGATGCGCAGCGAACGCCACTTTTTTCATCTCGCGTTAAACCGCCCTTCACGACGTCGCGGCATGGTCAAAACACCCTCCCGTGCGTGGAGGGGTTTGGGATGGTTGGAGCTTATGCGCCGCTGGCTTTCCGCCGCGCCTGTCGCGGCATTGACCCTATTCTGCTTGAGCTTCGCCGCTGGCGTCGCCAATGGCGCCGAAGACGCGGCGGCAAGCGCTGAATCGCTGCCGCGTTTCGCCAGCCTCAAAGCCGCCGGCGCGAATGGCCGCCACGGCCCCGGTCTCGAACACCGGATCGACTGGATCTACGAGCGCCCCGGCCTGCCGCTGCTGGTCACCGCCGAGAGCGGACCTTGGCGGCGCGTGCGCGACCCCGATGGCGCGGAAGTCTGGATGCACGCGCAAAATCTCGACGATCGCCGCACTGTTTACGTCCAACCCGGCGCCGCGGTCGCGCTCCGCCGCAACCCCGCCTCCAGCGCTGCGCCCCTCGCCATGCTCGCGCCGGGCGTGGTGGGCACATTGACCGGCTGCCGGGACGACTGGCGGCGCGTCTCGATTGGCGGCCGCGTCGGCTGGGTCGAGAAGGACCGGCTCTGGGCCGCGCAGGATTGCGCCGGGCTCTAGGTTCGGCCTGCGCGGGAATCGCCTCGACACGGCGGCTCCCAAACACTCCCCTGGACACCATGAATGGCCGAGGCGCGAGCCTCGCGGTCCGGGGGGTCCCATGCGCCAGCTTCTACTCGTTCTCGCCGCCGCCACGCTCGCGGCTTGCGAAACCATGCCGGAATTCCTGCAGCCGCAGCCGCTGAGCGGCCCGACGCGGACATCCTCGCCCGCAGCGATCACGCCGCCGCCGGCGGCCACACCGGCGCCCGCTCCAGCGGCGTTCGCCCCGCCGCCGGACCAGCAATTGCTCGAACTCGAACGCCAGGTGGCCGCCACCGCTCAGGAGCGCGGCCTGGGCGCCGCCCTTGGCGGCGTCATCGATCCCACCGACGGCATGGTGATCCGCCCTGGCGCTGTCTATTCCGGCGCGGAAGCGGTTGAGCGCGGCCTCGCCACCGGCGCGGGCGCCGGCCCGATCTATTGGCAGCCAGACCGCGTCCACGTCGCGCGCTCGGGCGACATGGGCGTGACCAGCGGGCGCTATGTGCAAGTGATGACCGGCGCTGAGGCGGTCCAGGGCCGCTATGTCGCCGTTTGGCGCCGCGACGGCGATGGACGCTGGCGTTTGCTTAACGAAACCCGCGTGCCCGATCCGGCGCGGGCCCCGCGCCGCCGCTAAATCGACCCGTTCGCCTTGCCGCATGGGGTCCCGGCCTGTAAGTCCAGGCCTACCCCATTTTGACGAGGCGACATGGCCGACCGCCCTTCCAGTCTAAGCTACGAACAGCTGATCGCAGCTGGCGAAGGCGCGATGTTCGGCGCCGGCAATGCGCAACTGCCGCTGCCGCCGATGCTGATGTTCGATCGCATTCCCAACATTACCGTTGATGGCGGCCCACACGGCAAAGGCCAGGTCATCGCCGAATTCGACATCAATCCGGAACGCTGGTTTTTCGAGTGCCATTTCCGCGGCGACCCGGTCATGCCGGGTTGCCTCGGGCTCGACGCCATGTGGCAGCTGGTGGGCTTCTTTATGTGCTGGGCTGGCTCTCCGGGGCGCGGCCGCGCGCTGGGCGTCGGCGAGGTGCAGTTCCGCGGCCAGATCACCCCGAAGACCAAATTGGTCTCCTACCAGATCGACATGAAGCGGGTGATCCAGCGCTCACTGCACATGGGCATTGGCGATGGAATCGTGAAAGCCGACGGCGTCCCTATCTATAGCGCCAAGGACCTCAAAGTCGGCCTGTTCTCGCCCGAGCAACTCGCCGCGGGAATGAAGTAAGCAACAAAGGAGCGCTCATGCGCCGCGTCGTCGTCACCGGAATGGGGATCGTCTCCTCGATCGGCAACAATGCGCAGGAGGTTTTGGCCAGCTTGCGCGAAGCCAAGTCGGGCATCAGCGCCGCGCCGGAATACGCCGACAAGGGCTTCCGCTCGCAAGTCCACGGCGAACCGACGATGCGTCCCGAGGACGTCGTCGACAAACGCGTGATGCGTTTCATGGGCGAAGGCTCCGGCTGGAACTACGTCGCCATGGAGCAAGCGATCCAGGACGCCGGCCTGACGCAGGAAGAAATCTCCAACTTGCGCACTGGCATCATCATGGGTTCCGGCGGCCCGAGCGCCGAGGCGATCGTAAACGCTGCCGACATCGCGCGCGAAAAAGGCGCCAAGCGCGTCGGGCCGTTCGCCGTGCCGAAGGCCATGAGCTCCACCGCGAGCGCCACGTTGGCCACGCCGTTCGAGATCAAGGGCGTGAACTATTCGATCAGCTCCGCCTGCGCGACGAGCGCCCACTGCATCGGCAATTCCTATGAGATGATCCGCGACGGCCGCCAGGACATCATGTTCGCGGGCGGCAGCGAAGAGCTCGACTGGAGGCTCTCGGTCCTGTTCGACGCGATGGGCGCGATGAGCTCGAAGTACAATGAAACACCGGCGAAGGCATCACGCGCTTACGATCTGAACCGCGACGGCTTCGTCATCGCTGGCGGCGCCGGCGTTCTGGTGCTCGAAGAATACCAGCGCGCCAAAAAGCGCGGAGCGAAAATCTATGCTGAGCTTTCCGGTTACGGCGCCACCAGCGACGGCCACGACATGGTCGCGCCATCCGGCGAAGGCGCGACGCGCTGCATGCAGATGGCGATGAAGTATCTCGATCGCCCGGTCGATTATCTCAACACGCACGGCACTTCGACGCCCGTGGGCGATCTGAAGGAGATGGAAGCCGTGCGCGCGGTGTTCGGCGCCAAGCCGCCGCTGATCTCCAGCACAAAGTCGCTCACCGGCCACTCGCTCGGCGCGGCGGGTGTGCAGGAAGCGATCTACTCGCTGCTGATGATGAAAAACGACTTCGCCTGCGAAAGCGCCCATATCGAAGAGCTCGATCCCGCCTTTGCCGACCTGCCGATCCTGCGCAAGCGCGAAGACCGCGAGTTGAGCTGCGTGCTGAGCAATTCGTTCGGCTTCGGCGGCACCAACGCCACGTTGGCGTTCACGAAGCTGGCGGCCTAACCCACGTCCGACGCTTGAACGCCGGCTCTTGCGAGCCGGCGTTCTGTCAGCCACGCCTCGACGAGGGGTTAGTTCGACGCTTCGTCGCTGATATTGTTGGCGGCCTGCTGGGCGTTGTCGCCAGCGGTTTCCAGCGCGTCGCCGGTATTCTCGGCGGCATTCGACGCTTGTTGTTCAAGCTGCGCACTGGCGCGATCGGCCTCGACACCGGCCTGCTGGAACGAGCCCTGATTGTACGCGAAGGCGATGATCGCGGCGGCGATCAGCACGAGGCTGAACAGCATGCCCCAGCCGAAGCCAGCGCTCTTCTTCTTGCGTTCGACGATCACTTCGCGGTCGACGACGCGACCATGCTCATCTCGCGCGATATGGGTTTCGCGATGTTCGGCCATTGCAAATTCTCCTTAAGCCCCTTCGCAGCGTGAACGCCGCGCTGGCGATGCGGTTCCAGTGAACGCAGCAAAGCGCCGCCCACTCACGTGGACAGCGCTTCACACATTTCAGCCGCACTTACTCGCCGGTTTGCGGCGTCGACAAATCCATCGGCGGCGGCGGCGCCATCGGATCCACCGGCGCCACGGTCGCCGGCGCGGCCGGGATCGGCTCCGGCTCAGGAATCGGCGCTGCAGCACGCGGTGCGGCGCGACGCGCCGGCGCTGGTGTCGGCGTGGCTGCCGTCTCTTCGGCGACCGGTGCGGGCGTATCGTTCAGCGCCAATTGTTGCGGCGCCTGCGCAGGCTCTTCGATCGCGGCCATTTCCGGCTCTTGCGGCGCATTTTGCATCCACATGTAACCACCGGCGCCGGCCGCGGCCAACGCAACCACAAAGATGATGCCTGCGAGCCCGCCCGTCTTCGGCGGCGGCTCGACGCGGCGTTCGCTCGACATGATGATCATGCCGTTCTCGTCGCGTTGCACTTCGGTCTCACGATATTCGTCGTCGCGGAAATCAGTCATCGTGTTCTCCTGTACTTGCGCGCCGGGGCGAGCGCGCGGGGCAGGCGAAACGTGGCCTCAATGCGGCTATTGTGGCGCGTCTTCACCCAGTTTCGTCAAACTGGTCACCGAAACGCACACGCAATTGCGCGTTTCACCAGCATGTGAGGAAAACGCAACAACGCTAGCTGTGTTCCGTCACGCGCGTGTGACTACGCCTTCTTGGCGATCATCGAGTCCACACTCAACGGACCACCGCCGGCAAACACGAAGTACAGAAACACGAAGCAATAGACGATCGCGAGATCGCCGCCGTTCTGAATCGGAAATGGCGATTGCGGCGCGTGCGCCATCCAATACGCGGCGGCCATCATGCCCGACAGCACGAACGCCACGGGCCGGGTAAAGAGGCCGATCAGCAACAATGCGCCGCCGAACGTTTCCAGCATTCCCGCGACGCCCATCGGAAACGAGAACCAATCCTCCACTGGCCCACGCTCGCCAGCGGGAAAGTTGAACAGCTTTTGGACGCCGTGGCCCATGAAGGTGAGCGCCGAGACGATGCGCAAAATGCTCAAGAACAGCGGCGCGCGCGCCGAAAGCCCGGAAAACATGATTTGATCCCTCTCAGAGCCGCACGTCGGCTGCGCCCCAGCTTGACCCAACAAGCCCGCTTCTGCCAATTGCTCACATCGTTTTTAGGTTCCGAAGGAGGCCCGCATGGCCGATGAATGGGCGCTGCCGAAGGGCAATCTGATGGCCGGCAAGCGCGGCGTGGTGATGGGCGTCGCCAACGACCACTCCATCGCCTGGGGCATCGCCAAGCAACTCGCTTTGCAGGGCGCCGAGATCGCCCTCACCTATCAAGGCGACGCGTTGGAAAAACGCGTGCGTCCGCTGGCCGACTCGATCGGCGTCAAACTGATGGTGCCTGCTGACGTCACCGACGACGCCTCGATGGACAAAGCTTTCGCCGAACTGAAGACGCAATGGGGCACGATGGACTTCCTCGTCCACGCCATCGCCTTCGCCGACAAATCGGCGCTGAAAGGCTCTTTCGTCGAAAACACCACGCGCGACATGTTCAAATCGTCGATGGACATCTCGGCCTTCTCGTTCGTCGATTGCTGCAAGCGCGCCAGCGCGTTGATGCCGAACGGCGGCTCGATCATCACGCTCACCTATCAAGGCAGCGAGCGCGTCGTGCCGAACTACAACATGATGGGCGTCGCCAAGGCAGCGCTTGAAGCCTCAACCCGCTACGCCGCGCGCGACCTCGGGCCGCAGGGCATCCGCGTCAACGCCGTCTCGCCTGGGCCGATGCGCACATTGGCGATGGCCGGGATCTCCGGCGGCAAGCAATTGATGAGCACCGCGCGTGACTGGAGCTTGCTGAAGGAAGACACCAGCATGGAAGGCGTTGCAGGCTGCGCGCTGTGGCTCCTGAGCGATCTCGGCAAGAGCGTCGCCGGTGAGTGCATCCACGTTGACGGCGGCTTCCACGTGGTTGGCGTGCCCGACGGCGTCGAGCCCTAACTGGCGCCCACGCGCCCAGCAAACCGGATCTTTTGCGGCATCGCCCGGCCTTGTAGCCTGTCGCGATAGGGGTTTGCGATGGTGCGAAGACTTGGGGCGGGCGCGTTGGCGCTGTTTCACGGCGGCAACGCCGCTTTCATGCTGATCGATCCGCGCGGATGGCTGTCGTTCGTTATCGGCCGCGCGGTTGAAGGCCCGTTGCCTGGCGCGCATTTCATCGCTGACGTTGGCTGGGCGTTCCTCGCCAGCGCGTTCGGCTTCCTACTGTTCGCACTCAAACCCAATCAATGGGGCGCCGCCGCTGCCGGCGCGGCGTTTCCGCTGCTGCACGCTCTGATGCATGCATCGGAGATGCTGCAAGGACACGCCAACCGCCTGAGCTTCGATCTCGCTTTGATCGTGGCGCCTGCGCTGCTCGGCGCAGCGATCGCGATCCCGCTCACTCCGCGGCGCGCGGCGCCCTAGTCGGAGGGCGCGTCGTTTTCCGCCTCGCGCAGAATTGCCCGCGCTTCCTCGGCGCGCTCGACATGCGCCATCAAGCGCCAGCCGTGCTCCATCATGGAGGGGTCGAACTCGGCCATCAGCACATTGAAATCCGGCATCAAGGTTTCGATGCCCGCCGCGCGCAGCATGGATTGCGCAACGATGGCTTCCGGCCGCGATGCAAAGCGGCCAATGATCACGAGATCAGTCATGGATCGACGCTGTGCCAAGTTGAGGTGCGAAACGGGAGGATCAGGCCGACGAACACGTACAGGAGGAACGTGACCACAAAATAGGTGCGCTGACTGAGGCGCTCGCCTTCCCACGACCTGTTGCGCACCGCCTCGTCGACAACTGCAAGTGCGACCAACAGATCCTCTTCGCAAACCATCACGCGGTAGCCACCCAGCGTGATTTCATGGAACGGCAGGACCGAGTTCTGAATGTCGCTCTCGACGAAGACGGGCACGCCCGCAGCCTCAAGCGTGGCGCGGACAATCAGCGCTTCGTTTCGATTGAAATAATGCGCGACGAGCCGCAACCCCATGCGCGAACCCTAGCATAGCAACGACATTCGAAAAGCTCGGCGCGAACGCGTTAGGGCGTGCGCTTCGGCGGCGGCGCGTTTGGGAACTGCGCACCCGACTCCGGCTTGTCCGAGCGGTAGATCACTGGCGTCCTGATCCCGAGTTCGCGTTCCACGAAACGCTTCTGCGTGCGCCGCAACGGCTGGAAATTGTCCGCCACCACGAGGTCGCCGTCGGGATTGAACTTCGGGTGGCTGTCCACGAACCAGGTCACGACGTGCACGATGTGGGCGCTCAAATTATCGAACACGATCTCTTCGTCGTAGATGCCCTGCTCGATGCCGATGCAGATGCTCTCGAGATAGTTGAGATAATTGGCGACGTCGCGGCGCGCCGTTTTCAGCGCGGCGGCAGGATCAGCTGACGCGCGCGCTTTGGAAATCGTCTGCTTCAAAATGAAGAGCGTCGGGTCGGTGTGGAAGCTGCGGCACGCATCGAGCGTCCGCCGCTCCTTCTCGGATTTGAGGGCGACCTTCTGGCTCGCGTCAGCGGCCTTGAGCTGTTCGTTGATGAACCAAAGCTGGATCACGGCGACGACCACCGCCAATCCGGAGATCACGGTCCCGATGTCAGCCCAATCTTGCAGCGTGAGCTTCGACACCGGTGAGAGTCCTTAGAAGTCTTCTTGACCGCGCATTCTCATTCCTTCTTCGACTTCGGCCCGAGGGCCAACGTATTACCCTTAATATGGGAAATAAACGGACGAGGTGTCGAAAGAGTGAACGAACAGTGATCGTTCCGCCTGATCCGACACCTCAATCTCGCTTATGCCTTAGTCGCCCGAGCTTTCACGGCGCGGGCGGTCACGGCCGCCTCCGCCACGGCGCGGGCCGCGGTCGCCACGCTCGCCGCCGCGCGGGCCGTGATCCTCGGCTTCTTCGCCGAGTTCAGCGGTAAGATCAGCGCCCGTGGCCTGATCTACAACCTTCATCGACAGGCGGGTTTTGCCGCGATCGTCGAAGCCAAGCAGCTTCACTTTCACGACGTCGCCTTCCTTCACCACATCGCCCGGCTTTTCCACGCGTTGGCGTGCGAGCTGGCTGACGTGGACGAGGCCGTCCTTAGCGCCGAAGAAGTTCACGAACGCGCCGAACTCCATCACCTTCACGACCTTGCCTTCGTAGATCATGCCGATCTCGGGCTCGCTCGTCAGCGACTTGATCCACTTGATCGCCGCTTCGATCGACTCGGCGTTGGCCGAAGCCACCTTCACCGTGCCGTCGTCTTCGACGTTCACTTTCGCGCCGGTCTTTTCGACGATCTCGCGGATCACTTTGCCGCCGGTGCCGATCACGTCGCGGATCTTGTCGGTCGGGATCTTGATCTGCTCGATGCGCGGCGCGTTCTTGCCGACTTCACCGCGCGGCGCGTCCATGGCTTTCGCCATTTCGCCGAGGATGTGCAGGCGTGCGCCGTGCGCGCGTTCGAGCGCCACCTTCATGATGTCTTCGGTGATGCCCGCGACCTTGATGTCCATCTGCAGCGAGGTGATGCCCTTCTGCGTGCCGGCCACCTTGAAATCCATGTCGCCGAGATGGTCTTCATCACCGAGAATGTCGGTGAGCACCTCGTAGCCGTAATCTTCGAGAATGAGGCCCATGGCGACGCCCGCGACCGGCGCCGAAATCGGCACGCCCGCATCCATCAGCGCCAGCGACGAACCGCACACAGTCGCCATCGACGACGACCCGTTCGACTCGGTGATCTCTGAAACCAGGCGCACCGTGTACGGGAATTGCTCAGCCGTCGGCAGCACTGCCTTCATCGCCCGCCACGCCAATTTGCCGTGGCCGATTTCACGACGGCCCGCGCCACCCATGCGGCCGGTTTCGCCGACGCTGTAGGGCGGGAAATTGTAGTGCAGCATGAAGCGCTCTTTGGTGGTGCCTGAGAGCGCGTCGATGAATTGCTCGTCTTCGCCAGTGCCGAGCGTGGCGACGACGATCGATTGCGTTTCACCGCGCGTGAACAAGGCCGAGCCGTGCGTGCGCGGCAGGAAGCCGACCATGCTTTCGATCGGACGCACCTTGTCGACCGGACGGCCGTCGATGCGGCCCTTTTCCTTGACGATGCGGGTGCGGACGACGTCGGATTCCACCGCCTTGAAGGTTTCCTTGAACACGTTGGCGTCGGCGCCATCCGGGTTCGCTTCGCTCTTCACCAGCGCGGCCTTCGCTTCATCGCGCAGCGCGCCGACGGCGGCGTAGCGTTGATCCTTCTTCGTCACTTTGTAGGCGTCGGCGAGACGCGGACCGACGAGGCTGTTGATCTTCGCCTTCAGCGCCGAATGGTCAGCCGGTTCGAAATCGAACGGGTCTTTGCCGGCCTTCTCGGCGAGCTCGATGATCGCGTCGATCACCGGCTGCATGCCCTTGTGCGCCAGCGACAGCGACTGGAGCATTTGCTCCTCGGTGAGCTCCTTCACTTCCGACTCGACCATCATGATCGCGTTGGCGGTGCCGGCGACAACGAGATCGAGCGCGCTCGTCTTCATTTGCTCGATGGTGGGGTTCAGCATCGGCTTGCCGTCGATCCAGCCCACGCGGCTGGCGGCGATCGGGCCCATGAACGGCACGCCGGAAATGGTGAGCGCGGCCGAAGCGGCGACCATCGCCAGCAGATCGGACTCGTTCTCGTTGTCCCAGCTCAGCACCGTGATGATGACTTGGACTTCGTTCTTGAAGCCTTCGACGAAGAGCGGGCGGATCGGGCGATCGATCAGGCGCGACAGCAGCGTTTCACGCTCAGTCGGGCGGCCTTCACGCTTGAAGAAGCCGCCGGGGATGCGGCCCGAAGCGAAATACTTCTCTTGATAGTTCACCGTCAGCGGAAAGAAGTCCTGACCCGGCTTTGCTTCTTTCGCGTAAACGACCGTCGCGAGCAGAGCGGTTTCGCCCCAGCTGGCGAACACCGCGCCATCAGCTTGGCGCGCCACGCGCCCGGTTTCGAGCGTCAGCTTGCGGCCCGCCCAATCGAGAGAAACGGATTTGATATCGAACATACACTTTACTCCAGGCCGATGAGCCGATGCTCCGGCGGCCTCTGCGCGCAGCAGCGGATTCCGCTGCGCGAATTGCCTCCGCCCCGGATGGGCGAAGGTTCGTACACCGCGTGCGTCAGCATCGCGGTCGGCATGAGGGGTGAATGCGTGAGGCCTGACGCTCGCGTCAGCACCCCTCAACGTGCGCGCTGACGCGCGTTCGCCCCCTCCAGTGAAGGAGAGGGCGAGAACTGCGCTTAGCGGCGCAGGCCGAGCTTTTCGATGATGGCGGCGTAGCGCTTCTCATCGCGGTTCTTGAGATAATCGAGCAACCGACGGCGCTGCGAGACCATCTTCAGAAGGCCCTGACGCGAGTGGTTGTCTTTCTTGTGAGACTTGAAGTGCTCGGTGAGGTTGGCAATGCGCTCCGACAGGATCGCCACTTGCACTTCCGGTGAACCGGTATCCTTCGAGCCTTGCGCATTCTCTTTAATCAGCGCGCTCTTGCGCTCTGCGGTAATCGACATCGGACTCCTTTATTGGTCCTTGAGTTGAAACACGCGGGTCGGCTTGAACTGGCCAGCCCGCACGTCGCCCAGCGCAACCGCGCGTCCCTCGAAAAGGGCCAAAGCCGCGCGGGAAGCATCCTGCCCGGCTATGGTGCGGTCGCGGAATTTCGGCTTGAGCGCCTCCATCACATGCGGAAGGAGAACGACAGGCCGTCCTTGTCTGAGCTTGAAAGCATCATCGCCATTGACGGCCAGCGCCGGGATGTCGGCCAGCGCGGTCTCAACGGGTTTGAGGCGTTCGAACGCGGCGCCCTTATGACCTAAATCCACAAGCGCGTCGAGGGACACCGAATCAGCTTCGTGGAACGGCCCAACCGCCGCCCGGCGCAACCGCCAGACATGCGCTTCGGCCCCCAGGGCCGTCGCCAGATCGCGCACCAACGCTCTGATATAAAATCCTTTTCCGGAGCGGATGCGAACGCTGGCGAGGTCATCGCCCTCGGTCCCAACCAGCTCGGCCTCGTACACCACGACCGTGCGCGCCTCCAGCTCCACCGCCTCCCCGGCACGGGCCAGATCGTAGGCGCGTTCGCCATCGACCTTCACGGCGCTGAACTGCGGTGGGATCTGTTCGATCTCGCCGATGAAGCTTTTGAGGGCTTCGGCGATGGCGGCCGGCTTCGGCCGCACGTCGCTTTCGGCGGTGATCTTGCCCTCGCGGTCCTGGGTGTCGGTCGAAGCGCCCCATTTGATGGTGAAGAGGTAGGTCTTCTCCGCCTCCATCAGCCACGGAACAGTCTTGGTCGCCTCCCCGAGCGCGATCGGCAGGATGCCCGACGCCAACGGATCGAGCGTGCCGGCGTGCCCCGCCTTCTGCGCGTTGAACACGCGCCGCACTGCCGACACCGCCTGTGTCGAGGTCATGTTGTCGGGCTTATCGAGCACCACCCAGCCCGAAATCTCATCGCCCTTCTTGCGCCGGCTCATTCTTCGCCGTCCTCGCGCTTAAGATCGCGCGCGACGACGGGGCTGGCGAGCAGCTCGTCGATGTAATTGGCTTCGTCGTAGGAGACGTCCGGCAGGAAGTGCAAAGTCGGCGTAAAGCGCAGCTCGATCTCACGCGACAGACGCCCGCGCAGAAATCCGGAGCAACGCGCCAGGCCCTCGGCGATCTTGCGCGCATCACCTGCCGCCAGCGGCGCCACGAACACCGTCATGTGCTTCAAGTCCGGCGACGCGCGCACCTCGCCCACCGTGATCGACGCGCCGGTCAAATCTGGATCGCGCAAATCCTCGCGCGCCAGAATTTGCACCAAAGCATGGCGCACAAGTTCAGCAGCGCGCAGCTGGCGTTGTGATGGGCCAGACGCCGCCTTGGCGCCGCCGCGATGCTTGTCGCGATGGCCCATTTACTGAGACGCGAATGAATAGGCGTTGCACAACAGCGGATCTTCGCCAGCCACACCAGGAGGCGCTTCGCTCTTGAACGCCGCGACCTTGAACACCCAGCGGCCCGAGCCGTCGACGAATTCGCTGACGGCGATATGGCGCGTCGTGTCCGCGCCGCAGAGCCCGCCTTCGGCCGCGCTGCGCGTCAAATTCTCGGATTGCACGCGGTAGAGATAAGCATCGACGCGCGGATCGCCGCCCATCACCGCCGCGAAGCTCTGACCGCCAACGCCGGAGCGATTGTCCGCCGCGACCACCGAGATCGGCTGCGCCGTCACCGTGACGCCGTTTGCGAACGCAAACACCACCGGATCGCCGCGCACGCCCGTCGCCAGGCTGACGCGCAAATTGCCGGTCACTTGCCGCGCCGCATCATTCACCGCCCGCCATTGTGAGCGCGCCACCGCAGGCTCTTCTTGCGGCACGTTGTCGACGCGGGTTTCCGGCGACACCACAGTAGAAGAGCGGATCGTCGGGGTTTGCGCGTTGTTGCTCTCGCGCTGGCATGCCGCCAGCGTGAGGCTCGCCAACGCGGCCAGAGTGAGTGCGAACGCCCTCATGTCTTGCTCAGAGCGAGCGCTGAACCACTTCGACATTGAAGCACTCGATCACGTCGCCTTGCTTGATGTCCTGGAACTGACCGAAGCTCATGCCGCATTCTTGGCCCATGATCACCTCGTTCACCTCTTCCTTGAAGCGCTTCAAGGTGGTGAGCGTCCCCATTTCCTGGATCACGACGTTCTCGCGCAGGATGCGGACCTTCGCGCCCTTGCGCACCACGCCCTCGGTTACCTTGACGCCCGCGACCTTGCCCACCTTGGAGATGTTGAACACCTCCAACACTTCGGCATTGCCGAGGAAGGTTTCGCGTGTGTGCGGCACGAGCATGCCCGACATAACGCCCTTAATGTCGTCGATCAGGTCGTAGATGATCGCGTAATAGCGAATTTCCACGCCCTCGCGCTCGGCCAGATCACGCGCTTCTTTCGAGGCGCGGACGTTGAAGCCGATGATCGGCGCGCCCGAGCCCTTGGCGAGCTGCACGTCGGACTCGTTGATGGCGCCCACGCCAGACAGCACGATGCGCGCGCGCACTTCTTCGTGCGCCAACTTGTCAAGCGAACCGACGATGGCTTCAGCCGAACCTTGCACGTCGGCCTTGAGCAGAAGCGGCAATTCCTTCGCGGTTGAATCCTTGAACTTCGCCATCATGGATTCAAGCGAGGTGCGCACCGCCGCGCCGCTGCCGCCGCTGCTGGCGCGCTGGCGACGCGCGCGTTGGCGATAATCGGCCACTTCGCGCGCGCGCGTCTCGTTCTCGACCACATTCAACACGTCGCCTGGATCGGGCACGCCTTCGAGACCCATGATCTCGACCGGCTCGGATGGGCCGGCCGATTGCAGCGCTTGGCCGCGCTCATTGGCGATGGCGCGGACGCGGCCCACTTGGCCGCCGGCGACGACGATATCGCCGCGCTTGAGCGTGCCCTTCTGCACCAGCACGGTGGCGACGGCGCCGCGGCCCTTATCGAGCTTGCCTTCGATCACTGCGGCCTCGGCAGGACGATCCGGATTGGCGCGCAGATTGAGCACTTCGGCCTGCAACAGAATCGTCTCGACCAATTTTTCGAGACCAGTTTTCTTCAGCGCCGAAACCTCGACCGACAGCGTGTCGCCGCCGTGCGTCTCGGTGACGATCTCATGCTGCAGCAGATCAGTCAGAACCCGCGTCGGGTTCGCGTCTGGCTTATCGACCTTGTTGATGGCGACGATGATCGGCGCGCCGGAGGCGCGCGCGTGGTGGATCGCTTCGATCGTCTGCGGCATGACGCCGTCATCGGCGGCCACAACCAGCACGACGATGTCCGTCACTTGCGCGCCGCGCGCGCGCATTGCCGAAAACGCCGCGTGACCGGGCGTGTCCAGGAACGTGACCCGGCTGCCGTCCTTCAAGCGTACTTGATAAGCGCCGATGTGCTGGGTGATGCCGCCATGTTCGCCAGAGGCGACATCGGTTTCACGCAGCGCGTCGAGAAGCGAGGTCTTGCCGTGATCGACGTGGCCCATAATGGTTACCACCGGCGGCCGCGCCAGCAGGTTTTCCTCGTTGTCCACGATCGTGCCGGCGAGGCCCTCTTCCACGTCGGACTCGGCGACGCGTTTGACGCTGTGGCCATGCTCAACCGCGATCAGCTCGGCCGTATCGGCGTCGAGCTCGTCGCTTTGCTTCAGCATCTGGCCTTGGCGCATCATGAATTTGATGATGTCAGCGACGCGGATCGCCATCCGGTTGGACAGCTCCTGCACCGTGATCCGCTCGGGGATGATCACTTCGCGGGTGACGCGCTCGCGCTCACCGCCGCCCATCAATTTGGCGCGGCGTTCTTTTTCCTTTTGCTGAGCGCGACGGAACGCAGCCAGCGAACGAACGCGATCGTCATCGCCCTCGGTGATGCGCTCGACCATGTCGAGCGTGAGCTTGCCTTCGCGGCGTTGCGGCTGGCCCTTCTTGGCGGGCTTCACCGGCACCGGCGCGATCGGCCGGCGCGCGGACTTCAAGCGGCCGCCCAATTCACCGAGCAACTCAGCCGAGCCTGGCCGTTGCGGCGTCGCAGCGGCAGCAGAAGCAGCGGTGGGCGCGGTGCCAGCGGCGGGCGCACGGCCACGCGTGTCGGCAACGGGTTCTTCCACCGGCTCTTCGACGATGCCGGCGGCTTCGTTTTCGGCGCGGCGACGCGCTTCGGCTTCGGCGGCGAGCGCTTCCTGCTCGGCAGCCATGCGGCGCTGCGCTTCTTCCAGCGCGCGGCGTTGTTCGTCTTCCTGACGCGCGCGCATGTCGCGCGCTTCGCGCTCGGCCATCGCCTTGCGCACAGCGTCTTCGCGACGACGCGCTTCTTCGTCATTGATCTCGACGCCGCGACCATCGGTCGGCGGGCGTTTCGCAACAGGCTCTGCCACCGGCGCCGGGCGCGGCGCCTTGGCAATCGGCGGCGGCACGCCAGGGCCAGGCGCGCCTGCGGCGGGCGCCGCTTGACCGGGACGGCCGATCGCACGCTTCTCGCGCACCTCAACCGTCACCTGCTTGGTGCGGCCGTGCGAGAAGCTTTGCCGCACAGTGCCGGCGCTCGCGGTTCGCGTGAGCGTCAGCGGCTTGCGGCCGGATTCTTTCTGTTCAGAGCCGTCAGTCATGCAGAGGTGATCGCCAATCCAATAACAAAAGTTCAGTCGTCAACATTCGTGTCGTCAAACGCCGTTTCGCCCGGCGCGCCGCCTGATCCTGGAGAGGACCCGGCGTCCGCGTCGCCCAGTCCCAGACCGATAGAGCGCCAGGGTGTGGGCCAAGAGCTTGGAACGATGGCGCGGAACCCCGCAAGGCGGCCGATTTCCGACGCCCAGGCCAGCGCCAAGCGCTCTTGAAGCAGGCATGCGTGTATCACACGATCACGCCCCAACGCCATCGCCAATTCCGACGACGAAAAGCACCCCACCGCCTGCGGCGGAGAGCCCCAGAGCCCTATATGGAGGCTCATCAGCTTTTCGCGACCCTCTTCGGCGCCGTCGGTCGCTTCGATCAGCACCAGAGCCGGCGCTTTGCGTATCGAATCCTCGACTTGCGTCTGTCCGATGGCGATCGCGGCGGCGCGGCGCGCGAGCCCCAAAAAGTCCAGGCACCGGCGCGCGAGCAGCATTTCCGTCTGATCAGCCAAAGTCTCTGGCACATTGACCGGAGCCTTCAGCGCGCGCGCGAACGCGCCCTTCTTGCGCGCGGACTCGATCGCCTCGCGGCTGGCGCTCACCCAAACCCCGCGCCCCGGCAACTTGGCCGCGACGTCAGGGGTCAGCGTGCGATCAGGACCCGCGGCAAAGCGGATCAGGCGCGCCTCCGGCAACACCGTCTGCGTGGCTACGCAGCGGCGTTCCCGGCCACCCGAGGCGGACGTGTGGAGGGCGTCAGCCCTCTCATCAGGCGCTGGGTTCGTCAGCTTCGCTCACCGCTTCTTCTTCCGGCGCATCGATCCAGCCCGCCGCGATGCGGGCGTTGAGGATCAGCGCGTCGGCCGCTTCCGGCGTCAGTTCGTATTCTTCCAGCACGCCCGGCTCGCGCACGCGCTCACCGTTCTTGGTTTCGAAATAGCCGCGAATGTCTTCGCCGATCAGGCCGGCGAAATCGTCGAGCGTCTTCACGCCCTTCTCGCCCAGCGTCACCAGCATCTTGCCGTTCAGACCAGCAACGCCGGCCAATTGATCCTCGACGCCCAATTCCTTGCGCTTGGCTTCGAGTTCGGCGGCGAGCTTCTCGAGGAAATCACGCGCGCGCGCTTGCAATTCGTCAGCGATTTCTTCGTTCAGGCCTTCGATGATCGCCAGTTCGTGTTGTTCGACATAGGCGATTTCCTCGACCGTCTCGAACCCTTCCGACGCCAGCAATTGCGCGAACATTTCGTCCACTTCCAGCGCTTGGATGAAGAGCGCGGTGCGGGTCGCGAATTCCTTCTGCCGGCGCTCGGATTCTTCGGCTTCGGTGAGGATATCGATCGACCAGCCGGTGAGCTGCGACGCCAGGCGCACATTCTGGCCGCGTCGGCCGATGGCGAGTGACAATTGCGCTTCGTGCACCACCACTTCGACGCGCGCGTCTTCCGGGTCGAGCACCACCTTCGACACTTCCGCCGGCTGCAGCGCGTTGACGATGAACGTCGCCGGATCCGGCGACCACGGGATGATGTCGATCTTCTCGCCCTGCAATTCGCCGACGACCGCCTGCACGCGCGCGCCGCGCATACCGACGCACGCGCCGACCGGGTCGATGCTCGAATCGTGGCTCAAAACCGCGATTTTCGCGCGCGAACCCGGGTCGCGGGCCGCCGCTTTGATCTCAATCACGCCTTCGTACACTTCCGGCACTTCTTGCGCGAACAAGCGCGCCATGAATTCCGGCTTGGCGCGCGAGAGGAAGATTTGCGGGCCCTTGGTTTCGCGGCGCACGTCATAAATGTAAGCGCGGGTGCGGTCGCCGACGCGCAGATTTTCGCGCGGGATCGCTTCGGAGCGGCGGATCACGCCTTCGGCGCGGCCCAGATCGACGATCACGTTGTAAAACTCGACGCGCTTGACGACGCCGTTGATGATCTCGCCGACGCGATCCTTGTATTCGAGATGCTGGCGCTCACGTTCGGCCTCACGGACCTCGTGATTGATCACCTGCTTGGCGGTCTGCGCCGCGACACGGCCGAACTCGATCGGCGGCAGGCCTTCTTCGTAGGTCTTGCCAACCACAGCTTCAGCGTCAGTCTTCAAAGCCACGTCCAGCATGATGTCGGTCGAGGGATTGAACGGCCGCGTTTCCGGATCGAGCATCGACTCGTCCACCACCGTCATCACCCGTTTCAGCGTCATTTCGCCGGTTTTCACGTCGATCGACGCGCGGATGTCGTGTTCGGTGCCGTAGCGGGAGCGCGCAGCTTTTTGCAGCGCGTGCTCCATCGCCTCGATGACGATTTCCTTCTCGATCGATTTCTCGCGCGCGACCGCGTCAGCGATCTGCAGGATTTCCATCCGGTTAGCGGAAATGCCGGTGCTCATTGTGGTTCCCTCTCGTCGTCTTTTTCGGCCGCTTTCGCGCGCCGCAAATCTTCCTCGATCAGCTTGTCGGTCAGCACCAAGCGTGCGTCGTGCAAGGCTGAAAACTTGAGTGTCACTTCGCCCTGCTCGGTGCGCAGGAGAATGGCTTCGCCATCAACGCTGGCGATGTCGCCCTTGAAGCGCTTTTGCCCGTCCAGCATCGCCGTGGTTTCGAGCTTGGCCGTATGGCCGATGAAGCGCGCGAAATCCTCGATCCGCATCAGCGGACGATCGATGCCGGGCGACGACACTTCGAGGCTATCGTATTCGATTGGCTCGAGCGCTTCGTTGGCGCGCCGCGCGAGCTTGGTGCAGTCGCCGCTGTTGAAATCGCCGTCGCTCTTGCGCTCGGCCATGATCTGCAGCGTCTTGCGCCGATTGCCCAGGACGCGCACGCGCACCAGCCGGTAGCCGAGCGCTTCGGCGTCGGGCTCCAGCAGCGTCACAACGCGCTCTTCCAATGGGTTCGTCGTCCGCAGGGCGTACTCCAGGTAACAAAAAAGCGGCGGGCTTTCGGCCCGCCGCTGAACCCTCATCGAGGGCATCAGCGATGTCGTGCTGTGAATATAGCGCAGCGGAAGGCGCCCGCCAAGTGCTATTCGCGCTCGCCCGCCGCCGGCTCGATGTCATCGGGGCGGGGGAAACGCTGAATGGGTGAGAAATCGACTTTCCAGATGTCGAGCTCGAAGAGATCGCCGTCCTGATCCACGTTGATTGTTAGGTCGAGCTGGACACCATCGATGTCGCGCGCCCTCCCGTGCGACACCTGCTTGGCGCGCCGTTCCAGCCTGTTCGAGGCAAAGCGCAGGCTGCCCATCCCGCCATCGTTCATCGGAGTGACGAAAGAGCCATGAACGCGATCGCTCAACGGTGCGAACGCACCGGAAAATAGCGGCAGCCGACACACGATCGCTACTTCTTCGGCGGTGATGGGCCTCGTCATCGCCTTACAAACCGCAGCCAAATTGGCGCGCAATCGCCCAGGCGCTTCTGCTCGTACCGCGTCGGCACGTGCCCTTCCCACGCGTTGCGCCAATCGTCGGCGCGCTCGGCAAGCCAAGCAAAGCGCGGTTCCTTGTGAAACACCGCCAGCGTCCATTCCGCGTAATTCGCCCAATCAGTCGCGAAGCGTACCTCCGCGCCTGGTTTCAGCACCCGCGCCAGCTCCGCCACGAAGTCTGCCTGCACCAGTCGCCGCTTGTGATGGCGCGCCTTCGGCCACGGATCGGGAAACAGAATGTAGCAACGTTCGAGCGACGCATCCGGCAAGCGCGCCAGCACTTCGCGCGCGTCGCCATGCCAGAGACGCACATTCTGGACGCCGCTTTCCTCGATGTGGCGCAAGCACGAACCGACGCCGTTCAAGAACGGCTCCGCGCCGATGAACCCCATCTCCGGCCGCGCCCGCGCCTGCGCCACCAAATGCTCACCGCCGCCAAAGCCGATTTCGAGCACCAAGCCCTCCCCCCTCGCGGGGGAGGGTTGGGAGGGGGGGCGCTCAGGTACGAGCGCGGGAGCCGCCAACGCGCGACCCCCACCCCCTTCAAACAGCGCCTCCACGCTCAACATCCCCTCCGCCGGCACCGCCAAATGCGGCAACAGCTCCTCCACCAGCGCCTGTTGGCGCGGTTTCAACGGCCGGGCCTTCATGCGGCCGAAGGTTCTCAGGTATCGGGTGTCAGGTGTCAGGTGTCAGTCCCCAAGCTTGCCGCCGCGCGAACTCGCCGCGCGTTCCTATATCTGATAGCTGACACCCGATAGCTGACACCTGGAGCGAAGCGAATGCGTGAGAAGCTCAATTTCTACATCGACGGCCAATGGGTCCCGCCGGTGAAGCCGAAGACGCATGACGTGATCAATCCGGCCAACGAAGAGCCGTGCGGGCGGATCTCGATGGGCTCCGCCGCCGACGTCGACAAAGCCGTGGCCGCCGCCAAGCGCGCCTTCGTCAGCTACAGCGAAAGCAGCGTCGACGAGCGCAAAGCGCTGTTGGACAAGATCATCGCGATTTATCAGCGCCGCATGGGTGAGATGGCTGAAACCATCTCGATGGAGATGGGCGCCCCCGCCCCGCTCGCGCAAAGCTCGCAGGCCCCGGCCGGGCTCGGCTATCTGATGGACGCGCGCAAACAGCTCGACGATTTCAAATTTGAATCCGATTACGGCGGCGGCCGCCGCATCCTGAAAGAGCCGATCGGCGTCATCGGCATGATCACGCCGTGGAATTGGCCGATGAACCAAGTGTGCGCGAAAGTGGGGCCCGCGCTCGCCGCAGGTTGCACCATGGTGCTGAAGCCGTCCGAACTGGCGCCGCTCAACGCGGTGCTGTTCGCGGAAATTCTCGATGAGGCCGGCGTGCCGAAAGGCGTGTTCAACCTCGTCAACGGCGACGGCCCCAGCGTCGGCGCGGCGCTCTCGGCGCATCCCGATGTCGACATGATGAGCTTCACTGGCTCAACCCGTGCCGGCACCGCGGTGATGGAAGCCGCAGCCAAGGGCATCAAGAAGGTCGCGCTCGAACTGGGTGGCAAAAGCCCGAACGTCATCCTCGACGACGCCGATCTGCAAAAAGCCGTGTCGCGCTCGATGATGCACATGGCGACGAACACCGGCCAAAGCTGCAACGCGCCGTCGCGCATGCTGGCGCCGAAATCGCGGTACGACGAAGTCGTCGCCATCGCAGCCGCGACCGCCAACGCCATCAAAGTTCAAGCGCCCGAGAGCGCCGAAAAAGGCGCCATCGGCCCGCTCGCCAACGGCAACCAATTCACCAAGGTGCAAGGCTTGCTGCAAAAGGGCATCGACGAAGGCGCGAAAGTCGCCGCCGGCGGCGTTGGCCGTCCAGACGGACACAGCCGCGGCTATTTCGTGAAGCCGACCGTGTTCGCCAACGTCACCAACGAGATGACGATCGCCCGCGAAGAAATCTTCGGCCCCGTGCTGGTGATCATCCCCTACGAAGATGAAGCCGACGCCATCCGCATCGCCAACGACACGCCGTATGGCCTCGCCGCTTACGTGCACGGCTCGGAAGATCGCGCCCGCAAGGTCGCGCGTAAGCTGCGCGCTGGCAATGTGCACATCAATGGCGCCTTCGGCGGCATGGGCACGCCGTTCGGCGGCTACAAGCAATCGGGCCTCGGCCGCGAGGGCGGGCATTTCGGCCTTGAGGAGTTCCTTGAGGTGAAGGCCGCTGTGGGCTGGGGCGAGCAGGCGTAAACAAAGCTAAAACGCCGCTTTCATCGGACATTAGCCGTATCGCGCGAGAGTGCGCGGATGAGCATGTCCGACGATTTCGCCAGCCGCTTCGACTCGATTGCCGTCGAGAAGGCGCCCGCTTTTGCCGGCGCGCCTGCGGCTGAGGTCATCGAAGGCCCCGGCTTCTCGCTGCTTGACGACGCCGGTGGACGCTTCGGCATCGAACGCGACACGGGCATCATCAGCGTTGTTCACGACGAAACGCTCGCCACCGACATCGGCGCGACGTTTTCGGTGACGTTGCGTTGCGTCGAGTTCTCGGGCCTGAGCTACGAGCAGCAGCTGCGCCTCAAGGTCACCGGCCGCGTGCCGCAAATCGTTGGCAACGACGCCGACGAAGCGTTGTCGCGCCTGGCGCAAGGCCCGCTCGACGCCGAACCAGTCGCGCCGGTGCGGCGCGTGCGCATGTCGTTCGGCGAACCCGCCGCGCAAGCTGCGCCGGTCGTTCGCTCGAACTGGTCGCAATTTGCGGCGTTCCACGCCCACGCCGCGCGCCAACCGCTGAACGAAGACGGCGCGTTCGGCGCCCTGCTTGGCGCGACGCTCCCGTCCGTCACCGTCGATGCGGCGCTCGCGCTGGACACCCCCCCGCCCGCGCCCGCGCCGGCGCACCTGACTTGGACGATCTGAGCCGCCGTTCGGCGCTCCACCATTGAAATCCGCCCCGCAGCAGCCGAGAACCGGGAAAACTCGTTTCCGGAGGCCCGCGTGGCTGAAAAAACCTGGCGCAAACGCAATCTCGGCAATCGCCCGCTGAAACCCGAAACCCTGATGATGGGCTACGGCTACGATCCGATGCTGTCGGAAGGCTCACTGAAGCCGCCGCAATTTCAAACATCGACTTTCGTGTTCAAATCGGCGCAGCACGGCAAAGACTTCTTCGCCACCATGCAGGGCCGCCGCAAAATGGGGCCCGACGAAGAACCGGGCCTCATCTATTCGCGCTTCAACAATCCCAATCTCGAAGTGCTCGAGGATCGCCTGGCGATTTGGGATGAAGCGGAAGCCAGCCTCGCGTTCGGGTCGGGCATGTCCGCGATCTCGACGTGCCTGTGGGCCTATCTCCGCCCCGGCGATGTCGTGCTGCAGAGCCAGCCGATCTATGGCGGCACCGAAACCCTGATCCACTCGATCTTGCCTGAGTTCGGCATCAGCCAAGTCGGCTTCAACGCCGAAGCCGGGCCGGATGCGATCTTCAAGGCGGCGGAAGAAGCGAAAAAGAAGGGCCGTGTCGGCGCCATCTTCATCGAAACGCCGGCCAACCCCACCAACGCGCTCGTCGATATCGCCTCAGTGCGCAAAGCCTCGGAAATGTTGACGCACGAAGGCCACCGCCCGCCGGTGATCGTCGACAACACCATGCTCGGCCCGATCTTCTCCACCCCGCTCGCGCACGGCGCCGACATCGTCGTGATGTCGCTCACCAAATATGTCGGCGGCCATTCCGATTTGATCGCGGGGGGCGCTTCCGGCTCGAAAGCAATGCTCGCGCCAGTGCGACGCATGCGCTCCACGCTAGGCACTATGTGCGATCCGCACACAGCGTGGCTGCTGATGCGCTCGCTTGAGACCTTGAAGTTGCGCATGGACGCCGGCGCGCATGGCGCGCGCATGGTGGCGGAATTCCTGCGCGATCATCCAAAGATCAAGAGCGTTTGGTTTCTCGACTTCCTGCCAAAGGACCATCCCGATCGTGCCGTTCACGAGCGCCAAAACAAAAGCGCGGGCTCGACCTTCTCGTTCGAAGTTCACGGCGGCGAGGAGCAGGCGTTCAAATTGCTGGACCGCCTGCAGGTTGTGAAGCTCGCGGTCAGCCTTGGCGGCACCGAGACGCTCGCCTCGCACCCCGCAGCGATGACCCATTCCGGTATGCCGCCTGCGGACCTGCAGCGCTTCTCGATTACGCCCGCCTTGATCCGAATTTCCATTGGCGTGGAGAGCCCGGAAGATCTGATCGCCGATTTGGCTCAGGCGCTCGACGGCGTATAAACAAACACCAATCGTGAGGGTTCGGTGAGATGATCAAGAAGATGCTGGCGGCCGCCGCTGTGGCCGCGACGATGATCGTGTCGGCTTCGGCGCAGGGAACACCCACGACAACACCGGGCAGCCTGCCGCTCGGCGTCTCGCCGGTGAGCTACAATATCAGCGTCGAGCCCAACCCACAGGCGCTCACCTTCGCCGGCACGGTGGATATTGTCGTCGATATCGCCGCACCGACGCGCGAGATCGTGCTCAACGCGGCCGGCATCAGCTTCGACAGCGTCCGCGTCGGCAGCGCACGCGCCACCGTCAGCTTGAACGAAACAGATCAAACCGCGCGCCTCAGCTTCAATCGCAATCTGCGCGCCGGGCGCAACACGCTCTCGATCGCCTATCGCGGGCAAATCCAGCAGCAATCGTTTGGGCTGTTCGCCGTCGACTATGACGTCGAAGGCGGAACCGAGCGCATGCTCTCCACCCAGTTCGAAGCCGCCGATGCGCGCCGCTTCGTGCCGAGCTGGGATGAGCCGAGCTCGAAGGCGACGTTTCAGCTCGCGGTGGTCGTGCCGGAAAATCGCATGGCGGTGTCGAACATGCCGGAAGCGCGCGTCGAGCGGCTCTCGGGCGGGCGCAAGCGCGTGCATTTCCAGCCGAGCCCGGTGATGAGCAGCTATCTCCTGTTCCTTGCCGTCGGTGATTTTGAGCGCATCAGCACCAACGTCGCCGGCATCGACATCGGCGTCATCACCAAGCGCGGCGACAGCGAGCGCGGCCGCTTCGCGCTGCAAACAGCGGCGCAAGTCGTTCCCTATTTCAACGAGTATTTCGGCGCACCCTATCCATTGCCGAAGCTCGACATGATCGCCGTGCCCGGCGCCGGCGGTTTCGGCGCGATGGAGAATTGGGGCGCCATCATGTATTTCGAGAGCGCAATCCTGATCGATCCCGCGCTCTCCGCCGAAAGCCGCCGCCAAGGCGTGTTCGGCACCGTCGCGCACGAAATCGCGCACCAATGGTTCGGCGATCTCGTCACCATGGCGTGGTGGGACGATCTCTGGCTCAACGAAGGCTATGCCTCGTGGATGGCGGCGAAGGCCGCTGAGCATTTCTATCCCGATTGGGGCAGCTGGATGCAGGCGCAACGCCGCCGCCAAGACGCCACCGAACAAGATTCGCGCGTCACCACACATCCGATCGTGCAGCAAATCCGCACCGTCGCAGAGGCGTCCGAAGCGTTCGACAACATCACTTACCGCAAAGGCGCGGCGGTGATCCGCATGCTCGAAACCTATGTCGGCGAAGACGCCTTCCGTGCTGGCGTGCGCGATTACATGCAGGCGCACGATTACGGCAACGCCCGCACCGCCGATCTTTGGAACGCGATCGAGCGCGCGTCCGGCCAACCGATGCGCGCCATCGCCGAAGATTTCACCAACCAAGCCGGCGTGCCGCTGATCAACGTCGAAGCCGGCGCCTGCGAGAACGGCCGCCGCACGCTCACATTGACGCAAGGCCGCTACGGCCTCGACGCGCCCTCGCGCGAAGCGCGGCGTTGGCGCGTGCCGGTGTCGGCGCAATCGCTCGACGGCGGCGCCACGCAACGCGCCGTCACCGCCGACGGACGCGCCACGCTGACCATGCCGAATTGCGGCGCGTTCGTCGTCAATCCCGATCAGGTTGGTTATTTCCGCGTCGCGTACCAACGCGCCACCTTCGATCAGCTCTCGCGTGAGTTCGCGCGGCTGACGCCATCCGATCAACTCGGCCTGCTCTACGACACCCGCGCACTCAGTGAAGCGGGTCTTTCGCCCTATTCGGACTTCTTCGCCCTGGCGCGGCAAACGCCGGCCGACGCCGATCCGTTGGTGTGGGATTTGATCGCCGAGCATCTGGGCAAAACAGATTCGCTCTATGCCGGCTTAGAAACGCGCGCCGCCTACCGCACCTTCGCGCGCGGCGTTCTTTCGCCCGTGCTGGCACGCATCGGCTGGGACGCGACGCCCGGCGAGCCCGACAACAACGGCATTCTGCGCGCGCAATTGATCAATTCGCTCTCGCTTCTGGGCGATACCCAAACCGCGCTCGAAGCGCGCCGCCGTTTTGCGTCTGGCCAAATCCCCGGCGGCATTCGCCAGGCCACGCTCACCGCACTTGGCCGAAGCGCTGACGCAGCCGTGTTCGATGCATTGCTCGCGCGTGCCCGTGAAACGCGCGGCACGCTGGAGAAGGACGGCTATTACACCGCCCTGATGAGCGCCTCTGACCCCGTCATCGCCGCGCGCGCGCTCGACATTGCCTTCACTGCCGACGTGCCCGTGACAAAGTCCGCGAACTACATCGCCATTGTCGCCGAGCAGCATCCTGCGCTCGCGTGGCGCTTCGTGATGGAGCATCCCGCCGAAATCGAAGCGCGCTTGGATTCGCTGCGCCGCGCCGATTTCACACCCGGCCTGACCGCCAACGGCGTTGACGACGCGCTGCTGGCGGAACTCCGCGCCTATATCGACCGCGACGTCGCGGCCGATGTCCGCCGCGGCGCTGAAGCCGATTATCTGCGCCTGCAGGATCGCATCGCCACCCGGCGCGAAAAGCTGCCGCAACTCGATACGTGGCTGCGCGGTCCCGGCCGGAACGCGGCAGGCGCGACCGGCAGAGGGCGCTGATCCGTCCGAACAGGGCGTTGGTCGCAAAACGATTCGCGATGCTTCTACGCGGCCTCTAGAACGAGGCCGGGAGATCGCTTCATGAAACGTCTTGTCTTCGCCGTGCTGATGGCTGCGGCGCTCGTGCTTCCTGCATCCGCGCAAAACACGCCCGGCGTGAACGCCGCCGGCCAAACGCGGCTGACCGATCAGGTGCGCCCGATCCGCTACGAGATGGTGGTGACGCCCAACGCAGAGGCGCTGACGCTCGCGGGCCACGTGACGATCGAGCTCAACGTGCTGTCGCCGCAGCAGGAGATCGTCGTCAACGCGCTCGACATGGAATTCGGCGCCATCACGCTCGACGGTCGCCGCGCCACGAGCACCCGCTATCAAGACAGCGATCAAACATTGCACATGAATTTCGGCCGCCCCGTCACCGTCGGCCGGCACAATCTCTCCATCGCCTACACCGGCCGCATCTATCGCCAGGCGCAGGGCCTGTTCGCGCAGGATTACGACATCGAAGGCGGCGGCGAAGGCCGCATGCTGGTGTCGCAATTCCAAGCCGCCGACGCGCGCCGCTTCGTGCCGAGCTTCGACGAGCCGGCCTTCCGCTCCGTGTTCGACATTAGCGTCGTCGCGCCACAAAATCGCAGCGTCATCTCCAACATGCCGGAAGCCTCGTCACAGGCCATCGCCGGCGGCCTCAAGCGCGTGCGCTTTGCGCCGACGCCGGCCATGCCGACCTATCTGATGTTCCTCGGCGTCGGCGACTTCGAGCGCATCTCGCAAACCGTCGATGGTGTTGAAGTCTCCATCGTCACCAAGCGTGGCGACGTGGAAACCGGACGCTTCGCACTGCAAGCGGCGGTCGAAACGCTGCATTGGTTCAACGATTATTTCGGCTCGCCCTATCCGCTGCCGAAGCTCGACATCATCGCAGCCCCGGGCGGCGGCGGCTTCGCGGCGATGGAAAACTGGGGCGCCATCCTTTTCTTCGAGCAGTATTTGCTCGTCGACCCTGAAACCACCTCCGAGTTCGCGCGCCAATTCATCTACACCACCGTCGCGCACGAAATCGCGCACATGTGGTTCGGCGATCTCGTCACCATGGAATGGTGGGACGACATCTGGCTGAACGAAGGGTTCGCCAGCTGGATCGAAAACAAGGTCACCGACGCGCTGCACCCGGAATGGAACATCTGGGACCAAGCTCAAGGCCAACGCCAAGCGGCGATGCTGCTCGACGCGCGCCCGTCGTCGCACCCGATTATCGTGCCGATCGCCGACGTCGAGCAGGCCAACCAAGCGTTCGACCAGATCACCTACCAAAAGGGCTACGCCGTCATTCGCATGATGGAGGAATATATCGGCGAAGAAGGCTTCCGAGACGGCGTGCGCCTCTACATGCGCGAGCATGCGTACGGCAACACCGTGAGCACCCAGCTCTGGGATGCGATCGAAACCGCGTCCGGCCGCCAAGCTCGCGCTGTCGCCGACGATTTCACGCGTCAGCAAGGCGTGCCGCTGATCAGCGTCGAGGCCGGCGCCTGCACACGCGGCCAACAACAGCTCATGCTTCGCCAAAGCGAGTTTACGTCGCTGCCGGTCACGCGTGCGCCGCTCACGTGGCGCGTGCCGGTGCGTGTTGTGCCGCTGCAAGGCAACACCCGCGCCGAAACCGTCACCGACGAAAGCCGCGTGTCACAAATCACGTTCGCCGGCTGCGGCCCGTTCATCGTCAATCCCGGCCAGACCGGCTATTATCGCGTGAACTATCCGCGCGAGAACTTCCAACGCATCGCGCGCTCCTTCGCGCGCCTGCGTGCAGCCGATCAGCTTGGCGTTCTCTATGACGTGCGCGCCCTCGGACGCGCAGGCGTCATCCCATCGTCGGATTTCCTCGTGCTGGCGCGCGCCACCCCGCGCAACGCCGACCCGACCGTGTGGAACCTGATCGCCGGCGAACTCGCTGCCGTCGATGCGCTCTATGCCGATGACGATCCGCGTCGCGCCCGATTCCGCACCTTCGCGCGCGGCCTGCTTAATCCGGTGTTCCGCCAAGTCGGTTGGGCGCGGCGTGAGGGCGAATCTGACAACACCAGCATCGTCCGCGCCACCTTGATCGGCGTGCTCGGCGCGCTGGAGGATCCGCAGGTACAAGCCGAAGCGCTGCGGCGCTACCAAAGCGGCGACATCGACGGGCCGGTGCGCGGCACCGTGCTCGGCGTGGTCGGCGCCGCCGCCAGCACCGCTACCTTCGACGACATGCTCGCCCGCGCGCGCGCCGCCACAGAGACACTCGAAAAGCAAACGCTGTACGGCGCCCTCTCCGGCGCACGCGATCCGGCGCTGGCGCAACGCGTGCTCGATCTCGCCTTCGATGAAGACGTGCACGCAGCACTGGGCCCGCAACTGATCCAGGGCGTCTCAGGCAACCATCCGGAGCTCGCTTACGCCTTCGCCGAAGCGCACCCGACCGAACTGGCCGCGCGCCTCGATCCGTTCTCGATGCGCAGCTTCTTGCCGAACGTGGGCGTCGCCTCGAACGATCCGGCGATGATGGCCCGCATCCGCGCCTACATCGACTCGATCCCGCCCACCGCGCGGCGCGTCCCGGAAGCCACCTACGCCAACATGAACGAGCGCCTGCAAACCCGCGAGCGCCGCGTCAACGAGGCAAGCGCTTACCTGGGCGCCCGCGCGCGCTAGCTCGCGGGCTCGGCGGCTTGGATTGAGCGCATATAGGCGATCAGCGCGTCCGCACCCTGCGGGTTGAACTGAAAGTCGGGCATCTGGTGATTGACCCGGATGCCTTCGATCAGCTCTTCCTGCAGCACCTCGGCGCGGTAGCGAGAGAGCACGGTGCGGAACGCGGGCGCCTGCACGTTGGGGCTTTCGCCGTACTCGCCCACCGCATGACAGCGCGAGCATTGCGCTTCGGCGATGTCGCGCCCGTCCCGCGCCAGAGCTTCCGGTGAGACCGGCGCCTCGCCTGGCTGGCCGGCGCAAGCCGACAGTGCGACGAGGGTTGCGACGGCAAACAATGTACGGATCAAGGTGCGCTCCTGAGCTAGGGCTGCGAATTTAGCGCCTTGGGCCGGGCATATGTATACAGGGGCCATGGCGATTCCCGAGCCCGTACCACAACCCAGCAGCGATCCCGCCGTCCACGACGCGCGCGAAGCCTTGGCGCAGCGCACGCCAGTCGTTCTCGTCACCGGCCGCGCCGGCACTGGCAAAAGCCATTTCGTGCGCGCGCTGGTCGCCGAGGATGCGGGCACGCCACAAGCCGTGCTGGCGCCGACAGGCCTCGCCGCCATGAATATCGGCGGCCAAACGGTGCATTCGTTCTTCGGCTTTCCGCCGCGCCCGCTGATCGGCAACCTCGAGAAGCCCAGCTGGTTTTTCACCCGCACCGCCAAGGCGCTGCGACGGCTCATCATCGACGAAGTCTCGATGTTGCGCGCCGACACACTCGACGCGATGGATCAGCATCTGAAAGTCGCGCGCAAATCGCAGCGCCCCTTCGGCGGCGTACAGATCTTGCTGGTCGGCGATTTCTACCAATTGCCGCCAGTCGTGCGCGGCGAAGATAGCCAGCTGCTCGAAGACGCCGGCTACCAGACGCCCTACGCCTTCTCGGCACACGCGTTGCGCGACGCGCCCCTGGCCGCCGTTGAACTCACCGAGGTTCACCGCCAGACAGACCGCGATTTCATCGCCATGCTGTCCGCGATCCGTGAGCGGCGCGGCGTCAACGATGCGATCGAAACGCTGAACGCCGAGTGCGTCGGCCGCGCGCTGGCGCAACGTCCCGTCCTGCTCTGCGCCACCAACGCCGTGGCCGACAATTACAATGTCCGCGGCCTGCAATCGCTGTCCGGCGTCGCCGCCAAATATGCCGGCGGCTTCGAAGGCGACCAGCCCAAACACATGGCCGATCGCTTCCCTGCGCCCATCGAGCTCGTGCTGAAGCAAGGCGCGCGTGTGATCTTCACGCAGAACGACCCCGAAGGGCGCTGGGTGAACGGCACGCTCGGCACCGTAACGGCGCTCGAAGAGACGCTCGTCACCGTCGAGAAGGACGACGGCAAAGAGGTTGAGGTCGAGCGCGCGGTGTGGCCGCAGGCGCGCTGGAGCTGGAACGCCACCGAGAACCGCATGGAAGTGAAAGAGGAATTCAAATACGTGCAATTCCCGCTCGCGCCGGCTTGGGCGCTGACGATCCACAAAGCCCAAGGCATGACGCTCGACGCGGTTGAAATCGATCTCGGCCGCGGCGCCTTTGCGCCAGGCCAAACCTACGTCGCGCTCTCACGCGCGCGCAGCATGGAAGGTTTGCGTTTGGCGCGGCCACTTACGCAGCGCGACGTACAAGTCGATCCAGCCATTGCCGAAGGGCTCGCGCGCCTGGGCGCTTAACCGAACACCCGCCGCGGGGTGCAATCGTGCTCGGCCAGCGCGCGGTTTTGCGTTTCGTCGAACTCGACCAGCTTTACGTCGTAGCCCCAAAGATCGGCGACGTGCTGCAGCACCTTCTGCGCATCGCCTTCTTCCAGCAGCACGCCGTTCAACACGCGGTGCTGAAGGATCAGCTTACGATCACCGGCGAGATCGACATCGACAATCTGAATCTCCGGGTCGCGATAGGCCACGTCATAGTGCTTTGACAGCGCACGGCGGATGTTGCGGTAGCCGCGTTCGTCGTGGATCGCTTTCACTTCCAATTCGTCCGCGTCTTCCTCGTCCACCACGCGGAACAAGCCGAAATCGCGGATCACCTTCGGCGACAGGAATTGCGACACGAAGCTTTCGTCGCGGTAGTTCGCCCAAACCTCGCGCAGCGCCGCATAGCCATCGCCGCAGCCTGCGACATCGCCCATCCATTCGCGATCTTCATCGGTCGGGTTGAGCGCCACGCGTTCGATATCGCAGCACATGGCAAAGCCCAGCGCGTACGGATTGATGCCGGAATAGCGCCGATCGTCGAACGCCGGCTGCATCACCACGCTCGTGTGCGAGTGCAAGAATTCCAGGAACGAACCGTCGTCGATCTGCCCATTCTCGTGCAGCCGGTTCATGATGCGATAGTGCGAGAACGTCGCGCAGCCCTCGTTCATCACCTTGGTTTGCCGCTGCGGATAGAAATACTGATTGATCAGCCGCACGATCCGCAAAATCTCGCGCCGCCACGGCGCCAGCCGCGGTGACGACTTCTCCAGAAAGTATAGCAGGTTTTCTTCCGGCAGACCAAGGATCGCCTTGCGCTTGTCGTCCTCATCCTTGCTGACATTGCGCTTCTGGCCCTTCGGCACCGTGCGCCAGAGATCGTTGAACAATTGCTCGCCATGGCGGCGCCGATCTTCCTCGCGCCGCTCCTCGGAACGCAGATCCGGCATGCGCTTGCGCGGGAAGCGGTGAATGCCATGGCTCTGCAGCGCGTGCGCCGCATCGAGCACGCGCTCCACCTCCGTCACGCCGTATCGATCTTCGCACTTGGCGATGAAGCCGCGCGCGAACTCGAGATAATCGAGGATACCGTCAGCGTCGGTCCATTGCTTGAAGACGTAATTGTTCTTGAAAAAATGGCTGTGCCCGTAGCCCGCGTGCGCGAGCACCAACGTCTGCATCGTCGCGGAGTTTTCCTCCATGATGTAGACGAGGCACGGATTGGAATTGATGACGATCTCGTACGCCAGGCCCTGATAGCCTTTGCGATACATCGCCTCGTTGCGCGCGAACTCCTTGCCGAAGCTCCAGTGCCGATAAAACAACGGCATACCGGTGGACGCGTACGCGTCCAGCATCTGCTCCGTGGTGATCACTTCAATCTGGTTGGGATAGGGATCGAGCCCCATCTCCTTGATACCGATCTCGCCGCACGCTTCATGCACGCGCTTGATGAGATCGAAATCCCAATCCGGCCCCTGATAGAGCAATTTGCCGCTATCGCCCAGCATCAGCCGCCCTCCGCCGCGACGCCTTCGGGGCGGCGCGCGAACAGATCGCGGAACACCGGATAGATGTCGCGGCGATGGCGCACTTTGCGCATCGCGAATGGCGTATCGTCGGCCACGCGTCGGTAAGCGCGCCACAAATTGGTGCTGGGTTCGCCCGCGCCCGGATGATCTTCGTCGTCGTCCATGCCGACTTCGACATAGGCATAGTATTGGCAAATCGGAAGGATCACGTCCTTCAGCTGCGCCAGCACCACCGCATTGTCGCTCGACGTATTGTCGCCGTCAGAAGCCTGCGCTGCGTAGATGTTCCACTCGCTTACCGGAAAGCGATCGCGCACGATCTCGTTCATCTTGAACAACGCCGTCGACACAACCGTGCCGCCCGTTTCGCGCGAATAGAAGAACGTCTGCTCATCCACCTCTTGCGCTTCGTGCGTGTGGCGGATGAACACCACTTCCACGTGCTCGTAGCGGCGCTTCAAAAACAGATACAGCAGCGAGTAAAAGCGCTTCGCCAGATCCTTCATGTGCTCGTTCATCGAGCCGGACACATCCATCAGGCAGAACATCACTGCCTTGGCGATCGGCTTCGGTTGCGCCTCCAGCCGGCGATAACGCACGTCAAGCGGATCGATATAGGGAATGCGCTTGGTGCGCAGCAGCCGCCGCTCCAGCTCCGCACGCAGCGGCACGAGCTCGTCGAAGCGCCCGCCTTCGCGCTCAAGCTTTTCGATCTCTTTGCGCAGCGCCTCGATCTCTTCCGGCTTTGGCCGCTTCAGCGCGATCCGCCGCGACATCGAATGACGCAACGTGCGCGGCACCGAAATCCGTGACGGCGGCCCCGACGACGAAAATCCCGCTTGCCGCCATTGCACAGACTCAACGCCCGACACTTGGCGCTTGGCGAGATCCGGCAATTCCAGATCCTCAAGATAGAGATCGAGATATTCCTCGTCCGTCAGCGCGAAGCGGAATTCGTCCTCGCCCTCGCCGCTGTCACTCGCCTTTGAACCCTGCCCGCCGCCGCTCTCCGGACGCGCGATGGTGTCGCCTTCGATGTATTTCTTGTTGCCCGGCAACAGATAATCGCGATTGCCGCCCTGCGACGAGCGCCGCAGCACCGGCTCATGCACGCTTCCGGCCGGCACTGAAATTTCGCCGCCCTTGCCCGCGTCCTTGATCGAGCGATGGCTTGACGCCTCGCGCACCGCCTTTCGCACCAACGCGCGCGCCCGCCGCATAAAGCGCTGGCGGTTCGCCAGGCTCTTGCCGCCGGGATTCAAGCGCCGGTCGATGATGTGCATCGCGAGCAGCCCGCCTTATCCAACGCCCGCCGGTCTTAGCCGGCTTGCTTTACCCGCATGTACCACTCGACCAACCGCCGCACTTGCCGCTCGGTGTAGCCGCGCTCGACCATGCGCAACACGAATTCCTCGTGCTTCTTCTCGCTGTCGGTATCCTTCTTCGAACCGAAGCTGATCACCGGCAGCAGATCCTCGACTTGTGAGAACATGCGACGCTCGATCACTTCGCGGATCTTCTCGTAGCTGGTCCACGACGGATTCTTGCCGCCGTGGCCCGCACGCGCGCGCAAGGTGAACTTCACCACCTCGTTGCGGAAATCCTTCGGGTTGGCGATGCCGGCGGGCTTCTCGATCTTCGAGAGTTCCTGGTTCAACAGCTCGCGATTGAGCAATTGGCCGGTGTCGGGATCCTTGAAGTCGATGTCCTCGATCCAGGCGTCTGCATAATCGACATAGCGATCAAACAAATTCTGCCCGTAATCGTGGTAGCTCTCGAGATACGCCTTCTGAATTTCGTGGCCGATGAACTCGGCATAACGTGGCGCCAATTCGGCCTTGATGAACTCGATCAGCCGGTTCTCGCTTTCCTGCGGGAATTGTTCGCGACGGATCGATTGCTCCAGCGCGTACATCAGGTGCACCGGGTCAGCCGCGACCTCTTGCGTGTCGTGATTATAGGTCGCCGCCAGCACCTTGAACGCAAACCGCGTCGAGATGCCCTCCATGCCTTCGTCGACGCCGCCGGCATCCTTGTATTCCTGCAGCGTGCGCGCCTTTGGATCGACTTCCTTCAAGCTCTCACCGTTATAGACGCGCATCTTCGCGAACGCGTTCGAGTTCTCGTGCTCCTTCAGGCGCGACAGCACCGCGAAACGCGCCAACATTTCCAGCGTGCCCGGCGCGCACGGCGCCTCAGACAATTCAGAGCCGCGGATGAGCTTTTCGTAGATCTTCTGCTCTTCGTTGACGCGCAGGCAGTATGGCACCTTGATCACGAAGATCCGGTCGATGAACGCCTCGTTGTTTTTGTTGTTCTTGAACGTCTGCCACTCGGCTTCGTTCGAGTGCGCCATGATGATGCCCTGGAACGGGATTGCGCCGATATTCTCCGTACCGACGTAATTGCCTTCCTGCGTCGCCGTCAGCAGTGGGTGCAGCATCTTGATCGGCGCTTTGAACATCTCGACGAATTCGAGCACGCCCTGGTTGGCGCGGTTCAACCCGCCCGAATAAGAATACGCGTCAGGATCGTTCTGCGCGTGCATTTCCAGCTTGCGGATGTCGACCTTGCCGACCAACGAGGAAACGTCCTGGTTGTTGTCGTCGCCGGGCTCGGTTTTCGCGACGCCGATCTGGCGCAGTCGCGACGGGTTCACCTTCGCGACGCGGAATTTGGTGATGTCGCCGCCGAACTCGTCCAGCCGCTTCAAGCACCAGGGGCTCATCAGGCCGCTCAAGCGCCGCTGCGGAATGCCGTAATCGTCTTCGAGCTTCTTGCCCCAGGTTTCCGGATCGAACAGGCCCAGCGGATGCTCGAACACCGGGCTCATGTCGTCGCCGGCCTTCAGCACGTAGATCGGCTTCTCTTCCATCAGCGCCTTCAGGCGCTCCGCCAGCGACGACTTACCGCCGCCGACCGGGCCCAGCAGGTAGAGGATCTGCTTGCGCTCTTCCAAACCCTGCGCGGCATGGCGGAAGAAGGCGACGATCCGCTCGATCGTTTCTTCCATGCCGTAGAATTCCGGGAACGCCGGGTAGAACCGCACCGTCCGGTTCATGAAAATGCGACCGAGCCGGGCGTCCTTCGACGTATCGACCATCCTCGGTTCGCCGATCGCCGCCAACAGGCGCTCATGCGCGCTGGCATAGGCCATCGGATCGTCGCGGCAGAGCGCTAGAAAGTCCTGCAGCGACATTTCCGCTTCGCGCCGCTGCTCGAAAGCGCGGGCATAGGTGCGAAAGATCTCGTCAGACATCGTGCCTCCGTCGCGTCGTCGCCGGGTCCACGCTCGCCGACCCGCTTCGACGATTAACAAAACGCCACACAATAGAGGCGCCGGTGAGGCTGGAGTATGCGCGCTTCGGCGCGCGCACCCGCCCCGATCAATGCGCCATCATGGCATGATTTGCGCCACGCGCGACGCCTCGCCTCAAGCAAATTTACATGCGCCAAGAACCACTTGGCTGTCGCGCCTGTTAACCCGCGCGAAAGGATTTCGATCCCGCGCGCTATAAATTGAGCGCCACAATCCGACAAAGCCTCTATTTTACGCGGCCTTAAGCACGATCGCGCATCACTGAACGGATGCGCGGCGAGGCTGACATGAATGAGAATGCCTGGGAGGGCCTGGATCCGGACATCCGGGCGCAGGCGGCTGAGGCCGCGGCCGCACTTGGCGTCAGCCTCGAAGACTACCTGACCGAGCTGCTGCTCGAGCAAGCACTTGAAACAATATTGCAAGAGCCGGACATCGCGACGCCGGAGCCGGAAGCGCCCGCACGCGCGCCGTCTTTCGTGCCGCCGATCGGCAAGACCCGAGAAAACTTCGCGGTGCGCCATCGCCTGGACGCGCTCGACCGCCGCATCGCCATCGCCGTCGGCAGCCTCGACAACGCCATCAACACGGTCGACGGCTCGGTGCTCAGCCTCGCCTCGCGCGTCGACGAGACCGAAGCCGTGTTCGGCGAAGCCTCCGAAACACTCAGCCACGCGCTGAACGACCTGTCGGACAATCTGAACGGCGTGCGCGAGCAATTGGCCGCCGCCGAGGGTGGTCTGTCGGCGCTCAACAATGCGAATTCAGCCGCCCACGCCGATCTGTCCGAGAAATACGCCGATCTCGATCAGCGTTTGGCGATCGTCGACGATCTCGCCCGCGACACCGATCGCGCGGCTGCGGATCTCACGCTCTCATTCGAGACGCTGAAGCAGGCCGTGGTCGAGGATTTCGCCGCCTTCAGCCACGAAACCCACCATCGCATCGGCGTCGACCTTGACGAATTGCGCAACGCCGCAATCGCCGCCGCCAACCACGCCGATTCTGCCGCCGCCCACGTGATCAACGAATTGCGGGTGCTGCGCGAAACCGTCGAAGGCCGCATGGCCGAAACCGCGTCCGAGACGCAAGCGCGCATGCAAGCCGCGTTCGCCGATTCCGCGGCGCTCTACACCAACCTCTATGGCCGCCTCTCCGACCACGAACGCGCCGCCGCCGCCGAGACCGAGCACGTCCGCGCCCGTTTGATCGACATCGAGGACGCGGGTCAGACAGCTCTGGAAGACACCGCCGAAGGCCTCCGCGCCGCCCATAGCGCGCTCGCCGTCGATGTCGCCCGCGTCAGCAACGACGCGCGCGTCGGCCTTGAGACCCTGCGCAACGAAACCACGCGCGATCTCGCCGCCGCCAGCCACGGCGTCCGCACCAATCTCGACCAATTGCGCGCCGAGATCGCGCACGACCTCACCGACCTTCGCGACGGCCAAGCCGGCACGCAAGCACGCTTGAAGCTCGTCGATTCCGCCGTCGCCAACACCATCGGCGACATCGCCGCCGTGCGCGACACCATCGAGCGTCGCGTCGGCGAAGCGTCGGCCATGGCGCGCGCCGAATTGGCGCAAGCGCGCGAAGGTTGGAGCGGCCGTTTCGACGCACTCGCCGCGCGCCTCTCCGACAGCGAGAGCGACGCCGCCCACGCCCACCACATCGCCACCGCGGAGACCCATCGCGTTGAAGCCAGCACGCTGGCTGCCTTGGAAAAGCTCGCACAAGACCGCGCCGCGCTCGAAAGCGTCATGCGCCTGGAATTGGGCGAAGCCGCCCAAGCCCGCGCCAGCGCCGACAACGCGCTCCGCCGCGAACTCAACGACGCCGCGCAGGCCGCCCACACCCACACCGAAGAGGTGCGCCAGCGCCTGCAACACGACGTCGCCGCCGTGCGCGGCCAGCAGGCCGGCGTGCAAGCACGCGTCGACGCGATCGCCGCGTCACTCAGCGCTGACGGCCAGATCGGCGCGGCGCTGAAGCGCCTGCCCGCCATCGAGGCCGCGCTCGAGAGCACGCAAACCGAGGCCACGCTCGCCGCACTCCGCGCCGAGATCGACGCCATCGCCGCCCGCTTGGGCGACACCGCCGACGAAAACGTGCTGACGCGCGTCGAGGACGCGCGCGCGCGCCTAGCGGCGCACGAGACGCGCGGCGCCGAAACTGCGGACCGCGTGCACGGTCTGGCGCGCCTGTTTGGCCGCCTTTCCGCCCAAAGCGCCGACGCCGCCACGCAAACGGAAGATCGCCTGCACAAGCTCGAACTCGCGTTCGCCGATTTGCGGCTTGAGCATTATTCCGGCGCCAGCGGCGAAGCCCCGGCGCCCTCAGAACTGGTCGCCGCCTTCGGCGCGCGCCTGGCTGAGCTGGAGCAACGCCAAGCCGACGCGCTGGAACAGCTGCGCGCCGACATCACCCAATTCCTCGGCGAGAACGACCGCCGCCTCTCCGCCATCGAAAGCGACGATGTCGGCGCGGAGTTCCAAAGCCTGCGTCAGCGCGTCGAGGAGCGCTTGATCGAAGCCGAGCGCAAGAGCGTGCGCGCGCTTGAGCAAGTGATGGAGACCGTCGCCCTGATCGGCCGCAAGCTCACGGGTGGCGAGGAAGCGCGCGCGGCCACCGCCAAAAGCGCTTAATCTCTCGCGGCCAGCGCGTTAAATTCACCGCCAGATTGAACACGCGCCGCGCGCCGGGCGGCCGCCTTTATACTGTGCGCTCTTATGGTTGACGTCGCTCCCCTGAACGCGCCGCCCAGCGTGTCGCCGCCGCTTTACGCCGGCGATCCGGCGCCGTGGTTCCGCGCGCCTTCGGACGCCAATCCGGACTTCCAGTTCAACACCTTGGGCGGGCGCCGGCTGATATTGGCGTTTCTGCCCTCGCTCTCGAAGGGCGATGGCCAAACCATCGCGGAGGATTTTCTCGCCAGCGCGCCGCGTTTCGCCAGCCACACAACCGGCCTCATCATCGTCAGCACCGACCCCGCCGACCAAGATCGCAAGATCCCCGACGACGTGCACGGCGTGCGCTACATTTTCGATCCCGATCGCCAGATCTCGCGCCTCTACGGCCTCGCCAGCGACGACGGCGCCTTTCGCCCCGCCAGTTTCATTCTCGACGAGCGCCTCCGCATCGCCGCCGTCATCGATGTCCGCGACGCCGCCACGCACGCCGAGAGCGTCCTGGCGCTCTATGATCGCTTCGGCCCCGCCCCGAACGCTCGGCGCGGACAGATGCAAGCGCCGGTTCTGATGATCCCCGGCGTGTTCGAGCCGGACTTCTGCCGTCGCTTGGTCGATGGCTACGCCGCTCACGGCGGCCAAGAATCCGGCTTCATGGTGGAGCGCGCCGGACGCACCGTGCTGTCGCACAATCACGGCCACAAAAGCCGCGCCGATTGGACCATCGAAGACACAAGCCTGATCGCCGCCACACGCGCGCGCATCAAGCGGCGCGTCACGCCGGAAATCTATCGCGCCTTCCAATTCAAAGTGTCGCGCATCGAGCGCTTTCTGGTCGCCTGCTATTCCGCCGACAAAGAAGGCCATTTCGCGCCGCATCGCGACAACACCACGCGCGGCACTGCCCATCGCCGCTTCGCCGTCTCGATCAATCTCAACGACGATTACGATGGCGGCGCCTTGGTGTTCCCGGAGTTCGGGCGCGTGCATTTCCGTCCGCCCATTGGCGGCGCGTGCGTGTTCTCTTGCTCGCTTCTGCACGAAGCCACCAAGGTCACGCGCGGCCAGCGCTTTGTGTTCGTGCCGTTCCTGTTCGACGAACCGGCCGAGGACGTGCGCCTCGCCAACGCCAAATACCTGGACTGACGCTGCGTCCGGCTTGTGCGCCACGCCGGCGCGCCATATGCCGGGCCTCTCCCCACGCTCTAGGCGCATTCACATGTCTTCTCAGTCCTTGATGGACGATCTGATCCGCACGCTCACACTCGAGCCGATCGAGGTGAATCTGTTCCGCGGCACGACGCCATCGGAAGAGCGCTTCCGCATTTTTGGCGGCCAAGTCGTCGCGCAGGCCTTGATCGCCGCCAACAAGACCGTCGAGGGTCGCGTCTGCCACTCGCTGCAAAGCTATTTCATCCGCCCCGGCGACCCGACTTTGCCTGTGCTTTACCAAGTCGAACGCTCACGTGACGGCAAAAGCTTCGCCACCCGCCGCGTCATCGCCATCCAAAAGGGCGAGCAGATCTTCAACATGGCCTGCTCGTTCCAAGTCCCGGAAGACGGCTTCGACCATCAAGACGAAATGCCTGAGGCGCCGGCGCCGGAAAGCGCGCCAGAAGAGCACACGCGCCTCCGCAAAATGTTCGCCGACAAGCCTGAGATCGCCGATAAATTCCGCGAGCTTCCGGTTGAGATGCGCGCCGTCGAGCCGGTGAGCCTACGCGACCCCCAGCCCACCACAACGATGCAGCGCGTCTGGGTGCGCGCACGCGGCGATGTGGGCGACGACAACATCGTCATGAACCAGGCGCTGCTCGCCTACGCGTCGGATTTCTCGCTGCTGGGCACCGCCATGCGCCCACACGGCGTCAATTGGATGAGCGGCATTCAAACCGCCAGCCTCGACCACATTTTGTGGTTCCACCGCCCCACCAATTTCGCGCGCTGGCACCTTTACGTGCAAGACAGCCCCAGCGCCTCCGGCGCGCGCGGCTTCAATGTCGGACGCATTTTCCGCGAGGACGGCGTGTTGGTGGCGAGCGCCGCGCAAGAAGGCCTGCTCCGCCCTCGCGCGCGCTAATCACTCAACTTGCTGACGAACAATTGCCGCATCGGCGCATCGCCGACGATGCCAAGCTTGCGCTGATAGATGTTGACGAACGCGTCGATCGCCAGCTTCGGCATGTTGAGCAAATCCTGCGCGCCGGCTTCTTCGTCGTGCCACAAATAATCGTCGAAGAAGATGAACCCGCCGACGCGCGTCAATTGAAACGCCAGCATCGCATCGGCCAGCACATCCGGCGCCTGGTGTGAGCCATCGACGTAAACGAGATCGAACGCGCCGGCCTCCCCGTCGGCGATCAGCGACGCCAGCGCCACGACCGATCGCTCCTTCAGCTTACGCACTCGCGCCGGATGCGCCGCTTTCGCCTGCGCCCGCTCTACGTTGCGCTCGAAGCGCGCCTCCACATCTGGCATCGCCGCCGCATCGTGTTCGGCCCCGCCGCGCCAATGATCGACGCACACGATCTCCATCGGGGCGAACGCCGCGCACGCTTCGATCAGAAAGCACGCGCTTTGCCCTTCGTACGACCCGATCTCCAGCACGCGCGCCGGCTTCAGCTGCGCGAGCAGCCTTGACCAGATCGGCGCATGCGGCGCGAACCACGCATTGGTGAACTCGTACGGGCTCCCTTGCATATGCCTTCGCTAACGCTGCGCACCCCTGGCTCAAGCCCACGGCGACCACGCGTCGCGCTCGTGTGGTCCGGCGTCACGCGCCTGAGATGAACGCCGCTCATCGGGTCCGGCGCACCCTTGCTGTCTCAGCGCGCTCCCAGCGCCTCCCCCAACATCCCGCCTGCGGTTTCCGCAAGCGGCGGCGACACATTCGACGTGACGATCACACTCCAATGTCCGTCGGACGAGAGGATCGCGTTCGTGCCCGGCGCGCCGCCGGCTATGCCCATCGAGCTCATATTGCGCCCGCCTTCCGTGGTTTCACCGCCCAGCACCCACGCGCTTTGCGTGGCGTTGAGCAAGCGCCCATCGCGCAGCGCGTTGTCGAACGCCAACAGGTCGGCGGTGGTGGAGTAAACCCCACCGGCGCCGCTTCCGCTCAAGCCGTGACGCGCCGCCGTATCAACATACGCCGCGCCCGGCGCGCTCCGGTCATAGCCGCGCGCGCTGTTGGCGGGCAGCGCGTCGGAGCGGAAATAGCCGCTGCGGCGCATGCCGGCCGGCGCAAACACATGCCGTTGCACATAGTCCTCGAAGCGCATGCCCGAGAGCCGCTCGACGATCTCACCCAAGACGATGTAGCAGCCGTTGCAATATTCGTTGCGCGCGCCCGGTGCGAAACGCTGCGGCCGGCGCGATACGAACTCGTAATAAGCGTGGTTCGAAACGAATTGCGCTTTTGGCATCGCATCAAACTCGGCGCCGAAGAAATCGGAAATGCCGCCACGCATGTTGATCAATTGATCGATCGTGGCCGCGCGCGCCTCCGCGTTCGGATAATCCGGCAACAACTCACCCAGCGTGCTCGACCGCGTCAGCCGGCCCTCCTGGATCAAACGCGCGATCGCGGTTTGCGTGAACTTCTTGCCGATCGAGCCGATGTTGAACGACGTGTCCGCGTTGTTGGCGGCGTGGGTGGCGCGGTCGGCGTCGCCCCACACCCGCGTCGCGTAGGGCCGACCGTCGCGGGCGATCATCACCATACCGGAGAAATCGTCATGCGCGATCATCGGCCCGAACCAGGATTCGAGCCCCGCCTCCATCTCCGCCGCGCTCATCTGCGCATTGATCGGCGGCGGCGGCAGACGCGGCGCGGCCGGACCATGCAGCCCACCGCCGCCGCCAGCCGACGCCTCGATCGCCAGGCGCGCAATGCGATGCTCAGGGCCCGCGTCGAAGGTGAAATCGAGCGACGCGGTCGCCTCGTGCTGACCGCGCACCTCAAGCCGCAGCCCATCGGCGCGTTCGCTGGCGCTGACGATCTCCATGCGGCCGAAATCCTCGGCGATCCGCGCCGCCAGCTGCGCCCGGTCGGCCGGCGTGCGTCGGGCGAACAGCTCCGGCGTATAATGTGTGCGCGCCGCGTCCTCGAATGCGGCGGCCCCGCTCGACAGCGCCGTCACCATGGCGTCGGCCCGCGCGCGCGGCGTCAGCGCTTGCGCCTGGGCGGCGGCCGGCGCGCCCGGCGCGCTGGCGCACGCCGCCGACAGCAGCGCAAATCCAACAAAGGCAAAGCGAAACTCGATCATCTGGCGGTATCTCCCCGGTTCGGCCTCCGAGCTAGGCCCCCGCCGTTGCGCCGGTATTGCCGCCCTGACACAAACCGCAACAGACGCGCTTGAACTGCGGGGCCGGGCGTCATTATGCTCGCGCCATGGCAAATCTGTTCAGCGGACTTTTCGGGTTCCTGCTCTGCCTCCTGATCGGGATATTGGTGGACCAGGTCGCCATCGGCATCCTGGCCGGCATGGTCCTCGGTGGGGCCGTCGGGGCCAGGAAAACCAAGCCCCCCGAGGAAACCTCCGATACCTGAGGGCTTTGCGTCGCGAGGCCCCTGATCGGGCTCCAGTCCGGCGGTTGCGCCCCCTTGCGCCGCCCCGCCCGCTCTGCGATATGAGCCGCCTTCTCAGACGGGGCCCCGGCTCCGTTTACCCAGGATGCGGGCGTAGCTCAGGGGTAGAGCACAACCTTGCCAAGGTTGGGGTCGTGAGTTCGAATCTCATCGCCCGCTCCAATTTCCCTCAAGCCGCCGCCACAACCTCCTGCGGGATCACCTGCTCCAGCACGATCCAGCTGATCAGCCGCTGTTCGACCACCAGGATGCCCTTCACGAACGAACGGCCCTCGTCGCACACGGGCGGCGTTGGCCGCACCGCGTCGGCTGGCGCGGAGAGAATCTCGGACACTTCGTCGACGAGCAACCCCACCACGCCGTCGCCGGCGCGCACGACGATGATGGCACTGCGGGCGCTTGGTTCGGCAACGCCAAAACCGAGCCGATCCGTGAGATCGACAATCGGCAGCACCGCGCCGCGCAGATTGACCACGCCGCGCACGTAACGCGGCGCCTGCGGCAGCGGCGTCGCGCTGGCCCAGCCGCGAATTTCGCGCACGTCCTGGATGTTGACGCAATATTCCTGCGCGCCGATGCGAAACAGCAAGAGCTCAAGCGCGGGCGTTTGATCGCTCATGGGGGCGCTCCTGCCTAAGCGCGGCGACGCTGGCGAACGTCCGGCGCCGGCGCCGCGTGCGCGACGTGAAAGCGTTGCATCAAGCCGGCCAATTGCTGCGCCTCTTGCGAGAGGCTGGCGCTGGCGGCGGTGCTCTCTTCCACCATCGCCGCGTTTTGCTGCGTCATCTGGTCCATCTGGTTGATCGCGGTGTTGACCTGACGCAGCGCCGTGGCCTGCTCCTGCGAGGCGGTGGCGATCTGCTCCACTACAACGCTAATTTCGATGATCTGCTTGACGATCCCGCTCAGGCTCTCGCCGGTCGCGTTGACCAGATCGACGCCCTTCTCGACCTCTTCGGCCGCCGTCGACACCAGCACCTTGATCTCGCGCGCCGCTTCCGAGGAGCGCTGCGCCAGCCCGCGCACTTCGCTCGCCACCACGGCAAAGCCACGTCCCGCTTCGCCCGCCCGCGCCGCTTCGACGCCGGCGTTCAGCGCCAGCAAATTGGTCTGGAAAGCGATCTCGTCGATCACGCCGATGATGCGGCCGATCTGGTTCGACGAGCGATGGATTTCGCCCATCGCCGACACCGCCGTCTTGACGATCTCGCCCGAGCGCTCGCCCTCGGCGCGCGCCTGGCGCACCACCGTGTTGGCGTGATTGGCGCCTTGCGCCGTGGTCGACACCGTCGATGTGATCTCATCCAAGGAGGCCGCCGTCTGTTCGAGGCTGGCCGCCTGCTGTTCGGTGCGGCGCGAGAGATCGCCCGCGGCCGACGCCAAATCGTTGGTGCCCGACTGCATGCCATGTGCGGCTTCCGTCGCCGCGCCGATGGCTTCCTGCAGCGTTCTCACCGCTTCGTTGTAGTCCACCCGCAAGCGTTCGTAGCTTTCCGGGAAGCGCTCATCGAGCGTCGCCGTGAGGTCGCCCTCAGAAAGCGATTTCAGAGCCGTCGCCAGCTGCGCGACAACGCGGTTTTGCTCGGCTTCCTTAGCCTGGCGCTCCGATTCCATCTGCAGTCGGCGTTGCTCTTGCGCGGTGACGTCAGCGGCGATCTTGATGACCTTGATCGTCTGCCCGTTCGCATCGAGCACCGGATTGTAGGACGCCTGAATGTAGATATCGGCGCCGGCTTTGTTCACGCGGCGAAAAACCTGCGCCGAGAACTGGCCTGCCTGCAGCTTCTGCCAAAAATCGCGGTACGCTTCGCTGTTGCGCTCGTCGCTCGGCATAAAGATGCGGTGGTTCTGGCCGACGATTTCGCTCAGGCCATAGCCCATCGCGCCGAGAAAGTTTTCGTTGGCCCAAAGGATGGTGCCGTCGGGTTTGAACTCGATCAAAGCTTGCGAGCGACCAATCGCGGCGAACTTCGCTTCCAACTCTCGCGCTTCGAGCAACGCTTCCTCGCGCTTAGCGCGCCCCGAAAACAGATTCATCACGCAGCCCCCGATGCACAAACGGTCTAAGCCGTTGATCAGAGGCTGCGGCACTCAGGTTAAGAGAGTGCGAGCGTTTGTGCGCCGTAGCTTTTGCCACTCGCGGTGATCGCAGAGTGTCTGTGTTTTGCGCGACCAACAAATGTTAGTTTAGTCGCCCGGCCCGGCTTTGCGCGGCGGCTTCAAGCGTCGGCGATTGATGTGGCTATCGGGTGCGACGTGGCCTTCAGGCGTGCGGCCGCGAAAATAATCGCGCTGCCAGCCGTGCTTCACCGCATCGCTCTCTTTGTCGGAAAGCTTCGCCAGAAAATTCGTGCGGCTTTGCCCCCACGCCGCGTACTCGCGCGCGAGATCGGGATCGTCGGCGATCGATTTCACCACAGGCTCGAACGCGTCGATCTGTTCATGCGGGATCGGCGTGATGAAGCAGAACGGCTCGCCCTTCTTGAACGAGATCATGCCCGGGCGCGTGAAGCGCCAGTTCATCGTGAACGGGAACGGCAGCCAGAATGTCTCCACCACGCCGACGAGCGGTTGGATGCCGTCCTTGATGTGGTTGGGCGGTCCCTGCACCAGCAAATCCCAGCCCGGATCGGTGCGGAACAGATAGCCCGTGTGGAAGGTCAGCACGCCGCCGGAAAAGTGCGACACTGCCCAGCGTTCGAGATGCGCGCGCGTGGTGTCGCCATCGGGATCGATGCGGATGTCCTGGATCAGCGGCCCGCCATTCCACTGCGCCGTGAACGAGACCGGCGATTGCAGCTCCCAGCCGCTCGTGTTGGCCACCACCAGCGGCAGGCAGCGATACGGATGGCGGTCGGCGAAGCGATCCATCCATTCGCGGTCCGGGCTGCCGGGAACCAGCGCGGCGGGTTGCGGATCGACCTGATAACACATGAGTTTCATGGGTCTTGTCCTAGACGTTCCAGCGCCGATGCGCCAAGGGGGAGCCGTGCCCGCAACTGAACACGACCTCTACGCCCGCTTCGACGCCCTGGGCATCGCCCACACCACCACGCGCCATCGCCCGGTGTTCACCGTCGAGGAGGGCGCCGACCTCAAGGCGCAGATGCCCGGCGGGCACACCAAGAACTTGTTCTTGAAAGACAAAAAGGGCGCGATCTATCTGTTGAGCGCGCTCGGCGACACCGCGATCGACCTCAACGCCGTCTCCAAGCTGATCGGCGCCGGCCGCTTCAGTTTCGGCTCAGCCGATCTGCTGATGCAGCACCTTGGCGTCACCCCCGGCTCCGTCACCCTGTTTGCGCTGATCAATGACAGCCAAGCCAACGTCCGCCTGCTGCTGGACGAGGGCCTGTTCGCGCACGCGCTGGTGAACTTCCATCCCCTGCGCAATGACGCCACCACCGCAATCAGCGCCGCCGACATGCTCACGTTTTGCATCGCCACCGGTCACACGCCGACGCGCCTCGCTTTCGCGCCGGATGGAACCCCGCGACGCATTGATCCGAGCGAATCCGCAGCCCATGTTGGGGGCCAACAAGAGGACCAGACGACATGAGCTTCACCGAAGGCGCCGCCGCGCCTGATTTGATCAAGGACGGCAGCGATCAGGCCTTCATGGCCGACGTGATCGAACCATCGCGACAAACACCGGTGATCGTCGATTTCTGGGCGCCCTGGTGTGGCCCCTGCCGCACGCTGCAACCCGCGCTGGAGAAAGCCGTACGCGGCGCCGCCGGCAAAGTGCGGCTGGTGAAGATCAACATCGATGAACATCCCGGCGTCGCCGGCCAATTGGGCGTGCGCTCGATTCCGGCCGTGTACGCGTTCGACAAGGGCCGCCCCGTCGACGGCTTCATGGGCGCCATCCCCGACAGCCAGATCAAACTCTTCATCGACAAACTCACCGGCGATGTCGCTGGCGAGGACATCGAGGAATTGCTGACGCAAGCCAGCGAAAGCCTCGCGCTCGGCGATCTCGGCGGCGCCGCGCAAGGCTTCGCTGAAGCCCTGTCGCTCGACCCTGAGAACACCAAAGCCATCGCCGGCATGGCGCGCGTATATCTGGCCGGCGGCGAAGCCGATCAAGCGCGCGAGATTTTGAGCATGGCCCCGCCGGAAAAGGCCAACGATCCCGACATCGCCGGCGTTCGCGCCGCGCTGGACCTCGCCGCCAATGCCGGCGCCGCCGACGATACCGCGGAGCTCCGGCAGAAAATCTCCGCCAACCCAAACGATTTCGACGCCCGCTTCGAGCTTGCCAACGCGCTCGCCGCGCGCGGCGACATGGAAGGCGCTGTCGATCATTTGCTCTCGATCATCGAGGCCAAGCGCGATTGGAACGAGGACGCCGCGCGCGTTCAATTGCTGAAAGTGTTCGAAGCCGCCGGCCTCGGCTCGGATGTCTCCAAGAATGGACGCCGCCGGCTCTCGGCGCTGCTGTTCTCGTGACCGCGCTCGTCTATCGCAAGCCTGCGGATTTGCCGCAGACGATCCCGCTGTTTCCGCTGCCGGGCGCGATCGTGTTTCCGCGCGGCGTGCTGCCGCTCAACATTTTCGAGCCGCGCTATCTCAACATGATCGACGACGCGCTGGCCGGCGATCGCATCATCGGCATGATCCAGCCCGCCAACGCCGACGAAGACGCCAACGCACTCGATCTCTCCGATGTCGGCACCGCCGCGCGCATCACCTCGTTCTCGGAAACCGAGGACGGGCGCTACCTCATCTCGCTCACCGGCATTTGCCGCTTCCGCGTCCAGCGCGAGGTCAAAGGCGGCTCTCCCTATCGCCAAGCCATCGTCGCCTACGACGATTACGCCGCCGACCTCTACGAACCGCGCGCCGGCATTGATCGTGAACGCCTGCGCGAAGCCCTTGAGCGCTACGTCGATATTCACGGCTTCCAAACCGATTGGTCCGCCGTCGACAGCGCTTCGCCGGAGACGCTCGTCAATGCGGTGGCGGTGCTGTGCCCGTTCGATCCGCCGGCCAAGCAAGCTTTGCTCGAAGCGCCGTCTCTCGCCGAACGCTGCGACGCCTTGATCGCGTTCCTCGAATGGAGCGCCGATGGCGCCGACGGGCTGATGCAATGAGCGACATCGACCCGAAATTGCTCGAAGTGCTGATCTGCCCGCGCAACCGCAGCGCACTAACCTACGACCGCGAACGCCAAGAACTGGTCAGCGAGTCCGCGCGCCTCGCCTATCCCGTGCGCGACGGCGTCGCCATCATGTTGATCGAAGAAGCTCGAGAATTGGACCTGCAACCATGAGCGCCGAAGCCGTCACCCGCCCCTGGCCCACCGATCTCGTGTTCGACCGCGAAGCGCACTCGCTGATGATCGCCTTCGACGATGGCGAGACATTCGAGATTCCGTTCGAGCTCTTGCGCGTCGAGAGCCCGTCCGCCGAAGCGCGCGGCCATGGCGGCCAGGAGCGTCCGCTGATCCGCGGCAAGGCGCATGTCGGCGTCGTGCGGGCCGAGCCCGTCGGGCGCTACGCCGTGCGCATCGTGTTCGACGACGGACACGACACCGGGCTCTATTCGTGGGATTTCCTCTACGAACTCGGCCGCGACAAAGAGAGCTTCCTGCGCGAATACCGCGCCCGTCTCTCGGCCCGCGAAATCCACCCGGACGCCTAAAACCCGCAATTTTTCCCAAGCAGGCCAACGCACAGAGCGGCTAACGTTTTCCAGCAACGGAGAACGTCATGGCTTCAATCATTATGGATGAGATTATCGCCGCGCCGGTCGAGCGGGTCTGGGCGGCGCTCTCCGATTTCGCCGCGGCCGACCGCGTGTTCACCGGCGTGCTCACGGCCTGCGCGCTCGAGAGCGATGACGTGCGCAGCGTAACTTTCGCCAACGGCATGGTCGCGCGCGAGCGCCTCGTCGGCATCGACCACGATCGCCGCCGCTTCGCCTATTCGGTGCTCAATTTCGCGCACCACAATGCGAGCTTCGAGGTAACGCCGCACCCCGAAGGCGCGCGCGTCAGCTGGGTCTGCGACGTGCTGCCCCACGAAGCCGCGGCGCAAATCCATCCGCTGATGCAAGCCGGCTTCGCGGCCATGAAGAGATCGCTCGGCGGCTAGGCCGCTTCGTCGGCGACGAAGCCCTTCCACGTACGCATGTAATTCACGAACGGCTCGCCCAAGCCTTCGGCGCGCAAATGATCCGCGCTGACCGGCAGCGCCGCCATCGCGAAATCAGCATCATTCGCGAAGCGGCGCGGAAAATCGTGATGCACAATCGCGCCGCGCCCAATCACGACGAAATCGAACCCAAGCGCCATCGCTGCACGTACGTCAGCTGCTGAATAGATCTTCCCAGCGGGGCCCAGACGTACCGCCCCGCGCGGCAGTTCGGCAAAATACGCAGCAAGGCTCTTACCTTGAAACGCCTCGTCGTTCGGCTGCTTGAACGCATCCCACAACGACATATCGATGTAGTCGACCTGCTCTTCGCGCATCAGGCGCGCCGCCACCGCGACGATCTCATCCAGCTTCAAGCCAAACCGTTCCGGCGACAGCCGCACACCAACGCTGAACGCCGCCGACGTCACTGCCTTCACCGCATCCAACGTCTCAAACAAGAAGCGCGCACGCCGCTCAGCGTCGCCGCCATAGGCATCGTCGCGACGGTTGGTTTCCGGACTCAGGAACTGACAAATCAGATATCCATGCGCGCCGTGCAGTTCCGCGCCATCGAAACCGGCGCGCTCCACACGCCGCGCCGCCGCCACGAACGCATCGATCGCGCGCTTGATCTCATCGCCGCTCATCGCCACGGCGCCGGTTTTCTCGTCGTCCGACGGCGCTTGCGGGCTGCGCCCAATCACCGCCGGCAGCGCCCGCATGCCGCCATGGTGCAATTGCGCCACCGCAAACGAGCCGTGCGCCTTGATCGCGCCCGCCAGCCGCGTCAGCCCCGGCACATGCTTGTCGTCATGCAGGCCAAGCTGACCAGGAAAGCCGATGCCCTCGTGCTGCACCGACGCCGCGCACGTCATCGTCAGCCCAAACCCGCCCTTGGCGCGCTTCGTCAGCCAATTGAATTCATCCTCGCTGAGAAGCCCATTGTCAGGGCTCTGCAGATTGGTCAGCGGCGCCAGTACGAAACGGTTCTTGAGAACGGCGCCGCTTTTCAGCGGCAATGGCGCGAACAGGTCAGTTGTCATCGCCGCCATAGATGCGGGCGCATCGGCGCTTTGCAAGGCGCCGCTAAGTCATGCCGCCAAGCTCTCGCCGCGCAGCAGTTTTGGCAGATCGCCCGCAGCGCCGCCTGCGTATTTCATGAAGAAGCGCCGCGCCGGCCCCGCCGCGTTCACCGCCGCCAATCCCAAACGCCGCGCCACGCGCAACGGCGGGATCGCGTTGGAGAACATGCGATCGAAGAATTCCATACCCAGCGCCATCGACACATTGTCGAACCGCCGCCACCGTTGATAGCGCTCCAAGACGCTCACATCGCCCGGATCGAGCCCCAGGCCCACGCCATCGGCGACGCATTCCGCCAAAGCCGCACAATCCTTCAGCCCCAGGTTCAAGCCTTGCCCTGCGAGCGGGTGAATGCCGTGCGCCGCATCGCCCGCCAGCGCCACGCGCGGGCCAATCATGCGCTCCGCCAATTGCAGCGACAGCGGATAACCAAAACGCGGGCCTTCAAGATCGAGCGCGCCCAAATGATCGCCAAAGCGCAGCCGCAACTCAGCCAGAAAATCCGCTTTCGGCATTTTCAGCAGCGCTTCCGCCGCGGCGCGCGGTTCGGCCCACACAATGTTCGCGCGCTCGCCCTTGAGCGGCAAAATCGCGAACGGGCCGTTCGGCAGAAAGTATTCGTGCGCCACGCCGCCGTGCGGCTTCTCATGCGCAATGGTGGCGACGATCGCCGTCACTGGATAATCCCAGCCAATGGTGCGGATGCCGGCCCACGGCCGCACGAACGAGCGCCGCCCGTCCGCGCCCACAAGCAAACGCGCGCGCAATCGTTTGCCGTCCGCCAATGTCGCGGTCACACCGGCCGCATCGCGCTCGATGGCGGTGATCGACATCGGCTGGATCATATTGATCGACGGACGCGCCTTCACGCCTTTGTCGAGTGCCAGCCGCACGTGCCGCGCTTCCAGCATCAGTCCCAGCGGTTCGCCATCGGCGTTCAACTCAGCGCCGTCAAAATGCAAATGCAGCAGAGACGGCCCGCCACGTCGCCCAGCGCCGCCCAACTTGCCATCGGTCACCATGATCTCGGCAATCGGCTGCGCCACCGGATCGAGCGTCTCCGCCAGCCCGAGCGCGCGCCACATCCGATACGAGGAGAACGCGATCGCAAAAGCGCGGCCGTCAAAATCCGCGGCCAAGGTCTCCGACGGCTTAGCCGCATCGACCACCGCCACCGAGACGCCAGCTTGATCTAACGCCAGCGCCAAGGTCTGCCCGACCAGGCTGCCGCCGCCAATCAGCACGTCCGCGTCGAAATGGGCAAGGCTCATGAACCTGTTCTAAGCGCGAGATATTTCGGCGTCGATGCGGCGCCCCCGCGCAAGCCTTAGGCGCGGCGCCGCTTTTTTGAGCGGCATCGCTGCGGTGCAGCACGAACCGGCCCGCGCCGCTTGCGAACACCCCCCGCCACCCCCGCCAATCTCACCCGAACACGAACTGGGCCCGAGTGGAGGGGATGAGGAATGAAGCTATCGGATGTCGTCTGGCGCGCCGCGCCGATTGCGTTGGGGGTAGGCGCCTTGCTCACGCCCGCGCTCGCCTTCGCGCAGGACGTTGCCGTCGAGGCCGCGATCGCGATGCCCGAGCAAACCGTCGATAAGGCCGACACCGCTTGGATGATGGTCTCTACCGTCCTCGTGCTGCTGATGATCATTCCCGGCCTCGCGCTTTTCTATTCGGGCCTGGTGCGCACCAAGAACGCGCTCTCGGTGCTGATGCAGGTGGGCACGGTGACGGTGATCGGCATGATCATGTGGGCGCTAGTGGGCTACAGCCTCGCCTTCACCACCGGCCCCAGCGCTTTCCTCGACCAATTCATCGGTGGCAGCGCGCGCTTCTTCTTGAACGATGTGGTCGATGGCGTTGTCACCGATCTCTCCGACAACAAGGTCGCCACCTTCTCGACTGGCGTCTACCTGCCTGAGCTCGTCTTCGTCGTGTTCCAGATGACGTTCGCCTGCATCACCGCCGCACTCGTGCTCGGCGGCTTGGCCGAGCGCGTGAAGTTTATCGGCGTCGTCGTGTTCGCGATCCTGTGGCCGCTCTTGGTCTATTATCCGATGGCGCACATGGTCTGGTGGTGGCCGGGCCCGGATCTGGTGGCGACCAATCCGACCGTAACGCCCGTGGGCGGTTTCATCTGGAATTTCGGCGCGCTCGATTTTGCCGGTGGCACTGTCGTGCACATCAATTCCGGCATCGCAGCGCTTGTCGGCGCACTCGTCCTCGGCCCCCGCGCCGGCTATCGCAAAGAGCCGATCGCACCGCACTCTTTGATGATGGTGATGATCGGCACCGGCTTGCTTTGGTTCGGTTGGTTCGGCTTCAACGCCGGCTCGAACTTGGAGAGCAATTATTATTCGGTGCTGGCGATGGCCAACACCTTCCTCGCTACCGCCGCCGCCGGTTTCTCTTGGGTGCTGTTCGAACAAATCACCAAAGGCCGCGCCAGCTTGCTCGGCCTCTGCTCTGGCATCGTCGCTGGTCTCGTCGCAGTGACGCCCGCGGCGGGCTTCGCTGGGCCGATGGGCGCGATCGTGCTCGGCCTGATCGTCTCGCCGATCTGCTTGACGTTCTGCTCGGCGATCAAGAACGCGCTCGGCTACGATGACAGTCTCGACGTGTTCGGCATTCACGGCATTGGCGGCATCGTCGGCGCGCTCGCGACAGGCTTGCTGGTCAATCCCGACTGGGGCGGCGCCGGCATCGTCGACTACACGACGTGCATCGCCGACGGCGACATCTCCACCTGCGACGTGCTCGCCAGCTACACACCGCTCGGCCAGCTCCTCAATCAAGCCAAAGGCGTGCTCACCACCGTCGTTTGGTCAGGCGTTGGCAGCTTGATCGTGTGGGGCACGCTGCGCGGGCTTGGATTGTTGCGGGTCTCGAAGGAAACCGAAGCCGAAGGCCTCGATATTTCCGAGCACGGCGAGGCTGCCTACCACCCGTAACCGCCATCGTTACCGAAGCATCAAGGCGCGGCGCCGCAAGGGCCGCGCCTTTTTGCGTTTTCAGCTCTGTTTACAGGGCTTAACCACGTCCCGGCCACAACCGCACGGCGCCCGCGCTTTCTCGCGTTTCGGAGCCGAATTTTCATCGCTCGTTTACCTGCTGAGCCAACAGTCCCGACCTTAAGTTCGCAGCGGAAGCGCGCCCAATTCATGACTGACGAAGCCTATCCCTCAGGGGGGAGAATCCCCTCCGTCGCCAGTTCGGCCGCCGCGCGTCTCGCGCTCAAGCGGGCGGGCGCTTCCGTGGCCGCTGCCGCGTTCGGCCTTTATGGCCTGGGCGCGGTGCTGACCTATTCGCCGGAAGACCCCAGCCTCAACGTCGCCACCGACGGGCCGACGCACAATTTGTTCGGCGGCCCCGGCGCGTTCATCGCCGACCTCACCGTGCAAAGCCTTGGCGCCGGCGCGCCGTTGGCGATGGGCGCGTTGTTCGCCGCCGGCGCCTTGCGCATCTATCGCCGCCGCTTGGTCGCGCGCATCGACGTGACGCGTTTCCTCGCCGGCTTTGGCGGCGTGTTGCTGCTCGCTGCCGCCGCGTCCGCGATTCCGACGCCTGACGGCTGGCCGCTTGCGGCCGGCTTCGGCGGCTTGTTCGGCGACGGCCTCGCCGGTTTGCTCAGCGGCTTGATGAGCGCGCCTGGCTTGCCGTTCCCGCACGTGCTGACAGGTTTGCTCTGCGTCGCGCTTGGCGTGCTCGCCACCGGTTGGGCGTTCCAAGTGCGCCCTGACGACGTGAAGAACGCCGCCGCACTCGCACGCCGCGCCGCACTCGGCGCTGGCGGCGCAGCCCAACGCGCCATCACCTACGCCGCCGACAAAACCACGCCGCGCCGCGAAGAAGTTGAGCAAGAATACCGCGCGCCCGTCGAAGAGCGCCGCGAGCGCCCGGCGCCGCGTCCGCAAGCTGCGCCGCGTGAAGCCGCTGACGATCGCCGCCAAGCCGCCATGGCCGCCGGCAGCGCCCGTCGCGACGAGCAAGCAGCGCCGCGCGCGCAAAAGCCACGCGCCGAAAAGCCGAAAGCCCAGCAAAGCGCCAGCTTCCGCTTCGGCAAGCCGTTCGAATTGCCGGACACCGAATTGCTGGCGACGCCAAAAGCGCGCGTCACTCAAGCCGATCCCCAAACGCTGCACGCGATGAGCCGTCAGCTTGAAGGCGTGCTCGCTGACTTCGGCGTGCAAGGCGAGGTGCTCTCCGCGCGCCCCGGCCCCGTCGTCACCTTGTTCGAGTTCGAACCTGCCGCCGGCGTGAAATCATCGCGCGTCATCGGCCTCTCCGACGACATCGCGCGTTCGATGTCCGCCACCGCTTGCCGCGTCGCCGTCATCCCCGGCCGCAACGCCATCGGCATCGAGCTGCCGAACGGCAAGCGCGAAACGGTTTACCTGCGTTCGCTCTTGAACAGCCCCAGCTTCGCCGGCACGCAAGGCGACCTGCCGCTTGCGTTGGGTGAAACCATCGAAGGCGATCCCTTCGCCGCCGATCTCACCAAGATGCCGCACCTGCTCATCGCCGGCACCACCGGCTCGGGCAAGTCGGTCGGCATCAACGCGATGATCTTGTCGCTGCTCTATCGCCACACGCCCGATGAGTGCCGCTTCATCATGATCGACCCGAAGATGCTGGAGCTCAGCGTCTACGAGGGCATCCCGCACCTGCTGCACCCGGTCGTGACCGATCCCAAGAAAGCCGTCGTCGCGCTCAAGTGGACCGTGCGCGAGATGGAAGATCGCTATCGCCGCATGTCCAAGCTCGGCGTGCGCAACATCACCGGCTACAACGAGCGCGTCACCGAAGCGCTCGAGCGCGGCGAGCGTCTCGAGCGCACCGTGCATGCGGGCTTCGACCCCACCTCCGGCGAGCCGATCTACGAAACCCGCGAGCTGCCGCTCGAGCCGATGCCCTACATCGTCGTCGTCATCGACGAGATGGCCGATCTGATGATCACGGCCGGCAAGGAAATCGAAGCCGCCGTGCAGCGTCTCGCGCAAATGGCGCGCGCCGCCGGCATCCACGTCATCATGGCGACGCAACGCCCCTCGGTCGACGTCATCACCGGCACGATCAAGGCCAACTTCCCGACCCGCATCTCCTACCAAGTCACCAGCAAGATCGACAGCCGCACCATTCTCGGTGAGCAAGGCGCCGAACAACTCCTCGGCATGGGCGACCTCTTGTTCATGGCCGGCGGCGGGCGCATCCGCCGTCTACACGGCCCGTTCGTGTCCGACGGCGAAGTCGAGCGCGTGGTCGATATCTTGAAGAGCCAAGGCGCGCCGCAATATCGCCAGGACGTCACCGAGGAGCCGAACGAAAACGGCGCCGACGGCGAGCAGGAATTGTTCGACAGCGAAAGCGGCGAAGGCGACATGTTCGACCGCGCCGTCGAGATCGTCCGCCGCGACCGCAAGGCCAGCACAAGCTACCTGCAACGCCGCCTCAGCATCGGCTACAACCGCGCCGCCACGCTCATCGAGCAGATGGAAAAAGAAGGCATCATCTCCACCGCCAACGCCGCCGGGAAGCGTGAGATATTGCTGGATGTGGGCGGCGGGGATTAAGAAAAAGTGCTCTAGATTTAGGGCCTTGCGAGAATCCGGGCCACCACATCTTGCTTAACGGTAGAAATATGGCACTGTTTCCGCGATAACGGAATCAGGGGTCTTGCCGTGAAGCCATCCGAGTTCGAAGCTCGAATTAGAGCCAGAGTGCCACGCCAGTTCTGGGCAGACGCGGTGGCAGCTTTCGTCTTGAGGACGAAGGCGGCGAACGCCATCATCAAAGACAACACCGACCTCGCGCCGCGCCGCGCCTCCAAGGCGGAGGGTATGCTGCGCTTCCAGTCTCTGGAGCAGGGCTTTGAGACTCTCGGCGGTTTGCACGCCGCCGAAAACCTGTTGCAAAAGGCGCTTCCCGGTATCGAACGCCCCGTCTATCAACCGTTCCAACAGTTTGACGACGTGATCGTCGGCTTCGCCATGCACGGCGAGAGCGGCAAGCTGCCGCCGCGCAACAAGTCGCGCGCCGCCGCCGCTCAGCTGAATTTCGATTTCACAGAGCATCTCGACTTGGACGCGCACACGGCAACCGATGTGTTGTTCGTTGTGCTGATGGTGACGCGCGATAAGGCGGTGGCCGGCGGCATCGAGTCGATCGAAATCGGCGTGATCGATCCGAGCTATGACCACTTTCTGTATTGCGAGAGAATCGAAGCATTCGTCGCCGGCTATGAAGCCGCGCCGAAGCCTCCTGCGCCCGCTACCACTTCGCTCGTGAAGCTGCGCAAGAGCCCAACGCCGCCGACACACCCCTCGCCGCACACATCGAACGCGGCCGATCCGAACAGGGACAAAAAGCGCAGCTGACGTCGGCTGCGCTTTGCGTCAACAACACCGGCCGGCCCTGCGCCGTCCGGCCAGAACGGATTCGACAATGAGAAATGGCACCCCCGGATTTGTGCCGTCACGATTGACCGAGGCGCGAGAGGCCAGACGGGTCAATACAAGAGAAGCCCTCGCACGCGCGCTAGGCAAGAGCGCTAGCACAATCCAACGCTGGGAAGATGGTGATGCATCGCCGGAACCTGAAGCGCTGATGCAACTGTCTAATTGCCTCGGAGTTCGGCCAGAGTTCTTTCTCCGCCCCTCTCAGAAAGAAGAAAGGCCAACGTTTTTTCGGTCCCAAGCGACAGCGCTCAAGCGCGATAAAGCATATCAACGCGCTCGAATTGTCTGGCTTCAGGATGTCTCTCATACGCTTCAACACTACGTTGAACTGCCCGAGGTAGACGTTCCGGATCTGGTTGGCGCTCGAGACATCACAACCATATCGATGGACGAAATCGAAGGATTCGCTGAACACCTGCGTCGCTATTGGCAGCTGGGCGACGGTCCTTGCCTCGACGTTGTTGCCCACATGGAGCGCGTTGGCTTCGTCGTTGGCTCGGAGGAAATGCAAACCGGCAAGCTGGATGGCCTATTTAAATGGTCTGATGCCGAGAAGCGCCCCTACGTGCTGCTTGCGTCCGATAAGATGTCCTATGCGAGGCGCCAAATGGATGCCGCGCACGAGATGGCCCATGCGATCCTTCACCGGAGAGTCTCTGCCCGTGAGTTTGATGCGCATTTTGATCTGATCGAGCAACAGGCGTTCCGGCTCGCCAGCGCGTTTCTCATGCCGCGCCGCAGCTACGTAATCGAAGCGAAGCTGCAAACATTGGGGGCGTTCTCTGTCCTGAAGGAGCGTTGGCGGGTCTCCATCAAAGCTCAAATCTTCCGAATGAAGGAGCTTGGAGCAATTCCCGACGACTACGCACGATCTCTCTACAAGAGCTACAGCGCAAAAGGTTGGTCGCAGGGTGAGCCGTTTGACGATGCTTGGCCATTGCAACGTCCGAGGGCGCTGGCCGAGGCCTGCAACGCTATCGTAGATGCAAAAGTCCGAAGCAAAGCAGATTTGCTGCACATCGATTTCGCGATTCCACAGCAAGATGTCGTGTTGCTGTGCGGACTTCCATCAAACTGGTTCTCGACGGAGCAAGGGCCCATCGTCAAGCTTGTGCCGCGCGTGCAAGACGAGCGCCCGCAATCTCCGGCCACGGTGGTTCCGTTCAAGAATCGCGACGACGATAAATAAAATCTATCCGCCCCCTCCCGGCGCGGGCGTACATTGCGTGCGTCCCTCGCATGGGAGGATTTCGAAGAGCTCCGAAACTTTGAAATGCGAAGGGCGCGGCAGGCGCGGTGGTCGTCGCTTCGAGGAGCATCCTCGTTGAGTAAGCTTGTTGGAGGCGCGGTGTCGTCAGGCGAAAGCCAACGCATCGAGGGCTTCAGCGGCGAAGCGAACGGCGCACCACATTGCCTTGCGGGGCGTGAAACCGTGAGGGTCCGCGAGCACACGGAAGCTCGCGCGCGCAGCACCGGGAACGGGCCACGGACCTAAGGACCCTGAACGCTTGTCGATCAGGTCAGCCAACAAGTCCCGGTCGCCCGTCCGGGAAAAACCGCCGCACCGGGGCGCGTTCAACGCGCGCGCCGCTTCGTGAGGAGCGGCGCTTCTCGGCACTAATCCAGCGCGTTCGACGCGCCCCGCCTCCCTTTTTTGGGAGCGAGTAGGGAACTAGGGAGTAGCGAATAGCGATGGCGTAATCCGCGCCGCGCGCGCTTCCGCGCGCCCTACTCCCTATTCCCCACTCCCTATTCGCTATTTTTCCTTCTTTCCGCCACGGCTTTAGGCCACATCACCCGCATGAACAGACGCACCCTGCTTGCTACCGGCTTGGCCGGCCTTGCCGCACTCGCTGTCGCGCCTTTGGCGGGCGCCCAGGCCACTGGCCTCGTCACCCTCGAAGGGGCTGAGCGCGCCGCAGCGCTTGCCCGCGCCAACGCGACGCTCAACGGCGTCTCCGCCATGCAAGGCCGGTTCGTGCAGACCTCGCCGGGCGGCAATCGCGCGCAGGGCAATTTCTATCTGCAGCGCCCGGGCAAGCTGCGCTTCGAATACGATCCGCCGGCGACCATGCTGATCGTCTCCGATGGCAGCGTCGTCTCGCTGCGCGACACCGCGTTGCGCACCACCGATCGCACCGATCTGCGCTCCACGCCGCTCAATCTGATCTTGCGCAATCAAGTCGATCTCGCGCGCGATGCACGCATCGTGCGCGTGTCGCGGCAAGGCCAGTGGACGCTCGTCACCGCGCGCGATCGCTCCGGCCAAACCGACGGCGCGATCACCATGCATTTCTTCGGCGACAGCGCCGAGCTGCGCTCGTGGGACATCGTCGATCTCACCGGCGCGCGCACGCGCATCGCGCTCAGCAACGTCACGCGGCCTGCAAGTTTGGATCGCGCGCTGTTCCGCCTGGAAGATCAGCTCGACAGCCGCCGGCGTGGCCCGCGGTAAAGTTTGCGTGTTCGCGCAAGTTGTTTCTTCCGCGCGCACCTTGATTTTTTAGGCCCTGTGGCGCATATACAACGCGTAGGCCGCTGCTATCCCCCTGGATGGCGTCGTCCCCCCCGCTGACGGATCCAGAGCGGCGGCCTTGCCGGTATTCCCCTGCCGGCTTTTGCGTCTCCCCTCATGACGCAAGTGAGCCCCGGTCGCGAGACGCGATCGGGGCTCCGTCATGTTATGAGCCTCGCCGCATGCTCAAGATCGCCACCTGGAACATCAATTCCGTCCGCCTGCGCATCGCCCAGGTGCAGCGCTTCTTGGATGAAGCGAAGCCGCACGTGCTCTGCCTGCAGGAAATCAAATGCCGCAACGGTGAGTTTCCGGAGAAAGCGTTCAAGGACGTTGGCTACAAGCACATGCATGTCGTCGGCCAGAAAGGCTGGCACGGCGTCGCCATCGTTTCGAAGCTGAAGCTCGAACCGCTCGACGTGACGATGCTGTGTCCGAAGAAGGAAGCGCGCTCCGCTGCGGCGATGGTGGACGGCGTTGAGGTGCATTCGCTTTACGTGCCCGCCGGCGCCGATGTGCCCGATCCCGTCAACAACGCGAAATTCAAGCACAAGCTCGACGTGCTCGACCGCATGCGCCGCATCTACAAAAAGCGCCGCGGCGGCGGCCCGCTTGTCATCGCCGGCGATTTCAACGTCGCGCCCGGCGAAAACGACGTCTGGAGTCACAAGCAATTGCTCGACGTGGTGTCGCACACGCCGATGGAAACCGATCGCTTGAACGCCGTGCGCGAGGATGGCGGCTTCATCGATTTGGCCCGCACGCATCGCCCGGAGCCAGAGCGCCTGTTCACCTGGTGGAGCTATCGCAGCCCCGATTGGACCAAGAACAATCGTGGCCGCCGCCTCGATCACATCTGGGCCAGCGACGATCTCGCCCCCGCCTCGCGCGCCGACGCGTTTGAAATCCACGTGCCGTGCCGCTCATGGGAGCGCCCGAGCGATCACGTGCCGGTGGTCGCCGGCCTAAAACTGTAGTCCGTCGCGCCGCGATTGCCGTGCTAGCAGCGGCGGCTTAAATGGCGGCCGCGGATTTTGAGGGGATTTCACATGCACATGACACGACGCGCCGCTTTGGGCGCCGGCGCCGCCACGATCGCTTTGATGGGCGCAGGCTGCCAAAACGATCCCCCGGCCGGCAAGCTCAACGAGCTGCTGACGCAAATCTCAACCGATATGCTGCGTGAATCGCCCGAGCGCTGCACCAGCCTCGGCGTCAGCGAAGAACAAGCCGGCGGCCGCTACGTCGATCGCATGTCCGACAATTCGAAAGCCGGCAAAGCGCGCGGCCGCGAAATCGGCCAGGCCATGCTCACCGGTCTCGCTGCGATCAATCGCGAGCAATTGTTGCCTGCCGATCAGGTCACCTACGACGTGGTGAAAACCTCGTTCGAGAATTCGCTCGCCGCCAGCGCCTTCGAGCCGGGCGGCGGCGCCACCACGCCCTACACCGTCACGCAGCTCTACGGCGCCTACACCAGCGGCCCCGATTTCCTCGACAGCCGCCACCCGCTGACCACGCGCGATGAAACCGAAGCCTATCTCACCCGCCTCTCCGGCTACGCGCGCCAACTCGATCAGGAAACCGAGATCGTCGGCGCGGACGCTGCCGCTGGCGTGATCCCACCGGATTTTTCGATCCGCGGCGCCATTGCGCAATTGAGCACCTTCGCCGCCAACGCGCCTGCGCAAACGGTTCTGGTGCAATCGCTGGTGCGCCGCTTGCCGGAAGTCGCTGAGATTCCGGAAGCCGATCGCGCCGGCTTCCTCACGCGCGCTGAAACCATCGTCCGCGACGAAGTGCTGCCGGCCTATCAACGCCAGATCGCCGCGCTCAATGCGGTGGCGCCGCGCTCCGTGCATGACGCCGGCTGCTGGCGTTTGCCGAACGGCGAGGAAATGTACGCCGTTGCATTGCGTCAGCGCACCACCACGAACATGACGCCGGACGAGATCCACAATCTCGGCCTCGAGCTGATCGCGCAATTCCAAAGCGAGATGGATGCGATCTTGCGCGCTGAAGGCTTGACCAGCGGCAGCGTCGCGCAACGCGTCGCGCAAGTGTCGCGCCGCCGCGATCAGCTTTATCCGAACACCGACGCCGGCCGTACGCAATTGCTGGCCGACCTCAACGCGCAAGTCGCCGCCATCACCGCCCGCATGGGCGAAGTGTGCGGCACGCTCGCGCGCGCGCCGCTTGAGATCAAACGCGTGCCTGTGTTCACCGAAGCTGGTTCGCCGGGCGGCTATTATCAGCGCGCCTCACTCGATGGCTCGCGTCCGGGCTCGTATTACATCAATCTGCGCGACACGGCGGAATGGCCGAAATTCTCGCTGCCGACGCTCAGCTATCACGAAGGCGTGCCGGGCCATCACTGGCAGGGCTCGATCCAGCAAGAAGCCGGCGAACTGCCGTTCATCCGCAGCGCGCTGCTGGGCTTCGGCGCTTACGGCGAAGGCTGGGGCCTCTATGCCGAACAGCTCGCCGACGAGATGGGCGTGTACGCCAACGATCCGCTGGGCCGCCTCGGCTATCTGCAATCGGCGACGTTCCGCGCCTCGCGCCTGGTCGTCGATACCGGCATGCACGCCAAACGCTGGACGCGCGAGCAAGCGATCCAGTCGATGATGGAAGCCACCGGCGACCAAGAGAGCGCCGTCACCACCGAGATCGAACGCTACAGCTCGTGGCCAGGCCAAGCCTGCAGCTACATGGTTGGCAAAGTCGCCATCCTGCGCGCGCGCGAAGCGGCGCGGACGGCGATGGGTGAGCGCTTCGACATCAAGGGCTTCCACGACACCGTTCTCACCAACGGCTCGGTGCCGTTGTCGGTGATGGAATCGCTCGTCACCCAATGGAGCGGCGCACCGGCGACCTAATCGGCGCCGAAGCGTTCGGTACACCACGCCGACGGCGCCGCGCTGACGCGAACATCGCGCAGATGCACAGTGTTGCGCCATTCCGACTCGCCGTGCTGGAGGGCAAAATCCTCCAGCCGGCGCGGGAATGTCATCGCTTCAACGGCGCGCCATTGGCCAAGCCGCCGCCAGCGCGCGCCAATGCCGAGCGCGCGCAAGCGCCCGTCATCGCGCGCGAACTCCGCCCAGCGTTCGCCGTCGATGCTCAATCGCCAGGCCTGCCCATCGGCGCTTGGCGTCACCGTCGCGGCGCGCCACGCGTCGGCGCGATCCAGCAGATCCTTGTTGGCGTGGCTTGCCGTATCGATCAGCTCATCGCGCACAGCGTCCGTCGCCGGGCGGCACGCGGCAAAACCCGGATCGCATTCGACCGCGCCCGCGGCGCGCAACGCCTGCGCCACTTGCCAGGGCCCCGCGCTGATCTCAATGGCGACGCGGTCCGGATAGCGCAAACACGTGTGGTAGGCGCCCGCCAGCAAGCCGGTCTCCGGCCCAGTATCGACGCTGATCCAGCCTTGGCGCTCGATAACCGCCAAGCCATCAAATGCGGCCTGCCCGCCGCGTCCGCTCAGATAGCGCTCGAATATGCTCGATGCGCTTGGCGCGGCCTCGCCAGGCTCGTGCGCCGCGCAGCTCATCAACAAGAGGGCGAAGACAACAGCGCGCACCCGGGTCATCCACGATCCCTAACGCCGTACGCGATCTGACGGGAAGATCCGGCTGCGACAGGCCGATGGCGCCAGTTTCGGCGGCCTTATCTCTGCGATCCTGCAAAGCAGTACCGCGAAGCCTTATGTCACCGGTGTCATTGGCCTGGCCGATGCATGGGATCGGTAGATTGCGTTTGACTCGCAGGCGCCCCCGCAGGATTTGGGACAAGCGTACGCGGGTTGCCGCAAAAATAATCACGTTAACGGAATGCGCGGCGCTCTGGCGGCGGCCTCGCATGTCGGAGGGATTCGGTGAGCACCAATTCTCAGGCGCCGACGCGCCATGCGAAACTGATTGCTTGGGTCAACGAGATCGCGGCCCTGACCGAACCGGATCGCGTCTATTGGTGCGATGGCTCCGACCTCGAATGGGAGCGCCTCACCCGTGAGCTCGAAGCCGCCGGCACGCTGAAGCGCCTCAACGAGGAAAAGCGTCCGAACTCATTCTACGCCGCCTCCGATCCGCGCGACGTCGCCCGCGTCGAAAGCCGCACCTTCATTTGCTCGCAGAACGAAGCCGACGCCGGCCCCACCAACAATTGGCAAGACCCCGCCGAAATGCGCGACCGCCTTGGCGGTCTGTTCAAGGGCGCGATGCGCGGGCGCACAATGTACGTGGTGCCGTTCTGCATGGGCCCGATCGGCTCGCGCATCTCGCAGCTCGGCGTCGAGATCACCGACAGCGCCTACGTCGCCATTTCGATGCGCGTGATGACGCGCATGGGCAAAGACGCGCTCGACATGCTGGGCGATGACGGCTTCTTCGTGCCCGCCGTGCATACGCTCGGCGCCCCGCTTGCCGCCGGCCAAAAAGATGTGCCGTGGCCCTGCAACGACGACAAATGGATCGTCCACTTCCCGGAGACGCGTGAAATCTGGAGCTACGGCTCCGGCTACGGCGGCAACGCCCTGCTTGGCAAAAAATGCTTGGCGCTGCGCATCGCGTCGGTGATGGCGCGCGATGAGGGTTGGCTCGCCGAGCACATGCTGATCTTGAAGCTCACCTCGCCGGAAGGCGCGTCGAAATACGTCGCCGCCGCGTTCCCGAGCGCGTGCGGCAAGACCAATCTCGCCATGCTGCAGCCGACCATGCCCGGCTGGAAAGCCGAGACCATCGGCGACGACATCGCCTGGATGCGCTTCGGCGATGACGGGCGCCTCTACGCCATCAATCCCGAAGCCGGCTTCTTCGGCGTCGCCCCCGGCACCAGCGAAAAAACCAACAAGAGCGCGCTGCACACGCTCGACAAGAACACCGTGTTCACCAACGTCGCGCTCACCGACGATGGCGACATCTGGTGGGAAGGCCTCACCGAAACGCCGCCGCCCGGCCTCACCGATTGGCAAGGCAATGCCTGGCTGGCGGATTCCAAATTCCCCGCCGCGCACCCGAACGCGCGCTTCGCCGCGCCGGCGTCGCAATGCCCGGTGATCGCGCCAGAGTGGGAAGATCCCAAAGGCGTGCCGATCGACGCAATCCTCTTCGGTGGCCGCCGCGCCAGCGCCGTGCCGTTGGTGACGCAAGCGTTCGATTGGGAGCACGGCGTGTTCCTCGCCTCGAACGTCGCCAGCGAAGGCACCGCCGCGGCCGAGAACAAGGTCGGCGAATTGCGCCGTGACCCGTTCGCGATGCTGCCCTTCTGCGGCTACAACATGGGCGATTATTTCGCGCATTGGCTGCGCATAGGCGCCAACGCCGACGCCGCCAAGCTGCCGAAGATTTTCTTCGTCAATTGGTTCCGCAAAGGCGCCGACGGCAAATTCGTGTGGCCCGGCTTCGGCCACAACAGTCGCGTGCTGAAATGGATTGCCGAGCGCGTCGACGGTACGGCTGAAGCCCGCCAGACGCCGATTGGGCACGTGCCGACGCCGCAAGCGCTCGACACCGCCGGCCTCAATCTCAGCGACGCCCAGCTCGATCTGCTCACCAGCGTCGATCTTGACGTCTGGAGCGAAGAAGCTTCGCTGATCCCCGCGTTCTACAACCGCTTCGGCGATCGTTTGCCGAAAGCGCTCTGGGATCAGCACGCCGCGCTCGGCCAACGCCTCGAAGCCGCTCGCGCGGCGATGGCGGCGGAATAGCGCACGCGCTAGGGTCGGCTCCCGCAAGGAGCCGATCATGGCGCTGTCGCTCGCTTCCGTTCCCGAGATCACGATCGACCTACAAGGCGATCCGCACGTCGTTTTGAAGCAGCTGCGCGCGCAGGCGCCGTTCGCACGCACGCCGCTTGGCATCGTGCTGGCGCTGCACCATCGCCATCTCGAACTGATCACCAGCGACGCCACCCGCCAGATCGAGATGGAGACGAAGCTGATGCAAGGCATCACTTCGGGCCCAATCTACGATCTCACCGCCAGTGGCATGCTGTTTTCCAACGGCGAGGTGCATCGCCGCCGCCGCGCGCCGGTGGCGCGCACGTTTGCGTTCAAGCTGATGGACGCGATGCGCCCGAAAGCTACGGCGATTGCCGAAGAGCTCGTCCGCGAACGCCTTGGCAAAGGGTCGATCGATTTCGTCAGCGAGATCGCCGCGCAAATTCCCGCCCGCATCATCGCCGACATTCTCGGCATCCCGCGCGCCGATCTGCCCATCTTCATGCAATGGATCGCCAACACCGCGGAATCGCTCGGCTTTATCGAGCCCTCGCGTCGCGCGCGCATCGAACAAAGCCTGGTTGACTTCAACGCCTATGTCGAGGGCCTACTGAACGATCGACGCGCCACGCCGCGTGGCGATTTCATCACCGAATACGTTCAAGCCACCGCGCGCGACAACGAGCTCAACGAAGCGGAAATCCGCACTCAAGTGCTTGGCCTCATCCTCGCCGGCTCCGACACCACGCGCGGCTCGCTTTGCATGACGCTCGCGCATCTGCTGCGCCATCCCGATCAATGGCGCGCCTTCTGCGCCGATCCTGATGGGTTGAAGAAAGGCGTGGTCAACGAAGGCCTGCGCTTCGATCCGATCATCTCCGCCATTCCGCGCATCCCGCTCGCGGACATGGAGATCGACGGCTACCACGTCCCAGCGGGCACGCCGGTCGCGGTCTCGATCCTGTCCGCGCTGCGCGATCCCGACATCTACGCAACGCCCGACCAGTTCGACATCACCCGCACGGACCACCCACGCTGGCACCCGATCTTCGGCGCCGGCGCGCACCGCTGCGTCGGCGAAGCGCTCGCGCGCGCCGAACTGGAAGAAACACTCGCCACCATCGCCCGCCTGGCGCCCAACACCACGCTCGTCGGCGCCTTCCCGCGCCTTGCGCCCGGCGCGATCCGCCAGATCGACCAGATGCAGGTCGCGTTCGCCGCCTGATTTTGTACTTGCACGCTCGGCTAATTAGCCGTATGTGCAAATACATGAACCCGGACACACAACTCGACCGCGTTTTCGCCGCCCTGGCCGATCCGATCCGCCGCGCCATCCTTGCGCGGCTCTCCACCGGCGAGGCGACTGTCAACGAAATCGCCGCGCCCATCCCGATCAGCCTGCCCAGCGTCTCCAAGCACCTCAAAGTGCTCGAAGGCGCGGGCCTCATCAGCCGCGGCCGCGACGCGCAATGGCGCCCGTGCCGGCTCGAAGCGAAAGCGCTGCGCGAGGTCGACGACTGGCTCGCCCGCTATCGCCGCCACTGGGAGGGCAGCTTCGACAAGATGGACTCCTACCTCGCAGAACTCGCGAACAAGAAAGACAGCAAAGATGACGATTGAAACCAATGAGCGGCTTGAGCTCTCGATCACGCGCACCTTCAACGCGCCGGCCTCCGCCGTGTGGGAGATCTGGTCGAAGCGCGAGCACATGATCCGCTGGTGGGGCCCGAAGAATTTCACCACGCCCGAGCTCGAAGTCGATTTCCGAGTCGGCGGCGCCTATCGCGCCTGCATCAAGGGCAACGAAAGCGGCCGTGAAAGCTGGATGAGCGGACATTTCGTCGAGCTGGTCGAGAACGAGCGCATCGTGTTCACGTTCAAGTGGGATGTCAGCATCCAGGCGCAGGGCGTCGAAACGCTCATCACCGTCACGCTCGCCGAACACGAAGGCCGCACCACGCAAACCTTCCACCAAACGCCGTTCCTCGACGCCGATACCCGCGATGATCACATCAAGGGTTGGACCAGCTTCATCGAGAAAGAACAGCTTTACGCCGAGAGCCTCGCCAAACGCGGCCCGGCGGACCCGCAATAGTTTCAGACATCGAGGAACTTCACATGATTACGCTCACAGCATTCAAAATGGTGCCGCCATTCGTGCAGGGCCTGGTGCGCGATCTTCGCGTCCGCTGGGCGCTTGAAGAGGCGGGCCTCCCCTATCAGCAAAACCTGATCGAACTTGGCGATCACAAAGCACCGGCTCACCGCGCGCTTCAGCCGTTCGGCCAGGTGCCCGTCATCCAGGATGGCGCGCTGACCTTGTTCGAAACCGGCGCCATCGTGCTGCACATCGCTGAGAAGAGCGACGTGCTTCTGCCAAGCAACGCCGAAGCGCGCGAACGCGCGAAAGCCTGGGTGTTCGCCGCGCTCAATTCAGTCGAGCCGGCCATCGCCAATCTCTCGCTGATCGACTTGTTTCATGCCAACGAGGAATGGGCGAAGCTGCGCCGGCCCGGCGCGGAAGAATTCGCCAAGACGCGCCTCGATGACCTCGCCGGCTGGCTCGGTAGCAAGGCGTTCCTCGAGGGCGCTGCGTTCACCGCCGGCGATCTGATGATGGCGACGGTGCTCCGGATCCCACGCCACACCGATCTCGTCACCGGCCACAAAGTGCTCGGCCCTTATCTCGCCCGCTGCGAAGCTCGCCCCGCCTTCCAGCGCGCCCTCAACGCGCAGATGGCGGTGTTCGAGCGCCACGCCGCGTAGTCGGGAACCGGCCGCGCGATGGCGCGTTGTTTCCCTCGGCGCACCCCATCGTCGCGCGCCGAGGGAGGAACCCATGCTGAAGTTCATCGCGCCCGCCGTGCTCGCGCTCGGCCTCGCCGCCTGCGGCCAAACCACCACTGTTGAAGCCGATACGCCGGCTGAAAATGCCGTCGAAAACGCCGGCAACGAACTCGAACAGGCCGCCGACGAAGCCGGCGACAACATCGAACAAGCCGGCGAAAACGCCGCCGACGCGGTGGACGACGCCACCGACGGCAATCCGAACACCAATCCATAAGACGGACGCGCCGGCTTCCCTAACGCCAGGGCTCGCCATCGCTGCACCACACGTCTAGCCTCCCTGCGTGCACCCGCGCGCAGGGAGGTCTTATGTCTGCGCTCCTGAACGACCACGAACTGACCGAACGTATCTTCGCGCATATCGCCAATCGCAGCACCGATATGGGCGATGAGGTTTGGCGCGAGCCGGTCTCCAATTACAAAAGCCCCGCGCGCCTGGATGCTGAGATCGAGCGCGTTCTGAAGCGCACGCCGACGCCGTTCTGCCCGAGCGCCGCGCTGCCCGAGAACGGCTCTTTCATTTCCCGCGACGCCGCCGGCGTGCCGATTGTGGTCGTGCGCGGTGAAGACGGTGCCGTACGCGCGTTTCAGAATGTCTGCCGCCATCGCGGCATGCGCGTCGCCGGTGAGCAAGGTTGCGCCACCAAACTCGTGTGCGGCTATCACGGCTGGGCCTACGGCCTCGATGGCAAGCTCGCCTTCGTACCGCACGAGAAGGACGGCTTCCCGGGCCTCGACAAATCCAAGCTCGGCTTGAAGCAGGTGCACGCGGTCGAACACGGCGGGCTGATCTTCGTCACCCAAGACGGCGAACCCAACACCGACGCGTTCGCCAACATCCCCACTCTCATCGGCGCCGATCAGCACGTCTATTCAAGCGGCGTGCGCGAAACGCCGGCGAACTGGAAGATCGTGATGGAGGGCTTTCTCGAAGGCTATCACATCAAATCGACGCACCCGGAAAGCTTCCTGCCCTACGGCTTTGACAATTTGAACGTGGTGGAAAAATTCGGCCGCAACACGCGCGTCATCTTTCCATTCCAGCGCATCGAAAAGCTTCGCAACGTGCCGCCGGAGGAGCGCCGCGTGTCCGGCTATCTCACTCTGGTGCACCACATCTTCCCGAACACGTTGGTGATCACGCTCTCCAGCCACACCGTGATGCTGGTGCTCGAGCCCAACGGCGTGGCCAACACCAACACGCACGCCTATCTGCTCACCAACAAAGGCCGCGACGAAAACGCTTTGGCCGCCGCCAAGAAAGACGGCGCTTTCGTGAGCCAAACCGGCGCCAAGGAAGATCGCGCTATGGTAATGGCCATCCAACACGGCATGAAGGGTGACGCCAACGACGCCTTCACCTTCGGCAAGTTCGAAGCCGCGATCGTTCACTTCCACAAGAATTTGGCGGCCGCGCTCGCGTAAAAGCTAGCGCGTCGGGCGCTCGCTCTCGTTCAGATAATACCACGGCGTCTGCCCGTAATCCGCCGGCGCCAACGCATAGAGCCAGCGCAACGCATCGAGTGCGGCGCCATGATAGATGGTGTCGTGCCGTTCCGTCGCGCTGCGATCCACGTAGCGCCATTGCACCGCGCCTTCTGGCGCTTGCTCCAATGCGGCGCGCAACAGATCCACGCCCGTTTGCATCGCCCCGCCCTCATCGCCAATCGTTAGATAGAGCCGCCGGTCGGTCGTCGTCTGGCGCACAAGCAATGTTGCCGCGTCATGGCCGAGCGCCTTGTTGTCCCACCACAAGCTTGGGCTGATCGCGATGTAATCGTGAAACAGCTCAGGCTGGCGCAGCAGCGTGTCGACCACGAACAAGCCGCCGAGCGATTCACCGATCAGCGTCCGGCGTGGACCGGTGCGATAGTGCGTCTCCACGAATGGGATCACCTCGCGCTGCAAGAACGCACGGAAATCCGCCGCACCGCCCGCTTCCGGAAGCTCCGCCGCCAAGCGAGGCTCGCGCACGATTGCCGGCGTCAGCTCGTGGCGACGCACATTGCTGCGCACGCCCACCACGATCAAAGTCTCGTACGTCCAGCTCAACGCACCGAGCTGCCCGAGCCCGGCGATGTGCTGAAAATCCTGATCGAGCCCGCCATCGAGAACATACAAAACGTTGTAGCGGTCCTCGCTTTCGCGATAGCCGGGCGGCAGCCACACATTGATCTCGCGCGTTTCATTCAACACCGACGAACGCAGGCTCAGCGTCTCGCCAATCGTGATCGGTGTGGCGGCTGGTTGCGGCGGCGTCGCGCACGCGCACGCAAAAGCACACAGCGCCAAGAGCAAATGTTTCATGGGCGCCAAACTGGCCGCGCGTCGTCAGCCTTGCAAGCGATAGCCGCCGGTTTCGGTGATCAGCAGCTTCGGGCTTTGCGCGTCAGGCTCGATCTTCTGGCGCAGCCGATAGATGTGCGTTTCGAGTGTGTGCGTCGTCACGTTGGCGTTGTAGCCCCACACTTCGCGCAACAGCTCCTCGCGCCCGACCGGCTTCTCACCGGAGCGATAGAGGTAGCGCAGGATCGAAGTCTCCTTGTCGGTCAGCCGCACCTTCTTCTGCGCGGGATCGACCAGCAACCGCATTGCGGGGCGAAACTCGTACGGACCGATGCTGAACACCGCGTCTTCGCTGGCTTCGTGGCTGCGCAGATGCGCACGGATGCGCGCCACCAGCACCGAGAAGCGGAAGGGCTTCAGCACATAATCGTTGGCGCCAGCGTCGAGCCCGTCGACCTGATCCTTCTCTTCGCGCGCCGCGCCGGTGAGCAGGATGATCGGCGCCCGCACGCCCTGCTCGCGCAGACGCCGGCAAGCTTCGATGCCGTCCATGTCGGGCAAGCTGACATCCAGCACAATCGCCGCCGGACGTGCGTCATTGGCTAAGGTGAGCCCCTGCGTCGCATCGGCAGCGCCGACGCCCGCGAAGCCGTCTTCCATGTCGAATTGCTCGACCAACGCCTCGCGAAGATCGCGGTCGTCATCGATGATCAAGATGGTCGCGTCGCGAGAAGCCATCGCTCACCTGCTTTTGTGATTTTAATGATGCTGCGGTTCGAAGCGTTTGCAACAGGTGAAAGCCGGCAGGCGAAGGCAATGACGTGGACGTGATCGTTTTCGCCCTCATCCGCGCGCGCCAAACAGCGCCGACCCCACCCGCACCGACGTCGCGCCAAACGCAATCGCGGTTTCAAAATCCTCGCTCATGCCCATCGACAGCGCCGACAAACCATTGCGCGCGGCAATCTTCGCCAAGAGCGCGAAGTGCATCGCCGGCGCCTCGTCGGCGGGCGGGATGCACATCAGCCCGGCGATCGGCAGTCCGTAGGTCTCGCGCGCGTCCTGGATAAACGCATCCGCCTCGGCCGGCGCGACGCCCGCCTTCTGCGCTTCCTCGCCGGTGTTTACCTGGATCAAAAGCTCCGGGCAGCGCCCATGTTTTTGCGCCAGCTCGGCCAAAGCCGCGGCGAGCTTCGGCCGGTCCAAGCTTTCGATCGCATCGAACAGCGCAAACGCATCCGCGGCCTTGTTGCTCTGCAGCGGCCCGATCAGCCGCAAATGCAAATCCGCACGCGCCGCGCGCCGCGCCGTCCAGCGCGTTTGCGCTTCTTGCACGCGGTTTTCGCCGAACACGCGCTGCCCCGCCGCCAGCATCGCCTCGATACGCGGCTCCGGCTGCAGCTTCGACACCGCCACCAAGGTCACCGCCTCCGGCGCGCGCGCATGCGCCTTCGCGGCGGCCGCGATCCGGTCCAGAATGGCGGCGCGCGCGGCAGCGGCGTCAAAGGGTGTTTCGGTCGTATCCATGGGGGACAAGCAGGCACTAGCGACACTGGCCCGCCGGCTCAACCGGGATGCAGGCGCCCCGGCGATCCCGGCGCTCTATTTCCTCACCGACCCCGCCCGCACCCCAGACCCCATCGCCAGCGCCGAACGTCTGCCAGTCGGAGCGGCAATCATATACCGTCATTTCGGCGCGCCCGACCGCGTCGGCATCGCCCGCTCTCTGGCCCGGACGGCGCGCAGACGTGGCCTTGTCCTGCTGATCGCCGCCGACCCCGCTTTGGCCCAGCGCGTCGGCGCGGCCGGCGTGCATTGGCCCGAGCGCCGCTTGCGCGACGGCCCACTCTTCGGCCTCACCACCGCCTCCGCACACTCCGCCGAAGCGCTCGCGCGCGCGGCCGCCTTCGGCGTCGATGCATGCCTGCTCGGTCCGGTGTTCGAAACGCACAGCGCCGCTGGCAACGCCCCGCTCGGCCTTTTCCGTGCGAGCCAATTCGCGCGCGCGGCCAGCGTCCCGGTGATCGCACTCGGCGGCGTCAACGCGCGCACAAGCGCACGGCTCAGCGGGCGCGGATTTGCAGGTTTGGCTGCTGTAGAAGCGCTAAATTAGAAACGGAACGCCGATTCCAGCCGCACGCCGGCCGCTGGCTCATCATCGTTCGGACGGCGCGGCGCAGCCGCGGCGCCAGGGCGTCGCGCAGTTTCGACGCTGACTTCACCGCCAACGCGAACCGCCGGCGTGAATTGATAGAACGCGCCAACCGCGGTTTGATCGCCGCGCCCGCCATCCGGCGCGCGCTCGATCCGCGCTGCTTCGCGCACATCGACGGTGACGCCCCAACGCTGGCTCAACGCCCAGGTCGGCTGCGGCAGGCGGTCATCCTCTTGGGCGCCGGTGATGGATTCGGTCAGGCCTGTCGAAGTGGTGAATTGCTGGTACCAAGGCACGCCGGCGGCGGCGGTCGGGCCGGTGATCCCGGGGGCGGCGACGGACGTCTGGGCGTGCGCAGTCCCGGCCGTGGCGAGCACGGCCCCTGCGATCACGACCATGGCGGCCGGCTTAAACACCCTATTACCCCTTCAGTTCGCCCGAACGTTCCCAGCCAATATAGCCGAGTCCTGCCTGCTTGGCAGTGAACTTTAGGCCACAGCTGGCCGAATATTTCGTCAAAACTCTGGCGTGAAACACCGGTAATGCTCGCCCGGTTCCCGAAAAAAAGAACCGGCGCCACAACATCGCCGGCTTCGCAGTCAACCCCTGGCCCCGCGTGACGCAGATGATATATGAGCGGGCGCGCCGCTTCGGGGGATGACGCGGCGATCAAAATTGGCGGAGGACATTTAATGGTTTTGGCTGGGCGCTCGCTCGTGAAGGCCGCGATTTGCATTGCCGCGGCGGTAGCGCTTTCGGCCTGCTCCATGTTCCGTGGCGATGACGACCGTCAGAGCGGGGATTCCCGCGCCGACGACAACCGTCGTGGCGGCATTTCCTTGTTCGGCGGCGGCAACGATCGCAGCGAACAGGAAACCGGCGGCATCGGCGTTAATTCCTACCTCTGGCGCGCTTCGCTCGACACGTTGTCGTTCATGCCGCTGGCCTCGGCCGATCCGTTCGGCGGCATCATCATCACCGATTGGTATGCCGACCCGACGACGCCGAACGAGCGCTTCAAGGCGACGGTGTACATTCTCGACACCCGCCTGCGCGCCGACGCGCTCAACGTCTCGATTTTCCGCCAGCAACAAGCCGGCGGCGGCTGGGCCGACGCGACCGTCGACCCGGAAACCGAAATCCAGATCGAGAACGCCATCCTGCAGCGCGCGCGTCAGCTTCGGCTTGCGCAACTGGGCGACTAGACTCAAGCCGGGCTTGCAACGCACAACACGCCCGGCAAAGGGGCGTGAATGACGAGCCGTTACAACCATCGGACCGCAGAAAAGAAATGGCGTGATGCATGGGCCGCGGCCGATGTGCATCGCGCCCTTTCGCCTGAAGAGGCCAAAGACAAAAAGAAAGCCTACGTCCTCGAGATGTTCCCCTATCCGTCGGGGCGCATCCATGTCGGCCATTCGCGCAATTACACCATGGGCGATGTCATCGCCCGCTTCCGCCGCGCCAACGGCTACAACGTCCTGCACCCGATGGGCTGGGACGCGTTCGGCTTGCCTGCGGAAAACGCCGCCATCGAGCGCAACATCCACCCCAAGGGCTGGACCTACGACAACATCGCCGCGATGCGCGAGCAGCTCAAATTGCTGGGCCTTGCCATCGATTGGTCGCGCGAACTCGCGACCTGCGACGCCTCTTACTACAAGCACCAGCAAGCGATGTTCCTGGCCTTTTGGGAAAAGGGCCTCGTCTATCGCAAGAAGCAAAAAGTAAATTGGGATCCCGTCGACAACACCGTGCTCGCCAACGAGCAGGTGGTGGACGGCAAAGGCTGGCGCTCCGGCGCCCCGGTGGAAACGCGCGAGCTGGAACAATGGATGTTCCGCGTCACCGCCTACGCCGACGATCTGCTCGACGCGATCCAGCAGCTCGACAAATGGCCAGACAAAGTGCGGCTGATGCAGTCGAACTGGATCGGCAAAAGCCAAGGCGCGCGCTTCAAGTTCGACATCGTCGGCCATGACGATGCCATCGAGGTGTTCACCACCCGCCCCGACACCTTGTTCGGCGCCAGCTTCGTCGCGCTCGCCCCCGATCATCCGCTGACCAAGAAGGTCGCGACGGAAAACGCCGATGTCGCCGCGTTCATCACCCGCGCCGGCCAACTCGGCACCAGCGAAGCCGACATCGAGAAGGCCGAAAAGTTTGGCGTCGATCTCGGTTTGCGCGTGAAACACCCGTTCGACCCAAGCTGGGAATTGCCGGTTTATGCGGCGAATTTCGTGCTTTCGGCCTACGGCACCGGCGCCTTGTTCGGCTGCCCCGGCCACGACGAACGCGACCACGTGTTCGCGCGCAAATACAATTTGCCGATCATCCCGGTGGTGCGCCCGGCCAATGCGGACGCAAATTTCAGCGTCGCCGAAGCGCCGTTCACCGATGACGGCATCGCCTACAATTCGCGTTTCCTCGATGGGCTAGGCTCACGCGAAGCGATCGCGCGCGCCATCGACGAATTGGTGAAGCGCAGCGCCGGCGAAGGCACCACGCAATATCGCCTGCGCGATTGGGGCGTGTCGCGGCAGCGTTATTGGGGCTGCCCGATCCCGGCGATCCATTGCGAAAGCTGCGGCGTCGTACCGGTGCCGAAGGAAAGCCTGCCGATCGCCCTGCCCGACGACGTCACCTTCGACAAAAACCAACCCGGCAATCCGCTCGATCGTCATCCCACCTGGCGCAACACCTCTTGCCCCAAATGCGGCGGCAAAGGTCTGCGCGAGACCGATACGCTCGACACCTTCGTGGATTCGTCCTGGTATTTCGCCCGCTTCACCGACGCCCACAACGAAGCCGAACCGTTCGACAAAAAGCTCGCCGCCTATTGGCTGCCGGTCGATCAATATGTCGGCGGCGTCGAACACGCTGTGTTGCATTTGCTCTACGCACGCTTCTTCACCCGCGCGATGCGCGATTGCGGCTTCCTCGACGGCGTGCCCAACGGCGAACCGTTCGCGAGCTTGTTCACGCAAGGCATGGTGGTGCACGACACATACAGACGCTTGCGTCGCGTCGTTCCGCTCTCCGACGTTGACGGCCCCCACGACGCAGCGTCCGCGAGTGCCCGGCAGAGCGTCGAAAGGGAAAGCGGGCTTCGTGTGACGCCCGCCATTTTCAACGTCGAAGGGCAAATCGAACCGGTCCTGGCGCACTACGAGATCAAAGACGAATGGCTGCTGCCTGAAGACGTTGAGATCGTGGACGGACAGGCCTTCGAGCGTGATCGGCAGCTCAACGGTCAGCGCATTCCAGTTGAAGCTTGCGGTATCGAGAAGATGTCGAAGTCGAAGAAGAACGTCGTCGATCTCGACGCGTTCGTCACCGAGTTCGGCGCCGATGTCGCGCGTTGGTTCGTGCTCTCCGATTCACCGCCCGAGCGCGATGTGGAATGGACTGCCGGCGGCGTCGAAGGCGCGTGGCGTTTCGTGCAGCGTGTTTGGGCGCTCACCGAAGGCCACGGCCACCCTGCCCCGAAGCCCGGCGATCCCGCGCCCGCCATCGAAGGCGACGCGCACGCTTTGCGCCAACTCGCGCACCGCTCGATCATCCACGTCACCGACGCCATCGAGGGCTTCCGCTTCAACAGCGCCGTCGCGCGCTGCTACGAACTGGTCAACGCCATCACCAAGCTGAAGGGCGAGGACGCGGCCAGCCTCTGTGCGCGCGGCGAGGCGCTGCGCATCCTGGCGCAATTGATCGCCCCGTTCATGCCGCACCTGGCTGAGGAATGCTGGGCCAAGCTGGGCTTCGCGCCCTTCGTGGCCACCGCGCCCTGGCCGGTCGCCGACCCCGCGCTCGCGGCGTCCAACACCGTCACCCTGCCGATCCAGGTCAACGGCAAGCGCCGCGGCGAAATCGTCGTGGACAAGGGCATGCCCGCCAAGGACGTGGAGGCCGCCGCCCTCGCCAACGAGGAGGTGAAACGGTTTTTGGACGGCCAGAGTGTCCGTAAGATCATTGTCGTCCCCGACCGGATCGTGAATATCGTCGCAGGCTGACGTTCTGCCGCGTGGTTCGTTCAGGCCCGGGACGTGTTAGGAGAAGCTATGCGTCTGCTGCTTGCATCTTTTGCTTTGCTGCTCTCGGCCTGCGGCTTCCAGCCCATGTACGCCCCTGTCGGCGGCGGCCCGGCCATCGGCCCGGTGAACATCGCGCAGATCGACGGCAAAGCCGGCCACGTCCTGAAAACCGAGCTCGACCGCATTCTGCAGGTCGAAGCCGGTGACGGCGAACCCGCCCAGCTCGAAATTACCCTGCGCGAGCAGGTCACGCCGCTCGGCATCCGGCTCGACGAATCCGCTTCGCGCGGCGAGTTGCGCCTGGTCGCCAATTACGTGCTGCGGCCGGCCAATAATGGCCGCGAGGTGCGCGGCTCGGTGTCCACCGTCGTGACCTACGACGTCCCCACCGCCGCCTTCGGTGAAATCGCCGCCCAAGACGACGCGCGCGAGCGCGCCGCCGAAACTCTGGCGCAACGCTTCCGCGCCGAGCTGGCGTTGCGCATGGCGCAAGCGCGCGCGAACGCCGGTTGAAAATCTCAGGCGCCGCCGTTCGGCGCTTTCTCGACGCGCCCGATAAAGCGGTTCGCGCGGTTTTGCTGTTCGGACCAAACGAAAGCTTCGTGCACGAAGCCGCCCAGCGCCTCGCCGCTTGGGCGATGGGCCGCTCCGACGATCCCTACGCCATCACCAAAATCGGCGAAGACGAGATGGCGAAAGATAGCGCCCGCCTCGCCGACGCGTTGGCCGCGCAATCCCTGCTTGGCGGGCCCACCATCGTGTGGGCGCGTGTCGACGGCAAACGCGCCGATTCCGCCTTGCTGCACGCGCTCGAAGCCATCGAGAGCAGCGCGCCGAGCGGCTATCTGATCGTCGAGGGCGGGGATCTCTCGCCCAGCGGCGAGCTGGTGAAAGCCTTCAACGCCGCCAAACGCAGCGCCGGCATCGCCTTCTACGAAGAAAGCGAAGCCGACCGCGCCCAATTCGCCCGCGCCCTCGCCAGCGAGCTTGGCCTCGTCTTCGACCGCGATGCGCAGGACGCCTTCCTCGCCGCCCTCCCCGCCGATCGCGGCCTGGCGCGCAAGGAAATCGAGAAGCTCTCTCTATTCGCGCACGAGCTCGGCCGCCCGATCAGCCTCGACGACATCGCCCAATTGATGACCAGCGAAAACGAAAGCGCGCTCGACGCCGCCAGCCTCGCCGCCGTCGCCGGCCGTGTCGCCGACGCGGTGGAATCGCTTGCCCGCATCGATGCGCTCTCCGGCGTCTCGGCGCTGCGCGCGCTCGGCCGCCGCATGCTGCAATTGCGCGACGTGCGCGCGATGATGGACGAAGGCGCAAGCCCCAGCGACGCCGTCGCCAAATTGCGCCCGCCGGTGTTCTGGAAGGAACGCGACGCCGTCGCCGCGCAAGCGCGCTTGTGGAACGCAAAGAAACTGAGCGCCGCCTTCGACGTGCTCTGGAACGCCGAATTGCGCGCCAAAACCGCCGGCGCGCCGCAAGAACTCATCGCCGCCGACGCCTATCGCGGCGTCGCCAAACTGGTGGCGGCGTAAGCGGCTCACGTTTGCGTGACGGCGCTATCGCAGCGACGGCGCCGAAATAAACTGACGCGCGATGCGGGTGGGAGACGTGATGAAGATCGTATCAGCGCTGTCCATTGCGTTCGTGCTGCTGGCCGCGTCCTCCCCTACGCTGGCGCAGAACCGCGACACAAACCGCATCCAATGCCTCGGCCCAACTGGGCGCGGCGGAGATCTGCCGCGCTTGATCTCCGATTGCTCTCGCCTGATCAACGCCGGTGAGCAGACCAGCGCCGGCCATGCGATTCTCTATTATCGCCGCGCCTCGCTCTATATCGCCGCCAACGATCTCAACGCCGCGCTTGCCGATCTCAACGAAGCCATTCGCATCGACCAAACCTTCGCCGCGCCGTTTCGCGCCCGCGCCGGCATCTTCTTCGCCCAAGGCCAACACCAGCGCGCCATCGATGATTATGGCGCGGCGATCGCTTTGGCGCCCACCAACGCCGAGGCCTACGTCAACCGCGGCGCCGCTTATTCCGCCTTGGCCGACAACACCCGCGCTCTGGCCGACTTCGACCAAGCGATCTCGCTCGATGCCGAGAATGACACCGCCTATTTCAACCGCGCCAACGCTTACGCCGCTCTCGGCGATCACCCGCGCGCCATCGCCGACTATGATCAAGTCATCGCGCTGCGCCCACGCTTCGCGCCTGCTTTCAACAATCGCGGCAGCTCCTATTTCGCCACCGGCGACCGGCTCAGCGCCATCAGCGATTTCAACGTCTCGCTGCAGCTCAATCCCGAACATGCCGGCGCGCTCGAAAACCTCGCCAACGCGTGTGGCGGCGCCAGCGACGACGCGCGCGTGTTCGCCGCCTGCGAAGCCACCGACGAAGATCGCGCCCGCATCGAGGCGGAGGCAGAGATCTTGGCCGCCCAGCGCGCGCAAAGCGACGGCGATGCCGGCGCACGCGCGGCAAGCGCGGCGCGCGAGAACCGTGACGTCTCCGAGCGACGCTTTCGCGATGTGCTGGCCAACGGCGCTGTTTGTTCGTTCTGCCCTGAGCTCATCGCTGTCCCGGCCGGCGCCTTTCGTATGGGCTCGTCGCGGCGCGAACCTGGCCACGGTCCCGATGAAGGCCCGGTGCGCCTCGTCCGCGTCTCCAGCTTCGCCATCGGCCGCTTCGAGGTCACACGCGCGCAATATCTCGCCTGCGTCGATTCCGGCGCGTGCACGGCCAGTCCCGACATCGACGGCGCGCGCTATCCGATCTCCAACGTCTCGTGGACGGACGCGCAAGATTACGTGCGCTGGCTCAGCCGCGTCACCGCGCGGCGCTACCGGCTGCTGAGCGAGGCCGAATGGGAATACGCCGCACGCGCGCGCTCACGCAGCGTCTGGAGCTGGGGCCCCGATTCCGCGCTCGGCTGCACATACGCCAATGTCTGGGATCAGAGCGTCGATCCAAACGCCCGCCACGCCTGCAGCGATGGCTTCCCCGGCACAGTCGCCCCCGTCGGCAGCCTGACGGCCAACGCGTTCGGCATTCACGATATGCAGGGCAATGTCTGGGAATGGGTGCAGGATTGCTACGTGCCCGCCTATCCCCAAGTGATGCGCGCCGCACAACGCATGCAAAACCGCGACGGCTCGGTCGACGCCGATCCAGTCGAACTTGCTGTATGCGAGAACCGCGTCGATCGCGGCGGCGCCTGGGACGCCGATCCCGCCGACGTGCGCTCCGCCCAGCGCTCACGCCACACGCCCGGCCTCCGCGCCGCCATCCTCGGCATCCGCATCGCCCGCGACTTTTAGGGCGCTGCCGCGCACCCGTGCCCCAGGTCACATCGCCCCGGCCAGCGCTCCCCTAGGTTCAATTCATCGAAGCGAACCGCTTCGGGGGAGCAAAGCCGATGACCCGCACCGCCACCTTTTCCAGTCTGATCCTCTCGGTCCTGCTGGCCGCGCCGATGGCCTTCGCCAGCCTCGCGCAAGCCGCCAGCTTCGCTGCCTAACCTTCAAACCGAATTTCAGAGAGATCCTCAGATGACCAAGTTGTACGCCCTGATCGCCGCCTGCGCCGTGTTCGCCCCGGTCGCGATGGCCACCCTCTCCCAAGCCGCGCAAATCGTCGCCTAGCTCCCAAAGTCAGCGACACGTGCGGCTCATCGAAGGGCGCGGAGGTCTCCCCCTCCGCGCCCTTCTCTCATTTTGACGGCTACGGCCGATGCGTCAGCACCGGGCGAGCGCGCAAGCGGATCGGCAGGCAAGCGGTGTTGTTGAGCTCGTTGCTTTCGGCAATGCGCGCGCCAGGATCGACCTGCACACAGACGAAATAGTCTCCAGGCGTCATGCCCGTTGGCAACGGCAAGCTGTATTTATCGTACGGGCGCGGCGGCGAACCCAGCATCGCGCGCGGCCCGCGAAACTCGACGCGCCCGCCAGCCGCAATGCTCGCCGTGTTGCTCATGCGCCCGCCGCGCAGCAGCGCATCTTCCGCGAAGCTCGCAGAAAAAGGTGCGAACCGCACCGGCGCCGCGTTGTCCCGCGAGATGATGACATCCGCCATGTAGCCAGCGGAGCCCGCTTCGTTGGTGCCGCGCGCTGGCGCGTCGCCACTATTGATGACGTCGAAATCGAGCAAGATCGGCTGACCGATAATGTACGTGTCACCGCCCAGATAATCGGAGCGGCCGTGGATCTCCGGCGAAAGATCAGGCGCGGCCCACGCGGCGCCGGCGAAAGCGGAAGCAACGAACAGACAGCTCACGAAACGCGCGATCGGCGGCATGGGCATGATCCTTAGCTTGGCGTCCCTCGCCTCAACCCTCCGCCACCGGAGCCGGCCGATCAAGTGCAATCCAATCTATCCCCCACTCCACGCGCACAAATCCCATAGGCCGCAAGGCGCGCGCGCAAATCTATCCGACAGCGCCGCGACGGCCCGATACTGCGCTTCCTATGCGCACCATCGCCCCATCCCTCAACCGAGACGCACTCGCCGCCGCGTCCAGCGAGTTTCATCGCTGGCTCGGCGCGGCGCTGCCGCTCCTGATCGTGGCGTGCGCGTATTGGACGAGTGGCTTCGGATACGCCAACGCGCTGTTGCGCTACGCCGAACGGCAAGTCCGCAAACTCATTTTCGCGCGCGCCGCAGCGCGCTTGGGCCCACGCCGGCCGCGCGCCAAATCACATGCGCGCGCCGCGCCGACCGGCTTTCGCTTCGCTCATGATCACGGCAGCGCGCTGCGCAAACTCACGCGCGGCGCATTGCCAAAATTGCGCAAGCTCAGCGCTGGCGCCCGCATCGCGCGCATCCTCAACGTGCTCGCCAATGCCGATCGCTTTGTTGTGCGGCTGGCAAGACGTTTGCGCCGCATGCGCGCCGACTTGTGCTTGATCGCCGTCGCGCGCGTTCGCTTACACCGCGGCCGCCGGCGTCAGCGCTTTCGCCGACACCTCATAGCGCTCGCCTTTTCCTGAAGCATCCAACGCGCGGCCAAGCCCCGGTTCGCGCGGGATTCCGCGCGCCTTAGCCGCCGCTGCGCAATCTGCGCACCAGATCGTCGAGCTGTTCGAGCGTGCGATAGGAGATTTTCAGTTCCCCTGCTCCGCCCTTGTCGCTGATGGTGACGATCAAGCCCAACGCCTCAGCCAAGCTACGCTCAAGCGCGACCGTGTCGGCATCTTTCGCCGGCGCGCCGGCCGGCGCCACACGCGGTCCGTGCTTTTCGTCCTTCGCCTGCTGCGCCAAGCGTTCCACTTCGCGCACGTTCAAGCCTTCAGCGAGCGCACGTTGCGCCAAGCCGCGTTGGTCCGGCGCGGTCAAGATCGCCCGCGCATGGCCCGACGACAAACGCCCGTCGCGCACCATCTCTTGCAGATCGTCCGGCAACGCCAGCAAGCGCAGCATGTTGGCGATGTGCGGACGCGACTTGCCGACCGCGTCGGCGATTTCTTGTTGCGTGCGATTGAAGCGATCGATCAGAGCTTGAAAGCCTTGCGCCTCTTCAATCGGATTGAGATCCGTGCGCTGCACATTCTCAACGATCGCGATTTCGAGCACTTCGACTTCATCGAGCTCGCGCACCACGGCGGGGATCGAGTGCAAACCCGCACGCTGCGCCGCGCGCCAGCGACGCTCACCGGCGACGATCTCATACCTTCCGCCATCGATCGGCCGCACCAAGATTGGTTGCAGCACGCCGTGCGTGCGGATCGAGTTCGCCAGTTCGCTCAGATCGCTTTCGTCGAAATGTTTGCGCGGTTGGCCCGGATTGCGCTGCACCAACTCGATCGGAATCCCGCGCGGCCCGTGATCGCTCGCAGCGCTCACCGGCGCCGCTTGCGGCGCAGGCGCCGGCGTGTGCGCGACCGGCAGTTCGAATACGTTCGTCACCATCGGCTTCGGTGCCTCCACCTCAACCGGCAACGGCATCGCCGGCGGCGCTTCGGGTGCGCGATTTTCGGTTGGCGGCGGTGTCCAGGCCGGCTGCGCCGGCTTCGGCGGCGGTGTCGACAGGTCAGCCTTCACCGGTTCGCCGAGCAGCGCCGACAAGCCGCGGCCCAGGCCGCGTGGTCTCGGAAAATCGCTCATCTCGTCTGCTCCTGCCCCAAGTCGCGAAACCGATTCGCCCTCGTGCTTAACAAGTTGGTGGGAAATCCTTGCCCACCGGTAAAAATTTCCGGGCCCTTAGGCCGCTTCCGCCCTCGCCCGCTCGCGTTCCAGCAACTCGCGGGCAAGATTGATGTACGCAATCGAACCGGGCGCCTTCTGGTCGTAGATGATCGCCGGCAGGCCGTGCGACGGCGCTTCGCTCACACGCACGTTTCGCGGGATCACCGTCTGATAGACTTTGTCCGGGAAGTAATTGCGCACCTCGGTTGCGACTTGATCGGAGAGCGTGGTGCGCTTGTCGTACATGGTCAGCACGACGCCTTGAATTTCGAGCGTCGCATTCAGATTCTCTTTCACCGCGCGGATCGTCTCGAGCAATTGCGCGAGCCCTTCGAGTGCGAAGAATTCCGTTTGCAATGGCACCAAAACGCCATCCGCTGCTGTCAGCGCATTCACTGTCAAAGCGTTCAAGGACGGCGGGCAATCGATCAAAATGTAATCGATGTTGAGATCGCTCTCGGTGCGGAATTGATCGACCGCGTTGCGCAGGAAAAATTGCGGACGCATCTCGCCCAGCAATTCGCCTTCAACGCCGGACAAACGCGCATCGCCAGGCGTGATGAAAAGATTCGGCACTTTCGTCGGCAGGATCGCCTTCGCCAACGGATGGTGCGCGATCAGCACATCGTACGATGTGACGACGCGATCGGCGGGATGAATGTCGAGGCCGGTCGAGGCATTGCCCTGCGGATCGGTATCGAAGATCAGGACGCGCGAGCCGGCCGCGGCCAAAGCGGTGCCGAGATTGATCGCGGTGGTCGTTTTGCCCACCCCGCCCTTCTGGTTGGCGATCGCCAAAACACGCATGTCCCATCTCCACTTCGGAGGCGACAGGATCAGCGGGCCTTCGTGATGCGAAGCACGCGGCCGCGCGGATCGCTGATGCTCTCCAGCACGTCCACTTGGTACGCCCCACCATTGAGAGCGTCGGTCGCGGCCAGTTCGGCGTCTAGGTCCGCGCCTTTCAGGAACAAGCCCTGGGCACCGCGATCGAGAATCGGCTTCGCATAGCCCATGAGTCGCGGCAAGGGCGCGAGCGCACGTGCGGTAACCACCTCATACCGGCCATCGCCGGCTCCGAAAGCCTCGATGCGGTCATTGAATACCTTAGCCGGTAACCCGATGACTCTAATGGCTTCTTCGAGGAATTTGGCCTTCTTGGTGGTCGATTCCACCAGGTGGACCATGGCGCCCGCCTCGTCGGCCAGCAGGCAAGCCAGGATCAGCCCCGGAAACCCCGCCCCCGCCCCCAGATCGACCCAGCGCCTCGCCTCGGGGGCCAGACGGGCCAATTGGGCGCAATCCAGAGCATGACGGCCCCAATAGAGCTCCAGCTCCTTCGGCCCGACCAGATTCATCCGCTCAGACCACTCGGCCAGCAGCTTTCGATGGGTATCCAGCCTCTGGATTGTTTCGCGTGAAACGCCGAGGTCGCGCTGGAGATCGTCTGGGCCGTAGGAATTCCCAGCTGTCACGGGTGCGGCCCCGCCCCGCCATAGGTCTCGGCCAGATAGCGCGAAATCGCCTTTGGCTCGTCAAGGAAAGCCCGACCGTTCGCCGCCAGCTTGGCCTCGGCCGCCGCCGGCGCCCCCTCCGGAAGCACCAGAACCGGCAAGCTTTGGTGCTCCACCCCCAACAGTGCGATCACCTCTTCGCGCGGTCTGGGAAACGCCACGCGCCGCACTTCGATCAGCTCGCTCCAATGCGGGTTGGCGAACAGCGCCCCCTCCATCATCGCGCACGATGCGCAGAACCACGGCTGGCCGTGATCTTCGAACGGCGCGGAGAGCAGAAACAGGATGTCGCGCTGCATTACGCCCTCTTCTCGCTCTTGGTTTTGTTGGGCCGCTTGACGTGCGCGAGCAAAGCCGTGAGCGCCCCAGGCGTCACCCCTTCGATGCGCGCGGCCTGCCCGAGCGTGACCGGTTTGGCGCGCGCCAATTTCTCACGCACCTCCGCCGACAACCCGCCCACCGCCGCGTAATCGAGCGCGGGATCCAGACGCAAATCCTCGTCGCGCTTGAACGCCTCAACATCGAGCGCCTGGCGCTCGAGATAGCCGGAATAGAGCGCATCGATCTCGAGTTGTTCGCGCGCTTGCGCGCTCAAACCGCCAAGCTCCGGCCACACGCCGCGCAGCTTTTCGAAATCGATCGAAGGATACGCAAGCAGCTGCAACGCATCGCGCCGCTGCCCGTCTTGATTCACGTGCAAGCCTGCGCGCTGCGCCTGGACGGGCGTCAGCACCAGCGATTTCGCCAGCGTGCGCGCCTGTTCGATTTCGCGCATTTTACCGGCAAAAACGCGCGTTCTCTCCGCGCCGACGCAACCCAGCTCAATGCCCTTCGGCGTGAGCCTTTGATCAGCGTTGTCAGCGCGCAGCGAGAGCCGATACTCCGCGCGCGAGGTGAACATGCGATACGGCTCGGTGACGCCGCGCGTCACCAGATCGTCGATCATCACGCCGATATAGCCTTCCGCGCGGGTGACCTCGAACGGCCCTGCTCCACCCGCCGCGCGCGCGGCGTTGAGCCCGGCGATCATGCCTTGCGCGGCCGCTTCCTCGTAGCCGGTCGTGCCGTTGATTTGGCCGGCGAGATACAAGCCGGCGATGCGTTTGGTTTCGAGCGTCGGCAGCAATTCACGCGGGTCGACGTAATCGTATTCGATCGCGTAGGCGTGGCGTTTGATGACGACGTTCTCGAGCCCGGCGATCGAGCGAATGAAGCGCTCCTGCACGTCCTCGGGCAGCGATGTGCTGATGCCGTTCGGATAGATCGTGTCGTCGTCGAGCCCTTCCGGTTCGAGGAAAATCTGGTGCGCGTTCTTCTCGGCAAAGCGCACGACTTTGTCTTCGATCGATGGGCAATAACGCGGCCCGCGCCCGCTGATCGCGCCGGAATAGACGGCGCTCTTGGAGAGGCTCTCTTCGATGATCCGATGCGTTTCCGCGTTGGTGTAGGTGACGCCGCACGGCACCTGCGTGTTGGTGATCGTCTCGGTCAGGAATGAGAACGGGTACGGCTCTTCGTCCCCATGCTGCAGCTCCAGCCCGGCCCAGTCGATGGAGCTCGATTTCAGCCGCGCGGGGGTGCCGGTCTTCAGCCGCCCCATCGCGAAACCCGCGTCGTACAAGCGATCCGAGAGCCCAATCGCCGGCGCTTCGCCGTGACGCCCAGCCGGGGTTCGCTTGTCGCCGATGTGGATGACGCCCTTGAGGAAGGTGCCCGTGGTGAGCACCACGCGGGGGGCGGAGAACTCTCCGCCGTCCTGGGTAACAACCCCCACCACCCGCTCCCCGGGGCGGCGCGAAGCGGCGAACCCGGGGCCCATGCCGACGTCCGCTTCAACCATGGGCCCCGGATCGCCTTCGGCGTCCGGGGAACGGGAGAGGATCAAATCCTCAACCGCCGCAGCAAGGATTGTCAGGTTCGCCTGCCCCGCCAGCGCCGCTTGCATGGCCGCTTTGTAGAGCTTGCGGTCGGACTGCGCCCGGGGCCCCCGAACGGCCGGCCCCTTGGAGCGATTGAGCAGCCGGAACTGGATGCCGGCCGCATCGGCGACCCGGCCCATGACCCCATCCAGCGCGTCGATCTCGCGGACCAGGTGTCCTTTGCCCAGCCCGCCAATGGCCGGGTTGCAGCTCATCTCGCCAATCGTCTCGAGCTTGTGCGTCAGCAGCATCGTGCGGGCACCCAGCCGCGCGGAAGCCGCCGCCGCTTCACAGCCGGCATGCCCACCGCCAATGACGATGACATCGAAAGAGCGCTCAGAACTCATATGCGGGCTTCATATAGGAGGCGCAGGGCGGCGTCACGGCGATGCGCTCAATCTATCCCACGCGCGGCCACGCGGGCGGGCTTTGGCGCGTGCCCTGCGGACGACCTTCAGCGCGTGCGGCGATGCGAAACTCGCTAACGCGCTTTCACCAGTTTCGCGTGAAACGCCGCATAAAACGCGGCTTTTCGCGCGTGGCTCACTTGCCGATGCAAAATCTTGAGAAGATCTCGTCGAGCAGATCTTCGACATCGATGCGCCCGGTCAGGCGGCCAATCGCGGCGGCCGCCAAACGCACATCCTCGGCCGCCAATTCCGGTCCGGCCGACAGCGCCGGTAGCGCCCGCTCCAACGCCGCGCGCGCCTCTTCAACCAAGCGCCGGTGCCGAACCCGCGTCAGCGCCGGCGCCTCCTCGCGGCCAAGCGCATCGGCCACGCGTGAAGCAATCAGAGCCTGCAGTTCGGGGATGCCCTGGCCGGTTTTGGCCGACACGGTGAGCGGGCCGGTGTCGCCGGTGACGTCCGCTTTCGACTTGATCACCAGATCGCCGTCACCGAGTGCCGCGAGCAACGCGGGCACCGTCGCCTTGTCCGCCTCCACAACCCCAATCCGCAGATCCGCCTCCTCGGCCCGCTCCAGCGCCCGGCGGACGCCCTCGGCTTCGATCGCGTCCGCGGCTTCACGCAGGCCTGCGGTGTCAGCGATCCAAACCGGAAACCCCGCCAGCACCAAGCGCACCTCGACGATGTCGCGTGTGGTGCCCGGCAAGTCGCTCACGATCGCCGCCTGGCGCTGTGCGAGCGCGTTCAGCAGGCTCGACTTGCCTGCGTTGGGTGGGCCAATGATGGCGATCCGGTAGCCGTCCCGAACCCGCTCGCCGCGGTGGGCGTCGTCCAGGTGGCGGGCCATGTCGGCGGCCAATGCCTCCAGGATCGGACCCGCCCGCTGCGCCAGCGCGCCAGGCAGGTCCTCGTCGGGAAAATCTATCTCCGCTTCGATCAGGGCAGCCGCCTCGATCAGGCGGGCCCGCCAGCCCTCGTAGAGCCCGCTCAGGGCCCCTCGGCGCTGGCGAAGCGCTTGGCGACGCTGGCCCTCGGTTTCGGCGTCCACGAGGTCCGCAAGCCCTTCGGCCTCGGCCAGGTCGAGTTTGCCGTTCTCGAATGCCCGGCGCGTGAATTCGCCTGGCTCAGCTGGCCGCACGCCCGGCACGGCCAAACACGCCTGCACCATCGCCGCGACCACCGCCGGGCCGCCATGCACATGCAGCTCGGCCACGTCTTCGCCGGTGAAGCTCGCCGGGCCCGGAAACCAGAGCGCCAAGCCATCGTCGAGCGAAAGCCCGCTCTCCGGCGCGCAGAATGCGCGGCGTGCAGCGATGCGCGGCGGCGGCGGCGGGCGATCTGTGAGCGCTTCTAAAGCCGCGCCCGCTTGCGGCCCGGAAAGCCGCAGCACCGCCACGCCAGCGCGTCCGGCGCCGGAGGCCAATGCGACGATCGTGGCCGGTTTCATGTGAAAAACTCTAAGCCCGCGTTAGGGCTTCTCGCTTGTCCCGCGCATCGCCGCGGCGGTACCGCTGGTCATCAATTTGAGGAACGCGTCCTGCGCTTGCGTGCCCACGCTCATCCACGAGTTCACCATCGTATCCGGGCTCAGCATGGAGAGGTTTTTTTCCATGCGCTTGCCCATCTCGGCGACGAGCGCCTCGTTGATCGGCGTGACATCCGGCAGGCCCATGAAGCGGCGCGCTTCCTCGGGCGAGCATTCGACGTTGACGGTGAACTTCATGATTTCTGTCCTCGGGGCTTGGCTGCCCGTCTATAACCCGACGAGGCGCGGGCCAACAGCTAGGAGACAGCGCGATGGGCGAATGGGTTGAGCTCAAGGGGCCGGACGGCGCGTTTCGCGCCTACGTGGCGCGCCCGCAGGCGCCGGCGAAAGCCGCCGTGGTGGCGATCCAGGAGATCTTCGGCGTCAACGCGGTGATGCGCCACAAAGCCGATTGGCTCGCCAGCGAGGGCTTTCTCGCCATCGCGCCGGATCTGTTCTGGCGCATCGAACCTGGCATCGACATCACCGACAAGACGCAAGAGGAATGGTCGAAAGCGTTCGACTACATGAAGCGCTTCAACGTCGATGCCGGCGTGCGCGACATTCAAGCGACCATCGATCACGCGCGCACAATGGGCGCGGAGAAGGTTGGCGCAGTTGGCTATTGCCTGGGCGGCTTGCTTGCGTATCTCAGCGCCGCGCGCACGGATAGCGATGCCTCGGTCGGCTATTACGGCGTCAACATTCCGAACTTCCTCGGCGAGGACGCGGGCATCAAGAAGCCGCTGACCTTGCACATTGCCGGCAAGGATCAGTTCGTGCCGAAGGCCGCGCAGGATGAAATCGCCAAGCGTCTCGGCGGGCATCCGAAGGTGCGGCTCTACGTTTATGCCGAGCAGGATCACGCATTCACGCGCGAAGGCGGCGCGCACTTCGATGCCGACGCCGCCAAGGTCGCGGACGGCCGCACCATCGCTTTCTTCAAGGAGCATCTCTCGTGAAGCATTGGCTTGTTGCATCTTTGCTGGCGCTTACGGCGTGTACGCCGCCGCCTGCGCAAACGCCGGCAGCGCCCGCGTCCACCACCATCGCGCCTGCCGATCTGAGCGCCTTCTTCGACTGCCTGCGCACCAACAGTCAGGCGATCGCCGCCGCGCATCGCGGCGGGCCGTATCCGGGTTACGCGGAGAACTCGATTTTCCTACGAGGACGTGCTGGCTGAGGTGCAGGCGGCGGGTGCGGCCAACCGGGTGATCTTCATCACCTACAGCGACGACGCGGCGGTGCGCGTCCACAATTTGGCGCCACGGCTGATGCTGTCGGTGTCGATCGACGACGAGGGCGATCTCGATGCGCTGGCCGCGCGCGGCATCGATCTAACGCGGGTTCTGGCATGGACGGGCACCGAAGAGCCCAATGCCGCGCTCAACGTCGCCTTGGCCGCGCGCGGCGTTGAAGCGATGTTCGGCACGCTTGGCGGCGGCGGTTCGTGGGATGCGCGCTTCGCCCGCGATCAGCTCGATCAATATGCCGCCTTCTCCGATACCGGCTTGCAGGTGATCGCCACCGATCGCCCGCGCGAAGCGACGCAGAACTTCGACGACAACGACGGCGACGAAGCCAACGCCGCCATGCAGTGCGTCAGGAGCTAGCCATGAAAGCCATCCGCTTCGACGCGCCCGGCGGCGCCGATCAGCTGAAGCTCGTCGAAATGGATGCGCGCGATCCGGGCACCGGCGAGATCCGCGTCAAGCATCACGCCATCGGTGTGAACTTCATCGACACCTATCACCGCAGCGGCCTTTATCCGATGCCGTTGCCGAGCGGCGTTGGCTTGGAAGCGGCGGGCGTCGTGGATGCGATCGGCGAGGGCGTCACGCGCTTCGCGGTCGGCGATCGCGTGGCGTACGTGTCGGGGCCGATCGGCGCTTACGCGCAATCGCATGTCGTGAGAGCGGAGCGCGCGTTTCGCGTGCCTGCGAGCGTGAGCTTTGAGATCGCCGCCGCTTCCGCACTCAAAGGCATGACTGCGCGTTATCTTCTGCGAAAGACGTTTCGCGTGGAACAGGGCCATGTCGTGTTGATCCACGCAGCCGCGGGCGGCGTTGGTCAGATTGCCGTGCAATGGGCCAAGCATCTCGGCGCGGTGGTGATCGCGACGGTTGGCAGCGACGCGAAGGTTGAGATCGCCAAGAAGCTCGGCGCCGATCATGTGATCGTGTCGTCGCGCGAAGACATCGCCAAGCGCGTGCGCGAGATCGAACCGCTCGGCGTGCACGTCGTGTACGATGGCGTCGGGAAAGATACGTGGGACGCATCGCTCGACAGTTTGCGCCGGCTTGGCATGATGGTGAGCTACGGCAATGCATCGGGCGCGGTGCCGGCGATTGCGCCGCTGGTGCTCGCCCGCAAAGGCGCGCTGTTCCTCACTCGGCCGTCGCTTGATGCGTACACGGCGACCACGGCGGAGCTTGATGAAACCGCGGCCGATTTGTTCGAGGTGATTGCGAATGGCGCCGTGAAAATCGCGCCGCCAAAAAGCTACGCTCTGGCCGACGCCGCGCAAGCGCACCGCGATCTGGAATCGCGCGCAACAACCGGCAGCTTGGTGCTGACGCCGTAGCTACTTCACCGCCGCCGCGCGTTGATACGCTGGGCGTTGCCAGAGATTGTCGATGTAGGTTTTCATCGACGCAGGGATCTCGTCGGCGATGCCGGCGAACTTGGCGCCGGTGGCGATGTAGGCGATCGATATGTCGGCTGCGGTGAAGCGATTGGCGGCCACGTAGGGCCGCCCCGCCAAGCGCTCGCCGACGAACTCGAGCCGCTTCAGAATCGCGCTCTTGAGATAGCCGGCGGTCCAGTTTTCCTTCTGATCGGCGGGCGCCATGAAGCGGGTGCCGACGAGGGGATTGCCATAGGCCGCAAGGCCCGCTTCGCCGAACATCAGATACTGCAAATACTCGCCGTAGCCCGCCTCGTTCGGCTTCACCTCGAGATCGGTCGGGCCGTGCTTGGCCATGATGTAGATCATCATCGCGACGGACTCGATCATGGTGACATCGCCGTCCTGCATCACGGGCACGGTGCGCAGCGGATTGAGCGCCTTGAATTCGTCACTCGGCTTCATGAAGGAGGCTTCCGCCGTTTCGTAAGGCACGCCCATTTCCTCGCACAGCCACAACACGCGGAGCGACCGGGCGCCTTGTGAGTGATAAACTTTGAGCATGGCATGAGCCTCCGTTTCGCGGCTCGCTTAGCACTCTCGCGCGACGCCAGCCACCGTTTCCCGGATTGCCCAAAGGGCAAGTCCGGGACCCAGGATCGATGAGCGCAAACAAAAGAGGCGCGACCTGCGCCGCGCCTCTTGCCCAATGGTTCGCGTTCATGGGCCCCGGACTGCGCTGGCGCGCATCCGGGGATCGGTATGAGTTTACGTGTTCATCGACTGGAAGAAGTCTTCGTTGTTCTTCGAGCCGCGCAGCTTATCGAGCAGGAACTCGATCGCGTCCTGGGTGCCCATCGGGGAGAGGATGCGGCGGAGCACGTACATCTTCTGCAGGTGCTCTTTCGGCGTGATCAGTTCGTCCTTTCGCGTGCCGGACTTGAGCACGTCGATGGCCGGGAAGATGCGGCGGTCGGCGACCTTGCGGTCGAGCTGGAGTTCGCTGTTACCGGTGCCCTTGAACTCTTCGAAGATGACTTCGTCCATCCGCGAGCCGGTGTCGATCAGCGCCGTGGCGATGATGGTGAGCGAGCCGCCTTCTTCCAATTTGCGCGCCGCGCCGAAGAAACGCTTCGGACGTTGCAGCGCGTTTGCGTCGACGCCGCCGGTGAGCACTTTGCCGGAAGAGGGCACGACCGTGTTATAGGCGCGGCCCAAGCGGGTGACGCTGTCGAGCAGGATCACCACGTCCTTGCCGCCTTCAGCAAGGCGCTTGGCCTTCTCGATCACCATCTCCGCGACCGCGACGTGGCGTGTCGCCGGCTCGTCGAAGGTGGAGGCGACGACCTCGCCCTTCACCGTGCGCGACATGTCGGTGACTTCCTCAGGGCGTTCGTCGATCAAGAGAACGATTAGGAACACTTCCGGGTGGTTGGCTTCGATCGCCTTGGCGATGTTCTGCAGAATGACGGTTTTACCCGTGCGCGGTTGCGCGACGATCAGCGAGCGTTGGCCTTTGCCGATCGGCGCAACGATGTCGATGATGCGCCCGGTTTTGTCTTTCAGAGTCGGGTCTTCGATTTCCATCTTCAGCCGCTCATTCGGGTAGAGCGGCGTCAGATTGTCGAAGTGGACTTTGTGGCGGACGCGATCGGGATCCTCGAAATTGACGAGGTTCACCTTGGTCAAAGCGAAATAACGCTCGCCGTCCTTCGGCGCGCGAATTTGGCCTTCGACGGTGTCGCCGGTGCGCAGGCCGAATTTCCGGATCTGCGTCGGGCTCACATAGATGTCGTCCGGACCCGGCAGATAGTTCGATTGCGGCGAGCGCAGGAACGCGAAGCCGTCGGAGAGTATTTCGACAACGCCGGCGCCGCCAATCTCAACGCCGCGGTCGGCGGTCGCCTTCAGAATGGCGAACAGCATGTCCTGCGTGCGGAGCGAATTGGCGCCCTCGATCTCAAGCGATTCCGCGAGAGCGAGAATTTCAGAAGGGGGTTTGCGCTTGAGCTCCTGCAGCGTCAGCTGGGTGAGCCCTTCGATGGCTTGTTCTTCGGTCATGATTCATTTTGGTTTGCGGCCGGACCCAACGCGCACTTCGGGCGGGGGCGGGGCCTGTTGGGAAAGAGAAGTCGGCGGAAAGGAGGGATTGGTGCGGCGCCGCCGTCGCGTTGCGCGCCCGCATCGAGGACGGGGTGCGCAGGGACGGAACACCATAGTCCGGCCCGGGCGTCAAGCCATGACGCTCAGGCGCTTAAGGTTCGAGGGTGGCCAGAAGCACCGCGGCGATGGCGACGAGAAACGGAATCTCGCTCATCATCCGCCAGTATTTTTCGCTGTGCGGGCGCTGGCCGGCAGCAAGCTTTCGGCCCGCTGAAGATAGGAAGCCGTGATAGCCGCTCAAGCCTAACACAAGCATAAGCTTGGCCCAGAACCAGTGCGGCACCGCCGCGATCAGGTCCGCCGGTGGACGATCCCAGCCGCCGACGATGTAGGTCGCAAACAGGAAAAGCCCGAACGACCAGGTTACGATCAGAGCCGGGCCCAGGATGATGAGCCGCAAGCTGCGCGCCGCTTTCAGCATCGCCGCTTCAAGCTCGCCGCCCGGGGTGGACGCGGTGATGTAGGCGTAGAAACGCGGCAGCATCAGCAAGCCCGCCACCCAGGCGATCACGCCGATGATGTGCAGGCCGCGCGCCAGATCGTAGCTGATGACGTGTTCCACCGGCGCGTCCTAGCTCGAATGCGGGCAAAGCCCAAATGCTTGGGGGCAAAGCCGGCCCCCGTTCTCCGATTGCAGCTTACCGGGCGCATCGAGCGCGCGCTCGGCCAAATCGGCCAGAGCGGCAATGAAGCGCGGGGCAACGCCCGGAGCAGGGGCGCGGATGTAGAATGGCGCACCGGCCGCGTGCGCGAGTTGAGCGTACTCAATGTCGAGTTCGACCAAGGTTTCGATGTGCTCGGACACGAACGCGATCGGCGAAACGATGATGCCGCGGCCCGACGCGCCCGCTTCTCGCACCTCATGTTCGGTCGAAGGGCCGATCCATTTCATCGGCCCGACGCGCGATTGGTAGCAAATCCGCGTCTCCCAAGCGGCCGGCAGCTTCGCACGCACGGCGGCGACGCTTTGCTCGACTTGCCATTGATACGGATCACCGCGCGCGATCACCGCTTCCGGCAAGCCGTGGGCGGAGAACAACACGCGCGGATTGGCGGGCGAGCCCGCGTCTTTCCAGGCTTGCAGGATCGCCTCGGCATGCGCGTCGGCGAAGCTTGCGCCGGCGGGGTAACAGCAGAGCGTCGATGCTGGCAGTTCGGAATGCTTGCGCCATTCCTTCAGCGACGAACCCGTCGTGGTCGACGAGAATTGCGGATAGAGCGGCAGCAGGATCGCATCGGTTGCGCCCCAATCCTTCGCCGCTTTCGCCGCGTGCTTGGTCAGCGGGCGCCAATAGCGCATCGCCAAGAAGCATTTGAACGTGACGTTCGGCGCGCGTTTGGCGAGCTCAGCTTCGAGCGCATCGGCTTGCTTTTGCGTTTCCGGCACGATCGGAGAACGACCGCCCATCAAAGCGTAATTGGCCTGGGCGGTCTTGTTGCGCGCGCTTGAAATCAGCTGCGCCAACACAAATCGCAGCGGCTGCGGCACGGCGATGATCGCCGGGTCGTGGAACAAATTGAACAAAAATGGCTGCACCGCCTTCAGCGAATCCGGTCCGCCCAGATTGAACAGAATCACCGCGACACGCCGCGACGTCATCGCCCGCAGACCGATGCGATCTTCGCGCGCGGAGGAGGGCGCGGGCGGCTCGACCGGTTCAGCGCTCACCCGCGCCCCTTCACCAGGCGGACCAGTTCGGCCACGTTTTCTGGACTGGCGTCCGGTGTGATGCCGTGGCCGAGATTGAAGATGTGCGGGCCGGTGCGGAACATGTGCAGCGTCTCACGCACCGCTTGCGCCAGCGCTTCGCCGCCAACCACCAAGGTTTGCGGATCGAGATTGCCCTGCAGCGCCATGTTCGCCGGGGTGACGCCACGCGCGAACACGGCTGGCGTTTGCGTGTCGACGCCCAGCGCGTCGATGCCGGTTTCGTTGGCGTACGCCACCATCATCGGCCCCGCGCCGCGCGGAAAGCCGATCACTGGCGCGGTAACGCCGAGCGCCCGCAACCGTGCAACGAGCTTTTTGGTAGGCTCAACGATCAGCCGGCGGAATTGCAGCTCCGGCAGGCCTTCAGACCAGCTTTCGAAGATCTGCACGCAATCGGCGCCGGCGGCGACTTGCTTGGCCAAATGCTGCGCGCTCATTTCAACCAGCACGTCGATCAAGGAATCGACGTCGGCCGGGCGTTCATACGCGGCGCGGCGCGAGCGATCCTTTTCGCCGCCCTGGCCCTGCAGCATGTAAGTCGCCACCGTCCACGGCCCGCCGCAAAAGCCGATCAAGGCCGTTTCCTTCGGCAGGCCGCGCTTGATCCGTTCAACTGCTTCGTACACCGCCGAGAGCCGCTGCAGGGCATGCTCGGGATCGTCGAAGCGCCATTCGTCTTCTTCGATCAGCGGGCGCAGGCGAGGGCCTTCGCCTTCGATGAAGCTCACCGCCCGGCCAAGCGCATCGGGGATCACAAGGATATCCGAGAACAGGATCGCCGCATCGAGAGGGAAGCGACGCAAAGGCTGCATCACCGCTTCGGTCGCCAGCGCCGGGGAATAACAGAAATCGAGGAAGTTCTTCGCCCGCGTTCGAAGCTCCCGGTATTCCGGCAAATACCGACCGGCTTGCCGCATGATCCAGATTGGCGGAGTCTCGAGCCTCTCTCCGGCCAAGACGCGCAGAAGCGCGGGACGCTCTGAAGTTCCGCTCGAAGGTTTCTGGCCTGCCATGCCTCTTCTTCTAAACTTAAATCTAAATGGGTTTTAGGGAGGACTCGTTGTTGTAGGGGCGCTGGTAAAGGGACAAGTTATTTGCTCACAGCTTGTCCCCAGATTTGCTCTCGATGAGCAATGTGACGAAAGCGCTTTACGCAAAAGCACTTGGCTTGGTTTTCCAGGGTTCGTTGATTCCCGAGTCCATGGTTGACCCCACTGTGAGCAAGAGCTGAGGGAATCGCGGATGAGGCGAAGTCAAATCGGGTGTAATCGCCGCTCGCGTCGCTGATCGGGTTCGTTGCCCTCCTGTTTGTCACAACTTGCCCACAGGCGCCCCAAGCCTGATATGAACGGAATTCCATGCGCGACCGGCTTGCGATCTACTTCAACGTTCACCTGGTGTCGGACTCGACCGGGGAGACCCTTGCGGGGGTGATGCGCGCCACCTGCGCCCAGTTCGACCGCATCCTGCCGGTCGAGCATTCCTATTTCCTGGTGCGCTCCAGCCGGCAGCTGGAGCGGGTGATGCGCGAGATCGAATCCGCGCCGGGTGTGGTGATGTTCACGCTCTCCAACATGGAGCACCGCGCCATGCTGGAAGATCGTTGCAAGGAGCTCAACTTTCCCTGCGTCGCGGTGCTCGACCCGGTGCTCGACACCATGTCGCGCTATTTGGGGCAGGAGCTGAACCATCGCGTCGGCGCGGCGCGCACGCTCAACGCGGAATATTTCAAGCGCATCGATGCGCTCGATTTCGCAATGTACCACGACGACGGTCAGCAGGCGATCGAGCTGAAAGGCGCCGATGTGATTTTGGTCGGCGTCAGCCGCACCTCGAAGACGCCGACCAGCGTCTATCTCGCCCATCGCGGCGTGAAGGCGGCCAATGTGCCGATGGTGCCTGGCGCAGAATTGCCGCCGGAATTGTTCGCCGATAAGCGCCCGCTCGTGGTGGGGCTGACGATCTCCGCCGATCGCCTCATTCACATTCGCCGCAACCGCCTCGCGGCGATGAAAGAGACACGGGCAGGGGATTATACGGAAGAGGAATCGGTTCGCCGCGAGGTGATGGACGCGCAACGCCTGTTTGAGCGCCAAGGCTGGCCGACGATCGATGTGTCGCGTCGCTCGATCGAGGAAACAGCCGCCGCCATTCTCAATCTGCTCGCTGCGCACCGCGAACAAGCATGAGCTTGATCCTCGCCTCCGGCAGCGCCATTCGGCGGCAAATGCTTGAGGCTGCGGGCGTGACGTTCGAGGTCGATGTCGCGCGCGTCGACGAAGATGCGGCGAAGATGAGCTTGCGCGCGGACGGCATGAAGCCGCGCGATCAAGCTGACGCGCTGGCGGCGCTGAAAGCATTGTCCGTTTCACAGCGGCGCGATGGCCTGGTGATCGGCGCCGATCAGATGTTGGCGATTGACGGCGATACGTTGGACAAGCCGAAGGATCGCGCCGAGGCGCGCGCGCATTTGCTGCGTATGCGCGGAAAGACGCACGAATTGCTGTGCGCGGCTGTGGTTGCGCGCGGCGGCGAGGTGCTGTGGCGCCATATCGAAACGCCGCGCCTGCGGATGCGCGCGTTCTCGGATGCGTTCTTGGAAGATTATCTCGATCGCGGCGGCGAAAGCTTGTTTGCGTCGGTCGGCGCGTATCAGCTGGAAGGCTTGGGCGCGCATTTGTTTGAGCGCGTGGACGGCGACTATTTCTCCGTGCTCGGCCTCCCGCTGTTGCCCTTGTTGGCGTTTTTGCGTGAGCAGGGGGCGGTGCCTCGATGAGTGCGCCCGCGCGCTATGCGGTGATTGGCGACCCGGTGAGCCACTCGCTTTCACCCCTGATGCACACGAGCTGGATCGCCGATCACGGCCTGAACGCGACTTACGAAGCGCTGCTGTTGCGCAGCGACGATGCGACCAGCGCGATCCGCGCGCTCAGTGGGTTTGCCGGCGCGAACGTCACGGTGCCGCACAAAGAGGCGGCGGCGCGCGCGGCGTCCGGCTATCGCGCCGCGGTCGCCAACACGTTGCGCTGGGAGCGCGACGGCACGATCTCGGCCTTCAACACCGACGGCGATGGCTTCCTCGACGCGCTCAGCGAAGCGCAGTCGGAATGGCGCGCGCATGTGAAGCGGGTGCTCATCCTCGGCGCCGGCGGCGCGGCGCGCGGCATCGCCGAAGCTTTGGCGGGAGAGCGAGAGATTGTCATTGCCAACCGCACAGCCGCGCGCGCCGAGGACTTGGCGGCGGCTTTGCCGAGCGCGCGTGCTTTGAGCTGGGATGCGCTGGCCGAGGGTTTCGCGGGCGCGGATCTCATCGTCAACGCAACCACGCTTGGCATGGGCGGCGGGCCGAGCCCGGCTTGGCCGTTGGCGCAGGCCAAGCCAACCGCGATCGTGGTCGATATTGTCTATCGCCCGTTGGAGACACCATTGCTGAGTGCGGCCCGCACCCGTGGGCTTGTCGCTGTGGATGGATTGGGCATGTTGATCCATCAAGGCGCGCGTGCGTTCGAGATTTGGTTCGGCATCAAACCGGACACTGCGAAGGCCCGTGCGCGTTTGATCGAGGCGCTGGCATGATGATCATCGGTCTCACCGGCTCGATCGGCATGGGCAAATCCACGGTCGCGAAAATGTTCGCGGAGGAGGGCGCGCCCTCGTTCAACTCGGATGATGCCGTGCACGCGCTCTACGCCAAGGGCGGCAAAGCGGTTGCGGCCGTCGAGGCGGAGTTTCACGGCGTCACCCGTGAGGGCGCAATCGATCGCACCTTGCTGGCGCCGCGCGTGCTGGACAATCCGGCGGCGTTCAAGCGGCTGGAGCAGATCGTGCATCCGTTCGTGCGCGAAGCGCAGGTGGATTTCGCCGAGACCGAGCGTGCGAAGGGCGCGCGCTGGGTGGTGTACGATGTGCCGCTGCTGCTGGAGACGCACAACAGCGACCTCTACGACGCCATCGTCGTCGTCTCGGCGCCGGCGCACATTCAGCGCACGCGGGTGTTGGCGCGCCCCGGCATGAGCGTGGAGAAGTTCGAGAGCCTGCTGGCCAAGCAAATGCCGGACGCGGAAAAGCGCGCGCGCGCGGATTTCGTGATCGATACCGGCGGCACGCTGGAGGAAACCCGCGCCCAAGTCCGCGCCGTGCTTGATGCGCTCGGCGAACAGGATTAGCCCCGAAACATGCGGGAAATCGTCTTCGATACGGAAACAACCGGGCTCAATCCGCTGGCCGAGGAATATCCGGACCGGCTGGTCGAGATCGGCTGCGTCGAGCTGTTCGGGCTGGAGCGAACCGGGCGCGAACTGCACCTCTATATCAACCCGGACCGCGATGTGCCGGAAGAGGTGATCCGCGTTCACGGGCTGACGCGGGACTTTCTGTCGAAGCACCCGCGCTTCGCCGATCAGGTTGAGCAATTCCTGGATTTTGTCGGCGATGCGCCGCTAGTGGCGCACAACGCCTCGTTCGACCAAGGCTTCGTCAACGCCGAGCTTCGCCGGCTGAAGCGTCCGCCGCTCGAAAACTTCGTCGACACGATGCCGATCGCGCGCAAGCGCTTTCCGGGCGCCTCGTGTTCGCTCGATGCGCTGGCCAAGCGTTTCCAGCTCGATCGCTACGGTTTCGACCTCGCTTCGCGCAAAGGCGCGGGCGGTCACGGCGCGTTGGTCGATGCGCGCATTCTCGCGGAAGTGTATTTGCAGCTGCGCGGCGGGCGCGAGCAGAGCTTGGTGTTCACCGATGCGCCCGACGTCTCATCCGCGCAGGGCGGTGCGCCGGTGATTTACTTGCCGCGCCCACAACGCCCCGCGCCGTTGCCGTCGCGCGTCAGCGCCGACGAGCAAAACGCGCACGCGTCCTTCATCGAAAAGCTGGGCATCGGCGCGCTGTGGCGGAAGTTCGCCAGCTAGCTCAGAAATTGACCTGCGCACCTTGGCCGTTCTTGCCCTCGCGCTCGCGCAGCTCGGCCCAATAGAGCGGCGTGAAATCGATCGGGTTGATGAGCAGCGGCGGGTATCCGCCTTCGCGGGTGATCTCCGCCAGGATCTGCCGGCTGAACGGGAACAAGAGCCGCGGGCACTCGATCCAAAGCAGCGGCTCCACGTCCGGCTGCTGCACGTTCATGAACTGGAACAATCCCGAATAGGTGAGATCGACGGAAAACATCGCTTCGTCGTCGCGCTTGGCGTGCACGCTGATGTGCAAATCGACCTCGAACGCGTCGTTGGTGTCGCCAATCGGGCGAGATTTCACCTCGACGCCCATATCGATCAGCGGCTGGGTGTCATAGGCGCGAGTGGCCGCTGCGGCAGCCGGGTTGCGGAATGACAGTTCCTTCACGTACTGCGCGATCACACGCAGGTGAGGGGAATCCGCTGGAGGCGCCCCATCGGGCGTCGATTGCATGCTCATAAGGCAGCTCTTGGCTTGATTTGAGTGAGGGTAGGGCGGGCTATCACGCACCCGCAGGCGCCGCAATCTGCCAAGCTGGCGAAACCCCCGGCTTGGCACTATGTTAACCCGACGCGCCCTCCCTGGCGCAGCAGGAGCATTTCGTTGGACCAGAGCTTCATCGAAATCGCCGTTTTGGCGTTCATTGCCGCGTTCGTGCTGTTTCGTCTGTACACGACGCTTGGCAAACGCACCGGCGCGGAGCGTCCGGCTGAGCCGCGTCCGCAACCGGCGCAAGGCGAATTGCCGCGCGATGATGTTGGCGTTGCGCCGAACACCGCGCCCGCGCCAGGCGGCCCCGCTGGCCAAGGCTTGATGGCGATCGTGCGCGCCGATCCCAGCTTCGACGTCGAGCAATTCACCAACGGCGCCAAGGGCGCATACGAACTGATCATCGGTGCGTTCGCCAAAGGCGATCGCGATGCGCTGCGTCCGCTCCTGACGCCGCGCGTGTTTGAATCCTACGTCACCGCCATCAGCGCCCGCGAAGCCAAGGGCGAAGCCGGCCCGGAGCTGGTGCGGCTGAAGAGCGGCGAAATCGTCGACGCTGATCTGAATGGAACCGTTGCGCGGGTGACGGTGAAGTTTGAAGCCGAACTCGCGGAAGGCGCACACGGCGTGCGCGACGCGCGCGAGAAGTGGACGTTCGAGCGCGATGTGCGCGCGTCCGATCCGAACTGGCGGCTGGCGCGCGTCACCGCGGCGTGAGCCGGAAGAAACGCGACCTCTCGGAAGAAGAGCATTCGCTGTGGCGCCGCGTCGCCGCGACGGTGAATCCGCGCCGGCCGGAGAAAGCGAAGGCGCCGGTTGTCGCCACATCTGAGCGACGCGCCTCGGCGCCGAAGCGCGAACCGGTCAAATCAAGTCCTGCGCGGGTTGCTCCGAAAGCGTCGCACACGCCGCCGGCCGATCGCGGCGGCGAAAAGCGCGTGCGGCGCGGCAAGCTCGAGATCGATGCATCGCTCGATCTGCACGGCCACACACAGGAAACTGGCCGCAGCGCCGTCTTGCGCTTTATCCAAGCCGCGCACGCGCGTGGCGATCGAACCATTATCGTGATCACCGGCGCAGGGCGCGCGGGGCAGGGCGTCTTGAAGCAGCGTTTGCCGGATTGGCTTGCGGAGGTGCGCCCGCTGATTGCCGGCTTCGCACAAGCGCATCGCCAGCACGGCGGCGCGGGTGCGTTTTATGTGTTTCTGAAGCGCCGAAGCTAGCGCCCAAACGAAAACGGCCGGCGCTCCGTAGAACACCGGCCGTCTCGACAACCCCGAGGGGCTATTTCATGTGCGTCGTGTGCGCGGCTTAGCGGCCGCCCATCACTTGCGCCTTCATCACCGCCGATTGGCGGAAGGCGAGCTTCTTCGACGCTTTGATCTTCACCGGCTCACCGGTTTGCGGGTTGCGGCCCATGCGCGCCTTGCGGGCGCGAACCATGACCATGCCGATGTCGCCGATCTTCACCTTCGCGCCCTTGAGCACGTAGGCCTTCACGACGTCGGTGTAGCCCTCAACCAACATTTTCGCTTCGGACTTCTTGACGCCGAGATGATCGGCGACGGATTGCAACAGCGCACTGGCTGTCACGGCCTTACCGGCGACGGCAGTCACCTTCACCGGCTTTGCGACCGGGGCGGCGGCCTTCGCCTTTTTCGCCGGGGCCTTCTTTGCTTTCTTCGCTGCTTTACGAGCCATTGTTGTGTTCCTTCCTCAAAGGTTGTCTTGGGGTTTCGTTCAACGCACCGACGAAAATCGCTTGCCTCTGTTGGGCGCATCTCTTCGCCGACGCACTGAAAATGCCCGCAATTTCTTGAGACAAAGTTTCAATCGCGCGTGCGTTTCGGCGAGAAAGCCGCGTTTTTCGCGGGTTTTCGCGCGGTCAGCGACTTGGAGACCGCGCCGGACGAATCAGCGATTTTGATGTAGAAGGGCGATGTGGGCTTTGATTGGCGTTCTGCGGCGCGGCTTCGGATGGATTCCGGCTTTGGCCACTTACCTACGACGCGCCACTTCAGGGGGCTTCGCCGTCCGCTTTGGCTCGTCGGCGCTGGCGTCCACGAAAACCCGCGCTTTCAGAAGCATTTTTGGCGGGTCTGGGGCCACCTCGACGTGATTCCTGACGACGACGTTCCGATTTGGAGACAGACGTGGGAGCCGCAGGAACGAATTTCCAAAATGCCTGAATTGTGCTTCGCGGATGCGATCGAGCTGATGCGCACTTTGCGCGAACGCGGTGAGCTCTTCTTCGTGACCAACCAAGCCGTACGCCGAGACGATCCGGATTTGCCTTGGGACTTTGCCGCGATGCGCGCCCGCGGCGCGCGGCTCGCGCCTGCGTATGATGCCGACACGGATCGTCCGTTCTTCGGCCACAAATGAGCGTTGCGTCAGCGCGCGGCTTTCTCATCGTGACCGGAAACGCCTTTGCGGTTTTCCAGTGCGGCGGCGACATCGGCGGGGGAAACGCCACACGCTTGCAGCGTCGCCATCAAATGAAACAGCACATCGGCAGCTTCGTGCGCGAGGCCAGTTTTGTCACCGCTGACGGCGGCGATCGCCGCTTCGACGGCTTCTTCGCCCAGCTTCTTCGCGCATTTCTGCGGTCCGCCCGCGAGCAGGGATGCGGTGTAGCTCGTCGCTGGATCCGCGCTTGCGCGCGACGCGATGGTCGCGGTGAGCGTATCGATAGCTTGGCCGAGTGTTGTCATGATGTCCTCACGGGCGCGCCGGCGGCGCGCAGCGCGTCGCGCGCCTCCGCCAAAGTGTGTGTGCCGAAGTGAAAGATGGATGCGGCGAGCGCGGCGGATGCGCCGCCGTCGCGGATCGCCGCAACGAGGTCGTCGAGTTTTCCAGCGCCGCCCGATGCGATCAGCGGCACTCGTACACGCGCGGAAATCGCTTGCAGCAAGGCAATGTCGTAGCCGGTCTTGGCGCCGTCTCGGTCCATCGAGGTAACGAGCAATTCGCCGGCGCCACGGTCAGCGGCTTCGGCGGCGAAGGCGATGGCGTCCTTGCCGGTTGGCGTGCGGCCGCCGTGCGTGAACACCTCCCAGCGCTCGGGGCCGACCTGCTTGGCGTCAATGGCGACGACGATGCACTGCGCGCCGAATTTGCGCGAGGCTTCGTCGATCAAGCCGGGATGGGTGACGGCGGCAGTGTTGATCGCGGCTTTGTCGGCGCCGGCGAGGAGGAGGGCGCGGACATCTTCGACACTTCGCACGCCGCCGCCGACGGTCAGCGGCGTAAAGCATCGTTCGGCGGTGCGGCGCACGGCGTCGAGCAGGGTGCCGCGGCCCTCGTGGCTGGCGGAAATATCAAGAAAGCAAATCTCGTCGGCGCCCTGTGCATCGTAGAAGGCGGCAAGCTCGGCGGGATCGCCGGCGTCGCGGAGGTTGACGAAGTTCACGCCTTTCACGACGCGCCCGTCTTTCACGTCGAGGCACGGAATGATGCGCGCGGCGAGCATCAGTCGCGCGCGGCGGCGAGCGCCGCGTTGGCTTCGATGTCGCCATCGTAGAGTGCGCGGCCGAGGATGCAGCCGTGGATGGCGCGGCCGGGCCGGGCTTTCAGTGCGGCGATGTCGGCAACGGATTTGACGCCGCCGGACGCGATCACCGGAATGGCGACTGCGTCAGCGATGCGCCCTGTTAGCTCGACATTGACACCGGTTTTCAGACCGTCGCGGGAAATATCGGTGACGATGAGCGCCGCGGCGCCCGCGCCCTCGACGCGGCGGGCCATGTCGGCGGCGTCGAGTTCGGTTTGCTCGGCCCAACCGGCCACGGCGACCTTGCCGTCGCGTGTGTCGAGCGCGACAGCGATCTGTTGCGGAAACTCACGCGCGGCGTGGCGAACGAGCGCGGGATCGCGGACGGCGGCGGTGCCGAGGATGACGCGCGAGGCGCCTGCGTTGAGCCAGAAGGTGACGCTCTCCATCGAGCGCACGCCGCCGCCGATCTGAACGGGAATGTGCAGCCTGTCCAAAATACCGATCACCGCGCCGGCGTTCTTGGGTTCGCCAGCGAAGGCGCCGTCGAGATCGACCACGTGCAACCACTCGAAGCCGGCGGTTTGAAACAATGTCGCCTGCGCGACAGGGTCTTCATTGAAGATGGTCGCGTCTTCCATGCGGCCTTCGGCGAGGCGCACGCAGCGACCGTCTTTGAGATCGATGGCGGGGTAGAGGAGCATCAGGGAGACCACGCGATGAAGCGGGCAAGCAGGTCAAGCCCCGCCTGTTGGCTTTTCTCTGGGTGAAACTGCACGCCGACGATGTTGTCGCGCGCAACAGCTGAGGCGAATGTCTCGCCGTACTCGGTTGCAGCCGCGCGGGCGGCGGCGGGCGGCTCGAGGATGTAGGAGTGTGCGAAATAGCAATGGCGGGCAGGCGCGAGGCCGTCGAGCACCGGGTGCGCGCTCGTCGGCGCAACCTCGTTCCAACCCATGTGCGGACGGCGGTTCGCGGCGCCCACGTCGAGCGCGCGGCAAGTACCGCCAATCCAGCCGAGACCTTTGTGCTCGCCGTGCTCAAGGCCGATTTCGGCCAACAATTGCATGCCGACGCAGATGCCGAGGAATGGCGCGCCGTGTTGGAGCACGCGCTGCTCAAGCGCCTCGATCAGCCCATCGCGCAACCGCAAGCCCGCCATGCAATCGTCAAACGCGCCCTGGCCGGGCAGCACGATGCGCTCAGCGCGGGCGACCTCAGCGGGATCGCTGGTGACGATCACCGTGGCGCCCGCCTGCATCAGCGCGCGTTCGGCGGAGCGGATGTTGCCGGCGCCGTAATCGATGAGGGCGATCTGCGCCATCGCGCGCCTAGAGCGATCCCTTGGTGGAGGCGAGCTTGATGCGTGGATCAGGCTCAACCGCCGCGCGCGTCGCCCGCGCCAAGGCCTTGAAGCAGCTTTCAATGATGTGGTGGGTGTTTTCGCCGTACAAATTTTCGACGTGAACGCAGGCGCCGGAATTCATGGCGAAGGCCTGGAACCATTCCTTGAACAGCTCGGTGTCCATCTCGCCAAGCTTCGGGCGGGGCAGGGCGACGCGCCAAATCAGGTACGGACGGTTGGAAAAATCGACGGCCGCGCGCGACATCGCTTCGTCCATCGGAATGTAAGCATGACCAAAACGGCGCACGCCGGCAAAGTCTCCTAACGCTTCCTTGATCGCTTGGCCGATGCAGATGCCGACGTCTTCGACGGTGTGGTGCATGTCGACGTGTAGATCGCCTTTGGCTTCGACCTTGAGATCGATGGCCGAATGCTTGGAGAAGCTCTCAAGCATATGATCGAAAAAGCCGATGCCGGTGCTGATTTGCGACTTGCCGGCGCCATCGAGATCAATCTCGACGACGATGCTGGTTTCCTTGGTTGCGCGTTCGACGCGGCCCTTGCGCACTCTTGCCTCCAGCAACTTTCCGCTAATCTGCTTGAACAAAGTATTGAGCGCACGTGCGCCAAGCATTTGCAAGCAATACGCAGCGGCTTTTAGTCCATGCTAACCAATAACGGCAAGGCTCTCGTCTCGCGCGAATACCATGCGCGCGAGAGGAGGACCGATGACCAACGCCGCGCACGCACGCCGCCCGATCGGGTTGGCGACGCGCGCCGTCGCGTTCACGATCGGCCTTGTGACATTGGTTGCCTTGGTGGCGACCGCATCGGTGTGGTTCGGCGCCGAGCAGGAGCGCACCCGCCACCAGCGCGATCTGGCGCAACGCTCGTCGCACACCTGGGCCGACTCGATGAAGCTGGTGATGACTGGCGAAGATCCCGCCGGCATCGACGCGATCGAGCCTGAAATCCACGAATGGCTCGGCCGCCGCAATGATATCCGCCTGGTCAGCGCCATGGACGTGAGCGGGCGCGTCCTGGGGCAGGGCGCGCGCGATCAGGCCGATCTCGCCATCGGCGCCGAGCTGATGCGGGAAACCCTGAGCAGCGGCCAGGCTGTCGTGCGGCCGGTGCGGAACGATGGATCGTTGGCGGTGTCGCTGCCGATTATCGACGACGGCCGCTTGCTGGGCGCTACGGTCATCTTCTGGACGCGCGATTCGTATCGCTTCAGCGTGCTGTTGGCGCTTGCGCCGTTCTTCTTGTTTCTGGGTGCGCTGCTGCTCGTGGCGATTCCAGTGGCGATCGGCATGGTGCGCCGCTCGATTGCGCCGCTCGACACCTTGACGTCGTTTGCCGAACGGATCGCCGCAAGCGGCAACGTCACGCCGATCGAGCTCAAGACCGGCGACGAATTCGAGACGCTGGCGAACGCCTTCAATCACATGATTGCCAAGCTCGACGCCTCATTGCGGCACATCCAGCAAGTGGCGTTCGTCGATCCGGTGACGCAGCTGCCGAACCAGGATCGGTTCCAGCGCGATGTCGATTCATTCATTTTGCAGGCCAAGGAATCCGAGGACGCCGGCGCGGTGCTGCTGATTGAGTTTCAACGCCTACCGAAGCTGCTGCAAACGCTCGATCCGGACGCCGCGCGCGATCTGGTGCGTCTGGTGGCCGATCGTTTCACCTCGGCTGTGCGCACCGTCGATCGGCTGGTGCGGATGAAGCCTGCGGCCGAAGGCGCGATTGCCGCGCGCGTGGGTGGCCATGATTTCGCAGTGTTCGCGCCGGGCATCGGTTCACCTGCCGAAGCCGCGCGTTTGGCGCAACACTTGAACGCGGCGCTCAATCAGCCGTTCGAATGGCGCGGCCACAAACTCTCGCTTGCCGCCCATTGCGGCGTGGCGCTCGCGCCGCGCGATGGACGCGACGCCGACAGCGTGATCCGTCACGCGCGCATGGCCCTGGGCGCAGCGCACGCAGCCCCGGCGCGCCTCAAGGTGTTCACCCAATCGCTGGACCGCGAAGCGTCGGCCCGGCTGATGCTGGAAAAGGAGATGCGCGGCGCGCTCGATCGCAACGAGTTCCGCGCGTATTTCCAACCGAAGATCAATCTCGCCACCGGCCGCATCGAAGCCTGCGAGGCGCTGGCGCGTTGGGTACGCCCGGATCGCACCATCGTCAGCCCGGGGCGTTTCATCCCGGTGGCGGAAGAGAGCGGTCTGATTGGGCCGTTGTCGGATGCGATCATGCGTGAAGCGTGCTGGAAAGCGGCGTCATGGGCGCGCGCCGGAACGCCGGCAAAGGTGGCCGTGAACGTCTCGGCGCTGCAGTTCCGCAGCGAGAAGTTCGCCGATCACGTGCTGCAGATCGTCAGCCATGCCGGCTTGTGCCCGCGCCAGTTGGAACTGGAGATCACCGAGTCGGTGGTGATGGAGGACCCCGAGCGCGCGCTGCGCTTGATTAAGCCGCTGCGCGACGCGGGCGTGCGTTTGGCGATCGACGATTTCGGCTGTGGCCATTCGAGCCTCGCGGCGCTGTCGAAGCTGCCGTTCGACGTGATCAAGATCGATCAGCAATTCGTGCGCGCGCTTGAGCGCAACGACATTCAAGCGGTTGCGATCGTCGAGATGATTTTGGCGCTGGCCAACACGCTCGACCTTGAGGTCGTGGCCGAGGGCGTGGAGCGGCGCGAGCAGGCCGAGTTCATGGCCGCGCGCGGATGCCATTGGATTCAAGGCTTCCTCTATGGCGCTGCGGTTTCGGCGCCGGAATTCTCGGAAATGCTGCGCCGCCAGGCCGGCGAAGAGATCATCGACGACGCCACCGCCGCTTGATCCGGTCCGTCGCCGCAATCCGATAGAATCCGCCGCAAAATTGTGCATTGTCGGCGCCACGGTGTGGCGGCGGAGAACGACCCATGGCGGACCGAACTGAGTTGGAAGCGGCGGCGGCGGCAGGCGTGATCAGCGCCGACCAAGCGGCGGCGCTCGACGCGTTTATGGCAAACCGCAAATCCGGTGCGCCGGCGCCGAGCGGGGAGGAGGATCTCCGCTTCATCCGCAATTTCCACGATGTGTTCCTGGCGATCGGCATTGCCTTGCTGGCAGGTGGGCTTGCTGTTGGTGACGCCGTTTTCGCGCAGGGCGCAGAGACGCCGCAGGAAGGCGCCATCCGCGTTGGCATCGGCGCGCTGGTGGCGGCACTGCTGATGTGGGGCTTGGGCGAAGTGTTCGCGCGGCGCCGGCGCTTGTTCTTGCCGGCAATCGCCATCGTTCTCTCGATGACGCTGTTTATGGTTGTCGCGGTGGCGACGCTCTATGCGGGTGTGCTGTTCAACGAGGGCATGCAATTTCAAGAGGTCGAGAACATGCCTCCGGAATTGCGCACGGCCGCGCTGATCGCTATGGCGTTCGCTTGGATCACGCCAGCGGCGTTCTACGCGCGCTTCCGCTTGCCGTTCTCGCTCGGGCTCACCGGAGCAGGGATCGCGGCTTTCATCATCGTCGCGCTCATGGTCACCGATTTGCAGGGCACGTTGTCGATGTTGCCGGCGCTCTATCTGGTGCTGGGTTTGTTGCTGTTCGCGGCTGGCGTCGCCTTCGATGCGCGCGACCCGATGCGCCAATCGCGCTTCTCCGACAACGGCTTTTGGCTGCACTTCGCCGCCGCGCCGATGATCTTGAACGGCGCGTTTGGTCTGGTGGGGCAATTGTTTTCGCCTGAGGCCCCGATGGGCGGGTCAGCCGGTTTGATCGTGGCGGCCGGTTCTTCGGATGGAAGCGCTTCGATTCAGGCCGCGGCGACGCTCGCCATCGTGATCGCGCTGGGGCTGATCTCGCTGCTGATCAATCGGCGCGTGCTGATCGTCTCGGCGCTGCTGACGACCGGCGTGGCGATTGGCGTGCTGTTGAACGAGATCGGCCTTGGCGCGGGGGCGCTGGCGGCGTCGACCTTGATCACGCTTGGCGCGTTTGTGCTGATCCTGGGCGCGGGCTGGCACGTGGTGCGGCGCGCGCTGCTGGGCTGGGTCAAGCCAGACGGCATGTGGGCGCGGATTTTCCCGCCCGAGGGCGCGCCTATACGCTGAGGCCTTTCGAGAGCGCCAAACCGCGCAGGTTCACATCGGGGCGCGGGCCCATATGTGCGATCACTTCGGCGGCTGCGAGCGATGCGAGCACGCCGCACTCGGCGAGCGTGCGCTCGCGCGAGAGGCCGAACAGAAAACCTGCCGCGTATTGGTCGCCGGCGCCGGTGGTGTCGACCACCTTGGCGACCGGCTCTGCCGTGACTTCAATGGTCTCATTCCCGGCGACGATGATCGAGCCTTTTTCCGAGCGCGTGATCGCGGTGATCGGGCAATGCGCGCGGGCCGCTTCGATGGCGGCGTTGAGGTCTTCCGTTTCGTAGAGGCGCAGGATCTCGCGCTCATTGGCAAACAGAATGTCGACGTGCCCGTCGACCAGATGCAGGAAGCTCTGATGGTGGCGATCAACGCAGAACAGATCGGACAAGGTGAGCGACACTTTGCGTGCGGCGCCTTTGGCGATCTCGGCAGCGTGAACGAAGGCCATTTTCGCCGCTTCGCGGTCGAACAGATAGCCTTCCAGGAACAGCACGCTTGAGTCGCGCACCATGGCATCGTCGACATCGACCACGCTCAATAGCGACGACGCGCCGAGAAAGGTGTTCATCGAGCGATGCCCGTCCGGCGTGACTGCGATCAGCGAGCGTGCGGTGCCGGGCGGGGTGGAATAGGGGGCGGTGTTGAAGGTGACGCCGGACGCGACGAATTCGCGGCGATAGCGCGCGCCGAGGTCGTCGTCGGCGACCTTGCCCATGTAGGCGGCCTTGCCGCCAAAGCTGGCGACGCCGGTCATGGTGTTGGCGGCGGAGCCGCCGGGCGCGACGATTGGATCGGTGAATTGCGCGGTCAGATGATCGGCGCGGGCCTCCTCGATCAAAGTCATCGAATCCTTTTCGATGCCTTCGTTGACCAGGAACGCGTCCGGGACGGCGTGGATGATGTCGATGATGGCGTTGCCGATGCCGGCCACGTCGAAGCGCGCTGAACTCATTCCATCAATCCTGTAAGGGAAGGCGGCGTTAAAGCGTGGGCCGGCGGCGCTGTCCAGCATTGCGGGTGCGGCCAATGGGCGGCAATGTTCCGGCCATGCGATTCTCAAGCTTGATTTTGGCCGCCGCCTTGCTCGCCGCCTGCGCCACGCCTGCGCCCACGGCGCCGGGCTCAACCACGCCGCAGGCGACCACGCCAACGCCGTCTCCGTCGCGTGTGGCGGCGCTGCTGGGGCAGGCGGGCCGCGCCGATGCGCCGACGCAGCAAGCCGTCGAAGCGCTGCTGGGCCAGCCTGACCTTGCCCGCCAGGATGGCGCGGGCGCGGCTTTAACCTACCGCTTCGAGCAATGCGCCTTGTTGCTGCTGTTCACCGCTGATGGCCGCAACGCCATGCGGCTGGCGCAAGCGCATCCGAGCGCCCGGCGTTCCGGCGCCGAGGCGCCTAGTCTTGCACAATGCGCCGCCGAGGCGGACGTGCGGGGCTCTTGATCGCCGGCGCCGGCAGCTTGGTCTTGTCGCGATAGAGGCAAATGTCGGCGATCACGCAGCGCGGGCACTCGGGTTTACGCGCCAGGCACGTGTAGCGCCCGTGCAAGATCAGCCAATGATGCGCGCCGTGCAGATATTTCGCGGGCGTGATTTTCATCAACCCACCTTCGACAGCATCCGGATTTTTGCCGGGCGCAAGGCCGGTTCGGTTGGAGACGCGGAACACGTGTGTGTCGACAGCGATGGTATGTTCGCCGAAGGCTTCGGAGAGCACGACATTCGCGGTCTTGCGGCCAACGCCCGGCAGGGCTTGCAGCGCCGCGCGATCGTGCGGCACGGCGCTGCCGTGCTGTTCGATCAGCGCCTGCGAGAGCGCGACGACGTTCTTGGCTTTGTTGCGCCACAGGCCGATGGTTTGGATGTGCTTGCCAACCGTCTCTTCGCCCAGCGCCAGCATTTTCTCCGGCGTATCGGCGATTGCGAACAGCGCTTTGGTGGCGCGGTTGACTCCTTTGTCCGTCGCCTGCGCTGAGAGCACCACAGCCACCAGCAGCGTGAACGGATTGACGTAATCCAGCTCCGTTTTCGGATCGGGACGCGAATGGGCGAGCTTCGCATAGAGCGTCTCGGCCTGATCCTTGGTGAGCTTGCGAGGGCGGGTCAAAGTGCGGCTGTCTCTTGGCGCGGCGAGCGGAGCGGCTAGTCTAGCCGGCATGGTCCCCCGCTGGGAACGCATTGCCGGCCCGCCAGCACTGGAGCAGGGCGCGTTGTTCATGGACGCGGTGCTGCGTCCAAACCGAAGCCTTAGCCTGCCGGCGTTCAAATTGATGCTGATTGTGGTGATCGTGATCAATGCAGGTGTCGCGGCTGCCTTCATCGCGCAAGGCGCGCTGCCGGTGGCGGGTTTCTTGGGGCTCGACGTGTTGGCGTTGTGGATCGCGTTTCGCGCCAATTACGCGTCCGGCCGCGCCGAGGAGCGGCTGCGCGTTGGCGCTGGGCAGGTGCATCTTGAGCGGCGCGATCCGCGCGGCGCGAGCACGCATTGGGTGCTCAATCCGGTTTGGGCGCGCGTGTCGCACGACGATCGCGGCGTGCTGATCCAATCGGGAGGAGGGGCGCTGCGCGTCGCGGCGTTTCTGTCACCGGACGAGCGGGCGGCGTTCGCGGAAGCGGTGTCGGCGGCGTTGTGGCGCGCTAAGCGCGGCTATTGAAGGCCCAGCACGTCGCGCATGGTGTAAAGGCCCGGCGCTTTGCCAGACACCCAGCGCGCCGCGGCGAGTGCGCCATCGGCGAACACAGCGCGATCGAGCGCGTTGTGTGAAAGCGTCAGCACTTCACGCTCTGCCAGGAAGCTCACATCGTGGCGGCCGACGACGCCGCCGCCGCGCACGACGGCAAAGCCAATACCGCCCTCAGGACGCGCGCCGGTGATGCCGTCGCGCGGCGCCAAGCGCGCATCGTCGAGTTTCACGCCGCGTCCACCCGCCGCCGCGTGGCCCAGCATCAAGGCTGTGCCCGACGGCGCGTCGACCTTGCGGCGGTGATGCGCCTCGACGATCTCGATATCCCATTCCGGACCGAGCTTCGCGGCGGCTTGCTGCACCAGGCCCGCGAGCAAATTGACGCCGAGGCTGAAATTTCCGGAACGCACGATGGCGATGCGCTGGGCGATCTCGGCGATGCGCGCTTCTTCGTCGGCGTTCAGGCCGGTGGTGCCGACGATCGCGGCGCGCGCTGGCGTGACGGAGAGGGCGGCCAACGTGGCGGCGGGCGTGGTGAAATCGATCCACACGTCCGCGGCGATGGCCGCGGGATCGGTGCTGACTGCTACGCCCAGCGGGCCATGGCCGGCGAGCGCGCCGAGGTCGTGGCCGATGACGGGCGAACCGGCGCGTTCGGTGCCGCCGGCGATGCGTGCGTCACTCTGCAACGCAGCGCCGATCAAAGCGCGTCCCATGCGCCCGGCAGCGCCGGCAATGGCGATAGAAATGCTCATGGCGCCGTTTTGAGCCGCGCCGCCCTGGCTTGCAAGGCTAGCGGGCGGGGGGCTCTTCGTTGGCTTCGAAGAAGCGCTTCACGGTGTCGAAGAAGCCCTGCGTTTGCGGGTGCGCCTCGGCGCTGCAATCCTTGGCGAATTCTTCCAGCAGCTTCTTTTGCTTGGCGCTGAGGTTCACCGGCGTTTCCACCAACAGCTCGACGTGCAAATCGCCGCGCTCGCGTGAGCGCAATTGCGTCATGCCCTTGCCTTTGATGCGGAAGCGCCGCCCGGTCTGCGCGCCGGCGGGAATGGTGATCTTGGCGCGATCGCCATCGATGGTAGGAATTTCCATTTCACCGCCGAGTGCAGCTTTGCACATCGGCGCGGGTGCGCGGCAATAGAGATCGCCGCCGTCGCGCTCGAACAGCGTGTGCGGCTTCACCGAGAGGAAGAGATAGAGATCGCCGGGCGGGCCGCCACGCGGACCGGCATCGCCTTCGCCAGCAAGCCGGATGCGCGTGCCATCCTCGACGCCGACGGGGATCTTCACCGCCAGCTTGCGTTCCTTCTGCGTGAGGCCGCGTCCGCCGCAGCTCTTGCAGGGATTTTTGATCATCTGGCCGCGGCCATGGCAGCTGGGGCAGGTGCGCACGACACGGAACATGCCTTGATTGGCGCGCACTTGGCCGGCGCCTTGGCAGGTGCGGCACGTTTCAAGCGGTGCGTTGGCTTCCGAGCCCGAACCGCCGCAAGGCTCGCACGCTGCCGCGCGCGGCACGACGATCTCGCGCTCCATGCCTTTGAAGGCTTGCTCGAGCGTGATCTCGACATCGTAGCGCAGATCGGCGCCGCGCTCCGGGCCTGAGCGTGGACCGCCGCGACCGCGCGCGAACATGCCGTCCATGTCGCCGAAGATTTCCGCGAACAGATCGGAGAAATCGGTGAAGCCGCCGGGGCCCGGCCCGCCTGGACCACCCGGCCCGCCGCCTTGGAAAGCGGCTTTGCCGAAGCGATCGTATTGCGCGCGCTTCTCGGGATCGGAGAGCACCGAATAGGCCTCGCCGATTTCCTTGAACTTATCTTCGGAGACTTTGCAGCCGGGATTTTGATCCGGGTGCAGCTTCATCGCCAGCTTGCGGAAGGCGCTCTTGATCGTCGCCGCGTCGGCGGTCTTCGGCACGCCGAGAATTTCGTAATAATCGTGCGTCGCGGTCATGACGCCACCGAGGTGAGAAGGGCGCGCTCTCCCCACAAGGGGGAGAGCTGTCGCCGATCATTGAGCAAGCGCATCTGCATAATCCGCCCCGGACTTGCGTTACGCGCTTTTCTTGTTTTGGCCGTCGACTTCTTCGAATTCGGCGTCGACGACGCCGTCCTCGTTCTTGCCGCCGCCGCCATTGTCGTCGCCGCCCGGAGGCGTCGCGCCGCCATAAATGGCTTCGCCGATCTTCATCGACGCTTGCACCAAGGCTTGGGTCTTGGCGGCGATGTCAGAGACGTTCTCGGTGCCGAGCGCGGCGCGCAGCGCGGTGATGGCGTTCTCGATGCCGGTCTTGTCGCCAGCCGAAATCTTGTCGCCGTGCTCTTGCACTTGCTTTTCGGTGGCGTGGATCAGCGCTTCGCCTTGGTTCTTGGCCTCGACCAATTCACGCTTGGCCTTGTCGTCGCCGGCGTGTTCCTCGGCTTCCTTCACCATGCGCTGAATGTCGCTCTCTGACAGACCGCCAGACGGCTGAATACGCATGCTCTGTTCTTTGTTGGTGGCCTTGTCCTTGGCGCTCACCGAGACGATGCCGTTGGCGTCGATGTCGAAGGTGACTTCGATTTGCGGCAGGCCGCGCGGAGCAGGGGGGATGCCGACCAGGTCGAACGCGCCCAGCGTGCGGTTGTCAGCGGCCATTTCGCGCTCGCCTTGGAAAACGCGAATGGTGACGGCGTTCTGATTGTCCTCGGCGGTCGAGAACACCTGGCTCTTCTTGGTCGGGATCGTGGTGTTGCGTTCGATCAGGCGCGTGAACACGCCGCCGAGCGTCTCGATGCCGAGCGAGAGCGGCGTCACGTCGAGCAGAACGACATTCTTCACGTCGCCTTGCAGCACGCCGGCTTGGATCGCGGCGCCGACGGCGACGACTTCATCGGGGTTGACGCCCTTGTGCGGTTCGCGGCCGAAGAACTCCTTCACCACCTGCTGCACTTTCGGCATCCGCGTCATGCCGCCGACGAGAACGACTTCTTGAATGTCGCTGGCGGAGAGGCCGGCGTCCTTCAGCGCGGCTTTGCACGGGCCTAGTGTCTTTTGCACCAAATCCTCGACCAAGCTTTCGAACTTGGCGCGGGTGATCTTCATGTTGAGGTGGACGGGGCCCGACGCGTTCGCGGTGATGAACGGCACCGAGATGTCGAACTCCGAGCGCGAGGAAAGCTCCTTCTTCGCTTGCTCGGACACTTCCTTCAGGCGCTGCAGCGCGAGCTTGTCCTGGCGCAGATCGATGCCGTTCTGCTTTTTGAACTCGTCAGCGATGTAATTGAGGATGCGGACGTCGAAATCTTCGCCGCCGAGGAACGTGTCGCCATTGGTGGAACGCACTTCGAACACGCCGTCGCCGATCTCAAGGATCGAGACGTCGAAGGTGCCGCCGCCAAGGTCATAGACGGCGATGGTTTTGTTCTGGCCGGTCTTGTCCAGGCCGTACGCGAGCGCGGCCGCGGTCGGCTCGTTGATGATGCGCAGCACTTCAAGGCCGGCGATGCGGCCGGCGTCCTTGGTGGCTTGGCGCTGGGCGTCGTTGAAGTACGCGGGAACGGTGATGACCGCCTGGGTCACCGCTTCGCCAAGATAATCTTCCGCCGTCTGCTTCATCTTCTGCAGCACGAACGCCGAAATTTCCGACGGCGAATATTGCTTGTCGCGGCCTTGGATCCAGGCGTCGCCATTGGGGCCGCGCACGATCTTGTAGGGAACAAGATCGGAATCCTTCTTGGTGATCGGATCCTCGAAGGAACGCCCGATCAGGCGCTTCACAGCGTAATAGGTGTGGGTCGGGTTGGTGATGGCTTGGCGCGCGGCCTGAATGCCCATCAGACGCTCGGCGCCTTCAGTGAAGGCGACCACGGACGGCGTCGTGTTCGAGCCCTCGGAATTGACGATCACTTTGGGCTGGCCGCCTTCCATGACGGCGACACACGAATTTGTGGTCCCCAGATCGATCCCGATAACTTTGCTCATGACTGACTGTCCTCGTCCTTTCAAAGGCGGCGCGCCGCTTGATCTGTGGACCCGCAAAGCGGCGTCCTCAAACACGCGTCCCTAAATGTTCCACTCAAACCAGATGGACCGGTTCGCAGCCCCCCTCGGCAACGACCCGAAATGTCCGTGGTTCATGTGGTGTATTCCATCGGGAACGCAAGCCGCCCCGCCGCCCTATCCGCATTCGTCAGAGGGGAATAGGGGTGGGGCCGCCGGGAGTCCGATTTGAGCGAGAACAAAAAAGAAACCGGTTCGGCCCAAGCCGGGAGCAAATGATGCGTCCTGCTGCCGACCTCGACGGTTTCCGGCTGTGGCCGGGCCTGCTCGGCCGCGCCGAGCAGGAGGCGCTGCGCGATGTGGTGTTCGAGCGCATGCGGGCAGGGCCGCTCTACATTCCGCGGATGCCGAAATCCGGCCAGCCGATGCGCGTGCGGATGACCAATTTCGGAGAGCTCGGCTGGGTCACGGATAAAGAGCGCGGCTATCGCTACCAGCCGCTGCATCCCGAGACCGAGCGGCCATGGCCGGAGATGCCGCCGAAGGTGCTTGAGCTCTGGCGCGAGCTTTCAAATTATCCCGCCGAGCCGCAGGCGTGCCTCGTGAATCTGTACGAGGGCGACGCGCGCATGGGCCTTCACGTCGATAGCGACGAAGAGGCGTGGGACGCGCCGGTGCTGTCGATCTCGCTCGGCGACACGGCGTTGTTTCGCATCGGCGGGCCGGTGCGCTCCGATCCGACGCGCAGCGTGCGGCTTGCTTCGGGCGACGTGTGCATGCTCGCGGGGCCGAGCCGGCGCGCCTATCACGGCGTCGATCGGATCCTGAACGGCACCTCGCGATTGTTGTCGAAAGGCGGCCGCATCAATCTCACGGTGCGGCGGGTGACGGAGCCGGGCTAGCGCTCGGCGCGTTCTCGGGTCGCGCGCTCATCACCACGAAATCTGGCCGCCAACCGCGCGGCGGGCCGCCGGGCGTGTTTTCCAAACGGCCCGCAGCGATTTCATGCGCCTTCCAAACCATCGCGTTGTGCACGCGATTCCAGCCCGAGGGGTGATCGTAGAAGAACCATTCCTCAAGCGCCGACGGCTCCATCTTGCGATACTCACTGAGCATCACCGACGCTTCGGCGAAGCCATCGGGGGCGCGCGCGGCGTTTAGGCCGAACATGTCGGCCTGCTGTTCGTGGAAATAGATCATGTTGCGCTGAAGCGGCGCTGTGAACAGGCCGATCACCGCCAGCAACGCCATGATCAGCGGCAAGCCAGCCGGGTCGGCGATATCGCGGATGCCCCAGCGTTCGTTCTTCGCCAAAGCGCGAAAACCGAAATGCACAGCGGCGAAGGTGGCGAGGATCATCAATGTCATCATCACCAGCAGCGAATAGGAATGGCCGAGCACGTAATGGCCGATCTCGTGGCCCATCACCGCGCGCACGCCCTCGGGACTGGCGCGGCTGAGCAGGGTGTCGGACAGCGAAATGCGCGTGGTGCCGAGCAGGCCTGAGACGTTCGCGGTGACGCGGTTCGTTTGCCGCGACACGTCGAACACATAGACGTTGTCTGCGGGCACGCCGTTCGCCTGGGCCATGGCGAGGATTTCCGCTTTGAGCGGGCTCTCCGCCATCGGCGTGTAGGTGTTGAAGAGGGGGGCGATGAACACGGGGCTCGCCATCACCAGCACCGCGCTCAGCACGATGGTGACGCCGGTGCCCCAAACCCACCAAGTGTTCTTCGCCGCCCGCACGATGAGGTAGAGAATGGTGAGGAAGATCGCGCCAAGCACAAGGCCGATGCCGGCGCCGATCAAATACTCGCCGAACCATGCCGGCAGCGTTTGCGTGGAGAGCCCGAACTCGTGCTCGCGCACGAAGCCGACATAGTAAGTGAACGGCAGCGTCAGCAGGTTGGATACGAGCAGCACGACGAACGAGGTCCCCAGCACAACCAGCGGGAACCATTTCACGCTTTGCTCCAGCCATGCGCGCACGCCGCGCGCCCAGCCGAGCGTCAGGATCAATCCGGCGATCAACAGCGACAGCAGCGATCCGCCAATGTCGATCCAATAGCCCCCCTCGAAATAGGAATTGGAGCGCGCGGTGGCTTCGGGCCCCATGGTGGCGAGCCAGGCGCGCGTGGCCTCTTCGGGGTTGAAGGGCAGGGGCGCCGCCGAGGCCGCGCCAGCAAGCGCAAGCGCGCCAAAAAAACTTGCAAGTGCCGCCCAACGCATGTCGTCCCCCTCAAGTGCGATGCGGCGTGAGACTAACCCGATCGCGCGCGCCAACAAGAGGGCGCGCCTGATCGGCGTGGGCCCCGCTTCCACGGCGGGCGCAGCGAGCGTTAGAATGTGGCCGCCGCTGCCGCGCGGCGCGAAAGGTTCCTCCCCATGAAATACCGCAAGCTTGGTCGCACCGGCCTCGTCGTTTCTGAAATCTGCCTTGGCACGATGACGTTCGGTGGCGACGGCATCTGGAAAGCCATCGGCTCGCTGGACCAGAACGCGTGCGACGGGCTGGTGAAAGGCGCGTTCGATCAGGGCGTCACCTTCATCGACACAGCCGATGTGTACTCAAACGGCGTGTCGGAAAGCGCCGTCGGTCAATCGATCAAGAACACCGGCGTGCCGCGCGACGAACTGATCGTGGCGACGAAGGTGTTTGGCCGCATTCAAGGGCCAACGAAAGACGCAGGCGCGGCGGAAGCATCGGCGCGCCGCTACAATCACCCAAATCTCTGGGGCCTTTCGCGCAAGCACATCTTCGACGCGATCGACGCAAGCTTGAAGCGCCTGAGTTTGGACTATGTCGATCTCTACCAAGTCCATTCCTACGATCCGATCACGCCGCTGGAGGAAACCTTGGACGCGCTCGACGATGTCGTGCGCTCGGGCCGGGTGCGTTACATCGGCTTGTGCAATTACGCGGCATGGCAAGCGGCGAAAGCGCTGGGGATCTCGGCGCGGAAGGGGAGTGCGCGCTACGAGTCGCTGCAGATGTATTATTCGATCGCTGGGCGCGATCTGGAGCGCGAGATCGTGCCGCTGGCGCAGGATGAGCAACTTGCCATCTTGCCGTGGAGTCCGCTCGCCGGTGGCTTCCTCTCCGGCAAATTCACGCGGGACGGCGGCCCCATCGATGCGCGGCGCGCCGTCTTCGATTTCCCGCCCGTGGACAAGGAAAAGGCGTTCGACATTATCGACGCGATGAAGCCAATGGCTGACGCGCGCGGCGTGTCGGTGGCGCAGATCGCGCTCGCCTGGCTCTTGCACAAGAAGCACGTCACCAGCGTCATCATCGGCGCGAAGACTGCGGCGCAACTCAACGACAATCTTGCCGCCACGAAAGTGGAGCTTTCGTCCGACGATATGGCCAAGCTCGACACGGTGTCGGCGTTGAAGCCGGAATATCCAGGCTGGATGCTGCAGCGCCAAGGCGGCGAGCGCGGAACCGGGCTTTCGTAAGCGCGCATGAAAACGGCGACGCCCGAGAGAGCGCCGCCGCATCATCGTGTCTGCGGTTCTAGTTGCGGGTGACGACGATCTGGTAGCCGCCCGTCGAGCCGCCGAGGCCGCTCGCTTGGATCAGGAATTGATCGGTCTCTGACGGGGAGAAGCGCAGGCGCGCGTCGAGGCCGTCGCCGCTGTCGTCATCGCTGGTCACCCGTTCGCCGCCCGAATTGAGGATCGCGACGAAAGGATCGGTGAGCGGATCTTCGCCGTGGCCCTTCACCTCGATGGTGTAGTTGGCGCCGGCTTCGAGCATGATCGAGTAGCCATCGAGATCGCCGGGCATGTCGATGCGGCTGATGCGATCGTCACCTTCGGTCGCGAGGTATTCGTCGCTGTTCATGCCCGGCACGTCGGTGTCGGAGATGCGCAGAGTGTAAGCGCCCGCGCCTTGATCGCCGAACGCGGACGCGCCCAGATAATACACGCCGCCCGTGGTCGAGATGAAGCTCAGATACGAATTGGTGCCGCTTCCGCCATCGTCATCGCTGGCGACTTCGGCGCCGTTTTGATCATAGAGGCGCAGCATTGGATCGAGCGTGCCGTCGTTGGAGTCGAGGTAGAACCGGTAGGGGCGGCCTTCGACAAGCGAAACGCCCCACCAATCGGCGTCACCAGGCCCGCTGATCGTGCTCGAGCGACCTTCGCCGATCGTGTTGATGAACTCAGAGGTATCGGCCGAGGCGCCAACTTCACCACCGGTGATTTGGATGGCGTAGCGGCCGGCGCCGGCTTCTTCGACGAAGCCGCGCACTTCGAGATAGTACGCGCCCGCAGTGGCGGCGGTGTACTCGAGCCAGGCGTTCAAGCCTTCGCCACCATCGTCGTCGGTGGCGACCTGTTCGCCGTTGGGGCCATAGATCGCGATGTAGGGATCGCCCAAAGCTTCGCCGCCGCCCTCAAGCGAGGTGACGCTGATACGCAGGCCTTGGCTCTCGATCAGGTTCAAGCGGAACCAATCCTTGTCACCGGCGGGCGACAGCGTGCCTTCGCGATAATCGCCGTCCGGCGCGAGTGCGGCGTCGGTGCTGGAATCGGCGGGGATATCGCCGCGCGCCGCGGAGATCGTGTAGGCGCCGGTCGAGCTTTCGCCGAACGCGCTCGCTTCGAGGAAGTAATTGCCCGACGTCGGCGCGGTGAACTCGAGATACGAGTTGAAGCCATCGCCGCCGTCATCGTCCATCGCCAGCTCTTCGCCGCTCGGGCTGAAGATTTTCAACAGCGGATCGGTGAGCGGGGTCGCCGCGTTGGTGTCGCTGTTGAGCGAGAAGCGGTAGGATTGGCCCGCTTCGAGCCGGATGCGGCGCCAATCGCGATCGTTCACGTAGTCGATGGTGTCGTTGGCGCTCATGCCGGCCGAGAGGCGCGATCGCGTGTATTGATCGCTGGCCGAGTTGTCCGGCGGCAGACGCGACGATTCGATGTTGAGCGTGTAATTGCCGGTGGCTTGGCCGCCAAAGGCGCTGGCTTCGACATAGACGTCGCCATTCGATGTCGGCGTCCATTCGAGCGCGGAATTGAGGCTCTGGCCGTCGTCGTCGTTCATCGCCAATTCGGTGCCGTCGCCATCGACGACGCGGAGCAGGGTGTCGCCAAGCGCGTCGGCGCCTTCGCCGCCCACCAGCGTCATGCGATAGATTTGGCCGGTGCGCGCGCTGAAGCGGTACCAGTCGAGGTCGCCTTCGGAATCGATCGAGCCGGACACCGGCGCACCGGCGGCGACGCGCGCACGTGTGCTGGCGTCGTTGCCGACGCTATCGACAGGCGCTGCAGAGGCTTGCACCTGCAGCACGTAGCCGCCCGCTGCGTCTTCAGCGAAGCCGCGCGCTTCGACGAAAATCTCGCCGGCTTCGCTCGGCTGATAGCGCAGCGCCGAATTGAGCGTGCCTTCGGAATCGTCGTTGAGCGCGATCTGTTCGCCGGCGCTGTTGTAGAGCGCGAGCATCGGGTCGAGCGCTTGCTCGCCACCTGCGGCGCTGTTGAGCGCGAAATTGTAGCGTTGGCCGGGTTGAACGCTGAGGCGATACCAATCGCGATCACCGGCGGGGTAGAGCGTGCCGTTGACGGCTTCGCCAACGCTGAGGCGGGCCTGGGTGCTGGAATCACCGGCCGGGTCGGTGCTTTGGGCGTTGGCCGCGCCGGCTAAGCCGAACAACAACGCAGCGCTCGCCGCGCCCAAAAGGAACTTCCCCCGCATCAAAGCCTCCTGATTCCGCCCATTCTTGGCGGCACATGACCACGACGAACGTCGCACGTCGCTATGGTTACCGATCATTCATGTTCGGCGCAAAGCCGGAAAAAGGCGGAAGGGCGCCTCTTTCAACAATTTTCGTGCAGGGAAGGGCTGGCGTTCAGACCTTGATGTCGACGCTTGCGCTCGCATCCGGCGCCTTCGCGGCGGGCCCCGCCGAGACAAGCACCATCGCCGCGCGCACGGTGCGGTCGCCCAGCACATAGCCATGCTGCAGCACTTCGAGCACCGTATTGGCCGGCTGATCGGCGGGCTGTTGCGCGACGGCTTGGTGCAAGTTCGGGTCGAACACTTCGCCTTTGGCGCCGACGCGCTTGAGGCCGTGGCGCGCGAAGGTTTCCACCATTTGCTTTTCAGTCAGCGCGATGCCGTCGAGCAATGTGCGCGTCGCCGCGTCCATTTCGGCTGGCGCGGCGGCCAAAGCCCGGTTGAGCGTATCGGCGACGGGCAGCAAATCACGCGCGAAGCGATCGATCGCATACACGCGCGCTTCCTGCGCTTGGCGTTCGGCGCGACGGCGGGTGTTTTCCACCTCGGCCAAGGCCCGAAGCATGTCGTCACGCGCTTTCGCCAGCTCGGCTTCAAGCACGCTGGTGTCGAGCGCGCCGGGATCGGCGGGCGCGTCTTGGGGTTGGGCGTTCGATTCGTCCGTCATCATCTTCCTCTAGCGTTCGCCACGGCCGTCGAGCACGCGACCAATCGCGCGGGCGGTGTAGTCCACCACCGGGATCACCCGGGCGTAATTCAGCCGCGTCGGCCCAATCACGCCCAAGGCGCCTACGACACGCCGTTCGGCGTTCATATAGGGCGCAACGATCAAGCTCGACCCCGACAGCGAAAAAAGCGGGTTTTCCGAGCCTATATAGATGCGCACGCTCTCGCCCGCCTTGGCCAGATCGAGCACCTGGATCAGTTCGCGGGTCTTTTCGAGGTCATCGAACAGCCGGCGCGCCAGTTCCAGGTCGGCCAGCGCCTCCGGATCGGCCAGCAAATTGGCGCGCCCGCGCACGATCAGCGAGCGCCCCGCGGTGGGATCCTCGCCCGACCAATCGACCAGCCCCGCCGTCACCAGCTTGGCCGCCGCCTCATCCAAAGCCGCGCGATCACGCGCCAGCGCGGCTCCAGCGTCCGCACGCGCTTCGCTGAGCGTTTTGCCTTTGAAGCGGGCGTTCAAGAAATTGGTGGCCTCCACCAAGGTGGCGGGGGAGAGGTCCATCGGTGTCGCCAGCACACGGTTTTCGACTTGGCCGTCCTCGAACACCAACACCAACAAGGCTTGCGTAGGCCCGATAGCCACCATTTCCGCATGCCGCACCGGCGCGTCACGCTCCGGCGTCACCACCAAGCCAGCGCCGCCCGCTAGGCCAGACAACAATTCGGAGGCGGCGGAGAGGACGTCTTGCGGATTGCCGCCGACGCGATGAATGCGCGCGTCGATCTCGCGTTTTTCTTCGTCCGGCGCTTCGCCGAGCTGAAGCAGGCTATCGACGAAAAAGCGAAGGCCGAGTTGTGTTGGCCGCCGGCCGGCCATGGCGTGCGGCGCGTCGAGCAGGCCGAGGCCGACGAGATCGGCCATGGTGTTGCGGATCGAGGCGGCCGAAAGCCCCATCGCGCCGGATTTCGACAGCGTTCGCGAGCCGACCGGTTCGCCGGTCGCCAGATACGCCTCGACGATCTCGCGGAAGACCTCGCGAGCGCGGGCGTCGAGTGAGGAGAGATCGGGGGCGCCGGGCTGCATCGCAGCCTCTACCTAGCGAGGGTGCGGTGTGGCGCAACACGGCCGCGCGACACGCCAACTGCTTCTCCATATCGCTTTTCAATAAAAACCCTTGACGGAGCGCGCCGTCATATCGTATTTCGATATGGCGGGACGCGGGAGAAATGCATGCGGCGGGTAGCTATTGCACTGGTTTTGGCGGTCATCGGCTTGGCGCAGCCTGCCAACGCGCAGACGTCGATCACTCTGGCTGCGGATCCGTCGCCCATCGTGGCGGCTGAGATCAACGGCCGTCCGATCCGGCTCGAAGTCGATTTGCGCATGCCCAGCGGCTTGGCGCTCAGCAACACTTCGGCGGAACGGCTGCGCGTACGGCGCGTGCCTTTCGTCGCCATCAGCATCGGCATCGAGGGCGGTGCGACCATTCGCGGCCGGTTGTCGCGGCCGCGCTTGCAGTTCGAAGGCGAGGATTCGCGCGCGTTCGCCGGCATCTTTCCAGCGCCTGTTACCGATCGCGCCGACGGCGTCATCGGTCCTGGCGCGCTGCCCTACGACATCATCACCATCACGCTCGGACCCGATCAGCCCAGCACACGCGACATCGTGTTTCCGCTTGAGGACGCCGACAATTGGGTGACAGAAGCGCAAGTCGGCGGCGAGACGGTGAAGATCGGCTTCGATCTCACCCACAGCGCCAGCGTGTTCAATCGCACCGCTTCGCGGCGGTTCGATTCAAGCGGCGCGATCGTGTCCAACGGCGAACTTGCCGAGCAATCGATGATCTTGGGCCTGCGCACGCTGATGCAACCCGTCGATACGCAATTGTCTGTCAGCGGATTGGCGCTGGCGCCGGCTTACGCGCGCACCAACGCGCCGTTGCTGGGCGTGGAATCGGAAACCATCGTGGTGCACGCGGATGCCGACGAACGCACGCCCGGCCTGACCATTGGCCGCCAGGCGTTGGCGCATTGCGTGTCGATCAGCGTGAACCGACGCACCAAGCAGCTCACGTTACGCTGCGCAGGCTAGGACTTCGCTTTCGCGCTTTTGCGTGGGGCAGGGGTGGGCATCGCGCGGCGCATGTATTCGTCGAACTTCGGCACTGTGAATCCGATCAAGCCGCGCTCGGGCGAATAGGCCATGCCCTTGCGGATCAATTCGTCACGGATCGGCGCCGACTGCGCGACGGTTAAGCCCAGTATTTTCGCGACTTCCGACGAGTTTGCGGGCTCGCCGCCGAACTCCGCCATCGCCCGCGCATAGGCTTTTTGGCGTTCCGTCAGCCGCGCCAGGCGCACTTTGAAAATGCCTTCGTCCAGCGCCTCGATTGCGCTGGTGCTGGCGGCCTTCGCATCCTTCAAAGTGATCGGCGATTTTTCCGCAAGCTCCCAGCATTGCGAGCCCCACACTTGCAGAAAGAACGGGTAACGCCCGGTCTGCTCGACGATGTAGTCGAGCGCGTCGTCCGTATAGACGACGTTGTCCCGCTCCGCTGGCGCGGCCACGGCTTTGCGCGCGCTAACCGGATCGAGCGGGCCGATCGGGGGATAGTCGAACAGCCGCTCGGCGTAGGATTTTGCGTCGCCGGCAAGCTTGGCGAGTTGCGGCAGGCCGCCGCCGAACAACAGAACCGGCAATTGCCGCTGTGAGATCTTGTGCAGCGCCATGATCAGCGCGCCGAGATCGGGCTTTTGGATGTACTGAATTTCGTCGATCAGCAACACGACGGCAGTGTCGCGTTTCTTCGCTGCTTCGCCCATGGCGATGAACAGGTCGGTGAGATCGACGATGAGATCGCCGGTCGCCGGCGTGGTCGCTAGGCCGAACTCAAGCTCGCCCAATTGCACTTTGAACGCGCTGGCGAACGAACGCAGCGCGCCGAACGCGTTCTGCATGTCGGCGCCGGCTTTCTTGATCCGGTCGAGCCGCAGCAGGATGCGGTGCAGTTGCGGGGCGAGCTGTTGGGCGAGCGGCTTCTCTGGATCGGTTTCCAGCATCGCCGTCTGGCAGCCGAGGCTTTCGGCCACCTGTTCGAACTCGTTGAGCAGCACCGTCTTGCCGACGCCGCGTAGGCCCAGCATGACGAAGCTCTTCGAGGGCCGCCCAAGCTTGACCCGCTCGATCGCCAGCCGCGCCTGAGCGATCAGCGCGTCACGGCCAGCAAGCTCCGGGGGAGGGGTGCCTGCGCCCGGATTGTAGGGATTGTGCGCCGCCTTCACGCCGGTCCTTATAGCTTTGTTAGGCATTGTTAGGCGGTAAAGACCTAACTTGTCCTAATTTTGATATACGTTTAGCCGTTAGGCCGACTCACCCTAACTGCCCCTAAAACTCCTATAGATGCCGCCGACCCTGGCAAGTATAGGCAATTTAGCTCAACTTAGGCCCATCAGACCTAACATTCGTATAGATAGGAAGATCCCCATGCGCCCATCCGGCCGCACCCCCGACCAATTGCGCGAAATCAGCCTCGAAACCCAGGTTTCTCGCTACGCCGAGGGCTCGTGCCTGGCCAAGTTTGGGCAGACGCATGTGCTCTGCACCGCCTCGGTGGAGCAAGGCGTGCCGGGCTGGCTGAAAGGCCAGGGCCGCGGCTGGGTGACAGGTGAATACGGCATGCTGCCGCGCGCCACGCACACACGCGGCCGTCGCGAAGCGGCGCAAGGCAAACAATCCGGGCGCACGCAGGAGATCCAGCGTTTGATCGGCCGCAGCTTGCGCTCCGTGATCGATCTCAAAGCGCTCGGCGATCGCACCATCACGCTCGATTGCGACGTGATCCAAGCCGATGGCGGCACCCGCACCGCGGCCATCACCGGCGCCTGGGTGGCGCTGGCGCGCGCGTGCAAATATCTGGTCGAGGAGAAAGTGATCAAAGCCGATCCGCTCACCGGTCAGGTCGCGGCGATCTCGTGCGGCGTGTTCAGCGGAACCCCAGTGCTCGACATCGATTATGCAGAGGACTCGAACGCCGAAGTCGACTGCAATTTCGTCATGGCTGGCGATGGGCGCATGATCGAGTTGCAAGCGACCGGCGAACAACGCCCGTTCAGCGAAGAGGAGTTCGCGGAGATGCTGCGTCTGGCCAAGATCGGCTGCGCCAATCTGTTCGACGCGCAACGCAAGGCGCTGGTGTGAGCGCGCCCGACTCCATTCGTAAATTGTGCGAAGCGGGGCCGATCGCCGGCATCGTGCGTGTGGGCCATCCGCCGTTCGACATCGACGATCCGATCGAGATCAATTTCGCCAGTGGCGCAGTCTTTCATGTCGACATCGGCGTCGCCCACGCGACCGACATCGAGGTGCGCGAAGGCCTATTGCTGGAGCATGCCTACGGCCATTTGCGTACCGAAGAGCCGGCGACGTTCGCCGCGATCGAGCGCGATTGGACGCGGGAAAACATGGATCTTCCTTGGCTGATTGGGGCCACGCTTTCCAATCCGCGACGGCTGACCATGACTCAGCCTTACAGCGTCGACGTGGGCTACGTGTTCGACGCCGCAGGCAAACAATTCGCGCTGTTCGGTGAGGTGGATCTGATCCACGCGTCTGCGCTGGACGATCCGGAGAATGCCGCGTTCGGTTTGCAGGTCAGCGCCGCGCGCTGAGCTAGTCGGCAGCGGCCGAGTCACGTTCGAGTTCGGCGTCCTCGGGGCTCGGTTCGTACCCGAGCAATTCGCCCGGCTGACATTCGAGAACGCGGCAAAGCGCGTTGAGCGTTGAGAAGCGGATCGCTTTGGCCTTGCCGGTCTTCAGGATCGAGAGATTGGCCAGCGTGACGCCCACCTTCTCGCTGAGATCGGTCAGCGACATGCGTCGCTCAAGCAGGATGCGGTCGAGGGTGACGCGGATCGCCATCAGATCGTCAGCTCCTGCTCTTCCTTCAGGCGCGCGCCTTCGCGGAAGACTTCGGCGAGCACGATCAGAACGAAGATGGACAGCCAATTGGTGAGATCGATATCGGCCTCGAAGGTTGCCGTGGTGCCCTGAGGCGGGCCGAACGCGGCGAGCAGCACGCCGGTAAGCGCCATCAAGGCGTAGCGCGCCAGCTCGATGACCAGCATCGCGATCCAGATAAAGCGTAGATGGGTCGCGTTTTCGCGGCGGAACGGCTCGCCGGAGGTGAAGCTGTCGAACAATTTGCCCAGGCGCCTGACGATCACCAAGCTGCCACAGATAACCACGCCGCCAATCAGCAGGGCAGGCACGACGACCGGCCAAGTTGCCCCGCCAGGTTCGTCGTAGCTGACGGTGAAATTGCTGCCGTCTGAATCGCCGACGTGAATGTCGCCGCCGCCGCCGGTGAGGATGTTGGCATCGACGTATCCAGCGGAAATCGCCGCCAGCAGGCCGGCGTAACCCAATGCCGCAATGACGAGACCGCCCAGCGCAATCCAGAGGATCACCCAGGCGATATTCAGCCCCACCTTCACGATGGAGGCCACCGAGCCTTTGCCGAGAGCTTTCATGGAGAGTGTCGCGCCTGCCTTATGCCCGACAACCTAGCCGGGATTTATTGATAAACGATATAGACGGATTGCCCCGCCGTCAAACAGGTGTCGCGAACATGCGCAGCCCCATCGCCCGCCTGGCCGGCCGCAAGCTCGTCATCGCCAGCCACAACGCCGGCAAGGCGCGTGAAATCCACGCGCTGTTGGCCCCGTACGGGGTCGATGTGGTCTCCGCCGCCAGCCTCAATCTGCCGGAGCCGGAAGAGACCGAGACGACGTTCGTTGGCAACGCAGCGCTCAAAGCGCGGGCGGCGGCGGCGGCATCGGGGCTTGCCGCGCTTGCGGACGATTCCGGGTTGGAGGTGTTCGGTCTCGGTGGCGCACCGGGTGTTTATTCGGCGCGCTGGGCTGGGCCAGAGAAAAACTTCCGCGCCGCGATGGAGCGGGTTTGGCGCGAATTGAGCGAGGGCGGCGCGAAAGACTTCTCCGCACGCTTCGTGTGCGTGCTCTCGCTTTGCGAACCGGGCGGCGAACCGGAAAACTTTGACGGCGATGTGCGTGGTGAGATCGTGTGGCCGCCACGCGGGGAGAAGGGGTTTGGCTATGACCCGATCTTTGTCCCCAACGGGCAGACGCGCACCTTCGGTGAAATGAGCGCCGATGAAAAATTGCCGCTGACTCATCGCGCGCGCGCGTTCGAGAAATTCCTGGCCGCGCTCGCATGAGCGGCTTCGGCATTTACGTACACTGGCCCTATTGCACGGCGATCTGCCCGTATTGCGATTTCAACGTCTATCGCGCGCGCGGTCACGGCAATTCGGAGCTGCTGGACGCCATCGAAGCCGATCTCGCAGGCCACGCCGCGCGCTTCGGCAAGCGTGAGGCGCTGAGCGTTTTTCTGGGCGGCGGCACCCCGTCGCTTTTGCGCGGCGACGAGATCGCGCGCCTGATCGATGCGTGCGCGACGCACTTCATTTTGGCGCCCGATTGCGAGATCACGCTGGAAGCGAACCCCGAAGATTGCGCGTTGCTGCCGGAGCAAGTCGCTGCGGGCGTCAATCGCATCTCGATCGGCGCGCAAGCGTTTGACGACGGCGCGCTGAAGGCGCTGGGACGGAAACACGATTCAGCGGCGTCTTTGCGGGCGATCGAAGCGGCTGTGAACACCGGCGCGCGCGTGTCGCTGGATCTTATCTATGCGCGCGAGGGGCAAAGCGTCGATGCGTGGAGCGCTGAACTCAAGCAGGCGCTGGCGCTGCCGGTGGAGCATGTGTCGCTCTACCAACTCACCATCGAGCCCGACACCGCGTTCGCGCGAAAGGTTTCGCGTGGTGCGTTGACGCCGCCGGACGCCGATGCAGCCGCGGAGCTTTACGAAGCGACGCAAACGATTTGCGAGGCTGCCGGGTTTCCGGGCTACGAGATTTCCAATCACGCGCGCGGCGAAGCCGGGCGGGCGCGGCATAATTTGATCTATTGGCGAAGTGGCGATTGGCTTGGAATCGGCCCGGGCGCGCATGGACGCATCAGTCACAATGGCGCGCGCCGCGCACTGGAATCGCAGCGCAGGCCGGGCGATTACATCGATGCTGTGCGTGAACACGGAATTGGCTGGGTCACCGAGAATGCCCTCACCAATACCGAGATCGCCGACGAATTGCTGATCATGGGTCTGCGCATCGATGAAGGTGTGGAGATCGCGCGTTTGAACGCGTTGCGCGAAACGCCGGTCAATCCACAAGCGCTGGATTGGCTGCAAGAGCAGGGCTTCATAGCGATCGTTGATGGACGCGTGCGGCTCACCGCTTCGGGCAAGCCGCTCGCCAACAAGATCGCCGCAGAGATCGCGTTTTAGCCGGTCGGTCCAGGGAAGCGGCGCGGCGCGGCTTCGAGCGGCGCAACCGTGTTGCCGCGCACTTCCATGATCGCCAGGCCGCGCTCAAGCGCACCATCCGCGCGGAAGCGGAACAGCCCGTCTGAGCCCATGAAGCCTTCGGGGTTCTCGATTTCGCGCCGGGTGAAGCCCTGGCTGCCGCGATCGCGCGACAGCAACGCCGCCAACGCAACCGCATCGTAGGCGAGGCTCGAAAGCCGGGTCGGCTCGCGCGAAAACACCGCTTGATAGCGGGTCTCGAAATCCGTTCGCACAGAAGGATCGGTGGCGACGTACCAACCGCCATTCAAGGTCGGTTCGCGCTGCGCTTCACCAGCCCACGCGCTGGTGCCAAGGAACCGCACCTGGCGCGGATCGACGCCAGCGCGCACCAACGTGCCGGCAATAGCGCGCAATGGCCCGCCGCTGTCGGCGATCAGAATTGCTTGCGCCGGATTGGCGCGCAGGCTGGCCGCGAGCCGCGTCGCGGCGGCGGTCGCTTCCGCATCGGTGCGGCTATAAAGCTCGATACCGGCGACGGAGACATTGTTCTGTTGCGCTTCGGATCGGAACGTCTGCTCGACGCGGCGTCCATATTCGTTCGACGGCGCGATCAACGCGATCGAGCGCAGGTTTCGGCTCGCCGCGAAATCAATCATTCGCGAAATTTCGTCTTCGAGCTGGAAACTCAGCAGGTACACGCCATTGCCGGCGACGGCGCGATCGGTTGAGAAGCCGATCACCGGAATGTTGTCGGCGCGCACCGCCTGGGCGGCGCCCGCGACGCCATCGCGCAGCACCGGGCCGATGATGATGTCGGCGCCGTCGGTCACGAGGGCGCGCGCAGCCGCGGCTGCTTCGGCCTCGGTGGAGCCGGCGTCGCGCGGGATCAGCAGCGTGTTCGGGTCGCCATGGTCGAACAGCGCAAGCTCGGCGGCGCTGTAGAGGCCGGCGGCGTCTTGCGGGCGCAGTGTGAACGGCAACAGCAGGCCAACGCGCACGACGCGGCGTCCCGCCATGAACGGCGGGGTGACGCCGTCGCGGGTTTGCACTTGCGTGCCCTCCGGCGTTGTCGGACCAACGGGGCCCGGACCTGGGCCTGGAGGCGGCATCGGCGCAGTGGCGCAAGCAGCCATCAGCGCCACCAAACTGAGCGCGGCGCCCGTCTTCAAGCTTGGCGCGGCGTGCGCGCGCAACGATGATCTCGAAAAGGCCATGAGCAATCCTGTGTCGGACCCCGATCCAACCGCGCGCGAACCTACGGGCGCCCGCAAGCCCAGTCCACCTTTGGAAACGGGCCTTTATGTGGTCGCCACGCCAATCGGCAATCTGCGCGACATCACCTTGCGCGCGTTGGATATTTTGGCCGCAGCCGATCGCGTTTACGCGGAAGACACACGCGTTTCGCGCAAATTGTTCGACGCCTATGGGCTGAAGCCCAAATTGAGCGCCTACCACGACCACAGCGACGAAGGCGCGCGCACGGAGATCCTCGACGCCTTGGCGCGGGGCGAGGCGGTGGCTTTGATCTCGGACGCCGGCACGCCGCTTGTGTCTGATCCCGGCTTCAAGCTGGCGCGGGCCGTGATCGAAGCCGGCCATCGGGTGTTTCCGATCCCTGGCGCTTCGGCCCCGCTGGCGGCGTTGGTCGCTTCCGGTTTGCCGAGCGACCGTTTCCTGTTCGCGGGATTCCTGCCGGCGAAGCAGCAGGCGCGCCGCGCCACGCTGGCGGAGCTGGCCGAGATCGACGCAACGTTGATCGTGTTCGAGAGCGGCCCGCGTTTGGCGGAGAGCTTGGCTGACATGCGCGATGCACTTGGCCCGCGCCGCGCGGTGGTGGCGCGTGAACTGACGAAGATGTTCGAGGAAACACGCCGCGCTCCGCTCGACGCGCTCGCCGCGCATTATGCGCAAGCGAGCACACCCAAGGGCGAGATTGTCGTGGTGATCGGCCCCCCGCCTGAAGCGCCGGAGGCCAGCCCCGAACAGCTGGACGCATTTCTCACCGACGCGCTCTCGCGCATGAGCGTGAAGGAAGCCGCTGCTGCGGCGGCGCAGGCGCTTGGCGTGCAACGCCGCCAGGCCTACGCGCGCGCGCTCGAATTGAAGGGTGAGCGCGGATGAGCCAGCGCCGCCGCGCCGCCGAACAGCGCGGACGTGTCGCCGAATGGATCGCTGCGTTCTGGCTGATGGCGAAAGGCTATCGCATTCTCGGGCAAAGGCTGCGCACGCCGTTCGGTGAGGTGGATTTGGCGGCGTGGAAGGGCGGGGCGCTTATCATCGTCGAGGTGAAAGCGCGGAAAACCTACGATGCGGGCGCATACGCGGTGTTGCCGCAATCGCAGCAGCGCATCGCTCGCGCCGCGCAAGTGTTGGCGGGGCGTTGGCGCTTGAGCGCCGCGCCCATTCGCTTCGATCTCATCGTCGTCGGCGCTGGATGGTTGCCGAAACATGAACGCGGCGCGTGGATGGACGAGCGCTAAATCGGCGCAATGTTAAGCGTGCCGAAACGATCCAGTGGCACGCTCGCGCGCATGCGTAAATCTGTCTTCACTCTTCTCGCTCTCGCAGCCTGCGCGCTCTCAAGCGGCTGCGTCACCGCCGTCGCCGGCGCGGCTGCCGGCGTTGGTTTGTTCGCCATGCAGGATCGCACCATCGGTGAAGGCATCGATGACGCCAGCGCCTCGCAACAGGTGAAGGCGCGTTTGATGGCGGCCGACGGCGCCGGCTTCTCCGAGGTTGACGTTGAAGTCGCCAACCGCAGCTTGCTGCTCTCTGGCATCGCGCCAACCGAAGAGCATCGCCAAGCCGCTGAAATGATCGCCCGCAACATCGGCAGCGTCGATAACGTCTACAATGAGATCTTCGTCGGCCCGCACACGGGTTTCGTCCGCAACGCCGCCGATGAATTGATCACCGCGCAAATCCGCACGCGCCTCACCGCGAGCCCGAGCGTGCGCGCGATCAACGTCAACATCGAGACGTTTCAGGGCAATGTGTACTTGATGGGCACCGCGCGCAGCGAACAGGAGCTGCAGCGCGCCGCAGAGATCGCCAGCGTTGTTCCGGGCGTGCGCCGCGTCGTCTCGTTCATGCAATTGCGCGCGCAGCGGGGAACGACCTACGCGGCGTTGCCGCCGACGCCGGAATTCCGCGGCGACGCGGGCGCCCCGATGGGCGCGCCTTCGCCCGCAAACTAAGCTCCGCAGCTCGTAAATTTCGCTTCGCCGCAGACGTCGATTGCGCTTGCGCGCGTCGCGTTTGGGGGTAAGTTTTCCAGACACAGTGTCGAACCGCGCGAGCGTGTTCGATTTTTGTTGCGCATTTGTTCTTGTCATGTACAAAATGCGGCCCAGCCTGTGGATAAAGGCGAGGGCTTTCCCATGTCGTCTTGCGCATATTCCGCCACGGTCGCGTTCGCTGGCCTCGAGGCGCGTCGCGTCGAGGTGCAGGTGCAAATGGCGGGCGGCACGCCCGGCATCGTCATCGTCGGGTTGGGCGATAAGGCCATCGCCGAAAGCCGTGAGCGCGTGCGCGCCGCTTTCGCCTCGATCGGTTTGGCCATTCCCGCCGGGCGATTGATCGTCAATCTCGCGCCCGCCGACCTGCCGAAAGAGGGCACCCATTACGATCTGCCGATCGCGCTGGCGATGATGGCCGCTATTGGCGCGATGCCGCGCGATGCGCTCGATGGCGTTGTGGCGTTTGGCGAGGTTGGCCTCGATGGATCGCTTGCGGCCTCACCTGGCGCGCTGCCGGCGGCGATGGCTGCGCATGGCATGGGCTCGGCGTTCATTTGCCCGGAAGCGTGTGGCGCGGAAGCGGCTTGGGCGGGCGGGGAGGTGATCGCTGCGCCGTCGTTGCTGTCGCTGATCAATCATTTTCGCGGCGGCGCGCAATTGAAGCCGCCGGAGCGCGGCGAGCTGATCAGTGGCGAAAGCGTGCCCGATCTGCGCGACGTGAAAGGCCAGGAGCAGGCCAAGCGCGCCCTAGAAATCGCCGCGGCTGGCAATCACAACATACTTTTCGTCGGGCCGCCTGGCGCTGGAAAATCCATGCTGGCGCAGCGTCTGCCGGGGCTGTTGCCGCCTTTGTCGAGTGAGGAATTGCTCGAAGTGTCGATGCTGCATTCGGTGGCTGGCCTGTTGGAGCGCGGCCAGCTCACGCGCACGCGCCCGTTTCGCGCGCCGCACCACTCAGCGTCGATGGCAGCGCTCGTTGGCGGTGGCCTGCGCGCCAAGCCGGGTGAAATCTCGCTGGCGCATCGCGGCGTGTTGTTCCTGGACGAATTGCCGGAGTTCAGCCCGCAAGCGCTCGACGCGTTGCGGCAGCCCCTCGAAAACGGCCACGTGATGATCGCGCGCGCCAACCATCACGTCACATATCCCGCGCGAATCGTGCTGGCGGCGGCGATGAACCCGTGTCGGTGTGGCGGCGGGCCGGGCGCTGGCTTTTGCCGACGCGGGCCGCGCTGCGCCATCGATTACCAATCGCGGCTCTCCGGCCCGCTGCTGGATCGCATCGATATTCAGCTCGACGTCCCGCCTGTCACCGCCGCCGATCTGGCTTTGCCCGCGCCGGCCGAAGGCACCGCCGAAGCCGCTGCGCGGGTGGGCCTTGCGCGCGCTGCTCAAGCTGAACGCGGCGCCGGGCTGAACGCGTCGATGAACCTTGACGCGCTCGAAAAGCTGGCGTCGCCGGATGAGCCGGGCGCGGCTTTGCTCTCAAAGGCAGCGGAAACGTTGTCATTGTCGGCGCGCGCCTATCACCGCACGCTGAAAGTGGCGCGTTCGATCGCCGACCTCGACGGCGCCGGCGGGGTTCGGCGCATTCATGTGGCCGAGGCGCTCAGCTTGCGCCGGCATTGGGCGGGTGCCGAGCAAGGCGGAGCGATCGCTAGGGTGTCTTAAGAAGTGACAGATGAACGAGCGCGCATAGTGACACTTCTTCGGCAGGTCAGCTCAGGATCCTTGAGCGTTGAAGCCTTCTCCGGGGCGTTCGAGACGGCCTGGAACTTTGAGATCGACAAAGTTCAATTTGCGCCACCGGAACGGGCCGCGCTGGCCGCGCTCTTCGATGTTGTGGTTTGGTATTCGCCGTTTGAGAGCGAGAGAATCTCGATTGGCTATGTGGGTGACGAGCAGGTTCTCGCGGCCGTGCAGACGGCAAGAGGCGTTATCGGCGTGTGAATTCGCTAAGGTTTCTTAACCGCCGGCGCGCTTGATCGGGGCAATGGCGCTGCCAGCTGCTTCGCAAGGGTTCGACGCGTTCGAGGCCTTGACCGATCCCGCCGCGATCCTCGCTGCGGACGGTGCCTTGCTGCGCGCCAATGCCGCCTTCCGCGAAACGTTTCGCCATTGGATCGGCCCCAACCGCGCGCCCTGGGGCCGCGTGCAGCCGCCGCCCTTCGAGAATGGCGAGCGCCGCTTCGATGCGCCGGCGCCGGATGGGCGCAGCTTCGAGTGGATCGATCGGCTGCTCCCGGATGGCGCCCGTTTCATAAGCGCGCGCGACATCACCCGCCACGCCCGCGCCGCCGAAGAAGCGATGCGCGCGAAGACAACCTTGTTCGCGACGCTGACACATGAATTGCGCACGCCGCTGAACGGCATTCTCGGCATGACCGGTCTGCTGGGGCAAGCGAAGCTCGAACCGGCTGGAAAATCCTATCTCGCCGCGATCCGGCAATCGGGCGAATTGCTGCTCGATCTGATCACCGAGATTCTCGATTACTCGCGCCTCGAAGCGGGGCGCATTCAGCTTGAGCACGCGCCGTTTGATCCCGAAGCGGCGATGCAGGATGTGGCGGAGCTGTTGTCGCCGAAGGCGCACGAGAAGGGGCTTGAGATTGGCGTCACCGTGCGTTCGGATTCGCCGGCGCGCGTGATGGGCGACGATGGCCGCTTGCGGCAAATATTGTTCAACCTCGCCGGCAATGCGGTGAAGTTCACCGAAAGCGGCGGCGTCACCATCGATCTCGCGCCGCGGGGAGAGGGGCGCTTGCGCTTCAGCGTGCGCGACACTGGCGCCGGCATCGCGCCCGAGAAGCAAGCGATCATCTTCGAAGAATTCGCGCAGGCCGATGAAGGCGTCGCCCGCCGTCACGGCGGCGCAGGACTTGGCCTTTCCATCGTTAAGCGATTGGCGCAAGCAATGGGCGGCGAGGTCGGGCTTGCCAGTCGGCCGGGTCACGGCGCCAATTTCTGGGTTGAGCTGCCGTTGCAAGCGGTCGACACAGAGCCGTCGCCTGTAAGCCTGCACGGCGTGCGCGTGTGTGTGCTCAGCCAATCACAGCCGCTGACCCAGGCCGTTCGCGCCATCGTCACCGCGTTCGGCGGGCTCAGCGTCGAGCGCACCGAACGTCCCGACATCATTCTTTACGATTGGCGCGGTGAGCCTGATGGCGAAGAGATCGCCGGACTGCAAGCCGACGCGTCAGCTCTGATCGCACTGATCGCGCAAGAAGATCGCGCCGCGATCGAGCGCTGTCGCGCCGCTGGCGTGCAGCATTATGCGCTGAAGCCGCTGCGTCGTCGCGCATTGGCCGAGCGCATTAAGGTCGCGCTTGGAGTGGAAGGCGCGTCGATCTCGGAAGAGGCCGAGCAGGGCGAGCCGGAACTGCGCACGCTTGCCGGACTGCGCGTGTTGTTGGCGGAGGACAATCCGATCAACGCGCTGCTTGCGCGCACCTTGTTGACGCGCCAAGGCTGCGTCGTCGACGTGGTGCAAGATGGTGAAGAGGCGGTCGCCGCCGCGCAAGCTGCGCCTTACGATTTGATGCTGCTTGACGTGCGTATGCCGCGCGTCGACGGGCTCCAGGCGGCGCAACGCATCCGGGCTTTGGGCGGGCAAGCCGCGCGGACGCCCATCGTCGCGCTCACGGCCGATACTGGCGAAGCTGACCGCGCCCGCGCCTTCAAGGCCGGCATGAACGAGTTCATCACCAAGCCGATCGACGCCGAGCGCCTGCTCACTGTCGCAGCGCGCTTTACCCAACGCCCGAACCCCGCCACGTTTGTGGATGACTAAAGCGGGCGTTTGCTCCGCGCAGAGACTGAGGCGCTTATGACCGAAGCCGTCGTTGCGACCCCCGAAAAGCCGAGGCGTCACATCCTCTGGATCGCCGCCGCGCTCGGATTTGGCTGCGGTTTGCCGTATTCGCTCCTCGTCGGCTCGATGGCGGTGTGGCTCACCAACGCCGAGGTCGGTTTCGGCACGATCGGCGCGCTGTCGTGGATCGGCTTGCTCTACGCGTTCAAGTTTATCTGGTCGCCAGCGTTCGATTGGCTGGTGCCGCCGTTCGCGAACACGATAGGGCGTCGCCGCGCTTGGATTGCGCTCTGCCAATTGGCGATCGCGGCGTGCCTGTTCGGCATGACGTTGTTCGATCCCACCGTGAACTTGCTTGCCTTCGCCGGCTTCGCGGTGTTCGCGGCCTTCGCCTCGGCGAGCCAAGACATCGTCGTTGACGCGTGGCGCATCGAGACGGCGGAAAACGGCAAGCAGCTGGACGCCATCACGGTGCAGTATCAATTGGGCTATCGCCTTGCCGCGATCATTGCCGGCGCGGTGGCGTTGCTGCTAGCTGACATTTGGGCCGTGCCGGGAGACGCCGCTGCCGGTTGGCCGGCGATCTGGACCTTGATGGCGGTGTTGATGGCGTTTGCGGTTGGCGCGACGCTTGCCGCGCCGGAGCCGATCGTCGCGCCACGCGCACAGGTCACCGCCGCGACGCTCGATCCTGAAACGCAAAAATTACGCCGTCGCGCGGTGCTGCCGGTGGCGCTCGGCTGGGCGGTTTCTGGGGCGTCTCTGATTGGCTTCATGTTCTACACGCTCGCGAACCCCGGCGTCAGCGCAGCCGCGTTCCGCGACGCGGCGACGCCGTGGATCTTGCTGCTCACCATCGGCGCGCCGCTGGCGATCTCTTTCTGGCTTGCGCAAAAGCCAGGCGCGCTTGAGCAAACCTCGGGCTCAAAGGCCTTCGCCGACATTCTGTTCGAACGCGTGCTCGCGCCGCTCGCCGATTTTGTGCGGCGCTATTGGTTGTGGGCGATCCCGGTTCTTGCGTTGGCGATGACGTACCGGATCGCGGACTCGATTTGGGGCTCGTTCGCGCAGCCGTTCTACATCGGGATTCTGCAGCACTCGAATTCAGACGTGGCGGTCGCGTCGAAAATGGTCGGCGTGCTGATGACTATGGCCGGCATCGCGCTCGGCGGTCTGGTCGTCGCGTGGTTGGGGCGCATGGCGGCGCTGATCCTCGGAGGAGTCATCGCGGCGGCGACAAATCTGCTCTATGCAGACCTCGCCCATGGCGGCGTTTGGATTGACGGCTTCCTTCGATCGACGGGGCTTGGCGGCGTGTTCGATTGGGCGTTGCGCGGCTTTGTGGGCGCCATCGAGGCTGCCGGCGGCGCGACCATCTTTGCCGACGTGCATTTGGGAGATGCGCTGAACCGGCTCACCGCCGTCATCGCCATCGAGAACCTTGCCGGCGGTTTGGCGAGCGCGGTGCACCTCGTGTGGCTGTCTTCGATCGTCAACAAGAACTACGCCGCCGTGCAATACGCGCTGTTGTCGTCACTGGCGCTGCTTGTCGGCGTGATCTTCCGCCCGCGCATCGGCTCTTACGTGGACGCCGTGAAGGACCAAGGCTTACCGGCGCAGGCCGAGCGCTTCGCGGACGTGTTCATGTTCGCGGCGTGGATCGGTGTCGTCGCGGTTGCGTTGGCAGCGCTCGAATGGTGGCGCCAGAGCCGCGCCGCCGTACCGACGCCGGCCGCTTAGTTCGCCTCTGCGGCCTGAAACGCCGCCAGCGCGGCGAATGTCACGATGTCCGACACCGGCGCGCCCAAGGGTGCGATTTGGATCGGGCAGGCGAGGCCTGTCAGCACAGGGCCGATCACGGTCGCGCCGCCGACGCTGGTGAGGAGGCTGGTCGCGATCGACGCCGAGTGCAGCGCCGGCATCACCAGCACGTTCGCCGGCTCGGTGAGGCGCGAGAACGGGTAGAGCCCATGCATGTCGGGATGGAGCGCGATGTCCGGGTTCATCTCGCCTTCGTATTCGAAGTCGATGTCCTCGCGCCGATCCAGGATCGACACCGCCTCGCGGATGCGGTCGGAGCGCTCCATCGTCGGATTGCCGAAGGTTGAGTGCGAAAGCAGCGCCACGCGCGGCGTCGCGCCGAACTGACGCGCCATGGCGGCCGATTGCAACGTGATCTGCGCCAACTCCGGCGCGTCCGGAAACTCGGCCACAGCGGTGTCGGAAATGAAGAGCATGCGCCCTTTCGACAGCACCACCGTCATGCCCATCACGCGCTCGCCGCGCACCGGGTCGATCACCTTGCGCACGTCTTCAAGCGCTGTGGCGTAATTGCGCGTGACGCCCGTGACCATGCCGTCGCCGTGGCCGAGCGCCACCATGCAAGCGCCGAACACGTTGCGGTCCTGGTTGACCATGCGCTGTGCGTCGCGCTGCAAGAAGCCGAAGCGTTGCAGCCGCTTGTAGAGATAGTCGGTGTAGAGCGGGTTGTGGTTCGAGAGCCGCGCGTTGACGATCTTGAGCTTGGCGTTTTCCGGCACGCCGACGGCGGCCATGTTGCGCATGATCTCTTCTTCGCGGCCGATCAGGATGGCTTCGCCAAGGCCTTGTTCCTGGAATGCATAGGCCGCACGGATCACCGCGCGCTCTTCGCCTTCGGCGAACACAATCCGCTTCGGCGCATTGCGCACCGCATTCTGCACGCGCTGGATTGTCGCCGCCGTCGGGTCGAGGCGCTGCGCCAAAGCAGCTTTGTAGGCGGCCATGTCGGCGATTGGTTTGCGGGCGACGCCGGTGTCCATCGCCGCTTGCGCGACGAACGGGGGAATGTGGCTGATCAGGCGCGGATCGAACGGGGTGGGGATGATGTAGTCGGGGCCGAACGAAAGCCGGCGGCCATGATAGGCGGCGGCGACTTCGTCGGGCACATCGGCCTTGGCGAGATCGGCCAAGGCGCGCGCCGCGGCCACCTTCATCTCCTCGTTGATCGTGCGCGCCCGCACGTCGAGCGCGCCGCGAAAGATGTAGGGGAAGCCCAGCACGTTGTTGACCTGGTTGGGATAGTCCGACCGGCCTGTTGCGACGATGGCGTCTTTGCGCACCGAATGCACGTCCTCCGGCGTGATCTCCGGATCGGGATTGGCCATCGCGAAAATGATCGGCCGCTTGGCCATCGACTTGACCATGTCCTTCGACACCGCCCCGGCGACGGACAGCCCCATGAAGGCGTCGGCGCCCTTCATCGCATCGCTCAACGTGCGGGCTTTCGTCTCGACCGCGTGCGCGGTTTTGAATTGGTCCATGCTTTCGGTGCGGCCTTTATAGACCACGCCTTTGCTGTCGCAGACGATGACGTTGTCGTGCGGCACGCCGAGTTGCTTGATGAGTCCGATGCAGGAGAGGCCCGCAGCGCCCGCGCCGTTGACGACGACCTTCACGTCCTTGAGTGAGCGGCCCGTCAGCTCGCACGCATTGAGCAAGCCGGCGGCGGCGATAATCGCCGTGCCATGTTGGTCGTCATGGAAGACGGGAATGTCGAGTTCATCGCGCAGGCGGCTCTCGATCACGAAGCATTCCGGGCTCTTGATGTCTTCGAGATTGATGCCGCCGAACGTGGGCCCGATGTTGCGGACGGTGGTGATGAATTCTTCGACGTCCTGCGTCGTCACCTCGATGTCGATCGAGTCGACGTCAGCGAAGCGTTTGAACAGAACGCTCTTGCCTTCCATCACCGGCTTCGACGCCATCGCGCCCAGATTGCCGAGACCGAGAATGGCGGTGCCGTTCGAGATCACGGCGACCAGATTGCCCTTGGAGGTGTAATCATAGGCGCGGTCGGGGTCTTCGGCGATCGCCTTGACCGGCACCGCGACGCCTGGCGAGTACGCCAAAGAGAGATCACGCTGCGTCGCCATCGGCTTGGTCGGCGTGATCGAGATTTTGCCAGGCGTCGGCAGGCGGTGGAAATCGAGCGCCTCGGCGTCGGTGAAGGTCTTCTTGGTGTCGGGCATGTAAGCGCGAAATCCCCAGCGATTTGAGGCGTCACCCTAGTCTTGGGCCTTGGCCCGTCAATGGAAGTCCGGACGGGATTTGGCTAAGAGGGGCGGTGGCCGATTCCAGCTCCGCGTCCGCGCCCGTGCGCGCCTCGCCTTTCATGGCGCAATACCTCGCCGCTAAGGCCGAGCATCCGGACGCGCTCGTCTTCTTTCGGATGGGCGATTTCTACGAGCTGTTTTTCGAGGATGCGGAGAAGGCGGCCGGCGCGCTCGGCATCACGCTGACCAAACGCGGCCAGCACGGCGGCGAACCGATCCCGATGGCCGGTGTGCCCTGGCACCAAGCCGAGAACTACCTCGCGAAATTGATCCGCGCCGGATTCAAGGTCGCGGTGTGCGAGCAACTGGAAGATCCGGCAGAAGCCAAGAAACGCGGTTCGAAATCGATCGTCGCACGTGGCGTCGTGCGTGTCGTCACGCCGGGCACGCTGACGGAAGACGGCTTGCTCGATGCGCGCGCCGCCAATCGCCTGGCCGCTTGCGTGATCGCAGGGGAGAATGCGGCCATTGCGTGGGCCGATGTCTCCACCGGCGCGTTTGAAGCGCGTGCGTTGAAGCGCGCCGAGATTGAAGAAGATTTGGCCGCGTTATCGCCCGCGGAATTGATCGTCACCGAAAGCGATGCTGCGGCGCTGACGGAGATAGCCCGCATCAGCGGCGCGGCGCTGACGTTGCGCCCGAACGTGAAGGCCGACGCCAAAGCGGCGGCGCGGCGCATCAAGAGCGCGTTCGAGGTCGCCGCTTTGGATGCGTTCGGCGATTTCACCAATCCTGAGCTTTCGGCGATGGGTTTGGTGCTCGACTATATCGAACTCACCCAAGCGGGCGCCGCCCCACGTCTGGCGCCGCCACGCCGCGCCGCTGAGCGCAGCTTCATGGCGATCGATCCCGCCACACGCAGCGCGCTTGAGATCGAGCGCTCAAACGCGACCGCGATGGGTCGCGGCGGTCGCGAAGGTTCGCTGCTGGCGAGCGTGGACCGCACCGTGTCTGCGGCAGGCGGCCGCCTGTTGGCGGAGCGGATTGCCCGGCCGCTCACCGATCCGAAAGCCATCAACGCGCGCCTTGATGCGGTGGCTTTTTTCCTTGAGGCGCGCGAGCGGCGCGCCGGCGTGCGTCAGGAGCTCAAGGCCGCTGGCGATCTTGCGCGCGCGCTGACACGCCTCGCGCTCGGGCGGGGCGGGCCCCGCGATTTGGCGGCTCTGCGCGACGGGCTCAACGCTGGCGACCGCGCGGCCGCGCGGTGTTTGGGGCTTGACGGGGAGGCGCCCGCTGAGATCGAGCGCGCCTGTTCGGCGTTGACGCTCGCGGCGTGTCCGCCTCTGGCGACTTTGGTGCAAACTTTGGAGCGCGCACTTGCGCCGGAGCTGCCTTTGCTGGCGCGCGACGGCGGCTTCATCGCCGCCGGCTTCGATGGCGCGCTCGAAGAAACCCGCGCGCTGCGTGACGATAGCCGGCGCGTGATTGCGGCTTTGCAAGCGCGTTACGCGGAAGAAACCGGCATCGCCGGCCTGAAACTGAAGCACAACAACCAATTGGGCTATCACCTCGACGCCACGAGCAAGCAGGCCGAAGGGCTGATGCGCCCGCCGCTCAACGCGTCGTTTATTCACCGGCAAACCAATGCGGGCTCGGTGAAATTCACCACCACGGAGCTGGTTGAGCTCGACGCCAAGATCGCGCGCGCAGGTGGCGCGGCGTTGGCGCGTGAGCTGGACTTGTTCCGCCAATTCGCCGCGCAGGCGACGGCCAATGAAAGCCAAATTCGCGCCGCCGCCGAAGCGCTTGCGGCGCTTGATGTCGCGGCGGGGGTTGCGCAATGGGCGGAAGAAACCAGCGCGACGCGTCCTGAGATCGACGACACCACGGCCTTGTTGGCCGAGGGCGGGCGCCATCCGGTGGTGGAGGAGGGCGTGCGACGCGAGGGCCTGGGCTTTACACCGAACGATTGCCGGCTCGACGCGGAAGGGCGTTCGGGGCCGCGCCTGATGGTCGTCACCGGGCCGAACATGGCCGGCAAGAGCACTTATCTGCGACAGATCGCATTGCTTGCGGTGTTGGCGCAGGCGGGTTCGTTCGTGCCCGCGAAAAAATTGCGATTAGGTATGGTCGACCGCGTGTTCGCGCGCGTCGGCGCGTCCGACGATCTCGCGCGCGGGCGATCCACGTTCATGACCGAGATGGTCGAGACAGCGGCGATCCTGCATCAGGCCGGCCCGCGTGCGTTGGTTGTCCTCGATGAGATTGGCCGCGGCACTGCGACGTTCGACGGCCTCGCGATAGCTTGGTCGGTTGCTGAGCATTTGCACGAGGCCAACAAATGCCGCGCCGTGTTCGCGACCCACTATCACGAACTCACACGGCTTGCCGAAAAGCTCGAAGCCGGCGCCAACGCGCATCTTCGCGCCAAGGAATGGAAGGGCGACCTTGTATTTCTGCACGAGGTCTCGCCCGGCGCGGCCGATCGCTCTTACGGAATCCAGGTCGCCAAGCTTGCCGGTTTGCCGAAGAGCGCGGTGGAGCGCGCACGCGCGGTGCTGGCGCGACTGGAGCAAAATGGCGGCGCAACGCGCGTCGACATCGCCGACGAATTGCCGCTGTTCGCGCAGGTGATGGCCGAGACGGCGCCGTCGCCGCTGCAGGCGGCGCTCGACAGCGTGCAGCCCGATAGCCTGTCACCAAAGGACGCGCTCGAGCTGGTGTACCAGCTCAAGCGGCTTGCTGACGACGAAAGCTAAGTCTTACGGGCTGGGCTGGTTCGGCGTTTGGCGCTGAACGATCGGGTCGCGGCTGTTGACGCTGTCTTGCGCCGCTTGGATCGCTTGGCCTTGCACCAGGGTTTCGCGCACCGGATCCGTTAGGCCCACGTAAGCCTGGAACATCATGAAGCCGCCGAGGATGGCGCCCAGCACGAGGCCGGAGATGCCCCACAGCGACGCGGCGAACCAATACGCAGACGACCGCTCACGGCGGATGTGCATGCGAAACAGGTTTTGGTCCATCAGCGCTTCAATGCGCCCACGATCTGGGTGGTCTTGCACCTGGTGATCCTCATCAACGGGGTTCACCTTGATCGTTCTGCCGCCACGGCTGCGCATCAAGCGGTCTCCTGTTGACCCAAATATGGGACCGCTTGCGGCTGTCGCAACGCGCCCCGAAACCTATTCGCATCCCCATCTTTGGCTTTGCCCTCGAATTGAGGCAAGTTTGCGGATGCGAATTAACCAAGAAGTCATGTGAGCAAATCCGCCACATGCCTGCAAGACGAGCACACTGACAAAACCGTGACATGCCCGCGCCGCTGAAACCCGCCTCGATTGAAGATGTTGTCGACGGTCATCGGCTGCGCGCGCAGCTGACGGCGGCCGCGCTCAGCGAAGGCGAGAACGCACGCGCGCGTGTGCAGAGCTTGCTGCATGGCGCTTTGTTTCGCGGTCGCATGATCGCCAAGGAACGCCTCGAAGCAGGCGAAAACGGCCTCGCCGTTGCACGCTTGCTGGCGAAAGTGGCCGATGAGGTCGTCGGCGCGCTGTTCGATTTCACCACCACGCACGTGTTCCGCGCGCGCAATCCGACGGCGGGTGAGCGCTTCGCGGTAGTCGCGGTAGGCGGATACGGTCGCGGCCAGCTTGCGCCGTCCTCCGATCTCGATCTGCTGTTCCTGCGTGCCTACAAGCAGACGCCGTTCGCCGAGAGCGTGACCGAGTACATGCTCTATATGCTCTGGGACATGGGCCTGAAGGTGGGCCACTCGTCTCGGACCGTGAACGAAAGCCTGAAGTTTGCGAAGGAAGATCACACCTTCCAGACCGCGCTGCTCGAGCATCATCTGATCGCCGGCGATGCGACGCTTTACCAGGAGCTGATCACCCGCTTCCGCAAAGAGGTGGCCGGCCAAACCCACACCGACTTCATCGCCGTAAAACTGAAAGAGCGCGACGAACGTCACCTCCGCGCCGGCGCCTCGCGCTACATGGTCGAACCCAACATCAAGGAGGGCAAAGGCGGCCTGCGCGATTTGCACACGCTGTTCTGGCTGGCGCTGCACCGTTACGGCTTTAGCCGCGTGCAGGATTACGTCGATGCCGGTGTGTTCAGCGCGCAAGAAATGCACCGCATGCGCAAGGCGCTCGAGTTTCTCTGGAGCGTGCGCTGCCACATGCATTTCGTCACCGGCCGCGGCGAAGAACGGCTGACGTTCGATCTGCAGCCCGAATTGGCGAAACGCCTCGGCTACGCCGCGCGCACCAACAACAGCTCCGTCGAGCGATTCATGCGGCGCTATTTTCTCGTCGCCCGCGAGGTCGGCGCGCTGACCCGCACCTTGTGCGCCAAGCTCGAGGCCGATCACAGCAAGCGCGCGCCTATGGGCCTGCAGCGTCTGTTCACTGCCGCGCCGCGCCCCGCGGCGCCGATTGCGCCGGGTTTCCGTGTCGAAGCAGGGCGCTTGGCCGTGACCGGCGCCGATGTGCTGAACGACCCGGTGAATCTCATCCGATTGTTCCAAGTGGCGGACGCCAACGATCTTGACGTTCACCCCGAAGCGTTCGGCGAAGCGGCGCGACGCGCCAAGGGGATCACGCCCGGCGTGCGTCACAACGCGCAAGCGCGCGCGGCGTTTCTCGATGTCGCCACCTCGCATCATCAACCCGCCGCCGCGCTGCGGTTGATGAACGAGGCCGGCGTGCTCGGACGCTTCGTGCCGGAGTTCGGCCGCATCGTCGCGCAGATGCAGTTCAACATGTACCACCACTTCACTGTGGACGAACACACGTTGAACGCCGTCGATGCGATCTCGCAGATCGAGAAGGGCCGTCACGGTCAGCAGCATCCGCTGGCGACGGAGATCTTCCCGAAGATTATCAATCGCCGTGCGTTGTATCTGGCGATGCTGTTGCACGACACCGGCAAGGGCGAAGGCGATCAACAAATCGAAGGTGAGATTTCGTCACGTGCGGCATGCGCGCGGCTGGGGCTGCCGGATGACGAAGTTGATCTCGTCGGCTGGCTCGTGGGCCACCACCTGCTGATGAGCGACGTCGCGCAGAAGCGCGATATTGCCGATCCGCGCACGGTGGCGCAGTTCGCCGAAACCGTGGGCTCGCTTGAGCGTTTGCGGCTGCTGCTCGTGCTGACGGTGGCCGACATCCGCGCCGTCGGCCCCGGCGTGTGGAACGATTGGAAAGGCCAGCTGCTGCGCGATCTCTACCGGCTCACCGAGGCCGCGTTCCGTGGCGGACGTTCGGACGAGGAGGGTGTGCGCGAGCATCTCGCCGGCCTGGCCGAGGAAGCGAAAGCGCAATTGGCGCAAGATCTCGCAGGCGGCGCGCCCAGCGACGCGTGGCTGCATGCGCTCGAAGATGGTTATTGGCTGAACCACGATGCCGAAGCGTTGGTGTGGCACACACGCGAAGTGATGGCCGCACGTGGAGGCGATGCGCCGCACGTGGCCGCGCGCTTGCGTCCGGCGCAGGGCGTCACCGAGGTGCTGGTCTATTGCCGCGATCGGCCCGGCCTGTTCGCCAGCTTGGCTGCGGCGATTTCCGCCAGCGGCGCCGACATCGCCGATGCGCGCGTTCACACCACCAAGGATGGCGCAGCATTCGACGTGTTCTCGATCCAAACCACCGAACGCAAACCGTTCGGCGAAGCGCATCCCGATGTCGTTGCATCGCTCGTCGCGCGCTTGAAAAGCGCTGCACTGAGCGACCACGCGCCGCCGGCGCCGCGCCCCGCGTCACGCCGCACCGCCGCGTTCGCGATCGATCCGTGGGTGCGCATCGACAACGACGTCGCGGTCAGCTCGACTGTGATCGAAGCGTCGGGCCGCGATCGGATCGGCTTGTTGGCCGAACTGGCGCGGGTGATTGCCGATGCCGGGCTCTCCATCGTCACCGCGCACATCGATTCGCACGGCGCCCGCGCGTCGGATGTTTTCTATGTGCAGCTGGCCGGTGATCAATTGCGAGATGAAGCCCGCCTCGAAAGCCTGCGCGCGGAACTCGAAGCGGTGCTTAGCCTGGCCGAACCGGCGGCGCCTGCCGATCCGGCGCGACAACCCTTGGCGGTGGCGCGTGCCTCCACTGCGCGCTAGAAGCCTCCACCGCTGCACGGGGAATGCATGAGTCTCGCCCGCAACACCGCCGTGATCGGCGGCCTCACACTAATTTCGCGGCTGCTGGGGTTCGCGCGCGATTTGATTTTGGCGGCCGCCTTGGGCGCTGGCCCCGTCGCTGACGCCTTCTTCGCTGCGCTGCGGTTTCCAAATCTGTTTCGGCGCTTGTTTGCCGAGGGCGCGTTCAGTCAGGCGTTCGTCCCTGTGTATTCAAAAACACTGGCGTCGGAAGGGCAGGAGGCCGCCGACGCGCTGGCGGGCGAGGCGCTTGCGGTTCTGCTGGTGGCGACGGGTGTGCTCACCGGCATCGCCATGCTGGCGATGCCGTGGATCAACGCGGTGCTGTTCGTCGGCTACGCCGACGATCCCGCCACGTTCGCGCTGGCGACCACGCTGACGCAGATCACCATGCCATATCTCGTCTGCATGACCGCGGCGACGTTGTATTCCGGCGTGCTCAATGCGCGCGGCAAGTTTTTTGTCGCTGCGGCCGCGCCGATTCTGCTCAATCTGTGCCTGCTGGTTGGTGTTTGGCCATTTCGCGACGACCCACAGGTCGCGGCGTACGCGGCGGCGATTTCCGTAACAGTTTCCGGCGTGCTGCAGGCGTTGTGGGTGTGGTTCGGCGCCGCACGCGCTGGCGCTGGCGGCAAACTCGGCGCGCCGCGCATCACGCCTGGTGTGAAGCGCTTGGTGGCGCTCGCGGTGCCTGGCGCGCTCGCCGGCGGCGCACTGCAGATCAATGTGCTGGTCAGCCAAGCGCTCGCCTCGTTCGAGCAGGGCGCGATCACCTATCTGAACGTCGCGGACAGGCTTTATCAGCTGCCGCTCGGCCTGATTGGCATCGCCGTCGGCGTCGCCATGCTGCCGCGCTTGTCGCGGCTCGTGCAGGAGGGTGACGGTGAGGGCGCACGCAACGCGCTTGACGAAGCGGTTGCGCTCTCGATGGCGTTCACCTTGCCGGCGGCGGCGGCTTTGTTGGCGATCCCGACGTTCTTGATCGATGGCCTGTTCGCGCGCGGCGCCTTCACCGCGCAAGATGCAGCCAATGTCGGCCAAGCGCTGTTTCACTACGGCTGGGGCGTGCCCGCGTTCGTGCTCGCAAAGATTCTGGCGCCGGCGTTCTTCGCGCGCGAGGACACCAAGGCTCCGATGCGCTTCGCCATCACCTCGATGATCGTCAACGTCGTGCTTGGCGCGGCGCTCTTTTTTGGTCTGCGTGCGATGGATGTGCCCGGCTTCCCCGGGCTCGCCATCGCCACATCGACTGCGGCGTGGCTGAACGCCGGCCTGATGATCCGCGCGCTGATGACGTCGGACGCTTACCGCCCGACGCCAAAAGCCGCGACGCGGTTGGCGCGCATCTTTCTCGCCTCGGCGATGCTCTACGCGATCATGTGGTTTGCCCAAGCCAATCGCGCCGTGCTGGAAGCGCAATTGGGCTCCAAGGAGGCGGCGGTTCTGCTGGTCATCCTCGGCGGCGGCACGCTCTATTTCGTGCTGGCGTTCGTCTTGCGCGCGGTCACCTTCTCGGAAGTGCGGGCGGCGTTCCGGCGCGAACGCGGACCCGCTGGCGGGGGCGCCGGCTTGCCGCCGGGCTTGGACGGCTGATAGAGAGCGCTGCATGAACATGAGCGCATTCCTGAAGGGACGATGGCGGGCCTGAACCGGCACGCCTGACGCGCGCTTGGCCCGCGCCCCTTTCTCATGTTCTGGAGCACCTCATGACCGCCGCCCCATCGCCTGCTTATCAGGGCCCTCAACGCGTATTCTCCGGCATGCAGCCCACCAACGGTCTGCACCTCGGCAATTATCTTGGCGCCCTGAAAAATTGGGTCGCGCTGCAGCAGCGGATGCCGAGCATCTATTGCATCGTCGATCTGCACGCGATCACCACCGGGCCCGATCCGAAAAATCTCGTCAGCCGCTGTCGCGAAGTGGCTGCTGCTTATCTCGCCGCCGGCGTCGATCCGAAGCGCTCGATCATCTTCGTGCAGTCGGCTGTGCGCGAGCACAGCGAGCTGGCGTGGATCTTCAATTGCGTCGCCCGCATGGGTTGGCTGGAGCGCATGACGCAGTTCAAGGACAAATCGGGCCAACATGCGGAGCGTTCGTCAGTCGGGCTGTTTGACTATCCGGTGCTGCAGGCGGCTGACATTCTGCTCTACAAAGCGACGCACGTGCCGGTCGGCGAAGATCAGAAGCAACATCTCGAGCTGTCGCGCGACATCGCCCAGAAGTTCAACAACGACCACGACGCGCCAGCGTTCTTTCCGTTGCCGGAGCCCGTGATCCTGGGGCCGGGCGCGCGGGTGATGAGCTTGCGCGAGGGCGGCAAGAAGATGTCGAAGTCCGATCCCTCGGACATGACGCGCATCAATCTCACCGACGATGCCGACGCGATCACCCAGAAGATCAAGAAGGCCACCACCGATTCAAGCCCGCTGCCGGAGACGGTCGAGGGCCTGAAGGGCAGGGCCGAGGTGGAAAACCTCGTCGGCATCTACGCGGCGACGTCCGGGCGAACCGCCGAGGACGTGCTGACGGAATTCGGCGGCAAAGGTTTCGGCGCGTTCAAGCCGGCTTTGGCAGAGTTGTTGGTGGCGGAGCTCTCGCCGATCGCCGCCGAGATGCGCCGGCTCAACGCCGACCCCGCGACACTCGACGCCGTGCTGAAGGACGGCGCCGAGCGCGCCGGCGCCATCGCCGCCCCGATCATGGCCGAAGTGCGCGACGTGGTCGGCTTCTGGCGTGCGTGAGGCGGACCGGCTAGGCTCCGCTCCCATGAGTGATGCGCGTTTTGCCTGTCTGGTCGTCGCCGATGAGAGCGAGGAATTTCCCGACGCGCTCACCTATGCGGGGCTGCTGACGAAAAGCGCTGGCTGGCGGCTGGTGATGTTGCGCGCGCTGGAGCCCGCCGATCCCGCACCGTGGGCGTCGATCACCGAAGAGATGCGCCGGCAAGCGCAAACGGCAGCCGAAAGCCTGACCCAGCGTTTCGCCGCCGAGGTTTGGGCGGAGTGTGGCGTCACCATCGAGCCAGTGATCCGCGAAGGCGATGTGCGTCCCGAAATTCGCAGGCTGCTGGACGAAGACCCCTCAATCAAACTGGTTGTGTTGGCCGCCGCCGCCGGTCCTGGTGGCCCAGGGCCGCTGGTGGCGTCTTTGGCGAAGAGCCAAGGGCTCGGCAATCGGCCGGTGCCGGTGTTGGTGGTGCCCGGCGCGCTAACGAAGGACGAAGTGCGCGCATTGGCGCTGCCGGTGGGTGCGGCGCTCGATCCCAACACGCCGCCGTCTGCTTGACCGCCTGGCCCAAAGGCCCCACCTGAACGCTATGTTTATCCAAACGGAATCCACGCCAAATCCGCGCACGCTGAAGTTTCTCCCCGGCCGCGACGTGCTGGGCTCGGGCAGCCGCGATTTCCAGGATGCAGAAGCGGCTTTGGCCTCGCCGTTGGCGCAAGCGCTGATGGCGGTCGATGGCGTTGAGCGCGTCTATCTCGGCGGCGATTTTCTGACCGTGACGAAAGCCGAAGCGATCGAATGGCCGCACGTGAAGCCGCACATCCTGGCGGCGATCATGGACCATTTCACCGCCGGGCGCCCGGTGCTGCTAGAAGGCGGCGCGGCGCAAGACGGCGGCGACGAAGCCGACATCGTTTACGAAGGCGAGGCCGCTGACATCGTCAAGGAACTGAAAGAGATCATTGAAGCGCGTGTGCGCCCGGCCGTCGCGCGCGATGGCGGCGACATCACTTTCCATTCCTGGGACCACGCTGAAGGCATCGTGCGCCTGAACATGCGCGGCGCCTGCGCCGGTTGCCCGTCCTCGACGCTGACCTTGAAGCAAGGCATCGAGAACATGCTCCGCCATTATGTGCCCGAAGTGCAGAGCGTCGAGCAGGTGGTTTGATCGTCCTTGCCATCGATACCGCGCTTGATGCGTGCTCTGTCGCGCTGGTGCGCGACGGCGAGACCTTGGCGTCGTTGAGCGAGCCGATGGATCGCGGCCAAGCCGAGCGCTTGGCGCCGATGGCGCAAGAGGCTGCGGCGCAAGCTGGTGTCGCGTTCAAGCAGATCGACCGCATCGCCGTCACCACAGGGCCGGGCTCGTTCACCGGCGTGCGCGTGGGCTTGTCGTTCGCGCGCGCGTTGGCGTTGTCTATGGGCAAGCCGTGCGTTGGTGTTTCGACGCTGGAAGCTTTGGCGTTGCAGGACGGGGAGGCGGGCTTGCGCGCGGCTCTGATCGAGACGCCGGGCGCCGCGTATTTTGCGCTCTACCAAGACGGCGCGCCGCTGCTTGCGCCACAACCGATCGAGCGTGGCGCGCATGTGGCGCTGCTGGCGGGCCGCGATGCAGAGCTCACGGGCCCTGCGGTCGTGGTCGACGCCCCAGCGCTTGCGCGCCGCGCCGCCACGCTTGAGCCCTCCGCCTATCCGCCGGACCCAACCTATCTGCGCGCGCCGCACGTGACGCTTCCCGGTGCGCGCGCATGATCGAGATCGTTGGCGCGGAGTCTGCGGAGACGCTGGCCAGTTTGCACGCGCGCGCGTTCGAGGCCTCATGGAGCGCGCCTGACATCGCGCGCATGTTGGAAAACCCGTCGGCGTTCGCCTTGGGCTGGCGCGACGGCGAACTGCTGGGCTTCGTGCTCGCGTGGGCAGTGGCGGCGGAGTCCGAAATTCTCACGCTTGCCGTGGTTCCCGAAGCGCGCCGCAAGGGCGTCGGCACCGGCTTGGTGTCGGCGGCCGGCGCGGCGGCATTGCTGCGTGGATCGGGCTCGATGTTGCTGGAGGTGGCCGAAACCAATGCGGCCGCGCGCGCGCTCTATGTGAAGCTCGGTTTCGAGCCGGTTGGCCGGCGTGGCGGCTATTATGCCGGCGCGGGTGCGGCGACCGACGCCATCGTGCTGCGCCGTCCGCTGCCGCGCCCCAATATTTGAGCCGCGTTTCCTGGACATCGCGCGGCGCGGCGGGGTATTTTGCCGTCTTCGCTTCAGGGACTTGAGAATGGATCGCGTCGAGAAATTGTGCATCGAGAAGGGCATGCGCATGACCGAGCAGCGCAAGGTCATCGCGCGCGTGGTCTCGGTGAGCCATGACCATCCCGACGTGGAGGAACTGCACCGCCGCGCCGCCGCGGTCGATTCCGGCATCTCCATCGCCACTGTGTACCGCACCGTTCGCCTGTTCGAGGAAGCCGGCATTCTGGAGCGGCACGATTTCCGTGACGGCCGCTCGCGCTACGAAGAAGCGCCGGAAACGCATCACGACCACCTGATCGACATGAAGACCGGCAAAGTGATCGAGTTCATGGATCCCGAGATCGAGCGCCTGCAGCAGGAGATCGCACGGCGGCTTGGCTACCGGCTGGTCGATCACCGGCTCGAACTCTACGGCGTGCCGCTGGACGACAAGGCGAAGGCCGGCAAACGCTGATGTCCGAACCGCAAGCGCCCAAGCGTCTCTTCATCGAGACCTACGGCTGCCAGATGAACGTCTACGATTCAGAGCGCATGCGCGACGTGCTGGCGCCGCTCGGGTACGCGCCCACCGATGCGCCGGACGACGCCGATCTGGTTGTGCTCAACACCTGCCACATCCGCGAGAAGGCGACTGATAAAGTCTATTCCGAGATCGGCCGTCTGCGCGCGCACAAGGAACGCCGCGCCGGCGAAGGGAAGGGCATGACCATCGCCATCGCTGGCTGCGTCGCGCAGGCTGAGGGCGAAGAGATCATGCGCCGTGCGCCGGCCGTCGATCTCGTCGTCGGGCCGCAAGCCTATCACAAGCTGCCGGAGCTGATTGCGCGTGCGGCGCGTGCGCGCGGCGAGGCGCTGGCGTTCGATTTCACCGCTCAGGAAAAGTTCGACGCGCTGCCAGCGCGCGCGCCCGATGGCGTGACCGCGTTTTTGTCGATCCAGGAAGGTTGCGACAAGTTCTGCACGTTCTGCGTCGTGCCCTACACGCGGGGCGCGGAATATTCGCGCCCGTTCGCCGATGTGCTCGCGGAAGCGCGCAGCTTGGCCGACAAGGGCGTGCGCGAGATCACTTTGCTTGGGCAGAACGTGAACGCCTATCATGGCGGCGACAGTTTCGCCGGCCTGCTACGGGCGCTGGCGCGCATCGATGGCATCGTGCGCCTGCGCTACACCACATCGCATCCGATGGAGATGGACGACGAGCTGATCGCGCTGCACGGCGAAGAACCAAAGCTGATGCCGTTCTTGCATCTGCCGGTTCAGTCGGGATCGGACCGCATTCTCAAAGCTATGAACCGCAAGCACGATGGCGCCCACTATCGCGGCATCGTTGAGCGCCTGCGCGCAGTGCGGCCGGACATCGGTTTGTCGAGCGACTTTATCGTCGGCTTTCCGGGCGAAACCGAGAAGGATTTCGAAGCGACTCTGGCCCTGGTGCGCGACGTCGGCTTCGCCGCCGCGTTCTCCTTCAAATATTCCCCGCGCCCCGGCACGCCAGCCTCGGGCATGGGCGCGCAGGTCGATGAAGCGGTGAAAACCGAACGGCTCGCGCGGCTCATCGCGTTGCTCAGCGCCCAACAGCGCGCGTTCAACGAGAGCAAGGTTGGCAGCGCGTTGCCGATCCTCGTGACTGGCCGTGGCCGCAAACCCGGCCAGATGCAGGGGCGTTCGCCGTTTCAGCAGGGCGTGCATTTCGAAGATACCAGTTCGCGGCCCGGTGACGTTGTCGCGGTTCGTATCGACGCGGCGACGCAAGGCTCGCTCAGTGGTTCGCTTGTTGGCGCGGCGCGCGCCACGGAGGTTGCGTGAACAAGGAAGCCGATCTCGTTCGCGTGATCGATCTGGCGGATTCCGGCGTCGCGCAGGCGATCTTCGGGCCACTGCATCGCCATCTCGCGCACATTCAGGAAGCGTTCCGCGATGCGAGCGCGCCGCGTGGCGCGCCGGCCTATCGTGTCACGCTCGACGCGCAGGGCGATCAGCTCACCGTACGCGCGCGCGCCGGCGGGATGGGCGATCTTGATCGCGTGCAGCGCATCGTCGACGCGCTGGCGGATCTGGCGCGGCGCAAAGGCCGCATCCGTGAAGGCGAAGTGCTTGCGGCGATCTCGTTTTCCGAAGGTGGGCGCGAGAACGTTAGTGCGCCGATGAATCTGCCGCATGTCGGCGGCCTCACGTTGCGCACGCCGCGGCAAGTGCATTACGTCGAGGCTCTGCGCGACGAAAACCTGGATCTCATCTTCGGCGTCGGCCCCGCCGGCACTGGCAAGACATTCCTCGCGGTTGCATGCGCCGTCGAAGCTCTGAAGCAAGAGCGCGTGGATCGCATCGTCGTCACCCGCCCCGCCATCGAAGCAGGGGAGAAGCTCGGCTATCTGCCCGGCGATCTGGCTGAGAAAGTCGATCCCTATCTGCAGCCGATCTGGGACGCGTTCCGCAGTCAGATGAGCGAGAACGATTTGAAGGCGCGGCGTGAGCGCAAGCAGATCGAAGTGGCGCCGCTCGCGTTCATGCGCGGGCGCACGTTGGCGAATGCGTTCGTCATCGTCGACGAAGCGCAAAACGCAACTGTCCTGCAAATGAAGATGGTGCTCACCCGCTTGGGCGAAGGCTCGCGCATGGTCGTCACCGGCGATCCCTCGCAAATCGATTTGCCGCGCGCCGATATGTCGGGCTTGGCGCACGCCGTGGGCATTCTCGAAGACATCACCGGCGTCGACGTCATCCGCTTCGTGACGCAAGATGTCGTGCGGCACCGGCTCGTGGCGCAGATCGTCGAAGCGTATCATCGCGATGAGAGCGGCCGTGCCTGAAGCGGCGCTTGAGGTTGAGATTGTCGGCGGCTCGCCGTTGTGGCGCGGCCGCGAGGACATGCTTGCCAATGCGCTTGCCGCCGCCGCTGCCGCCGAGGGCAAGGCTGGCGCGGTGTCGCTGTTGCTGGGCGACGACGCAGCGATCATTGCGCTTAACCGTGAATTCCGCGGCAAGGACGCGCCAACCAACGTGCTTTCGTTCCCGCCGGCGGGGCCGGGGAACGAACCCGGCTTTCTCGGCGATATCGCTCTGGCGGCGGAAACCATTGCCGCGGAAGCGGAATTTCAGGGCAAGAGCTTCGATAACCATGCCGCGCATTTGGTGGTGCACGGCTTTTTGCATCTCATAGGCTATGATCACGAAGCAGACGCCGACGCCGAGGCGATGGAAGCGCGCGAGCGCGCCATTTTGGCCTCGTTGGGGATCGCCGATCCCTATGCGTAAGCGAGAGGAGTAAAACGCGCCGCGATGACCGACGCCGCCGAAGAATCCGAACCTTCCAGTCGAAGGCGCTCGGGCATCCTGAGACGTATGTTGCGGCTGCTGGCGCGGACGAAGCCGGGCCACGCCGCCGCCGTCGAAGAAGCGCTGCGCGATCGCGAGGATCGCGGTGAAGATATCGAGGGCCCGCAGAAGGACATGATCCTTCGCGCCGCGCGCTTCGATCGGCTGAAGGTGATCGACGTGATGCGTCCGCGCGCGGATATCGTCGGCATCGAGGCGTCCGCGACGTTGGGAGAGGCCGCGCGGATATTTTCCGATAGCCAGCACTCGCGCTTGCCGATGTACGGCGAGACGCTCGACGATCCGATCGGCTTCGTGCACGTGCGCGATGTGATGGCGCAATTGGCGCCGAATGCGGAAGGCGAGTCCAAAGCCGGCTTCAGCGATCGCACGCTCGCGCGCATCAAACGCGACATCTTGTTCGTGCCGGCGTCGATGACGCTGTCGACCTTGTTTATCAAGATGCAGTCGAGCCGCATTCACCTGGCGCTTGTCGTCGATGAATATGGCGGCACCGATGGCCTGGTCTCGATGGAAGACCTCGTCGAGCAGATTGTCGGCGCGATCGAGGACGAACACGACGTCGAGTCCGAGCTGGTGCAAGAGCGCGCCGGCGGCGCGTTCGAGGCCGACGGGCGCGCGTCTATCGAAACTCTGGAAAGCAAGCTGGGCGGCTCATTGTCGCTGCCTGACCATGAAGACGAGTTCGATACCGCGGCGGGTCTGGCCGTGGCGCTCGCGGGCCGCTTGCCTCAAAGGGGAGAAATATTGAGACACCCCGCCGGCTTCGACATCGAGGTGATGGACGCCGATCCGCGCCGGGTGAAGCGCTTGCGTTTCCGCCGCGCCACCGCTGTAACGCCGATCGAAGACGCCGCCGCACGTTTGCGCAAAGCCTAGGTCCACGGAGCCAGATGTGACAGCGCCGCCTGCCGACGCCGCGCAATCGCGGATACAGACTTGGATGTCCGCGCGCACGCCCTGGCAGCGTCGCGGTATCGCCGTGCTCGGCGGCATGCTGGCGACTCTGGGGCATGCGCCGCTTCAATTCACGCCGGCCTTCATCGTCGCAATGATGATTTTCGTCTGGTTGCTGGACGCCATTCATCCGCGCGAAAAGCGCCTGTCGTCTGCGTTCGCGACCGGTTGGTGGTTCGGGGTCGGACACTTTTCGACGGGGCTGTATTGGGTGTCGTCGGCGTTCCTGGTGGACAGCGTCGCGTGGGGGCCGATCTGGGGCGTGCCCGCGACCATCGCGCTTGCTTCGATCATGGCGCTCTATTGGGGCCTCGGCGCACTGCTCGCGATGCTGCTGTGGACCAACGATTATCGCCGCGCCGCCAGTTTCGCGTTGGCGATGTTCGCGGTGGAATGGGTGCGCGGAAATTTTCCGTTCGGCGGCTTTCCTTGGTTGCTGCCCGGCTATGTGTGGACGCCCGGCGAACCGATTTCGCAACTCGCCTCGGTATTCGGAATTTATGGCCTGTCGCTGATCACCTTGCTCTTCGCCGCCGCGCCGGCGACGGTGGCGGATGGTCAAGTGGACGCCGCGCGGCGGTTTGCGCCGATGGTGCTGACGGGCCTGGCAATTGGGATGATTTGGGGCTGGGGCGAGCAGCGTTTGGCCAACGCGCCGGTTGAGCCGCCGGGCGCGCAGCCGATCGTTCGCGTCGCCGATTCCGGTTTGAGCCAAGCCGAAAAATGGCGCTCGCGCCCGGACCAAGAATGGCGCGTGCTCGGCCGCTATCTCGACGCCAGCGGCGACACGCAAGAGTCACGTGCGTCGATCGTGGTGTGGCCCGAAGGCGCGATCCCGGTCGTGAACTTCTTCATGCTCGAGAACCCTGCGTTCCTCGATGAACTCGGGCGGGGCCTGGGCGATCGCGCGTTGATCAGCGGGCTTACACGCCGCGAAGCGCGCGGCTCTGAAGCCGTCTATTTCAATTCCGCCGCGGTGATCGATGGCGTCAGCGGCGCGCCGCGTTTGGCGCAGATCTACGACAAGCACCATCTCGTGCCGGTTGGCGAATACATCCCGCTCTGGTCTTTGGTGAGCAAGCTGAACATCGCGCCGCTGCAGCGCATTGGCGCTGGCTTCGAGCGCGGCCCGCCGCCGAGCCGGCTGGTGATCCCGGAGGCGTCTCCCGCCGTCGTTCTGATCTGCTACGAGGCGATCTTCCCTGACGTCATTCCGCGTGGTGAGGGCAGGCCGGGCTGGATCATCAACGTCACCAACGACGCTTGGTTTGGCGGCTTGGAATGGTTTTCGGGCCCGTGGCAGCATTTTGCCATGGCGCGCTATCGCACCATTGAGGAGGGGCTGCCGATGGCGCGCGCGGCCTCCGGCGGTGTGTCAGCCATCGTCGATTCATTCGGCCGCGCTGTACGGACGACTACATCCGCGCCTTACTTTGCGGAATATCAATTGCCCCCGTCACTAAGCGAGACACCATACGCCCGTTGGGGATATATCTTGCACCTCGGTCTACTTGTAATCATTGCGACACTTCGACTAGTACCTCCGATGGGCGTGGCCAGAAGGGTTTCGGGATGAACGACGAGCGTGCAGCCAATGCAGTCGACAGACGATTGGGTCAGCGCGTCCGTACCCGTCGTCTCGAAATCAGCATGAGCCAAGAGCGCTTGGCTGAATTACTTGGCGTCACCTTTCAACAAGTTCAGAAATACGAGAAAGGCGTCAACCGCATTGCTGCGAGCCGCTTGTTCGATATTTCAGCGGCGCTCGACATGCCGGTGGCGCGATTCTTTGAAGGGTTAACGTCGGCGCGCATGGGCGGGGTGGCCGAGTCCGACGACAGCTTCATCCACGATGCGCTCGCGACGCCGGAAGGCGCGCAGCTGATCGCTTTGTTCGCCAGCATCAAGAACTCGAAGGTGCGCCGTCGCGTGGTGGAGCTGGTGAAGGCGCTCTCCGACGATCCAGACGCCGGCAAGAAGGGCTGAGACACCCCGCGCAATTGCGCGAGTCGCGGCTATTCCCTAGAGACGAGCCCACTTTTTTACCCGACTCGGAGAATCCGCGTGGCCCGCAGCTCGTACGTGTTCACCAGCGAAAGCGTTTCCGAAGGCCATCCCGACAAAGTCGCGGATCGGATTTCCGACACCGTCGTTGACGCCTTCATCGAAGCCGACCCCGAAGCGCGGGTGGCGTGCGAGACGATGGTGACGACCAATCGCATCATCCTCGGCGGCGAAGTCCGCGCCAAAACCGGCGACGGCAAAGACAAGGCCGCGAACAAGAAGTTCACCAAGGAGATCATCGCGTCGCTGCAACCGAAAGTGCGCGCTGCGGTGAAGGACATCGGCTATGCGCAAAAAGGCTTTCACTGGGAGAAGGCCAAGTACGCGAACTATCTGCACGGCCAGTCCGCGCACATCGCGCAGGGCGTCGACGCGAACGCCAAGAAGGATGAAGGCGCCGGCGACCAAGGCATTATGTTCGGCTACGCGTGCAGCGAAACGCCTGAGCTGATGCCGGCGACGCTGCAATACTCGCACAACATTCTGAAGCGCCTGGCCGAGTTGCGCCATTCGGGCGAACGTCCGGAGCTTGAGCCGGACGCGAAGAGCCAAGTCACGCTGCGCTACGAGAACGACAAGCCGGTTGAAGTTGTCGCCATCGTCGTGAGCCACCAGCACAAGAAAAAGCTTGGCGACAAAAGCTATACGCAATCGCGCTTCGCCGATCTGGTGAAGCCGCACGCCATGGCGGTGTTTCCCGAGGGGCTCATCACCAAGAAAACCAAATGGCACATCAACCCGACCGGGAAGTTTGAAATCGGCGGTCCCGATGGCGATAGTGGCCTCACCGGTCGCAAGATCATTGTCGACACCTATGGCGGCGCCAGCGCTCACGGCGGCGGCGCATTCTCGGGCAAGGATCCCACCAAAGTCGATCGCTCGGCCGCTTATGCGTGCCGCTATCTGGCGAAGAACGTCGTCGCCGCGGGTTTGGCGCAACGCTGCACCATTCAGATCAGCTACGCGATCGGCGTCGCCGCACCGACAAGCTTCTACGTCGACCTGCACGGCGCCGACACCATCGATCCGGCAATCCTGGAAGCGAAGCTGCCGGAGCTGATGAACGGCTGCACGCCGCGCGCGATCCGCACGCACCTGAAGCTCAATCGTCCGATCTACGCGCGCACCGCCGCGTACGGCCATTTTGGCCGCACGCCCGACAATGAGGGCGGCTTCTCCTGGGAACGCACCGATCTGGTGGAGGAATTGCGCCGCCTGGCGTAGAAAGGGGACATGTCCTCTTCCTTCGGCCTATCGCCTGAACTCGTCGCCTATCTCGCCGACGTAAATCCGCCCGAGCATCCGGTGCTGGCGCGCTGCCGCGCCGAAACCGCGCGTTTGCCGCAAGCGCAAATGCAGATCAGCGCCGAGCAGGGCGCGTTCACGCAATCGATCGTGCGCATGATCAGCGCCAAGCGCGCGTTCGAGGTGGGCGTGTTCACCGGCTATTCGGCGCTCGCCACTGCGTTGGCGATGAAGGATCTGCATGGCCCCGGCGCGCGTCTGCTGGCGTGCGACATCAACGAAGACTGGACCGCCAAGGCGCAAAGCTATTGGCGCGAAGCCGGCGTGGACGGGATCATCGATCTCAACATCGCGCCAGCAGCGGAAACGCTCGATCGTCGGCTGCAGGCGCGCGAGACCGGGCTCTACGATTTCGGCTTCATCGACGCCGACAAGACTGGCTACGATGCCTATTATGAGCGCGGCTTGAACTTGCTTCGCCCCGGCGGCGTCATGTTGTTCGACAACATGCTCTGGTCCGGTCGCGTCGCCGATCCGGCCGACCAAACGGCGGACACCGTGGCGCTGCGGGCGCTGGCCAAGAAGGCCAAAGCGGACGCGCGTGTGCACACCGCCATGACCAATATCGGCGATGGGCTGATGATGATTGTGAAGCGTTAGGCCAAGCGGCCGCGTTGCGCGCCCGCGCGGGCAGGTCTAGACCACGCGCGAATTTCCGCACTTACAGCTTTTCGGAGACGTCCATGGCCCGCGCAAAAATCGCCCTTATCGGTTCCGGCATGATCGGCGGCACGCTCGCCCACATTGCCGCGCGCGAGGAATTGGGCGATGTGGTGCTGTTCGACGTCGTCGAGGGCGTGCCGCAGGGCAAAGGCCTCGATATCGCCGAAGCTTCGCCGGTGTTCGGCAAAGACGCCGCCATGAAAGGCGCCAACGATTATGCCGGCATCGCCGGCGCCGATGTCTGCATCGTCACCGCCGGCGTCGCGCGCAAGCCCGGCATGAGCCGCGACGATCTCATCGGCATCAATCTCAAAGTGATGAAAGCGGTGGGCGAGGGCATCGCCCAGCACGCGCCGAACGCGTTCGTGATCGTCGTCACCAATCCGCTGGACGCGATGGTGTGGGCGTTCCGCCAATTTTCGAAGCTGCCGCACAACAAAGTCGTCGGCATGGCCGGCGTGCTCGATAGCGCGCGCTTCCGCTACTTCCTCGCCGAAGAATTCAACGTCTCGGTCGAGGATGTCACCGCCTTCGTGCTCGGCGGCCACGGCGACACGATGGTGCCGCTCACCCGCTACAGCACCGTCGCCGGCATTCCGCTGCCCGATCTCGTGAAAATGGGATGGACCAGCCAAGAGAAGCTCGATCAGATCGTGCAGCGCACGCGCGACGGCGGCGCCGAAATCGTTGGCCTGCTGAAGACCGGCTCGGCCTTTTACGCGCCGGCTGAAAGCGCGATCCAGATGGCGAAATCCTATCTGCGCGACAAGCGCCGCCTGCTGCCCTGCGCGGCGAACCTCAAAGGCGAATACGGCTTGAACGACATTTATGTCGGCGTGCCGTGCATCATCGGCAAAAACGGCGTCGAGAAGGTGATCGAGATCGAACTCAGCGCCGCCGAACGCGCCATGTTCGATCACAGCGTCGGCGCGGTGAAGGGCTTGCTCGATGCATGCAAGGGTATCGATCCCAGCGTGGGTTAAAGCGGCATTCTGTTTGTCGCTTTTGCTCGTCGGTTCGTGCGGGCGCTCGTCTGAATGTACAATCCTGTTGGACGCCGTTGCGCGCGTCCAACGCGGTGAAGCGCAATCTCTTGCGTCCAATGCTTGGCTGGTCGAGTACGGTCGTCGTCGGCCGAGCCTCGAGATACTGTCTCGTGGCGACCTTCACATCGCGATGAACATGCCGCAGGTCCATGAATGCCTCGGCTCGGATTGGCGCGGCTCGGTTGAGCCAAGTCTTCGCGATGGGTGGTCGGAGCCTGCTGTCGTGTTTGAGCGGCGCGGGTCGCCCAGGGTGGTAAGTCTGGGCGACACGTCGGCGAATGGTGACGTAACGATGCAGGTGCTCATCGAACCCACTGCGGCGCCCTCAGGCGGAGCGCCTCCGTCGCAATCTGCTTCCGAGCCCAATCGCGAACCGCTACATCGCACTCCATGACCGGCCCAACCCTCACCACCGCACGCCTCATCCTCCGTCCGCCGCTGCATATCGATTTCGATGGCTTCGCGGCGATGGCGCAGGAGGAGGACACCATGCGCTTCATTGGCGGGCTCACCGCGCGCGATGCGTCGTGGCGGATGCTCGCTTCGCTTGCGGGCTCGTGGGCGTTGCTTGGCTACGGCATGTTCTCGGTTCTCCGGCGCGACACCGGCGAATGGATCGGCCGGCTTGGACCGTGGCGTCCGGGCGGCAAGGAGGGCGGCTGGCCGGGCGATGAGGTGGGCTGGGGCGTGAAGCGCGCCGCGGCTGGGCAGGGCTTCGCGCAGGAAGGCGCCATCGCCGCCATCGACTGGGCCTTCGACAATCTGGGTTGGGATCACGTGATCCACTGCATCGACAAAGAGAACGCGCCGTCGATTGCGTTGGCCGAGCGCTTGGGCTCGCGCCGTGAGCGCGAAGATATTCCGCTGCCGCCGCCGTTCGATATCTACAAGGTCGACATTTACGGCCAATCCAAAGCAGAATGGCGGGCAAGACGTCGCTGAAACGCGGCGGTGTGGGGGATCAGAATGAACAAGACCATGCTCGCTTTGGCGATGGCCGCCGCTTTGGCCGCGCCCGCCGTCGCGCAACAAGCGGCGCCTGCGCCTGTCGCGCCGATCAGCGCCGAGATGCAGCGCACGATCGATCGCCTGCAAGCGGCGGCGCTCGAAAGCGATCGCGGCTTCGAAATCGTCGAAAGCCTCACCACCGAAATCGGCCCACGTCTGGCGGGTTCCGAAGCTGAAGCGCGGGCGCGCGATTGGGCGGTGGCGATGCTGCGCGCCAATGGCTTCACCAATGTTCGTATCGAGCCGTTCACGATCCCGTATTGGGATGCAACGCGCGAGGAAGCCCACATCATCGCGCCGTCGCCGCAACCGTTGCGGATCGTCGCGCTCGGTGGTTCGCCGTCGACGCCGGCTGGCGGCGTCGAAGCGGAAATCGTGCGCTTCACCAGCATGGCGGAGCTGCAGGACGCGCCGAACAGCGCCGTCGCTGGCCGTATCGTCTTCGTTGATGAAATCATGCAGCGCACGCAGGATGGCTCGGGCTACGGCGTCGCCGTCGCCAAACGCGGCCGCTGCGCGCCTGTGGCGCAACCCAAAGGCGCCGCTGCGTGCCTGATCCGCTCGGCTGGCACCGACTCGCATCGCTTCCCGCACCAGGGTGGCTCATCGCGCCAAGCCGACGGCGCTTCCTTGCCTGCTGCCGCTTTGTCCGCGCCGGACGCCGATCAGCTCGCGCGCTTGTTGACGCGCGGCCCGGTGCGCGTGCGCATCAACATCGAAGCTGACATTCGCGACAACGCACCGTCGGGCAACGTGATCGCCGAAATTCGCGGTCGCGAGCGCCCCGACGAGATCGTGCTGCTCGCTGCGCATTTGGATTCCTGGGATTCCGGCACCGGCGCGATCGACGATGGCGCCGGCGTTGCGATCATCACCGCCGCTGCGCGACTGATCCGCGACCTGCCGCGCCGTCCGCGCCGCACTATTCGCCTGTTGCTCTCGGGCGCCGAAGAAAACGGCGTCCACGGCGGAACGGCCTATGCTGCGGCGCACGCCAGCGAAACGCACATTGTCGCCGCCGAAAGCGATTTCGGGTCTGGCCGCATCTGGCAGTTTCAATCGCGTTTCGCGGAGCCTGCATTGCCGTACGCCCGCCGTATGCAACGCGCTTTGGCGCCGCTCGGCGTTCTTCCGGGCGACAACACCGCAGGCGGCGGCGCTGATATTGGTGCGCTGCGTCGCGCCGGCGTGCCGGTGGCCGATCTCAATCAGAACGGCCTGCTCTATTTCGATCTGCACCACACGCCGGACGACACGCTGGACAAGATTGACCCTGCCGACATCCAGCAGAACGTCGCCGCCTATGCGACGTTCGCCTATCTGGCGGCGGAGAGCGATTGGGTGTTCACGCCAGCGCCGTGATGTCTCGCTTGTGAAACGCGCTTTTCTGCGCTGAAACTTGGAGCGCCGCTCGGGGAGGGCGGGCTCCATGTTCAACAAGCTGATCCCCTGGATCATGGGCGTGGCCGGCGTGCTCACGCTCACGATGCTCTATGCTGCGATCTCGCCCTTGGCGGCGTCGCAATCAATGTTTGGCGAAACACCGGAGGGTGCGTTCGCATCGATCGTGGTGCCCAACTGGGGCGTGCTGATCGGGCTGATGGGCGCGTTGCTGATTTACGGCGCGATCTATCCCGGCGCGCGCCGCGCCGCGCTGATCTTCGCCGGGCTGAGCAAGATCGCGTTCATCGCTTTGGTGCTGCAGCAGGGAGAAGCGTATCTCGCCGGCATGCGAACGGCGGTGATCGTCGATTCTGTCGTTGTGGTTCTGTTTGCGCTGTGTTTGGCGCTCGGGCGCAGCGCAAAGGCGTGAATCGCTACCCTCTCATTCCGGACGCGCGGTATGCGCGAGCCGGAACCCAGAGCAAACGCGCGAGCTTCCGGCCCTGGGTTCCGGGTCTCCGCTCCGCTTCGCCCGGAATGAGTGAGAAGGCTAGTACCAACCCGCTTCGCGCAGCGGGCGCTGGTTCGGCCGGCTCACCGGCGCTTCCGCGCCGCCTTTCAGCGTCAGCACGACGCGGTCGCCATCGCGCCGCGCGCCCTCGACCGCATCGCGCGCCACCCACCACGAGCGATGCACCTGCGCGCCTTCGAGGCCTTCAAGCTCGACCACCGCGTCAGCCAACCGCATCAGGATCAGATCGGAACCCTTCGAGGTGTGCAGCCGCAGATAATGATCTTCCGATTGCACCGCATAGATCACAGCGCCTTTGAGCTTCGGCGGCAGCCGCTCCATGAAGCGCACCTGCGCCGCTGGCGCGCCTGGCGGCGGCGCGTGCGTCACGGCGCCGGGCCGGTTCACCAGGATCATCACTGCGGTCATCGCGGTTGAGATCGCAACGACGCCGCCGAACAGCCCCGGAAGCTCCGGTAGGCCGATCCGCCCATCCAGGAACAGATTGGTGTAACCCCACACCAGCAGCGTGATGGGCAGCGCGATCGCCAGCGAAAGCACGGCGCCGTAGAGCCAGAGATTGGCGCGCGCCGGCATCAACCGCGAAAGCCCGATTGCCATGAGGCTTGAGATCAACGCGCCGATCACCATCAGCGGCGTCCAATAGATCAGGCGCGCGCCCAGCGGCGCCGCGCCGGTGCCCATTGCGCCGATGAACGCCAGAAATACGCCCGCAGCCGCGGCGATGGCCAGGTTTCGCGCCCAGATCCGCGCATCCCAGCCCGCAATTGACGCTTCGCCAGCGGTCGGTGGCGTCGTTTGGCGCAAGGGATCGGTGGGTCCGCGCATGGTTGGGTGCAAAGGCTCCAATGGTCGCCCACGGCTTTAGCAGAGACAGATCGGAGCTTCGACCCTTGACCCAACCCGCCGCGCCTCAATCCTTGCTCGCTCGTTTGCGTCCGCACACGGGCTGGGTCGTTCTGACGTTGGTGCTCGCAACGTTCGTTATCCCCAATTGGTCGAGCGTCGTTGGCTACGTCGAGCGGGTCGGCTTCAATCCGCACGCCCCGGATTGGGCGCTTGCGGCGGCGCTCTCGCCGACGATCAAGATCCATATCCTGGCCGCGCTCAGTGCACTCGCGATCGGCACGATGATCTTGTTTCAGCCCAAGGGCAGCCACTTCCACAAAACCCTTGGCTGGGCATGGGTGATCGCCATGGCGACGGCGGCGGTGTCGAGCCTGCTGATCACCGAGATCAATGGCGGCATGTGGTCGTTCATCCACCTGCTGAGCGGCTGGACCATTATCGGCCTGCCGATGGCGATCTACGCGGTCCGAAACAGGAATGTGAAAGCCCACCAGCGCGCCATGACCGGCATGTTCGTCGGCGGTTTGATCGTTGCGGGCCTGCTGACCTTCATTCCGGGGCGGTTTTTCTACAATTTCTTCTTCGGCTAAGCCGTCTGGACGCATTCCACCGCGCGTGAATCGCCTCTAGAAGCGGGGCGTTCATGCCGAGCCTTCTGCGCAACGTCGCCGCGCTCATCGCCGCTTTAGCGATCCTTCAGCTTGCAAGCGGGCTGATCGGCGTGCGTTTGCCGCTTGCCATGGCGGAGGATGGCTTTTCCTCCACCGCGCTCGGCATGGTGGCGGCAAGCTATTCCGCTGGCTTCATGATGGGCGCGGTGATCGCGACGACGTTGCTTTCGCGCGTCGGGCACATCCGTGTCTACGCCGCCTGCGCGGCGGTGTTCGCGTCAACGATCTTGCTGCTGCACTTCACCAGCGATGTCTGGAGCTGGGGCCTCGCGCGTATGGCCGCAGGCGTTGTCGTCGCATTGATGTTCGCGGCGATCGAAAGCTGGATGAGCTTTTCGATCGGCAAAGGCGCGCGCGGCGAGGTGATGAGCGTCTATATGGTGCTCACCAAAGCCGCGCTGGCGCTCGGGCCGTATCTGGCATTTGGCTTTGCAGTCGAGGCGCCGGAGCCGTGGATGATCGCCGCCGGTGTTGCAGCGCTCTCGATGCTGCCGATCTGCTTCACCTCCACAGCCGAACCGGAACCGCCGAAAGCGCAGCCCTTGGCTTTGGTGGAGCAATTCGCAACCGCGCCGGCTGCGGTGATCGCGTGCTTCGGGGCAGGGCTGGTGAATTCCGGCGTGCTCACGCTCGCGCCGCTGTATGCGTCGCAACATTATGGACCGAACGCGGCGGTTGAATTCTATTCCGCCGCCTGGGCGGGCTCGCTGCTGCTGCAATGGCCTGCGGGCCGGATGTCGGATCGTGTCGATCGCCGGCTGATCATTTTCGCGCTCACTGCTATCGCTGCTGGTGCAGCGTTCGTGCTGGCGATGTTCGGCGGGCGCATGCCGAACTGGGCGGCGGTGCTCACGTTCTTCGCTTGGGGCGCTGGCGCGTTGAGCTTTTACGGCATCGCCGTCGCGCACATGGCTGACCGCGCCGAGCCTGGCCGCTTGGCGCAATCGGCGGCGGGTTTGCTGTTCGTGTGGGCTGCGGGCTCGATCGTGGGCCCGCTGCTGCAGGGGCCGATCGTCGATGTGTTCGGCATTGAAGGCATGTTCTGGTTTGCCGGGGGCGGCGCGTTGTTCGTCAGCGTCGCCATGTTCTGGCGGCGCGGCGCCCGCGAAGCGACGTTGCAGGGCGAGAAAGAGGAATTCGCGCCGCAGCTCGGCACCAGCGTCGCAGCAGGCGAAATCGCCTATGGCGAGGATAAACCGCGCCAAGTTTGAGCATTTGGCGGGCGCTGCTATAGACGCCCGACCGATTTGGGAGCCCGCATGAACATCCACGAATACCAAGGCAAAGCCGTCCTCGCGTCGTTCGGCGCGCCGGTGCCGCGTGGGTTTCCCGCCTTCACGGCGGAAGAGGCGGTGGACGCCGCCGCCAAGCTCGGCGGAACCGTGTGGGCGGTGAAGAGCCAGATCCACGCCGGCGGGCGCGGCAAGGGCAAGTTCAAGGAACCGAGCGCCGGTGAAAAAGGCGGCGTGCGCATCGCCAAGGCGCCGGAAGAGGTGGGCCTCTACGCGCAGCAAATGCTCGGCTCGACTTTGGTGACGTTGCAGACCGGCCCTGCTGGCCGCGTCGTCAATCGCATCTACATCGAAGAAGGCCTGAAGATCGACAAGGAATTCTACTTGTCGGCATTGGTGGATCGCACCGTTGGCCGCGTCGCGTTCGTCGCGTCCGCCGCTGGCGGCATGAACATCGAAGAGGTCGCGCACGACACGCCGGAAAAAATCACCACCGTGCCGATCGATCCGCTCACCGGCCCAACCCGCGCCGACGCCGAGAAGATCGCCGCCGCGTTCGGTCTGACGGGCGCTTTGGTCGATCAGTGCGCCGATGTCGTCGGCAAGATCTACACCGCCTTCACCAAGAGCGACATGAGCTTGCTCGAAGTGAACCCGCTGATCGTCACCGCCGACAACCGCCTGATCTGCGCCGATGCGAAAGTGAGCTTCGATTCCAACGCCAGCTTCCGTCATCCCGAATGGGAAGACATGCGCGACCTCGGCGAAGAGGACGAACGCGAGATCGAAGCGTCGAAATACGATCTGGCCTACATTGCCCTCGACGGCGACATCGGCTGCATGGTCAACGGCGCCGGCCTCGCCATGGCGACGATGGACATCATCAAATTGTTCGGCGCCGAGCCCGCGAACTTCCTCGATGTCGGCGGCGGCGCTGGCAAGGAGAAGGTCACCGCCGCGTTCAAGCTGATCACCGCTGACCCGAAAGTGAAAGGCATCCTGGTCAACATTTTCGGCGGCATCATGAAGTGCGATGTCATCGCCGAAGGCGTGATCGCTGCGGTGAAAGAGGTGGGCCTCTCGGTGCCGCTGGTCGTGCGCCTTGAAGGCACCAACGTCGATCTCGGCAAGAAGATCATCAACGAAAGCGGCCTGAACGTCATCAGCGCGGATGATCTGGAAGATGCGGCGCGGAAGATCGTGAAGGCGGTTAAGGGCTAACGAGCGAGCGGGGAACGCCATGATCGGCTACGTCACACTCGGCACCAACGATCTCGAGCGCGCGGCGAAGTTTTACGACGCCATCGCCGCTGAACTCGGAACCGGTCGGATGATGGAATGGCCGGGTGCGATTGCTTGGGGCACGCCGGGCGGCGGCGCGGGCATCGGCCTCACCAAGCCGTTCAACGGCGAGGCGGCGACCATCGGCAACGGCGTCATGGTCGCGCTCGAAGCCAAGGACAAAGCGCAAATCCATCGCCTGCACGAAATCGCGCTCGCCCACGGCGGCACATGCGATGGCCCGCCCGGGCCGCGCAGCGATACCTTTTACGCCGCTTATTTCCGCGATCCCGACGGCAACAAGTTGAACGCCTTCATCATGAGCGCGTAAGCTCCCGCGGGGGAGAGCGGGCGTGGCTGACGTTTTCATTTCCTACACGCGCGAGGAACGCGAGCGCGCCGCCGTGCCCAAGCGCGAGCTGGAGCGGCTGGGGCTCAGCGTCTTCTTCGACATCGAGGGCGGCATCGAAGCCGGCGACGAATTCCCCCAGCGCATCAAGGACGCGGTGGGGGAGGTGAGCGCCGTGCTCGCGTGCTGGTCTCCCCATGCGCTGAGCCGGCCGTGGGTGCGGCGCGAAAGCATGATGGCGCAGGATCGCGGCAAGCTGGTCCCGGTGGCCATCGAGATGATCGAGCCAGCAGACCTGCCGGCGCAATTCTACGAGATCAGCTTCATCGACCTGTCCGATTTTCGCGCCGAGAGCGGCCATCGCGGCTGGGCGCAGGTGCTGGATACGCTTGCCGGAAAGCTGGAGGCCAACGGCGCCAGCGCGAAGGCGTCGACATTGCGCGCCGCTGCGAAAGTCGCACGCGACACCGACACGCGCCCCGAACGCGTGGTGACCAACGCCTCGCGCACCGGCGCGTTGTGGGATGGGCTCAAATCGAGCCCAGACGTCGCCGCCTTACGCCGTTTCGCCGAAGCATTTCCCGGTACTGCGGAAGGCTATGAAGCGCGCGCCCGCGCCGACGCGCTCGACGCCGCCGAGGCCGCAAGCGCGGCTCGCGCGCAACAAGCCGCACGCCAACGCGCCGACGAAGATCGCGCGCGCCTGCGCCAAAAAAGCGGCTGCTCGGGCATCATGCTGGGCAGCCTCGCCGTGATCGGCGCGCTCGTCGCCATCGCGCTCGGCTGGGGCTTCGTCGCGCGGCTGCTGCAGTGAGTGCTTATGCAGGGCTTGCGCTTGCGAAGATCGAGTCGATCTCCGCTGAGTACGCCGCGTAATAATGCTCACTGGGCGCCAGGAACACCATCAGATTGAGATTGTCGCCTCCGCGCGCGACCAACGCCGCGCCGGACATATCGAGCCCACCCTCGGTGCGGGCGCTGATGTCGAAGCGCACGCCTGGCGCGCTCGCGAATGTTTGCGGGCGCAGCGCCGTCGATTGCGGGTCTTGATACGTATTGGCGAGGCTATCGATCACGAACTCCACCAGTTCGGAATCGCTCATGTCAGCACGATACGTCACCACCGGCGTATCGCGATCGGCGTGGCGGAACAGCGGATCGCCGGGTTTGATGGAAGCAAGATAGAGCTGATTGAGCGCGGGTCCGTCGATGGTCAGCAAGTGCACGCCCTTTGGGCGCGGGACGAGGGCGGCCGAAAGGTCGGACCAGGGTCGCGACAATTGCACCGAAAACGCGCGTTCGACGCGATAGCCGCCAGCCTTCGCCAGCCGGATGCTTGCACAACCAGCAAGCAGCGCCCCGCCGGCGCCAACGGCGATGAGGCCGCGCCGAGTGATGTTCGTCATAATCCCCCTCCCGATAATTGCGTAATGCGCGCTTCGACGAGCGCGCGGTCGCCCGCACTTGGCGCCCGTTCGAGATATGTCGTGAACAACTGTGCGGCTTCGGCGTTGCGGCCATCGCGTGCGGCGTACTCTCCGAGTTCGCGCCACGCCGCCGCCGGCGCATCGGTCTGCGCGATGGCGTTGGTATAGTGCTGCAGAGCGCGGTCACGATCGCCGTCACCGCGGCGGATGCGATTGATCTCGCCGCGATAATACTCAACCACTCCCAAATCTTCGCCGTGCTCGGCGAGCCGGTCGAGCAAAACCCAGGTTTGTCCGTAATCGCGCCGGCGCAAATCCGCGCGCAGCCATTCATCGAGGAACGGCCGGATCACAGCGCGGTAGCGCAATCTGTGCGTCTCACCTCTGCCGCCCGCCGCGCGCTCAGTGAGCGCTTCGACGCGATCAGCCGAAATAGGGTGGGTGCGAAACACGCTGGCGCGGGTTTCCTGCCGGCGCACGTCGGGATTGTCGGAAGCGCGCGTCTCGGCGATCAAATGGTTCCAAAGTCGCGAGCCAGCGGTGGGGTCGTATCCGGCGGAGACGGCGTGATCGAAGCCGATGAGGTCGGCCTGGCTTTCGTTCTCGCGCGAGAAGCCGAACACCGACGCGATGGTGCCGAGATAGACGATGTCGCCCACGACCGGCACGCCCGCCACCGCAGTCAGAATAGAAAACACCGCCGCGGCGTTGGCGCGCCCGCGCATCGTGCGCATCATCGCAAGCGAGTGGCGCTCGCTGTAATGGCCGATCTCGTGGCCGAGCACGAACGCCACCTGCGCTTCATCCTCTGCGCGCAGCAACAGGCCCGACCAAACCTCCATGTAGCCGTTGGGCGCCATCGACGCGTTGAAGTACGGCCGGTTCATCACGTAGAGCCGGATATCGCCGCAATAGGCCGTCGCCACACTGCATGCGAGCTGGCGAAGATAGGCGTTGAGGGCGGGATCGGTTTCGAGCTGGCCAGACGCCCGCGCGTCGATTTCCGCGCGGTCGGACATCCCCCAGAGGCCGCCTTCATCGGTGGTGATGTCAGGACGAACGCGCGACGGCGTCGGCATGGGCGGCGGCGTCGGTGCGAGTGGCTGCGCCGTCGCGAACGGTGTCTCTGGCGCAATCGCCTCCAGCACAGGCGCGGTCTCTTGGGCGCCGGCGCTGGTTGCGAAAAGCGCGAATGTGGCGGCGGCGAGCGCGCGCTTCACAGCGGGGCGTCCTCCATCATCGAGCGCACCAGCGAGGCGGCGCCCTCTGGGTCGCGCATGTCCTGGCCGGGTGCGGCCAAAACCGTGTTGAACCAGATGATATTGCCGGTGCGGAGATCGACCAGCGACGCATAAACGACCTGGTTGCCCAGTGGGATTCCCACGCCAAGCACGGCGAGCCCCACCATCATGGCGACGCGCCCGGCGCTCGCGTAGGTGCCATAGGCGCCGACAAACAATGCGTAGTCGGCGTTGTGCGCCGTACCCAATTCGCGCACGCCTTCGCCCAATGTCCACTCGAAGCGATCGCGTTGGGTGGGAAGCATCGCGCGGCCCATCAATGAGCCGCCCACAGCGTCGTGCAGGCGGATGATCTGGCCGACGCGGCCTTCCATCGCCGTGGCGGGATCAAGCGCGCTCGGCGTGTGGTTTTCGGCTTGAACGAAGGCGGTGATGTGGGTGCTGAGATTGTCGCGTCCGGCCACCGACCAATCCTCGCGCGGCTCCGGCATACCGGCAGCGCCGAGAATGTGGAGCTGTACGTTGGGGGTCATCACCAGAACCCGGGAGCTGGCGGGCGGTGGGTCGAACTGACCGGAAAATGTCGCTGTGTTGGTGACGGCGCACGCCGACAGAACCACTAGCGCGACCAGCGCCAGGACACGTTTGATCATGTTTCCCCCCAACCAATTCCGCGACCGCAACCTTAGCGTTACGTCAATCTATGTCTAGCGGCGGACGCCGGCGCCACTTGCAATCGCGCACGTGTGGGTTAGACCGCGCGGGTTCGATTTTCCCGGGGTTGCGCGCCAAATGTCCATTCTCGTCAACGCTCAGACGCGCGTGATCTGCCAGGGTTTCACCGGCAAGAACGGCACCTTCCATTCCGAGCAGGCGATCGCCTACGGCACGCGCATGACTGGCGGCGTCAGCCCGGGGAAGGGTGGCCAGACCCATCTCGGCTTGCCGGTGTTCAATTCGGTTGCCGATGCGAAGGCGCAAGCCGGCGCCGACGCCACAGTGATCTATGTTCCCCCGCCTGGCGCGGCCGCGGCCATTGAAGAAGCCATCGATGCGGAAATTCCGCTGATCGTGTGCATCACCGAAGGCATTCCGGTGCTCGACATGGTGCGCGTGAAGGCCAAGCTCGCGAGCTCGAAATCCATTCTGCTCGGCCCCAATTGTCCCGGCGTGCTGACGCCGAACGAGTGCAAGATCGGCATCATGCCGGGCCAAATCTTCCAGAAGGGCCGCGTCGGCATTCTCTCGCGCTCGGGCACGCTGACCTACGAGGCCGTGTTCCAAACCACCAACGAGGATCTCGGCCAAACCACCGCCGTCGGCATCGGCGGCGATCCGGTGAAGGGCATGGAATTCATCGACGTGCTGGAGCGCTTCCTCGCCGACGACGAAACCCAAGCCATCATCATGATCGGCGAAATCGGCGGCTCCGCCGAGGAAGACGCCGCCCAATTCCTGGCAGACGAAAAGAAGAAGGGCCGCTGGAAGCCGGTGGTGGGCTTCATCGCTGGCCGCACCGCGCCGCCCGGCCGCCGCATGGGCCATGCTGGCGCGATCATTTCCGGCGGCAAAGGCGACGCCGAAAGCAAGATCGCGGCGATGGAAGCGGCCGGCATCAAGGTCGCGCCGCACCCAGCTGCGCTTGGACGCACTATGGCCGACGTGTTGCGCCGGACGTGAGCGCGGCAACAAACGTTGCTCAAAGCTTAATCACTCGAAAAACTGCGGTTTTTCTGTCTTGCGGTAACGCAGGCCTTCAATCCCTGAGCGACGCACTTTAGAAGGGGCGCCGCACTGCGGCAGCGCCTATATCCGGCTTGTCGCGCAGCGATTTCCGAGAGGTCCTCCCAATCATGGCGGATGACGCCCGCAGCCTGTCGAACACGGCCCTTCTTGAGACGAGTTTTCTTTACGGCGCGAATGCGCAATTCGTCGAGGACATGGCCGCGCGCTACCTGGACGATCCGAATTCCGTCGATCCGTCTTGGCGCGCTTTCTTCCAGCAATTGCGCGACAACCCCGACGCCATTCGCCACGCCGTCACCGGGCCGTCTTGGTACCGCGCCGAGCTGGCGCAACCGCGAACCACCGAGCTGACGCGTCTGCTCGACGGCAACTGGGCCGGGCTCACCGACAAAGTTGAGAAGAAGATCGCCGCGCGTTTGCCGCAGGCGTCGATCGTCGATGTGCAATCGGCGGCGCGCGACAGCGTGCGCGCGCTGATGATGATCCGCGCTTATCGTGCCCGCGGTCACCTTGCCGCGCACCTCGATCCGCTGGGCATCGAAGTGCGCGAAGCGCCGGCCGAACTAGAGCCGTCGAGCTACGGCTTCGGCCCCAGCGATCTCGACCGGCCGATCTTTATCGACGGCGTGCTCGGGCTGGAGAGCGCCACCATCAATGAGATGCTGGCGATCCTGACGCGCACCTATTGCGCCAATGTCGGCGTCGAGTTCATGCACATCACCGATCCGGCCGAAAAAAGCTGGATCCAAGAGCGCATCGAAGGTCCGGATAAGGCGATCGCGTTCACGCCGGAAGGCAAGCGCGCTATCCTGAACAAGCTGATCGAAGGCGAAGCGTTCGAGCGCTTCGTCGGCAAACGTTATCCGGGCACCAAGCGCTTTGGCCTCGACGGCGGCGAGGCGATGCTGCCGGCGCTCGAACAGATCATCAAACGCGGCGGCGCGCTGGGCGTTGAGGAGATCATCCTCGGTATGGCTCACCGCGGCCGCCTCAACGTGCTCGCCGGCGTCATGGGCAAGCCATACCAGGCGATCTTCCACGAATTCGGCGGCGGCTCGGTGACGCCCGACGACGTGCAGGGCTCCGGCGACGTGAAATATCACATGGGCGCGTCGAGCGATCGCGAGTTCGACGGCAACAACGTCCACCTTTCGCTCGCCGCAAATCCCAGCCACCTCGAAATCGTCAATCCGGTCGTGCTCGGCAAAGCGCGCGCCAAGCAGGCGCAGAAGCAAAGCTGGCGCGCCGATGAAGATCTGCACGCGTTGCGCGCGCGCGCCATGCCGCTGCTGATCCACGGCGACGCGGCATTCGCGGGGCAGGGCGTGGTGGCTGAATGCTTCGCGCTGTCGGGCCTGCGCGGCTATCGCACCGGCGGCGCCGTGCATTTCATCATCAACAACCAGATCGGCTTCACCACCGCGCCCCACTTCTCGCGCTCGTCGCCGTATCCGAGCGACGTCGCGCTGATGGTGCAGGCGCCGATCTTTCACGTGAACGGCGATGACCCGGAATCGGTCACCTACGCCGCCAAAGTCGCCACCGAATATCGCCAGCATTTCGGCAAGGACGTGGTGATCGACATGTTCTGCTATCGCCGCTTCGGGCACAACGAAGGCGACGATCCGACGATGACGCAGCCTTTGATGTATCGCCGCATCAAGGATCATGCGCCGGTCAACAAGCTCTACGCCGATCGCTTGGTCAAAGAAGGCGTGGTGAGCCAGGAAGAGATCGACGCCGCGATCGCCGAATTCGAGCGTTTCCTCGATACCGAATTCGAAGCCGGCAAAGCCTATCGCGCCAACAAAGCCGATTGGCTCGACGGCGTATGGACCGGCCTTGGCCTGCCAGACGATGACGACCGCCGCGGCAAGACCGAAGTGGGCGAGAGCAAATTGCGCGAGCTTGGCCGGGCGATCACCGCGATCCCGGCCGATGTCGAGATGCACAAGACGGTGGCGCGCGTCGTCGAGGGCCGCCGCAAGGCCATTGACGAAGGCGCCAATATCGATTGGGCGCTGGGCGAGCATTTGGCCTTCGCCACCTTGCTCGACGAAGGCTTCCAGGTGCGCTTGTCCGGCCAGGATTCGTGTCGCGGCACTTTCAGCCAGCGCCATTCGCATTTCGTCGATCAACGCACCGAGGCGCGCTACACGCCGCTCAACAATATCCGCGCCGGCCAGGCGCATTACGAAGTGATCGACTCGCTGCTCTCTGAAGAGGCGGTGCTCGGTTTCGAATATGGCTACACCACCTCAGCGCCGAACACGTTGACGCTGTGGGAAGCGCAGTTCGGCGATTTCGTGAACGGCGCGCAGGTGGTGATCGATCAGTTCATCTCCTCCGGCGAGCGCAAATGGCTGCGCATGTCCGGCTTGGTGATGCTGCTGCCGCACGGTTACGAGGGGCAGGGGCCCGAACACAGCTCGTCGCGGCTTGAGCGCTTCCTGCAGCAATGCGCGGAAGACAATCTGCAGGTCGTCAATTGCACGACGCCAGCCAATTATTTCCACGTGCTGCGTCGGCAGATCCATCGCGGCTTCCGCAAGCCTCTGATCGTGTTCACGCCGAAATCGCTGCTGCGCCACAAGAAGTGCGTATCGACGCTGAGCGAGTTCACCGACGGCTCGTCGTTCCACCGCGTTCTGTGGGACGATGCGCAAACCGGCAGCGGCCACACCAGCATCAGTTTGAAGCCGGACGATCAAATCCGCCGCGTCGTGCTGTGTTCGGGCAAAGTGTATTTCGATCTGCTCGACGAGCGCGAAAAGCGCGGCCTGAATGACGTCTATCTGCTGCGGCTCGAGCAATTCTATCCGTGGCCGATGAAATCGATCAGCCACGAGCTGTCGCGCTTCCCGAACGCCGAATTGGTCTGGTGTCAGGAAGAGCCGAAGAACATGGGCGGTTGGAGCTTCGCTGACCCGTGGCTCGAACTGACGCTGGAGAAACTGCCGCTGAAAGCCAAACGCGCGCGTTACGCCGGACGGCCGGCGACGGCGTCGACGGCGGCGGGGCAGATGTCGAAACACTTGAAGGAGCTGGCGGCGTTTCTCGAAGACGCGCTCGGCTAACCACGCAAAGAATTCGGAGAATTGGAAATGACCGACATCGTGGTGCCGACCTTGGGCGAAAGCGTCACCGAGGCCACTGTCGCCAAATGGATGAAGAAAGCCGGCGACGCGGTGCGCAAGGACGAGACGTTGGTTGAGCTCGAAACCGACAAGGTGTCGGTTGAAGTGTCCGCGCCCGAAGCCGGCACGCTCACCGACATCGTCGCCGCCGTGGGCGCAACCGTGAACATCGGCGCTTTGCTTGGCCGCTTGGGCGCGGCCGGCGCATCGCCGGCGCCAGAAGCGCCGAAACCCGCTGCTTCTGCTGCCGCGCCACAGCCTGCGCCGAAAGCGGCCGATACGGCCAAGCCCGCGCCGCCCTCGGTGCAGCGCATCGTTGCGGAAAATGGCGTCGATCTTTCCGGCGTCGCCGGCAGTGGCCGCGACGGACGCGTCACCAAGGCCGACGCGTTGGCGATCCTCGAACAACGCGCACCGGCGCCGCAACAGCCCGCGCCAACTTTGCAAGCGCGTGCGATCGGCACGAACGAAGAGCGCGTTCGGATGACGCGGCTCCGCCAAACCGTCGCTCGCCGTTTGAAGGAAGCACAAAACACCGCGGCGATGCTGACGACGTTCAACGAAGCCGACATGTCGGCGATCATGGCGGCGCGCGCGAAGTACAAGGATGGGTTTGAGAAGAAGCACGGCGTGAAGCTCGGCTTCATGAGCTTCTTCGTGAAAGCCTGCGTCGCCGCTCTAAAGGAAATTCCGAACGTCAACGCCGAGATCGACGGTGACGACATCATCTACAAGAATTTCTACGACATCGGCATCGCCGTCGGCACCGATCGCGGTCTGGTGGTGCCGGTCGTGCGCGAAACCGATCACAAGTCGATGGCGGAGATCGAGAAGGAAATCGGCGATCTCGGTATCAAAGCCCGCGACGGCCATTTGAAGCTCGAAGACCTGCAGGGCGCGACCTTCACCATCTCGAACGGCGGCGTCTATGGCTCATTGATGTCGACGCCGATCCTGAACGCGCCGCAGAGCGGCATTCTCGGCATGCACAAGATTCAGGATCGCGCCGTTGTCATCAATGGTCAGGTGGTTGTGCGGCCGATGATGTATCTCGCGCTCAGCTACGACCACCGGCTCGTCGACGGCAAGGAAGCGGTGACGTTCCTCGTGCGCGTGAAAGAGGGGCTCGAGGATCCAGAGCGCATGCTGCTCGATCTCTGATTTGCTTCCCGCAGCGCGTAGGCGAGGCGTTCGAAATATGTGCCGGCGGGGATGAGGCCATCGGCCGGCAAGCGCAGTTTGCTGACGTTCATTTGGCGATCTCCTGGTCGCCCCCGCTCATGAACAAAACGTTGTAGCGCGATATTGGTTCGCGTTTCGCGCGCGGATCGATGTGGACATCTCGGCGTGGCAATCAGTGCGCCAGCGTTTCCGCCGTTTCCAGCTTCCGCCACGGCGTTTCGCCGCGCGTCAGCTGATCGGAATACTCGTGATTGACGTCGCGATGGCCGGCTTCGTCAGCGCGCACAGCGATGACGACATCACGTAGCCGCGCATCCGCCGGCAAGTTCCAATACTCGATCGCCAGAGGCGGCGCCGGCACGTTCTCGAAGCGGCCAGCATCGATCTCGGCGAGGAACGCCGTGTAGCTGACCACCGCTTCTTCCTCGAAATAGCCGACCATGCGGTGCGCGGTTTTCGGCGAGAACAGATAGAGGAAGAAATACGCATTCCAGAAGATCGCTTGTGTCAGCATCAGCAACAGGCGCTCGAACCAGCTGGGCTGAAACAGCGCGACGAACGTCATCAAATGCATGCGTTCATTTTCGGCTTCGTCGAGCAGGGTTTTGATCCAGCCGTCATCGTCGCGCATCAGGCGCAGACTTTTCAGGTGGTTCATCATGCCGCCGACCATGCCGGGCACGCCGGCTACCGTTTCCAGCACGACAGCGCGATGGCCGTAGCGCTTTGCGAAAAACACGTCGGCGAAAAATCGCAAACCCTTGGTCAGCGCCAGGGCCAAATGGTCCGAAGCGCCGTGCGGGGTGCGGTGCGGGTCAGCTTGGGGATGCGCCATGGGTCAGCCTCCACCCGAAAATGTGGGCTCATCTCGGCCGGTTCGGAAGGCGACCGCAGGCCGCGCGGCCTCCCGACGCACGAAAGGGCCTGACAGTCCGGTTCCGCAACGTGTAGGATCGGGCTTCCGCTCGGGGGAGCGCGGGGAGGGGACACCCCATGTCATTCATTTTGCGTTGGCCTACCGTGCTTGTGCTTTTGGCGCTGGTGGCTTGGTGCCTGCTGGGCGCCGGTGCGCCTGCCGCGGTGCTGCTGAATCTGCCAGTCGATCTGCCGGGGATCACGCCCGATCGCCGCGCCATCTTGGCCGGCGTGTCGTGGATCGAGATTGGCCTCTGGTTCGGCGCGGGCCTGTTTTTCTTCATCGCCATGGTGCGGCTGATGCGACGGACGCAGGCCTTTTGGAGCTGGCTGCTGGCTTTTGCCCTGTTCGGCGGTCGCTGGGGCTGGGCGCAGCAATCGGAAGGCGGCTTGCTCGCCACCGTGCAGAGCGTCGAGGTCGAAAGCTTCACCCAACCGCAGGCTCTGATCGCCTCGCCCGACGGCACCGAATCGCAAGTGGTGATCTTGGCGATCATCTTGGTCGTTGGACTGCTGATCCTGGTAATCGACGCCGCTGACCGGTCGTATTGGGAAAGCCAAACCGCCTGAGCGCAATCGCGCTCGAAACCGCAGATCAGGCCCGCCCGATCGCGGATTGATCGCGCTAGCGCACGTCCATATGTTCGCCGCGTGATTTTCCCCGCGCGCGCGTCGCCGCGCGCCCGCATCGCGGAGTTCCCATGGCTGAGACTTATGACGTCGTCATCGTTGGCGGCGGCCCCGGCGGCTACAATTGCGCCATCCGCGCGGGCCAGCTCGGGCTGAAGACAGCGATCATCGAAAAGCGCGGCAAGCTTGGCGGCACCTGCTTGAACGTCGGCTGCATTCCGTCGAAGGCGCTGCTGCACGCGAGCGAGTATTTCGAGGCGGCGGCCAAGACGTTTCCGTCTATGGGCGTGAAGGTGTCCGGCCTCGCGCTCGATTTGCAACAGATGATGAAGCAGAAGGACGATGCGGTGGACGGCCTCACCAAGGGCGTCGAGTTTCTGATGAAGAAAAACAAGGTCGATTACATCAAGGGCGCGGGGCGCCTGATGTCGGCCAATACGATCGAAGTCACGGGCCCAGACGGCGCCAAGCAAACCGTCAACGCCAAGAACATCGTCATCGCCACTGGCTCCGTGCCGGCCGATCTGCCCGGCATTGAGATCGACGAAGAACGCATCGTCTCTTCAACCGGCGCGCTGACATTGAGCGACGTGCCGAAAAAGCTGATCGTGATCGGCGCCGGCGTCATCGGTCTCGAACTGGGCTCAGTGTGGCGCCGGCTCGGTGCGCAGGTGACGGTGGTGGAGTTTCTCGACCGCATCACCCCCGGCGTCGACAGCGAGATCGCCAGTACGTTTCAGCGCATCCTCAAAAAGCAAGGGATGGCGTTCGAGCTTGGTCACAAGGTCACGGCGATCGAAAAGCTCCGTGGCGGCGGTTTGCAGGTGACGATCGAGCCCGCCAAAGGCGGCGCCGCGCGCACATTGGAGGCCGACATCGCCCTCGTCGCGATTGGCCGCAAACCGTTCACCACCAATCTCGGCCTGGAAAACGCCGGCGTGCGTTTCGATCAACGCGGCTTCATCGCCAATGATCACTTCAAGACCAACGTTCCCAACATCTACGCCATTGGCGATGTCACCCATGGGCCAATGCTGGCGCACAAGGCCGAGGAAGAGGGCACAGCCGTTGCGCAGGTGATTGCGGGGCAGTGGGGGCACGTGAATTACGACATCATCCCGGGCGTCGTTTACACCGACCCGGAAGTCGCCACCGTCGGCAAAACCGAGGACGAACTGAAAGCCGCGGGCGTCGCCTACAAGGTCGGCAAGTTCCAGTTCATGGCCAATTCGCGCGCGCGCACCAACCACACCACCGAAGGCCTGGTGAAAATCATCGAGGACGCCGCCAGCAAGCGTGTCGTCGGCGCGCATCTGGTGGGCGCCGGGGTTGGCGAGATGATCGGCGAGATCTGCGTTGCGATGGAATTCGGCGCCAGCGCCGAGGACATCGCCCGCACCTGCCACCCACACCCGACCATGACCGAAGCCCTGCGCGAAGCCGCCAAGGGCGTCGATGGCTGGACGATGCAAGCCTGACGCCTCACTCCATTGCCCTGTGAACATTGCGCATCGCTCACTTTCCAGATCGGCGATGCATGCGTCAGTCTCTCGTCCGTGAGCGGGAGGACGTAATTTGCTGGTGTTGAACGCGCCGCGCCTAACTCTGTTGGCGCTCGATCCGACTTTGGCTGCGCTGCAAGCAGGGCATCGCGCCGCTTTTTTCAACGCCATCGCCGTCGCGCACGAAGCGTTCTGGCCGCCGGCCCCGTTCGAGCAGCACGGTCTGGATTGGGCGGCCAGTAATCTCGCGCACGATCCTGAAGGCGCCGGCTGGTACGGCTGGGCGCTGTTGACGGAAGACGGTGAGAGCCGACCGCCGCGCATCGCCGGCCTTGCGGCCTTGATTGGGCGTCCTGACGATGACGGCGACGTCGAGCTCGCGTTTGGGCTGACGCCGGACATGAAGGGCAGGGGCTTGGGCCAAGCGACGATCAAGGCGCTGGCGAGCTGGGCGCTTGCAAATGGTGCGCGCCGCGTTGTCGTGCACCTCGACGCCGAAGATCTGTTCACCGCGCGCACGCTGCAGAAATCCGGCTTCGCCGACACCAACGAGCCGCCATATCCGGGCGTCGCGCGCTGGGCGCTAGCGGCTTAGTCGCATCACGCGTCCCGGGGCGCGCGCAGCGTGAACCCGGGATCCATCGTCGTGGCGAACGACGGCGGTCGTCGCTCGAAACCCGCAATGGGTCCCGGGTTCGATGCTTTGCATCGTCCCGGGAAACGTAGAGGGCCTAGCTGCCCTTGCTGCTGTCGATCAAAGCTTCCAGGCGCTTCAGATAAGCGATCCAAGCGCTGCGGCCTTGCTTGGTGAGGTGCAGGTTGGTGCGCGGCTTCTTGCCTTCGTAGGTCTTCTCGATCTTCACGTAGCCCGCTTCTTCAAGCTTGGTGAGGTGGGTCGAGAGGTTGCCGTCTGTGGCGTTGACCTTCGCTTTGAGCTCAAGAAACGGAACCGGACTCGCGGTGGAGAGATAGGCCATGATCCCAAGCCGCAAGCGTCCGTGGATCACGTCATCGATCTCGGTGTGATCGAAGCTCATCGGCTCACACGATCGCGCTGGGTTCGCGGCGCAGCAGCACCACGCCAGGGATGGCCAGCACGATCAAGTTGGCGATGGCCGCCACCGGATACGCCCAGCTCGCATTGGCATAGACGCCAATCACTACCGCGGCCGCGTAAGACACAAGGGCGAACGCAAACAGCCAGCGTTCGCGCGCCATCATCGAGATCGTCGCCAACGCGACGCCGAGGAGGGCAAGTACGGGGCTCATGATGGTGTTCGGCGCGGTCGGGTCGCCTTCCAGCACCATGCGGCCGATGGCGCCTGCGGCGACGATGCCGATCGCCAGCCCGACGCCCGCCCAGATCGCACGCTCGGTGCGAACGCCGAGAGCGGATTTGCCAGGCTTCTCTTTCGCGCGCCCACCCAGCACCACCGAGCCGAGGCCGGCGATCACGCCATAACCGCACCACAGCATCACGAACGCCGCGCCGCCTTCATTCGGGATCATCCCCTGCAGCACAGCCCAATGCGCGCCATAGGCCAGCGCGTTGAGAATGCCCCAGAACAGAAGGTAGGAGCCGCCAAGCAGCGGCGCGTGCCGGCCCTCTTCGGCCATCGCCCGCACATAAGCGAGATCGGAAGCCAGTTCATCGCGCGTCATCGTTCCACTCCAGGAAGCAACTTTGATATACAAAGTACTTCGCAAGAACGGAATTGGCAAGCGCTTTTGCAATTCGGGCAATAAAAAACCCGCTCGAAAGCGGGCGGGCGGATCAGCGTTTGAGTTTTCCGCGATTGAGACGGCGGCGTTCGATGCGAGCGAGAGGTGGCCGTATCACGGGAGACCGCATGTGATCCTTTGTGTGTGCGTGAGCCTTGAAAGCGATGGGGGACGCCTTGTGAGCGCCCCCCATGCGTTTGTCTGTTAGACCGAGGGAGCCGCCATCGGCTTCACCATCTTGCGGGTCTTGCGAGCGGCCTTGCGGGCCGGCTTCTTCGCGACCTTGCGGGTCTTCTTCGCAGCCTTGCGAACGGTCTTCTTCGCCTTCGTCTTGCGGACGGTCTTCTTCGCCGCCTTGCGAACCGTCTTACGGGCAGCCTTGCGGACCGGCTTCTTCGCAGCCTTCTTTACTTTCTTAGCCATGTTCGTTTCCTCATCTTTACTGGTGTTGGCACTGGGTTGGGTGGGAGTTGTTTGACTCTCCGAGTGTGTGTGTCTCACGAATTTGGTTTGCGATTGGTTGCTGCAAGCCCGTCGCGCAATTTTTCGCACGCGATGATTCTGATGCTGTGCGTGCGCCATGTGAGAACACTACGCGCCTTGAAACGTATGGCGTTTGAGCACGTCGCGCGTGCGCAAAAACATCACGCGCGTGGGTGTGCTGCGCGATACGCGCGCAAAATATTTTGCGTGTCGACGCTCAAATATCCCTGCGTCGTCGACAGTGATTCGTGTCCGAGCAAATCTTGGATCGCACGCAGATCGCCGCCATTGGCCAGCAAATGCGTGGCGAAGGCGTGCCGCAAAGCGTGCGGTGTGGCCGATGCAGGCAAGCCCAAACGCCCACGCAGTTGCGCAATGGCCGCCTGTGCCGTGCGCGCCGACATGGCCGCGCCACGAGATCCGCGGAACAGCGGCTCATCGCGATCGAGCGCATATGGACACAATGTCGCGTAGCGTTCGATCGCCTCGCGGGCGGCGGCGAGCATCGGCACCAACCGCTCCTTGCCGCCTTTGCCAATGATGCGCAGCGTCTCGGGCAGGGGCCGATCACGGCCGGTCAGCGACAGCGCTTCGCTGATGCGAAGGCCGGCCGCATAGAGCAGCGTGATCAACGCCGCGTCGCGTGCGCCAATCCACGGGACGTTGGCCGCGTCTTCCGCATCTGCGATCAACGCGACAGCAGCCGCCTCGCTGACGGGCCTTGGCAGCGCGCGCTTCAGCTTCGGCCCGCGCACCAACGCCAGCCGCGCGTTGGCGATGCCGTGGCGGCGCTCGATGTAACGGTAGAAAGAGCGAATGGCCGCCAGCGCGCGCGAAATTGAGCGATCCGCCAGCGCGTCCGGGCCTTGGCGGCGATGCGCCAGATACGCACGCAAGTCGCGCGGTTCGAGCGTGGCGAGATCACTGGCGCTGGGTTCACCGCCGAGGTGTTGGGAGAGAAAGTCAAGAAACGCGTCGACGTCGCGTTCGTAGGCCTCCACCGAATTGGCCGCGAACCGGCGCTCATCGCGGATATGCGCGATCCAGAGAGCGAAGAGGGCGGCGGCGTTCATGGTTGGCCCAATTTACAGCGCAAACGTAAACAGCCATTCGCGTTTGCACGGCGCCTGGAGCTTCCCCCGAATCCCTCGACGCCCTAGATTCAAGCCGGAATGAATTCCACAGCCCGCCGCCGCGCCTTGGACGCGATGAAGCGCCAGCGCGCGCACCGGCCGGCCGGGCCCTTGTTCGCGCCCGATGAGCCGGAGGTCGCGGAAGGCGGGCTTGATCGGGTGGCGGTGCTGTTTCCGCTGCCGTTGCCGGAGCCGTTCGACTATCGCGCTGTGCCGGAGATGGGCCTTGAGCCCGGCATGCACGTGATTGCGCCGATCGGCTCGCGCTTGGTGCGCGGCGTGGTTTGGAGCGTGACGCACAATTCGCAGGGCGCCGACAATCTCAAAGCCATCGACGAGCTGCTGCCGGGATCGCCGTTGCCGGAGATGTCGCGCAAGTTCGTCGATTGGGCGGCGAAGTATCTCGTGCGTCCACCGGGTGACGTTTTGCGCATGGTCGCGCGATCACCTGAAGCGCTGCTGCCGCCGCCGACATACGTCGTGCTGAAACCGTCCGGCGAGACGCCGCAGAAAATGACCGATGCACGCGCGCGTGTGCTGGAAGAAGCGGCGAAGGAATGGGTAAGCGCGGCGGAGCTGTCGCGACGCGCGGAGGTGTCTTCAGCGGTTGTTAAGGGCCTGTTTGATGCGGGCGCGCTCGAGAAGGTGGAGATGAGCGAGGATCCGCCGTTTCCCGAACCCGATCTTTCGATGCGCGGCAAGGATTTGTCTGACATCCAAATTGCCGCCGCAGAGGAGGTCTGCGCGCTGGTGCGTGCGAATGCGTTTTCAGTGTCGCTGCTCGACGGCGTCACCGGCTCGGGCAAGACGGAGGTTTATCTTGAAGCGGCCGCTGCCGCGTTGGAGATGGCGCCGGACGCGCAGGTTCTGGTGCTGATCCCTGAAATTGCACTGACGCAAGCGGCGATGAGCCGGTTTGAGGCGCGCTTCGGCGTTAAGCCAGTGGAATGGCACTCCGCGATCCCACACAAGGCGCGCCGGCGCGCTTGGCGCGAAATCGCCGCAGGCCGCGCACGCCTCGTCGTCGGTGCGCGCTCGGCGCTGTTCCTGCCCTATCCCAATTTGCGCCTCATCGTGATCGATGAAGAGCACGATCCCTCCTACAAGCAGGAGGAGGGCGTCATCTATCAAGCGCGCGATCTCGCGGTGGCGCGCGCGAAGCTTGGCGATTGCGCCGTGCTGCTGGCGAGCGCGACACCGTCGCTTGAGACGCTCGTGAACGCGCAAACCGGCCGCTACACGCACGTGAAGCTGCCCTCGCGCCACGGCGCTGCGGAATTGCCGGACATCCAATTGATCGATCTGAAAATCGATCCGCCCGAGAAGGGCAAATGGCTGTCACCGAAATTGGTGCGCGGCGCTGAAGAAGCCTTGATGCGCGGCGAGCAGGCGCTCTTTTACATGAACCGTCGCGGCTACGCGCCGCTGACGCTCTGCCGTGCGTGCGGTCACAAGATGCAATCGCCGGATTCGCAATCATGGCTGGTTGAACACAAATACAGCGGCCGGCTGGTTTGCCACCTCACCGGTTTCTCGATGCCGAAGCCGAAGGCGTGCCCGAATTGTCTGACGCCGGACTCGTTCACCTCGATCGGCCCGGGCGTGGAGCGCATCGAGGAAGAGGTGCGCGCGCTGTTTCCGGAAGCGCGTATCGAAATCTTCTCATCCGACACCACGCCGAACGGCGAAGCGGTGCGCGATCTGGTGGCGCGGATGGAGAAGGGCGAGATCGATATTCTGATCGGCACCCAGATCGTCGCCAAGGGCCACAATTTCCCGCTGCTGACGTTCGTCGGCGTTGTCGACGCCGACCTAGGCTTGAAAGGCGGCGATCTCCGCGCCGGCGAGCGCACATTCCAACTCGTGAGCCAGGTGACAGGCCGCGCCGGCCGTCACGAGCGCAAGGGCAGGGCGCTTATCCAAACGTACGCGCCGCACGAGCCGGTGATGATCGCGTTGGCGGCGCAAGATCGCGACCGCTTTCTCGCCGCCGAAGCGCAGGAACGCGAAGCCGCCGGCATGCCGCCGTATGGGCGGCTGGCGGCGGTGATCGTCTCCGCGCCCAACGAGGCGTTGGCCAATGAAGCCGCGAATCTGCTGGGCGAAAAGGCGCCCGTCGCGGAAGGCATCGATCTGTGGGGGCCCGCGCCGGCGCCGCTCACTGTGATCCGCGGCATGCACCGGCGCCGCTTCCTCGCGCGCGCCAATCGCGGCGTGGATGTGTCGGCGTTCTTGGCGGCGTGGGTCGGCCGCGTGAAGCTGCACAGCGCCGTTCGCGTCCAGATCGACGTCGACCCGTATTCGTTCCTATGATGGGCGCGATGCGAGCCCTTTTGGTGTTTGTTGTCGCGCTGTTGTGCGCAGTCGCGCCTGCACGCGCGGACGAGCAAGCCATCTCCGCCGAGCGTCTCACAGCGCGGTTGATGATCGAAGCCTTGGCGCCGTCGAGTTATGGCGAATGGGCTTATGATTGGGGCCCGGTCAGCGCGCGCGTGTCGCGGCACATGCATTGGCACATTTTTGAACCGGACCCGCGCGATCGCCCGGCCGACTACGTCGCGCGGCGCAATGGCTGGATCGACGCGCCGGGGCGGGATGTGAGCGTCAGCGTGTTCGGCGGCGAGCAGCGTGTCGGTGAGCTCAGCTTTACCTTCAATGCGCGCGACGATGAGCTTTTGGTGATCGCGGCGCTTCGAGCCGAGGGCGCTGGCGTTGACGTGGTGCGCGAGACCGACGAGTCAGGCGAGTATCGGCTAGCGATAGCGGAGCACGAGCCCGCAGTTCTGCGGGTTGAGCATCGCTGCACCAGCCCGCGCAGCGCCGCGGCGCAACGCTGTTGGTCGACTTATACATTGCGGTTTGACCCGTCGCCGGGTTGAATCGCCACCCAATGGAGTGACCCCGTGTTCAAAGCATTCGATCTCAGCGGCAAAGTCGCGCTGGTCACCGGCGGCAATGGCGGCATCGGTCTCGGCATGGCCGACGCGTTGGCGCAAGCGGGCGCCGCGTTGGAGATTTGGGGCACCAACGCGGAGAAGAACGCGAACGCGCTCGCGCAACTGCGCGCGCATGGCGCGCACGTCAGCCAGCGCATCGTCGATGTTTCGATCGAAGAGAACGTGGTCACCGCCTTCGATGCGTTGTTGGCCGAGCATGGCCGCGCCGATTGCGTCATCGCCAATGCCGGCATCAGCAATTTCTGGCGTTCGTTCCTCGACATGAAGACCGAGGATTATCGCCGCGTCATGGGCGTCAATCTCGACGGCATGATGTGGACCATGCGCGAAGCCTGCAAGCACATGAAGGCGCGCGCCGAAGCGGGCGATGCTGGTGGTTCGATTGTCGCGGTGTCGAGCATGGTGGCGCATTTCGGATCGCAGAACACACCGGACTACGCGGCGTCCAAAGCCGGGATTATCGGCTTCACCAATTCCATCGCGGTGGAGTTCGCGCGCTACGGCATACGCTGCAACGCGCTGCTGCCGGGCTGGGTGGAAACCGATCTCACTGGCGTCGCGCAGGGCAGCGACAAGTTCACCAAGAACGTGATCGAAGCGCGCGTGCCGGTGCGCCGTTGGGGCAAAGCCGACGAATTCGGCGGCATCGCAGTGTACTTGGCCAGTGACGCATCGAGCTTCCACACGGGAGATTCGATCGTGATCGACGGCGGCTATAGCCGCTATTGAAAATACGGCCCCGGAGCATCGTCCGGGGCCGTCAGTTTTCCGATGAAACGTGCAGCTAGGGGAGACTAGTTGTTGGCCAGGATCACGCTGGCGATCAGGCCGGTGGCGATCGCCACCATCAGCACGTCGCCGCGATCGTCGCGCACGTAGTGGTAGCCGCGCGGCGGCGCACGCAGGTGCTCACGGCGATAGTCGATCTGGCGATAGCGCTGATGATAGCCGCTCGGCAGCCGCTCGCCGCGCCGCCAATTGTGCCAGCCGAATTGCGCGCGGCTTGCGTGTGCGCGCGACGGTTCGCCGTAATACCAGCGGCCATTGTAGGTGTAGCCGTTGAAGCGGCGATTGTCCCAGCGTTGCTGTTGCGCGCGGTTGTCGCGCTGATCGTTGTCGCGGCGCTCGTATTGGCCGCTGTTGTGGCGCGGCGGATCGGCGAACGCGGGGGCGGCGGCGAGCGGGCCAACCAAAGTGAGCGCGGCGGCGGCGGCGATTGCAAAACGTTTCATGACAATTGCTCCTTCCAGCGTTGAGGCAAAAGCGCCTCGTGTCATGCATGAAAGGTGGGGTTGGGCGGCTGAACGCGCACTGATCGCCCTTGTCGTACTGCGCGCGAGCGTGTGTCGAATCGTGTCTCCGCCGCGCCGCGCAAAACGCCGACACAACAATCTGCACACAAATCTGTGAGGCGCGCGTTTAGCCTCGCCGGAAGCTCAGTCGCGCACACACGTGATCGGGGCTGTAGGGGATCGGATCGTACTGGCCGCCGTCGCGCGCTTCGAACTCGAAGCCGCTCTTGAGGCCGACGATTTTGATCTCGCCGCTCTCGGCGCGATGCAGACCAAGCATCTGCGGCCCCTCCGGTGCGCAGATGAAGGGTGCGCCGGTTGGTTCGTTGGCGCTGTAGAGCGTTGGCGTTTCCTCGCCGAAGAAGCCCATGACATTCGCCAGCGGTCCGCCTGCGGCTTGCGCCATCACGTCGTAGGGCGCGTGGTTGGCTTCGGTGAAGCTCATGGTGCGCCCATCCGGCGCGGTGAGCGTCATGGTGACGAGCGCATCTTGGCCATCGCCGCCCGCCGCGCTGACGACGCGCATGGTCAGCGGCCCGCCGGTGATGATCTCGGTGGCGGAATCGGCAGGGGAGAGACGCTCGCTGACGCCCGGCGAGGCGCACGCCGCCAAGAGCAATGCTGCCGCCAAAATCGAAACCCGCATCGAAATCTCCCCAAATCGACCCGCGCCCACTCAAGCACAAACGAGCGCCGCGAACACCCCCGCTTGACGTTGCCGCGCGCTTGAGGCGATTGAGGCGCCAGATTCTTCGCCAGCGATTGGGATTGCCATGGACTTGCTCGCCACCCCGGCCTTTTGGGTCAGCCTGACGACGCTCACGTTCCTCGAGATCATCCTCGGCATCGACAATCTGCTGTTCGTGTCGATCGCGGTCGGCAAATTGAAGGGCAAGCAGCAGGTCGATGCGCGCCGAATTGGCGTCTGGGGCGCGATGGCGCTGCGCATTCTGATGCTGGCCGGGATCTTCTGGATCATTCGGCTGGACGAGAATCCCTTGTTCGCCTTGCCGGAAGGCTGGGCCGCGGCGATCCTCGGCGCCGGCGCCGATCATCACGCGATTGAGGAATTCACCTATTTCACAATCAAGGATTTGATCCTGTTCGGCGGCGGTCTGTTCCTGCTGGTGAAGGGCACGCAAGAGATTCACGCCTCGGTGCAGGGCGCCGCGCACGAGGAAGCCGAAGCCAAGAGCGAATTCAACGCCGTGTTGATGCAGCTGGCGGTGATCAACATCGTGTTCTCGATGGACAGCGTCATTACCGCCGTTGGCATGACCGACATCTTGGCGGTGATGATCGCGGCGGTGGTGTTGTCGACGTTGGTGATGGCCGTCGCGGCCAAGCCGCTGGCCGACTACATCGAACAACACCCCACCATGAAAATGCTGGCGCTGGCGTTTATCCTGCTCGTCGGCGTCGCTCTGGTGGCGGACGGCTTAGGTTTCCACATTCCGCGCGGCTACCTCTATTTCGCCATCGCGTTTTCGCTGCTGGTGGAATTGCTCAACATCCGCGCCCGTGAGAAATCGGAAAAAGCCGCCGCCAAGCACTAGCGCGCGCGTCGGCTAGCGCGGCGGGCGCACGATCTCGAGCAGGGCTTTGGCCATGTCGTCGGAAAAGCGCACCAGAGCGAGCGCAGCGCGGACGCCTGTCTTCGCCTCAACCTGCGCGACGAGCGCGGCGGGAAGATCGTCGCCGGTTTGAGCGGCGTTGACGACGCGTGCGCCCGACAGCTCCAGACGGCCGAACGCACGCGTCAACGCCAGCGCGGGGGAGGGGGACGCCGACATTGACGCCTAAGATACGCGACCGCCGTTAAGGTCTCGTTCGGAAACGCAGTGAACGCGCGGAAACCACACCTCAATCGGCGTGGATGTCGCGGTCTTTCGTTTCCGGCCAAAACACCAACGTCACCGCGGCCGCGATCGCGGTGATGACGACAGGAAACCAAAGCCCGGCATTGATCTCGCCTGTCGCTGTGTTGATCGCGAACACGATCGCCGGCAGCAGGCCGCCGAACCAGCCGGTGCCAATATGGTAGGGCAGCGACAGCGCGGTATAGCGAATGCGCGTCGGGAACAGCTCAACCAAGGCGGCCGCCTGCGGCCCATAAAGCGCGGTGGCCGCGACCACGAACAGCGCCATGATGAAGAACACACCGAATTTCTCGGTGAACACACGCACGATTTCCGACCAGCTCCAGCCCTGCATCGCGCCAGGCGCGTGCGCCGGATAGCCGGCGTTGTTCAACACCTCGCGCAATTGCGCGTCGAAACCGGCGCGGGTGGCGCGCACGTCGGAAAGCGATTGGCCTTCGGCGCTTACGCTTTCGAGCTCGTATTCGTCGCCGATGCGAATGCGCGCGATCGAACCCGGTTCGCCAGCGACATTGGTGTACCCCACGCCGGCATTTGCGAGCGCGCCTTTGGCGATGTCGCACGAGGTGGAAAATTGCCGCGCGCCGCCGGTGAGGTCGAGCTGGAAGGTGCAATCGGCGGGATCGGCAATCACGGTGACAGGCGTCGTGCGCGATGCCTCGGCGAGCTGTGGGTTGCCGGCGCGGGTGATGAAATCATACCCCGGAAAATACAGCACCAGCATCAGCAACATGCCGCCCAGCATCACCGGCTTGCGGCCAACGCGATCGGACAGCTTCGCGAAGAACAAATAGAGCGGCGCCGAGAGCGCCACTGTGGCGATCATCAGGATGTTGACGGTCTGGCTGTCGATCTTCAGCGTCCGCTCTAGATAGAATTGCGTGTAGAAGCTCGCCGTGTACCAAACCACGCCTTGCGCCATGCACACGCCGAGCAACGCCAACAAGACGATCTTCAGATTGCGCCACTCAAAGAAACTCTCGGAATAAGCGCGCTTGGAGATGCGGCCCTCGGCCTGCAATTTCTTGAACGCGGGGCTCTCGTGCAATTGCAGGCGGATCCACACCGACACGGCCAACAGCCCTATCGACACCAGGAAGGGGATGCGCCAACCCCAAGCGCGGAACGCTTCTTCGCCAAGGGTCGCGCGCGTGCACAGCACCACGATCAATGCGCCGACAAGGCCAAACGCCGCCGACGTCTGAATCCAACCCGTGGCCGAGCCGCGGCGGTGCGCAGGCGCATGTTCGGCGACATAGATCGCAGCGCCGCCATATTCGCCGCCGAGCGCGAAGCCTTGCAGGCCTCGGCACGCCACCAGCAGCACCGCCGCCCAAACACCCGCCGTTTCCGCGGTCGGAAGCAGGCCGATGGCGAAGGTTGCGAGGCCCATCAGCGTGATGGTGATCAGAAAGGCGCCCTTACGGCCGGTCGAGTCGCCAATTTTGCCGAACACCAGCGCGCCGATTGGGCGGACGATGAAGCCAAAGGCGAACGTCAGCAGCGTGAACACGAATGCTTGCGCATCCGGCAGGCCGGCGAAAAACAGCGGCGCGATCACCGAGGCCAGCGCCCCATAGACGAAGAAATCGTACCATTCGAACACGGTGCCGGCGGCGGACGCGGCCACCACTTGGCGCAGCTTTGCGGGCGTAATTTCGGGCTCGGTCTGCGGGCCGTCGGCGGCGTCGGTCATCTCATTCCCCCCGGCCCGCAACATGGTTTGAAAGCAGGCGCTTTTGTCGCTGATCGGGCGGGCTCGGGGCCGGTTGTCAAGCCCGAACGCGCCATGTTATTGCGCGCCTGCGGAACACGGTTCGCGAGTGCAAGAAAAGCAGCCGTGTACGCCTGGGGTTATCCACACCCTAGCTGGCGCCATCCCAGCCGACGGACGTTCGAAAGCAGATCGCAGCGCCAAGCGCCGCGACCGCACGTTCGGCGGCGACAGCTTATGAGAGTGACGTGGCCGATAGGTTCGACGGCGAAGCTTCCGAAGCGGCGGCGCGGTACGCCCGGGCTGTGTTTGAATTGGCGCGTGACGCCAATGGCTTAGACGCGCTGGAGCAAGATTTCCTGAAGTTCACCGAGGCGTGGAAGGAAAGCGCCGATCTGCGCGCCGCCGCGCGCTCGCCGCTGATCGACCCTGAGGACAAGGCCCGCGCTCTGGTCGCGGTCGCCGCCAAGCTCGGCATGAGCGAGCTGGGCCGCAATCTGCTGGGTGTCACTGCCCGCAACCGCCGCGCAGCCGAGCTCCCCGGCGTGATCAAAACCTTCCGGACCCTGCTGGCGCGCCATCGCGGCGCCCGCCAGGTCGAGATCGTTTCGGCCAAGCCGCTTTCGGCGGCCGAGCAGACCTCGATCCTCGAGTCGCTGTCGAAGCAGCTTGGGGCCAAGGTTGAAGCCGAAACCCGCGTCGATGAGAGCCTGATTGGCGGCTTTGTCGTCCGCGTCGGCTCCAAGCAATTCGACGCTTCCGTCAAATCCAAGCTGGACGCCCTGCGGCTCCAGCTGAAATCCGCTTAAACCGTATCCGAACGAGCAAGAGGTCACACGAACATGGACGTTCGCGCCGCTGAAATCTCAGCCATCCTGAAAGAACAGATCAAAGGCTTCGGCGCCGAAGCCAGCGTCGCCGAAGTCGGCCGCGTGCTGTCGGTCGGCGACGGCATCGCCCGCGTCTACGGCCTCGAAAAGGTCCAGGCCGGCGAGATGGTCGAGTTTCCGGGCGGCGTGAAGGGCATGGCTCTGAACCTTGAGCGCGACAATGTCGGCGTCGTGATCTTCGGCGAAGACCGCGGCCTCAAGGAAGGCGACACCGTTAAGCGCCTCGGCACCATCGTCGACGTTCCCGTCGGCAAGGCGCTGCTCGGCCGCGTCGTTGACGCGCTCGGCAACCCGATCGACGGCAAAGGCCCGATCGCCGCCACCGAACGCCGCGTCGTCGACATGAAAGCGCCGGGCATCATCCCGCGCAAATCCGTGCACGAACCGATGCAGACCGGCATCAAGGCGATCGATGCGCTCATTCCGATCGGCCGCGGCCAACGCGAACTGATCATCGGCGACCGTCAAACCGGCAAAACCGCCATCGCCATCGACACCATCCTCTACCAAAAGGATGCGCACGATAAGAACGCCGCCGAGAGCGAAAAGCTCTACTGCATCTATGTCGTCATCGGCCAAAAGCGCTCGACGGTCGCGCAGATCGTGAAGATGCTCGAAGACAAAGGCGCGCTGAAATATTCGATCATCGTTGCCGCCACGGCGTCGGATCCGGCGCCGCTGCAATTCCTGGCGCCGTTCGCCGGCTGCGCCATGGGCGAGTATTTCCGCGATAACGGCATGCACGCGCTGATCATCTATGACGATTTGTCGAAGCAGGCCGTCGCTTATCGCCAAATGTCGCTGCTGCTGCGCCGCCCGCCGGGCCGCGAAGCCTATCCGGGCGACGTCTTCTATCTGCACTCGCGCCTGCTCGAGCGCGCCGCGAAGCTGAACGAGGACAACAAGTCCGGCTCGCTGACGGCGCTGCCTGTCATCGAAACGCAAGCCAACGACGTGTCGGCCTACATCCCGACCAACGTCATCTCGATCACCGACGGCCAGATCTTCCTTGAAACCGAATTGTTCTTCTCGGGCATCCGCCCGGCGTTGAACGTCGGTATCTCGGTGTCGCGCGTCGGCGGCAACGCGCAGATCAAAGCGATGAAGCAGGTCGCCGGCCCGCTGAAGGGCGAGCTCGCGCAATACCGCGAAATGGCCGCGTTCGCGAAGTTCGGTTCCGACCTCGACGCCGCGACGCAGCGTTTGCTGAACCGTGGCGCGCGTCTCACCGAATTGTTGAAGCAGCCGCAATTCTCGCCGACGCCGGTCGAAGAGCAGGTGGTGCTGATCTATGCCGGCACGCGCGGCTATCTCGACAAGGTCGACGTCTCGAACGTATCGCGCTTCGAGCGTGAATTGGTGGCCTGGCTGCGTTCGAAGAAGAGCGATCTCCTCGCCTCGATCCGCAGCAAGAAGGACATCAAGGCCGATGGCATCGAAGACAAGATGAAGGCCGCGCTCGACGAATTCACGGCCGTGTTCGCGGCGTGATCGAGCCCGCCGCTCTCCTTGCCTGGACAGCGCTTGCGCTGGCCGCGACGCTCTCGCCCGGACCGGACACGATTCTGGTTGCGAGCCATGGCGCGCGCGGCGGCTTGCGCGCTGGTTTGGCGGCGGCGGCGGGGATTGTCGCGGGTGGATTTTACTACGCGGGCTTGATCGGCTTCGGCGCGCTCAACGTCTTGGTGGCGATCCCGGCTTTGTTCGCGGCGGTAAAGATTATCGGCGCGCTCTATCTGGCGTGGTTGGGTTTTGGGTTGATCCGCGGTGCGCTGCGCGGTGAAGCCGATGCGAAGCCCGCCAAGCCGGTCGAGCTCAGCCAGCCTTTCATGCAGGCGTTTCTCACCAACGCGCTCAATCCGAAGGTCGCGCTGTTTTATCTGGCCGCGCTGCCGCAATTCGCGTCGGGCCCGAATGCGCCGATGATCGGCGTGTTGCTGATCGCCATCCACTACGCGACGGCGGCGATCTGGATGCCGATGGTGGCGTACGCGGCAAGCCGCGCGCGGCAAATGACTTGGAACCGCACATTCGTGCGCTGGCTCGAAGGCGCCATCGGCGCCTTCTTCGTGGGTGTGGCCGGACGGCTCGCGCTCACGCAAGCGCGTTAGGGAAACGAAATGCCGAGCTTAAAAGAGTTTCGCAACCGCATCGCCAGCGTGAAATCCACGCAGAAGATCACCAAGGCGATGCAGATGGTCGCCGCGGCGAAGCTGAAGCGTGCGCAAGGCGCCGCCGAAGCCGCGCGTCCGTATGCCGATCGCATGGCGCGTGTGATGGCGAACCTGGCCAGCGCCGTCGCGGGCGATAGCGCGCCGCCGCTGCTGCGCGGCACCGGCAAGGATCAAGTGCATCTGCTCGTGGTGGCGACGTCCGAGCGCGGCCTCTGCGGCGGCTTCAACACGCAGATCGTGCGCTTCGCGCGCGAGAAGATCGCGGCGCTGCAGGCCGCGGGCAAAACCGTGAAGATCCTCGCGGTCGGCAAGAAGGGCCGCGATCAATTGCGCCGCCAGTATGGCTCGCTGATCGCCGGCTACGTCGATCTCTCAAGCTACCGCAATGTCGGCGCCGACGCCGCGCATGTCGTCGGCGACAAAGTGAAAGAGATGTTCGAGGCCGGCGAATTCGACGTCGCCACGTTCGTCTTCTCGCGCTTCCGCTCAGTGATCAGCCAGATCCCAACCGCGGCGCAGCTCATTCCCGCGCGCGCGCCGGAAGGCGTCACGCCGCCCGATTTGAAAGGCGCCGTGTACGAGTACGAACCGAGCGAGGAGGAAATCCTCGAAGCGTTGCTGCCGCTCTATCTCAACGGCCAAATTTTGCAGGGCCTGCTGGAGAACCAAGCCGGCTTCTACGGCGCGCAAATGAGCGCGATGGACAACGCCACGCGCAACGCGGGCGATCTGATCAAGAAACTGACGCTCCGGTACAACCGCCAGCGCCAGGCCAACATCACCAAGGAGCTGATCGAGATCATCTCCGGCGCGGAGGCTCTCTAAAATGGCGGACGCTCTCTACAAGACGACAGCAGTTAGCAAAGGCGGCCGCGCCGGCGGCAAGGTGGCGCTCACCGAAGGCGGCGTGTGGCTGCACACCGAGCACTCCAAGGGCCTCGGCGGCTCCGGCGAGGGCACGAACCCCGAGCAATTGTTCGCGCTCGGCTGGGCCAATTGCTTCAACTCGGCGGTGTTGTTCGTGGCGACGCAGAAGAAGATCGATGCGTCGAAGGCCGTGGTGCATTGCGAAGTCGGCATCGGCCGCGAAGAGGGCGGCCTTGGCCTCTCCGCGAAACTGACGCTGGCGATCCCGGGTATGGATCGCGCGCAAGTGCAGGAGCTGTTGGACGCGGCGCACCAAGTGTGCCCGTACTCGAAGGCGACGCGCGGCAACGTGCCGGTTGAATTGGTGGTGGAAGGCTAAGTGAAGCGCCTGGGGCGCCTCGCGCTGATACTTGCGCCATTTGTGGCGGTCGCGGCGGGATTGATCGCCGCGCGATTGATGAATTAGCCGCTTCAGGCGGCTTGGATGTGTGACGAGGAAGAGTGAGATGACGAAACCCATGAAAGGCCGCGTGTCGCAAGTGATCGGCGCGGTTGTCGACGTTGAGTTCGATGGCCCGCTGCCGGATATCTACAACGCGCTCGAGACCATGAACGGCAAGAACCGTCTGGTGCTCGAAGTGGCGACGCACTTGGGCGAGAGCTCGGTGCGCACCATCGCCATGGACACCACCGACGGCCTCGTGCGCGGCCAGGAAGTGGGCGACACGGGCGCCCCGATCTCGGTGCCGGTGGGCGAGGAAACGCTCGGCCGCATCTTGAACGTCATCGGCGAACCGGTGGACGACGGCCCGCCAGTGAAAACCACCACGCGTCGCGCCATCCACCAACTCGCGCCGGCTTTCGTCGATCAAAAGCCAGTCCCGGAAATGCTCGTCACCGGCATCAAGGTCGTCGATCTGCTCTGCCCGTACTCGAAGGGCGGCAAGATCGGCCTGTTCGGCGGCGCCGGCGTCGGCAAGACGGTGCTGATTCAAGAGCTGATCAACAACATCGCCAAGGCCTATGGCGGCTATTCGGTGTTCGCCGGCGTCGGTGAGCGCACGCGCGAAGGCAACGACCTCTATCACGAAATGATCGAGTCCGGCGTGAACGTCGCTGGCGGCGGTCAGGGCTCGCGTTGCGCGCTGGTGTTCGGGCAAATGAACGAACCGCCGGGCGCCCGCGCGCGCGTCGCGCTCTCGGGCCTCACCATCGCCGAACATTTCCGCGATCAGGGCAAGGACATCCTCTTCTTCGTCGACAACATCTTCCGCTTCACGCAAGCGGGCTCGGAAGTGTCGGCGCTGCTCGGCCGTATTCCTTCGGCGGTCGGTTATCAGCCGACGCTCGGCACCGAGATGGGCGCGATGCAGGAACGCATCACCTCGACCACCAAGGGCTCGATCACCTCGGTGCAAGCCATCTACGTGCCCGCCGACGATTTGACCGACCCCGCGCCAGCCGCGTCGTTCGCGCACTTGGACGCAACCACCGTGTTGAACCGCGCGATTTCGGAAAAGGGCATTTATCCCGCCGTCGACCCGCTCGATTCCACGTCGCGTATTCTCGACGCCAACATCGTCGGCCAAGACCATTACGACACGGCGCGCCGCGTCCAAGAAACGCTGCAGCGTTACAAGTCGCTGCAGGACATCATCGCCATTCTCGGCATGGATGAACTCTCGGAAGACGACAAACTCACCGTCGCGCGCGCCCGCAAGATCGAGCGCTTCCTGAGCCAACCGTTCCACGTCGCCGAAGCGTTCACGAACTCGCCGGGCGTGCTCGTCGACATCAAGGACACCATCCGCGGCTTCAAGGGCCTCTGCGACGGCGAATACGATCACCTGCCGGAACCGGCCTTCTACATGGTCGGCACCATCGAGCAGGCGATCGCCAAGGCGCAGAAGCTCGCGGCGGAGGCGGCGTAAGGTGAGCGATAAACTCTCCTTCGCGCTTGTCTCGCCGGAACGTGAGGTTTTTCACGGCCTGGTCGATCACGTCGTCGTGCCGGGCACGGAAGGCGAGTTCGGCGTCTCGCCGAACCACGCGCCGGTGATGAGCATGATCAAGCCGGGCGCGCTGCGCATTCTCGACGAAGGCAGCGAGCGACGCATTTTCGTCAATGGCGGCTTCGCTGACGTGACGCCGGAAGGCCTGACGGTGCTGGCGGAAGAGGCGATCGATCTCGCTGAGATCGACGTCGCCGCCAACGAGCAGGCGTTGAAGGACGCGCAAGAAGATCTGCGCGATTCAAGCAACGAGTCCAAACGCGCCATCGCCGAACGCGCCATCGCGCGCGCGGAAGCCATCAAGGCCGCACTCGCGCGCTGACGCGGTCTAGCTTCTCGTGAGGGGCATGTTAGGCTTGCTTGCCGTCAGTTTCACGGCGAGCGGAGCCGCTATGTTTCGTGCGCTCATCGCCGCGATGTTGATGTTCAGCGCGCCGCAAGCGGCGGCGCAGCAAGTGGACGGCGAGGCTGGGTTGGTCTCCACGGCCATTGAGCAGATCTGCAACCCGTTTGTTCGGGATCGTGTTGCCGAGGCAGATATTGCGGCGTTGCGTGGAGTGGCCTACCGCGCGCTTCAATATCACCTCAGCGACGATGTGTCGGTGAGCCTCAGTGAGTATGGCCAAGCGCGCGTGTGTTTCGTGAACATCATTGACCCTGAGCACGGCGATGCCTACCGGGCCGCGATGTTTGACGCGGCGTCCCAGCAAGGCCTCGAGTACCGTGGCGACATTGAACCCGCTGGCAGGCTCATACGCCACGAAGTGTTTTGCCCAACGAGCCGCGCTGCAATCTGGTGGAGTGTCATGACGCGCGATTCCGCAATCAAGCTCGCGTTGGGGATCGCCTCCGGCGGCAGCCGACACTGTTCTCACTGACACTGCGCCCATGCCGCATCCCCACCTATGGCCAGCCATCATCGGCGCGCTTCTCGGCTTTGCGCTGATCGCGTGGGCGAGCTGGTATCTGGTGCGCCGCTGGGACGGCCTCAGCGTGCGCAGACGCTGGATCTTCGGAATCGCCATCGCGCTGTTTGAAGCTTTGTACTGGCTCAACATCTATGCGTGGTTCATCGAGCCGAACCAACTCGTGGTGCGCCGCGTCACCATCGTCAGCGAGCATTGGCAGGGCGCGCCGATCACCATCGCGGCGCTCAGCGACACCCATGTCGGCAGCCCGCATGTCAGCGTGGCGCGCATGGGCCGCATCGTCGCGCGCGTGAACGCACTCAACCCCGATCTTGTTGTGCTGCTGGGTGATTACGCCGGCGGCCACGAACCGGAAGCCGCGCGCAGCGGCATCGAGCAATCGAAAGTGCTGGGCGGCATTGCCACCTTCGCGGCTTTGGAGGCGCCGCTGGGTGTCGTCGCCGTGATCGGCAATCACGACGTCTGGTACAATCGTCAAAGCGTCACCACGGCGCTGCAAGAAGCCGGCATCGCCGCTTTGTGGAATCGCAACGTTGAGATCGATCGCGCTGGCGGGCGTTTCGTCGTCGCTGGCTTGGCCGATTACGACACCGGCGAGCCGAACTATGCCGATGCCATCGACGGCGCGCCCGCAGACGTCGACACCATTGTGCTTTCACCTTCGCCGGACGTATTTCCAGATCTCCCGCGCGGGCCAGCGCTTATTCTCGCAGGCCACGGCCATTGCGGGCAGGTGAGCATTCCGTTCTTCGGCCGCCCGGTGCTGCCGCTGCGCAATCCGCGCTTTGCCTGCCATCTGATCGAGGAAGACGGCAAGACCATGTACGTGTCGGGCGGCATCGGCACCAGCATCGTGCCGGTGCGCTTCCTCAATCCGCCTGAGATTGTCTTGATCACCGTGCGCGGCGCGCACGAACGCGCGGCCGCTTAAGCGCCCGCTGCTTCGCTGCCGCCGAACAGGCTCAGCGTTTTGCGTTTTGGCTTAGCCGGCTTCACGCCGATGCCACGCTCGTTCATCCACGCCAACACAAGGTCCGACACCTGCCGCGATTCCGGTTCGCCGATCAGCCAGTGACTCATCTCGGCGAATTCGTGGAAGCTGGCTTGGCCGGCGGGAAAGCGGTTGGCGATGCGTCGCACGGTCGAGGCCGGGTTGACGCGATCCTTGCCGCCGCCGATCGCCAGCACGGGCGCTGCGATCCGGTACACCGGCGCTTGGCCCGCCATCGAGGAATCGAGCCACCATTGCATCGCCTCGCGCACGACGCGGCCACTCTCCGGCACGAAGCGCGCGAACGTCTTGCGTGCTTCGTCGCGCGGCAAACGATCGAGCGTGTTGGAGCGGGCGACGCTGTAGTCCGGCGCAATCGGCCGGCGCCAATAATCGCCAAGCAAAGTGAGGCCCAAATGGTTGCCATGCTCTTCGAGCGTCGTCGGCATCACGCCCCACGGCGCTGACGGCGCGAGCAGCACTAAGCCCTGCACCGGCACTTGTGCCGCAACCAATTGCGAAACGAGCCCGCCGAGCGAATGGCCGACGAGCACCGGCGGCGCACGCAGCTCACGCACGTAGTGCGTAATCGCGTGCTCGTAATCCTTCAGGCCTGCCTTCGCGAGCTCTTCGAGGTCGCCGCCGCGCTCGTGATACGGCAGGTTCGGCGCATGCGTTTCAAAACCGGCCGCCTCGAACGGTTCGCGGAACTGGTCGAACGCCCAGCCGCCGCAAAACGCGCCGTGCACGAACACGATCGGCGTAACGTTCGCTGCGCGCTTCATTCGGCTGTCGCTTGTGCGACGCCCATCGGGCCGAAGATCATTTTTGAGTCCCCACCGTGTATTTTTTGAACCGACGCGCGACCTCTTCGTACGTGGGTCGCTTGAACGGTATCACAAGCTCGGGCGCGGTTTCGAGGGCGCCCCAACGCCAATCACTAAACTCCGGGGAATGTGCGTCGAGTCTGATGTCGGAGTCACGGCCCTTGAAACGGAAGGCGAACCATTTCTGCTTCTGCCCAACATAAGGGCCACGCTGCTTCATGCGTGCCCGCAATTCGGTGGGGAAATCGTAATGTAGCCAATCTGCCGTTTCTTCGAGCAGATCGACGTGTTCGGCGCGCACGCCGATTTCTTCTTCCATCTCGCGGAACGCTGCGTCACGCGCGCTCTCGCCGCGATCGACGCCACCCTGCGGCATTTGCCATTGGTAGGGGCCTTCGGCGCCCATGCGTCGGCCGAAGAAGACCAGCCCTTGGCGATGAAACAACGCCAGGCCAACATTCGCACGATAGAGATTACGGGGTGTCTTTGTTGTCATCTTCGCGCGGCGCGTGCGTTGAGCACGGCCGACGCGGGCGCCAATTGGTATCCACGTGTCTCGATGTCACGGGCCCAGCGGCCGACTTGCTCCATGGTGACGGGATACGCGAAACCGGCCCCGATGGCGCTTTGATTTTGCAGCGCCAGCGCTTCGAGATTCAGCAATTGCTCGTCGATCGCGTCGGCCTCGCGTCGCGCATCGATGATGCGGTCGGCGGAGGTTGTCGGCAGTCCCGCGCGTTGCGCTTCGACGCTCAACGCCGTGCGCTGACCAATGCCGCTGGTGACGAACACAAGCCCACGGCGACGCAGTTCCTGCACCACCGGCTGCGACGCTTGCGAGGACGTGGCGAAGCGCGCGCCTTGATAATTGGTGACGCCGAAATAGCCCGTGCCTTTGGCCAGCAATTGCAACAGGCGTTGCGTGTTTTGCTGCGCAGGCGCCGACGCAAGCAAAGTTTGCGGGCCGGTGTCGTCGGCTTCGGGATCGAACGGCTCCATCGGCAGTTCGAGCATCACCTCGTGGCCGCGTGCGCGTGCGCGATCGATCAAGCCTTGCAGGCCCGCCGCGTACGGCACGAAAGAGAGCGTCACTTCCGGCGGCAATTCGTCGATCGCTTGCGACGTCGCGCGTGCGTTGAAGCCCAGGCCACCGATCACGATAGCGATGCTCGGGCGCGACGCCTGCGCCGCGAACGGACGCGAATAGGCTTGCGCCGGCGTGCGGCCGCCTTGCGCCACGATCGGCAGCAAGCCGTTCGGACCTTGCTCCGTCAGGCCCGCAATCGGCGCGCGCGGAAGCGGCGAGCCCGGCCGCGCGCCTGGCGTCGGTCCGTCGGACTCGACCACTGCAACATGCAATTGCCCGTCGGAGCCGACGTCCATGCCGGTCGCGCCTTCGTAATAGGTCGGCAATTCGTCGAGTCCGAAGGCTTGCATTTCGCCTTCGGCGGCGGCGGCGCCAAACTCCATCACCGGCGCGCTCTCGGCCGACGCTGCGGACGGATCGAGCGCGACGATGCCGCGCGGACCCGCAGCGGAGGGATCGCCAAACAATTGGATCGATGTGAGCGCAAGGATACCGACCACGCCAGCCGCGGCGAACGAGGCGAGCTTGTGATTGATCTGCGGCAATCGAATCTGCGGCGCTTTAAGCGGCATCGCGGACCTTCACGAAACGCGAGAGAAAACGGCGAAAAACCGCGATCTCGCGGACGAATCAGCGTGTCGGAACATCGCTGAATTCGACGCGCGCGTCACCTATCCCCTTTGGCAGGGACGTTAACGCGCGTTGACGAAGGTTAACGCGAAGCGTGCGACGCAACGGCGCTGGCGCGTGCGCGGATGCGCTCTGCGACGGTGCCGTCACGCAGGAAGGTGAGCGCGCGCGAGAGCTGGTAGTCCTGCTCGGCGTCCCAATTTTCCGGCGGCTGATCTTCCGGCACGTGCGCGGCACGGCGTTGTGCGCCGTTCTCGTTCTCGAGCGCGTTCGGCAGATCGGCTTCAGTAATGCCCGCCGGCAGATTGGCCGGATCGACGCGGCGTGCGCCGACTTCGATATCGGGCTCGATGCCCGGGCCTTGGATCGAACGGCCAGCCGGGGTGTAATAGCGCGACGTGGTGAGGCGCAGCGCGCCATCGCGTCCGCCTTGCAGCGGGATCACCGTTTGCACCGAGCCTTTGCCGAATGACGTCATGCCGACGATGACGGCGCGATTGCGATCTTGCAGCGCGCCGGCGACGATTTCCGCAGCCGAAGCCGAGGCGCCGTTAATCAGCACCGCAACCGGAATGCCGGCCAGATCGTCACCACGGCGGGCGTTGTAGCGTTGCACGTCGCCCGGTTGGCGGCCGCGCGTGGAAACAACTTCGCCGCCTTCGAGGAAGGCGTCGGACACTTCGATCGCTTGATCGAGCAGGCCGCCCGGATTGTTGCGCAGGTCGATGACGACGCCGCGCAGATTGCCGCCGGCTTCGCGGCGCACATTGCGGATCGCGTCCTGCAGCATCGAGGAGGTGCGTTCGTTGAACGTCGAGATGCGGATCACGCCGATGTCGCCGCCTTCAACGCGGGCGACAACTGAGCGCACATTGATGATCTCGCGGGTGATCGGCACGTCGAACGGCTCGACCGCTTCGCGCGCGATGGTGATGGTCAGCGCCGTACCCGGCGCGCCGCGCATGCGCTGCACAGCTTCGGTGACCGTCAGCCCGACGATCGATTGGCCGTCGACGGCGGTGATGTAATCGCCCGCTTGAATGCCGGCGCGACTGGCGGGGGTTTCGTCGATCGGCGAGACGACGCGGATGACGCCTTCGTCCTGGGTGATCTCGATGCCGAGGCCGCCATACTCGCCGCGCGTCTGCACCTGCATGTCGCGGTAATCGACGGCGTTCATGTACGAGGAGTGCGGATCGAGCGAGGCGAGCATGCCGTTGATGGCTGCTTCCATCGCCTGCGCTTCGTCGATCTCGACGACGTATTCCTGCTCAACGCGCGCGAGCACGTCGGCGAACAATTCGAGTTGACGGTAAATATCGCCGCGATCGCGGTCGTCGGGGGCCGACCAGGCCAAAGCGCCCAAGCACGCAGCTACGCCGACGACGGGCGCCGCAATCCAAGCCAGACGCATATTTCGCTCTCCCCGCGCCCGTGGCGCCGTTCAACCGCTCGTATTCTAACCTGAACGGCTCGCCCCCGCACCCGCCTGTTGCACGCCTCTCGCAGTGAGCCAGCGTGCAGGATTGATGGGCTGTCCGTCCCGCCTGACTTCTACATACAATTCCGGCGCCGGCGTGTCGGAACTGGGCATTTCGCCCACGCTCTGGCCTGCCTGCACACGCTCACCGACGCGCGCGCGAACCGCATCGAGTCCGGTGAGAACGAGAGCGTAACCCCCGTCCAGGTTAAGGATCAAGACTTGGCCGTAGGAGCGGAACGCGCCGGCATACGCCACTTCCCCTGACGCGGGCGCCACCACTTGCGCGCCGGAGCGGGTCCGCAACGTCGCCCCCTGCGCGGCTGCCCCGCCGGCGACGCGCTCGCCGTACGCGCGCGTGATCGATCCTGCCGCAGGAGCGAGCCAAGCTGCAGGGATGGTTCCGGCGCCGTTCGTCGATGGGGCGGTGCGTCTGGTCGCGGTTTGCACCCGTTCGGCGAGTTCGCGCAGTGTACGCGCCTCGGCCGCCAGCTGACGTACGCGCCGTTCGGCGGCGGTGGCGTCGGCGATCAAAGTGCGCTGCACGGCGCGGCGGCGGGCAAGCAAAGTGACGAGCTCTGCCCGCTCCTCATCGATCGCGGCTTGAGCTGCAAAAAGTGTGCGTTGTTCTTCGGCGATGGCCGCGTCGAGGACGCGCGCGTCGGCCAAGGATTGCGCGCTGCGGGCGACATCCTGGCGAAGCGTCGGTGCGGCGGCGCGCGCGAACTGGCCGATTCGGGTGGCGCGATGCTCTACGCGCCGCTCGGCGAAGGCCGCGGCGATCAAAGCAGACTCGAACGCGTCACGGCCGTGTTGGTAGCGGGCGCCATCAGCATCCATGCGCAGCCGCAGCGCGGCCAAGCGCAGCTCGGCGTCGGCGGCCGCAGCCTCCGCTTCTGTGCGACGCTGGCTCGATAGCACCAGGCGGCGGTCGAGCGTGGCCACCTCGTCGCGGGCGGCCACCGCCTGCGCGCGCAAGCGTTCGGCCCGCGTGGCCTGGGCCGTGCGGTCGCGTTCGACTTGGGTGAGGGTGCGCGCGGGCTGGGCCGAAGCCGCCCCGACACACACTGCGAGCACCCCGGCGAGCATCGCCAGGGCGCCGGCGCGGATCGCGCCGTGAGCCATTTTTAACCACCAATCCCAGGTCCGGGATCGTCTCAGTCCCGGTGATAGGGATTACCGCTCAAAATGGTCACAGCTCGGTAAATTTGCTCGGAAATCATCACTCTTACGAGCCGATGCGGCCAAGTTTGGCGTCCGAAAGCCAGTTTTTCGTCGGCTTGGTCCTTCACCCCCTGCGACGCCCCGTCCGCGCCGCCGATCCAGAAGGTGAGATTGGGGATGCCGTCATCGCGCCAGCGGGCCAGTTTTTCGGCGAGCTGGCGTGAGCTCCACTCCGCCCCGCGCTCGTCCAGCAGGACCTTGCGGGCGTCATCCGGGGTGGCTTTGAACAGGGCGACCGCCTCGGCGCGCATGTCGCCAGCGGGTCGGCCTTCAACTTCGACTAAATCGATCGCCTTAAAGCCCAATCCCCGCCCGGCGGCGGCTGCGCGGGCGACGTAGTCAGCCGCCAGCTCGGCTTCCGGACCGCTCCGAAGCCGGCCGATAGCGGCAATCTGGATTCGCACTTAGGTGGGCAGCGCCGGGCTCGGGCCGGTGGCCGCGCCCCAAATCTTTTCAATGTTGTAGAAGCTGCGGACCTCGGGCCGGAACAGGTGAACCACCACGTCGCCGGCGTCGATCAGCACCCAATCGGCGTGCGGCATGCCTTCGACCTTGATGTCCTTGGCGCCAGCCTCGTTCAGCTTGCGGACAATGTGGTCCGCCAGCGCACCGACATGGCGAGACGAGCGGCCAGAGGCCACCACAAGCATGTCCGCGAAAGAGGATTTGCCGCGAATGTCGATGGCGAGGATTTCCTCGGCCTTATCGTCCTCGAGCGAGGCGAGGATCAAGCGGGCGGCGGCATCGGCGTCCATACCCGCTTGCGGCCGGGCGCCTTGGCGAGTCGGGAGCCCGGCTGGGGTCGCGGCCGGCGCGCGTTTCATTTCCGGTGACAGGTTCAGGCTTCCTTCTGTGGCCCCTCAAGTGAGCAAACGTATCATCTCCGGTCCGGTTTCGCCATGGGCTGACGCTGGGCTTTGCGGAGGGCGGTCGAGGATTGGGAGTGGAGGCGCCCGGAGAGCCAGGTCCAGGTTTGGGCCATTCGGGCTCTGTCCCGGGCCGGGACGCCGGGGCGGGCGACGACAGCGATCGGCACGGCGGCCGCCACCTCCCGCCAATTTCGCCAGCGGCGGAAGCCGGCTAGGTTGTCGGCCCCCATTACGAACGTGAACGCGACGCCCGGATAATGCGCCTTCAGCGCCCGCAAAGTCTCGAACGTGAAGCCGCAACCAAGCTGGGTTTCGAGATCGGTGACAACCTGCTTGGCGCCGTGCGCCTGCGCGCGCGCTGACGCCATCCTTTTGGCCAGCTGGCTCGATTGCGGCTTCAGCGGGTTCTGCGGCGTCACCAGCCACCAGATGCGATCAAGCCCTAGCCGCTTCAGTGCAGTCTCGGCAACGTGCGCGTGGCCTTCGTGCGCGGGATCGAAGCTGCCGCCGAACAGGCCGATCTTCATGCCCGAATAAGCGAGGGGGAGGCCGCGCCTCACGGTCGTGTCTGGCCGTTGCCGCGCACGACGTACTTGAACGTCGTCAATTGCTCGGCGCCCACCGGCCCGCGCGCGTGAAGCCGTCCGGTGGCGATGCCGATCTCACCGCCAAAGCCGAACTCGCCGCCGTCGGCGAACTGGGTCGACGCATTGTGCAGCACAATGGCGCTATCGACGTCGCGCAGGAATTTCTCCGCCGCCGCGCTATCCTCCGTGACGATGCACTCTGTGTGCTGTGAGCCGTACGCCGCGATGTGGGCGATGGCGTCGTCAACGCCGCCCACCACGCGCACCGACAAAATCGGCGCGAGATATTCCGTGCGCCAATCGGCCTCGGTGGCTGCATCCATCTCGACGATCGCGCGCGCTTCCGCATCGCCGCGCAAGCTGCAGTTCTGCTGCGCCAGCGCTGCGGCGATCTTCGGCAGCAGCTCAGATGCGACGGCGCGATCGATCAGCAATGTCTCCGTCGCGCCGCATACCGAGACGCGCCGCATCTTGGCGTTCACCACCAGCGCGATGGCTTCGTGCGGCTTGGCAGCCGCGTGAACGTAGGTGTGGCAGATGCCTTCCAGGTGCGCGAACACCGGCACGCGCGCTTCGGCCTGCACGCGCTCCACCAGCGATTTGCCGCCGCGTGGGATGATCACGTCGATGGCGCCCTCAAGCCCCGCCAACATCATGCCGACGGCGGCGCGGTCGCTGCTCGGCACGATCTGCACCGCATCTTCCGGCAGGCCCGTTTCGCGCAAAGCCGTGCGCAAGCTTGCCCCGATCGCCGCGACGCTGGCGGCGCTGTCCGAACCGCCGCGCAGGATCACCACATTGCCGGCGCGCAAAGCCAAGGCGCTGGCGTCTGCGGCGACATTCGGCCGGCTCTCGAAGATCATGCCGATCACGCCAATCGGCGTGCGCACGCGCTGAAAGCGCAAGCCATTCGGCTGCGTCCAATCCGCCATCGCAGCGCCAACCGGATCGGGCTGCGCCGCGATCAACTCAACGCCGACGGCAATCGCTTCAAGCCGCGCCGCGTCGAGCGCCAGGCGATCGATGAAAGCGTCACTCAATCCACTTGTGCGTCCACGCGCGACATCGTCGGCATTGGCCGCAAGGATCGCGTCGGCGTCGGCGCGCAACCGCTTCGCAATCGCGTTCAACGCGGCAGTTCGTGCGTCGGCGCTCGCGTCGCGCACGGCTTTCGCCGCCGTGCGTGCGTGCTGGCCGAGTGCGCTCATATGCGCTTTGAGGGAAGCGTCGGCGGCGTCTAACATCGCTTCAACATAGGAGGATCAGGTGCAAATCACCAATACGCGCGCGGCCTACGGTTGGGCGGCTATCCTCCTGCACTGGACGGCAGCGATCGCCGTGGCGGTGCTCTATTTCGGCGGCGATGACGCAGGCGAAGCTGCGACGCGAGAGCTGCGCGCGCCTTTGCTGCAGCAACACATCTCCTTGGGGATGGTGCTATTGGCTTTGCTCGCCGTGCGTGTGGCGTGGAGCCTTGGTCAGCCGAAACCGGAAAAACTTGCGCACGGACGCTGGGTCGGGGTCGCCGCGAAGGCGGTGCAATACGGTTTCCTGGCGATGATCGCGGTTGAGATCGTCACCGGGCCGTTGGCGGTTTGGTCCACGGGCCGCGCCATCGAGGTGTATGACTGGGTGTCGGTGCCGAGCCCGTTCAGCAGTCGTCAGCAGGACATTCATGAGGCGGCCGAAATCGTGCACGGCTGGGCGGCGAAACTGTTCTGGCCGCTTGTCGTGCTGCACATCTTGGGCGCGGCCAAGAGCATCGTCATCGATCGCGATCGCACCTTGCAACGCATGTTGTGGGTGCGTCGCGTCGCTAAGTGAGCACGAGATCGTCCGCGTGCACGAGGACTGCGCCAGCGGCATAGCCCAACGCGCCTTCGATGGCGGCGGATTTTAGCCCCATGATCTTGGCCGCGTCGGCGGCGTCGTAACGGGCGAGGCCGCGGCCGATTTCGCCGCCTTGCGCATCGAGAATGCGCACCGCATCGCCTTTGTCGAAATTGCCGCGCACGTCAGTCACGCCGGCGGGCAGAAGGCTCTTGCCGGCGCGCAGTGCGGCTGCGGCACCCTCGTCGACGCAGAGAACGCCTTGCGGCGCAAGGCTGCCACCGATCCAGGCTTTGTACGCCGCGCTCGGTGTGGCGTGCGGCAGAAACCAAGTCGCCCGCGCGCCCGCGAGCAGGCGTGACAGCGGTTTCGGTTCGTCGCCTTTGGTGATGGCCACCGCGCAGCCGGCGCGGGTGGCGATCTTCGCCGCTTCGATTTTGGTGCGCATGCCGCCTGAGCCGACGCCCGCTTGTGCATTGACGCCACCCGCCATCGCTTCGACCGCGGCGCTGATCTCGCGCACCTCCGGAACGAACGCCGCGTTCGGGTTCGTGCGTGGGTCGCTTTCGTAGAGGCCGTCGATGTCGGACAGCAGGATCAGCGCGTCGGCCGAGATCATCTGCGCGACGCGCGCGGCGAGGCGATCATTGTCGCCGTAGCGGATCTCAGCGGTGGCGACGGTGTCGTTCTCGTTGATGATTGGCACCGCGCCGAGCTCGAGCAACGTCTCCAATGTCGCTCGCGCATTCAACCAACGGCGGCGAATTTCCGTGTCATCCGGCGTCAGCAGCGCTTGCGCCACCGGGATCGTAAAGCGTTCGAATGCCTGCTCATAGGCGCGCATCAGCCGCGCTTGCCCGGCGGCAGCGGCGGCTTGCTTTTCCTCAAGCTTTAAAGTGCGGGTGAGCCCAAGCACGCGCCGTCCCAGCGCAATCGCCCCCGACGACACGATCACCACGCGCGCGCCGCGCTTGCGTGCCGCGTCGATGTCCTCCGCCAGCGCGTCGAGCCACGCGCGCGCCGGCTGGCCGCTTTCGGCATCGACGAGCAGTGCGGAACCGATTTTGACGACGATGCGCTTGGCGTGGGTGAGCGGCGCGCTCACGGCGCCCAGTCCGTATCCGCTTGCGCCGCCGCTTTCAGTTCGCCGCGTTGTGCGCGCACCTGGTCGGCGATTTCGTGCGTCAGTTCACGCACGCCCTGGCCAGACACGCCCGACACCAAGCGCACCTCTTTGCCAATCGCCCGCGCCAACGCCGCGCGCTTGCGGTTGGCGTCCGCCGGCGTCATCGCGTCGATCTTGTTGAGCGCGACGATCTCCGGCTTGTCGGCCAAACCGCCGCCATACGCTTCAAGTTCGCGGCGCACGGTGCGGTAGGCTTCGGTGGCGCTCTCTTGGGTCGCATCGATCAGGTGCACCAAGGCCGCGCAGCGCTCGACGTGGCCGAGAAAGCGCGTGCCAAGCCCCGCGCCATCGGCGGCGCCTTCGATCAAGCCCGGAATGTCGGCCAACACGAAGCGTTCGCTGTCGCCAATGCTGACGACGCCCAGATGCGGATGCAGCGTCGTGAAGGGATAGGCGGCGACCTTCGGTGTCGCAGCACTCACCGCGCGCAAGAATGTGGACTTGCCGGCATTGGGTTGGCCGATCAGCCCAGCGTCGGCGATCAGCTTCAGCCGCAGCCAGATCGTGCGGTCCTCGCCCGCGAGGCCCGGATTGGCGTGATAGGGCGCCCGGTTCACCGAGGATTTGAAATAGGCGTTGCCGAAGCCGCCATTGCCGCCCTTAGCCAGCAACACGCGATCGCCCTCCTTCGCCATGTCGGCGAGCAGGGTTTCGTTGTCTTCGTCATAGACCTGGGTGCCGACCGGCACTTTCAGTTCCAGCGTCTTGCCATCGGCGCCATGGCGGTTCTGGCCCATGCCGTGGCCGCCGGTGCCGCCTTTGAAATGCTGCTGGTAGCGAAAGTCGATCAAGGTGTTGAGGCCGTTGGCCGCCTCCAACCAGATGTCGCCGCCGCGACCGCCATCGCCGCCGTCCGGGCCACCATATTCGATGAACTTTTCGCGCCGGAACGAGATCGCACCGGCGCCGCCATCGCCTGCGCGGACATAGATTTTGGTTTGATCGAGGAATTTCATCTGAATTCGGTGCTCGTGAACGAGCCTCTATAAAGCACGCCAACGAAAGCTGAAACCCGATTGCCGCGCACGGCAGGTAAGGCGTTTTAGCAGCCAAGCGTGCTAGACTCGGGCGTGCTTGAATTTACCCCTCTCGATGCCGGCGCTCCGCCTGTCCTAGTGCGTGCGCGTGGGCCGTTTTGGACGCGCGCGCTCGCGCGGCAGGGGAACCCTCAAGCTCTTCCGATCGTGGATCTAGCTGGCGTCGCCTCGGTGGAGGATTTTGTGCGGTCGCCACGTGCGATCCGCGCGTTGGGCGCTGCATTGTCAGTTGGCGGCGGAGCGGCCCCGGTATGGTTGCCTCAGGCGATTGGGTGGATTGAGCAGGGTCATGTCTCCTCATTGACGGCGCTCGCTGAATCGCTGGGCGTCGATCGCGCGCACTTCGCCCGCGCCTTCGCGGCTCACGTTGGCTTCGCTCCCAGCCAATTCCGAAGCATTGTGCGCGTCTGCGGCGCAATGCGCGGAATCGAGAAAGGCGAGGCGCAATTGGAACGGGCCGCGCGCTTGGCTGGCTACACGCACCAGAGCCACATGACGCGTGAGTTTCGTGCGTTGCTCGGCATGACGCCAGGCCAATGGCGGTGGCGGGCCTTCGCGTCGGCGTGAGCCGGCGCATCATTTGTGCAAGTTCTCGCGACGAGACAGCGCAGACAACAGATGGGCCTGTCTGGCGCCAGCGCCCACGCGAATGTTACTCAATGCCCTTGAGGTTTTGGCGATGAGAGCATTTGTGCACAGTGTGTTTGCAGCCGTCGCGCTATGTGCTTGTCAGCATGCCGCGCCGCCAATACGGGAGCTGCGTATCGAAGCCGCATCCGGCGTCACGATCTACGCCGAACAATACGGAGACGGCCCGAACCTCGTCGTCGCGCCCGGACGCTTGTTCTTGGTCAACGAGTTTCGCACGTTAGCTTCGCAGGATCGCACTCTCATCCTCTACGACATGCGCAACCGTGGCGGTTCCTCACCTGTCGCCGACGGTGCGAAGATCACGATCATGGATGACGTGCGCGACCTTGAGTCCCTGCGACGGCATTTTGGCGCAGAGCGCTTCTCGTTGATCGGCTATTCGTACCTTGGGTTGATGACCGCGCTTTACGCGAGCGAATATCCAAATCGCGTCGATCGCCTGGTGCAGATCGGCCCGGTGCCGCGGCGATTCGATACGCAATACCCCGCGACGTTGCGCGCTGGCGAAGACTCGTTGTCTGACGAAGGTCGTTCAGCACGAATGGCATGGAATGCCGCGCGCGACGCCTACAACGCGGAGCGCGATTCTGGCCAAACGCCCGGCGCCAACATGCGCGACCTTTGCGAGATCAGCGCTCGCGCCTCGGCATTTTGGGTCGTAGGCAATCCCGCGAACGCGGCGCGTGTGCCGAGCAATTGTTGGTACGAGAATGAATGGCCAAGCAATTTCGCTCGGCACCTCAGTTTTCACTTCGCCGATCTTCAACAGCGAGACTTTCCACGTGAGCGCTTTGCCGCGTTGAGGCTTCCTGTCCTGACCATTCACGGCACACTTGACCGCAACGCAGCTTACGGCGCCGGCCGCGAGTGGGCGCAGACATTTTCGAACGGTCGATTGATCACCGTTCAGGGTGGCGCGCATCAAGTGTGGCTAGACGACCCTTCAGTGATCACGGACACTGACGCATTCCTGCGCGGTGCTTGGCCCGCGCGCGCCGAGATCGTTCGCTAGTCGGTTTCGCGCCGCCAGCGGATCGAGGCGCGTTGGTCGCCATTGCCGAGGAAGCTGGTGATCAGCACCAAGCGCGGCCGGATCGTCCATTCTACCCGCGTCGAGGCCTGGCCCAAGCCGGTGCGGCCCACTTCGACATAAACATCGCGCGTCAGGTACACGCCGCCCGCCACCAGGAAGCCGCCAGCCTCGTCTTGGCGCACGTTGAAGCGGTCAAGCCCCGCCGCCGCACGCGCGGCGTCCACAAGATCGAACGAGGCGCGGCCTGAAAGCGAGGCCAGCGCGGCAGCGATCTGCGCGGCCTCAAGCGCGGAAAGATCGGCCACCGACCGCCCGAACAGAACCTGCGGCAGGATTTCATCCTCCGGCAGGCCGGGGTCGGAGGTGAGCGTGACGTCTGGATCCTGCGCCGTGCCGGTGAGCACGATTTGTGCGGTGAGATCAGCAGTGTCACGCTGGGCCACCAGATCGATGCGTGCGTCGAGCGGATCGCCGTTGAAGGCGATACGGCCGCGTTCGATGTCGAACGGCTGACCAGACAGTGCCAGCTGGCCGCGGATCGCGTTGGCCTCGCCATACAGCAACGGATTCGCGCTGTTGCCCGCTAGGCGCAAATCCAGCGACCATTCCGCCTCGACGCCGCGGCCGCGTGTGAACACGCGTCCCGGCGCCTGCACGCGCACATCGAGCCGTGTCGCGTGCGTGCGCGCGACGATGGGCGCGTCGGTGATCTCATCTTCCTCGTCTGGCCGATTGATCTCGATCACATCGAGCGTCGGGATGCCGGCTTCAGGGTTTTGGGCGATATTGATATCGGCGGCGGAGATGTTGAGCGCGCCGCTGAGCGAGGAGTCCAAACCCTCCCATTCCAGCGCCAACGCGCCTGAGGCTTGCGCGCGCGCATCGGGGCGGTCGACGACGCGCATGTTGTCGATATTGACGGCGATGCGGCCTTCGCGCGGATTGGCGCTGCCGCCGGTTGCGGTCAAGCGTCCGCCGCTTGGACTCGACGCGGTGAAGCGCTCGATGTTCACGCCGCGATCGCCGATGGAAATCTCCGCATCGAGATCAGTCAGCGTGATGCCGCTGAGCTTATCTTCGAAACGTCCGCCTGCGATTTGGATGCGGCCGTCGCCAGTCAACGTGCCGGCGCCAAATTCCAGCTCGCCTTCGCCATCGAGCTGGCCAGTGAGTTGCTGATCCGCCAGCCGCGCAGCCGCAAACAGCGTGTCGGCGGGGCCGTGCACCTGCCACGTCGCGCGCCCGCGCCGCTCCGGCGTCAACGCGACGCGGATCGGCGCGGCGCTGGTGGTGACCGGCGCGTTGGCTTCAAACCGCGCGGTCAGGCCGTCGCTCGATTGCGCGTCGATTGTGGCTTGCAGCCGATCGGGTCGCAGCTCTGACACCACATGCATGTCGAGCGTGCCGCGTTGGCGCCCGGCGAAACGCGCGTCCTCGAAGGTGAGGTCGGCAGCGCCGGACAATCCATTGCCTGCATTGGCGAGATTGAAGCGCCCGTCGATGCGCCCGGTTGCGGTTTCGCCCCAGATCGCAGCAAGCGGTGCGATCGGTGCGTCTTCGATGGTCGCGCTGCCGGTGAGGGCGCGCCCGCGCTCTGTCCATTCCGCGGTCAAGCCGCCATCGGCGATGGACACGTTGAGCGCCGCATAGAACGCCGCATCCGTCCACGTCGCGGTGATGGGCGCACGCGTGGCGATGTCGGCGCCTGCGAGCGCGCCTTCTCCGGTGATGCTGGCGCGCGTGGCGCCATCGGCGGCCGACACGTGCGCCGTCCCTGCAAACCGCAACGGCGCGCGGCGCAAGCGCCCGCGCAAATCGAAATCGGCGGCGATGGCGCTGTACGGACCGGCCGCACGGATCGTCGCGGCGCGGACAAACAAATCACCGGCGCGCACGTCTGCGATGGCGGCGTTGATGCTGACGGCTTCCGGCGTCAGCGTGGCATTGCCTTCCACGCGGCCCGTGAGCCCCGGCGCCAAGCCGTCGAGCGCGCCGCTGAGCGCCAATTGCGCATCGACGCCACGCGGCGACAAATTTGCGCGCCCGCGCGCTTCAAGCATGCCGGCCTCGGCGACCAGATTGTCGAGCCCGAGCGCGCTGCCAACAATCGAAACATCCGCTTCCGCCGTCAGGGGTTGTCCCGACACTTGGCCTTGGACGTTGGCGTGGCCGCGATAGGCGTCGCCGGCTGGCGCGAGCGTGAACGTGACGACGGGTTGATCGACGACAACGCCATTGCTGGTGAAGGCCGCGAGTTGCGCCGTGGCCGAGAGCGTCGGGCGGGCGATGCGGCCGGTGAGGCGGCCGGTGGCGTCCACGGCGCCGGTGATTTCCGCCGCGCCGATATTGAGCGGCCCGCGCGCGGAGGCTTCCAGCGCAAGGTTGGCTTCGCCACGAACGATCCGCCCAGTGGCGCCGGCGCGCAATTGCGCGCCGTTGATGCGCGCATGCTGGACGGTGATGCCGCCGTTTTCGTACGCGAGCCGCGCATCGAGCCGCGGCGCTGCGCCCAGCAATTGCGGGATGATTTCCGGTGCGCCGGCAACACGCGCGCCGGCCCCATCCACGGCGATCGCCCACACGCGTTCGTCTTGTGCTTCGTTCACCGCGAAGGCGCGCCAGCGTCCCCCGGCTTCGCCGCGCAGATCGTCGGCGATGGCGCCCAATTGGCGGACGCGCCAGGCGCCCGAAAACTCGCCGTCGCCGCCATTCACCCAGCCTTGTGCGTCGAGCGCCAACGCGTCGCCGATCAAGGTCGCGTTGCCCAGCTCGAAGCGCCGCTGCGGGCGATCATAACTGAAGGCGGTCTGCAGGCGCGCATTGGCGAACAAGGCCGGCGCCCCTTGCGGCGCGCGCAGATCGGCTTCGGCGGTAAACCGGTCGGGATTGAGCGAAGCTTGCACCGGCCCGGTCAGCCGCGCGCGCCGGCCGAGCGCATCGATCTGGCGCGCGTCGAGATCGGCGCGGATCGCGAACGCATCCTCATCGCGGCGAAGCTCACCGGTGAGCGTGGCGGCGCCAAGCTCGAATGGCGACTCGCGGGCGATATCCGAGAGGCGTTGCGTCGACGCCGTGAACCGCGCCGGCCCATCGAGCGCGTAATCCTCATCGAGCGAGCCGCCGAGATCGAGCGCCAAGAAAGGCGTTTCCGCATGCGCGGTGAAAGCGCCGTGGCGCGCGCCGGTGGCGTTGAGCGCGACGTTGGCGCCGATGCGCTCAGCAATCGTGCTGGTGGCGGGCAGCAGGTCCAGCCGCGCGCCGCCTTCGATCGACCAGCCAGTTGGCGTCCAACGCAACGCGCCGCGCGCGAGCTCTGCATCGCCCAACGCGCCATCGAAGCGCGCGCCGCCGGTTTGCGCGTCGCCGTCGCCGCTGGCGCTCAGGCGCACACTTTGCTCCGGCACGCCCAACACCCGCGTGAGGATCCCGCCGGCATCGCCTTCGACATCGACGGAGAGCGCCTCGACCTGCTCGATGTCGTAACGCACCAAAGCGCGATCCGCGTCGGAATCGAGTCGCTGCAGATCAAGCGCGAGTTGATCCAAGGTTTGCTCGCGCACACGCAAACCAAGGTCGACGCTAAAGCGCGCCTCCTCACCGAACGCCGCTTCAGCGATGTGCAGATCGTCAACTCGGATCGCGTCGATCAGCACGTCCATGCCGGCGCGGCCGGGCGGGCGCTTCTCGGTGAGGATCGGCTGACGAAGAATCTCAATCGCGCCGGCATGCGCGGAATCGATGTGCAGGCCGCCGAACAGGTCGAGCGGCCGCCAATCCAGAGACACATCGCGCGCTTCCGCCCACACGCCATCGCTATCCTCAAGCGAGAGCTTGCGGACGCTGAGATTGCCAATCCAATTTCCGGACACGCCTTCGATCTGCAACCGGCCCAGGCGCCAGATGCGTTGGTTGTTGGCGAACTCTTCAACGAACCAAGGCGCGGCCGGGCCCAGCGTCACAACAATGCCGCCCGCCGCGAGCGCTGCGCCCGCAGCCACGACATAGCGACGCTTGCGGCGCTTGCGCGGCGTTTCCGGCGGCGGCTCGATCAGCCCCAATGTGTCGGGCGTGTCGTTCATCAGAACGCCTGACCCAAGCTGATGTAGAGCGCGTAGGTTGGTTCTTCTTCCGCACGGTCGAGCGGGAAGGCGAGATCAACGCGCAGCGGCGCAAAGCCCAGATCGTAGCGAAAGCCAACGCCTGCGCCGAAGCGCAGATCAGCCGCCTCGCCCCAATCGTCGAAAGCGTTGCCGCCATCGAGGAAGATCGCCGCGCCGTACGGTCCGCCATCGCGCCACCGCGCTTCGATCGAGCCTTCCAGCAAGCCTTGTCCGCCTGGCGTCGCGCCGGGGAGTTTGCGGTCTTCGGGGAAGATCGAATTGTATTTGTAGCCGCGCACGGAGCCGCCGCCACCCGCATAGAAACGGCGATCGGGCGGCACATCTTCAGTGCTGCCGGCGACTGCTTCGATCCAACCTGTGCGCAGGCGCGCGGCCAATGTGAGCTGATCATGGCCGCCGAAACTTTCGTAGATGCGCCCGTCAGCCGTTGCGCGCACGAAGCCCAACGTCGCGTCGCCGGTGGACACCGATGGCTCGGCCCGCAGCTCGACAATCGAGCCGTCGCGCGGATCGAGCGGAACGTCGGTGGTGTCGTGACGCAGATTGCCGAAGCCCGACAAGATCACCGCGTTCTCAACGCCGCCGCCGCCGGTGCTTTCATATTGGCTGGCCGCGAGCGAGGCGCCGTAGCTCAGCCCCAGCCGCAAACGCGGCGCCGCTTCAACCGCCGCCGACAACGTGAAGCTGTTTTGCGTGAAGGCGACGCTATCTTCGCGCCGCACTTCGGCGGCAAAGCGTTGCGCGCGTTGCAGACCCGCAGCGTGCGGACGCAGCAATTCGACGCTCGCTTCCTGCGCCAATTCGCCGGCGGTGACGCCAATTGTGAGAGAATCCGCGCGGTGCGAGAAATTGCGGCGCGTCCATTCCGCTTCAAGGCCGATGCCTTCGGTTGTCGAATAGCCGAAGCCCAGTTCGTAGGCGTTGCGTTTTGCTGGCTCCACTTCGAGCACGACATCGTGCAGGCCGGCCGTCGCGCTTGGAATAAGCCGCGTGGTGACGCGAGACACCGCGCCGGTCGAGCTCATATCGCGGCGCAGCTGCGTCAGCGCGTCCGGCGTGTAGGTATCGCCCGGCGTCCAATTGCGTACACGTTCGAGAAAACCGTGACGGAACGTGCCTTCTGGCTCCACCCGGACTTCGCCAAGGCGCACGATATCGCCGCCGGCATTGAGCGCGAACGCAACATCGACGCGCGCGCTGGCATGATCGACGACGACGCGACGATTGCCAGCGATGGCTTCGGCGTAGCCCGCATCCTGCAAAGCGCGCACGCTTGCGGCTTCCGCTTCGAGGACAGCGGCCGCACGCGCCGGCGCATCCGGCGCCACTGGCGCCAATGCCAGCCTCGCCGCGCTGTCAGCGCCGGGCGCGGGCGCGGGATCGGCGAAGCTCACCGTCGGTGCGTTGAAGCGAAAGCGCTGACCCGGGCGGATGACGAGCCGCGCCGATGGCGGCGTTTCGCTCGCTTCCGGGATCACCTCGGCGGCGTAATAGCCCTCCGAGCGCAGCCACGCGGTGGCGCGGGCGGCGGCTTCTTCAGCGATGCGTTCGGCGTCGAAGAGGCTGGTCGGCGTGTCGCGGTCCGGAAGCAGATCGAGGATCGCTTCACGCGTCTCGGAATTGACGCCTTCGATCACGACGGGGCTATCGGCCCAGGCAACGCTGGCCGGCGCCATCGCGGCGGCGAGCATCGCGCCGAAAGCGGCGGGCAGGATGGGAAGAGCGCGGGTCACGAGTCGAAAAAGCCTGACCCACGATGCTCGCGCGCGGCTGGTTAACGCCTCATCAACCATACAGCCTAGCTTTCTGCCGGGCCCCGCACTGCATAAGGCACGATGCGGCGTCGAAATGAAAGCGCTGCGCTGTTGCGAAGAATTAAGCCGCGCCCAGTCTTGGACGTCAGCCCCAAGGGCCGCGGCGGAGGTTATCGCGCGGTCCCCACGGGCCGGCGTTGGCGCGTGACTGCACCGCTTCTTGCGCCGGCCGCGGCGGACGGCCGTTGCGCTTCGCCAGCGCCGCCAATTGGGCGATGCGGTTGCGCGTGGCGGGGTGCGTCGAAAACAGATTGTCAGCGCCGCGGCCCGAGAGCGGGTTGATGATGAACAGGTGCGCCATCGCCGGATTGCGCTCAGCGTCGACGTTGACGCGCTGCTGTGCGTAGCTTTCGATCTTCTGCAGCGCCCGCGCCAATGCGTCGGGATCGCCGCCGATCTCGCTGCCGATGCGGTCGGCTTCGTATTCACGTGCGCGGCTGATCGCCATCTGCACCAAAGACGCCGCCAGGGGCGCGAGCAGCATGATCATCAAGCCGGCAATGGGATTGGAGCGGCCCTCGCCGTCGCGCCCGCCGAAGAAGAACGCGAAATTCGCCAGCACGCCGATGGCGCCGGCGATGGTGGCGGTTACGGTCATCGTCAGCGTGTCGCGATTTTTCACGTGCGCCAATTCGTGCGCCATGACACCGCGAATTTCGTCACGCGACAGCAGAGAGAGCAGCCCGGTGGTGGCGGCCACAGCCGCGTGCGCGGGATCGCGGCCGGTGGCGAACGCGTTCGGCTGCGGGTTGTCGATGATGTAAACTTTTGGCGCCGGCAGGCCAGCTGCGCGCGCCATGCTCAACGTGTCTTCAAGGTAGGCATGCACGCGCGGATCGGGATGGCTGGCATCGATCTCGCGCGCATTGAAGTGCCGCAGCACCATCTTGTCGGCGTTCCAGTAGGCGAACAAATTCATTGCCGCCGCCACGATCAGCGCCACCAGCATGCCGCCGGTACCGCCAACCAAATAGCCAATGCCGCCGAACAGGGCGGTCATCGCGGCCAGAAGAATGAACGTCTTGGTCTGGTTCATCGGGCTCCTCGTCATTAGATTGGGATATCGAGATCGGAGGCCGCCGCTTCAATGCCAGCTCCACAAGATGATGATGCCGCGCGAAAGCCACTGACGCCCGAAGCAGAGCGTGCGCTGGCGGAAGCGGAGGCGCGCCGAAGAGCGGCGGAAGCGCTCGCCAAGGAAATCGGCGGCCGCGATGGCCCCGAGCCGACGCGTTTCGGCGACTGGGTGCGCAAAGGCGTCGCCGTCGATTTTTGATTAACGCATCGCAGCGCGCGCGAGATTGGCGCGCGGTGGGCGAAGCGACTTGCCGCTCTCGCGCGCGCGGGCGCTTAGTGGCGTCATGAAGCTGCTTTCTGTGTTGGCCGCATTGGCCCTCGTCACGGCGCCTGTTTTGGCGGCGCCCAATGTTGCCCGCGCCGACGGCATCGAGCGTCAGCAGCCACGCCCGCGTCCGCGCGTGCGCCCGCGCCCGCAGCCGCGCGTGGAAGCGCCGCCAGCGCCCGTTCCGTTGCGCACCGGCCCGGAAGAGGTGCGCCTCTCGGACTCGTTCTTTGCAGGCTCCGGTGGGGGCGTCGGCGCCGATATTTCCACCAATTTCACCGTCGTCAGCAGCACCGTGGTCGTGCGCGGCGGCCAGGCCAGCGCTTCGGCGTTCGCCTCGGCCCGGGCCTCGGCCGGCGCCCGCGCGGGCGGAGGCTTCCGTGGCGGCCACCATGGCGGCGGTTGCGGCTGCCGCTAACCAAACCACAACAAACAGGGCGCATGGATTTGCCGGCTTAGGCTAAACCGGCTAAACGCGCCGCCCGTGGACGGCCGCCGCCGTCCAGTGAGGTACCGCCCATGGCGCAGGCTCCAGCCGACGCGCCGCAACCAGACGACGCCGCAAACCCCGGCCAAGGCCGCCCCGCTCATGGAGCGGGCGCGCATGCTGGGTTTTGGGCGCTGCTGGTTGGATCCATTGGCGTCGTCTACGGCGATATCGGCACCAGCCCGCTCTATGCATTCAAGGAATCGCTCGCCCACGTCATGCAAGACGGGACGACCGCCATCCGCGAAGAAATCTTCGGCTTAGTCTCGCTCATCTTCTGGGCGCTGATGATCGTGGTGACGCTGAAATACATCATCATCGTCATGCAGATGGACAACAAAGGCGAAGGCGGCACGCTTTCGCTGATGGCGCTGGCGCAGCGCGCGCTGGGCAAACGAACGCCGCTTCTGTTCCTGATCGGCGTTGCCGGCGCTTCGATGTTTTACGGCGACGCGTTGATCACACCGGCGATCTCGGTGCTGTCGGCGGTTGAAGGTTTGAAAGCGGTGCCCTCGCTCGAAGGGCGCATCGATCCGTTTATTCTGCCGATCGGCATCGGCATTCTGGTTGGCTTGTTCGCCGTGCAGTCGCGCGGCACGGCGGTCGTCGGACGATTCTTCGGGCCGATCACCATCGTCTGGTTCGTGGTGATGGGCGCGCTCGGCCTTTGGCACCTGATGCGCGATCCCACCATCTTGCAGGCGCTGATGCCGTCGCACGCGATCGGCTTTATGATCGATCACAAGTTCCTCACTTTCGTGGTGCTGGGCTCCGTGTTCTTGGCCGTCACGGGCGCCGAGGCGTTGTACGCGGACATGGGCCATTTCGGGCGCCGGCCGATCCGCGTGGCGTGGATCGGCCTCGTGCTCCCGGCGCTGACGCTGAACTATTTGGGGCAAGGCGCTTTCGTCGTCGCCAACCTCGATTTCATCAACACCGAATACGCCGCCGCGCGCGACGCGGCTTTGGCCGTCGGCGCCGAGCATGTGAGCTTCGACTACAGCCCGTTCTTCGAAATGGCGCCGGCGATGTTCCGGCTGCCTTTGGTCATTCTCGCCACCGCCGCCACCGTGATCGCCAGCCAAGCTGTGATCTCTGGCGCGTTCTCGCTGACCCAGCAGGCGATCCAGCTCGGCCTGTTGCCGCGCATGGAAATCCGCCGCACCTCGGAAACCCAAGCCGGTCAAATCTACATGCCGCAGATCAACTGGATCTTGCTGGCGGGCGTGCTGGTGCTGACCTTGGCGTTCGGGTCGTCGACGCGCCTCGCCGCCGCCTACGGCATCTCGATCACTGGCGAGATGTTGATGAGCACGTGCATGATGTTCATCGTCATCTGGAAGCTGTGGAATCGCCCGATCTGGCTCACAAGTCTGATCGTCGCGCCATTCGTTGTGATCGAACTCATCTTCTTGTCGTCGAATCTGCAGCGTGTGGTGCAGGGCGGTTTCGTGCCGCTGCTGCTGGCGCTTGGCCTCGTGATCGTGATGTGGACTTGGGTGCGCGGCACCCGCATCCTCGCCGACACCGTGCGCCGCGACGAGCCGATCGCGAAACTGTTCGAGACGCTGTCAGTGCATCCGCCGCACCGCGTGCGCGGCACCGCGATCTTCCTCACCAGCGATCCCGACATCGCGCCGGCTGCTTTGATGCACAATCTGAAACACAATCAGGTGCTGCACGAGCAGATCATCCTGCTCACGGTGAAAACGCTCAGCGTGCCGCGCGCAAAGGATAGCGAGCGGGTCAAGGTTCAAGATTTCCTGCCCGACGTGAAGCGCGTGGCGCTCACCTTCGGCTTCATGGAAACGCCGAACGTCGTCAAAGCGCTCACGGAGGCGCGCAAGCACGGCTTGAAGTTCGACATCATGAAGACGAGCTTCTTCCTCTCGCGCCGCTCCATCGTGCCGAGCGAGCAAAGCGGCATGCCGCTCTGGCAAGATCACCTCTTCATCTTCCTCGCCCGCAACGCGACGAACGCGACAGACTTCTTCCACATCCCGTCCGGACGCGCGGTGGAGCTGGGCAACCAGGTGATGGTGTAAGCGCAACGCTTGCACACCAGCTGCACAATAAATGCGGTAGGGCCAAGAATCCGCGCGCGTTAGCGTCTGCGCCGACAGCAGCGGTGCGAGGCGTGATGGATCGGGTGCGTTTGGCAATTGGCTTGGGACGGGCGCTGGCCGGATGGATATGCGCATCGCTCGCCGGGGCGCTGAGTGGGCTCTTGCTGTTCAGCATCGCGCCGTTGGGCGCAACGCTCTTCGGCGGCTTCTCGAACAGCCGTCCGCTGGAGACTGCCGCGTTCCTCGTCCTGTTCATTTTTGTTTTCGCGCTGGCGGCGTCGGCGATCGTTGCGCCCATCGCGGTCATGGCGATTCGTTTCTTCGGTCTGCCGCGACCTTGGACGGAAATCGCTGTCGCGGCGCTGCTCGCCGCCGTGCTTCCCTTCGTGATCCGCGTGCTGTCCCCGGCCGCGCCGATAGAGCAGGCGTTGGCCCTGCTGGCGATCACCGCACCCAGCGGCGCTTTCGCGGGCGGCGTCTATTGGCTGATCGCGGCTGCGCCGCTGCACCTCTGGTCGGGCGCCGCCACGTCGCCGCGTTGATTTGCCGGCCGGGCTGTGAAAGGAAAGCCGCGCCTTGGAGGGCGCGATGGCTGACGTCAAAAAAGTGGTGCTTGCATATTCTGGCGGGCTCGACACCTCGATCATCCTGAAATGGCTTCAGGAGACCTACAACTGCGAGATCGTGACTTTCACGGCCGATCTCGGTCAAGGCGAGGAGCTTGCGCCGGCGCGTGAGAAGGCGATCGCGCTCGGCGTGAAGCCGGAGAACATTTTCATCGACGATCTGCGCGAGGAATTCGTGCGCGATTTCGTCTTCCCGATGTTCCGCGCCAACACGCTCTACGAAGGCCAGTACCTGCTCGGCACGTCGATCGCGCGGCCTTTGATCGCCAAAAGGCAGATCGAGATCGCCAACCTCGTCGGCGCCGACGCCGTGTGTCACGGCGCCACCGGCAAGGGCAACGATCAGGTGCGCTTCGAGGTGAGCTATTACGGCTTGAAGCCGGACGTGAAAGTGATCGCGCCGTGGCGCGAGTGGAGCTTCCAAGGCCGGCCCGATCTCATCGCCTACGCCAAGAAGCACAACATCCCGATCGCCAAGGGCAAGGAGCAAGACGCGCCGTTTTCGATCGACGCAAATTTGCTGCACACCTCGAGCGAAGGCTTGGTGCTGGAAGATCCCGCCGTCGAGACGCCGGACGTTGTCACCAAACGCGGTGACCGCCGCACCATCACGCCGGAAGAAGCGCCCGATCAGGCCGAGAACGTCACCATCGGTTTCGAGCGCGGTGATCCTGTTTCCATCAACGGCAAGAAGCTAAAGCCGCACGAGCTACTCACCGAGCTCAATCGCCTGGGCGCGAAGCACGGTGTGGGCGGGCTCGATCTGGTCGAGAACCGGTATGTCGGGATGAAATCGCGCGGCTATTACGAAACGCCGGGCGGCACCGTGCTCTGGTTCGCGCACCGCGCCATCGAGAGCATCACGCTCGATCGCGGCGCCATGCATCTGAAGGACGAGCTGATGCCGCGTTATGCGAGCATCATCTATAATGGCTTCTGGTGGACGCCCGAGCGCAAGATGCTGCAGGCTGCCATCGACGTCAGCCAAGACAGCGTCACCGGCGAGGTAACGCTGAAGCTCTACAAAGGCGGCGTCCGCACCATCGGCCGCACATCGCCGTACTCGCTCTATTCGAAGAAGCTCGTCGGCTTCGACGAAGCCGGCGGCTACGACCAAACCGACGCCGAAGGCTTCATCAAACTCAACGCGCTGCGCCTGCGTATTTTGGCCGAGCGCGATAAGAAGCTGGGGAAGAATGAGTGACCTCCTCTCCGGCGACGGTGATGTGCCTGACGCACTGTACTTGGCCGCACTGGAGTTCGCGGTTACTCCTGCGGAATGCGCGTTTCGAGACGTGCTCGTGTTTCATAGAGACGTTCTGAACGGGGGGCTCAGCCAAGCATTGGATAACCAAGCTGACGACCTGGGCCGATATATTGCTGCCTTTGATTACGTTGGGCTGGCGCCCATTGCAGCGCTTGTGCGAGTCGGGTCCGACCTGTGCGACCGTGATCGCGCCTCGTACCCGGAGTGGCAAGTTGAAGCCCTAACGGACGCCTACATCGCGACATCCTACAATCTCGCCTACGTGTGTAACGGCATGCAAACTGATCCCGACTTTCCGTTTGACCAGACCGGCGATCAGGTTGAGCGGCTTTTGCTTAGGTTTGCTCGTGCCAACGCCGCCGAGTTTAGTTCTGTTGTCGGTGCCGCGACGCTTCCATGAGTGGCGGTCCTCACGGAGGTCGTAATCCGATCGTCACTCGATCTCGCGAAATTCGTACTGATCTCTGATCCGCCAGTTGAAATACTGCCCCAGCGACGGTGCGGTTTGCATCTCGCTCGCCACCTCGGGCGGCACGTCGGCATAGAGATATTTTTTGCCGCTGACGAACGTCACCGCCAGCGTCTGGCTGGCGGCGTCGTAAAGCACGCGGCTGACGAGTGAGGATCGCGCCATCGGCCGATCTTAGCGCGTTGCGCTTAGCCTGGCAGCACCAGTCCGATCAGCACCGCGCCGTAATGGCCGGCCGCGCCGATGATCACGCACGCGTGCCACAGCGCGCGACGGAAGGGGATGGCATGGTTCAGATAGAGCAGCACGCCGCCGGAATAGGTCACGCCGGCGACGATCAGCAAAGCGGTCGCCAGCGGCGGCAGCGTCGGCACGGCGGGTCCCAGCACCAGCACCGCGAGCCAGCCGAAGGCGAGATAGATCACGCACCACATGCGGTCGCTGAGCGAAGTCCAGAACACTTTGCCAGCCGCGCCCGCAAGCGCTGCAACCCAGATTGCCAGCGTCACGCCCAGCGCGAAATCCGGTGGGAGCAGTTTGATGGTGAAGGGCGTGTAGGAGCCGGCGATCATCAGGAAGATCGCGGCTTCATCGATGCGGCGCAGCACACGGCGCGCGGCGGTCGGCTTGGAGAAATTGTAAACGGCGGAGGCGGCCAGCATGGCCATCAAACACATCGCGTAGATCGCGCTCGCGGTCGCCATCGGCACGCCGCGATTAACCAAGGCCACCGAAACCAGCAAACCGCCGCCGATCAAAGCGAGCAAAATGCCTACACCATGAACGATCCCGTCGGCGGCGTGTTCCGCCCGGTTTGGATAGTGTTCGACGAGTTCTTCCTCGTCCGCGGTGAGTAGGCTCGGCAGTGACATGAGCGTTAATTCTTCGCCTGTTGCTTCTGCTTCGGTTACGCGCTCGATAAGTAGATAGTTCCTCCGCATTAAGGTCACATGAGTGAGACCGTGTTTTTCGTGTCGCACAAGCGCGTGATCGCGTGGCGTGACTGACACGACACACACACGCGCGGCGCGCGTTCGTGCGTGGCGCGATTTTCGCAAGCGACCTCGGTCACAATGCGGACATCATCTGCCCCCGCCACGCACCCTGTCTCCGACGCCTATGCGTTAAGAGCAGAGGCGCGCGTTCTGGCCACCGCCGGCATCATTCTGCTCGCGTGCGGCTTTCCGCTGACGATCGCGTTGGCGTGGATGGCGCTGTCTCCCGAACTGGGATTGTCGCCGGTGTTGCCGGTCGCCGCGGGCGGCGCGCCTTTAACCTTGGGCTATCTGGCGTGCTCGTTCGCATCGCGGCAAATGGCGCGCGCCAAGGCGCTTGAAGGTTAATCGCGCGCTTGATCGCGGGCCCCGGTTGCGGCACACCGCCAAGCCAATGACCTATCTCGTTCTCTTGGTTGCCCTGCAGGGCCGACAGCAAGGCTGAGCAGCCGCGCGACCATGCGCGCCTCATCATCCGTCTTAGCTTTCCAGAACGAGTTTCCGATGCTTCCCGTCGATCCCGCGCGTTTAGCGCTCTTCGTTGGCACCATGTCCGCGTTCGCGGTCACACCTGGGCCCGCCAATCTGTTTTCCATCGCCACCGGCGCGCGCGGCGGTCCGCGCGCGGCGCTGCTCGGCGTCGCCGGCATGAACGCCGCTAACCTTGTTTGGCTCACCGCCGCGGGCTTGGGCCTGGGGGCGTTGATCGCCGCGTTCCCCGCCGCGTTTCGCGTGTTGGGCGTGCTTGGCGCCGCTTACATCGCGTTCCTCGGCGCCAAGTCGCTTTGGAGCGCCTGGCGCGAGGCGCCGGCTGACTTTGAAACCGGACGCGGCGCCTCGGTCGGCCATGCGCTGCGCGACGGCTTCATTGTGCAAATCACCAACCCAAAAGCGGTGGTGTTTTACACAGCGGTGCTGCCGCCTTTCATCGATCCGACGCGTGCGGCATGGCCGCAGGTCGTCTGGTTCGGCGCGGCCATTCTGTTGTGCGACGTGATCGCGATGGGCGCCTACGGCCTGGCCGGCGGCGCGCTCGCGCGGACGCTGCAAAAGGGCGCGGCGCGGCGATGGTTTGCCGGCGTGGTGGGCGTGCTGTTGCTGGTGACGGCGGTGCTGATCGTCTTGCGGCGCTGACGCGCTGGCAGCACAAGTGCGTAATTGCTAGCAGAATCAGCGCGTTGACAGCGTCGCTGATTTGCCCGCAGCCTTCTAAGGCTGGACGCGCTCCTGCACAAGCGCGCCGCAACGAGGTGCGCATGCGTGAAGTGGAGAGCGATTTTTCGCTGAAGCTGAAGGGCTGGCGGATCGCCACCGCCGAAGTGCTCTATTACATGCCGGATCATCCGGCGCTGTTGCAGAGTTTCGTCTGGCAGACGCTCGACCTCGCGCCCAAGTATCCGCGCGTCCACGAGTTTTTGAACTTCTGGCGGCGTGAGATCGAAGCCGTGATCCACTCGGTGCGCCTCGCCAGCGGCGAGACCCTGGCGCCGCCGAAGATCGAAGCGGCGAACTATTACCTGCATCATTAGCTACATCACCGCATTGCGACTGGCGCCGGCGGCTTTGAACCCATATGTCCGTCGAGCGGGACGAATGTGAGGAGTTGCGAGCCATGCGGGCTCTATTGATCGCGTTGGCGGTCGGGCTGGTGTCAGCCTGCGCGACGCAGACGCCGTACCAAGCCGCCGATGCTGGCCGCTACGGCTTTGAAGAACAGCGGCTGGAAAACAATCGCGTGCGGATCACCTTCCGCGGCAACTCGATGACTGAGCGCGAGACGGTCGAGAATTACATGCTCTACCGCGCTGCCGAGCTGACGCTCGAGCGCGGGCACAGCTATTTCGTCGTCGCCAACCGCGACACCGAAGAGCATTCGACGCTGCAAGGCGTCGGCGCGCGTTCGCATTTCCCGATGGCGTATCGCTATTACCATCCGCGCTTCGGCTGGCGTTATTGGCACGATCCGTTCTGGGATGAGCCGTCGCAATATCGCGAGATCACCCGCTACGAAGCGATCGCCGAAATCGCCATGTTCAGCGGCCAAAAGCCGGAAGGCGATCCGAACGCGTTCGACGCGCAGCAAGTGATGGCCAACCTGCAAGGCCGCATCGTTCGCCCGCCGCCGGTTCAATAGCGCTTACGGCCCTTCAACCTCGACGCCGCGTTGGCGCAGCATGGCGACCACGCTGTGCTCGCCGACGAGGTGTGCGGCGCCCACTGCGTAGAAAATCTTCCCGGAGCCCGCGAGCCTGCGCTCGATCTCGTCCGCCCAGGCTTCATTGCGGCGGGTGATCAGCGCCGCGAACGCGGCGTCGCCGGCTTCGCGCATTTCCGCATCGAGCATCCGCCCCAATGTTTGCGTATCGCCGCGCACCCAAATCGCGTCCGTCTCATCGAGCGAACCGCCATCTTCCTCGATCTGACGCAGCGTCGATTGCAGGAAACGCATCTCGTCGGCGGGCGGCAGTCCCGCCAACGTCATGATCTGCTGCTCGGTGGTTTCTAGATAGCTCAGCCGCTTTCCCGCCGCTCGCGCCTCGGGCACGAGCACGTTCTCCACCCCGGCGCTGGCGTCGTGACCTTCGCGGATCGCCAATGCCAGCGACAAACGGATCGCCGCGAACCACGGCCGGTCGCGGTCCATCGCCCGTGCATCCACGCGCAGCGTGCGCGCGACCCGTTCAAGCCGTGTCCGCGTCGCATCGTCGAGCCGCGCGGGCAGAATGGGGCTGCCTGCCGGCACAAAGCCGTGACGTTCCACCAAGCCCGAATAGGTGTCGGGCGCGGTATCGGTCTCGGTCACCAATTCCTCCGCCGCCGCGAACGCGGCCTCGAAGCGCGGCCCGCGCCAGACCAGCTCCGGCGGCAGCACGTGCACCGAGCCGAACAGCCAAATTTCACTGTCCGCGTCGGCGATCCGCCACAGCGCCGGCTCGCTTTGCGCTGCGGGCGCCGGCGCCGGGGCGGGTGCGGGCGTGCAGGCGGCCAGCGCAAGCGCGGCCCCCGCGAAGCTCGCGCGCAGAAATCCGGAAAAAAGACGCATCTGGTCCCCTGAATTGTCGGGCTCGCCATCGCGGCCAAGCTCGTCTAGAGCTTTGCCCCGCGCGCGCCCGGGCTCAAGCCCGCCGCGACGCCCAGCACCCGTAGCTCAGCTGGATAGAGCGCTGCCCTCCGAAGGCAGAGGTCAGGGGTTCGAATCCCTTCGGGTGCGCCAGTAAATCAATCACTTAGACTTCTCGGATTTCGCGGCCTTTGGCATTGGTGGGCACGTGGTGGGCACCGTCGTTCGCAATCTGGTCCCACCCACGACAAGCCGTTCCGCCCCCTCGACTGGCGGGATGGGCTGCGCGCGGGCCACGATATGATTGGGTGGTGAAGTGCGCCGGACGCGGTCGCGGTTAGCTTCGCGGAGGCCATTAGAGCGCTAAGGCGCTGAGGCCGTTACCTCCAGGATCGCGCTATCATCAGGCACGTGCGGGCCAGTTGTCATGAAATCGTCGCTGATGCGTTGCTAGTCGGACGACCGCCGGGACAAAGAGAGGCCTGCCGCCCATGGGCGTCGAGATCGAGCGCAAATTCCTGGTGACCTCGGCGGAGTGGCGCGCAGCGTGCTACCTCCGCGAGACCATCTGCCAAGGCTATCTCTCTACGACCGACGCGGTGGGCGTACGCGTGCGGATCAGCGACGAGGTTGCCTTCCTCACCATCAAGAGCCGCGAGGTTGGACCTGTTCGCGAGGAGTACGAGTATCGCATTCCGCTCGGCGATGCGCAGGCCTTGCTCAAACGCTGCCGCGCGCCGCTGATTGAAAAAACCCGGCACACGATGGCATTCGCCGATCGGGTCTGGACCATCGATGAATTCGGCGGCCATCGCGCCGGTCTCGTGCTTGCAGAGTGCGAACTCCAATCCATAGATGACGAGCTCGCGCTGCCGCCATGGATCGGCGCGGATGTTACCAACGATCCCGCCTATCGCAACGAAGCGCTTTGAAAGCCGCAACTGTGGGTCTAAAGCGCCCGCTGGTCTCCGAAAGCGCGGCGGAGAGGGTAGGAAAGCACCCATAGCCCAGCGCATAGGGCGCCACGCTCCGAAGGTGCAGGCCACAGCTTTCGTAATGCGTGCGCTGCGGGGCCGTCAGCGCCGCTTCGGTAGTGTTAGGCCTCTGCGTAGCGTTCGGGAAATGGGCCGAATGCGTTGGACATCGAGGATAAGTGCATCTCGCGCACCTCGATGTGTTTGGGCATTGTGAACAAGGTTAGCACGACAGATGCGACCTCGTCGATTTCGAGGCTGCCAGGACGATCGCCAGGTTTCTTTCCGCGAAAGAATGTATCGACGCCCGACAATACCAAATTAGAAACTCGAACGCCGCGCGACCGCGTCTCCCGCCGCACCGTCTCGATGAGACCATAGAGGCCCGATTTCGAGGCGCAATATCCGGCCTGCTCTTCAAAGCCAAACAACGCCGCCTGTGAACCCAAAGCGATAACCTGACTATAGGGGCGCCGCTCTAGCAAAGGCAGTGTAGCCTTCAGCGTGAAGAACGCGCCATCGAGATTGACCGCGATAACGTCGCGCCATGCATCGTTGGAAAAGCGCGAAATCTTGTCGAATGTGGCCGCCCCAGCATTGATGACACAGCCGCGAAGGCTGTCCATGTCGCCGAGTGTTGCGGCACCCGCCGACGCGACAGAATCCGCATTGGACACGTCAACGCACGCGACCTTGGCCGTCACCCCTAAAGCGCGACACTCACTGGCGACGGCTGTGAGATCCGATTCATTGCGAGCCCACAAGATCAGATTAAAGCCCGCCCCAGCGAGCTTTTTGGCAATGCCTGCGCCAATCCCGCGGCTGGCGCCAGTAATGAGAACCCAATCCATCAGCCAACTCCCTCAACCTCAACGCCGATCGCTGCAGCACTCTGCTCGCGCGTTTGGGGCCAAAGCTCCATTCGCTCAGCCACACCCATAACCAATTGTGGGGCGAGATCGCGAAGAACATGAAAGGCTACCTCGGCTCCCTTAAGTCCGTCGCCGGGGCCAAATCCGCCGGCAGAGACAAGCCATTGGTCGCGGATCACGCCCGAGCCCAGTGTGCACCCTGCGCCGGCGAGCAAGTCCTGTTTCTGCCCATGGCTGGCGACGCAAAGACCTTTGAGCAGGGCGAGGTCGCGCAAGATGAGCGCGCCCGAGCACACGGCATAAATCGGTGCCCCTGCAGCTCTGGCCGCCAGCACAAAGTGCGAAAGATGAGAATCCTTCACAGCCGCTTGCGCCCCTTTGCCCCCCGGCAAAACAAGGGCGTCGAGCGCGGCGAAATCGAATGGATCGCAAAAAGTTTGGTCCGGCGTGATGAGCGAGCCGCAGCCGCCTCGAAACGAACCGGGACCGATGACGCGGGTGCGTAGCGCGCCTTTGGCCGCTTCTTCCGCCTTGCGCAAAGGAGCGAGTACGCCCATGAGATCGAGTTCATCGACGCCTTCATAGGCAATGATCGCGACTTCGCGGGCTCCCATCATTTATTCGGCCGCAACACGGGGTTCGAGCGATGCAAGCGCGGCCTGCGCGATCGTCGCCTCGTCGTCGCCGTGACCGTAGGGCGGCGACTTCAGCAGGGGAGAGGCCGCCGGGTGAAAGCCGCCCAACTGACAGCGCCGCGCCGCCGCCGCAATGCGGATGAGATCAATGATGACGCCGGCGGCGTTGCTGGAGTCTTGAACCTTTAGCTTGAGGTCGAGACTAATCGGCGTTCCTCCCCAACCGACCGCCTCGAAATTGAGGATGGCTACTTTGTTGTCCTTCAGATGGCTGATGTAGCCCGCCGAAGGCACGACTTCGATGAGATCGAGGTCTTGCTCGCTTTGTGCTAGAGCGTTCTTTTTGGATTTCAGTTTGCTGCCTCCATTGTGCAGCAAGTTCTTAAAGTCCTCGTTTCCCCCGATGTTGAGCTGATAAGAGCTGCGCAGGGTTAGTCCGCGCTCGGACAAAAGCCGCAACAGGCTGCGATGGACGATGGATGTGCCCAAGTGGCTCGCAAGGTCATCGCCAATAAGGGGGATGCCGGCAGCCTCGAATGCGCCAAGTGTCTTTGGATTGCGCGCAACGATTTCCGGCGTGCAGTTGACGAAGCCTACCCCGGCGTCGAGACAGCATTGGGCGTATCCGTCGGCGGCCCACTGCATTCCGGTGGGAAGAGAGTAGAGCAGCGTGTCGGCGTCACATCGCTGGATTTCTGCTACGACCTCATCCTGCCCCACCAACTTGCCGTTCTCGTCTAGACTTAGGCCAAGCGCGACTTTCACGCCCTGTTGGGGCACCTCAACGTCAAGCTCTGGATAGTTATTGGGCGGCTGAAAGATCGCTGAACCAAGATCTTGACCGACCTTCTGAGGCTGAACGTCGAAGGCCGCGACGATGGCGACATCGCTGACGTGCATTCCGCCGACGTGGGGATGACGAATTCCAGGGTAGCGCGCCTTTTCGCCGTCTCGTTTTAAGAGGTCGCGATAGAAGTAGACGCCCTGCAGCAATGCCGAAATGTTGTTGCCGACGCCAGCGATCGCCAGTCTCATCACCCGCCCCATCGCAATTTCCTAAACGCGTCCAAAATTTAGAGCTTTGAGCCTGTCCAGGTTCCTAGTCTCGCCGCGTCGCTTGCTACGAGGCGCCCCCGCATCCATGGATTCTGTGGCGCCAGCCAAGCCCAATGCCGCGCTCCGAGACATCGCAAGGTGAAAGAAACTGATCGGGACCCGCAATGGCGTGCGCAGTAAGCGCCGAGCGTGTCCGTGGCGCGGGTGCTCATAAGAAACTGTGCCGCTGATCGCGCCCATGCTTAGTTCTGCCCGAAAGTCCCGTAACACGCTCTGATTGACCTTGAGCCATCAACGGTGCGCCCGCAAGTGTAGTTGTGAAGGCGCTCGCAAGAGCCCGCATTTCGCGGCAGGCCTTGGCGCGTATGACGTTGCTTTTGAGGTTGCGCGCCGACGCTCGCGACCTGAAGATGTGCTATCGTAGGTATTGCTAGCGGAGGGAGGGACCCGCATGGTTCGTCTGGCTGGCCGGGCCGTGGATTGCCGTCGATCCGAGGCAATGCCTCTTCGTCTTAGTTTCCGTTGTCAACTCGCTCTGGGCGAAGAGCCGGCTTGCGGTGTCGCTAGGCCATGACAACGAGCCGTCAGATCTTTGCCGAATTGCTGTCGGCTGAGGCTGGGGGCGCGCAGGCGCGGGCGCGGTTCAATCTAACCGATCTAAGGCGCACCTGGTTTCGCTACGAGTTTTGCGCAGACGACGCTGACGCCGACGCCGGTTTGGTCGCCCGACTTTACAACTCCGCTGAGGGCAAACTCGCTGAAGAGCGCTTATCGGAAGTGCGCGATCGCTATGTTGCGCTCGCAAATGAGGCGGCTGAGCCGGACTTGCCCGTGCTCCAGTCTAAGGGCTGCCTTGAGATCGCTCCGTTGTTCATCGCAACTCAGCATCTCATTCACGCCCTTTGCGGCAATTGGAACAATGAAGATCGCTACGCTTTGACAGCGCTTCGCGTGCACGCAATCGATGTGGGCTGCGGCCAACCGCGTGCGAGCAGGATTGATCGGTATCGGGAGATCCTTAGAACACTTTGTGCAGGGGACGTCGGTGCCGATGTCTTGCGCACTGCCGCAGACACGCGGATATCGGACGGGGCCTTCTCGTTTGCGTCTAAGTTGATGCTGTTGGGGTGTTTTCCTCAGTCACTCGCCGGCGAAATTTTAGGCGCAAATCTATTTTTTCGAACCAGCGGCCGCTTTGCGCTTTTTGAACTCCTGCGCAGGACAAGCGAGCCGCAACTGAGCTTTCTTGATTTGGGCAGAAGCCCCGATGGGGGCAACGGCGCGCCAAGAGAGTTGTCGGTTGAGGCCGCGCAAGCCTACGCCGCCGAATGCGGCGCCCGCCTATCGAGCGTCGTCGCCGGGTTTCATTGGGCGAGCGAGTGTACGGCGGAAGTCCTTAGACGCGCGCTCGAGGTACTAGTTCGGTGGAGCGATCCAAGAGAAGCCGCGATACAATTGATCCATCGCCGCCGCCATGACGCCTCCCAGTATCATAAGGCGACCAATTTGAGCGGCGAGAATATGTCCGATCTCTTCGCCCAGAATGACCCGCAAGGGTTTATTGAGCGCTTGGCGGTCAGCGAGTTTGTGCGCCCCGGCGAACCCGAGAAGAGTCCATTGCTCAATGGACTGATATCGCCCCGATCCAAGATGTTTCGCATATTCAGCCGGGACGAAATTCAGGTGCTCGATCGTTGGATTAGGGGCCTGCCTTACAAAACTGCGCCGCTGAAACCATCAGCTTTCGAGCTATGGCGAGATGACGATGTCGCCCCTGGTCATGGCGCAGATCAAAACGCGTCCGTGGCAGCGCTCCGCGCCAAGCCTCGACAAATCTATCGCCGGCTCCTTCACACCGAAATTACGGCCCCAGAAAGCGCCTACGCGCAAGACTACGTGGCGAACTGGCTGAAGCGCTCCGCTAGGGGTGTCTTTGCCGGCGCTTGCCCGCTGCCTGAGCGCTGGCGAGCAGGAGAACTTAAGGCTTGGCTCCGAGACCGGCACGAGGCGTCAAACGATCTGGCCGATCAAGCGCAGGCCCAGATTCCGACCAGAGAAGATGTCGTCGCCAATGCTTGCTCTCTGGCGCCGCTGACGATGATAGACGGCGCCTGGCTTGCGGGATTTGCTCATCCTGCCTTAGCCTCGACCGATTGGGCTTATGGTCTTTTCGAGACGTTCTTTGATGAACTCGGAAACGGAATCTATGAGCTCAATCACCCCACAATCTATCGCGACCTGATGCGCAACATCTGCGGAGGGCTGCCGCCCACGCATCACGCCACTTATGCGCAGCAGGCGTTTTTCGCCGACAAAGATTTCGAGCTGCCGGTGTTCTGGCTCAGCATCGGCAGATTTCCGCTGAGCTATCGCGCCGAACTCCTGGGGCTCAATCTGGCGATGGAGCTTTCGGGGGTGGGCGGGGGCTACAGGCAAACCGGCAGGGCGTTGGCGGCATACGGGTTTCCCACCATGTTCGTGCAACTTCACAACTCCATCGACAACATATCAAGTGGTCACACCGCATGGGCGGCGGTGAGTATCGACGCCTTCATGTCTGAACTGCCGCGCTGCGATCAGGACGCCACATGGCTGCGCATTCGTACCGGGTTCGTCGCGCTCAACCCGCCGTCCCGACACCCGATCGTGGCGAAACTCAAGACCCGCTTGAAATCGATGTTATGACCTGCGTCCTGGGCATATCGGCATTCTACCACGACAGCGCCGCAGCGCTGGTGGTCGATGGGCGAATTGTCGCCGCCGCGCAGGAGGAGCGGTTTAGCAGGATTCGCCATGACCGCGCCTTTCCTGAAAGCGCCATAAGGTTTGTTCTGGACCACGCAGGCGTTGGCTTCCAGGACCTGACCTCTGTGTCCTATTACGAAGACCCGGCTGTAAAATTCAAACGCGTTGCAACGACAGCGATCGTCGCGGGCCTTGAGGCGAGGAGCACTTTTGCTCCGATCCTTTCAAGCTGGATTTCAAGAAAGCGCCGGATGGACCGGGAGGTCGCCCGCAAGCTGCGGGAGATGGGGGATCGATGCAACCGCATCGTCGATGTCTGGAAGCATCATCAGTCACACGCCGCCTCGGCGTTCTTTCCCAGTCCCTTCGATCGGGCGGCGGTTTTATGCATCGACGGCGTCGGCGAGTGGGAGACGACGACAATCTGGCGCGGCGACAGCGAGGGCTTGCACCCGATCGCCAGCCTCACATTTCCCCATTCGCTGGGAATGCTCTATTCCGCCTTCACCTATTTCTGCGGCTTCAAAGTCGATTCCGGCGAATACAAGCTCATGGGCCTCGCGCCCTACGGGGTGCCTGTCTATGCGGACAAGATTCTATCGGAACTTATCGACATCAAACCCGATGGCAGCTTCCGTCTGGATTGGACGAAGTTCGAATTCGTGAAGGGCGAGGTAATGACCGGTCCTGCGTTCGAAGGTCTGTTTGATGGTCCGGCGCGTCAGGCGGAAGCGCCTCTCACTGAAAGAGAGTTCAATCTCGCGGCTTCGGTGCAAAAGGTGACCGAAATCGCCGTCGCCAGACTGGCGGCGAGCGCGGCCAGATTGACCGGTGAACGCAACCTTTGCATGGCCGGAGGGGTCGCGCTCAATTGCGTCGCCAACGGCGTTATCTCACGAGACAAGATTATTGACCGGGTGTGGATACAGCCTGCGGCGGGCGATGCGGGCGGAGCGCTGGGCGCGGCAATCCTTTCCGACCGCAAACAGCGCCAGGTCTCGACCCGTGAGGCGCCCGATGCTTCAGCAGATGGGATGAATGGCGCGCTGCTGGGTCCGTCATACTCAGACGAGATCGTCGAAGAAACGCTGATCGCACAAGGGGCGGTCTACCGGCGTCTGTCTGAAGCGGACCTGGACGCGTGCGTGGTCGCCGCGATCGCCAATGGCGCTATTGTTGGTTGGTTTCAGGGGCGCATGGAGTTTGGCCCACGCGCCCTTGGCGCAAGATCGATCCTTGGCGATCCGCGCCGCGATGACACCCAATCGACCATGAACTTGCGCATCAAGTTCAGGGAATCCTTCCGTCCCTTTGCGCCTGCCGTGTTGGCCGAAGAAGCAAATAAGCTCTTCGACGCAACTGAAGAAAGTCCCTATATGCTGCTTGTAAGTCAGGTCGCCCAATCTATCCGGCGCGAGCTCACCAGCGAGGAGAAGACGCTCAGGGGCATTGCCCGGCTGAAGGTGAGGCGCAGCACGTTGCCGGCGATTACCCACATCGATTTCTCCGCACGCGTCCAAACTGTCGATCGTGAACGCAATCTCAGATTCTGGAAATTGCTTAAGCGCTTCGACGAGGTCACTGGATGTCCAGCGCTCGTCAATACCTCGTTCAACGTCCGCGGAGAACCCATCGTCAATACGCCGCGTGAGGCGTACCAATGCTTCATGCGAACCGACATCGACGCGCTGGCCATCGGGTCTTTCTATCTGGAGAAATCTGAACAGCCGGAATTTGTCGAAGACGGGAATTGGCGTGATAGCATACCACTGGACTAAGAGGAGGCCGTGATGATGAGGGTTTTGCTTAGCGTCGCAATCCTTCTGGTTGGAAGAAAGCTCAGCGCCGGCAAGCGGTTTGCCCATAAGGCAAACCCTGAACAGGGGTCGTATTTCTCTATGCACGGCGTGGGCAGCAGCGGGCCTGAGGGCAGACGCGATGGCTAGTGCTTCGCTGCAGACGCTTCGCCCCGCCGGTGCCGCGCCAGGATCGCGGGGCGACGCGATTGTTTTTGTGGTGAAATGTTTTCTGGCGATCGGGCACCATGTTGCAGGGCGACGCAAATGATCGTTCCCAAATTCTCCTCTGGGGCGTCAAATAATCCCAACCTGCCTGACGAGGCCTTCTCCGTTGAGAGCGATCTTGAACGCGACCTCGCTACGTTTGCCTCCCGCCTGGCTCGCTTTAAGAACGCTGGCGCTTCACACGCGATGTGCCGCTCGGCGGCGCAGGACGCACGATTGCGTCTAATCATTTTAACAGGGGGCGCTGGCAGCGATGCAAGCATCCCGCGCGTCGGGGCGGTGGTCTCGGGGTTTTTGTCGATTTCGTACTTTCTGCCGTCCCGCCGCCCCGCGACGCCCCAGCAGCCGGTGCTGTCAAAGTTGATCTCTGAGGGATCCAGTTTCTGCATTTCTCACCACGTCGACGCGACCTGCGCGGCCGCTCCGGACACCTGGCTCCTGGTGCGGGGCGTGAGCTTGAATGAAGAGATCGAGCTTGCGGTTTATGAGCCTCGCGAGGCGGACGTTGATTTCGCGTCCTTAAGCAACGCTGATCTCCTGGAGCAGATCGGCGATATCGCATTCACGAGCGTCAGTGATCTGGTCGCCACTGCAGGACCCCTTCTGGCCGAGATCGCTTCGAGACGAGATTTGCTCCGCGCCCTGATCGCCAGCGCCAGAACAGATCCCAAGCTGAGGAGCGACTGCGAACTCCTGTCGGAATTCCATAAGTACGTGCTTCACCGGGCGTCCAATGACACGCGCCTGCGCCTGCACGTGTTCAGGCCGGATGCGGATCTGCACCCGCACGCGCATCGTTGGGCCATGGTCTCCCATGTTCTCTCAGGACCGGTCGCAAACAAGTATTATTGCGTTGAGAGCGACGTGGCGTCGGCGCAGAGTTTTGCCAAAGAGGCGCGCATCACCCATCGGCTGCAGACCGGCAGCAGCTACGCATTTGGCGATGCGCTCATTCACTGGTTTCGTGGCGCGCCGGGATCGGCGACGCTGACGCTGCGCGGACCAGCGGTGAAGCAAACAGCGAAGGAATTTCGCAGGAGCGGTCTGACGCCGAAGTTTGGCAGCGAAGCCGGAATGGAGCCGTCGCTGACCATGACCGCAGATCAATTCGAATATGGGATAAGGCATCTCGAAATGGCCAATGTGCTCTAGGCCCGGCGCAAGCGACCGGCTTTCGACGGCGCGGTCAGGCGACCGGGCGCGCCTTGCGCTAAACTGTCAGGTCTCGAGCGCTTCGATCATTTCCACGCGGGTGGCGTGACGTCCGCCTTCGAATTCGGCCGCCAGAAACGCCTCCACAATATCGAGCGCCAACCCTTCGCCGACCACGCGTGCGCCGAGCGCTAACATGTTGGCGTCGTTGTGGTGGCGGATCATACGAGCCGAGAAAGTGTCGGCGCAGACCCCGCACCTTATGCCTTTGATCTTGTTGGCCGCCATCATGATGCCTTGACCGGTGCCGCATAGAATGACGCCAAACCGGCAATCTTTGGCAGCCACCAGTCGGGCGGCCGCTTCGCCGTGTTTGGGATAGTGCGTGCTTTCCGTCGTTGTTGGCCCGATGTCGACCACTTCCCAGCCAAGTGACGCGATATGAGCGCCGAGCACGCCGCGCAGGGCGATGGCAGCGTGGTCGCTGGAGAGGACGATGCGTCTATTGGCTGTCATGGAGAACGGGCCCTGGTTGTCATCCGGCGGCTTGGCCGATGCTGACTGGTTCGTCAAATTTTTCTCGCTCAATGTGAGCGGTCCGCGCGTCAGGAGCCGGCGCGGTCCATCCAGGCGGCTGCGTATGCGCTAAGGGCCGCGCGCAGCGCCAGCGGGACCCCTGGCGCTGCCTCGCCCCGCTGTTCGCGAAGATGCGGCAACATCAACCGCGCCGCCCCGGCGGCTGTTGCTGTCTGCCCGTCCGTGCGGAAAACCGGCCGCCCGCTCAGGCTGGCGAGCGCGTCGCAAAACAGCCTGTTGTGAGCGAATGGGCCCTGGATGATGGTGTCGCCGGAAGCAGCGAGGAGATCGAGGCAGACGTTCGACATCAGCGCCAGATATAAACTGGCGGCGGCGTATCTTTCGCCTGCCGTCAGCGCTTCGGGCGCTGTGGTCCACCGGCCTCGTCCATTCGGAAATGGACCGCTACCGGTCACAAAGCTCGGCAACGCCATCGCGCGCGCTTCCAGCACGCGTGTGATTTCGTCCAGAGAGGGTGTCGCAATGACCCCGCCCGTCAGCATGTCGAATTCACGTCCGCCCATGAAGCGCGCTGAAAGAACCGGCTCGCCCCGCGCATCGACGTTGGCCAGCGTATCGCGCATTTCGTCCAAACCGGCGAAAGACCCGTCGAACGAAAAGCAAATCGCCCAGGTTCCGCTCGAGATGACGCTTCGCGATCTTGCGCCGCCGAGATAGGGCATGAGCGAGGCGTTGGAATCCTGGATGCCACAAAAGATCGGTGCCTTCGCCTGAAGCCCGAGCCGCCGGGCCAGATCGCTGCGCATTAGCCCAAGCACATCGCTTGCCGGGCGCGTAGGCGCCATCAACATCCCCCAGCCAGCGCGCGCGACGAGGCTCGAGAAACGCGACTCTACCGGCGACCAGAGATCAGTGTGGCACCCAAGCGAGGTGACTTCGGTTGCAGCCACGCCGCAGAGCTTGAAGGCCCAGAATTGGGGATAGGTGACGAATGTCGTGGCTGCATCAAACGCCCCGGCAAAGCGTCTTTGCTGCCAGAACAACTGGGCCCCCAGATTGAGCCCGCCCGGAAGGCGAGGCGACAGGGTTTCAGCGAAGGAAGGCCGCAGCGCGCCATACGCCTCGGCAGTCTCTTCCGGGCCATCGTGTTCGTAGTCGAGCACAGGCAGCGCCAGGCGCTCGCCCGCCAGCAATGCGCCCGAGGCGCCGTGCGTCGTCACCACGACGCCATCGAGAGCGCCATTCGCGTCACGGGCCGCATCGGCCAAGCCATCGAGTAAGAAGTGCTCGAGCGCCTCAATGTTGGCATGCGGATAAGGGCCATCTTGACGTGACGCGTTCTGCTCAGTTCTAGCCCATATCTCGGCGCCGCTCGCGCGATCGAAAGCGATCAGTTTGAGGTTGGTTTTACCGATATCGAAAGCGACGACGACCCTGCTCACGGCCGCCCCGCGTGCTGCGCAAAGGTGATTGGGGTCTGCAGCAGGGGCGCCACTTCGGTTCTAGATGAAATCCTCGGATCAAGTCGTGCGTCAATCATGACGATCCGGCCGCCATCCCAAGCGCTCTTCGATTTGCTTGGCCACGATGTCGGCTAACGCCTCGGGCGTGTGCTCTTCGCCAACGGGCGCCACGATCCAATTTCCCTGTGCCGCCATCCTCAGCAATTGGCCCCGGATACGGGACTGAAAAGTGACAAAATCGGTGGGCCCGCCCAATGCGCGTCCGCCGCTCTCTCTTGGATCGAACGCACGACCGCGCGCGAACGCCAGTTCGGGTTTGAGATCAAGCAACACGACCGCGTCGGGTTGGCGAACCGAGGCGAACAGCAAGTGCAGCCACGCCCCGTCGAGACCGGTTTCTTCCATGGTTTTGACGATCGCTCGGAAATACCATCCGTCAGACACGAGCGCATTTGTATTTGAAGCGAGCGTACGCGTTTCCAAGGCGGCGTACCAGCTGGCCATCAGTAACGCCCAATGGCGTCCGCCCAGCACATCTTGGGCGGGTTTGCGCTCGTCCCAGATGATATGGCGTAGACGCTTTAGGTGCGTGCGTGTGTAAGCGTCCTCATAGTCGACGAACTTCTTGGAGAGCGGCAATGCTCGCCCCCATGGCGGACGGAGCCGCTCACACACAAGCGGCGCCAGCGTCGACTTTCCCGCGCCGTCGATACCCTCCAGCACAATTAGAAAGCCGCGCTCTCGGGCAGCCTCGTCGCCTTCGGCTAGTCTATTCATGTTGTTCGCGTGACACTAATCAATCTAGCTGGCACGCTCCCGCCCCGTTGAACCAGACCCAGATAGCCATAGGCGTCCAATGTTTGACAAGATCGATTGGGATGCGCCCCCAAATCCCGTTCGGGGTGGGGCTTGCCCCGTGAGGCGTTCGGACCAAGTCAGTGAAGTTGGCCATCGCTCGACGCGCGTCGCTACCGCGGAAACAAGGGACGCGTGGACAAAGGCGTGCAAAGACCATGAAGAAATCGAGCTTGCGGGATGGTGGTCTTGACCAACACCAGCCTTCGCGCCCACGCACATCCCCCCGAAGGGGTGCGCCTCACGACCGTCAGCGAGAAGCTTGAGTGGTTTGTCTTCGATCCTCACTTCAGGGACGGTTGTGACGATGTCGGCCTCATCACGGACCGAGGCGGCCACGTTGATCTTTGGAATAATTCGTTTCTTGTCTTTCGCCCCGATGCGATCGTCACACGAGGCGTTTGGAGAGCCATCGAGGTCCTGTTGGATAACGGTTTTTCGCTTCTAAAGACCTATCAATTCCAATACTCCCATCTCACCGTGCGCGAGTGTTGGCGCTATCAAAACAACGTCAATACGCGTGATCGCATCGCTTTGATGGATCTGCTCATGACCTCGACACCCTCGCTCCTATGCCTGCTGCGCGCCGGGGAGGGCGATAGTGATTTGCCGGCGAGCGCGCGGTTGAAATTGCTGAAAGGGCCGAGCGTCCCCGAGAGGCGCAAGCCTGGCCAGATCCGCTATGAGATGGGGGGAGTTCAGGCGCCAATGTTCTCCTTTGTCCATGCGCCCGACGAACCGGCGGACCTTTTGCGAGAGCTCGCAATCTTCCTTGACCCCGCGCGGCGGCGCCAAGCGTACGGTTTGCTGGCGCAGGCACCCTCACCGATGACGAGACAAGACCTTCAGTCCGCGGTGGCTGAGATCTATCAAGGCGCTCCCGCGCACGATCTAGGCCTGGCCTCTGTGTTGGGCGCTCTTCGCCAGCGTGGGCGGGCACCGCACCAGCTCCTCGCCGATATCGAGCGCAGGGTGCCACTCGCGCTCGATGAGACCTTACAACAGCTTCGGCTTGATCCCGACTTTGGACCGTTGGACGCGGTCGTAGTCGCCGCTCAGATCGGGGAAGGGCACATCGCCGGCAAAGCGCCCGTGCTGCCCGACGCGAAACCGCTAGATTGGAAGAGGGCGCTGGAAGCCAAATCGACCAAGTAATAGCCTCCAACCCCGCGCACCGAAATCAACCCTTATGGCTTTGATCGAGACACTTGCTCCACAAATGCTTGCCTATAGCAGGCAATTTTACACCGACGGGGAAGTCGATTGGCAACCCTATGTGATCTTCTTTCATCCGAAGAATTACGCATCGAGTGTTGTCAACACTGACGCGTCGGGGTTCAGGCTCTCAGAGCGGGAGGGCGCTCGATTCTCAATAGCCAGCGGCCGTTCACTGCCTTGCGCGCGCTTGTTGGCCGGCAATTCTGTCGCCTTCGGCATTGGCGCGAGCTCGGACAAGACCACCATCTCTTCAAGAATGATGGCGCACGATCAAAGATCAGAGCCTTGGTTGAATTTTGGCGGGCGCGCCTTCAACTCGGCACAAGAGCTTATCCTCATAACGCTCTATCGGCACTTGCTGCCAAAAACTGAAGAGATCGTGTTGCTCTCGGGCGCCAACAATCTCCTGCTTGCGCGGCTGCCGGAGATTTACATGGCCGAGCATGGCGCTTTCTATAATTGCGTGCGGTTTTTCGACACGTTCCAAGACGAGGGGCGTGGCGCTGCCGAGGAGAAGTTTTCGCTTCCCAAATTGTTTGCGAAGCAGGAAAAACCAGCAATCCAAGAGAACGCGCTATCGCTCGACCAGAGGATGAGATTTGCGACCGATCTTACACTGCGTCATTTGGATGGTTGGAACGCCGTGGCCAAGGATCTGGGCGCGAAATTGACTTTCGTGCTTCAGCCGATTTCGAGATGGGTGCGTGATCGAGGGTGCAGCGAGGAAGAGGCCTTGTTCCTGGAACTCGCCAATCAGACGCGATATACCACGGTGAGGAGCGACGTCCTGCAAGGTCAGGTGGGCGAAACCTACGCTGCGATGTTGGAGGCTGGGGCGCGCAGCAAAGGCGTTTCGTTCGTTGATCTGAACCCCGCCTTACGGGCAGTGGCCAAGCCTGATCAATGGCTTTTTATCGATCACACCCATCTCACAGACGAAGGCTACGATCTGCTTGCGCGACTGATTGTTGACAAGGCCTAAGGGGGAAATTCGCAATGGGCTTCTTACGATCTTTGGTGGCGGCCTTGTTCGGTTGGAGAAAGAAGAAAAAGAAGAAAGGGAAGAAGGAGGATTTTTCGATCTATCCGATGAACTGATGGTGCTCGCTGGCGGCAAAGTGGGCGCGTGCCGGGTGGGAGGTAATTGAGAGACCTAGATTTCCGCGCGCGCCCGCCCGTGCGCTGCGAGCGAGTGAGAGGGGCGGGCCGAGGCGGCCGATGACAGCGCTTGACGAAAAAGCCAGCGCATTAGCGAGGCGCAAGGGGGAGATATGCAAAGTGTGGTCGTTACCGGCGCCTCCACAGGCATAGGATGGGCCGTTGTGAAGGCTCTGGTGGAGCGGGGCTACCGTGTCTTCGGCAGCGTACGGAAGGAGGCCGACGCGCATAGGCTCGCAGGCGAATTTGGCGCGCAGTTCGAGCCGCTCATTTTTGATGTGACGGACAAAAGCGCGGTTACAGCAGCCGCGTTCCGCGTACGCGCGGCGCTCAACGGAGAGCGTCTGGCTGGGCTCGTCAATAATGCTGGCATAGCCGTGCCCGGACCCCTGCTTTATTTGCCAATCGAGGATTTTCGCGCCCAACTTGAAACCAACCTTGTTGGCACGCTGATCGTCTCGCAGGCTTTCGTACCGTTACTCGGAGTCGATGATAGCCTTTCAGGCCCGCCCGGGCGGCTGATCAATATGAGCTCTGCCGCCGGCAAGCGCGCGTTGCCGTTAATGGGGGCGTACTCTTGCTCAAAGCACGGTCTTGAGGCCGTTTCCGAAGCTTTGCGGCGCGAGCTCATGCCATTTGGCATTAAAGTGTCCGTCATCGGAGCAGGCGCCGTTAAAACGGCGATCTGGGATAAAGCCGAGCAGACCGACATTTCAAAATATCGCGACACGCCCTATGCGGCGATCCTCGAAAACGCGCGCGGGCATATGGTTGAAGGCGGAAGGCGGGGACTGCCGGCCGAAGCGGTTGGTCGCGTCACCCTGGAGGCGCTCACCGCACCCAATCCGCGCGTACGTTATGTGCTGGTGCCAAAATACTTTCAAAATTGGATCCTGCCCCAATTGCTTCCGCGGTCAGTTTTGGATCGGCTGATCGCTAAGCGCCTTGGACTCGACACGATAGCCTCGCGAAGGTAGGCGCTTGCTGTGGTTGACGCTCGCCCTCCTTCAGGGTGCCCCAGGCTTGTCGTCCGCTGCGCCTTCGCGCGCAAAAAGCCGCGTCAGCAACAACACTGCCGACACTCCCATCACAGCGCCGAAAATTGCGAGCGGCCCGAACCCTACAAAGACTGCGCCGCCCGCCGTTGGCCCAACCACACGCCCGAGGGATGAGGCCGCGGTCGCGCGCCCCATGCGAGCGCCGCGATGCTCGGAAGAGAGCCGCGTGAGGCGTGTGTTAGCCATGGTCTGGCCAATCGTGATGCCGGCAAAGATGAGCGGTGCGGCCACGATCACCACGGCGACCGAATGCGGCGCAGCGATAAGTGCGCCACATCCTATCAAGGTCAACACCAGGCCAAAAACGAGGGTATTGAGTTCGCCGTATCGCCGCGCCAATCGAACCACCAGAAGAACCTGCAAGGCGACAATGCACAAGGACGACCAAAGCAGCAGCAGGCTCACCTGTTTTGGCCCCCAATTGTGCGCCGACGCGGCCCAAAACCCGGCCATCGAAACGAGCCCACTCATAGAGACTGCAAGCGCCGTCAAATAGCCTAGCAAGACGATCTCGGTCTCAACGTCTTGGCTCTCGCGCTCGGGAGCCGCCTCCCTGGCCTGCAGCGGTTTGGCGTCGGGAACGGTGAGTGCGACGAATACAAATGAAATGAGGGTGGCGCCTGCAGCGACAGCCGCGGGCGCCAGCATGAGCGGGGTGCCGCCAAGGCCGCTCAGGACCGCCGCAAGGCCGGGGCCGACAACGAAGCCAAGAGACCACGCAGCCGATGAAAGCGTCATGCCGCGCGCCCTTTGCTCCTCGGACGTAACGTCGGCTATGCCCGCCGACACGATGCCCAAATTGCCGGCCATCGCGCCCGAAAGAGCGCGCACCGCGAGCAATGCGCCGATCGAAGTCGACACGATAAGTAGGCCGTAAGCGATCAAGGCGCCGATCGCGGTCGTGAGCAGCAGGGTCCGCCGTCCGAAGCGGTCAGAAAGCGCGCCAAGGAATGGCGCCGCAATCGCTGCGGCAAGAGCATGAATGGTGGCGATCAGCCCGCCCCACCAAGCGTCGCCCCCCGCCTCCAGGACCAAGAAGGGCAGCAACGGCATGATCATCGAGTAGCTCAATGCGTCGATGAAGACGACGCCGAGCAGTCCCCAGAGAGCCGAGGGCAACTTGGCCGTCTCATCTTTTGTCTTCGCGATGTCGGCCAAGGGAGCCATCCTTCGAAGAGTCGAAAGGGGCGCCCCGTTGCAAGTTCGCAAGCCCCATCCCGTCTCAACCTCTAGGAGTGAATTTGAAGACGCGCAAGCATCGCCGTCGCGAACTCTTGCGGGCGGTCTCGGCGCTTGGCGAGGCGGCCCTTTCGAGCGTTCAAGATTGTGACGCGACGTTGTGCGCTTGACGGCACCTTGTTCAAACGCGCTGAGCGATAAGCACCGAATTCAATCCGCCGAAGGCGAAGGAATTCGATACCAAGGTTCGATAGCTGATGGGCTCCGGCTTTAGGACCAACGGCAGCTGGCAATTGGGATCGCCCTCAACAAAACTCAAAATCGGCGGGGCCGTCGCCGTGTTCAGCGCCTTGATGCCCAGTATGAATTCCATTGCGCCCGACGCTCCGAGCATGTGGCCATGCCCAGACTTCGTGGCGATCACACGATGATTGAAGAGCCCATCGCTGTAGATGCTATGGAGCACCTTCGTCTCACAGTGATCGTTGAGCACGGTGCCGGTCCCGTGAGCACTAATCAGGGCAGGTTCGCCGACGTCGAGCCCGGCGTCAGCGTAAGCTTCCATGACGGCGCGTGCGGCGCTCTCGGCGTTGGGCTGGGTCATGTGGGACGCGTCTGAGGTGGCGCCTGCGCCCACAAGCAGACAATGAATGCGCGCGCCGCGCCGGTGGGCGCTGTTTTCACTCTCAAGAACGAGGGTGGCTGCGCCTTCACCAATCACAGTGCCGTCGCGGCCGAGAGAAAACGGCCGGCAGGCGGTTTGCGAGACCGCTTGCAACGCCTTCCAGCTCTGAAGGCTGGCATAGGTGAGGCTGGCGTCAGTGCCGCCGACAATGACCGTCTCGGCGCGCCCGGCCCGAATCAGATGCATGCCCTCAGCGATGGCGTGGGCGGAGGATGCACACGCGGTCGCGATGGTGAGGCAAAGACCTTGAACCCCGAACAAGATCGACAAATGTGAGGTGGGCGCACTCGTCATGAAGCGAGGAATGGTCAAAGGGTGCGGACCGGCCCGATCTATAAACATTCGAGCGTAGGCGCTCTCTATGGAATGAACGCCGCCCGAACAGGCGCCATAAACAATGCTCGCCCTTTGCAGCTGAGCAGAACCAAGTTCGATTCCGGCGTCTTCCAATGCTTCAGCAGTCGCCGCCGCGCCAAAATTTGAGAAACGGTCGACCGCCATGATGGATTTGCGGCCAAATCGGCTCGACAGGCGTTGCGTTGGATCTTCCTTCACCGCTGCCGCAAGCGTTGTGGTCTCAATGTCCTCGCTCACGGTGACGACATGGGGGCCGATGCCGGTCACCCCAGCGAGCGCGTTCTCCCACGCCTCGCTCAAATTAGCTCCGAGGCCGGAAACACACCCAAGGCCGGTGACGGCGACGCGCGTCATGCGCGCGCCCGTGGGGCAAGATCAAGCGACGCCTTCACGGCAGGGGACAAAAGGACCGGCCCCATCACGGCATATCCCGCTTTGAGGGCTCCCCACGCCGCTCCAGTCCATCGACCTTCTGACACAGACGCAGCAGCGTCATGTTATCCCACTCAGGAGCGCCATCGTTCCTCTGACGCATCCAATCATCGACTGGAATTTTGACCCCAAGCCTGCGTTCCAGCGCGAAAATCAAGTTGAGAAGGTCGAGGCTATCCAGCCCCACATCTTCCAAGCGTATCGATCCATCGCCGGTTTGCTGGCGAAGAATACCCCACTCAGTTTCGAGGATGTCGCAGACGACATCATAGGTCATCGCCCGTCTCCATCTGGTAGCTAAAGCTTGTACATGAATTCCCGGATCGCGTTCATAGATTCTGGCGAATCCGCTGAGAGCTTTGACCAATTGCGCAACATCTTCAAAATGTAGCGTTGGCCGCTTGTATCCAGAGCCGTCCTCACATTGCCCGGAACGCTCGCCGTAAGCTTTTGGCCAAGCTCCAACATCCGACGAGCTTCTTGGGTCGTGTCGGCCAGATCGTCGAAGAAAAGCTCAGTAATCTGAACGCCGTTGAGCGCGCTAAAGGCACCGCAACCAAGCTCAACCGCCAGCGCCAGCTGATGGGCATGGTCAACCGAGGGCCGCCCCGTCAGCGCCTCATCCAACTCATAGGACGTTTCGAGCAAACGCAACTTTACCCGTTGCAGATAGGGGTTGCGCTCGTCAACGCCTTCCAGGTCTTCCAATAGCGTCTGCAAGAAGGTGCAGATCTGCCAATAGAACTCATAGAGTCGCGGCAGATCATCAACGTGCGACGGGGCCAATCCCCGCAAGAGGAAAGGTGGTGAGATGCCTGCATCGCTCATCGCGCGTGTCCCCGAAAAAGCGCCTTACCGTGGCCGGCCAGCTGGCTTTGCCTCAGTCTGGCGTGGGCGAAATTGGCGCGAACGAAGGCGAGCACGCCGCTGGCGGTCGATTGTTCGAGTCGGCAAAGCTCCTCGAGCGCGTAGTCGCGCCTCAGGTCAGCGACTTCGTGGAGCACAATGCGTCCCGCGCCATCTCGAGTGAGTTCGACGCCCTCGCCGAACGGGGCGGTTTGAAGATCGTCGCGCCACGATAACGGCTCGCGATCTTCACCAAGGGAAAGTCCAAGGGCTGACTTGGCTTGCTCGTAAAGGGTTAGAAAGTCGTCGGGCTTAGGAGGCGCGCCCTTCGCGCGCAAGCCATTCCAGGCGCGGCTCCACCAATCATCGATGAGGCGCCATTCTTCAGTTCTTGCGGCGTCAGATTGGCCCCATCGTTGGGTGGTCCATTTGATGTTTGTCACCACATCGCCTTCGCAGCTCAGCACCACATCCATCAGGTGCGGCAATGCATGCAGCAGGTAACCCCACGGCGCGCGCGTCTCGCTGGCCCTTTGGGCGAGGCAACCATGTATGACGGCTTCGCGAAACAGGCCGAAACTATAGCTGAAGCGTACCCCGCAAAGGTGTTCAAGACCATGGGCAAGGGGGGACACGCCGTCATCACGGAGCCCGTTGATCAGTCGCTCGATGTCGACAAGAGGCACCGGCGCGCGCCAGCTGGTGACGCCTTGCCAAACTTCACCCGCCGTCCGATCCGACAAGTCCGCCAAATACGCCATGCTTTGGACGACTTCTTCGTGGCCATAGTGCTTGATCCCAAGTCGCGATCCTTGGGCAAACGCCATGGTCGAAATGCGCGAAGCGTCCTCCAAACGCGCGGGTGAAACCACGATGAGGTCGATGTCGCTTGTGCTCCCAGCAAGACCGTGCACGGCCGTGGACACAAAATAGACGTCGCCTGCGCCAGCGCGCGCGCGCGCCTCGGCCGCCAATTCCTCAACGGTCAGCGCCCGAGACGTGAGAAAGGCCTCAAGATGGCCTTGGCGACGTTGGGTGTGACGAGCGGCGCGAGAAACGTCCACATTCATATCATTCTGCCCAGCTCGGCGTTGGCGCCTTCGCCAACCGCTCGCGATGGTCATTGAGCCAAAAGTCGATTGTCTGAGGGAGGTAATCGCCTAGCCGAGGGGCCTTGCTGGAGGCGTTCTGGCAGTCGATGCGCGTGTTGTCATCGACGTGGTTTAAATATCCCGCCATGAGATCGCTGATCCGGCGCACTTGTTCAAACCGCTCCTCAAGATTCCACGATGGCGCCGCGCGCAGCAAGAAGTCGAATTGGCGTCTCTTGATGATGCTCAACGGCGGCGGCGCTGGAAACCCCCATTGCCCAAACTGATGGTCGATGCGCTCGCGGATGAGCTTGACCAAATCCTTTAAGAGCACGCGCTCATCGCCCGCCGACAAGGTGACCATGATCGGTCCCGGTTCATGATCGACCCGGCTTAGGAGCGCCAAAGCCTCACCGGCGACCCAATCAACCGGAATCAAATCGACGGCGTAATCTGGGTCGCCAACGATACAGGGGAGTTCGCCAAAAGCGATCACCCGCACCAATGGATAGACGCCATTGAAGCGGGTGATGCGACCGGTCTCGCTAGCGCCGACAACCAAAGTAGGGCGCAAAATGCCAATGCGAAGCCGATCGGCGAATGTCTCCAACACCGTGTTTTCGGCGCAAAGCTTGGATTCTTCATAGGGATTGAGGAAGACCCCGTTCGACCTATGAGCGTAGGCCGTTGAAAACATGATGAGGGCGTTGCGTGCGTCGCCTTCCGATGCGAGCGTCGCGATACGGCGCGCGCCGTCAACATTGAGGTCGGTGATGGCGGCCTTTGACTTTGTCCAGGAGACGTCGGCGGCGGCGTGAATGAACGCGGTTCGTCCGCGCCCCGAAAGCGCTTCGCGGAGCACCGGCAAGCACTCATCAGAGCGTAAGTCCGCAACAATTGGCGTCACGCTGGGGGAGGAGCCGACCTTCTCAATAAACCGCCGGAGCGACGCTGGACGGGAAAAGACCGCAAAGACCTTTGGATATGACGCCGATTGCAGGCTCTCTAGCACATAGGCGCCAATCGCGCCGCTGGCGCCGGTGAGAACGACGGCGTCGTACTCCATCCTCACGGCGACGGCTGATGGGCGAGGGTGGCCGCAATTGAGTCGAGCATCTGTCGGCAGTTTTCCTCGATGGCCTTCTTTCCCAGCGGATGCAGAAGATCGGCCAGCGCCGGCACGCCTAAATCAAATTCCACGGTGTAACAGGCCGAACTGCTCTCGTCGCCAAGGACTTCGACGTGTCCTTTCCACACTTCGAGATCACCCTCGATCTGGCTGAACTCGACGCGCCTGCGCGTATCGTCAACAAAGTCGTGCTCTGTCCACCGCAGCTCGTTGCCGTTAAAAAGCACGACCCAGCTGCTGATCAAGCGTTCGCCATGGTCTTCCAAGATGTCGATCGAGAGCACGTGCTCCATGAACGACGCATAGTCTCGGAAAGCTCGAACTTTCTGCCAGACGCGATCGGCGGACAAGTTTGGAAAGTCGCGATTGGTGACGACAACGGGCATTCCTGGCTCCGCGCGGAACGACAATTCAACGCCGGGCAAACGCCCACATCTGGTTGCATACCTTAATTTGATATGTTCCATATGCAAGCGGCATCGACGAGCACCGGGGAGATGACCATGACAGCGCGGCGACCAGTGAGCGCGCAAGGTGATCTTCAGCTGTTGGGCGCGCGGGTGACCATTCCCGAAGAGTTGCTGCGCCGGCTGAGCCTTGCCGATACACGGGTCTGCGCATTCCTCGGCGGCAGTCTGATTGAAGGCATGGGAAATCGATTTTCGGACCTGGATATCTATTCGGTGGGAGAAGCGCTTCCGCGCCTCGCCGACTTCAAAGAGGCCGACATTCATCGCCTGCTGACTTTCGACCGCAGGATCGTGAGACCCGGCGATGATCCAGCTACTGAGGTGTTTCTCGCCCACTATTCGCACGGCAATACCCGCATGAAGGTGGACGTCGAGTTCCAAACCATTGCCAACGTCTTGGCGCTCGCTGAGCGCTTGCAGGAATTGCACGCCTACGCCTCGGCCAATCTCGTCTTGCTGACGCGACGGCTGGCGGACCGGGAAGAGGACTTCGTCACCCGAGTGCTGAATGGTCGCCCACTGATGGCGCCAGATGTGTTTGCGGAAATGCAGGCTCGGTTTGACCGCAAGAAATTTCTTTACCTGGCGTACCGACTACGAGCGTCCGATTTCGCACATTTGCTGGACTTGATCGGGGCTTGGTCCGAGCGCGAGATCGAGCGCGCTCAAGACCTAGCGCGAGAGAATATGATCACTCAGATGCAGGCTTATTTGCATCTCAAGGGGATGGTGAACCCTCGCCGCAAATGGCTCTTAAGATTTATCGACCGGCTGCTTGTCGATGAGCCCGAGCTGGCGGACCGGTTCCGGACCTTGTTCTTCTTTGACGCCAAGCATGACGCTGAACAATTCTTGTATGCGACGCTCGATCTGGTCGACGAGCTCTTCGCGCGTTCGCAGCTTTTGCTCATCAAAAATGGATCAGCGCCAACTGGCGCCGCCGCACTGGCGTTGCTTTCGAGTGATCGCGATCGTTCAGATTCTCCGTACGCAGACCTCGAGTTCGAATATCGAGCTAAGGTCTATGGTCAACCGGGCCGGCCAACGCGCGCGTTCCTGCAGGAGGGGTTTTGAGCGTGTCTGCGATTGCGATTGTCGGTGTTGCTTGCTGTCGGCGCGAGTTCGACAATAACAGTGTCGGACACGTCGTGTTTGAGCAGTATTTGGATGCGCTCGCTGGCAGCGCGCTGGTTCCGATCTCCATCCCAGCGCGAGGTGCTCATGTAGAGGTCGGATGGGAAGACACGCTGATCGAGCGTTTGGATGGGCTCATCCTGCCGGGAAGCCGATCCAATGTGGCACCGAGATACTATGAAGGGCGCGATGGCATCGACATGTTGCTCGATGAAGATCGCGACGCCACCACTTTGCCGCTGATACACGCGGCAATGCGTGCAGGCGTTCCGATCCTTGGGATCTGTAGGGGGTATCAGGAATTGAACGTTGCGCTCGGGGGGACGCTTTGCCCGAGCCTGGAGGAACGGCCAGGAAGTTTGAGGCATCGAGCGCGTCCCGAACTCACGCGCGTGGAACGCTTTGCGCCGGCGCACGAACTCCAGCTCGCTGACGAGGGCTATCTGCGCCAGCGGGTGCTGAACGCTGGTCGTGATCCCGACGCGATCAGAGTGAATTCGCTCCACCAACAGGGCGTCGCGGAATTGGCGAGTGCGCTTCGCCCAGAAGCTCACGCAAAGGACGGACTAATCGAGGCCGCGTCCGGGCGTGCGGGTGGGCACTTTATCTTGGGAGTGCAATGGCATCCCGAGTGGCGACGTTCGGATCAAGATTTGGATGATCTCATCCTTCGTGATTTCGAGGCGGCCTGCCTTGCCTACCTCGCGGCCCGGCTAGCGCCGTCCGGCGCGCGCGCGGCTCGAGCCGTTGCGCCGGCAGAGCAGTGACGGATAGTCACGATTTGGAAACGCCGCACGACCGGCTGGGGCGGCTCTTAGGTGAAATCGCCGCGCCGCCGCAAGTCATTGACCTGACTTCGGCAGTGCCGAACTGGCGCCTGCCAGATCTGGCTCTAGCGGAATTGACGCAAGCTCAAGCGTGGGCCGCAAACGCTCCCGCTGAAGGCGTCGACGAACTCGTCGCCGCGCTGAAGGTCTGGCTCGCTTCGAGCTTTGCATTGAACTCAGACGCCGTCGGCGCAGAACCAATCGCGACCGTAGGGTCAAGAGAGGGGCTCGCCTCGGCCATCGTTTCTGCTTTGCAGGCGGCGGCGCCCAATAGGCGCGCCGTCCTTCTGCCTGAAGCAAGCTATCACGCGCTGTCGGGCGCGGTCGTGTGCGCCAACGGGAGTGTTCGCGATGTGGGAGCGGCCAGGGGCGAGCGCCTTAGTCGCGTTCTCGCGTCATTGAGCGAGGAGGCGCTCCGAAGCGCATGCGCGCTCGTCTTTCCGTTCCCAACCGGTCTCTATGCGCCCTCAGAAAATAAGCGCACGCTTAGCGCGGTTCTAGATATTGCCCGTGACCACAATGTCATGGTGATCGCTGATGAGTGCATGCTTGAGCTCTACGAAGACGCCAGGCCGCCAGGCTTCTTGGACGTTGTGCGCGATTTGGGATATTTTCCCGATCATCTTGTGGTGTCATCGTCGCTGTCGAAGCGCTCGTTCGTCTCCGGGTTGCGCTCAGCCTGCCTTGTCGCTTCGCAAGAAACATCGCGCCAACTTCATAGGGTGCGCAAGCACATAAGCCCGGTTCCGCCACGGCCGGTGCAACATGCGTCTGCTCATTTGTGGCGAGATCAGCATCGCGACGCCACGATAAGACAACACGTCTCGCGCTCAAGGCGGCTTTTGGCGGAGAAGTACGGACAGATCTTTAAGGTGCAGCTTCCCGATTGCGGACTCTATGGATGGATCGCGGTTGAAGATGACATTCGCGCCGCTGCGCTCGCGTTTGGCGGCGGAGTGCGAACGATGCCGGCAAGTCTATTGTTGCGATCGCCAAACGCGTCGGACGCCGGCGCGCTCAGAATAGCCCTAGACGGCGATCACGATAGATTGGCGCATGGACTTGATCTGCTCGTCGCAAGCCTGGCGCGCCAGCTCCCATAGCGCACAATGCTTGCTGGCTATGGTTGGGCGTTGTCTCACAGGACGGCCCATGGCTGCTGCGCGCCCAGTTAAGCCTGCTTCAAGAGGCATCCTTCGGTGCAAGCAATAGATACATGGAAGGGGTGACGATCCGAGCGATCAGGGTTGAACTGATGAGACCTCCGATCAACACCATGGCGATGGGCGAGAAGAGCGCGGAATCCTCCAAGAGAAGCGGCGTCATGCCCCCGATCGCGGTCGCACTCGTCAGTATCACGGGTAAGAAGCGAACTTCGCCGGCGCGTTCGATGGCCTCCATGAGATTGGAGCCGCGCTCGCGCAATTGATTGGCGAACTCGACCAGAAGGATGGAATTTTTGATCTCGATGCCGATCAAGGCGATGAAGCCAATAGCAGCGGTAAAGGAGAGCGACTGTCCTCCCAACCATAGCGCGATCAAGCCGCCCGTAATGCCGGTAGGAATTACAAAGGCGACGACAGCGGTCACGGCAAAACTGCCAAATTCCAGCAGCAATACCGCCAGAATGCCGAAAACAGCGATGAGGATCGCAGGCCAAAGACCACTGAAACTGCGCGCGCGCGTCTTGGCTTCGCCGCCGAAGGCAATGGCATAGCCGGGCGGGCGCGCCAGCGTTTCGAGCCGGCGGGCGACGTTTTGGGTTACGGTGCTGGTGAGGTAGCCAGTTTGAGTGTGGGCGCTGATAGTCGCTGTGCGCTCGCGCTCGATCCTCTCGATGCTAGCGCGTCGGCTTTCAAGCGTGGGGGAGGCGATCTCGCTGAGCGGCAGCGCCGCGCCGTCCCCAGTCCAGATGAACAATCGCTCCAGACCTTCGACCGGCATCGGACCGTCGCGCGGAGCGCGTAGCACGACGGGGAAAGCGTCTCCGCCTGGATCGCGAAACTGCGAGACCGGGACGCCGGCGATGGCGATGCGTAAAGTTTGATCAGTCGCGCCCGCCGGCACGCCCCGCAGAGCAGCTTCCGCATCGTTGATGTTGAGATCAAGATCGATCAACCGCTCCGTGGTGGGATTTGAGACGTCGCGTGTGCCCGGGGTGTCTCGCAAAATCTGTTCTACGTCGCGCGCGATTTCCTCGATCGCGGCAAGGTCGGGCCCGCTAATGTGCAGCACGATCGGCGCCTTAATTGGGGGGCCGTTGGTGAAACGCCGAAGCGCTATCCGCGCGCCGGGATATTGATCGAGCCGCTCGCGGATTGCATCGAGGTCCCTTATGCCCTCGCCGCCGCGCCAGACGCGAAAACGCGTATAGACTTGGCCGACATTCGAACGCTGCTCGGGCGGGGGCTCATTATAATAGATTTGCGGATTGCCGCGCCCAGCATTGGTGAAGCGCCACGCGATGTTGGGATGTTCTGCGAGCACGGAATCGACATAGGCGACGGCCCTGGCGGTTTCGCCGACCGCTGTGCCTTCGGGCGTTTCGACATCGACCAAGAAGTAGGGGCTGTCGTTCTCTGGAAAGAGGCTAAATCCAACTTGGGGAATAAGGCTGAGCGAAAGCATGAAGCCCAAGACACTGGCGATCACGGTCTTGCGCGGATGTTGGAGCGCGACGTGAAGCGCTGGGCGATAAGTCGTGTGGATCGCAGCCATGACGCCGTCGAGGAGGGCGTTCGACTGGCTCGAGGCCCGGCTTCCCAACACTTGGCTTGCCAAGAACGGAATGATGGTAAGCGCAACGAGAAGCGAGGCAACAATTGTCGCCACGACCGCAACCGGCAACGAACGCACAAACGCCCCGGCCGCTTCTGGCAGCGCCATGATTGGCAAGAACGCCAACAATAACGTGCTGGTGCAACAAATGACGGCGACGTTGATTTCCTTAACGCCGGCGATCGCGGCTTCGCGGGGTGAAAGTCCACTTCTCAAGTGTCGTGATATGCTCTCGGTGACGACGATGCTGTCATCGACGAGCAGGCCAAGTGCTAGAACGAATCCGGCCAGCGAAAGTTGGTTTAGCGAATAGCCCAGGGCATGAATGGCCGCGATCCCCACGGCGAGCGAAAGCGGGATCGACACCATTACGACAGAGGCCGCGCGAAACCCCAAGGGTAGAAGCGTCGCCAGCACCAACACGATGGCGATGCCGAAGTCGCGGGCGAAGCTAACGAGACGGTGCTCGACCGTTTCAGATTGATCGAAGCCGCGATGGAGCGTGATTGTAGCTGGCAGCATCCCGGCGAAGGCGTCAGCCCGCGCGCGCACCGCTTGCTCGACCCGGAAAATGTCTTCGCCCAGACGCGCCCGGGCGCTGACGAAGACGGCGCGCTGGCCGTTGAAGCGTGTGATGTGATTCTGCTCGTCGTCGGCCCAGGCGACTTCGGCGATGTCTCCGACGGTGAGGAGGGAGCCTTCCCCAGCGCGCAGCGGCACGGCGCGGATTTCTTCAAGGCTATTATAGGATCCGGACGCCTGCACGTTGAAGCGCCGTCCTCCCGCTTCCACAGCGCCGATCGGAGTATCGGCACCTTCGCGCGCAAGGGCTTCGGCGACGCTCATCAGCGGCATGCGATAGGCCGCGAGCCGATCGAGGTTGGCGGCGACGCGCAATTCTGCACGCGGGGCGCCCCAGACGTCCGCCTGCTGGACGCCCGGCACGCGCTCAATGGTGTCGCGCAAAGCGTTGGCGTAGGCTTCGAGTTGGCGAAACGGCGCCTCCTCACTGGTGAGCGCCATGAGTACGATTGCTGTCTGGGCCGGATCGTAGCGGCGCGTGCGGATGTCGGTGACACCGACGGGCAAAGATGGCCGCACGACATTGAGTTCGCGAATGACTTCACCGAACTTTTCCTCAGCGTCGACGCCCCAATTGAATTCGACAGAAATGACAGCGAGGCCGGCGCGGCTCTCGGAACGGACCTCGCGCACATCGTCAATGCGGTTGATTGCATCCTCCAAGGGGATCGCCACCAACCGCTCCATCTGCTCGGCGTCGGCGCCAGGAAGGACGATAGCGGTCGCGACGCCCGGGACCTCGACGATCGGGTCCTCTGCTTTGGGGATGGTTACAATCGCCTGGATGCCGAGCCCAATCAGCAGCGCGAAAAGCACCGCAGTGAACTGCCAGCGATCCGCGAAGAAGCGGGTGATCGCCTCCATAGCTTGCTAGTTGCCAGCGGCGACGCGAACGGGTTCTCCGTCGCGAACGTAAGCCGCTCCCGCCACTATAATGCGGTCGCCAGCGCCCAAGCCTTCGACGATCACAACGCCTTCTTGCGTTACTCCCGCCGTGCGCACAGCCCGTCGCCGGGCGAACCCCTCACGATCCACCGCGAAAACCACGCCCTGATCGGCGCGGGCCTCGAGAAGGGAAAGCGTAGGCACAATGATCGCCGACGCAGCTCCATCGGCGGCTGAGGCTGCGATCTCAACATCCGCCACTGAACCCGTCCGCAACGCAACGGAGCCGGCAATCTCAATTTCGACTTCGAACGTGCCGGTGGCGTCATTGCTTTTTGCGCCCACGCGCGTGACGCGGCCCTGATAAGGCGCGCTTCCTTCGATGCGTACGCGCCCGGCATCGCCAATCTCGATGCGCGCCGCGGCGCGTGAGGAAACGGGCGCGCGCACGACAAGACCAGAGGACGTGTCGCCAAACTCGAAAATTGTCGTTCCAGCGGCTACGGTTTGTGAGACTTCTGCGTTGCGCCTCAGAATGACGCCGTCGGAGGGTGCGACGAGCACTGAAGACACCCGCAGACGCTCGACGTTGAGGCGCGCTTCATCAAGCCCAGCCTGGGAGACAAAGCCGCGCTCGAACAAGTGTTGAGCGCGAACGAGGTCGCGTTCCGCATTGGCGCTCGCAACCGCCGCCTCATCTGCATTGACGCCAACATCAGTTCGCCGCAACGTTGCGAGAGGCTGGCCGCGGCGAACTCTGTCGCCCGCATCGGTCCTGATTGCGACGACGACGCCTGGTGCTGCGAACGCAAGTTGCGGTTCGCGCTTATAGCGGACTAAGCCGCTCGCCCGCACCATCCCTGGCGAGAGCTGATTTTCGACCTCCACCACTTGGACCAGCGGCGCCTCCCTGGCCTGACTTGCGTTGCCTTGGCCCGGACTGCACGCCGCGAGTACGCAGTGTCCAGCCAGCGCGAGCTGGGCAAAATAGGCTCTCAACCGTGGCATCAGGCCGCCCCCTGGCCCTAGAGCAATCACCAAAACTCTCCACGAAGCAAGTACGATCACTACGCGGATAAGTTCGCGAAGCTTGAGGTGCCGTGCATCGGCTTCGTCGTTCTCCTAGGGGCCATTCGCCTTGATGTCGCAACTAGCAATTCGATGGCAAAACGCAGAGCTCCGATCACAGTCGATCGCAGAATAGACGCGGAAAACCGAAGTAAGGTCATTCCGACATCATGCAATGTAACCAATGGTTCACCCTGGCAGACAAGCGGCAAATCGAAGAGCGGCAAAAGCTCCTCAAGGTACTTGTCCAGCCTGTTCCGACAGCATTTCCACAAAGCCCTGATAGCGCACCTCAGCATCCGCGCCTGCGTCGGGATCGCTGTCATCGAGAGGCCCCGCATACTCAAACCAAACACGCACGAACAACAGCAGCGCGTCCTTCACCAATGCCAGTTCGCGCGCGCGCGCATGGTCGCGTTTGTCCAGGCGATCGAGGCGCGCACGGATGGCAGCGGCGAGTCCTTCGCCGCTATCGTCCAGTAGCGCGCGGCGCATGGCGTCATTGGCGGCGCGCGACAACGTTAGGCCTCGGCGCTTGCCTTCGGCTTCGATGGCAGCCGCCACGTCGGGATCAAGGTGCAAGGTGAGCTGGCGTTTCAGGCTCATATCTGACGGTCTCCAGACGAAGCGGACGGCGACGCCAAACCCGGCGCGCTCCGACGCGCGAGCGCGCGGCGAAGTTTCGCGCCGGATAGAGGCGTCGCCACATTGGCCGCGGGTTCGGTTTGCACGGCCGGCAGCGCGGCCAACTCTGCAGGTTTGCCCAGCGGCGCTGGCGGCAGCGACGGCACATCCCAATCGTGCGGCGCGTGTGGCAAAGTCGAAGCGGCGATGAACGACGACTTGCCGCTGTCGCAAATCAGCGTTCGGCAGCGGATCGGCTTCAAATCGTCAATCAGCAGCAGGCCATCACTTGCAGGCGCCGATCTCAGCGCATCGGGCGCCACCACCCACTCAGCTGCGCGCTCCCAATAGGGCAGCAGCCAGCGCGCGATCGTTCGCGTCTCGCCTGGCCATCGCCGCCAATACTCGACCGACCCGGCCCGTTCAGCGAGCGCACTGGCGCTCGCATCGGTTTGGGGTCCGATCGCTGCGATGGCGGGAAATGCCACGCCGACATTATCGACGCTGTGGCCGTCAGCACGGATCAGAGCCGCCGCATTGGAGATGCAGCGGCCTTGAACCAGAACGCGCAGTCCGCGCTGATGCGCCAAGCTCAACGTCTCATCCATCAGCGGCGGCGGGTGCTTCTCGGGAAGCTGCCCTGGTGGGGACGACGACGCCTCAGCGGTCAGGACTTCGAGCGCATCGGCTTCAATCACTAACAGCAGTTCGCGCCGCTTGATGCGCCCAAGCTGATCGAGATCGGGAGATTGCGCACACGCCGCGACAAGCTGCGCCAACAGCGCCGACGCCAAAGACGCCGACGCTCCTTTCTCGCGTCCAGGGGGCACTTGAACGACGAGCGTCATCGGCCCATCGGCGCCGACGAGGTCGGCAAGGCGCAGCTGATGGCCTTCCGTCGCCAGCGCGTGATCGCCATCGGCGAAGAGCCGAAGCGCGATGTCGATGTCGCGAAAAACCTTAAGCGCTGCTTCCCCGTCACGGCGCCAGTGGCGCACGACGCGGGCGAGTTCGCCGGATGCCGGTCTGAGATCGGAGGCGCCGTCGGCCCATCGGGCGCACAGTTCAGCGAGCCGCCGCTGCGGATCGGCCAGCGCCTGGCGCATGCCTGCGAACGAGCATGCCGAGGGTAGCCCATGCGCCAGCGTGTCCAGCACCAGAGCGGCGAAGCTCGCCGCCAACATACCGTCGGTGGTGCGCAAGAAGGCGCGCGCCAGAATCATAGCGTCGCTCCAGGCATGCACTCCGCCGCGCACGCCGAGCAGCGGATTGAGTGCGATCGAGTCGGCGCGGCCCGGCGCAAATCGCATAACGTCCGCGCGGCCCAAGCGGCTCGCGATGTCACGTGCTGCAACAATCACCAGCGCGCCCGGCCAACTCGACACGGCTGCGATCAATGCATCATCGGAATGCGCGGGATCGCCCAGCATCAGCGCGTGTTCATGCGGGCAACGCACGAAATAGTCTCGCCCCAAGCCAAGACGACGCACGGCGCCTAAAGCCAAGCCGTCGCCCCGCAATAGCCCACATTGGCTCAGCTTCGCCCATCGTTCAAAGCGTCCACGCGGCGGGCGGATCACAAACGATGTTGGCTCGACGGCCGACATCAACGCCGCCAATGCGAATGCCGCAAGCAGCGCGATAGCGACGAGCGCTGCATGCACGAACGCCATGCCGAGATCACGCAGTGTCCATTGCGCTGTCCAGATCAACACGTTCCAAGGCGCGTAGAGATTCGCCCCAAAAACTGTCGCGATTGGATCGCCAAGGCCCGGATGGTAGCCGAACGCAGCGCCCACGATCTGTGTCGCCAGCGCGAGCATCAACGTGATGGCCGCGGCAACACCGATCAGCGCACGAGCCCACGTCCTCACCATGGGGCGCTGTCCTGCAATGGCCCAACACGCGCGCGTTTCGCCACCGCCCGTACGGCTGCGTCTCCCCTCCCTCTCTCGTCATAAGTTGTCGCGCGTCGCATTGCTTCATCTAGACTTGTCTATACTGTAATCATCGCAAAAATGTGAGTGTAAAGCAAGATAAAGAGAGAGTTTTATTTGCTTTTGACCCTTGGTTTTGCTAGGATTTCGGCAAGTCGCGGCGCGCGTGAACGACTTTCGCCACGGGCCGCCGCAGACCGGAAAAGGCAAAACGCCGATGTTCGAGAAGCAGCCATTCAGCGCCAAGAGCGCGCTCCGCGAGCCGAAAGACGACGTGCTGCGCGGGCGGATTCTTCGTGCGCGGAAGGGCGGCTCTGGCGCCGGCGCGAGCGTTTCGCTGGCCGCGCAGCTCGGCGAGAAGCTTGCGGGAAAGAAGGTTGGGCGCGCGCGTTCAGGGCTGTCGCGGCCGTTTGCTGTCGATGGGCGCCAGCGCGTCGTCGCCAAGGTTAGTTTCCGCAAGCACGGATTTCGCGGCGCTGGCGGCGGCGGCGGCGGCAACCTGATGGCGCATGCGTCCTACCTGCAGCGCGACGGCGCCGAACGCGAAGGCGAGAAAGGCCGCTTCTATGATGGGCGCGAAGATGAAGTGCTGGACGCCCAGGACCGTCTGCAAGACTGGGCCCAGAACGACAGTCGGCATTTCCGCATCACGCTGGCGCCGGAGAGTGGCGCGCGCCTGGTCGCCGAGGACGGGCATCTGAAGGAGTTCACGCGCGATACGATGGCGCGAATGGAGCGTGATCTCGGGGTTCAGCTCGAATGGGTGGCGATCGATCACCACAACACGGATAATCCCCACACCCATGTGATCGTGCGCGGGGTGCGCCGCGACGGCGTCGAGCTGATTATCCCCCGCCAATACGTCAGCCATGGTCTCCGGGAAGCGGCGCGAGACGTGGCGACCGAGCGGATCGGTGAACGCGGCCGTGACGACGAGCGGCTCCGGCTCGACCGGGAGGCACACGCGCGTGGGCATACGCGTCTCGATCAGGCCATCGAACAGGAGTTGGGCAAAGGCTCGGAGATCCTGCTGCAGCGCCTCGGCAAGGGTCGTGATCCAGCCTTTGCCGATGCGATGAAGGCGCGCGCCCACGAACTGACGCGCATCGGCCTAGCGCACGAGAGCCGCCGCAACGTGATCGCCTTCGAGCGGGATTGGAGCGAGCGGTTGAAGGCCATGCGCTCGGTCGACGTGCGGCGCGAACTGGCGCAGGCGCGACTCTATGAGAAGAGCATGGGCCGGGTCGCTGGCGAGGTGCGCGAGCTGGGTCCGCGCGGTGAGACGCCGGACCGCGGCGTGCTGGTGGTGGAGACGCCCGACAAGGGAAGATTGGTGCTGAACACCTCGATGGAGGCGATCGCCGATTTGCAGCGCGGCTCGCTGGTGACGCTGACGCCCGAGGGCAGACGCGGCGGCATTGAGCGGCTTTCGTTTCATTCGCCAGACGAGCAGAGCCGGGTCTGGGCGCAGACCGAACTCGACCGCGAACTGGACCGCGTGGCGCGGGGTGAAGCGCCACGGCTGCCCGACACGCCGGGCGTACGCGAAGCGCTCCATCAACGCGCGCAGCTTTTGGAGAGCCAAGGGCTCGGCGCGCGCAGCGCCGACGGCAAATTCCATTTCCGGGATGGCGCGATGGACGTGCTCCGGGACAACGAGCTGAAGCATGAAGGCAAGCTCGCGACCCGCGAGCAGCATGGTTTCTTCCGCGATGTGACGCCCGGCAGTGCCGCGCCAGAACGCGGCGCCTTTGGCGGTGATGAAGCGTGGAAGGTGCGCGACACCAAGGAGCTGTTCGCTGGCAAAACCGCGATCCTGGAGCGCGGCCGCGATGTGGCCCTGGCGCCGATCAAGCCCGGCATGAGCTTGAGTGCGGGTGAGAGCGTCGCGCTTGATCTTGCCAAGACGAAGCAACTTGAGATGACGAAGCTGCTCGGGCGTGGATTGGGCTTGGATCGCTAGGCGGGCGCGCGGCGACCAAGATGCGTGACACCGTGCTCGGGCGCCTCAAGGACGAGGCCCTTCGGGGCGCGCGTTCGCGCGCTCCTTGACCCGCCCTGCGCGAGATGTCCGACTGGAGGTGTCGCGTCGAGGGGCGCCTTAAGATGAACGACGGCCTGCGGCGCGTCGTTCAAGGGGCTGATGGGGGGACCGAGCTTTGGGCTGGCGAGAGCGTGCAGATGCCCGGCGGCGCAGCGCTTGCTGGCGAGAGCAGCGACAACGCATTGAAGGTGTCATCCATGGCGCGGCGCGCGGGCAAAAAATCGCCTAAGACGGGTTCAGTTCTGCCTGGCCAATTAGGGCTGTTTGACGCGATTGAAGCGCCGCCGCAGGCGCGCGCGCCGGCGGCGGCCAAGCCCATGAAGCGTGCGCGCCGCGCGGTCGCGCCGGCGCCGGCATCAACCAAATCAGAGGGGCCCGTAGTGTTCAATCCACGCGAAGCGGCCCAATATCTGGGCGTGTCGGTCTCTACGCTGAAGCTGTGGCGGGCGCAGAAAATCGGGCCGAAATGGACCAAGCGCGGCGCGCGACTGATCGCGTACAGGCCCGCTGATCTCGAGCAATTTCTCGACGACAACAGCAGGAACAGCTGAAAACCGGCGCCGGGCTCCGTTTCAGTTCTCATCCAGCACGCGAATTATGGCGCTGGGCCAATGCGGGACAATAAGGGCCATCATCGGGCGTCTTGGGTTTTCGTGAGACAGCCTGATCAAATTTGGGCAACGAGCGGAAACGGTCGTGCGTTGCGGTGTCGAATTGAGTTTTCATGCCCAGACAGAAAGCGCTGGTGAGCGCGTGTTGTCGGCGTTTTCCTTAACGCACGCACACCGCTGATCGCGGCGTTGTGGGTGACAAGGAGAAGCCGATGTCAGCCGAAGTTTTGCTCACCGTGGAAGAAGCCGCCACGCGTTTGAAGATCTCCAAGCACACGCTCAATCGCTGGCGCGTGACGGGCGAAGGCCCGCCGTTCGTGAAGTATGGCCCTCGCCTGGTTCGCTACATTGATCGGGTGCTGGACGATTGGGCGCAGAAGCGTCTGCACGGCTCGACCAGCGAGTACGGGCGGGAATCGCGGTAAGAGACCCTCATGCGCTTAGTGCTCGATACATCCGTCATCGTGAAGGCGATCAGGAATTTTCGCGGAGCTTCCGCGGCCCTGATCGATGAAGCCTTTGATGGGCGGGTGACACTGCTTGCCTCCACGGCGCTGTGGCTCGAATATGAAGCCGTCATCAAACGGCCCGAGCATTGGGTGTGGCCCGGATTTGACGCCGCCGAGGCGGACAGGTTCCTCGATGTCCTGGCCGAGGTCTGCTTACCCGTCGATATTAGTTTCCGGTGGCGCGGGTTTCTCCACGATCTGGACGACGAAATGGTCGTCGAAGTCGCTATGAACGGGCGGGCGGATGCGCTCGTGACCTTTAACGATCGGGACTTTGCCCCCGCGACCGCTCAGCTTGGGTTGGTGTTGCGCCGTCCTGATGCTATCTTGGCGGAGTTGAGAAACCGGCCATGACCAAGCCATTGACCATTGAAATCGACGAGGCGGCAGCCGAGCAGCTCGCCCGGATCGCGAACGATTTGGGCGAGACGCCGGAGCAGTTTGCGGCGCGCGCGGTGACTGCAAGCATCGATTCCTTCGAATCGAACGTCTTTCTCGCGCGACGCGCGAAAGGGATCGATCGCGGTGCGGCGATCGCTTGGCTCAAAGAGGTCAGGGAGCGCCCGGGCGCTCCAGAGCCAGACGCTGACGACCGATTGCCCGACGGCTATGTTCGGACGCGCTGAGCTGCCACGTTTTTCCCTGAAGCCTGACCGCGTACTCGGCCCAATCAAGGACACGCCCTGACGAGTCGCGCTTACGCGCGATCCTTGACTGGTCCTGCACGCGCGGTCCTGTGGGAGGCGTCGCGGCGAGGGACGTCTGAAAAGAGCAAGACGGCCTGCGGCGCGTCGTGCAAGTGACAATGACACCGGAAGTGCTAACGGCGCACGCGGCGGGGCGCCGGACGCCAACCTTCTTGGGCTCGAAGCCGAAGGCCAGGCACAGGCGCCGGTTGTTGCGGCTGAGGTGATGGCTCTGCTGCTGACGCCGTGGCAACCGGCCGTTGGATTCCTGCCAGCGCGTTGTCGACCCGCTCGGCAAGCTGCTCGACGGCAAGGCGCACCGGTGCGTCAGAGAGGTGCGCGTAACGCTGCGTCGTCTTGGTGTCTGAATGACCTAGGATTCGCCCGATGACGGGCAAAGAGGCGCCGTCAGCGACAGCTATGCTCGCAGCGGTGTGCCGTAAGTCGTGAAGCCGTACGTCCTCCAACTTCGCCTTCGTCCGAATTTCACACCAGAACCAATCTGTGCCTTGGAAATAGGCGCGCTCCAGACCCTTGCGCCCGATCTTGTCGGCGGGAAAGACGAAGTCCGATCCAGCAAGACGCGGCTGATTGGAGAGGATCGCGAGCGCTGACTTGCCGACGGGTATAGTTTTGGGACCTGTTTTGGAATCCGCCAGACGCAGGAAACCGCGATCGAAATCCACTTCGGACCATTTGAGCTGCAGAATCTCACCCTTGCGAGCGCCCGTGAGCGCGAGGAGGCGAATGATCGCCGTGGCCTTGGGGTTTCCGCCTGCTGCTTCGGTCTCGGCAATCGCTTCGCCCAACCGCTTCAATTCTTCTTCGTTGAGATACCGTTCTCTTTTCCCGTCCTTCCATCGCCGAATGCCTTTTGCGGGGTTCGCTTCCATCACGCCCTCACGCACCGCGTACGACAACATGGCGCTCAACTGCACCACGGTTCGGGAAGCCGTGCCTTGGCCGCCCCGCACGATGGCGCGGCCGCGGGGCCGCGTTTTGAGGTCGGCTTTGGTTTTGCCTTCCGCGATTTGGCGCATCATCCAGAGCACATCGCTTTGGCGGAGCGAGGAGAGCCGCTTTGGGCCCAGCAGTGGTTTGATGTGCCGCCTAATGCGCCCGGACTCGATCTCCTTGGTCTTGGGCTTCTTGGCGACGCAAGCCTCCTTCAAATAGAGGTCGCAGAGTTCCGACACGGTGAGGTCTTGGCGCTTGCGACGAAGATCACCAGCGGGGTCGCCGCCTGTTGCGACTGCGCCTAAAATCTTCTCAGCTTCGTCGCGCGCCTCTTTGGGCGTGAGCACGCCGTAGGGGCCAATCGTCATCAAGCGCTTTGGGGCGTTGCGTCCGCCGCCCTCGGCGCGGTAGCGCACGATGAACAGCTTCCGTCCGGTGGTTTCGATGCGCAATCCAAAGCCGCTGAGTTCAGAATCCCATATTTCAAAGCGTTTTTCGCGCGGCATTGCGGCGTCGACCGTGGTCTTGGTAAGATGCACGTCGCTGAGACGTTTGTTTGGCATAAGTTTTTCACTCGTTTTTGGTGGGCACCAGGTGGGCACCGCGAGCGAAAACATGAGACCACGCCTGACAGAGCACGGCAACGGATTTGTTGATTTACAAGGGTTTTTGCAACGCGCACCATCTCGTGACAAGCTCTGAAAACACGGAGGTTCCAGCTCCGAAGGCAGAGGTCAGGGGTTCGAATCCCTTCGGGTGCGCCAGTCTTTATCCGGAACTTTTGCGTCTGCCCGGCGTTGCCGCTCGGGCCAGAGCGCGCTCATCGGGGGATGAAGACGACCTTTGTCGCATGCGGCATGACACATTTGGGCGAGACACGCGGCGAGCTCGCCTTCATGGCCGAGGGCGGGGCGATGGGCGGTCTGCTGCGTCGGCACGCCTGGAAAAAATCGACGCTCGGCGCGCCGGAATCTTGGCCGCAATCTCTGAAAACGTTGGTCGGGCTGATGCTCGGCTCGACCCAGCCGATGTTCATCATCTGGGGCCCTGAGCGCGTTTGGCTGCACAACGACGCGATGATCCCGCTGATGGGGATGAAACATCCCGGCGCTCTCGGTCGTCACGCGCTGGACGAGGTGTGGAGCGAGGCGCGCGAAGCATTGGCGCCGCTGTTCGCAAATGTGTTCGCCGGGACGCCGGTGCAGATGGACGACATCACGCTTCAGCTCGATCGACGTGGTGTGCCCGAAGAGGCGCACTTCGCTTTCTCGTACACGCCGGTGCGCGATGATTCTGGCGGGGTTGTCGGCCTGTTTGGCGCCTGCACAGACACCACCGCAACGGCGTTGGCCGAACGCACACGCGGCCGGCTTGAGCAGAGCGAGACGCGTCTGCGCTTTCTCGACGCGCTCGCCGCCGAAACGCAGAAGCTCCAAGACGCAGACGCGATCTTGGCCAAAACTACCGAGCTGGTTGGCCGCCACATGGGCGTTGCCGTCTGCGCCTACGCCGATATGGATCACGACGGGGACGGTTTCTCCATTCGCGGCGATTGGGCCGCGCCGGGATCGCAGAGCATTGTCGGCCATTACAGCCTCGCTGCCTTCGGCAAGATGGCGGTGAAGAATCTGAACGCGGGTCTGCCGCTGGTGATCAACGACAACGCGCGTGAGCTGCCTGCCGAGGAGGCCGCGACCTTTCAGAGCATCGGCATCGCCGCCACCATCTGCATGCCGCTGGTGAAGGCCGGTCGGCTCACCGCCTTGATGGCGATCCACGACAAAACCCCGCGTGTCTGGACCGAGGGCGAGCTGTCCCTCATTCGCGAGATCACCGAGCGGTCATGGGCGCATATTGCTCGCGTCGGCGCCGAACAGGATCTGCGCGAAAGCGAGCGCCGCTACCGGGCCTTGTTTGACGCCATCGACGAAGGCTTCTGCGTTATCGAATTCATCGACGGCCCGCACGGGCCTCTGAGTGATTACGTGCACGTCGAGGCCAATGCCGCCTACGCCGTGCATGCCGGCATTCCCAACGTCGTCGGGCAGAAGGTGCGCGAGATGGTCGGCGCTGAGGCCGACGCGTGGGTGGAACTCTATGCCAAGGTGCTGCGCACCGGCGAACCGATCCGCTTTGAGCGCGAATTGGAAGCGACCGGGCGTTGGTTGGAGCTCGCAGCGTTCCGCGTCGAGCCGGCGAGCCGCAACCAAGTGGCGGTGTTGTTCCAGGATCTCACCGCGCGCAGGCTGGCCGAGCGCGCCGTCCGCGCCAGCGAAGAGAATTTCCGCACGCTGACCCGCGCGATGCCCAACCAAGCCTGGACCGCGCAGCCTAATGGCATGCTCGATTGGTTCAATGACCGGGTGTACGAGTACGGCGATGCGGCGCAAGGCTCGCTCGATGGCGCCGACTGGACGCGCATGGTGCATACCGACGACCTTCCCCACGCCATCGAGCGCTGGACGGCGGCGATCGCCTCCGGCGAAACCTACGAAACCGAATTCAGATTGCAACGCGCCGACGGCGCCTATCGCTGGCATCTCGCGCGCGCCGTCGCGATCAAAAACACTGCCGGCAAGGTGATCCGCTGGATCGGCACCAACACCGACATCCACGATCAGAAGACCGCCAGTGAATCGCTGACCGCGCTCGCGGCAACATTGGAGCATCGCGTCGAGGAGCGCACCAGCCAACTCATGGTGGCCGAAGAGGCTTTGCGCCAATCGCAAAAAATGGAAGCGGTTGGCCAGCTCACCGGCGGCATCGCGCACGATTTCAACAATTTGCTCGCCGGCATCAGCGGCAGCCTCGACATGATCGCCAAGCGCTGGGCCGAAGGCCGCACGACCGGCGTCGAGCGCTATCTTGCCGCCGCGCAAGACGCCTCGCGGCGGGCTGCGGCGCTGACGCAACGCTTGCTGGCCTTCTCGCGCCGACAAACGCTCGATCCCAAGCCGGTTGACGTCAACAAGCTCATCGCCGGCATGGAGGATCTGGTCCGCCGCTCAGTCGGCCCCGATGTCGAACTGGAAGTCGTGCAAGCCGGCGGCTTGTGGCCGACCAAGATCGACGGCGCGCAGCTTGAGAATGCGCTGCTCAATCTTTGCATCAATGCACGCGACGCCATGGCCCCCTCGGGTGGGCGGCTCACGATCGAAACCGCCAACAAATGGCTCGACGACCGCGCTGCGCGCGAACGCGATTTGACCCCAGGGCAGTACATCTCGCTATGTGTGAGCGACACTGGAACCGGCATGTCGCCTGACGTGATCGAGCGCGCCTTCGATCCCTTCTTCACCACCAAACCTTTAGGCCAAGGCACCGGGCTAGGCTTGTCGATGGTCTATGGCTTTGTACGACAGTCGGGCGGCCAGATCAGAATCTATTCCGAGGTCGGCGTCGGCACCAACATGTGTCTCTACCTGCCGCGTTATTTCGGTGAGGTGGAACAGGGCGACCACCAATCTAATGCACGGGCCGCCGAACTCGGCGAAGGCGAGATCATCCTCGTCGTCGATGACGAGCCGATCCTGCGCATGCTGATGCTCGACGTGCTGCAGGAGAGCGGCTACCGCGCGCTCGAAGCCGCCGATGGGCCGAGCGCGCTGAAAATCCTCGATTCCGATACCCGCATCGATCTGCTGATCAGCGATGTGGGCCTGCCGGGTGGCATGAACGGCCGGCAAGTGGCGGACGCCGCGCGCCGCAAGCGCCACGACCTCAAAGTGCTGTTCATCACCGGCTTCGCCGAGAACGCGGTGGTGGGCAACGGCCATTTGGCGCCTGGCATGCACGTCGTCACCAAGCCGTTTGAGATCGAGGCGCTTGGGCAAAAGGTCAGGGACATCCTCGACCGCTGAAGCTAGGATCACCCCCGATGCAGCCGGTGATCTATCGCAGACGGGCGAATTTGCGCGCACGCGGTGCGCGGGAATGGCGCGTCGAGGACGACGCACTGGTCACCCAAGGCGATTCCGGGCGGGTGCGGCGTCAGCGCTGGAGCGAGATTGTCAGCGTCCGTCTCTACGCCGAACCGCTGCGCGGGCGCCCGTTCCGCTATGCGTTCGAGCTGAAGCCACACAACAAGGCGTCCATCGTGATCGATAACGCGCACTATCTCGGCGGCGAAGGCTACGAGGATCGCTCCGCGAGTTACACGCCCTTCGTGCGCGCTGCCTTGGCCCGCGTCGCCGCCGAAAATCCGAAAGCGCGCGCGCTGATGGGCGAGACGCAGAAGCGCTATTTCTTCCTTCTGCTCACATCGCTCATCGGCATTTGCGCCTTCGCCTTCGCTTTGATCGCCGTGCGCACGCCGCTCGATACGCTGTCGTTCGCCGCGCCTTTGAAGCTCGGCATTGTGTTGGCGATGTTGCCGCTTTTTTGGTTGTGGGTGCTGCGGGCGATGCCGCGCGGCGTGCCGCTCGACGAAATTCCCGAACGCGTGTTCCCGCCGCCTAGCGTTGACGCTGAAAGATCAGATCCGGCTTGAGATCGGCGACGCGGGTGCGTCCAACCAACGCCATGGTGCGCTTCAACTCGCTTTCGAGAATCTCAATCGCCCGCGCGACGCCCGCTTCACCGCCCGCTGCCAGGCCCCAAAGGTAAGCGCGCCCAATCGCCACCGCGTTCGCGCCCAGCGCCAGCGCTTTCACGATATCGCTGCCGCGCCGCACGCCGCCGTCGAGAATGATCTCCGCGTCGCCCGCCACTGCATCGGCGATCGCCGGCAGCGTGTCGATCGTCGCAGGCGCGGTGTCGAGCTGCCGGCCGCCGTGGTTGGACACCCACACCGCGTCCGCGCCGATCTCAATCGCGCGCCGCGCATCCGCCGGTGTGGCGATGCCCTTCACCGCGAACTTTCCGCCCCACGTATCGCGCAGCCAGCGCGCGTCGGCCCAGGTGACGCTGCGGTCGAACTGCGCGTTGATCAGCTCGATCACGCCGCCGTCGACAGCCATGTGCATGAAATTCGCCGGCCCGATCTCTGGCGTCGTCATCAAGTCCCAGAGATAGCCCGGCCGCGCCAAAGCTTGCGTCGCAGTGTGCCAATTCACGCGCGGCGGAATGGTGAAGCGGTTCTTCGGGTCGCGTTCGCGATTGCCCGCGACCGGCACGTCTACCGTTAGGACCACGCCGCTATAGCCCGCATCGCGCGCGCGTTTCAGCGTATCCGCAACGAGCGCGCGGTCCTTCCACACATAGACCTGAAACCAACGCGGCGTGTCGACGGTCGCGGCGATCTCTTCCAGCTTGGTCGAGGCAATCGACGACGTCGCATAAACGATCCCCGCGCGCTGCGCCGCGCGCGCCACCGCGATTTCGCCGCCGCGCGGATGAAACAGACGCGACGCGGCCGTTGGGCTGATGAAGAAGGGCAGGCGCATCGGCGCGCCCATGATCGTGACGCCCGCATCGATCTCGGAAATATCGACCAAGTTCTCGAAATTGAGTTCGATGTCGCGAAACGCCTGCACGCTGCGCGCCAAGCTGATCTCATCGTCGGCGCCGCCATCGATGTAATCGAACACCATCTTCGGCAAGCGCGTTTGCGCGATGCGGCGTAGATCGGCGATGTTGCGCGTGCGGGCCAGGCTCATGGCTTGGTCATGCCTCCGACGGGCGCCGCGCGCAATTGCCGCGCGCCCCGGCGACGGTGAATTCGAGCGCGGCGCTTTGGACCGGGCGCTGACGCGCCTATCTCTGGTCTATCAGGGGCGACCGATGACGCATGCCGGCGAAGACGCGACCGAAGCCACACGTCCCCGCGTGGTCATTGTCGGCGCCGGTTTCGGCGGCTTGAGCGCGGCCAAGACGCTGGCGCACGCCCCGGTGCAGGTCACCCTGATCGACCGCCGCAATCACCACCTGTTCCAGCCTCTGCTCTATCAGGTTGCCACCGCCGGTCTCGCGCCGAACCAGATCGCCACGCCGATCCGCGCCATCGTCCGCCGGCAGCGCAACATCAATGTCGAACTTGGCGCCGTCGATGGCGTCGATACGGCGCGGCGTGAAGTGGCGATCGGCGCGCGGCGTGTGCCTTATGATTATCTCATCCTCACCACCGGCGCACGGCATGCCTATTTCGGCCATCCCGAATGGGAGCAATTCGCGCCCGGCCTCAAAACGCTCGAAGACGCCACTGAGCAACGCAAGCGCATCCTGCTCGCTTTCGAGCGCGCCGAACTCGAACCCGACGCGGCGGAACGAGTGCGGCTGATGACCTTCGTGATCATCGGCGGCGGCCCGACCGGAGTTGAGATGGCTGGCGCCATCGCCGAGCTCGCACGCAAGGCGTTGGCGCGCGATTACACGCGCATCAATCCCGCGTCGGCGCGTATCGTGTTGCTGGAAGGCGCGCCAAAAGTGCTGGGCGCATTTCCCGAAACGCTGTCTACCCATGCGCGCCTCGCGCTCGGCAAGCTTGGCGTTGAGGTGCGGACCGGCGCGGTGGTCACGGGCATCGATGAAAGCGGCGTTCTGGTTGGCGATGAGCGCATCGAAAGCCGCTGCGTGATTTGGGCGGCGGGCGTGCAATCGTCGCCGGTCGCGCGCTGGCTTGGCGCGGAAGCCGATCGCGCCGGACGCGTTCTGGTCGCGCCCGATCTCCGTGCGCCGGGGCATGACAATGTGTTCGTGATCGGCGATTGCGCCAGCCTCGCCGGCGCCGACGGCAAGCCCTTGCCCGGCGTGGCGCCGGTGGCCAAGCAGCAAGGCGCATACGTCGCCAAATTGATCGCCAACGAACTCGGGGCCAAGCGCGAGATCAAGCCGTTCGCCTACAAGGACTACGGCAACCTCGCCACAATCGGTCGCAAGGCCGCCATCGCCGACATTCACGGCATCCATCTGCGCGGCTTCATCGGCTGGCTATTCTGGAGCGTGCTGCACATCTATTTCTTGATCGGCTTCCGCAATCGCATCGCCGTCACGCTCGATTGGGCGTGGAGCTACATCACCTTCGAACGCGGCGCCCGGCTGATCACAGGCGATGTGGCGGAGGAAAAAGCGAAGCCGGCGGCCAAACGCGACGCGGCTTGAAGTCCACGGTGCCGCCTACGTGACTCGAACACGTGACCCCCGCATTACGAATGCGGTGCTCTACCAGCTGAGCTAAGGCGGCTATTCCCGTGGAGGCGGTTCATTACGCGCCCAAAGCGGGGAGGGCAAGATGTGGGCGCGCCCTCTAGCGCACGTCGGCGACTTCGACATCCTCCGGCGCCGCCGGCTCGCGCCGTTGCGGCGGTGAAAGGGCTGCGGCCGGCAAGGTGAGCACGGAGCCCAGGGCGTCCTGGCTGCCGCGCTCCATGCGCGGATGCACCAATTGGCCCTGGTCGCCATAGACATAAACCAAGCGAGCCCAGTCGCTGTCATCGTACAGGAACGCCGGCCCTTCCGGATCGAGGTCCGACCAGTCGGCTTCGCGCGGCGCACCGGCTGCCTGCGCCAACCACGTGCGCGCCGCGTTCTCGTCGCCGCGCCCGCGCGCAACCTGCGCGTAGAGGATGGCGATGCGCGAGGAAGGATTTTCGCGATAGGCGTCTTCAAGCGCAGCCTGCGCTGCGCCCCAATCGCCGCGCTCGATCGCGAGTTCGGCTTGCACGATGCGGCTCTCGCGATGATCGCGGCGCTTCTCGGCCAGCAATGTCATACGCGTCGCCCGCGCCTCACGGCCCTCGCCGGTGACAAGATCGCGATACGCGTGCGCGAGCGCCGGGTGCGGGGCGTTTTCCCACGCTTCTTCGAGGATTGCGGCGGCGCGTTCGCCTTTGCCTTCGGCGGCCAGCAAGCGTGCGGCCAGCGCGCCAGCCGGCGCAAAGCCAGGCGACATCCGGAACGCCTTCTGCGCCATGTCGGCGGCTTTGTCGGGCCGGCGTTCGCGTTCCGCTTTCGCGGCGGCGGCGGCCAGCAGCACCGCGCGGCGCCGCTTGGCGATTTTGTCGTCGATGATTTTGCGCTTGTCGCCGGCATCGAGCGTGTCGATGGCGGTTTCCCAATCGGCGGCTTGGACGGCTAGATCGAACGCGTACTGGAACGGCCATTGCGCCGTCTTCGACGCCTTTAGCGCGGCTTCCGCGTGCGTGCGCGCGGCGATGCGATCGCCGCGCTTCAGCGCCGCGTTCATCAGGCCCTTGCGGCCCAGCACTTCGGTGTCTTCGTTTTGCAGCATGCCCGCATACGCACGCTCGGCGCCGGCGAAATCGCCCGACACCTCAGCCGCGCGCGCTTGCAGCAGCAAAGCCAAGCGCGGTTCGTCGATCAGATCCTCGGCTTTGTCCGCGTGGCGGCGGGCGTCGTCGAATTCGCCGGCTTCCGCCGCGATCAGCCCGAGCGCCAAAGCCTCCTGGCCGCGGCGCACGCGCTGACGTTGGCTGGCTTTGCCAATGCGTCCCGGCGCATCGACCAGAAACATGATCAGCCGCAGCAACGGCAACGCCACCGCAATCAACGCCACCAACAGCAACAGCGCGAACAGGCCGGTGGTGTCGACCTCTACGCCGCCCCATTCCAGCGTCACCGTTCCCGGATCGGTGCTGACGATCTGCCACGACGCCAGCATGGCGGCGACGGCGACAATGAGAAGGAGAGCTACACGCAACATGGATTTAGCTGCTCCGCGACAATTCTGTACGGATGGCGGTGATGCGCTGATCGATCTCAAGCCGGCGCTGCGCGTCGGTGAGCCAGCGTTGCGCCACTTGCTTTGGCGCGCCCGAAAGGCGGTTCACTTCTTGAACCGCGCCTGCAAGATCGTCGGCGGCGAGGCGCTGGCTGGCGCGTTCGACCACACCGGTCGGCGTATCGCCTTCGCCGCTGCGGCGGACGATGATCCATTGCGCGAGCGCAGCTTGGATGCGCCCCCAGAATCCCGCGCCTGCCTGCGCTTCGCGCGCCGAGCGGATGATGTCTGTGTCGATGCGCTCGAAGCGATCGCGCAATTCCGCGCGCGTCGGCGCGCCGGTGCGCGCCAGCGGCGCCAGTGCAGCGACATTCGGATCGTTCGGCAACAGCGCCACCAAAGCCTGATGCGCTTGCTCAAACGGCCCCGACGAGCGCGCCGCTTCCGCTGCGGCGACAACTGCGTACGACGCACGCGCCGCCGTGCCTGCCGCGCGCGCTTCAGCCGCGACCGCCGGTAATTCTTCCTGCAAGCGCCGCACCTCGGCGACAAGCGCAGACACTTCCGCGCTGGACGGCATCTGCGAGAGCCGGCCTTCGACGCCGCGCAAGCTCGCTTGCAATGCAAACAGGCGCGCGTTCGGATCGTCGACGCTGGCGCCTTCGGCCAACGGCGCGTTGACGATCGCTTCCACCGCATCGAGGCGTGTATCGAGCGCCGCCGCAGCTTCCGCCGTTTCAACGCCACCCGCCGCCTGTTGCGGCATGGCGGAATCAAGCGCGGCGCGCACCGCCGGCACGCGCGGCGCAACCGCGCCGCCCGCAGCGCCCGCGCCGGCCGCGAAAATCGCCAGCAGCAACGCGGTGCCGCCGCCAATGCCGCCCGAGGGGCGGCCATAATGACGCTCGGCGGGCTCGAACTCGACGTCGATCGGTTCGCCGCGCCCGCGGTCGGCCTCGTCCGTTCTGCTCATGTTGTCCCGCCGCTCCGCCAGCTGTTTCTTCAACCATTTCCGACATTTCGCGTCGGCAATGAGTCGGGTGGTCCGGGCCAAACTTAGGCCCCGGCGGAAGGGGGCTCAAGCGCCTGCGCCTGTTCGGGCGCCTCAGGATGTGAGCGCGGCGGCCAAAAGCGCGTCTTCGCGCGGCTTTGGCGCCACGATGATGCGCGCCCATGTCGCGCGCGCGGCGGCGTCCGCCACCGTTTGGCTGAGGCACGCGGCAACCATCTGAGCGCTGTTCGGCGCGCCCAGCGTCACGAACGTGTCCGCCGCGCGCGGGCTGTGAAACAGCGCCAGATCGAGCTTTTCCGTGAATGGCGCTGGCAGGGTCGTCGCCGCACGCGCGTCATAGGCGATGCGGCGCTCGATCGTGTACCCCGCCTTCGTCAACCGCGCCGCCAGATCGCCGGCGACATGCGCGCCGGAAATGTGGATCAGCTTGCCGCGCGCCGGATCGAGTGACGCAGACACCAGCGCGCTCAATTTCTCAACATCGCCATCGGCGGAGCGCACATCCGCGAACCCCGCCGCGCGCGCCGCGTCCGCAGTGATATCGCCCACCGCCAGCACCGGCACATCGCGCGCGCCAGCGCCGCTCGCATAGGCGCGTACGCCGGTGGAGCTGGTGAACAACAAGGCCTGCGCGCCGCTGACGTTTGTATCGAACGCCATCGGCTCGAACCGCAACAGCGGAGCCAGCAGCGCGTCATGCCCCAAGGCTTGCACCCGCGCGGCCGTGTTCAGCGCTTCCGGCAGCGCCCGCGTGATCGCCACGCGCATTCTAGCTATCCATCACGATCGCATCGCCGGCTTCGTCGCGAATTTCGCCGCCCAGCCGCAGGCCGAGCGCGCGTGCGTCGACATCGCTGGTCAGCGTGATCTCCGCTTCGCGCCGCCAGCACTGCGCGCCGTTTGGCGTCAGCGCTTCGCCGATGAAGCGCAAGTGCGCGCCGTCGCGTCGCGCCAGGGCCGCGATCGGCGTGCGGCACGATCCGTCAAGCGCCTCCAAAAACGCGCGCTCCGCTTCGATTTCCGTGCGTGCGTCGGCGTTCTCGATGCGCGCCAAGATTTCGCGCGTTCGTGAATCATCGCTGCGCGCCGTCAGCGCCAATGCGCCCTGGCAGGCCGCCGGCGGCGTTTCGCGCGGGTCGACCAAGCTGGACGCGCGCGCTTCCAGGCCCAATCGCTTCAAGCCCGCCAGCGCCAGAAAAGTCGCGTCAGCGTCGCCGGCTTCCAATTTGCGCAATCGCGTATCGACATTGCCGCGCAGCGTGACAACCTTGAGATCTGGCCGCTTGTGCAGCACCTGCGCCTGACGCCGCAAACTCGCGGTGCCGACAATCGCGCCCGCAGGCAGCTCGGCCAAGCTTTTCGCGCGCAAGCTCACAAACGCATCGCGCGGATCTTCGCGCACCGGCACGCACGCCAGACTCAGCGCCTCCGGCAAACGCGTCGGCAAATCCTTCAGCGAGTGCACGGCCACATCGATGCGACCATCCAGCAGCGCTTCGTCGAGCTCCTTGGTGAAAAGCCCTTTGCCGCCGGCTTCGATCAGCCGCCCTTCCTGCTGGCGGTCGCCGCTGGTGGTGATCGGCGTGATCGAAATCGCCTCAGCGTCGATCGCGTGCGCCTCCGCCAAACGCGCACGCACCCAGCGCGTCTGCGCCAGCGACAGCGGCGAACCACGCGCGCCGATGCGGAGAAAGGGCGAACTCATCGCCATGCTTTGGCACACGAACCCTCTCGCCGCGAGGGGAGGGTGCGTCTACATGCTGCCGCATGAGCCTCACCGTCCTCGGCATCGAAACCAGCTGCGACGAAACCGCGGCGGCGGTGCTGCGTCTCGACGATGCCGGGCCGAAAGTTCTCTCAGACGTGGTCCTCAGCCAGGTGGCCCAGCATGCGCCGTATCGCGGCGTCGTCCCTGAGATCGCCGCCCGCGCCCACGTCGAGGGGCTGGACGGCGTCATCGAAGCCGCCATGCGCGACGCCGGGGTGGGCTTTGCCGATCTCGACGGCGTCGCCGCCACCGCCGGGCCGGGGCTGATCGGCGGCGTCATGGTTGGGCTTTTGGCGGGCAAAGCGATCGCGCTGGCGCACGACAAGCCGTTCGTCGCCGTGAACCACCTCGAAGGTCACGCGCTGTCGCCGCGTCTCGGCGGCGTCGCGACGTTTCCGTACCTCTTGCTGCTGGTGTCCGGCGGCCACTGCCAGTTCCTGGCCGTGCTGGATTTGGGTGTTTACCGGCGGCTTGGCTCGACCATCGACGACGCCCTCGGCGAAGCCTTCGACAAGCTGGCCAAGCTGCTCGACCTCGGCTTCCCGGGTGGGCCTTACGTTGAAAAAGCCGCGCAGAATGGCGATTCCACGCGTTTCGCGCTGCCCCGGCCAATGCTCGGCCGCGAGGGCTGCGATGTGTCGTTCGCCGGCTTGAAGACCGCCTGCGCCCGCGAGGTCGAACGCCTGGGCGCGCCGACTGATCAGGACAAAGCCGACCTCTGCGCCAGCTTCCAAGCGGCGGTGCTGGACGTGCTCACCGACCGCACGCGCAACGCGATGCGCATGTTCGATCCGATGTGGGGCGCGAAAGGGCGTTTGGTGGTGGCGGGCGGCGTGGCCGCCAATGTCGCGATCCGGGCCAGGCTCGAGGCGCTGGCGGCCGAGAACCGCTACGATTTCGTCGCCCCGCCGCTGAAATGGTGCACCGACAATGCCGCGATGATCGCGTTGGCGGGGGCTGAACGGCTGAAGGCTGGATTCAGGGATGATCTGGCGGCGCCGGCGCGGCCGCGTTGGCCGCTGGATGAGGTCGCCGCCCGCCTGCGCCCGAGCCATAAGCCCGGGCGCAAAGGAGCTAAAGCTTAAGTCAGGCCACGACCCGCGCGGCCACGAACAAAAGCGGGGCCAGCGCGGAGGCGACCAACGACACGGCCACGATCACGGCCAGGCCGCGCGCGGTGGTCGGTGTAATGTCACGAGCAGACATGCTCTTTCCTCCAAAAGCGCCGAAATATGTTGCACATGCGAACGTCGGCGTGAGCGATGACATGGCGTCATTTTCGGGGGAGGAACAGCCCTGAAAGCCTGTGCCAGCTATGCGAAAACGCATCGCGTGGTTAAAATGGCGCGCATTTCTGCAAACGAATTGCAGGCGCGAAGGGGGCAGCCTTCGCGCCTGCACAGGGACCGGCGGAAATGGGGAGGATCGCCGGGGAAACCAGGCCGGCGCGGCTCAAGCCGAGACTTGCGCGGCGACGGTCAAGAACGGGGTCACGGCGGCAAACACCAGAGCGGCGGCGGCGGCGACGAAGGCGGTCATGGTGATGAAAGAAGGGCGGGCGGTCATGGCAATTGCTCCTGGGCTGTCCATGACCCTTATGTAGCACCGCCTAGAACGATGATCAATGAATAAAATCGTTTTCATTCACAGATTGCGCAGATTTAATGATCGGCGCGTTCCAGCACCTTCGACGCCTTGGAAGCGGCGGCGGCGTCGGCGCGCGCATAGAGGCCGTTCAGGATCAGGTTCAGAACGCCTTCCAGTTCGCGTTCGAGCTTCGGCAGTGTCAGCCGTGAGAACAGCTGCGGCACCGAGAATTTCATCGTCGCGGCTTGGATCATCTCGGCGGCGAAGGCGTGCTCGCCCGGCGCGAACACACCGGCTTCCGCGCCTTCTTCCAGCAGCGCCGTCAAAAACACGCGCTCTGTCGCCAATTGCTCGTTGGCGAACAGCGGCCGCTCGTGGTGCAGCACCTCGGCGACCTCAAGAATCTTCGAGTTTTCCTCGAACATGCAGTAGGAATCGCGCATCCGCTTGAAGAACATCTCGCGCAGACGCTTGTCCGGCGACCATTCCTTCTTGCGCGCGATCGCCGACAATTCAGCCTGCTCGGCGGCGTAGTGCTTGCGCGCCATGGCTTCGGCGATGTCGATTTTGGCTTCGAAGAAGCGATAGATATTGCCCGGCGACATGCCGCAATCGGCGGCGATTTCAGCCATGGTTGTTTTGCCGTAGCCGTAATGCTTGATGCGGGCCATGGCCGCATGGAGAATACGGTCTCGGGTGGCGGTTTTCTCATCCATCCCTATAACGTAGCGGGTTTCTGCTGAACGTTCAATGAAGGATTCAGCGCTGTGACAGCACCCTTTGAGACGGTGGCCGTGCTCGGCGCGGGAGCTTGGGGCACGGCTCTGGCCCAGGTCGCCGCCGCGGCTGGTCGGCGCGTGCTGATCTGGGCGCGCGAGCCAGACGTCGTGGAAGCGGTCAATTCAAAGCACGAAAATCCGATCTTTCTACCCGGAATTCCGCTGAACCCGAGCATCCGCGCCACCGGGGCGCTGGACGCCGCCGCCGGTGCGCAGCTGATCCTGGCCGCGCCGCCCGCCCAGCACATGCGCTCGGTGCTGAAGGGTCTGCGCGCCTACCTGCCCAAGAGCGCCGCGATCACGCTCTGCGCCAAGGGCGTCGAGCGCGGGACGCTGGCGTTGATGACGGACGTGCTGGCGGAGGAGCTGCCGGAGGCCGTCCCGGGCGTCCTCTCCGGCCCTGGCTTCGCCAAGGACGTCGCCCGCGGCCTGCCCACCGCCACCACCATCGCCAGCCCCGACGCCCGCTACGCCCAGCGCGTCGTCGCCACCATCGGCCAGCCGAGTTTTCGCCCCTACGTCGCCGACGACCTCATTGGCGCGGAGATTGGCGGCGCGATCAAGAACGTCGTCGCCATCGCCTGCGGCATGGCCGAGGGCAAACGCCTGGGTGATGGCGCGCGTGCGGCGCTGATCACGCGTGGCTTTGCCGAACTCACCCGTCTCGGCCTCGCCATGGGCGCGAAGGCGGAAACGCTGAGCGGCCTGTGCGGACTGGGTGATTTGGTGCTGACCTGCGCCAGCTTGAACTCGCGCAACACCTCGCTGGGCGCGGCACTCGGGGAAGGGCGGGCGCTGAAGGAGATTTTGGCCGAACGTCGCTCCGTCGCTGAAGGCATGGAAAGCGCGCCAGCCGTTGTCGCGCTCGCCAAGAAGCACGGCGTCGAGATGCCGATCTGCGAAGCGGTGGACGCCATCCTCGCCAGCCGCGTCACCATTGACGAAGCCATCACCCTCTTGCTTGCGCGCCCGTTCAAGGCCGAGGGCGCGTGAGCGCAACACCGCTCGCGCGCATTGACGACATCGCCGATGGCGCGGCCATCGTCGTCACGCACGGTGCGCGCTCGATTCTGATCGCCCGGCGCGCGGCGACCGTGTTCGCTTACGAGAACCGGTGCAGCCACGCCGATTATCCGTTCGAGCGCGAAGACGGCAGCGTGCTGGTGCAAGAGCAGCGTTTCATCGTCTGCCCGCACCACGGCGCCAGTTACGCGCTCGACACGGGCGCGTGCGCGGGCGGCCCGTGCAATGGCGCGGGACTGGCGAAAATCGCTGTGGAATTGCGCGATGGCGCGATTCTTATTCGGGAATGAGGTTGTCGTCGTCGTCGCGACGGCCGCGACGCACTGCGAGATAACCGATGCCGGCCAAGATCACGACGCCAAACGCGATCCACGGAAACAAGCCCGACAAACCGCCGAAACTGGTTTGGCCCGTGCCCGCCGCGTCCGCCAACGCTTGCGGTTGCGCTTGCGGCACGCCCGTCACCAAGCCTGGCACCGTGTACGCCGACACCGTGTCGCTCGCGGGTTGGAAATCGGCGTGGCGATTGCCTTCGCTGAACGACAGCATCGACAGCATGTCGGGCGCGGCGGCGGCGATGGCGCCCATCTGATCGGCGTTGCCGATCGAGGTGAGCGTCGCGACGCCGCGACGGCCAAGCATCTTCTGCTCGTGACGGAAATCCTTGCCGCCAGCGCCCGGCGCGGCCGAGCGTTCGGCCCACGCCAGCGACGGCGTTGCGGTTTCGAATGCTGCCGGCACCGCGAAGCCTTCGAACACGCGGCCCTGCGCATCGCGTGCGCTGCGCACGTCGGCTTCAAAATTGGTGTCGGTGAGGCCCGACGCGGTTTCCGGCTGCACGTAGCCGATCTCGTCAAAGCTCAGCACGGTCGCCCACGCGCCTTGATCGCGCACGTTGACGCTGGCCGGCGCGATCAGCCCCAGCACCGTGCCCTGAGGCGCAGCGGCGCCATTGCGCACCACAAAAGCGTTGGCGACATCGGCCGAATAAAAACGATAGCCCTGCGGCACGGTGAGGTTCACCGCGCCGTCCATCAGCGCGATCTGGCCCGTTCGCCCCGCCTCGGTTGCGCCTTGCTGAACAGGGGCCACTTGCGGCGCAGCGCGCACGGGCGGCGCGGCCACATCCGGCCCGGCATTGCCGGTGCCGTCGGCGAAAGCCGGCGCGCTGAAACACAGCGCCAACGCGGCCAAAGCAAACGCGAAATTCTTCCGCATGGGCAAGTCTCCCTCTCGCCTGACGGCGTGATCCCCGCGACTCGCTTAGCCAAACTTTCGCGGCTTGTCGCGCCTTACGCGGTGCAGACAGATTGCAGTTCGGCAACAGAAGCGGCCATCGCCGCGCTTATGGCCTCACGCCATGACGCCAGGGTTGCGGCGTTTTGCGCGGCGGGCGGGTAGGCGATGGCGCGTGACGACGACACCACACCGCCTTCGCGTCCATACTTTCCTGTAACAAAGCCAGCCACAGCATCGGTGGCGCTCGCGCCTTGCGCGCCGTAACCCGGCACCAGGAACAGCGCGTCCGGCAGAACCTCACGCAGCGCGCGCGCTTCTTGCGGGTAGGTGGCGCCTGCGACGATCATCAGCCCGGACCAATCGCCGGCGCCTTTCAGCCGGCCCGTGTGGGCGCTGAGCATTTCCGCCGTACGCCGCCACAGGGGCGCGCCGCCAACGTCGAGATCCTGCAAGTCGCGCGCGCCCGGATTGGAGGTGCGCACAAGTACGGCCACGCCTTTTTTCTCGCGCTCGGCGGTCGACAAAAATGGCTCCAGCGAATCCATGCCGAGATACGGATTGATGGTCACGCAATCGGCGTCGAAGCCGGGCGCGGCGCCCAGGCTTGCGCGCGCATAACCTTCCGCCGTGGTGCCGATATCGCCGCGCTTCGCGTCGAGGATCGTCACCATGCCGCGAATGCGCGCGTGCTCGGTGAGCAAGCGGGCGATGTCGTAGCCTTCCGCGCCATAAGGCTCGAACAAGCCAAGCTGCGGCTTCAGCACGCCGGCGTGCTGTGCGGCGATGTCGATCAGCTCCAGCCCAAAGCGCAGCACCGCGGACGGATCGACGCGCGCGTCGCCGAACAGTGCGGGGATTTTGTCGGCGAACGGATCGAGGCCGACACACAGGGGCGAACCTGTTCGCCGCGTCGCCTCGATCAAACGGTCGGCGAAAGCGGCGCTCATGCCGGCGGCATCTCGCCCGGCGCGATGCACACAACCTGCGCCACCGCCAATGCGCGGCGCATATTGTCGGATTCCTGGCCGTAATTGTCCGGCGTCAGCCGTGGCGCGGGATTGCCCGTCGCGTCGACTTGCTCAACCCGCAGCAAGCGCAACAACGATGTGGGAGAGGCCGTGTAGATGCGCCCGCGCCGCGCCGATTCCGCGACGGTGACGCCGATAACTTGTCCGTTCGCCGCGATCGCGGGGCCGCCGCTGATGCCGGCCAGCGATCCGCGCAAGCCTGACGTGCGGCCAAGCTCCGCCCATGCCAGCACCGGCTCTTCGCTATCGTAGCGGCCGCGCGCAACCAAAGTTTCGCGCCCGATCAGCCGCGAATACGCTTCGCCGGGCCGTCCCTGCGGGAAGCCCACATGGTACGCGCGTTGGCCAACTTGAAATTGCCGCTCCGAGGTGTCGAGCGCCAGCGCCGTCGGCGCGCGATTGGTTTTCAGCAGCGCGAGATCGGCGAACAGCGCCACCTTCACTTGCTCCACCGGCGCCGCCGCGCCGCGCGAAACCACCAGGCCCACGTGCTCGCACGCGTCAACGACATGGCGCGCGGTGATCCACCAGCCATCTTCGGAAATAGCAAACGCGCTGCCCAAGCCCGACGACACCGGGCCAACCTCGACCAGCACTTCCGGATCGTACACCGAGGGCGGCGGCAGGAACGCGCCGTTCTCGGTCTGCGCTTGCGGCAACGCTTCCGGCGCGTCGGCGCGATCGTCGACGCGGAACAGCACAAACACCACCGCCGCGATGACGATGATGTAGAGCAGCCAATCCGGGATCAGACGCACTGGTGCTTACCCGCCTCGGAACATGGATACGTTGGGGTCGGCCACAGCGCCCGCGACGATCAGCGCCAGACCAATCTTGATGCTCATCAAAAACACTGCCGCCGCGACGTCGCCCTCGGCGATGCGCCGGGGAAGCCCGCGCAGGAAGATATCAGCGAAGCGGAACGCCAAAAGCTGGATCAGCAGTGTGACGATGCCCCAGATCAGCAGATCGAACAGGCCGAAGGCGTGCGCCAAGCACGAGCCGAGCGGTATCGCCAAACCCACCACAACGCCGCCAAATGCCAGAGACGCCGAGGGATTTCCCGCGCGGATCAGGTCCAGCTCGCGGTGCGGCGTCATCAGCACGTAGATGATCAAGGACGCGACAAACAGCCCCAGCGCCACGGCCAGTTGAACGATAAAATCCGGAAACCCCGACACGAAGGCGTTTACGGGGGCGGAAAAATCCAGCATCGGACCCTCATGGATGGCCGGGAAAGCTTTGAGCGCCTTGCGCTAGCGGTTCCCGTCCCGGCGCGCAAGCCGAGCACGGAGCAACACCAGCATGAGCGAACGCAGATCGGCTTTGGTGACGGGCGCCACCAGCGGCATCGGCCTCGCGGTGGCGACCGCCTACGCCAAGGCGGGCCTGGACGTGACGCTCAACGGCCTGGGCGACCCTGCTGAAATCGAACGCATTCGTAGCCACTTGGCGGCCGAAACCGGCGTTCAGGTGCGTTATGACGGCGCCAATCTGATGCATGCATCGGCATGCGAAAGCTTGATCGCCGGCGCGGAAGCCGCGTTCGGCAAGCTCGACGTGCTTGTGAACAACGCCGGCATGCAATTCGTCTCTCCGGTGGAGGACTTTCCGGTGGAGAAGTGGGACGCGATCATCGCGCTCAACCTTTCGGCCGCCTTCCACACCACGCGCGCCGCGTTCAAAGGCATGAAAGCGCGGCAGTATGGCCGCATCATCAACATCGCCTCGGCGCACGCGCATGTCGCGTCGCCGTTCAAGTCGGCCTATGTGGCGGCCAAGCACGGCCTGTTGGGGCTCACCAAAACCGTCGCGCTCGAAGGCGCGCAGTTCAACGTGCGCTGCAATGCGATCTCGCCAGGCTATGTGCTCACCCAATTGGTCGAGAACCAAATTCCCGACACCATGAACGCCCGCAAGCTGACGCGTGAGCAGGTGATCAACGACGTGTTGCTCGCCGCGCAACCGACCAAGCAATTCGTCAAGGTGGAGGATGTCGCCGGCATGGCGATGTTCCTGATCTCGGACGCCGCCAACCAAATCAACGGCGCGGCGCTCAACATGGATGGCGGCTGGACCGCGCAATAGCAGCGGGTTTTCACGCTTCCTTAGCCAAGCTGGCGCGATCCTCTCGCGTCATGCGCCTGTCCCGGATCGCCGTAGCCCTTGTCGCCGCCGCGTTGCTTGCAGCGCCCGCGAGCGCTCAGCCAAGCAAGCAGCAAGCGCCGCCCGATCGCCAGGAGCGGCTCACCTCGGCGGAATCCTACATGCCGATGCCGACCTTATCGGCGGCGGTGCTGCAGCGAAGCGTCGCGCGCGGCACCATCGTCGTCGACATGGGCCTCAACATTCCAGACACCGCGCTGCGCAATCGCGCCAACGCCAACGCGCCGCGCCTGCGCGATGCGCTCAGAACCACGCTCGCGACCTATGCCAGCACCTATTATCGCACCGGCACCGCGCCCGACCCGGCGCAATTGGCGCGGCTGATGCAGCAATCGATCGACCGCACGCTTGGCGCAACCGGCGCGCGCGTGCTGATGGCGAACATCGTTTTCCAGCAGCGGCGCGGTTAGTTTCCGCGGCAGGCAATCGGCATGATGATGCCGGTGACGCTGCCCTGGACGGGCGCGCGAAAAATCGCCCGCGGCTCGTCACGCGCCACCACATCCTCGCCCGGCCCCATGATCTGGCGCTCGACGACGATGAATTCTTCGGTCTGGCAATTGAAGCGATAGTGCAGCCGCTCCACTTCGAAGCGCACCTCCGCCGTCGTCGTGTCGGTTTCGTACGCGAACAATTGCGGCCGCCCGTGGCGCACTTGAATCCAGATATCGGCAGTGCCCGCGGCCGCATCGCGGCTGATCGTGCGTTGGTTGAAATGCACCTCGCCGAGCGGGCAGCGTTCGGCCGGCGCCGCGTCGCGTGCGCAATCGCGTTGCCGCGCCACGAACAGCCAATCCGGCAAAGTGCGCGCCGAGCCCAACACCACCGCGCCCGGATCTTCCGGCGGCTGATCGGGATCGGCGGGCTGGCCGCACGCGGCGAGCATGGCGAGAGCGGCGAGGGGCGCGAGCAGAGCTTTCATCATCTCGATCTTGTGTAGCGCCCGCGCCAGCGCAAGTCACATACTGGTCAGAGTGCTGAGATGCCGCCGTCGATCTTGATTTCCGAGCCGGTGACGAAGCGGCTTTCGTCCGAAATCAGATACAGCGCCGCATTGGCCACATCCGCCGGCTGGCCGATGCGCCCGAGCGGCACTTGCCGGCCAAGTTTGGCCTCGGCTTCGTCCTTGCCGAACATTTGGCGGATCGGGTCGAGGATCGGCGTGTCGATGAAGGTCGGGTGGATCGAGTTGGAGCGGACGTCCAAACCCTTCTTGGCGCAATAGAGCGCGATGTTCTTGGAAAGCAGCCAAACCGCAGCCTTGCTGGCGTTGTAGCCGGGGGAGGTGTGGTTGGCGATCAGGCCGGCGATGGAACTCAGATTGACGATCGAGCCCGGCTGGTTCTTCGCCAGATATTTGATGCCATGCTTGGCGCCGAGAAACACGCTGTCGACGTTGACGCTCATCAGCCGGCGAAAGCCCTCCAGCGACAGCTCCTCGATGCCGCCTTCGCGCGAAGAGATGCCGGCATTGTTCACCAGCGCCGAGATGCCGCCCATCGCGTCGTTGGCGGCCGCGAGCGCTGCGATCCATTGGCCTTCGTCGGTGACGTCCAGTTCATAGGCGAACGCCGTTCCTGCGCCATGCGCGGCGTTGAGTTCCGCCGCGCCCTTTTCCGCGCCGACAAAATTCACGTCCGCCAGCGCCACCTTCGCACCCTCGCGCGCCAGCGTCGCGGCGATGGCCGCGCCCAACCCTTGCGCCGCGCCGGTGACGAACGCCTTCTTCCCCGCAACCCGTCCGCTCATGTCGTCCTCATCCGTTTGCGACCGCATCCATGAATTTCGCCAGTGTCACGTCTTTGTCGGTCACGCCGCCCGCATCGTGCGTGGACAAGGTCACGTTGACCTTGTCGTAGACGTTGAACCATTCGGGATGGTGATCGTGCTTGTCGGCGTGCAGCGCCACCCGGCTCATGAAGCCGAAAGCGGCGTTGAAATCGTCAAACTTGAAATCCTTGGCGATGGCGTCGCGGCCATCCACCGCGCGCCAGCCCGAAAGCTGCGCCAAAGCCGCCGCTGCGCCGATCTTTTGAGCTGCCATGCGCTTCACCTCTGCAAGCGGCGAGTATGGACCGCCGCTAGCGCGCCGCCAATTCGAAACCGGCGCGCGGCTGGCTCAACACCGGCGCGATCGATGCGCCAAAATACAGAACGACGGCGGCGAGCAGCACCACCAGCCAATTGATACGGCGAAACATGAAAGCGATATGGCGCCGGCGTTTCGCTTGCGCGCGTGACTGCCGTCACGGCCAACAAAAAACCGCCGACCCGAGGGCCGGCGGTTTTCAGTTTCGCGCTTGTTGGCGCGTTTATTGTTGTCCGGTCGCGCCGAGATCCGGGTTGGGCTCGTGGCCCTTCACCGTGATGCCGCGGCCGAGTTTCGAGTTCCACATGCCGTAGACGAAATAGACCACCACGCCGCCGGCCAGATAATAGCCGAAGAACTGGCGCATGTGCGGGTTGGACATCAGCGACATGAACAGGATGAAGCACATGACCGCGCCGAGCACCGCGATCAGGATCGCCAGCCAAGCCGGCATCTTGAACGGCCGGTTCAGATTTGGCCGCGCAAAGCGCAAATAGATCACCGTGATGCAGATCAGACCGAAGGCGACGAGCGTGCCGACATTGGTGATGTCGCCAAGGAAATCGAGGCCCTTGAAGCCCGCGAAACCAGCAGCGACCGCGCCGACGAGCAGCGTGTTCACGACCGGCGTTTGCGTCTTCTTGTTCACGCTGGCGAACACCGACGGCAACAGGCCGTCGCGCGCCATCGTGTAGAAGATGCGTGTCTGGCCGTAGAGCAGCACCAGCATCACCGACGACAGACCGGCGACTGCGCCGAGCTTCACCAGCAACGCAAACCACGGCAGCCCGATGGCGTTGACCGCTTTCGCGATCGGCGCCGGATCGTTCAGCTCGGTGTAGGGGACGATGCCGACCAGCACCGCGCAGGTGGCGATGTAGAGCACCGTGCAGATGGCCAGCGAGCCCAAAATCCCGATCGGCATGTCGCGCGCCGGGTTCTTGGATTCAGCGCCAGCAGTCGAGACCGCTTCAAAGCCGATATAGGCGAAGAAGATAACAGCTGCACCCTGGATCAGGCCGCCGATGCCGTATTTGCCGTTGTTCTGGCCGCTGATGACGTCGCTCAACGCGCCCGTGATCTGCGCCCACAACGACATGCCCTCAGGCAACGCCGGTTCGCGCGGCGGCACCAACGGGCTCCACAGCTCCGGCTTCACATAGGCTGCGCCGATGACGATGAACGCCACAACCACCGTCACTTTAATGGCGACGACGATGTTGTTGACGGTCGCCGATTCCGAGATGCCGATCGAGAGCAGGGCGGTGACGCCGATGATGCCGATGAGGGCCGGCAGGTTGATGAGGCCGTTGGTCACCCCGTCGCTCGCTATCACCCCGGGTGCGGCGGTGAGCTCGGGAGGTATGATTATATTGAAATCGTGCAGCAGGCTGACGACGTAGCCCGACCAGCCGACCGCGACCGTCGAAGCGGCGACGCCGTATTCGAGCAGTAGCAACAGCCCCATGATCCAGGCGACGAATTCGCCCATGGATGCGTAGGAATAGGAATAGGCCGAACCCGAAACCGGGATCGCGGCAGCAAGCTCTGAATAGGCCAGCGCGACGAAGGCGCAGAGGAGGCCCGTGATCACGAACGAGATCATGATGCCGGGGCCGGCGAAATTGGCGGCGGCGCGGCCGGTCAGCACGAAGATGCCGGTGCCGATGATGCAGCCGATGCCGAGCAGAACCAGGTTCAGCGCGCCGAGAGATTTCTTCAGTTCGCCGCCAGCGTGCTCGGCGTGCATCTGTTCCACGCTCTTGCGCATGAACAGTCGTTGAAGCGGAGGCGTAACTTTGCCGCCGCCGGTGTTCGATGTGTTTGCCACGTTCGATCCCCTCCCTGGGTCGTTGTGGGCGGGACGCTAAACGGGGCGTTAGGGGCGCACAAGCGCCCTGGGTCGCATTTAGCCGGCGGGGAGGGCGTCGGGCAGAGCCCAGCCTCTTCTCGCACATGCAGCGAGCACCGTGTTGCGCAGCAGACAGGCAATCGTCATCGGCCCAACGCCGCCCGGAGAGGGGCTGACGGCGCCCGCAACCTCAAGCGCTTCCGCGAATGCAACGTCGCCGACGAGTTTGGTCTTGCCCTCTCCCTTTTCAGGTGCGGGCACGCGGTTGGTGCCGACATCGATCACGATCGCGCCAGGGCGGATCCAATCGCCGCGCACCATCTCCGGACGGCCCACGGCCGCCACCAGAATGTCGGCGCCGCGGCACACCATGCGCAGATCGCGCGTCTTCGAGTGCGCGATCGTCACGGTGGCGTTCTGTTCGAGAAACAAAAGAGCCGAGGGTTTGCCCACCAAGATCGAGCGGCCGATCACAACCACATTGGCGCCGCTCAAATCCGCGCGTTCCGATTTCGCCAGGATGACGCAGCCGACCGGCGTGCACGGCCGCAAGCCCGGCTTGCCCAGCACCAATTTGCCCGCGCTCGGTTCGGTGAGGCCATCGACATCCTTCATCGGATCGATCGCCGCCAGCACCGCCGCTTCGCTGATGTGTTTCGGCAGCGGCAATTGCACCAGAATGCCGTCAATGTCGGGATCGCGCGACAGCGCATCGACGCGGCCGATCAAATCGGCTTCGCCGGTATCGGCGGGCAAGCGGATTTCCACCGAGCGCATGCCGGCTTCGATCGTCGCTTTGCCTTTTGACGCCACATAAACTTGGCTGGCGGGATCGTCGCCCACCAGCACCACCGCCAGCGCAGGCGCGCCCGGAAGCTGTTTTACCGCCGCCGCCACGTCGGCGCGCACGCCCGCCGCGATGGCCTTGCCGTCGATGATGCGGCCGCTCATGATCTCTCCTCGATCTTCGCCAGAAACGCCGCGATCTCCGGCGCGCTCACGCCTTCGACTGCGACGCTTTTCAAGCGCGATGCGCCGCCGCGCACGACGCTCACTTTGCTCTTCGCCACACCAAGCGCTTTGGCCAGCAACGCTTCCAGCGCTCGGTTGGCTTCGCCATTCTCCGGCGCCGCGCGCACGCGCGCTTTCAGCACCGGCAAGCCTTTGTCGTCTCGGCTCACGCCATCGATGCGATCGGCGCCGCCCGAAGGCGTCAGCCGCACGCGCAGGCTCAATAGAGCGGCGAGCCCACCAGCAGGCCGCCGATCCACGGCAGCAGCGCGCGCAGGAACTGGATCAGCAGCAGCAGCACCAGCACCGACAGATCGACATTGCCGATCGGCGGAATCAGCCGGCGAAACGGGCGCACCATCGGCTCGACCACCGCGCTGGTGAAGGTGAAGATCGCGCCGACGAACTGGTTGCGGCGGCTGACCACCTCGAACGAGATCAGCCAGGAAAGAACCACGTGCACGATCAGCACGACGATAATGAGCGCCAGGATGGCGTCGATCAGACCGAGAACGGCAGGAATCATGGTCGGGTTTGCCCCAACGGCGCAGATTGCGCCTTGAGCGGTCCGTCTAAACCGCGCCGGCAAGATTCGGCAAGGCGAGGGCGCCCGCAGGGCGTTGACGCCCCGACGGGGGCGGCCTTATACCCCGCCATCCTGAAACGGGCCGGTCCCCAAACCGGCGCGATAACGGCTCAGGGGCCCGTAGCTCAGCTGGGAGAGCGCCGCGTTCGCAATGCGGAGGTCAGGAGTTCGATCCTCCTCGGGTCCACCAGCCGCCAAATGTCTCATCGCCTCGCCATTTTCGATTTCGACGGCACCTTGGCCGATAGCGGGCCGTGGATGGTCGCGGCGATGAACGCCGCCGCGCCGCGCTTCGGTTACCGCCAGGTCAGCGACGCCGAAATCGAAGCGCTGCGCGGGAAGGACAATCGCACCATCATCCGCGAGATCGGCGTGCCGATGTGGAAGCTGCCCTTCATCGCCCACCACATTCGCCGCCGCGCCGCGCAAGCGCCGCCGCCGCCTTTGTTCGCTGGCGTGCCTGAGGCGCTCGCAGCGCTCGCCGCCGCGGGCGTGCGCTTGGCGGTGCTGAGCTCCAACAGCGAACCCACCATCCGCGCCGCGCTCGGCCCGCAAGCCGGCTTGATCGAGTTCTACGAGTGCAACGCCGGCCTGTTCGGCAAGGCCGCGAAGTTCAAACGCCTGTTGAAACGCGCCGGCGTCACGCCCGCCGACGCCATCGCCATTGGCGACGAGGTGCGCGACATCGAGGCCGCGCGCGCCGCCGGCATCGCCTGCGCCGCCGTCGGTTGGGGCTACGCAACACCCGAACTCCTGGCCGCTCATGGCGCGATTGTCGTGTTCGCCTCGATGGCTGAAATGACCGCGTATCTCGCCCCGCAGGGCTGATCAGCGCCGCAGACGCTTGCCGAATGGCCCGCCAACCGCTCTAACCGCGCGCTTCCATGCTTGAAATCTCGGATCTCACCTACCGCATCGGCGGTCGGCCTTTGTTTGAGAACGCCAATGCGTTCATCGCCGAAGGCTGGAAAGTCGGACTTGTCGGCCGCAACGGCACCGGCAAGTCGACCTTGCTGCGCCTCATCCAGGAAGAGGTCGGCAAGCCGAACGCGCAAATCCGCGTGCGCCGCGGCGCGCGCATGGGTTTCGTCGCGCAGGAAGCGCCGCAAGTGGACACGGCGTTGCTCGATCTCGTCATCGCCGCCGACGCCGAACTCACCGCGCTGCTGGCCGAGGCCGAGACCGTCACCGATCCCGATCGCATCGCCGAAGTGCACATCCGCTTGGCCGAGATCGACGGTTATTCCGCCGAAGCGCGCGCCAGCGCCATCATGGTTGGCCTCGGCTTCGAGCAAGACGAATTGCGCCGCCCGGCGCGCGAATTCTCCGGCGGCTGGCGCATGCGCGCAGCGCTCGCCGGCGTGTTGTTCAGCGCGCCCGATCTCCTCGTGCTGGACGAGCCGACCAATTACCTCGACCTCGAGGGCGCGGCCTGGCTCGAAGAATATCTGCTCGATTATCCCCACACCGTGGTCTGCGTCAGTCACGATCGCGAAATGCTCAATCGCTCGGTCACGCACATTCTGGCGCTCGACGATAAGAAGCTCGAAGTCTTCGTCGGCGGCTACGACGCGTACCTGAAAAAGAAGGCCGAGCGCATCGCGCTCGCCACCGGCATGAAGGCCAAGCAGGACGCGCAAAAGGCGCACCTGCAAAAGTTCATCGATCGCTTCCGCGCCAAGGCCTCGAAAGCCGCGCAGGCGCAGAGCCGCATCAAGCAGCTCGAAAAAATGCAAGATATCGCCGTGCCGCTCGAAGAGCGCACGACACCGTTCCATTTCGAAGACCCCACCGAACTCGCGTCACCGCTGGTGGTGCTGGACGAATGCGATCTTGGCTACATCGCAGGCAAGCCGGTGCTGAAGCGCGTGTCGCTGCGGCTCGATCACGACGACCGCATCGTCATCATCGGCCCGAACGGGCAGGGCAAAACCACTCTGGTGAAATCCATCGCCGCGCGCTTGGCGCTGCTCAACGGCAAACGCGTCGCCTCAAGCAAAGCGGTGATGGGCTATTTCAGCCAGGATCAGCTGGACGAATTGCGCGAAGGCGAAACCGTGCTCGAGCACGTGCGCGATCTCGAACCCGATTGGGCGCCGCCAAGGTTGCGCGGGCTTGCCGCGCGTATGGGCTTTGGCGTCGAGAAGATCGACACCAAGGTGCAAAACTTGTCAGGCGGCGAGAAGGTGCGCCTGTTGCTCGGCCTGATGGCGCACGCCAAGCCGCACGTGCTGATCCTCGACGAGCCGACCTCGCACTTGGACATCGACAGCCGCGAAGCGCTCATCCACGCCATCAACGAATACGAAGGCGCGGTGCTGCTGATCACGCACGATATCTATTTGGCCGAAGCCTGCGCTGATCGCTTGTGGCTCGTCTATCACGGCCGCGCGCGTCAATATGACGGCGATCTCGAAGATTATCGCAAACTCGTCGCCGCCGCCGATCGCCCGCGCGACGAAGGCGACAAACACGTCGCGCCCGTCGCGGCGCACACCGAGGCCAAGCCCAAGCACTCGAAATACACGCTGCAGCGCAAGCTTGAGGCCGCCGAGACTGAAATCGAACAAGCCCAAGCCGCACTCGCCCGTATCGACACAGCGCTTGTCGATCCCGAACTCTTCACCCGCGACCAAAAGCGCGGCGAGAGCTTGCTAAAAGAACGCTCCCACGCAGCAACCGCACTCGCACGCGCGGAAGCCGCGTGGCTTGAGGTCAGCTCAGAGATCGAAGGGCTTTAGGGCATCTCTATGTGCGCCGTCCCTTCTCCTGGTTAAGGAGAAGGTGGCCGCGAAGCGGCCGGATGAGGTTTGCTGTGCCTTCAAGCGAGAGCGCCATTGAGCCTCGCCTTGATGCGTCGGTAAACCTCACCCGTCCGCCTCCGCTGCGCTCCGGCGTGACACCCTCTCCCTAACCGGGAGAGGGGGCGATCAATCGCCAATCGCCGCGATGATCTGCGCCTCAACCTCGCCAAACGCCAGATGCACGTCGTCATTTCGAACGCGGACCACTCGCCAGCCTTCTGCGCGCAGATATTCAGTTTTCATTTCATCCCAGGCCGCTTGATCCGGGTTGTCATGCGACGCCCCGTCAACCTCGATCACGAGTTTGATTGCTTGGCAGGCGAAATCGGCAACGAACGTGCCGATTGGATGTTGGCGGCGGAACTTGCGTTTGATCAGGCGGCGATCACGAAGCAACGTCCAAAGCCGATGCTCCGCCGTTGAGGCGTCGGTGCGCATCTCGCGTGCACGGCGCACGGAATCCGCATTCCGCTTCATCCCCCGATCATTCCACCTTGCTCAACACCGTCCGCACCGTATCCACGATCTGATCCACGTGACTCTTCTCCGCCACCAGCGGCGGCGAGAACGCGATGATGTCGCCGGTCACGCGCGCGAGCATGCCGGCATCGAAGCAGCCGTTGAACACATCGAGCGCGCGTGACGCCGGCGCGCCAGGGCGCGGCTCCAGTTCGATGCCGCCGATCAGGCCCAGATTGCGGATGTCGATCACGTGGCGCGCATCCTTCAGCGAATGCAGCGCGTTTTCCCAATAGGGCGCCAGCTCCGCCGCGCGCTGGAACAAATTCTGCTCCTGCATCACTTCCAACGTCGCGATTCCCGCCGCGCATGCGAGCGGGTGGCCGGTGCTGGTGTAGCCGTGGAAGAGGTCGACGGGCGTGTCCGCGTTCGCCAGCATCGTGTCGTAAATCTCGCGCTTCACCGCGACAGCGCCCATCGGCACCGCCGCGTTGGTGATCGCTTTGGCCATCGTGATGATGTCGGGCTTGATGCTGAAATAGTGCGAGGCGAACGGCGCGCCCAAGCGCCCGAAGCCGGTGATCACTTCGTCGAAGATCAGCAGAATGTCGTGCTTGGTGCAAAGCTCACGGATGCGCTCCAGATAGCCCACGGGCGGGATCAGCACGCCGGTCGAGCCCGCGACCGGTTCAACGATCACCGCGGCGATCGTCGACGCATCGTGCAGCGCCACGATCCGTTCCAGATAATCCGCCAGCTCCGCGCCATGCTTCGGTTGGCCGCGTGAAAACGCGTTGCGGGCGATGTCATGCGTGTGCGGCAGATGATCGACGCCCGCCAGCATCGGTCCGTATTGCATCCGGTTGCGGGTGATGCCGCCGACACTGATGCCGCCAAAGTTCACGCCGTGATAGGCGCGCTCGCGCCCAATCAGGCGATACTTGCCCGGCTTGCCGCGCGATTTCTGGTACGCGAGTGCGATCTTGAGCGCGGTTTCCACGCTTTCCGAACCGGAATTCGTGAACGCGATGCGATCGAGGCCTTCCGGCAATATGCCCGCGAGCCGGTTGGCGAACTCAAACGCCAGCGGATGCCCGAGATTGAAGCTAATCGCGTAGTCCAGCTCCTTCGCGGTGCGCTGGATCGCTTCAACGATCTTTGGTTGGCCGTGTCCGCAGGCGACGCACCAAAGCCCGGACGTGGCGTCCAGGATCTGTTTTCCGTCGCCTGTATAATAATGCATGCCCTCCGCGCGCACGACCATGCGCGGGTTGGCCTTGAACGCCTTGTTCGGCGTGAACGGCATCCAGAAAGCGTCGAGCGAGTTTGGGCGGAAGTTGTCAGGCATAGGCTCCTTTTAGGAGCCGAGCCGAAGCCGCCGCAAGGGGTGGCGCGCCTCAAGGCGCCGCATGGCGCGCACAAATCCGCGAGCCCGCGTGCGTCGTGTGGGCGAGCGCGCAAGATCGGCGCAACCGATCTATCGGGGGGCGACAGCTCACCGCGCGCGGCTCACGCGCTCGTCCAGCCCGGATCTCATCAGATCGCTGGGCGGTGCCTATTGATCCAGCGCAAAAGCTGGCGAATTTCTAAGGCAGCGTTCGCCATTCCTCGCGCGCGAACAGCGGCGCCTGGTCGTTATAATGCTCGCTCTCTGGCCGTTCGCTCGCGCCCCATTGGTGGATCACCCGCGTCGTCAGTGCGCCGTTGGGCGCCCAATCCATCACCATCATCAGGCCGTCGCCGAAATCGGCGTTGAGGTGACCATCGCTCTCGGGCGTCCAGCGCAAAGCGCGCAACGTGTCCGGCGCGCCGGCGAGCGGCAGATCGACATCGCCGCGCCGCAGCCGCAACACCTCGCCGAGCGGGGGATCGAGGCGTTGGAAATAGCGCAGCAGATGCTCACTCGCCGCGCGCACCGTGTCGACCGGGCTCGGTTCCGGCTCGCCTAAACGCCGCGCCGTGTAGATCGGGTAGAACATCATCAGCGCAAGTGCCGCCTGCGGGCTCTCGGCATTGGCGCGCAAATCCCACGCCCGCAGCACTGCCTGCGCATCCGCAAGCGTTGGATCGGTCGACGCCAAGATATCGGTCACCGCCTGCGCCATGCGCGAGCGCGTCGAATGCGTCACGTCGAACTTCGCCGCCAGCAATTGCGCGTCGCTGATGCGCGTAAGCGGGGAGAGGATCTCCACTGCGCGGAAGCCGCGATTGGTGATGTAAGTTTCGATGTAGGGCGATACTGCCGGCCATTGCTCCGGCGTCATATCCACGCTCGGATCGGTCGACGACCACGGCGCGCCGTTGGTTGAGTAAAGCCAGCCCGATGACGGCGCGATCAATTCCGGCGCGTCGAGGTATTCGCCTTGTGGCCAGATCAAATCGCTGCGATCGCCCGCCACGCAACCAGACCAGTCCGGTCCCGCCGCGCGGCGGGGAAGAATGGCGTTGTAGAGAAAGCCGATGCGCCCGGTGCGGTCGGCATAGAGAAAATTGAACGAGGGGATCGCGCGCATCGCCATCGCTTCGCGCCATTGCTCGTAGGTGCGCGCCTTGCCCATGCGATAAAATTGCTCAAGCGCGCGGATTTCCCCCGCGCCCGCGTACCGCACCGCGACCCAGCCGTCCGCCGTCTCAAACGCCGGCCCATGCACGCTGTAGTGCAACGTGCGCGGCACCGGCACGGTGATCCAACCCATCTTCACCCACAGCCAAATCTGCCGCGTCTCAAACCGCCGCCAGGCGCCGTCGATGAAATATTGTCCGCGATGGGCGTCGTCGGTGGTGAGCTGATAGATGTCGGCCAGGTCAGGCAGGTTCACCGTCGCCGCGAACCCCAGATCGCCGTTCGTACCCAGCACCGGAAACGGCGAACCCGGAAACAGCCCGCCATGCATGCGCCAGCCGCTGTCGCTTGACACGCCCGCTTCGTACCAGGCCACGGGCCCCGCCCAAGGTTGGTGCGAATTGACGATCAGCCGCGTGTGCCCGTCGCTCGAGCGTGACGGCGCCACCGCGAACGCGTTCGAGCCGCGATCGATCGATTCCGCGCTCGCTGCCTCGATCGTGCAGGGATGGCTCTCTTTGTCCGAGACAACCCCGAGCACACGCTCGAAGCCCCAGAACAGCGGCAGCGTCAGCGCAGACCCCGCCGCCACGTCGCGCCCGGTTACATTGCGCGCGCCTGGCAGCACCTCGCTTGGGTGCGCCGCGCCGTACGCATTGAGCCCGGCGGCGTACGCTTCGGCGATGTCGCGGAATTCCTGCGAGAGATCGCCATAGCCGGTCTCGACCGCTTCGCGCATGCCGAGCAGGTGCCAGAGAAAATCCGCCGGCGCGCCATCGCGGCCGCTGTGCGCCGCCACGCGTCCGCGCGCGGAGAGAATGACGAGCTGGATGGTTTCGAAATTGTCTTCCGCATGCGCCATCGCGATGCCGTAGGCGGCCTCCGCGTCGTCGCGGCCATGCACCTCCGGCACGCCGTACGCGTCGCGGGTGATGGTCGGGGCGTAGTCTCGCGCCGGCGGTGGCGGCGGCGCGGGCGTGCACGCGTAAAGCGCCAGTGCAAGTCCAGCCAGGATCGTCCGCACATCGCCCCCCCATTTCAGCCACGTTAGCGCCTTGGCGCAACGTCCGGTCAAGCGGGGAGGGGCTTCCATTTTGCGCGAACCAGCGCGACAAGCGCGCCTATGACCCTGCAAAACAATATCGCCTACGCCGCCAAATTGTCCTTCCCAGGCCTTGCCGTGATCGACGGCAAGTTGGTCGCCGCCAAATCCGGCAAAACCTTCGCCAACACCTCGCCCCGCGACGGCAAAGTGTTGAACCAAGTCGCCGAATGCGGCGCCGAGGATGTCGACGCCGCCGTCAAGGCCGCGCGCGCCGCCTTTGAAGATGGCCGCTGGCGCCTGAAGACGCCGCGCGAAAAGAAAAAGATCATGTTCAAGCTCGCCGAGCTGATGGAGCGCGATCTCGAAGAGCTGGCGTTCCTGGAATCGCTCGACATGGGCAAGCCGATCCGCGACACGCGCGCCGTCGACATTCCAACCTCGATCAACTCGATCCGCTGGTACGCCGAAGCTTTGGACAAAGTGTATGGCGAGGTCGCCACCACGCCGGCAGAGCGCCTGTCGTTCGTCGTGCGTGAGCCGCTTGGCGTCGTCGGCGCGATCGTGCCGTGGAATTTCCCGCTGCACATGGCGTGCTGGAAGGTCGCCCCCGCGCTCGCCACCGGCAATTCCATCGTGCTGAAGCCCGCCGAACAATCGCCGCTGACGGCGCTGAAGCTGGGCGCGCTGGCGCTCGAAGCCGGCGTTCCGCCCGGCGTGCTCAATGTCGTGCCCGGTTTCGGCGAGAGCGCCGGCCAAGCGCTCGCGCGGCACATGGATGTCGATCTCATCGCCTTCACCGGCTCGGGCGAAGTTGGCCGCAAGCTGATGATCTATGCCGGCGAGAGCAATCTGAAGCGCGTCGCGCTCGAACTCGGCGGCAAGAGCCCGCAGATCGTTTTCGCCGACGCTGAAAATCTCGATGACGCCGCGGACGCCGCCGCATGGGGCATCTTTTTCAACCAAGGCGAAATTTGCAACGCCGCCTCGCGCCTGCTGGTCGATGCCTCGATCAAGGACGCGTTCGTCGAAAAGGTGCTCGCGCGCGCCAGCGGCTACATGCCCGGCGATCCGCTCGACCCCGCCAGCAGCGCCGGCGCGCTCGTCACCGAAGGGCAGATGCGCCGCGTGCTCAAATATGTCGACGTGGCGCAAAGCGAAGGCGCCAAGCTCGCTGCCGGCGGCAAGCGCGTGCGCGCCGACAGCGGCGGCTATTACGTCGAGCCCACCGTGTTCGACAACGTCAAGAACACCGACACCTTGGCGCGCGAAGAAGTGTTCGGCCCGGTGCTCGGCGTGATCTCGTTCAAGGACGAAGACGAAGCCGTCCGCATCGCCAACGACACCGTGTACGGTCTCGCCTCCGGCATGTGGACCGCCAACATCTCGCGCGCCCACCGCGTCGCCCGCAAGCTGCGAACGGGCCTCGTTTGGATCAATGGCTGGGACGCGTGCGACATCACCGTGCCGTTCGGCGGCGCCAAGCAGAGCGGCTTCGGCCGCGATCGCTCGCTGCATGCGCTCGAGAAATACACCGAGCTCAAGGGCATCTCGATCACGTACAAGCCATAACAATGAGCGCGTACGCGGCCCTTATCGCCCGCGAAACCGAACGCTTTATTGCCGCGCATCCAAAATGCGGCGCGCGCGCGGGCGATCTTGCCGCTCATTGGCTGAACGGCGCGCCGATGCACTGGATGCGCGATTGGGCGACGCCGTTTCCGATCGTGGTGGAGGACGCCGAAGGCGCCACGCTCACCGACATCGACGACAACGTCTATGACGATTTCTGCCTCGGCGACACGCCCGGCATGTTCGGCCACGGCCTGCCGCAAGTGGCGCGCGTCGCCGCCGAACAGCTCCGCCACGGCGCCACTTACATGCTGCCGACGGAAGCTGCCGCTGAGATCGGCGCCTTACTCGCGCAGCGTTTCGGCCTGCCATTCTGGCAAGCGACGTTGTCGGCCTCCGACGCCAATCGCGCCTTGATCCGCTGGGCCCGCGCGGTCACGGGCAAGCCGGTGATCGTCGTGTTCGACGGCTGCTATCACGGCATGGTCGAGGATTGCTTCGTCGTGCTCGATGGTGACCGCACCATCATGGACCCCGGCCTCATCGGCCAAGTGCACGATCACGCGCACACCACCCGCGTGATCCCGTTCAACGACATCGCCGCGCTTGAAGCCGCACTCGCGCACGGCGATGTCGCCGCCGTGCTGGCCGAACCGGCGATGACCAATGCCGGCATGATCCTGCCGGCTGACGGTTTTCACGCGCAGCTGCGTGCACTGACGCGCAAAGCCGGCGCGCTGCTGATCCTCGATGAAACCCACACACTTTCTACAGGCCCGGGCGGCGCGACGCGTGCGTGGGGCTTGGCGCCCGACGCGCTGGTGATCGGCAAGGCCATCGCCGGCGGCGTGCCGGCGGCCGTGTGGGGCGCCAGCGCCGATCTCGCGCAGCGCATGAACGCCGTCCCGCGCGGAGCGGGCCGCTCCGGCATCGGCACAACCCTTGCCGGCAACGCGCTCTCAATCGCCGCCATTGGCGCCGTGCTCACCGAGGTCGCCACCGACGAGGCCTACGCCTCGATGCTCGCCGGCGCCGATTATCTTGTCGCCGGGCTCAACGCTCTAATCGCGCGCCGCCAGCTGCCTTGGTGCGTCGTTCACATCGGCGCCCGCGCCGAGATCGTGTTCGCACCGGCCCCGCCAGCGGATGCGCGCGCCATGCGTCCGGCGCTCGCGCAGCACGCGCTTAACCACGCGCTGCATCTTTACTTGATCAATCGCGGCGTGTTGATTGCGCCGTTCCATATGATGATGCTGGTCTCGCCGGTCACCACCGGCCCGCAGATCGACCGGCTGATCGCCGCTATCGACGCCTTCGCGCAAGAAAGTTCTGAATGACCATCGCCGACGCCAAAGAGTGCAAAGCCTTTCTCGATAAGCACCCGGAGATTCAATTCTTCGAGATCGTGTTCACGAACATGGCCGGCGTGCCGCGCGGAAAGCGTCTGCGCCGCCATGAAATCCAAGCCGTGTTCGAGCAGGGGCGTTTTCTGCCCGGCTCGATCCTCGTCAACGACATCACCGGCCAGGACGTCGAAGCCACCGGGCTGGTCTGGGAAGACGGCGACGCCGACCGCGTCGCCCGCCCGATCGCGGGGCGCCTCACGCCAGCGCCGTGGCTTGGCCCCGACGTCGCGCAGATCGCGCTCTCTATGTATGAGCTCGACGGCAAGCCGCACGATCTCGATCCCCGCCACGTCCTGCAGCGCGTGATCGATCGCTTCGAGGCCGATGGCCTCGTGCCGGTGGTGGCGTGCGAACTCGAATATTATTTGGTCGACGCCAGGCGCACCGCCGATGGCGGCATTCAGCTTCCGCGCTCGATGTCGACGGGCGATCGCGACACCCAGCACCAGGTTTATGGTCTGCGCGAGGTGGAAGATGCGTCGGCGTTCCTGCGTGATCTGTGGGCCTCTGCCGATGCGCTCGGCGTGCCGCTCGAGGGCGCGATCAGCGAATACGCGCCGGGGCAGCTTGAGCTCACCCTGAAGCATCACGCCGACGCGCTCCGCGCCGCTGACGATGCTGTGCTCTACAAACGCGCCGCCAAAGGCGTGGCTCTGAAGCACGGCTGCGAAGCCACCTTCATGGCCAAGCCCTTCGCCGATCGCGCCGGCTCGGGCATGCACCTGCATGTCAGCGTCAACGACAAAGCCGGAAAGAACGTGTTCGCGTCGTCGAAGCCGGAAGGCGAGCCCATCCTCGCGCACGCTGTCGGCGGGATGAAGGCGTTGCTTGCGGATTCGATGGCGATCTACGCGCCGAACGCCAATTCCTTCCGCCGCTTCAAGGCCAATTCCTACGCGCCGGTCGCGCCGACCTGGGGCGTCAACAACCGCACCGTCTCTTTCCGCGTGCCTGCCGGCGCGCCGAACACCCGCCACATCGAGCATCGCGTCGCCGGCGCCGACGCGCATCCGGCCTTGGCGCTCGCCGCTTTGTTGGCGGCGGTTCACCACGGCATTTCCAACAAGATCGATCCCGGCCCCGCCATCGTCGGAGACGGCTACGCGCAGGCTGAAGGCAGCGCCGACAAGATCCCGGTGAACTGGTTCGCCGCCGTCGACCGCTTCGCCGAGTCCGAGCTGCTGAAGGACTATCTCGGCGAGCGCTTCGTGCGGATGTATTCCACGGTGAAGCGGGTCGAGCAGGAGCGCTATCAGAGCGTGGTGCCGACGGTGGATTTCGATTGGTACCTGCGGACCTGCTGAGCGCCGCGAAAATGAGCACAGAACGGGAACTCGTCGAATCCGTGATCACAGATATTGATTGGCGGCGGTATTTGAGTGCTTGTTAGGTTGCCGATGGTGACCGTCCTCGTGGCGGTCTAGTCTCCCGGTGCGGGCTGAACAGGGAAGGGACAATTCGATGCGGAAAAACGGTCTCATTACGGGCGCCTCGCGCCGCTCGATCCTGCAGCAATTCGGCGCCGCCGCGATCGGCATCTCGTTCGCCGGCACAGCCGCGTCGTGCGGCGGCGGCAACAACCGCCGCGTCGTCAACTTCTACAATTGGGATACCTATATCGGCCCGACCACGCTGGCCGATTTCGAAGCCGCCACCACCGTGCCGGTGGAGATGAGCCTGTTTGCCACCAATGACGAATTGTTCGCGCGCCTGCGCGCCGGCAATCCCGGCTTCGACGTCATCGTGCCGTCGAACGAATTCGTCACCCGCATGAGCCAAGCCGGCATGTTGGTGCCGCTCGATCACGCGTTGATCCCGAACAAGGCGAACCTGTTGCCCGAGTTTCAAGACGCCGCGTTCGATCCGGGCCGTCAGTATTCGATGCCCTATACGTGGCTGGTGCTCGGCATCGGCTATCGCAAAGCGGCGATGCCACGCGGCTTGGTGCCAAATTCGTGGCGCTACATTTTCGACTCGCCGCAATTCACGCAGCGCATCGCGCTGCTCTCTGAATCGGCCGATCTCATCCGCCTCGCCGCCAAGTACAAGGGCCTGTCCGTCAACGGCATCCCGGATGCGGCGCTGACCGAGATCGAACAGATGTTCATCCGTCAAAAGCCGCACGTGAAAGCGTTCCACGAGGACGACGGCCAGGATTTGCTGGCCTCGGGCGAGATCGACATCGTGCTCGAATACAACGGCGACATGGCGCAGTTGATGGCGGCCGAAGGCGGCGACGCGTTCGATTTCGTCGTCCCGCAAGAGGGCACTTTGATCAATTCGGATTGCCTGTGCATCCCGACCGGCGCGCCGAACGTGCCGGACGCGCACGCGTTCATCAATTACCTGCTCGATGCGGAAGCCGGGAAGAAGATCACCGAAGAGATCCAATACCCGACGCCCAACGCCGCCGTGCGCGACCTGATGCCGGACGCCTACAAGAACAACCCGGTGATCTTCCCACCCGCCGACGTGATGGCGAAAAGCGAATACGGCGCCTTCGAGGGCGATGAGCGTTCGCGGCTGTACGAGGAAATCTTCACGCGCATCAGCGCGGCGTAAGGAGCCCACGTGGAGCAGACCTGGAGACAAGCGAAGGCGGCGTTCGCGGCGATTTCGATCCCGCCTGTCGCTTGGCTCTTCTTCTTCTTCCTGATCCCACTCGGCGTGGTGTGGGCGTATTCGTTCGGCGAAAACGCCGGGCCGATCACCATCGATCTCACCGGCACGTTCGCCAATTACACGCGCGCGCTCGAGCCGCTCTATGTCGGCATTTTCGTGAAAAGCCTGGTGATCGCCGGGTTGACGACGTTGCTCTGCCTGGTCGTCGGTTTTCCGGTGGCGCTGGCGATCGCCTTTGCAGGCCCGCGCACCAAAGCGTGGCTCCTGCTGCTGATCATGCTGCCGTTCTGGACCAATCTGCTGATCCGCACCTACGCGCTGATCGCCGTGCTGCGCGAGAATGGCTACGTCAATTTCACGCTCGAATGGTTCTGGAACAACGCCAGCGGATTGATGACGTTGGTGGGCCTGCAGCCGCTCGGCGAGTTCACGCCGATGACGTTGCTCTACAACAATTTCGCCGTCGTGATTGGGCTGGTGTACGTGCACCTGCCGTTCATGGTGCTGCCGCTCTATTCCGCGCTCGACCGCATGGACCGTTCGCTGATGGAAGCGAGCCTCGATCTCGGCGCCGGCCATTGGCGCACCATCCTGCTCGTGGTGGTGCCGCTCGCGGCGCCGGGCATCGCCTCCGGCATCTTGATCACTTTCATCCCCGCTTTGGGCGCTTATCTGACGCCAGATCTGCTCGGCGGCACCGATAGCCAGATGATCGCCAACGTGATCGAGCGGCAATTCAAGCGCGCCAACGATTGGCCGTTCGGCGCAGCGCTCTCGTTCCTGCTGATGTATCTCACCTTCTTCGCCATCGCCGCGCAGGCGCTGATCCAACGCAAGGCGGAGCGCAGAGGCTGATGGCGGAAGCTCCGATCAAACGCGATCGCCCCGGTCCGCTCGAATATTGGCGGCAATGGCCGCTGCGCGTGATCGTCGGCGGGACGTTGCTGTTCCTCTACCTGCCGCTGATCATCTTGATGGTGTTCAGCTTCAACGACAGCCGGCGCAATGTCGTCTGGCAGGGCTTCACGCTCAAATATTACGAGAAGGCGTTCAACAATTCGTCGCTCATCGAAGCCTTCACCAATTCGCTCACCATCGCGTTTCTGTGCACCATCATCAGCGTGATCCTCGGAGCGCTTGCGGCGGTGATGCTGTGGCGCTTCAAATTCCCCGGCAAAACCCCACTCGAAGGCGCGATGGCGCTGCCGATCGTGGTGCCGGAGATCTGCATGGGCGTCGCCATGCTGGTGTTCTTCGCGCGCGTGTTCCCGTGGCCGCAGGGCTTGCCGTGGCCGTTCAATCTCGGCGCCATCACGATTGCCCACGTCTCGTTCGCGTTCCCGTTCGTCGCCACGGTGGTGCGTGCGCGGCTGGCGTCGTTCAATCGTGAGCTGGAGGAGGCGGCCAAGGATCTCGGCGCCGACGAATGGCGCACCTTCTGGGATGTGCTGGTGCCGCACATGCAGCCCGGCCTGATCGCTGGCGCGCTGCTCGCTTTCACGCTCTCGCTTGACGATTTCGTGATCACATTTTTCACCGCCGGCCCGGATACGATCACGTTCCCGGTGAAGGTGTATTCCATGTTGCGGTTCTCGGTGACGCCCGAGGTCAACGCCGCGTCCACAATCCTCATCGTCGTCACCGTGGTGCTGACGGCGGTCGGTCTGCAGATGCAGGCCAACCAAGAGAAGAAGGCCTGAGCGAGATGACCGAAGCTTCCGCCGCACCCGCCGCCAAAGCGACGCCGCACATCAAAGATAACGCAATCATCAAGTTCGAAAACATCACCAAGCGTTTCGGCAAGATGGTCGCCGTCGACAATGTGAACCTCGAAATCCGCGAAGGTGAGTTCTTCGCGCTGCTCGGCCCCTCCGGCTGCGGCAAGACGACGTTGTTGCGCATGCTCGCCGGTTTTGAGACGCCCACCGAAGGCCGCGTGCTGATCGACGGCAAGGACGTCGCCCAGCTTCCGCCCAACAAGCGCCCCGTGAACATGGTGTTTCAGTCCTATGCCGTGTTTCCGCACATGAAGGTAACCGACAATGTCGGCTACGGCCTGAAAATGGATGGCGTGCAGGACAGCGAGATCAAAACGCGCGTGGCCGAGGCGCTTGAACTTGTGAAGCTCGGCGGCCTCGGTGATCGCATGCCCGATCAACTCTCCGGCGGCCAACGCCAACGCGTCGCGCTCGCGCGCGCTTTGGTGAAGCGACCGCGCGTTCTGCTGCTGGATGAACCGCTCTCCGCGCTCGATGCGAAATTGCGCGATCAGATGCGCTCCGAGCTCACCTCGCTGCAGGAAAAGGTCGGCATCACCTTCATCATGGTCACGCACGATCAAGACGAAGCGCTCGCCATCGCCACGCGCTGCGCGGTGATGAATCGCGGTGTGTTGATGCAAGTGGCGAGCCCATCCGATCTCTACGAGTTTCCAAGCTCGCGTTTCGTGGCGGACTTCGTCGGCTCGGTGAACATGTTCGAAGGCGTGCTGGCTGAAGATGAGCCAGGCCATGCTCTGGTGCGCGCAGGAGAGCTGCCGGCGCCAGTGTACCTCGATCACGGCGTTTCCGGCGCCAAGGGATCTACGGTCTGGGTCGCGTTGCGGCCGGAAAAGATCGAGATGCACAAGCGCGAGAACGGCGCGGCGGCGATGAAGATGGAAGATGCGCCGCAAGGCACAAACGTGGTGCCCGGCATCATCCGCGACATTGTCTATCTCGGCAGCGAGACCATCTTTGAGGTGGAGCTTGAGGGCGGCCGGCGCGTGAAAACCTTCCGTTCAAACCTCACGCGCTACGACCAAGAAGATTTCACCTGGGATGAGCCCGTCTGGCTCGCCTGGCACGCCTGCTCACCGGCTGTGCTGCTGTCTTGAGTAAACTGTACCCCTCTCATTCCGGGCGAAGCGAAGCGGAGACCCGGAACCCAGAGCAAAGCGCAGCACTGGTTGCCCTGGGTTCCGGATCGCGCTTCGCGCGTCCGGAATGAGAAAGCGAGAAGTGAGAAGAACGAAGTGACTCAATCCCGCCCTGTTCTCGGCGTCATCTCCTGCAATCGATCGGTTGAGAACCAATCGGCGCAAGTGGTGATGACGCGCTATCTCGTCTCGGCGCTGAAATACGCTGACGCCGCCGCCTTGCTGGTGCCGGCGATGCCGGACCTCATGCACGCCGGCGAGATCGCGCCGCGCCTGGATGGGCTTCTGCTCACCGGCACGCCATCCAATCTCGATCCCAAGCGCTACGGCGTGCTGGTGGACGATGCGCCCGGGCCGTTCGATCCGTCGCGCGACGAGATGACGTCGCACTTGATCGACTCGATGCTCGATCTCGGCAAACCGGTGTTCGGCATTTGCCGCGGCTTCCAGGAGCTCAACGTCGCGTTCGGCGGCACGCTGCGCCGCGACATGGCCAACAGCCCCGAGCTCATTCCCCACCACGCGCCCGACAACGCGACGTTCGATCAATTCTTCGAGCACATCCATCCGGTGTCGCTGGTCAAAGGCGGCGTGCTGAACCGCGCTTACAACGAAGACGAACTCAACATCGTCAGCGTGCATTATCAGGGGGTCGACAAGCTCGGCTCCGGGCTCACCGTCGAAGCGCGCGCGCCTGATGGCGTCGTCGAAGCGATTTCGGCGGAGGTAAACGGCGCTCCCATTCTCGCGGTGCAATGGCATCCGGAGTGGAAGGCGCACGAAAATCCGCAGAGCCAAACCTTCTTCAAGCTGCTTGGCCGTGCGCTCCGCCGCGAGCCGCTGGTCGCCTAACACAAAACAGGGAGGGCTTATGCCCCGCAATTACAACATTCCCGAACTGCGCCGGCTCGACCTCGCGCACCATTTGCCTGCGCAAGCCAATTACGGCGAATTGGTCAGCCTCGGCGGCAGCCGCATCATCACCCGCGCAGAAGGCTCGACCATCTTTGACGGCGACGGCAACGCCATTCTCGACGGCATGGCCGGGCTCTGGTGCGTGAATGTCGGCTACGGGCGCGATGAACTCGTGCGCGCCGCCAGCGAGCAAATGCAGGAATTGCCGTTCTACAACACGTTCTTCAAAACTGCGACGCCGCCCACGGTGATGCTGGCCGCGAAGCTCGCCGAAAAACTCGGCGGCAAGCTGAAGCACGTTTTCTTCAATTCGTCAGGCTCGGAAGCCAACGACACCGTGATGCGCATGGTGCGTCATTATTGGAACGTCAAAGGCGAACCCAAGCGCACAATCTTCATCAGCCGTTGGAACGCCTATCACGGCTCCACCATGGCCGGCGCCAGCTTGGGCGGCATGAAGCACATGCACCCGATCGGCGGCCTGCCGATCCCGGGCGTCGAGCACGTGATGCAACCCTATCGCTTCAACGAAGGCTTCGGCGAAAACGAAGAAGCCTTCGCCATGCGCGCCGCGCAGGAGATCGAGGATCGCATCGTTAAAGTCGGCCCCGAGAATGTCGCCGCGTTTATCGGCGAGCCCGTTCAAGGCGCTGGCGGCGTCATCATCCCGCCCGCGGGCTATTGGAAGCGCGTCGAAAAGATCTGCCGCAAGTACGGCATCTTGTTGGTGTGCGACGAAGTCATCACCGGCTTCGGCCGCCTCGGCTCTTGGTTCGGTTACCAGCATTTCGGCATCGAGCCCGATCTCGTGCCGATGGCGAAGGGCTTGTCGTCCGGCTATCTGCCGATCTCCGCCGTCGGCGTGTCGGAAGATATTGTCGCGGTGCTGCGCGAGAAGGGCGGCGATTTCGTCCACGGCTACACCTATTCCGGCCACCCGGTCGCCGCCGCTGTTGCGCTCAAGAATCTCGAGATCATCGAGCGCGAAGGCTTGGTCGACCGCGTGCACGACGACATCGGGCCTTATTTTGCGGAAGCCTTAAAGCGTCTCGATGGCGATCCGCTGGTGGGCGAAACGCGTTCGCTGGGCCTCATCGGCGCCGTTGAGATCGTCTCGAAGAAGGGGACGAACGAACGCTTCACCGGCAAGGAAGGCAAAGCCGGACCGGTCGTGCGCGACACTTGCATCAAGAACGGCCTGATGGTGCGCGGCATCCGCGACAGCATCGTCATGTGCCCGCCGCTGATCATCACGCGCGCCGAAATCGACACGATGGTCGACATCATCGCCAAATCATTGCGCGAAGCCGAACCGGCGCTGCGTGCGTTGAAGGCCGACTAAACGCCCGGCGCGCCGATGATGCCGCTGCGCACGATCAGGCCCATGCCGTCGGTGATGTCGTCGCGGATTGCGTCGCGCAGCGCGTCGGCGTCCTTGGCCACGATCGCTGCGATCGCGGCTTGGTGCTGATCGTTGAAATGCGCGGTGCCGAGGCGCCCGTACACCAGCCGCATGAACGGCCCGAATTGCAGCCACAAAGTTTCAATCAGCCGCGTCATCGTCGGCCGGCCCATTGCTTCGTACATGGTGAAATGGAACGCGTGATTGTTTTCCATGTACGCAACCGCATCGCCTTGGGCGATCGACTTATCGAGCGCCGTGTCGATCGCGCGCAGGCGGCGCAGCCGCGCTGCATCGATGTAGGGCAACGCCAGCACAGCCGCTTCGGGCTCCAGCATCAGCCGGCAGCGCAACAGATCGTCGAACCGCTCCGCGCTCATCGCCGGCACATGCACGCGACGCTTCGAGCGAATTTCCACCGCGCCTTCGGCCGCCAACCGCGACAGCGCATCGCGCACCGGGGTTTGGCTCACGCCCAATTCCGTCGCCAATCCGCGCGTTGAAAGGCTGTGCCCCGGTGCGATGCGGCCGCTGACCAGCTTGCGCCGCAGCTCCGCATAGATCGCCGCGTTGAGGCCTTCGTCTTCGCCGGTGCTGATCTTGTCCATGGCCAACGTCTTAACCTCAACCGCGCGCATGTCTCACGCGGATTCGCCAGCTTGTGATCACTTTTGCGATGGGCGCGAGCGCTTGACTTGCCCCATTGGGCCAAGAGATAGTGCATTATTAGGTGACTTATGCGCTCCCGCTGCCCTCGTATGAGGCGCGCTGGGCGCGGTTTGTGGGCTGCATCTTGCGGCTTCTTAAGCGCTCTCGCGCACCGCGCTGGCTTGAAAGAAGTTCACGGGCTTGAGCAAGCGCCCCACAGGCGCGCGCACGCATGCGCGCGTCGCCAATCGAGTGTGTCATGACCAAATCGTTCGCGTCCTGGATCAAGGAAAACAATATCGGCGAGGTCGAGTGCCTCGTGCCTGACGTCAACGGCGTCGTGCGCGGCAAGGTGTTCCCAGCGCAAAAATTTTTGCAAAGCGAGCGCGACGGCTCGCTGCGCATTCCCTCCAGCGTTTATACGCTCACCGTCACCGGCGAATACGCCGACGATCCCGAAGATGCGGACTCCATGAGCGACCCCGATGTCGTTCTACGCCCTGAACTCGAAACCATTTGCGTGGCGCCCGGCTACAAAACGCCCACAGCCTTCGTGTTCGCCGATGCCTTCCACACCGATGGCCGCCCGTACGACATCGCCTCGCGCTACGTGCTGAAAAAGGTGCTCGACCTCTACAAGAAGGACGGCCTCAAGCCGGTCGTCGCGCCGGAGCTCGAGTTTTACCTCACCCAGATCAACACCGATCCCGATTTGCCGCTGGTGCCGCCAGCCGGCCGCTCCGGGCGCTCCGAAACCGCGCCGCAGCCTTACGGCCTAGAAGCGATCACCGAATACGAAGATCTGATCGAGACGATTTACGAGCACGCCGAAGCCGCCTCGCTGCACCTCGACACCATGATCCACGAAAGCGGCACCGCGCAGCTGGAGATCAATTTCAATCACGGCGACGCCGTGCACGTGTCCGATCAGGTGCTCGTGTTCAAGCGCATCGTTCGGCAAGTGGCGTTGAAGCACAACGTCTACGCCACCTTCATGGCCAAGCCGATGGAAAACCAGCCCGGCAGCGCGATGCACCTGCACATCTCCGTTGTCGACGCGAAAACCGGCCTGAACCTGTTCGGCACATCGACAGACAACATGGGCGGCAACACCGAGATGTTCCGCCATTTCGTCGGCGGTCTGCAAAAGTACCTCAACCAGGTCACGCCGCTGTTTGCGCCGAACGTGAACTCGTTCCGCCGCATGCGCCCCGATTTCTCGGCGCCGATCAATCTGCAATGGGGTTACGACAATCGCTCGTGCGGCCTGCGCGTGCCGATCTCACAACCGGAGAACCGCCGCATCGAGAACCGCCTGCCGGGCGCTGACGCGAACCCGTACCTGGCGCTCGCGGCGTGCTTGATCTGCGGTTACATTGGCATTCGCGACAAGATCGAGCCATCGGCGATGATCGAAGGCAGCGCCTACGACAAAGCCCGCACCTTGCCGCGCACGCTGGACGAAGCGCTCGATCGCTTCATCGCCTGCAAGCCGGTCAGCGAATTGCTCGGTGAGCATTTCTGCTCCGCCTTCCAGCGCATCAAGGCGCACGAGCTGGCGCAGTTCGAAGGCGTCATCAGCTCCTGGGAGCGCGACCACTTGCTGCTGAAGGTGTGAGCGCTCGGTGCGCTCGATCGCTGATTCAGACTCCCTCATTCCGGACGCGCGAAGCGCGATCCGGAAACCAGGTGATCGTAGGACTGGATGTTTGCCCCTGGGTTCCGGGTTCATGCTCCGCATGCCCCGGAATGACGGAGTTGTGGGATTGAGGTTCACGTGAACGACGGCCTCAATTTCGCAAACTCGTACTACGTCGCCACTGCGAACGGCTTCGCGCCGGCGCCGCCGCTGCAAGGCGAGGCGCGCGCCGATGTCGTCATCATTGGCGGCGGCTACACCGGCTTGCACGCCGCACTCGAATGCCGCGAGCGCGGCTATTCGGTGATCTTGCTCGAAGCCGGCCGCATGGGCTGGGGCGCATCGGGACGCAATGGCGGCCAAGCGATCCCTGGCTGGCGCAAGGGCGCGACGGAGCTGGTCAAGCTCTATGGCCGCCATCACGCCAAGCTCTTGTTCGATCTGTCGCTCGAAGCGCGCCAGCTCGTCACCGATTGTATCGCCAAACACAACATCGCCTGCGACCTCACCATGAATGGCCATCTGCTGGCCGCCTCAAAGCCCGGCGATCTCGGCTGGATGCGCGAAGAATCCGAAACGCTCGCGAATGACATGAATTATCCGCACGCGCGCGTGCTTGGCCGCGACGAAGCGTTTGCAAAACTCGCCTCGCCGATCTTCCACGGCGCCTTGCTCGACGAAGGCGGCGGCCATCTGCATCCGCTGAACTACGCGCTCGGTCTCGCCGAAGCCGCGCGTGCGGCCGGCGTGCAGCTGTACGAGCATTCGCCCGCTCTGAACGCCGATGAAGCCAATGGCGTGACCGTCTACACGCCTGCCGGCGCCGTACATGCGCGCTACGCCGTGCTCGCGTGCGATGCGTTGCTCGGCACGCTCGAGCCCCGCATCGCTGGCCGCATCATGCCGGTCGCCAACTATCTCATCGCCACCGAACCGCTCGATAACCCGCGCGCGCTCATCGCTGACAATCTCGCCGTGTCGGATAGCCGTTTCGTCGTCGATTATTTCCGCATGAGCGCGGACGGGCGCCTCATCTTCGGCGGCGGCGAGCGTTACACGCCCGATCCGCCCGCCAACATCGAAGCCTTCGTGCGTCCCTACATGGAGCGCATTTTCCCGCAGATCGCCAACACGCGCATCACCCATTCCTGGGGCGGGCTCGTCTCGATCAGCATGACGCGGATGCCGCACATCGGCCGCATGGGAAACGTGTTCTTCGCGCACGGCTATTCCGGGCAGGGCGTGTTGATCACCGCGCTCGCCGGAAAGGTGCTCGCCGAAGCCATGAGCGGCACGGCGGAGCGCTTCGACGTGTTGGCCAACATCGCGCCGCCGGAATTCCCAGGCGGCGCCGCGCTGCGTACGCCGCTGCATGTACTGGGCATGGCGTATTACGCGCTGCGTGACAGGCTCTAGAGCCGCTTCGCCATCACCACGAATTCAAGATCGCGCGTGCGCGGCAGGCCAAAGCGTGGATCGTCGAGCGGAAACGGCTCGGTGCGGCCGGTCAGCGAATAGCCATGGCGCACATACCAGGCGATCAACTCTTCGCGCCGGCTCACCACCGTCATTTCCATGACGTTCGCGCCGAAATCGCGCGCGTGCTGCTCTGCAGTGTCGACCAGCTGGCGGCCAAGGCCGCGCGCTTGCAGCGTAGGCTTCACTGTCAGCATGCCGAAATAGCCGACGCGGTCGTCGCCCCGCGCGCCCTTGTTGACGGCAACGACACAGCCGACCAGCGCGCCGACATCTTCGGCCAGGATCATCGTCTGCTTCGGATCGCCGATGATCTCATGCAAGGCGTCGTGATCGGTGCGCTGACCATCGAGATAATCGGCCTCGTGCGTCCAACCGGCGCGCGCTGACTCGCCGCGAAACGCGCTCTCCACCAATTCATGCACGCGCGCGACATCCTCGCGCGTCGCAAAGCGGAAGCGCGCGTTCATCGCCGTGCGAAGCTCGCGGCTTGGCGCGCCAACTTTTCGATCGCGACCCAATCGCGCGCGGCAATCTTATCGGCCGGCGCCACCCATGAGCCGCCGACGCACAGCACGTTCGGCAGCGCCAGATACTTGCTCACCGCGTCCGGTCCAATGCCGCCGGTTGGGCAAAAGCGCGCTTTCGCCAGCGGCGCGCCCAGCTGCTTCAGCGCCTCCGGCCCGCCCAGTGTCGCGGCCGGAAAAAACTTGAACCCGGTGTAGCCATGCTCAAGCCCCAGCATGATCTCGCTCGCCGTGGCGATGCCCGGCGCCAGCGGGATCGGCGCATCACGGCCAGCGCGCAACAGCGAGGCCGTCGCGCCCGGCGAGAGCGCGTAGCGCGCGCCGGCTTTGATCGCGGCCTCCAGATCGGCTTCGTTCAACACGGTGCCCGCGCCCACCACCAGCTCGGGCGCTTCGGCCGTGGCCACGCGGATCGCTTCGAGCGCCGCCGGCGTGCGCAGCGCCACCTCAAGCGTTTTGATCCCGCCCGCCAGCAGCGCGCGCGCCAGCGGCCCGGCCAAGGCCGCATCCTCCAGCGTCACCACCGGCATCACCGGCGACAGTGCAAAAACGTCTTCCGCTTCAAGGCTTCTCGTCATGCCTTCAGCTTAGCTTGGTTGCACCAGAACGCGAACTCTAGTTCTGTCCAGTTTCGCATGGCTGAGTTCATTCCCGTTCCCCCGTTCGATCTGGTCGTGTTCGGCGCGACCGGCGATCTGTCGCTTCGGAAACTGTTTCCGGCGCTGCTTCACCGGTATCTGGACGGCCAGATACCGGAAAATTCGCGCATCATCGGCGCCGCGCGCGGGGAGATGACCACCGAGGCGTTCCGCGAGATCGTGCAAGACGCGCGCATCAAGTTCGCGCCCGATGCCTGCGCCGATGCCGCCAAGTGCGAGGCGTTCCTGAACCTGATCAGCTACGTGCAGCTCGACGCCACCGCGCCCGCCGATCAATGGGCGGGCCTCGCCAAAGCGCTCGACAAGGGCGGCGACAAAGTGCGCGTCTTTTACCTCGCCACCGCGCCGGCTTTGTTCGTCACCATCGCCCAGCGTTTGGGGGAGGCCGGCCTGGCAACGCCCGCGTCCCGCATCGTGCTGGAAAAGCCGATCGGCCGCGACCTCGCGTCCGCGCGCGAGGTCAATGCAGGCGTGGGCGCCGTGTTCGACGAGAAGCGCATCTACCGCATCGATCATTATCTCGGCAAAGAGACCGTGCAGAACCTCTTGGTGCTGCGCTTCGCCAACACGTTGATCGAACCCATTTGGAATCGCGATCACATCGATCACGTGCAGATCACCGTGGCCGAGCAGATCGGCGTCGAGGGCAGGGGCGATTATTACGACAAGTCCGGCGCCTTGCGGGACATGGTGCAGAACCATTTGCTGCAATTGCTTTGCCTGGTCGCGCTCGAAAGCCCCAACTCGATGGACGCCGACGCGATCCGCGCCGAGAAACTGAAAGTGCTGTCGGCGCTGAAGCGCATCGGCCCACAGGACGCCGCCGCAAAAACCGTGCGTGGCCAGTACCGCGCTGGTCTCGTCGATGGAAAAGCCGCGCCCGCTTACACGGACGAGATCACCAACAAGACGTCCAACACCGAAACCTTCGTCGCCATTAAAGCCGAGGTGGAGAATTGGCGCTGGGCCGGCGTGCCGTTCTATCTACGCACCGGCAAGCGCATGAGCGCGCGCCGCTCCGAAATCGTCGTCCAATTCAAGCAAACGCCGGTGAACATTTTCGGCGCCGGAGGGCCTGACCGTCTCGTGCTGCGCTTGCAGCCCGACGAAGCCGTCGATCTCTGGATCAACATCAAGGAGCCCGGCCCCGGCGGCCTGCGCGTGCGGCAAGTGCCGCTGAACGTCAGCTATGCCGAACTCAACGTGCGCTACCCGGATGCATACGAACGCCTGCTGCTCGATGTCGTGCGCGGCAATCTCTCGCTGTTCATGCGCCGCGACGAAGTCGAAGCCGCGTGGAACTGGGCCGAAGCCTTGCTCGCCGCCTGGGACGGCGCCGAGCCGCAAAGCTACGTCGCCGGCACCAACGGCCCACGCGGCTCCGAACTCCTGCTCGACCGCGACGGCCGCGCCTGGTGGGATCCGGAATGAGCGATCTCAATGCCGCCGTCGAAACCGTCACAGCGCGCATCGTTCAGCGCTCCGCCAAGCGCCGTCGCCGCTACCTCGATCTGATCGACGCGTACGACGCCACCATCCCCGCGCGCACACGTCTCGCCGACGCCAATCAAGCGCACGGCTTCGCCGGCTGCGCGGCGATGGACAAAGGCCTGCTCAAAGACGGCAAATGGCCCAATATCGGCATCGTCACCGCCTACAACGATATGCTCTCGGCGCATCAGCCCTACGAGCGCTATCCCGAACTGCTCCGCACCGCCGCGCGCAGAGCCGGCGCGACGGCGCAAGTCGCGGGCGGCGTGCCGGCGATGTGCGATGGCGTCACGCAGGGCTTCGAGGGCATGGAGCTGTCGCTGTTCTCGCGCGATGTGATCGCGCTCAGCACCGCGGTGTCGCTTTCGCACGCCACTTACGACGCGGCTTTGCTGCTTGGCATTTGCGATAAAATCGTGCCTGGCCTGCTGATCGGCGCGCTGCGGTTTCCGTGGCTGCCGGTGATCCTCGTGCCCGGCGGACCGATGCCATCAGGCTTGCCCAACAAGGAAAAAGCGCGGCTCCGCCAGCTCTACGCCGAAGGCAAGATCGGCCGCGCCGAATTGCTCGAAGCGGAAAGCCAAAGCTACCATTCGCCCGGCACCTGCACCTTCTACGGCACCGCGAATTCCAATCAGATGATGATGGAGTTGATGGGCTTGCATCTGCCCGGCGCCGCGTTCGTCAACCCGAACACGCCGTTGCGCGATGCGCTCACCGAAGCCGCCGCGCAGCGCGCCGCCAAGATCACCGGCATGGGCGACACGTACCGCCCGATCGGCCGCGTCATCGACGAGAAGGCGATCGTAAACGCCATGGTCGGCCTGATGGCGACGGGCGGTTCAACCAATCATTTCATCCATCTGCCCGCGATCGCGCGCGCCGCCGGCATCGAGATCGACTGGAGCGATTTCGCGGAGCTCAGCCACGTCACGCCTTTGCTCACGCGCATCTATCCCAATGGCGCAGCCGACGTGAACCATTTCCACGCCGCCGGCGGCATGGCCTTCATCACCCGCGAACTGATCGATGCCGGCCTGCTGCACGCCGACATCGCCACCATCGGCGGCCAAGATCTGCGCGCCTATGCGCAAGAGCCGTTCCTTGTCGGTGAAACGCTCGCTTGGCGCGATGCGCCCGCCGGCAGCGCCGACGAAAACGTTTTGCGCGGTGTGCGCGCGCCGTTCTCCGCCGATGGCGGTTTGCGCCTGATGCAAGGCGGGCTCGGCCGCGCTTGCGTGAAAACATCGGCGGTCGCCGTCGAGCATCGCATCGTCGAAGCGCCGGCCGCCGTGTTCGGCTCGCAAGCCGAAGCACAAGCGGCGTTCAAGAACGGCGAGCTCGATCGCGACGTCGTCGTCGTCGTGCGCGGGCAGGGCCCACGCGCCAACGGCATGCCGGAATTGCACAAGCTGTCGCCGATGCTGTCGTCGCTGTTGGATCGCGGCTTCAAAGTGGCGCTCGTCACTGATGGGCGCATGTCGGGCGCCAGCGGCAAGGTCACCGCCGCGATCCACGTCACGCCGGAGGCCGCCGAAGGCGGCGCCATCGCCAAAGTGCGCGATGGCGACATCGTGCGCGTCGATGCGGAAGCCGGCGTGCTCGACATTATCGCGCCTAGCGATTGGCAAGCGCGCGCGCCGTCGCAACTCGATCTCAGCGGCAACGCGCGAGGGCTTGGGCGTGAATTGTTCAGCCTGTTCCGCGCCAACGCCTGCAGCGCAGAGCACGGCGGCAGCGCGTTTCCGGACTACGACCCGATCTAGTCTTCGCCGCGTAAACGCTGTTCAAACGCCGCGTCGCGCGGCGCCGGCGCGAAACCTTCGCCGATTGAAATCTCAAGCTCGCGATTGATGCCGCCGCCCAGCGGGATGGTGAGATGTTCAACGCGCCGGAACGTCGTGAAATCGCCCGCCACCAACGGCACGTAGCCCGGCGTCGAATGCACCACCAGCACGCGCGCGCCTTCCTCGGGGCGCATCGGATCGACTTGCTCGGCTGAATTGCGCGCATCCTCGTGCAGCAGCCACATGCGCACCGGCGGCAGCGGCGCGCCTTCGCGGCGCGCGTCACGCCAATAATAAGCGAGCTCGAAATACGCGGCGCGATGATCGACCAGCACCGCCGTGATCGGCGGCTCGCCTGGTTGCGGCGCCGCGCGCAAGGCGATTTCGTGCGCCGTTTCTTCCCAGCCGCGTGAGCGCTTCAGCCCGTTGGCGATCGGCCCAATCTGGTTGGCCAGGCCAGGGCTGAGCGCGAGTGTCGCGAGCCCCGCGCCAATTGCCAGGTTGAGCGCCGTCGCTGCGGCCAGCCAACGCCGCCCGTTCTTGGTGGCGATCAAAACGCCGGTGAGCCAAACGATCGCTGCGGGGTAGGCGGCCGCGGCCCAATTCGCGTTGGCGCGCGCGAACAGCGCCTGCAGCATGATGATGAGAAGCGGCGGCGCGACGAACGCGAGCAGGAACTTGTCTTCGCCGCTGAACTCTGAATTGCGACGCACGCCGCGCCAGAACAACCAACCGAGCACGACAAAGAAGATCGGCCCGATCAAACCAATTTGGTCGCCGACGAATTGCAGCAGCTCATCTGGGTTGAACAGATCGTCTTCGCTCAAGCGCGCATTGGCGGCCGTGTGCGAGACTGTGACGAAGCCGTGCTGCAGATTCCAAATCAGGTTTGGCAGCAGCACGATCAGCGCGGTCAAACCTGCGATCACACCGAGGCGGCTGCGCACCGCTTCGCGCACCGGCAGCGACCACCACGCCGCCAACGCCGCGCACAGCGGAAAATACAGCATCGCGTACTTCGCCAGCGCGCCGAACCCGACACTCAATCCAAGCAGCAGCGCCCAGATCCAATGCCGCGTCTCGGTCAGCCGCCACAGCGCGTAGAGCGCCCACGCCCACAGCGGCAGCAAGATCGCGTCGGTGGAAATCAGCCCGGACGAGAACGTCACCGCCGGCAGCAGCAGCCAGCCAACGCCCGACCAGAAGCCGGACCACGCGCCGTACATACGCCGGCCCAACAGGAACAGGGCGATGGCGCCAAGGCCGTGCGCCAGCGGCGCCCCGAGTCGCACCGCCCATTCCGAATCGTCGAACAGGGCGGTTGTAGCCGCGATTACCCACGCAACGAGCGGCGGTTTGGAAAAATAGCCCCATTCCAACGCCCGCGACCACGTCCAGTATTGCGCCTCGTCGAAATGCAGATCGATCGGCGACAGCCGCAGCGCTTGAATGCGCAGCGCCGTCAAAGCGAGCAAAACCACAAAGAAAACAAGCGTCGGGGCGTCGGGCAGGGCCCTTCGGGCGGTCATCGGCGGGCCTCAGTGTGTCTCATCCCCAGCCCCGCGTGTAGCCGAACTGTGACGTCAACGCCACGCGTGACGTTTTGACGGCGCGGGGGCGTAACGAAAATGTCAAAAGAGTGTTAACCGGGTGTCCTGGTTCGGCGTCATCAGGCGCAGGTCTGCAGGTCGCAAGGGGCGGCCAGACGGGGGTATGTAAATGTTCTCCAAGAAATTCCTTTCCGGCGCCGCACTCACGGCGCTCTCGGTGGCGATGGGCGGCCAAGCGTTCGCGCAATCGACTGCCTCGCAAGAAGAAGAGGTGATCGTCGTCACCGGTCAACGCGGCGGCATCGAAGGCATCATGACCGCCGAACAATCGGCGAAGGCGCGGGCCACGATCACGTCCGAGTTCATCGATCAACAAGCCGCCGGCCAGTCGATCCTGCAAACGATCAACTTGGTTCCTGGCGTCAGCTTCGCCAACTCCGACAATTACGGTTCGTCGGGCGGCAACCTCACCATTCGCGGTTTCGACGGCGCGCGCATCTCGCTGACGTTCGACGGCATCCCGCTCAACGACACCGGCAATTACGCGATCTTCTCGAACCAGCAGCTCGATCCCGAACTGATCGGCCGCGCCAACGTCAACATGGGCACCACCGACGTCGACAGCCCCACCGCGTCGGCCACTGGCGGCACCGTCAACTACATCACGCGCCTGCCTGACGAAGAGATGGGCGTTGAGCTCACCGGCACGATGGGTGACTTCAACTACAACCGCATTTTCGGCCTGATCGACTCGGGTGAGTTCGGCCCGTGGGGCACGACCGCGTATCTCGCGGCGTCGCGCCAAGAATATGATCAATTCATCGGCCCCGGCAGTCTCGACAAGACGCAATACAACGGCCGCATCTATCAACCGCTCGGCGGCCGCGACTTCATCTCGGCTTCGTTCCACTACAACGAGAACCGCAACGCGTTCTACCGCACCATCAGCTTGGCGCAGTACAACTCGGGCTTCGTTCCCTACAACGACGCCACCTGCAACCGCACCACCCCTGGCGCGGGCGCGCAGGATGAAAGCCTCGCCGCGTTCTCGTGCACGAACTTCTACGGCGTCCGTATCAACCCGTCGGATACCGGCAACATTCGTGGCCAGTCGCGCTTCTCGCTCGGCGAAAACCTCGTGTTCACGCTCGACCCGTCGATCCAGTACGTGCGCGCCAACGGCGGCGGCATCGAAAACGTCCGCGAAACCGACATCCGCCTGCGCCGCAACTTCGCCGGCTCTGCGGTCGATCTCAACGGCGACGGCGACACGCTCGATCGGATCAACCTCTACTCGCCGTCCAACACCAACACCTATCGCTACGGCTTCACCAGCTCGCTGATCTGGGACATCTCGGATACGCAGCGCATCCGCTTCGGCTACACCTGGGATTACGGGCGTCACCGTCAGACCGGCGAGTACTCGCAGCTGCAAGCCAACGGCCACCCGGAAGAAGTGTTCGGCGGCAAGGACGGCTTCGGCGAAGCGGTGAACACCTTCGGCGGCGGCATCTTCCAGAAGCGCAACCGCTTCTCGATCGCCAGCTTGAGCCAGCTCTCGGCCGAGTATCGCGGTGACTTCTTCGAAGACGCCGTGACTCTGACCGTCGGCGTCCGCGCTCCGGTGTTCACGCGCGAGCTGAACCAGAATTGCTATTCGGTGAAGGGCTCGACCTCATCGACGCAGTTCTGCACGGCCTTCGCCACCGTCGCCTCGCCGGTTTCGCCGGGCTTCGTGCGCTTCGACGTCAACAACGACGGCGACGCGCTCGACAACATCAACGTCCCAGGCGTTGCGGTGTTCAACGAAGCGGCGACCGACTATGCGCCGCCGTTCCAAGCCGAAGTCGAGTACGAAGACGTTCTGCCGAGCGTCGGCCTCACCTGGCGTCCGGCGGAAGGCCACCAAGTGTTCCTCAGCTACGCGCAAGGCCTCTCGGCCCCGCGTACCGATGACCTCTACGGCGGCATCCTCGGCACCCAGCTCGATGACGTGCAACCGGAAACCTCGACCGCCTACGATCTCGGCTATCGCTATCAAGGCGCAGGCCTGATGGCGTCGACCACGGTGTGGTACAACCAGTTCGAAAACCGCATCATCCGCTCGCAAGACCCGCTCGATCCGACCGTGTCGTTCGCGCGCAACGTCGGTGCGGTGGACCTCTGGGGTTGGGACGGCCAAGTCGGCTTCAACGCCAGCGAAGATTGGACGATGTATTTCTCGGCCGCTTACACGATGAGCGAGCTGAAGAATAATCTTCCGGGTCAAGTCGTCGGCGCCGGCAACCAGCTTCCGGAAACGCCGGAATGGACCTACGCGGCCCGCAGCGAATACACGATGGGCCCGGTCATGTTCGGCGTGCAGGCCAAGTTCGTCGACGAGCGCTTCTCGAACGACTTCAACACAGAGTCCGCGCAGAACTACATGGTTGTCGACACCGACATCCGTCTCGATCTGCCGGAATTCTGGGGCGTCGAGCGGTCGTACCTGCAGCTCAACGTCACCAACGTGATGGACGAAGATTATCTCTCCACCATCAGCCCCGGCGCCAACGGCGGCACCGGCTTCTACGGCATCGGCGGTCCGCGCACCGCGACGCTCACGCTGCGCACCGAGTTCTAAGCTCGGCACGTGACGAAGCTAAGGGAAGGGGCGGCTCTCAGAGCCGCCCCTTTTCGTTTGGGCCCTTTTCGTTTGGGGCGTGGGCGCTTATCTCACGGCGTTCGTTTGGAGCGTTGCGATCGCCATGTCTCACATCCCGCCGGAATGGGCGCCGCATAAGGCGATCTGGACCGCCTGGCCGTCCGCCGCTGATCTCTGGGGCGAGGATCTCGAACCCGCGCGCGCCGAGGTCGCCGCCATGATCCGCGCGCTCGCCGAGGACACCGCCCACGGCGAAGGCGACCGCATGCGCGTGCTCGCCATGGGCCGCGAGGCCGAAGCCAGCGCCAAGCTGCAGCTCGCCGGCAGCGCTGAGATCATTCAAGCCCGCTTCGGCGACATTTGGTTCCGCGACACCGGCCCGATCTTTGATGGCCGCAATGGCGCGCGCGCGTTTCAGTTCAACGGCTGGGGCGGCAAGTACGTGCTGCCGCACGATCCGGAGGTCGCGATCCAGATCGCTGACGTCGCCGAAGCCAGCCTGCAACGCTACGCTTTCATCCTCGAAGGCGGCGCCATCGAGATGGACGGCCAGGGCACGCTGATCACCACGCGCCAATGCTTGCTCAATCCCAACCGCAACGAAAGTTGGGACGAAGATTCCGCCGAGGATCACCTCACCGCCGCACTCGGCGTCGAGAAAATCCTCTGGCTCGATGAGGGCCTCGCCAACGACCACACCGACGGCCACATAGACAATCTCGCCCGCTTCGTCGCGCCCGGCCGCGTCGTCGTGCAAAAGCCATGGGGCAATGACGATCCGAACGCCGAGGTGCTCGACGAAATCGCGCTCACGCTCGCGGCGATGACAGACGCCAAAGGCCGCAAGCTCGACGTGGTGCGCATTCCATCGCCCGGCCTCGTGGTCGATGAGGATGGCGACGCCATTCCCGCGAGCCACATGAATTTCCTGATCGGCAATTCAACCGTGGTCGTGCCGATCTATTCCGGCAGCGGCGACGACGCCGTCAACGCGCTCGCGAAACTCTTCCCAACCCGCCGCGTCATCGGCCTCAGCTCGCACGCCATCCTCACCGGCGGCGGCAGCTTCCACTGCATCACCCAGCAGGAGCCGGCGTAAATGGCCCGCACCATCAAAGTCGCCGCCATTCAAACCTCGTACGGCGAGGACATGGCCGCGAATATCGCCAAGACCGAGCGCTTCATTCGCGACGCGGCGAAGCAAGGCGCGCAAGTGATCCTGCCGTCGGAGCTGTTCCAAGGTCCGTATTTCTGCACGACGCAGGAAGAGAAATGGTTCGCCACCGCGCACGAAGCGAAAACCCATCCGTGCGTCGCAGCGCTCGCGCCGCTTGCGAAAGAGCTCGGCGTCGTCATTCCCATCTCGATCTACGAGCGCGATGGGCCCGCCTACTACAATTCGGTCGTCATCGTTGATGCGGACGGAACGCATCTCGGCACGTATCGCAAGAGTCACATTCCTGACGGCCCCGGCTATCAGGAGAAATATTATTTCCGCCCCGGCGACACCGGCTTCAAAGTTTGGAACACCAAGCACGGCCGCATCGGCGTGGGCATTTGCTGGGACCAATGGTTCCCAGAAGCCGCGCGCGCGATGGCGCTCGCCGGCGCCGAATTGCTGTTCTATCCCACCGCGATCGGCAGCGAGCCGCACGATAGCTCACTCGACACGCGCGACCCGTGGCGGCGCGCAATGCAGGGCCACGCCGTGTCGAACGTGATCCCGGTCGTCGCCAGCAATCGCATCGGCAAAGAGGCGAGCGGCCAGAATTTCTACGGCTCAAGCTTCATCGCCGACCATCGCGGCGATCTCGTGCAAAGATTCGACCGCAGCGACGAAGGCGTGCTCGTCCACCAATTCGATCTCGATTTCCTCGACCGCCACCGCGCCGCCTGGGGCTTCTTCCGCGACCGCCGCACGGAATTCTACAAGTAGAACCCTCTCCCTCCTTTGGGAGGGAGAGGGCAGGGTGAGGGTGGAGCACAAGCGTTCAAGAGGGTTGCGAGCCGCGCCATTCAGCGCAAAGTTAGGCTCGGGGAGCCCCAACATGCACCGTCTCGTCATGCTCATCGCCGCCGCAACGTTGATCGCGTGCGGCCAGCCTGCGACCAACGCGTCCGCCGACAGCGCGCCGCCGCCGCCGCGCATTGACGACATGGAGCAGGGCGGCGGCGGCGGCGCCGGGCTTGAAACGCAATCGGCGTTCGTGGCGCGCTGCACGCGCGAGCTGATCGCCGCCAATCCGCAATCGCGCACCTGGGCGCCGGGCCAATGCGAGCAGGATTGGCAGAAAGTGGTCGCCGCCGGGCCGATGGCCGACGCGATCCTCGCCGCCGTGCCGGCGCCAGGCGAACGCGTCGCCGGCGCGCAAGTGCGCGCGCGTGTCTCCAGCGTGCAATGGGCGGGGCGCCCTGAGGGCACGCTGGTGGCGCAAGGCCGGCTCGGTGAAAGCGACGTGCAGGTCGAAGCCGCCACCATGAATTTCTTCTGGGATCGCGCCGGCGAACCGATTCCGTTCGACGTGCTCAACGCGCTGCGTGGCCGCGCCGCGGACGTCGTGATGATCGGTTGCGCGATGCTCGGCGTGGGTGAGACCAATCAAGTCTATCGCGTCACGGCGCCGGGTCGTGCGCCGTTCCAACTCAGCGTCTATGGCCGCGAAGCGCCAACAGCGAACGCAAACGCGTTCTACAATGTCGGCGTCACGCTCAACGGCCAGATCGCCACCATCGCACAAATGCGCGCCGACGGCAGCGAGGTCACGCCCACCTGCCCGTACTAGGGCGAGGATAGAGGCCCCCTCTATCCCCGTATCTCCACTCCCATTCCCGGATGCGCGAAGCGCAGTCCGGGACCCATAAACACCAAGCCCATCAAGCAATCGCGATCCTGGGCCCCGGACTTTCGCTACGCGAAATCCGGGGATGAGAGTGAAATCTATCCGACCGACTTGCGGGCGGCCGCATACTGCACCGATGACCAACGCAGCCATCCTCGATCCCGCAGGCGAACCGATCACCAGAGACTCCCTCTGGGCCACGCTCGAAGCATTCCTGCACGCCGCGTTCAACCTCTTCGGAACGCCCATCGATCTCGCTGAGAAAGCATGGCTGCGCATCGCCGAATACAAACGTGTCCGCGATTGGCTGTTTCGCTGCGAAGAATTGTTCCGCCGGTTGCTCTACATCGATGCGCGTGCGTTGAGTGTTGAACCAAGGCCAGCAACGCGCAGCCGCAAGAAACGCAAACACGCCGCCTTCGACCCCGAATTCCCAAACACCTGGCGCTGTGGTTTCAACTTACACACCAGCGGACCGCCGGCTTCCAGCCGGCATCTTTCCAAACGCAAACCGCCAAACGCCTGGCCCACCACCACTGCCTGCGCCTACGGCTTAGCGCAACGCTACGAAGCGCTCATTCGTGCCTGGAACAATCGCGAGCGTCTCATCAAACGCATGGCGCGCTTGATTCAAAAGCTCCCGCTGATCGGCAAACTGTTCGCACAGCCCACACGCACCTACGCGCGTCAAAAACCCACCAGCGGCGATTTCAGCGTCGCTGATGCGGCCACCTACATCCGCGAAACGGACTCCAGCTAAGCCGCCGCGTCGCGCAATTTTTCCAGAACGGCCTCGCGCACGCGCGCGTCGCCGGCCGCGAGCGTTTGTCCGCCGCCCGCCGCGCCGCCGCCGCGCCAGTTCGTCACCGTGCCGCCAGCGCCGGTGACGATTGGAATCAGCGCTTGGATATCGAACGGCTTCAGACCGCTCTCCACCACGCAATCGATGTGTCCTGCCGCCACCATCGCATAGGCGTAACAATCGAACCCGTAGCGCGTCAGTTTCGCGGCCTCGCGCACGCGCGCAAATGCCTCCGCCTCGGCGCCGTGAAACAGATAGGAATCCGTCGTCATCACGATCGCGTCGCTCAAGCTTGCGCACGCGCGCGTCTTCAAGTCCGAACGCACCCCGCGCGCCACCAGATCGGCGCCGCTGGTCCAGCCGCGAAAGCGCTCATCGAGATAAGGCTGATCCATGATGCCAATGATCGGTTGGCCTTCGTACGCCAGAGCGATCAGCACGCCCCAGCTCGGCAGGCCGGAGATAAACGCGCGTGTGCCGTCGATGGGATCGAGCACCCATTGGTAGCCGCCAGCCGCATTCTTCTCGGCGTATTCTTCGCCCAGAATTCCGTGCTCGGGAAAATGCGCTTCGATCAGCGCCCGCATCGCCCGCTCGGACGCGCGATCGGCCTCCGTCACCGGATCGAAACGCGCGCCGCCTTTGTTGTCGATCGCCGGCGCGGCGCGAAAATGGGGAAGGATCGCCGTGCGCGCGGAATCGGCCAAAGTGTCCGCGAACGCCAGCAAGTGCTGGATGTCGTGCGTTGTCATGCTGGCAGCGCTAACACGGCAAAACGGGCCCGCCAATTGGCGAGCCCGTTTCCCCATTCCCCGCAAACGTGGAACCCGTGCAGCTTACGCCGCGTCGGTGGATTCGTCTTGCAGCGCTTTCGCGAGGTCGAGCAAACGACGGCGCGGGCGCTCACCGAGCTTGTAGTAAGCGCGGATCAGTTCGAGCGTTTCTTTCTGGCTGAGCACATCGGCCGCGATCAGATCGCGATCGTTGGCAGGCGCACCCGGCGTGGCCGGCGTGGCGAGCTGTTGCAAGCCTTCGAAGAAATAGTTCACCGGCACGTTCAACGCGACGGAGAGTTCGTAAAGGCGGCTGGCGGTGACGCGATTGGCGCCGCATTCGTATTTCTGAATCTGCTGGAAGCGGATCCCGATGGACTCAGCCAGCTGTTGCTGGGTGAGGCCCAAAAGCCGACGGCGACGGCGAAGGCGCCGGCCGACGTGAAGATCTGTGTCGTTCGCCATGACTATTGGCCCCTGTGTTCGCTCTTGTGTTCGCAGCGGTACCCACACGGGCCCGCTTGTTGTGCGAATGGGGAAGAGCAAGAGGCTTGCCGCTTCATTGGAGTGCGTTTTACGCCGGAATCCGCGTACTTCACAGAGAAAGAGCGCCCAAAACGTGCGTTTTGCACCGAAACGGCACGCCCGCCACATATGCAGGCGCCACACTATAAGCCTGCGAGCGCCGCGCCAGCGCCCGCGTCGCCTGTCATGCTGGCGTCATGTTCAGGTTAATTCTCGCCGCCGCGTTTTTGCTCTCCGCCTGCGCAAGCACGCAGCGCACCTTAAGCTACTCGACCGGCTGGCCCGATGCGGACGTCCAGGTCGGCGGGTATCGTTACCAAGTCTGGTTTCACCGCACCGATCAGACACTGATGATCCAGCGCGGCGAGCCGCGGCCGATGGCGCAGCTTCTGGCTCTCAACGTCACGCGCTACGCCGCCGACCGCACCCAGCCGGAAGCAATCTGGCGCGCGGCCGCCAACGCGGTGCTCTCAACCATCTATTGCGAAGCCGAGGAGATCACCGGCCAGGACCAAATGCGCGAGGTGAGCTTCACCTGTGGCCCCGGCGTCGATGTCCGCCAAGCCGTCGGCAATCACCGCTCTACCTGGCAGCAGGGGATCACCGCGCCGCTGCCGGCGGGCAGTTAAGCTTCCTTGGCGCGGGCGTGGCGCTTGCGCTCGTTCGGGTCGAGATATTGTTTGCGCAGCCGGATGGCGACGGGGGTCACCTCAACAAGCTCATCGTCCTCGATCCAGGCAAACGCCTGTTCCAGGGTCAGCCGGCGCGGCGGGGTGAGGCGGATGGTTTCGTCCTTGCCCGAGGCGCGCACGTTGGTGAGCTTCTTGCCCTTGAGCGGGTTCACGTCGAGGTCTTCGCCGCGAGAGTTTTCGCCGATGATCATGCCTTCATAGACGTCCTCGCCATCGGCGATGAACATCTTGCCGCGCTCTTCCAGATTCCACAGCGCGTAGGCGGTCGATTGGCCGGTGTCGTTCGAGATCAAAGCGCCATTGCGACGGCCCGGAATTTCGCCCTTCCACGCCGCCCAGCCATGAAACAGCCGGTTCATCACGCCCGAACCGCGCGTGTCGGTGAGGAATTCGCCGTGATAGCCGAGCAGACCGCGCGAGGGTGCATGAAAGACGATGCGAGTCTTGTCGCCGCCGGAGGGGCGCATGTCCTGCATCTCGGCTTTGCGCAAGCTCATCTTCTCGATCACGACGCCGGAGAATTCGTTGTCGACGTCGATCACAACTTCTTCGATCGGCTCAAGCGTGTGGCCGTCTTCCTGGCGGACGAGAACTTTCGGACGCGAGATCGACACCTCGAACCCTTCACGGCGCATCGTCTCGATCAGCACGCCGAGCTGCAATTCGCCGCGGCCCGCCACTTCGAACGCGTCCTTGTTTTCGGTTTCGCGAATACGGATGGCGACGTTGCCTTGCTGCTCACGCATCAGGCGGTCGCGAATGACGCGGCTTTGCACCTTATCGCCGGCGCGCCCAGCAAGCGGGCTGTCATTGATCGACACCGTGATCGAAAGCGTCGGCGGATCGATCGGCGTGGAGGGGACTGCTTCCTGCAAATCCAGCGCGCCAATCGTGTCAGCGACGTTGCTCTCCACCAGGCCGGCGATGGCGACGATGTCGCCCGCTTCAGCGGTATCGACCGGAACCCGCTTCAAACCGCGATAAGCGAGCAGTTTCGTCAAACGGCCGCGTTCGATTTCCACGCCGGTGCGTGTCATCGATTTAACCTGATCGCCTACAGAAACGCGCCCGGATTCTATCCGCCCCGTCAAAACCCGACCTAAGAATGCATCGGCGTCGAGCATCGTCACCAGCATCGCAAACGGTTCGGCGCGCAGCTGCACAGGTTCAGGCTCAGGCGTATGGCGTACAATCAGATCGAACAATGTCGTCAGGTTCTCGTGTGGTTGATCGAGCGACTTCACCGACCAGCCTTCCTTCCCCGAAGCGTACAGGATCGGGAAATCGGCTTGCTCGTCGCTGGCGCCGAGCGCGAGGAACATCTCGAAGATCTCGTTCAGCGCTTTGTCCGGTTCGGCGCCTGGGCGATCGACCTTGTTCAGCACCACCATCGGCTTCAGTCCGCGCTTCAGCGCTTTCATCAGCACGAACTTGGTTTGCGGCATCGGCCCTTCCGCCGCATCGACGAGCAGCACGCAGCTATCAACCATGCCCAGCACGCGCTCGACCTCGCCGCCGAAATCGGCGTGGCCGGGAGTGTCGACGACATTGATACGGATCGGGCCCTCGGCGTCGCGCCACAGGATCGATGTGCACTTGGCGAGAATGGTGATGCCGCGCTCGCGCTCGAGGTCGCCGGAATCCATCGCCCGCGTCGCCCGCGCTTCGTTTTCGCGAAACGCGCCGCCTTGCGTCAGCATCTGGTCCACGAGCGTCGTCTTGCCGTGGTCGACGTGCGCGATGATCGCGATATTGCGCAGGCGTTCGGCCATAATCAGGGTCTTTCGGGGTTCAAAGTGCGGGAGGCGAGCGGTTCTGCCCGGCCAAACCGCTCACAGCAACGGCGCCCGCAGCACAAACGCTGTGCAAAGCCCATCCGGTTTTGCATGGGTGCAGCGCAATATGACAGCCAAGCCGCATTAGGCAACTAAAAACAGGCTGTTACGGACGGTCTCGAAAAAGTGACGCGGTGTTCACCTTGTTTTTTTGTGCGCTGCAAACTAACTTGAATTTGCGCGCTGTTTCGCGACGGCGCGCCCGCCCATTTCCGGGCGTTTCCTCCCTAATTGAACTTATGCCCCGGGCTTTGGCCCGGGGCTTTTTCTTTGTGGGCTCAGGCCAGGCTTTTATGCAGCGCCGCCGCCGACAGCGCTTCGGCCAGACGGGTCATGTCGGCGCGCACACGCACAAAGCCGTTGGTCGGCTCCAACGTGCGCTCATCCACATAGAGCGCCCGGTTAATCTCAACCTGCAGCGCATGCACCCGTTCTGCCGGGCGGCCATAGGTTTGTGTGGTGTGCCCGCCCGCGAACGGCGCATTTCGCGCCACCCGATAGCCCAGCCGCCGCAAAGTCGCTTCCGCCAGCGCGGTCACGGAGGGATGGCACGAGGCCCCGAACCGATCGCCCAGCACGATATCGGGAGAATGCGGCCCCCGCGCCGAGCTTGGCATCGAATGGCAATCGACCAGAACCGCGCAGCCAAACAAGGTTTTGGTGTCGTCCACCAAGCCCGCCAGCCGCTCGTGATAGGGGCGATGAACCGCCGCGATCCGGCGCTCGGCCTCGGCCAAAACCAACTTCCGGCGATAGATTTGCTGGCCATCGCCGGTCACCCGCGGGATCGCGCCAAGCCCGGCCTGCACTCTAGGCGTGGCTGCGGCCAAGCTTGGCCGGCCCTCAAACATGTCCGGATCGAGCTCGCTCGGATCGCGGTTGAGGTCGACGTAAGCCCGCGCGACCGCTGCGGAAAGCACCACCGCCCCATGACCTGCGGCCCCGGCGAACAGCTCGTCCACGTAAGCATCTTCGGAGCGGCGCAGGCTCAAAAGCCCGGTCCGCGCCATCGCGATCAGATCCGGTGGATAGCGGCGGCCGCTGTGGGGGGAGGCGAAAATGAGCGGCGCCGAGCGTTTCAGCGGCTCGATCAGGACGAACGGCGGTTCTGGCGCAGGCGGCGGCGCCGGCGCCGCCCATCCCTCGGGCCAACGCTCGGTCTCGGCGCGCGCGGCGCTCGACTGCGCGAGATCCCCCGTCAGGTCCATCTGCTCAGTGTTCGCAACAGCGGTTAACTCCGTCAATCTTTTGAGCCGTTTTGCATCTGTGCGCAGTGCAGCAAGGCCATCTTTACCTGAGCAATGCTAGGAGCTACCGCTTGTTTGGGGCCGATTCTGGAGCGCAGCATGGCGCGAATCCTACTGGCCGAGGATGACGACTCGCTCAGAGCGTTCCTGGTGACGAATCTATCGCGGGCGGGACACGACGTGTCTGCGCATGGCGATGGCGATTCGGCCTGGGAAGCGCTTGAGCACGGCTCCTACGATCTGCTGCTGACCGATATCGTAATGCCCGGCCTGGACGGGATCGAACTCGCACGCCGCGGCGCCGAGGCCGATCCCGGCATGAAGATCGTCTTTATTACCGGCTTCGCCGCGGTCGCCCTCTCGGCCCAAAGCCAAGCCCCGAAAGACGCCAAGGTGCTCTCCAAGCCCTTCCACCTGAAGGATCTGGTGGTCGAGATCGAACGCGTCATCGCGGCGGCTTGAGGCGGGCCGCTTCGGCCTGTATACGCCTTCCACCCAACGATCACCTTTCGAGGTAGGGCGCGTAGCTCAGCGGGAGAGCACTACGTTGACATCGTAGGGGTCACAGGTTCGATCCCTGTCGCGCCCACCATTTCCTTTCCTTAAATCAAAGCGTTATGCGGGAAGCGTGCACGTTCGTTGCGTACACACAAAATTTGGTAGCGATTTGGTAGCGAAGTCGCCGCGACGTCTTGCGATGTGATGATACGGGTTTGCACCGCCCTGAGACGTCGCAGGCCGCGTCAGGCGCGACCCCTCAACACGCGCGACCCTCAAAAACCGAGCCCGAACGGCAGGCGCAATTCCTTCGCCGCTGGCATGCGTGTTGGATTGGCGAGCGTGCGCGCCGCGTTCTGCGCGCGCGCCTGCATCAACGATTTGCGAATGTCGAGGTGCAACTCCATCGCCTTGAGCGCGTCGCGCCAGCCTGGCTCGAACCGAAGGATGTTGCGCCGTACTTCCTGCGCGAGGCCTAAATTCTTCAGTTCTCTCGCGCGCGCCTTCAGAGCATCGGTCATGTCGGGCGAGCCGTTCGGCGCGCGAAGTTCGGCCAGGCGGATCGTCTGCCTCTCGTCGAGTTGAGAAGCGATCAGTGTATCAAGCCGTGTCGGCGCATGCGCGAGCGCCTCGCGCTGAAGTGCTTTGCGCGCATCATCCCGCGTACGCTGGCCCAGTCGGCTGGTCGCCGCATCACGGGCGGCGTTACGGAATCCGTGCTGGACAAACTCTCTGGGGATCACGAGATCGCGCCCGTCATCGCGTACGCCGCGGAGGACGATGTGCGTGTGAGGGTTGTCGGTGTCGAAATGGTCGACGGCGAACCATTCGAGTCGGGTGCCGAGCGCGACTTCAGCGCGATCCATGACCTCGCGCGTATAGGCGCGCAGGTCGCCAATGCGGCCGCCATTCTCCGCCGACAGAATGATTCGAAAGTGGCGCTTGTCCGACTCCGCCCAATGCCCGGCGAGGCGGGCGCCGCTCACGCTGTCGCGCGCGCCATCGTAAAAGACCGAATGCTCTAGGCGCGGGGATTGGCGGCGATCGTCTTCGCCGCGCGCCTGGGCGCCGTCTCGTTCCGTCTCAGCTTTCGAGAGCGAGATCTCTTCACCTCTCGAGGCGGAATCGCGCGCGATATAGCGTGCGTGAGCCTTGAGCGCAGCGCCGCCGCCTTTGGCGTGCGCGAAGTAATGGAGCTTGACCACCGCTCTTTGACGGCCATCGAACGTGAACGGCGTATGCGGCGCGCGTTTTCGGGCCAACGCCTTCGCTAGTGCGCGAGAGCTGCCGATCCTCTTTTGCAGGCTTGCCGACAAGCTGCCGCTACTCGCGCCTGATTTCGTACGAGCCACGCCCTCGTGACGGCCGATGAGACTCTCTGCATCAAGGGGGCGGCTGATACGTAAGCGCGAACCGGGCGTGATCACATCTTTGCCCAGCGCGCCGCGAAGCAGCTTGCTGGTGCGGAAGCGTTCGTTGCTCGTCGGAGGCTGTGGCATGCGCACAAATCCGAGTGGTGAGGTGCAGGTAGGGTGCAGGTGGGGTGTCCAACACCCTGCGATAATGCTTCACACCTTGTGTTTGTGCGAGACATTTCAAGCGCGTGGCGAAAGATGTGACCCACTCTTTATCTAGCCATCGCAAACTTTCTTTCCCGTGTTGTCCATGCTCACGTCGCAAGTCGTCTCAGGCAATGTCGCATGAGCGCGTACGAGGCTAGGCCGATCGCTATTGCAACGGCGCCAGTCCCGAATGCGCGCGCACGGTGGTCATGAGAAATTGATAGGCGCCTTCGCGATCCTGAGGCCGCAGCGTTGTCAGCAATCGAGCGCTTACCGCCGCGAGCGCGGTCAGAACGTCGCCAGGCTGCACGTGATCGGGCAGGTTGCGCATGACCTCATTGATGCGGTTGGCGATGTCGACGGCGAGCTCGGACTCGTCTGGCATATCCTGCGCTTCCATTGGCCCTTGGACGGCGAGCCGATAGCAGTGCTGAAAAGAAAATCAAAGCGGACGCCAGACGCCTTCGATCAAGCCGCGGTCGACGGGTCCCCAATAGCGCCCGTCAAAAGAGTGTTCCGCGTCGCCGAGCAGCAGCACCTCATTGGCCCCCAGCGCCCTGCAGCCGTTCCAACGCGGCAGCTCGGCGCCCGTGCTGTCATGCGTCCGCCGCGACATTGGCGGTCCATCATTGATGGTAAGGACATCGCCCTCGGCGCAGACGCGGTCGCCGGCCACGGCGGCGATGCGCTTGATGAAGCGATCCCGCCGCCCTTCGAAATCACGCGCACGCGCCGCCGCCGGGGCCACGTCTGCCGCGCGCACGGTTACGAACGCCCCGCTGTCAATGGGCGCCTCCGTCCGGACATAGAATCCCACGGGTAGGGACGGCGTGTGGTTATAGAGGAGGCGGTCGTTCGCGGCTGGCAGGGCAAACGCAATCAAAGCGGCGCTCGCCGCCGCGCCCGTTAACAACAGAATGAGCAAACGCTTCTTGTGCACGAGGCGAGGCTGCCTTTGCGTGCGCGGCGCGCCAAGGGCATGCACCCGTCTGGCGCGCCGGCCTCAGCTCAGTATTCGCTTGGCAGGAAGATGACGTTGTTCTGAAGCCAGAGCGTGATCTCCGGCAGCGGGAAATCGGTGAATGAGATGGCCTGAGACGTCACGCAATTGCCGTCGTTATCCTCGCACATGAGAACAGCACTTCGCTCTTCGGCGACTTTCAGTATCCACACTTGGAATTCTTGCGCGCGCACGCGCGCGTCGTGCTGGTGCGAGACGATGGCGTCCAAGAGCCAATAAGCGCCGCCGGCTTCGGCGACGTACTGAGCGCCGTCGGTGTAGGTGATCGAAGGATAGAGCGGATGGCGATACCAGCATTCGCTGCCGGTGAATTGCGCGAGATCGCTCGCGCGCTGCGTCTTCGAAGACATGCTGTGTCTCCTCAATGATTGAATTTTGATTGGGGGACGCCGCCTCGGTGAGCCGAAGCGGCGTCTCGCGGTTCAGGCGGCGGCCGCGGTGTCGGCCATGCCAAGCGACTTGACCGTGCCTTCGGCGGGATCGATGGCGACGAACACCTTGCCGATCCAGCGGCCGGTCGCCTTGTCCTTCCAGCGGTCGTGGCGCAGCACGCCGGTGACCTCGGCCAGCACGTCCTTGCGCATGGCTTTCGCCGCTTCTTGGCTCCGGGGGCAGAAGATCTCGACGGTGAAGCGGTCGCTGCGTTCTCCGCTGCGGACTTCAAGCCAGAGCGAGACGATGTCGGTTGAGCCGCCGCGGAATTCGAGCGTGCGGACTTTGGGATCGTCGATGAGTTTGCCGGTGAGGCTGACGCGGTTCATGTCTGTCTCCATTCGGTGCCCGCTTTGTTGACGGGGCCGCGGGAGCTCGCCCGCGACGGCGCTTTTCGCGCCCGGCCAGGAGGCGGCGGCTGCAAGGAGAAAATGGTGGGGCCCGCGTCCGTTAGGACCGAAGGCGGCGAAGCCGCGCGGGGAGACGATTTTGTCCTTGTGGACGGCGACGGCCGGGCGGAGATGGCGACGGCGTGGGTGAGCTCTCGCGGCGTGCGCGGAATGCGGGCGCTGAAGGCGGAGACTTTGAAACGCGCTTCGGCGCCGGCAGATGTGATGATTCCTGCGGTCCGCCCTAGTGCGCCATCGCCCGCGCCCAATCGTTCCAGTCTGGATGACCATCCGGCGGGAGCGCGATCTCGCACGCGATCGACGTCTCGACCCGCGCCTGCAGCCGCGTGGCGGCGGCGAGACCTGCTTCGTCATGGTCGGCGGCGATGATGAGCTTATCGATGACGGGCGGTGGTTCGAACTGGGCGAGGTTCTCAGCGCTCAGACATGCCCAGGCGCCGGCGCCAAGCGCGCGTCTCGCCGAAAGCGCGGTCTCTAGCCCTTCAGCAACGATGAGCACATCGCCTGGCGCATCGATCCGGACGTAATGGCCCATCAGCTTGCCGATGGAGCGCCGAGGCGTCGTCAGCGCTGCTTTAGCCGCGCCATGGGCGGTCAAAAGCGTGACCTGAATGCCTTCAAGGACGCCGTCATTGTTGACGAGACCAGCGACCAGGGCAGGGCGCCGTTCACGATCTTCGAAGCTCGTCATGCGTGAGTGAAAGCGCAGCACGTCAGCCCCAGGCAGTTCGCCTTCGATGGCGCGTGCGCGCAAATAGCGCTCGCCGACAGTGCCGGCGACGGCGATGGACTCATCCCACAAACGCAAAACGCGCGCGCGGCGGTCTTCGTCGTGCTGCTCGGGGTGAAGCCGCACAACCGGCTCGGAGGACGAGGCGTGTTCATGCCGCTCGCTCTCGTCCAAGAGACCGAGGTCGGCAAGCTCGGCGCGCACTGCGCGCCAGTCGTCGCGCGGGCTGAAGCAATGAATGAGCACGCGCCCGTCCTCGGTCTCCAGGAGCGAGACCGAGCGATCGCCGGGACCGTGCCCGGGACCACGGATGAGTGCGCGCCGGCCGCCTTCGGTGAGGACGCCGCCCATGGCATCGACGATGCGCTTAAGCTTGGACATCGGTGTCGTCCGGCGCCGGGCTCTTGGCGAGCAACCAGTCGACCGCCACTTGCGCTTGCGCCGCTGCGTGGAAGAAGGCGCGTTTGTCGGATTGGAGAAGGCTCATCCAGTTCTCAATATAGGCGGCGTGATCGAAGATGTGATCGGGCGGCAGCCGCAAATGGGCACCCAGAATCGCCGCGCCAATTTCCGCAACCAGTTCTTCGGCGGCGATCGCTTGCTTGAACCGCTTGGAGAGATCGCGCCCTACGCGGTGGGATGCGGCGGTTGCATGCACCGCTTCGTGGTTCAAGGTCGCCGCATAAGCCTCGGCGTCGTCAAAGGCGGCCAGCGGCGGCATGCCGATAACGTCGCGACTTGGAATGTAGCAAGCAAGATCCCGCGTCAGGATGCGCGCGATCCCGAGCTTGGCAAACCATTGCTCATGCGCGGCGATTGGAAGGCGCGCCTCGGCGCTTGGCTTGGGGTAGAAACGTTCCGGCAGGCCTTCGACCTGGTCTGCATTGAAGGCGACGTAAGATTTCAAGAAGCGAAATGCTGTTTCGGTCTCGCCGCCATCGGCGCTTAGCGCTGTGCGTTGGGCGCTGCCATAATAGACGACGATTTCGCCGCGCTCGCCCTTCCTCACGTGCGCCCCAAGCTTGATCGCCTGATTGAAGGTCAGCCAATAGGGCGACGCGTATCCATGCGCGGCGCTCGCGTACCAGAGCATGATGGTGTTGACGCCTCGATAGCATTCGCCGGTTGCGCGTCGAGGGAGGGCAAGGCCGGTGCGGGCGCCATCCCAAGGCTTGCGCCATGGCATCACGCCGGCATTGAGGCTGGTGAGAATCTTGGTGGTGATGTCGGCGGCGATGTCGGGCCGCTGCGCCACGCAATGCGTGTCAGACATTGGAAGTCTCCTGGGGTTTGGCAAAGCGCCCGCGCGGGTCGTTCCCGCGCGGGACGCCCCGCGTTGCTCAGTGCTGGGGTGACGCCGCCGCTTCGGGCGCTTCGCCAGTGACGGCGAAAGCGCCATCGCGCATCGGCGTGATGAGGCATTCCGGGAGCCAGCGGCTTTCAGCGAACGCCTTCGCCACGGCGTCTGCGAACGCGCTCTTCTTCAGCTTCGCCAGCGCCTTGAGCTTCGCGGCGCGTTCTTTCTCGCCGAGTTCGGCCAAGCCTGGCGCTTCGGGGAGGGCGTCCAGCGCATATTGCTTCGGCGTGCGCATCCAGAAGTCAGAACCCGCCGACCAATGCGTGGCCATGTCGAGATCGATCGCCGCCGCGATCAGGTCGCCGGCGCGCTGGCGCCCATCGTCGCGTGCGCTCGCGCCTTCATGGGTGAGATCAATAGTCTCCGCGACGAGGATGGCGAGACAGGCAATGAGCGCCTCGCAATCGAGCGCCAGACATTCCCCAAAACTCTCAGGCATGGCGCGCGCGGATTTGAGCGTCTGCAGGAAGTCGCCGTCGCCGAAGTCGCGCGGCGTTGAGCTGATCTCTGGGCCGACCAAATCGCCTTCGCCCGCGCTCCGTTGCGACAGCAGGCAAACCATCAGCGCAAGCGCCACGTGACCGTCGCTGGCGACGCCGGCGCGGATGGCGCGCGTGCGGGCGAGCGTGAGGTCGCGAGTCAGTGCCTTGCTTAGGCCCGAGCCCATCGGTGCGCCGCCATCCGCACCGTCGTCGTCGCCGTCTCCATCGTCGCCGGCCATGGCTTGCTTGCGAAGCTTGTCGATCGCCTTCATGTCGCCGCGGCGGATGAGGCCGCGCACGATCTGCGCTTTGCCGTCGCGGTCGACGCTGATGACGGCGCCTGCGTGCGTCATCATCGCGTTGTCGTAGACGCGTGTCGCCTCGATGAGGTCGTCGCGTTCCTGGTTGAGCTTGTCGCGTTCGCTCCACAGGATGTCGGCGGCTTCGCCGTCTTCCATGTCTTCAAGCCCGCCGTCGATGCGCTCGATCTCAGCGTCGAGCGCCGACATGCGGCGTTTTTCCTTGGCCGTGAGCTTGCGTTGTGTGGCGCGGAGGCGTTCGGACGCGCAGCCCTCGATGTGACCGCCCGCGAGATTGATCTCGGCCCAGCCCCAGCCTTCGGCCAGCACGGCGTCGCGCAACGCTTCGGCTTTTGCAAACGCCAGGCGCTGTATGATGTCGCCGTCGTCTAGCAGCACGACATCGTCTTCGAAGAGATCTTTGACGATGCGCCCGCCAGCTTGCGTGTAAGCCTCTATGCCGACGAAGAGCGCCAGGCGATCGCTCGCCGGTGCCCGTCCTTGGGTGAGGGCGCTCCGCACCGCGTGCGTGTTTGAGATCGGCTTGCTCAACCCTTTGAAGACGCGCTCCTGCGCGGCGTGGTCGGGGTCGAGGCAGAAAGCGCGGGCGACATCGAGTGTGAGTTCACCCTTGCGATAGGCGGCTCGGATGCGGGGGCTGAGGCGCGCCAGCGCCAGACGCTGCTCGACATGGCGCACGGTGGCGCCAAAGCGATGCGCCACATCTTCAGCGGAAGCGCCGCCATCGAGGAGCGCCGCATAAGCCTCGACTTCGTCCATGGCGTTCATGTCGACGCGCTGGACATTCTCGGCGAGGGACGCTTCCACGGCCGCAGCGGCGTCAACGACATGGCAGGGGACGGGCCAATCCTTGGCCCGCTCGCCTTGGCGGACGAGCAGCTTCAGCGCCGCGTGCCGGCGTGCGCCAGCGACCACGGCATACTTGCCTGCGTCGCGTTCGGTGACGGTGAGGTTCTGCAAGAGACCGTGCGCGGCGATCGATGCGGCGAGCGCATCGATGTCGCGCTTACGCTCGGTGCGGCGAACGTTGTCCTCGCTCTCGACGAGCTTGTTGAGCGGGATGTGTTGAATGTCGGACATCAGAGTTCGAGCCTTTGGAACGAAACCCGCGCTGCGGAAGTGCTGTCGCGGGGTCGCTTGCGCGACGGCTCGTCACCAAGGCCCGCGCCCCAGAGGGGGCCTGGGTCGAGGGCTCATGTTTGAGAGGGGAGCGTCCCTCGACGCAGGGCCCCGGCGCGGGCATGGCCTCTCCGGCGCGCGAGCGAGCACGCGCCTAACGCGCGAGTTGGGGAGATGCACACGCTCGGCTACAGCGCGCCTCTTGCATGCCGACCGGAGTCCGATCTTAGTAGGCAAGACACAACTGGAGGTTTCGCCATGCCTGCCAGCAAGATTGCGCTGGATTTCCTCGACTTCTGTGAGAAGCAAACGAGCGCGCAGTTGATCGAGGATCGATTTGTCTCAACGCTGCAAGCGCTCGGCTATGAATACGTCGCTTGCGCCTCGCATGTAGACCCGCTGCGGCCGCGGCCGGGCGGGGTGAGCGTGCTCAATTATCCAGTCCCTTGGGTGCAGCATTATTCGGAAGCGGATTTCGCGCGGATCGATCCAGTCTTCCTGGCGGCGCGCATCATGTCCTCGCCATTCAATTGGGTGGACTGCCTGGCGAAGATGCGTTTGAGCCGCGAGCAAAAGCGTGTGTTGGATGAGGGCGCCCTCTACGGACTCTCAAAGGGCCTTACCATTCCGCTGCGTTCGCCCGATGTGATTCCGGCTTCCTGCTCGCTCATTGCCGGATCGGACGGCGTCGATCCCTTGGCGATGGCGCACGTTCTCATGATCGTCATCTATGGGCATGGCGCCATGCATCGCCGGCTCAATCCCGATGCGCTGGCCGATCCCGTCGTGCTGCCGCCGCGCGAGCGCGAGTGCCTGACGCTCGCGGGCTGCGGCAAGAGTGATTGGGTGATTGGCGAAGTGCTGGGCGTAAATTGGCGAACCGCCCACAACGCCATTGAGCGCGCCAAGAAGCGCTACGGCGTTTCCTCCAGGGTGCAGGCGGTCGTACGCGCGGTATTCGATGGCCAGATCATGGTCGACGATTTGACCGGCTGATCGATTCGAAAAGAGTCAATAGGTCCCGTGGGACCAATTACGCGTCGGCGAACGTCTCCGCATGCTCGGTCCAAGAGCGGTCGGAGGCGTCATGATCTACATTGTATCGGAAGAAAACCGTCGGCGGTTTCATCACCTGCTGACTGAGATGCACCGTCAGCGAAAGCAGGTGTTCATCGACAAGCTGAAATGGCGGCTGGAAGAAAGCGCGGGGCTCGAAATCGACGCCTATGACAGTCACGAGGCGATCTATCTGATCGAGGCAGGAACGCCGACTTCCGACGTCAGCGTCTCGGCGCGGCTCTTGCCCACGGTGCGCCCGCATCTACTCAGCCAACAATTTGCCGATCTCTGTGAAGAGATCCTGCCGTCCGGGCTGGGTGTCTGGGAAGCGACGCGGTTTTGTCCGGCGCCGGATACGCCGGCCGGTCCACCGCGGCGGGGCATGCTTGGACGCATGATCGCCGGCATCATGGAGACCGCGCTCCTTTTCGGCATCGAGCAAGTCACTTACGTCGCCGACGCCGCGCTTGCGCCGATGGCGCTCAAAGTCGGCTGGGATGTCCGCGCGCTCGGTGCGCCGCGCGGCAAGGGACGCAATCGCATTCAAGCCTTTGTCGCGAGCATCGATGGCGCGGGCTTAAAGCGCGTGCGCGAAGCTTTCGCCATCAGCGCGCCGCTGACGCGGTTCGTACCCGCCGACCTCGCGCGCGCCGCTTAAAGAGAGGAGGGGAGAAATGTCCGTCACCGCTCTTGCGGTCAGCAACACGCTCGCCGCTGATCTGGGCGCCCTGCAGCGCGATGGCTTCCTCATGCTCGATGGGCTGCTGAACGAAGGCCAAGCCAATGCGCTAGCCGCCGAGCTCGAACCATGGCTCCAACGCACGCCGCGCTGCGAGGGCGATTTTCACGGCTGGGCGACGACGCGCGTCAATGGGCTTCTGTCTAAGGCGCCGCTGGTCCAGCAATTGGCGCTGCATCCTCGAATCCTAGCGCTCGCCGAGGCGGCGCTTGCGCCGGCCTGCGATTGCATGCGCCTCAACATGACCCAGGCAATCCGCATTCATCCGCGACAGAAGGCGCAAGCGCCGCATCGTGACGAAGAGATGTGGCCGGCCGATCCTAACGGCCAAATCTGGTCGCTCAATGTGATGTGGGCGGTCAGCGACTTCACCGAGAGCAATGGCGCCACACGGCTTTGGCCGCGCAGTCACATTGGGCGATTGGGCCGAACGCCTGATCCACAAGACGCGATCCAGGGCGTGATGAAGGCGGGATCGGCGCTCGTCTATCTTGGCGGTCTAACACATAGCGGCGGCGCCAATCGTTCGGACGCCGATCGCACTGGCGTCGTCATCGGCTATTGCGCGGGATGGCTCCGCACCTACGAGGAGCAGTTCTTGGCGTACCCCCGCGAGGTGGCGCGCTGGTTTCCAGAAGAGCTGCAGCGCCTCATCGGTTATCGCTGGCATCGGCCCAATATTGGCGGCTGGGAAGGCCAGGACCCGATCGAGTATCTGCGCGATGCGTCTCCATGCGGACCACACCTCGTTCGCCCAGGCGAGCACTCGGGCTACGAAGTTGCGCTCTGGCCAGCCGCAGAACTCGCCCAACTCTACGAATGGCGTGGCGCGCTCCTTACGCTTGTTCTTCCCTCGACCGCGTCCGCCCCGGAATTGCAGCGTCTGGCCCGCACGCAACCCTATGCGCAAGCGGTAGAGACCGTGATGCGGATGCTTGAAGGCGGCGCCAACCCAAACCTTCGGCGATCTGCGCTCAACGCTGATGAGAGGCTGCGCGCAGCGCGCGTCGCAGAGCCCGATATTCTTGGAGATGTTCAGGGCGAATTCGAAGCGTTGGTGACTGCGATCGCCCAGAGGACGAGGCGCGTGAGCACTCTGATGAAGTCATATCAACGACGCCGCATGCAAAGCGTCGAGGCGATACGTGAGCGCATCGCCTTGAAGGCGCTCCCGCCGAACGGTGAGCCGCGGTGAACGCCTACCTGATCTTCATGCTGATCAGCTCGGTGATCATCGCGAGGTCGCGCATACTCGCATTGGGTGAATGACACCCGAGGGAGAGAGCGATGCGTGATGACCAAGATATCGTTGAACTCGGATCAGTGACCGAGCTCACCCAAGGCTCGTTCATGATGGACCATTACGAGTCGTTGACGATCAAGGATCATTGGACCGACGACTAGGTCTCCATCACGCAGCGCCCAATCCGTAACCTGGCAAAAGGAACCATCAGATGCGCAAGCAAGATGAAGCGCGTGAGCGCGAAGACGTCGTCGATCTGGGCGCCGTCACCGAGGAAACCCAAGGCGTGCCGCTGGAAGATGCCAAGGAAGGCATCAGCACGCGCGACTTCTACACGCCGTGACCGGCGCCGGTGGCGCGCCCAACGGCGCGCCGCCGGGACGCGTGCGCCCGGCGGCAGGAGTGCATCATGCTGTTCTGGGCGATACGGCGATCTTGCTCGACCTTCGCACCGATCGCTATGTCGCCTCGCCGGCAGCCGCGTTTCTCAGTCTGCTGGCAGAGGAGGGGCCAAGCGATCCGCTCGTGATCCCGCTTCGCGAAAAGCTCATGAGCCAAGGCCTATTGGTGGCGGAGACCGCAGAGGTCGTTGGCCACAATAATGGTCCCGCGGCTGTGCTCACCGCTTGTCTTTGGGCAGAGCTCTATCTGCGCAGGCGCCGTCTCGATCTAGCGCTTCGCTGGTTTCGGGGGCGCCGCGATGGCGGCGCGAGCATGGCGTCCGAGCGCGCGCTCTATCAGTTTCGCGCGTGGCGGCCGTGGTATCCGCGCCGAAACGTGTGCCTGTTCGACACTCTGGCGCTCGCCGCGTTCCTTGTGCGCACGGGCGAGCGCCCCGAGATCGTGTTCGGCGTTCGCCAGCCGCCTTTCGCTGCGCATTGCTGGCTTGAGGCCGAAGGGCGCATCCTGAATGACGAGGCGGAATACTGCGCTGCCTTCGTCGAGATACTTCGTGTGTAGCGCATGCACCGGCTCGTAGGCTTCAGGTGGCGGCCAGGTCACTTCGAAGGCCGCAAGGCAGCCGAAGCGTATGCCGCGCGGGTGCTGGGTCGTGGCAATTGGCGCCAAGTGGTGGGCGCGCGCGGCTTCTTGCTCTTGGCGACCGAGACGAACGGCGATGTCGAGCCGCTGGTCTTGCCGAACGGCATGGGGCTCATTCTTGGTGCTCTTTTCAACCGCGAAGGAAGCGAAGGCTCGCGCGTTCTGGAGCCCGACCTGGAGGCCTGCCGGGCGTGGGCCGAAACCCAAGGCGCCAGCCTCGCGAAAACGTGTTGGGGTGGCTACCTCGCCATCGTCGTCGACAATACGCGCGATCGTATTTTGATCATGCGTGACCCAATGGGTGCGCGGCCCTGCTTTGTGCGCGAAGAGCAGGGCGACGGCGTGCGCATCCTCTTCACCGACTTCGAAGACGTCGCCGAACGGTCGCCGTTGCAGAGCATCGATGAGGAGTTCCTGCGCCTATTCCTTGCGCAGCCGCGGATCGTGCATGAGCGGACCGGCCTTCGGGGCGTGCGCGAGATATTGGCCGGCGAATGTTATGCGCTCGGCGCCGAAGGCGACTGCGCCAGCCTCTACTGGCGCCCGCCGGCGCGCCGGATTGAACTCGCGTATGCCGAGACGGAGGATCTGGCCAGAGTTCTTCGCTCGCATGTTCTTGGCGCCTGCCGTGCCTGGGCGTTGCTCGACAGGCCGATCTTGCATCGCCTCTCCGGCGGCCTCGATTCCAGCATTGCGCTAGCGGCGCTGTCCAAAGCCGGCGCTGATATTGTTTGCGTCAATGAATGGCCGCGCGGGTACGCAGAGGGCGATGAGCGGCAGGCCGCGCGCGCTGTCGCATCGAAGTTCGCAGCGAAACTGGTCGAACTGGAATATGAGCCTCGTGAGATCGACTATCGCAAACTGATGGAGGCGCCGCTTTCGGCCAAGCCCTCGATCGCTACCTTGAGCTTTGCCGATCCGCACTTCCATGACCTTGCAGATGCGGGGAGCTTGCTGACCTCCGGCCAAGGCGGCGATCAAGTCTTCTATCGTTCGCGCGCGGCCTGCACGATCGCGGACGCGGTTCGTGACCGGCTGAATCCTGCAACCGTCATATCGTTGGCGCTCGATGCAGCGCGCGTGTCGCGGCGATCGATATGGCCAGGATTGGCCATCGGCGCGCAATACGGTCTCCTCCGGTCGCCGCGCGCGTATTTACGCAATCTCTTGATGGATGCGGCTCGGGAGAGCGGGCCCCATGCGGCGATGGGCGCGGCAGACGCGGCGCTCGAGGATCCTTGGGTCAAGGATGCGCTCGCGCGCGGGCCCGGTGAGGCGATGCGTGCGCTCCTCATCAGCGACCTTCAATATTATCATGGCCCGTCGCTGCTCACTCGCTCCTTCATCCCGGCGCCCGTGATCACCTCGCAGCCCATTGTCGAATTCTGTTGCTCGATACCCACGTACCGAAGCTACGACGGCGGACGAGATCGCGCGTTGGCGCGCCTGGCGTTCGCAGATGATCTGCCGGCGTCGTCCGTCGCGCGGCAACGCAAGGGCGACACTACGCGCTTCTTTGGAGCGGTCGCTGCGGCAAACGGTGACTTCATCATCGATGCCTTGAAGGGCGGCGAATTGGTCCAGCGCGGCTTGTTCGACGCCGCGCGCCTTGATGCGAAGCCGCGGCGGGCTGTCTTAGATTTCTCAAATGAGCTGGTCGCCGAACTCTGGCTTCGCCAGATCAAGGCGCGCCACGCGGAGCAGGGTGAGACCCAAGAGATCGCGAGCGCATGAGCTCCCAGCGTTCCGCGCGGTTCGGGTCGTTTGCATCCTCACTCATTGGCTGGCGCAGCCAAAAGTCGATCCAAGCCATCGCGCGTCTCTGCGCCGCCAGCACGTGGCTCGGGCGCGTCTTGGCATGGAAGGCTTGCGGGTAGATATAGGCTTCGACTGCGGCGCCGCGATCGTGGAGTTGCACGTAGAGCGGCATCGCGTGCGGCGCCTCACTCTGTGCGAGGTTCATGAGCAATGGCGTATCGATGCGATCGGCGTAGTAGAACGTTGCGTTGTGACGCCACCACGGCGCCATCCGGTCGAGATCAGGCGCTTCGAGGCCGGTTTGGCGGAGCTCGGCACGAAAGTTGGCATCCGCCAACCACCAGAAGATGGGATCAATCGGCGGTCCACTGGCGACGGCCGCGGCGAAGTGGCGATCGCGCAGCGCCCAGTACAAAGTCTCGGCGCCATCGCTCATGCCAGTGATCGCAACGCGATCGGGATCCACGACGCCGGAATCGACCGCGAGAGCGAGAAGCCCGTCGAGCGATGCGAGCTTCATCCGCTCTTCCTCATCGCCGATCAGCATTTCGTGATCCAGTTCCGCGCGCGAGATTTGTTGTTCTCGCAGGCGTGGCTCGGGGCGCTCCAGGCTCAACACCGCGTAGCCTTGGGCGGCGGCCGGAAAGATGGGATACTCGCCCCCTACGCCTGCATTCAAAAACCCGTGCGAGCGATACTGCACGATGATGGTGGGGTGTCTTTGGCCGGGGACATAGTCGCTGGGATAAACGAGATGCGCGTAGGATTGGAGGCCACGCTCATCTTCGAACGCCAGGCGCTCGACCCGAGGAAGCGCGAAGCGCCGCCACTGAGGATTGGGGTCGTAGATGACGGCCAACGCCCCGTCGCGTGTGTCGATCGACACGATGCGGCGGGGCTGCGTGGAAAATTCCTGGAGACAATAAATCAAGGCGCCATGCGTGTTGCACCCATAGAGCCGCTCTTCGGCCAGCCGGACCCGGCGCACGCTCTGGGTCGTTGGCGTCCATACATAGAGTGAGAGATCAGCAGCCGAGGGACCTTCGCCGCGCGTGAACCACACATCGCCGTCCGTCAACGCACCAGCGTCTCTGAGGAGACCGGTGCAGGCGTCGACTGCGCAGAGGATCGAGGCGCCGTCACTCGTTGTGAAAAGACCGCGAGGCGGGCGCGAGACTTGAGAGGCGCCGTCTCGGGCCCCAATCCATGTGTTGCCGCGCCGCGGCGTGCGCAGGAGCGCCGCTTGCGATTCATCGGCCGGGGTTAGCGCTCTGTTGCGGGTGTCGAGATGAAGCCACTGGCGTTGCGCCTCGACGGCGGGCAGAGGCGCCAAAGAAAACCCGGGTTCGAAACTGTCGGTGACGAGGAAGCCGTCGCGTGCGTCCAACGCGCGCTGCGCCTCGACGAGCGCGCGGGACGTTGTTGTCGTGAGGACGAGGCTGTGTGCTGAGGTCCAAGCGAAATCGGTGACGTCGCCGTCTGGTCGAGCAGCGAGGCGTGCGCGCCCCGTCAGGTCGGTGATCCACAATTCCGCGCGCCCCTCGCGTTCGGCGATGAACGCAATGGCGCGGCTATCGGGCGACCAGCGAGGAATGCGATCGACGAGACTTCCGCTCGCTCTGCCCTGATTTCGATGTGGCAGTCCTGCGCCGGCGTCTGCGACGATGCGCGGTGCAGCGCCCGGTCGGGCCGCGGTCACGACAAGGGCGTAGCGGACTTCGTTGCGTTCGAAATCCATATGCGACTGAAACACGGCGAGCCACTCGCCGTCCGGCGAGAGCGCCAATCCGCCTTGGCCGGCGCCAAGGTTTCTGAGCGCCGCCAGATCTTCGATTGTCGGGCCAGCCGACGATTGCGCCGCGGCGGGCGCAATCGTTGAGAACAGCACAGCAAAGAGGGCGCCGATGGCTTGGCGTCTCACCATCTCTGGCGCAGCTCCAGCGACACGAAGCGGCCGAGCGGGGAGTGCGCCTGTGCGTCAAAGGCGTAGCCGACAGGATTGTTGGTGAAGGGCGGATCCTCATCGAAGAGGTTCTGCACATTGAGCGTGATCTGCGGGCCGGCACGTTCGGTTTCGCCACTCCAGTCGTAACTGACTTGCGCATCCCAGGTCAGCCATTCATCGACATCGCGCGCGGGTGTGCTGATATTGTCGCGATAGTAGTCGACATAGATTGCCGTCAGGCCTGCGCCCCAGCCCTCATTGTTCCATGACACGCCTGCGCGTGCACGCAGGTCAACGGGATAGAAGAGCGTATCCAGCGCATCGATCGGCGTACTCGCGGGCCCTGTTTGGACGGTGTACTGAAGCATGAGGCTCGCTTGCGCGAACACGTTGAAGTCGCCCCAGGATGTGTCGAACGAATAGCTACCGCCGAAATCGACCCCGCGCGTTCTGAGACTAGCCAAGTTGGACTGGCGATCATCCCAGATCACTTCGATGCCATCGACCGGCATTGCGCCGACGACGGTGTTTGCTTCTGCGAGATAGGCGTCGATCTGAGCTTGCGTTGGGTTGCGGATGAAAACCGTCTCGTATCCGACCGGATTGACGAGTGCTGAGAGAATTGATCCCGGCGGCGAGATACGGTCGACGAAATCGATGTCGTAGTAGGTGGCGTTGAAGCGAAGACCGGAAGCCCAGGCAGGTCTGTAGTCAAATCCAGCGGTCCAGTTCTCGGCGCTCTCTGGACGAAGTCCTGGGTTGGCGCCGCCCAGGATGAGCACGCCAGTTGAGCCGTTCGTCGCGAAGGGATCTTGCGCCGGCGTCGCGAAGGTGAGGGTGCCGACGATATTGCCGCGCAGATATTGGAATTGCGGCGCTTTGAACGATTCGCCCCAGGAGGCGCGCAGAGCCAGCTCATCGTTGATGGTCCAGGTCGCGCCGATCTTTGGCGTAGTGGCGTCACCAAAGTCGCTCGCACTCTCCCGGCGCAACGACATCGAGATGTCGAAGCCCTGCACGGCGAAGATATTCTGCTCTGGCCCGACGAGCGGAAGAAAGACTTCCGCGAAGATCGCATCGGTCGTGCGCGCAGATTCAGGCACGCTTGTCGTCACAGTTGTGCCAGTGAACGCCACGCGCGTGCGATGGAGCTCAAGCGTTTCCTCGCGCCGTTCGACGCCGATGGCGAGCCGCGCTTGCCCGCCCCAAAGGCGCATGAAGGGGCCGTCGAGCTTGGCGCCGTAGACGACCACCTCTGAGAGGCCTTCGAGGTGGTCATCGAAGGTCAGCCCGACCAAAGCCGCCGCAGGTGAATTGGCGCCGTCACCAAAGGGGTTGAAGGCCGTGTTGAGGTCGCTGCTCGCCAAGGCTGCGTTGAGCGCGGCGCCCGGGCTGAAGATGTTCAGTTGATCGGCGGCCGTTTCGTAACGGCTGAGGCTCGCGCTCGCCTCAACGCGCCATTCGTTCGGAAGCTCGTAACCTGCGCCCAGAGCCAGCGAGAGCGTGTCGGCGCGCGTCGAGAAGTGAGAGGGTCCCAGATCGTCGCCCAGATTGTAGTTGATGCGGATGGCGCCTTGACCTGGGAAGAGATTGTTCAGCACGCGGTAGGCGTTGGTTTCGGGCACGACCAAGGTGGCGTTGTTCTGCCAGCGATCGGACTCAGATTCACGGCGCCCGGCTATGAGGTCGACAAAGACGTCCAGACTTGGCGTGATGTCCTGGCGCAAGGTGGCGAAGACGCCGTGATTGGTTTGTTGCGGCAGGAGCGAGTTGCCGGCGTTCAGAGGTCGTTGGTTGACGACGCCTGGCAGTAAATCGCCGGCACTAAGCGAGGTGCCATCCTGGCCTTCCGGTATAGCCAGCACGACGTTGGTCGCGCCGATGCGCGTGATGTTGCCAGGATTGGTGAAGGGCGAAGAGAAGTTCGTGCCGCCCCACGGCCGCAAGTCGGAGGTCGCCGAGAACCAGCGATCGTCGGCGGCAAGTTCGCTGCGATCGCGGTACTCATAACCGATCATCGCCGAGCCGGTCCTCCAAGTCGTGCCGAACACCTGGGAGAAGCCGATTTCGTTGGGCTCGCCCCGCGTCGCTGCGCCGTAGCGAACGGAAGTCTCTGCGCCTTCAAAATCATCGCGCAGAGTGATGTTGACGACGCCCGCCACGGCATCCGCGCCATAGGTGGCGGACGCGCCATCCGCCAGCACATCGACGCGTTCGACCGCTGCAAGCGGAATGGCGGAGATGTCGACGAAGTTTCCGAAACCGGCGGGCGCCAAGCGACGTCCATTCAGCAAAGTGAGCGTAGCGTCGGCGCCCAACCCGCGCAGATCCACGGTTGATCCAAAGCTTACATTGCGCCCGGCGTTGATCGAACCGAGCTGGCTGGCTTCGTTCTGACTGCCTGGAAAATTCTGAGGCAGTGTCTGCAGCACGTCCTGTAGGGTCGTACGGCCCGTCTCCTCGATGGTGTCGGCGTCAAGCGTCAGCACGTGCGCGCCGGCAGGCGCGGCGCCGCGAATGCGCGTCCCCGTCACCACGATTTCCTCGTCACTCTCGGCGTACTGGGGGCGGGGGAGGTCCGTCCGCACGACGCGATCGCCGACGATCTCGATGCGCGGCGCCCCTCGTGGCAGCAGTTGTGCGAGCGCCGCTTCCTGGGTGAGCCGCCCACGCACCGGACGCGATGTCATCCCTGCTACGTCTTCCTGCGAGAAGAGGATTTGCAGGTCCGATTGCTCGGCGAAGCGGAGCAGAGCGGACGAGAGCGATTGGGCGGGGATGTCGTAATCGCGCTCATCCGTCGCGGCGCGCGAAGCTTGATCAACCGCCTGCGCGAACGCCGGTCCATTCAAAGCCAGTGCTGAAACCGACGCCAGAGCCATCGCCAGCAACGAGCGTGCGCCGTCGCGGCGCGTCCGCGCCGAAGAATTCGTCATGTCTTCCCCCTGACGCCGCTCTCAATTGGCGGCTTCGTAGGGAGGGACGCTGGGGCTGAGCGGATTTAGCAGCGGCGCGAAAGAAAATTGAGATACGGAGCGAGTCTGTGCTGCGCCGATCACGCTGGCCGCTCGGGTTCGGAATATCCCGGTCTTTGTCCGCGCACGGTGGGTTCGTTCATTGCGCGCGTCTTCACCCGGCGCTTAGCGTGTGATCTATTCTCCATTGCTCGACGAACCCGGTCCTCGCGGTTACGGCCTGTAGTTCCTCGGCGGAGAAAAGTTCACTAAGACCGTCCAGCGCTGACGCGAGGTAGACTTCAGTGCCCTGGCCATCGCGTGAATGCCGATCGCGCAACCAGTGTTCAACGATACGGCAGGCCTCCGACGTAGCGCACGCCCAGCCGGATCGTCTCAGCATGAAGAAGTCGATGCTTTGGTGCAGTTTTCGATAGCGCGCGCGAAGCACGTCAAGGTCATCGTCGGTGAGAAGCGAAAGATCTGCGTCATCGGCGACGACGTGGATCGTGTCGGCGCCTGCCCAGGCGGCGGTTCGCCGCATGTGTTTGAGCAAGGGCCGTCAGTTCCGAGAAGCGAACACGGCCGGTGAACTCAACGACGTGCAAAGCGAGATCTGCGTTGGCGGAAATGACGATCGGCATTCTTCTCTTGTTTGTTTGACCCGCCGAAGCGGTAACGCAATGTGGATCGCGAAAAATGGGTGGGTCGGCGTGCGGGCGTCACCACCGCAGCATTCGTGATGAACAGGCGCCAAGGATTGCGCAGATCAGAATCGAGACCGTGTACCAAGTCGCGACGTAAGACGCGGAGTCGATCGGGCAGAACAAAGAATAGGGGATCGCCGCAAGCGCGCCGGCGGCAGCGCCAAGCGCCGCGCCGGCAAGCGAGAGGCGCGTCGGCGCCGATTTACGCGCGGCGAAGCAGAGCGCCGCCATCATCGGCAGGCTGATCAAAGGAATGCGGATAAGGCAATCCGGCGCGCCGCCGCCGGTCCACAGGACCCAACGGAGGTGTTGCGGCGCAAGTGCGAGCGCGGTGATCGTCACCATTGCGGCAATCGCGATGAAAACCGCCGTGGGTGCCAGCGTGTCTCTCAACTTCACGTTCGGCCGCGCGGCGCGCCAGACAAACGGCAAAAGCGCGAGTGCGGCCGTGACGCCGAAGGCGACTTTCAGCGACGTTGGCGCCCAAGCGTCCAGAAGGTCGGGCCGTGTTCCTGAACTCAAGAGCAGGAGCGCTGACGCCGCGCCAAAGCCAAGGAGACCCGCGGCGGCGAAGCGCCAACTCGAGTTGACGGGCGGCGCCGGCGCGTGGGCCAGCCGTTTGATGAGGTCTTCGGTGTTCATGGCGTCTCACTCCGGCGGACGAACGCGATCAATCGTTTCAGACCGCGATGCGCGTTCACCCGAACTGAGGTCTCCGACATGCCGCTCGCCGCAGCGGCGTCGGCTGTTGATTGCTCTGCAAGCCTGGTGAGGCGAAGCGCCGTGCGCTGTTGCTCCGGCAGCTGATCCAGCAAGGCGGCGACGTCGCGCGCGGCATCGCCGGCGTCCGTGCGTTCGTGCGCGAATAAGCCTGCGACGTCGTCGATGGGAATGTGCATGCGCACGCGTTGGCGCCGCAGGTGGTCGATGAGTTTGTAGCGCGCGATGGCGTAGACCCAGGCCGTAAAGGGCTGCGCCGGATTATAGCTCGAACGGCGCTCGTGCATGGCGATGAGGGTGTCTTGCACGAGATCTTCGGCGTCAGGGGCGCGGTTCTGCAAGCGCGCCGAAAAGAAGAGGCGAAGGCGCTGGGTCAGTTCAAGCAGCAACCTTTCATAAGCGTGCGCATCGCCGGCGACTGCCTGCCGCATCAGCCGTTCAAGATCGGCGTAATCGGGTTTGTTCGGCGGCATCCGGCTGACAATCCCCTGGCGGCGCGGTGCAACACAAGACCCGCTGCTCACGTCCGGGAGTGCGGCAGCGGGTGTCATGGGCTTAGGCGGCGATCCGGCGCGGCCGCTCCAGCCACGCTAACGCAGCTGCAACGGCAAGGAACGCCAGCGCAATCATGAACAGCATGCCGCCGTCGGTCGGGAGCGCCATGGCGTCGATTTCGCTGACGCTGCGTCCCTCTTGGAGGAGGGCGACAAGGCGATCCATCTGCGGAATCTGAACCCCCAAAAAGGGCGACAGGTGAAAGCCGATGGCGCCCAACGTCACGCCGCCCGCGAGCAGCGCGCCGAAGAAGCGCGTGTGCGGAATGATGAGCAGTAATGCCGCGGTCAATTCAGCGGCGCCGGTGGCGTAGCGGATGTAGGGCTCAAACAATCCCACGCCGGTTCGCCCGGCAATGAGCGCAAAGATCGGATTGGGATCAGGGCCGATGAATTTCGGCAGGCCGACGAGAAAGACGAGCGCCCCCGCAAAGCCAAGCGCCAGCGCCCAGGAGAGAAGTCTGATCGGTTTCATGATCGTGTCCTCAGTAGCGTGTGGTGAGTTCGGTGAGCCAGGCGGGCGAGAGCTCGACGAGCGTAGTTTCGATCACGCGGTCGAGTCCCGTAACGATGAGGAGCGCAACAATGACCAGCGCCCAGCCGAGGAAGCGCTTTCCATGTTTGCCAATCGCATTGAGTGCGCCGCGATGGCGGCCAATCAGGGCTCGGGCGCCATAGCCAATGGCCGCAAGCACTGATGCGGCGCCCAAGCCAAAGGCGGCCATGACGAGCGTGACCGATAGAAGATCATCGCCTTGTGCGGCGAGCGCCGAGGCGGCGCCGAGCGTTGGTCCAACGCAGGGGCTCCACACCAATCCCAGCAACGCGCCCAATCCGGCTTGACCCATAAGGCCATTACCTTCGAACGAGGCGGTTCGTTCATTTGCCCAATTGCTGAGTGGCGCGGCCGCGCCCGCGAATGCGAGTTCAAGCCGCGGCACGACAAGGACAGCGCCGACCGCAAGCATGATCAGTCCGCCGGCAAAGCGCAGCGTTTCATTATCGAGACCAATGGCAAAGCCGATGGTCGCAACGAAGAGCCCGACGAGGGAGAAGGAGAGCGCAAGCCCTAACGCCAGCGCCAAGGGACCGAGCCGGTGTTGCGCGGTAGCGCCGCTCGCGAGGATAGGCGCGAGCGGCAATACGCAGGGCGAGAGTATGGTCAGCACGCCAGCCAGAAACGCTAGCGCCGGCGTCAGTAGTGTCATGGCGCGACGGCCGAACGCATCAGGGTCTCGATGCGGTCGGGGCTTGTAGCGGCGACCAAGCGGCCGGTTTCGCGCGCGCCGTTATAGGCGATTAGCGTCGACTGACGGCGCACATTGAGCGCGCGCCACTCATCGCGCTGGTTGTCGTAATCGATGCGAAAGACCACGAGGTTCGCGAAGACGGCGTCGGCGGCGATGGTGCGCACGATCGGCGACTGGGCGCGGCAGGTGGGGCACCAGGGGGCGAAGACCTCGACGAGGATGGGACGGCCCTCTGATTGGGCTTGCGCGAAGGCGGCCTGATCGAACGCACGATATTCCGCCGCCGCGGCAGCGCCCGTCACGGTCCAAGCGACAGCGATGAGGATAAGGGCGCGGCGGATGATCGTCATGAAGGGCTCCTGAGGATCGCCAGAGTCGGCGGTTCGCTAGGAGTTCGGATGGGGCGGCTCTATTGTTACCTCACGCCGTCGCAATCCTTGAGAAGAGCTTCCCCATGCCGCTTGTGCCTCCATTGCCCTTGGGCGCCGACGCCGAAGTCGCCGAACTCGCGAACTTTTTCAACACGACGCTGGGCTTTCCGCCCAATAGCGTTTTGACCATGCAGCGCAGGCCCGAAATCGCGCGGGCCTTCATCGCGCTCAACAAGGCGGTGATGACCAATCATGGGCGGATCACCAGCGAGCAGAAACGGTTGGTCGCCTTGATAGCGTCCCACGCCGCGGGCTGCCGCTATTGCCAGGCTCATACAGCGCTTGCGGCCGAGCGGTTCGGCGCCAGTGCGGAGCGGCTCGCCGCGTTATGGTCTTTTCAGTCGAGTGACCTCTTCACCGACGCCGAGAAGGCGGCGTTCGATTTGGCGCTTGCCGGGGCGATGCAGCCGAGCGGCATTGACGCGCAACTGATGGAACGGGTTCGTAAGCATTGGGACGATGGCGAGATCGTTGAGCTCATGGGCGTGATCGGGCTCTTCGGCTTTCTCAATCGCTGGAACGACGGGATGGGCACCGCGCTGGAAGGGCCCGCACGCGAGGCGGGCGTGCGTCACCTAGGCAGCGCAGGATGGAGTGCTGGCAAACACGGAGAATGAGCCCGCACTCTTGAGTGTGGACTTGATGGCGGTGTTCGATGAAACGCGCGCCAAAAGCGCCCGCAACCAGGGCGCTCCAATAAGATTTGTTAGCGATCTCTTGCCACACTAGGTTCTCACAAATGTGCGGAGAGATGACGCGTGATTGTGTTCGTTCTTATCGCGGGTGCGGCGATCGCCTATGCGTTCTGGCGCCCGCACGAGATGTTTAAGTTTGCGGGGATTTCGATCCTTGCGGCGATCGGCTTGCCCTTTGTCCTCGGTTACGCGCTGGCGCCATTTGTTGGCGATGGCGCGGGCATGGGCATCGCGTTCATCCTCTACGCTCTGGCCGCTGCGATCGCGACATTGGCGATCTCAGCAGCGCTCGGGGCGGGCCTTCGGATGGGATGGAACGCGCTGCGCTAGACTTTGAATGGCGGCATCCCTTCTACTCAGTTTCGAAGGCCAAGCCGGCGGCCCCATCGCGGCGCCAGATGACGCGCGCTCGGCGCTTGATGCGCAGTGTTGACTCGATAAGAACGACGAAGTCGGGCAATTCGCGGCGGACAAAGTACTCGACGCGCGCCCCGCCTTCGCTGAGGTCCTTGATGGCGACGGAGAGCCTCTCGCCTTCGGCGAGGACAAGCGTGCCTTGCCGGTAGACTGCCTGACGCGCAGATCGCTCGGTGCGCGCGTGCTGAGCGAACGCAGGTGTTGGCGCAGCCGTGCGTTCCACGGCTTTGCGCACCCGGTCGGCGAGCAGGTTTGATGGCGGGGGCTTTGCTTTGCCGAACATGGGTTGGCGGGTTCCTAGCGCCCAGCTTTATTGTGATCGATGCACAATTGCTCGACAAACCCCGCACGCGTGCGCGCCGCTTCGATCTCATCTTCTGAGAAGAGGTCACTCAGATCATCGAGCGCGGCCGCCACACACACTTCTGTGCCTTGGCCGTCGCGGGAATGGCGATCGTGCAGCCAGTATTCGACAATGCGGCAGGCTTCTGATGAGGCGCGCACCCAAGCGGACCGGCGCACGATGAAGAACTCGATGCTCTGCTGCGGCTGGCGATAGTGCGCACGCAAGGTGTCGAGGTGCGCGTCAGTCAGCTCTGAAAGGTCGGCGTCGTCGGCGACAATGTGAAAGGTGTCGGCGCTGGCCCATGGCAGGTTTTGCGCGTGCACGCGCCCAAGCTCTCCGAGTTCGGAGAAGCGCACACAGCCCGTGAAATCGATCACGTGCAGCGCGAGTGCGGTGTTGATGGAGATACTTATCGGCAAGTCGATGACTTTGGGTTTCAGGCGAGCGCCGCGCGCGGCCGCGAATCTTGGCGCAGGCACGCTAGCACCAAGTAAGCTGCCAGGGCGTTAGCGGGCCCGCAGTTTTACGCAGTTGATATGTCCGCCGCCGATCCGCTCCAAGAATTCTCGCAGAATGCTCGCAAAGGCGATGGCCCAGATTTTCGGAGCACGTTTGCCTCGGCTATGTAGCAGTCGCCTTAAGTGTTCTTTGAGGGCGGTGGGGCCATGCGTGGCGCCTTCGAAGCGAGAGGAACGCGATGCAGATTCTGGTCGTCGATGACGATGAGCTCATCACGCTGATGGTGAGCGAGGGCCTCAAGCTGCATGGCTTTGACGTCGAGGCGGCCGAGAACGGCGCCGTGGCGCTGGAGGCGGTGCGCCGGCGGCGCCCGGCGCTTATTTTGCTGGATGCGGAGATGCCGGTGCTCGACGGCTTTTCGGTGCTTAAGGCGCTGAAGGCTGATGCGGCGCTCAACCATGTCCCAGTCATCATGTTGACGGCCCGCCGAAACGCACGCGACGTCATGTTGGCGCGCCGTCTCGGCGCATGCGATTATCTTGCAAAGCCATTCGACATCTTGGATCTGTTGCAGCGGGTGAGAACATGGGCGGGCAGACGCCCTGGTATCGGCTCAGCCCCGGCCCGTAGCAGCGAACCGAGCCTGGTGTTTGCTGAGGACAGCCCAGATGAAGCGCACTGGTTGGAGTGACGTGCGGGTGAAACCAGCCATGATTGGCTCGCAGCTCGCGTGGCCGCTGCAATGACAAACGGTCTGGTGGGCCGCAGCGGCGTTGCGGACAATGCCGCTGTGAAGCTTTTGGCGTTGCTCGTGGCGGCGGCGCTCGTTGTCTACCTCAGTCAAGAATTCAGCCGCCACGGCGGACGCGTCGCGGCGATCTGGCCGCTCAACGCCATGCTGCTTACGGTGATGGTGCGTCAAAGTCGCCAGCACTGGCCAGCCATTCTGGCGACCGGCGCCCTCGCCAATCTCGGCGTCAACTTCATCATGGGCGATAGCGGCCTGCGCGCGATCGGGTTGACCGGCGCCAATCTGGTCGAGGTCTATCTGTGCGCGCAGCTGTTGTGGCGCCGCGACCGGGTCCTCGACATCACGCGCGCGCGTGATCTCCTTTTATTCTGCCTGGCGGCCGGTGTTGCAGGTCCTGCGGTCTCCGCGTTCATCGCCGCAGGCGTTCTTACGCAGTCGGCCCCGTTCATCGACACGGCTGCGACCTGGTACGCGGCCGATGCGCTCGGCATGTTCATTTTTGCTCCAGCACTGCTCGTCTTCAGTGGTCCACAGACTCCCGCCCTCAATCAAGCACGGACGCCGCTGGGTGTCGCGGTAACACTGGCGCTGATCATCGGCGTCCTCTTCCTGGTGTTTGCGCAGGCCAGTCTGCCCATTCTTTTTCTCGTCCCGCCGGTGCTCATGTTCGCCACGCTTCGGCTCGGGATGAGAGGGGCGGCAATCGGCATTCTTTTGACCGCAGCCGTCGCGATCTCGTGCGCAGTGGCGGGGAAGGGTCCGACGCAACTGGTTGATGGATCCGACCTCGAGCGCGTCTTCATGCTGCAAGCGTTTCTGGCGGTGATGTCGCTCTCAACCTTGCCGGTTGCCGCAGCGTTGAGCGATGCGGTGCGAGCGCGAAGCGAAATCGTTGCAGCGCGGGTGCGCGCCGAGCGCAGCGAGGCGAAGTATCGCGCGCTGGCCGACTATTCGACAGATATTGTAGTGCGCCTCGGTCCCGGGGGCATCATTTCTTATGCTTCGCCCGCGTGCCGCATTCTAGGCATCGACCCCGAGCAGGCGATTGGCAGGTCGACGCTCGACTTCGTCGCCGCAGAGGACCGCGCATTCGCCGAGCAAGTTCTCGCCGACCTCTTCACCGGGGCCGAACCCGACAGGTCGCTGCGCCGCGAGTATCGTGTGCCGCGCCCGGACGGATCCGTCATGTGGCTGGAGGGAAATCCCAGCATCATCCGCAATTCCGAAGGCGTGCCGACCGAGGTCGTCACGATTTATCGCGACATCACGGGAAGGCGCCAACTCGAACACGATCTGTCGGCCGCGCGGATCGCCGCGGAGGAGGCTGCCGAGGCCGTGCGCGAGAGCGAAGCGCGTTATCGGGCCATGGCCGATGCGTCGCTCGACATGATTGCCCGCATGAGCCTCGACGGCACCATACGTTTCGTCAGTCCGAGCGCCGCTGCAGTGATGGGCTATGCGCCCGAAGAACTGATCGGCACGCGCACGCTTGACTATACCCATCCCGACGATGCCGAGGCAGTGAAGACTTTCTTTCGCGCGCTGGTGGCGGAAGGACCCGGCGCTTCACCCCGGCCCTATACGTTTCGCGCCCGGCGCAAGGACGGGCGCTCCATTTGGCTCGAAGGCATTCCCCGCGTTCTTTATGACGAGCAGGGGCGGCCGATCGAAATTCAAGATTCTGCCCGCGACGTGACTGAGCGCAAGCATCTGGAAGAGGCGCTGGCGGAGGCCCGTCATGCGGCCGAGGCGGCAAGTGCGGTGAAGTCGCAGTTCCTGGCCAATATGAGTCACGAGTTGCGCACGCCGCTGAACAGCATCGCCGGCTTTTCGCACCTGCTGACGAAAAGTGCGACGATCGAGGCGAATGACCGGCGCTATGCCGAACTGGTGGCGCGCTCTGGTCAAGATCTGCTGCGTCTGGTCAACGACTTATTGGACTTCTCCAGCTTGGAGGCGGGCGCACTCAGTCTGGATCCCCAACCCTTCGACGTTGCCCGGCTGGTGGAGCGCAGCTTTGAGGGGTTTCGTCTGGACGCCGACGCCAAGGGCGTGGCGCTTGAGGTCGAGATTGGCGACGGCGTTGAGCGCCGGCTCGTCGGCGACGAGGCGCGCATCCATCAGGTCTTGCTCAATCTGATCGGCAACGCCTGCAAGTTCACCGACAGTGGCGCCGTCCATGTTGGCGTGCGCGCGGTCGGGCAGAGCGCAGAGGTTCAAGCGCTGCGCTTCGAAGTGCGAGATACTGGCATCGGCATTGCCGCCGGCAAGGAACACGAAGTGTTCCAGCGTTTCACCCAGGCCGACAGCTCAATCGCGCGTCGCTTTGGCGGCAGCGGGCTGGGGCTTGCGATCTCCAAGCATCTGGTCGAACTCATGGGCGGCGATATTGGCGTGGACTCAGTGGAAGGAGAGGGCTCGCTCTTCTGGTTCACGCTGTCGCTGCCGGTTGCGAATAGCGCCCAGGATACGGCCACGCCAAATCAATCGACGGCCAGTCCGGTGCAGAAGCGGCGCATTCTGATTGCCGACGACGCCGAACTCAATCGCGAGCTGGCCGAGGCGCTGTTGAGCGGCGAGGGGCACATCATCGACTTCGCCGCCGATGGCGAGGAGGCGCTGCGCCGGGTGCGAGAAGGCGGCTACGACATCGTCTTCATGGACGTGCAGATGCCGCGCCTGTGCGGGCGCGCCGCAACGCGCGCCATTCGTGCGCTCGATGGCTTTGCCGACTTGCCGATCATCGCCATGACCGCGCAGGCGCTGCCGGAACAGATCGCCGACTGCCTTGCCGCTGGCATGAACGATTACGTCGCCAAGCCGCTCGCGGCCGAGAGCCTAAAGCTGATGGTGGCTAAGTGGTTAGGCGCCGGACTGGGATCCGCGCCCGCGCCCGCGCCGACGCAGGCGCTTCCGCCGCACCTGTTGGCTGAGCTGCAACGGCGCTTCATCGAACGCTCGCGCGCCGATCTTGCTCTCATCCTCGCGCGCGATTCAGAGACCGACCTTAAAGGCGTCGTGCATCGCGCCGCCGGCACGGCCGGCAGCCTGGGCTACGGCGCGCTCAGTGAAGCGGCGCTCGCGCTCGACCTAAAGCTAAGTGAAGGCCAGCGGCTCAGCGATGAAGACTGGAATCAATTCATCTCCGCGTTACGCGAGACGGTAAAGGCGGCATGAAAAGCCCGCACCGGCCGCCTAGGGCGCCCGGTGCGGAGTCATGAGTGCTATTTGAATGCGCACAGCGTCGGTCGCGAGCAGCGGGGCTGGGGCCAGGATGGCAGCCGCTCACGATGCGTTGGCAGAGAGCCTTTAGGCTCGTAGTCTCGCAATTGCCTCTCGATGCGGGAGTGATTTCGGTGAAGTGCAGATGCCGGGCGCGATAGTCTTGGTCGCCGAAGACGACGACATCCTGCGCGCTTTTATTGCTGAGGCGCTGACGGCGAGTGGCTATGGCGTGCGCGAGGCGCCAGATGGGCCTGCGGCGCTCGATGCAGCTTGCGCCGACCACGCCGATGTCTGGATCCTCGACCGCAACTTGCCGGGCTTGGACGGTCTTGAAGTCTTGCGAACGCTGCGGGGGCGCGGCTTGCGCACGCCCGCCATGTTTCTGACCGCGATCAGCGGTCTTGAAGAGCGTGTGCGCGGCCTCGACTCCGGGGCTGACGATTATCTGGCAAAGCCCTTCGCGATTGAGGAATTGCTGGCGCGTGTGCGGGCGCTCGCACGCCGCCCAGCGGCGCTTGCCGCCGATGTGCTCACTTGCGGGGCGCTTCGCCTCGACATGACGAACTGGCGCGCTTTCTTCAACAATAACGAGCTTCTCCTCACGGCCCAAGACATGACGCTGCTGGCCCAGTTTCTTCGCCGGCCGGGCCAAGTCTTCACCCGCGAAGCTTTGCTCAATCAGATGGGCGCTGGCGACGACGTCACACCGGCCGCCGTCGAACATGCCTTGAGCCGCCTGCGTAAGAAGCTAGAGGCTGCAGGCTCCGCCGACGTGATCGAAACCGTGCGCGGCGTTGGCTATCGGTTGTGTCGCAGCTTGACCGGGCCGCCGAAGTAGCGGCGCGCCGCGCCACGAAGGCGGCGGCTACCTCGAACGGACTAATCCATCCGGCCGATGCGAATACAATTGCTGGGGTGAGGCTTCATTAGCCGACTCCCGGATAATCTTACGGCATGACCCGCGACGAAGCCGACTTCATCAGCGACGCGGCCGCGCTTGCCGACACCGGATTCTTTCTGACCATGGGAGAGTTCCACGCGGTTCTGCGCATGCTGTGGCCGCAGGGCGCAGGCGCCTGGCTCACGGATGACGTGTGGCATTGCCTCGATGCGCGAAGAAGCGTGGCCGCGGCAAAGCGCGCCGAACGCAAGAACGCCTTGGTCGCCTGACAATCGGCGGGGCGCAGCCATTCTGCGCCGGAACAGGAAGGGCGCGCTCGCGCTACATGCCCGGCATCGCCAGCAATTCCAGTATTTCGATCGAGGCGCCGGGCATCATGAGGTGAGGGTGGCCGTCAAACAATGCTTTGGCGGCATCGGCGGTCTCTGCCTGCACTACGCCATAGCCGCCGATATGCCCTGAGAGCGCGCCTCCGTTGAGATGCGCAACGCTCTGCGTCGGTGCGCCCAGATCGACGATGGCGTGACCTGACTTGCCCGTCCATTGCATCCACGCATCCATGCCGGCCTTGGCCTGCTGGGGCGAGGCTTTGGCCATCTGCTCCTGCGCTGAAACGGGCGAGCGGTAGAGGACGAGGAATTTCTTCATGGGAGGTCTCCTGCGCTATCCACGCTGATCACCGCGCAAGGCGCGGTCAAACCGAACTAGACCAACGGCATGTTCTGCGGTGTCGGCGGCGCCCATCAAAGTCCCGAATTGACCCTCGCTCGTCGCCGCAATGGCGCCATCGTCTAGAGCGCGGTGCGCGGGAACTAAAGCGTCGCTGTCGTGGTGAGCGTGATTTCGTCGCCGCGCCGCTCGGAATTGACTGCGAGATTGTTGCGCAGCAGCGCCAGGAAGGCATCGAGATCGTCGGCGCGAATAAGACCGCCGACGCGAAGTTCTGAGAGCGCAGGATCGGCAAACACGAAGCTGACGCCGCTCTGACGCGTCACGTCGGCTACGGCTTCGGCAAGGGTCGTGTTGTCGAACGCCAGCATGCCATCGCGCCAGGAAAGGCGCCGCGCTAGCTGATCGGCGGAAACGGCGTCCACTTCGACCGTCTCGCCGGCAAACACGATCTCGCTGCTGGCGTCGGCTGCAACTGACGGCGATCCGCCAAGCCAGGCGCGCCGCGACGCGCGCGCGCCATCCGACAGAAGCGCCACGCGCGCGCCTTCGGGCAGGAGCTTCACCAGCACTTCGCCACTTGCGGCCGCGATTTCCCCGGAAGGCGTAGCAATCGAGAAGACGCCGGCGGCGCTCTCCGCAATCGAAAACAGCGCTTCGCCGGCAGTTACTCGTGCTTCGCGGCGATCTCCGTGAATGCGCGCTTCGATGCGAGAACTTGCATTGAGCAACACGCGCGTCCCGTCGGCCAATTCGACCTCACGCCGTTCGCCAATACCGGTCTCAAAGGCCTCGGCGTTGCCGCCGGATAGCGCGACATAGCTTCCAATCCCGACGGCCAGTAGGCCCGCGCCCGCGGCGAGGGCGCGGCGGTTAATCACCGGCGCGTCGTCATTGGCGGGCAGATCGAACGTCTCGAGCCGCGCCAGCAGGTCGAGCCTATGCCATGTGCGGCTTGCCAGCTGAAACGCGGCACGGTGATCTTCGGACTTGGCAAGCCAACGGCGAAAAGCGCGGACGTCGCGGGCATCGAACTCAACGCCATCGAACTTCACCACCCAATCGGCGGCCTCACGTCCGATCCGCGTCTCCCTTGGGCTGGTCATCAGATCTCTCGCCCGTCCCGGCTCGTTCGAAGGCCTGCATCGCCGCCGCGCATTTGGCAAGCGCGCCGCTAAGATGGCGCGGCAGGTTATGACGTCCGAGGCTACGCGGCGCTAGGGGCTGGGGCGTTTGCTCGCTCTTGGATGGATCGGCACGCGTCCATCAGTTGTTCGAATGACTCAGCGTCGTCCTGGAGCAGACCGTCGCTGACCATAGCGTCGTAATCGTCAGAGAGGGCCGTGCGCGCTGCGCCATCGGGCACGAGTTGCAACCCGCCGCCCACGGCGGCGACGTAATCAATCTCCGCCTTTGCGGCGTCCTTTTCTGCGAAGAACATGGATTTGTGACGCGCGACCGCTTGGCCAATGTCTCGATCCGAGAGGGCCAAGCTTGCCACTCCCGCTTCGTCTAACCGGACGAGATCGTGCCAGTGTCTCGCGAAGCGCTCACCGCGCAGTCTTTGCTGCAGACAAAATACGTGAATAGCCGTGGCTTTTTCCCAGAAGGTGCGCTCCGGCCGCATCACGCGCGGGCGTGCGGTGGGAAAGATCAACGTCTGGTGATATTGCGTTGCGTCGCAGGCGACATCGCGTTCTTCGTTGGGTTCGCCAGTTGAGCGTGCGCCAAATTCGAGCATCACCTCGGGCTTGACGTAGCCTGACGTTGTTCCGCGAGCTTCGTAGGCGATGAATATCTTGTCGCCTTCAGCGCGCGTCGCGGCGCTCGCATGGTTTCGCGCGAGCGCGTCTCGGAGTGTGGGCAACGCTGTTTCTTCCACCCACACAGGCAAGCGCTTGCGTATCTGTTCGCTCCAGCGGCGTTCTTGGCTGCGTGTCGTCGGCAGAGCGTCTTCGGCATCGCCCACGAGGTCGGAGGCGAGCTTGCGAATATCGTAGGTGAGATCGACGTCTTCGGAGAAGCGGCGAATGATGTCGTAGGCCTTCGATAGTGACGTCCCGCCCTTGAAGACGAGGTCAGCGCCAAGTGGTGAGCCGAAGAGGGCATCGAGCGCTGAGACGACCCACACATCTTTTTCCAGAAGATGCGCGGGTCGCCCAGATTGCGCGGCCGCAAATTCCAGCGCTTCGCGTTGCGCGTCAGCTGTGAGTGAATGATACGCCTCAGCCATAGGCCAACGCGCTTACACGCTTGGCCGCCCAAGTGGGAAGACGTGCGCTCGTCATTGCGATTGCACGGCGCTCGCTCTCAGGAAGGCGTTGTTTCAAAGCGCGCACGGCTTTGGCCGACTGCTTGGGACCAAGCCAAGCTAAGGCGCGCAACGCGGCGCCGGCGGGACGTTCGGCCAATGCAAGTTGCCAACGGGGTGCGTGCTGCAACTCGACAATTTGCGGGCCGATGCGGAGCTGGCGGCTGGGGCCGGAGGTCAAATAGACTTGGCGCACCGGCACTTGGGTCGTCAGTCCCAGCGCATTCGCCGCCGCGGCCCCGCTTGAAGCAATGATCTCGCCTTTGAGCGCCGCGAATGCTTCCACCACCTTGGCGGGCGACGGCGGGCGAGCGCCAAATCGGCCTTCCACAGGGCGTACATAGACGCCTCGGGCCGCGCGTATCAGCCGGCCTTCGCGAGCCAGGCGTGACAAGGCTTGATCGATCGCCGCCCGGCGCCCCAAATGGAGCAGGCCCTTGGCGTTAATCGGCGTTCCCTCCTGGAGGTTTTTCGTAAAGATTTCAATCTTTTCAGCGACGGATAGCATGACAGAACACCCTGTTTGTCAGAAACATATCTCAGTTTCTGACAAACAGCAAGTCACCGATCCAGTCGGCTGCGTCAGCCGGTTAACGCCTCGATTGCCGATCGTTGGGTTTCTGCGGCAGCTGTGCCTCGAGGTCAGTCGCAACGCGAAGCCGCCAGATGGCGGGTGCGCCGCGACGCCTTGCTGCGTCGATGTCTGCGCTTGAGGTGAAGACAATGCGGCTGACGACCCCAAGGCCAGGGGCGCCGGGAGCAGGGCGAGATTCGAGGTTTGAAGCGGCGGCCGTGGGAGCGCGCTCGTTTGCAAAATCTTACCTCGCCCGATGTTAGGCGCCTCGCGATGGTTTTCTACGCGCGGCTTGAACGGTTTTGGGAGCGGCTTTCGGGCGATGCCGGCAGGGGCGTCTCGCTCCTCCAGTCTTCGCGCAAGCGGCTGCTCACCTTCACCGCGCTCTTGACCTTTGCTGTGGCGCTTCTTTGGGTGGCGCTGACCGGACCTGCGATGCTTCAGCAGCGGCCGCTGCTGGCGTTTGCTTGCGCCACGGTCCCTTTTTTCTTTCTACCGTTTCCCTATCTGGCGCTGCGCACGTCGCTCGATCTCGACGTCCTCGCTCTGGGTTATCTGACGACGCTCTATGTGGCCGTCGCCTTGACTGCGGCCACTTTAGGGGGGGCCGTTTCGACCACGTCGTTTTTTCTGATGTTGGTCCCTTTGTTGGCGACCTTGCTCATGGGCATTCGGGCGGGACTTTTTTGGGTGACCATCGTCGCCTTGACGTACGCCGGCTTCGACATCTTCCGCGGGCTCTTGCCTGCGCCCGCGTTCGAGCTCACCGGACACTGGCCGACCGACCAGGTGGGCGTCTCGGAAGTTTCGCGTTGGAATGCGATCATGATGACGTTGCTGGCGCTTGCGGCGAGCCTTTCAGTCGCCAATTTCCGCGCCGTGGTTTCTCGATCGAGCGCGCTCTTGGCGGACGCCACCGATAAGACGCAAGACGCCGTTCGCGCGCGCGCGGTCGCTGAAACAGTGAACCGCTTGCGCGCCGAGTTCATCGCCAATGTGAGCCACGAGCTGCGCACGCCGCTCAACGCCATTATCGGTTATAGCGAGCTTTTGATCGAGACGGCTGGCGAACGAGGCGATGAAGTCGGCGCCGCCGATAATCGCCGCGTGCTTGAGGCGGCCGCGAAGTTGCGGAGCATGGTCAACGACATCATGAAGCTTTCGGCGATCGACGCGGGGCGCGTGGGCGTCGAGATCGAAGAGGTGAATATCGAGGCCTTAGCGCGCGATGCGGTGGCCGCTTTGGCGCAGGCGGCGGCGCGCAATGGCAATCGCATTGATCTTTCGTGCGAGGAGGATTTGACCCAGTGCCGAACCGACGGGGTCAAACTCGATTCTTGTTTGCGTACGCTGCTGTCGCACGCCATCGCCTTCACCCGGGATGGAACAATCAAGGTTCGCGCGTCGGCCACGCAAGAGAGCGGGCGCGCCATGCTTTGCCTTGAGGTCGAGGATAGCGGCGAGGGCGTCGAACAGGCCGCGATTGAGTGTCTGTTCGAGCCCTTCGCCCAGACCGGCGACGCCAAGCTCGCGCGTTTGGATGGACCAGCGCTTGGGCTGGCGCTTTGCCGGCGCCTTGCCCGGCTCATGGGCGGAGACCTCGCCGCCAAGCCCTCTTCGGCCGGCGGCGTGCACTTTACGCTGACGGTTGGACTCGATGCCGACGCTGAAAGAGCGGCGGCTTAGGTGCGAGCGCTTCCGCCAATCTAATCTGACGCGCCGCCTTCCGCGCGCTCGAACGCAGCCATTGCCGCCGCGCATTTGGCAAGCGCCCGGGCAAGATAGTTCGGCACGTTATGGCGCGACACGCCAAGGCGTTCGCCGATCTCAGCGTGCGACAGGCCCTTCAATTTGAACATCACGAGGGCTAGGCGCTCCTTCTCGGGCAGGGCCAGCACGACGGCGGTCATATGTGCGAAGCGCTCGCCTTCGATCAGCATCTGTTCGGGCGTGAGACTGCCCTCAACACCCAGCCGATCCAGTTCGCCTTCGTCTACGAAAGAGAGGCCGCCGCGCTCGTGCTTGCGCAGTTCGTCGATCGCCAGATTGCGGGTGATGCGCGCGAGATAAGCGCGCGGCTCTTCGATCTGGGCCTCATCCACTTCTAGCATCTTCGCAAAAGCGGCCTGGACAACATCCTCGGCGGCGATGCGCCCCCGGAAGCGCCGCAAGCGCCGCAGCAGGCGTGGGCCCTCGGTCGCAAAGAGGCGCGCGAGGTCAGCCGGTTTCACCGACCGCCTCTCGGAGTTCGAGAAGTCGCGCGACGAGGCGGTCGAGTTCGCTAAGGCAAAACGTCTCGATAAGCCCTTTTGGCGATAGTTCTCGGCCGTCTCCATGCGCCAGTCCCGCCCAGATGAAGTCACGCTGGGCGAGCATTGTTGTGAGAGCGACATGATCTTGGTGGGACGCCTTGCGCACGCAGCGAACGACGGCGAGGTGCGCGGTGAATGGGCTAACAGCAATCGCCAGATCGATTGCACGACCTGAATCATTTACGCGAGCAATCGTCCTCAGCCCGGCCTCCGCGAGAGCCGCATCCACGCTGTTCGCTGCGGTGTGTTGAGTCGCGATCACTTCCAATCCAGCGGCTTCATTTTGCACCCTATTAGGGTGCAACCCTAAATGTGCTTAGCCGGGGTGTCCATCGTTTCAGGTGGGCGCCGGTGCGAAACAGCCTTCGAGATTCAAGGTATCGAGCTGTCATTTCGCGGCTTGTAGACGAACGCCACCGGCTTGATGTCAGCCAGCGCGAGCTCGCTGATCGGCTCAGTCAATCGCGATCATTCGTCAGCAAGGTGGAAATCTGCGAGCGGCGCTTGGATTTCGTACAGCTTGTGGATTGGATGAGGGCGCTTGATCTCGACGAGCGCAAATTCTTGACTGAGGTGCTAAAGGAGATCCCGGCCACTCGTCGCAAGAAGGGGTGACTGGCGCTTCCCCGTTCCACCGAAGATGAACTTAACTGCGCATGGATTTGACTTCGAAATCCACACCGTGCGTGAATTCCTAGACCAAGCTTTTGGTTGGGTCGGCGGGTGCCGTGGTCGGTGAAATTCATAGAGGTCGTACAGCTGACCTCAAGCGTTGCATTGGCCGTGCTAACGCGGATCGTTCACAGGTCACGCGGCTATTTTTTGATAGTTTGACGGGTCGTGGGCATCGATTGTTATCTGCCAAGGTTCGCCACTGTGTTCTGCGCGGCGCGATACCTCTTGAACGGGCTGCTTTTCGCCGACCAGGTCCAACACCAGCATTCTTACTATGGTTTCCGCCGCTGGATCGATGGGTGTTTCACCGCGCTCCCACCTGCCTACGGTCTGGTGGTCCTTGTGTACAACCCTCGCAAGTTCGCTTTGAGTTAGTCCCAACTCAGTGCGTAGAAATCTTAGCTCCTTCGGCGCAAGCGCGTTTGGCTTCTCAGCGAGCAAACGCGCGATAAGGCGATGGAGTTCGTTCGCATGCGGAATCTTGATTGTTTTCTCACCGGCGTGATCGTTCAGAAGTCTCAGGCCGACGAGTACAACGTTGTCCAAGCCGCAATCGGTGTAGGGATAACCTTCAACAGAGTGCGTCATTTCACATTCTCCGCTTGCGCGCCGCCATCACTGAGCGATGTGATCTTCAGTTGATGGCAGCCGCTTGCAATGACGACGGCTGCAATGTGCTTGCCATCGCTGTTCGGGGTTTCCCCCTCAATTGTGTATTTGAAGAAGCCACCGAGAGTAGATTCGACGGGCTCGCCGCTGACCGTGCCTGTTTTAAGCAGGTGGTGCAGATCCCCAGTAATGAGCCCTTTGGCCTTCATCGCGTCACCAATCTTGAGCACGTAATCGAGCTCAAAATCCCCCCGGTTGGCGCACTCGTTGATCTGCCGCGTGGCTTCCTCAGGCGACCACCGCCCGGGAGGCTTTGCGGCCCGACCCTCGTCCAATGTATCAGCCTGATACTTGGACGTTAGAGCCGTGTAAACGGGCTGCGCCCCGTTTGGGTTCCCGTTTGAGGTCATCCCATAGGCCTTATACGCGGGAATGTATCTTGATGATACATCCGGAATCGCCTATATGTATCACGGTGATGTGTCCCTCTCGGAAAGACTTTCCCTTGGGGCGAGCTAGTCAGTTGAGAAACAAGGGAAAAGCCGTGCCCCATACCTGGAACCATGACCGCGCTGAGGAGCGCATCGAAGCAGCACTCGCTCAAGTTGAAGACGTGAAGATCGTCACTTATTCGCGAGATCTGTCACTCGAAAATATTCCGACGAATAAAGCCTACCGGGTCGACGCTGCTCACCTCTATCTCGATGTGATCAACCTCGACGAGATGCTCAATTGCACCTCAGATGAGGGTGTGACCTGCCATCGCCGGACGCTCCGGTTTTTGAACCTTCACCAGCGGGCCGTACACCGCGTGCTCTCCGAGACCGGCGCCAAGCGCGTCGATTTTCACAATCAGCGACTGCACGCCATCGTGCCCAAGCCCTACGGCGGCGAGGACTCCGACGAGGCGGCTCGCATTCATGCGGCGATTGCCATTGCCCAACTCATCATTGAGGTCGTTGCCCAGACTGGAGACAGTGACGAACACATCCCCGATGCCAAGGTGAGGGCGGGCATCGACAGTGGCGAGGCGCTCGCGGTTAACAACGGCCGCCGCGGGAATCGTGAATCGCTTTTTCTCGGCGCTCCAGCGAATCTGGCGGCAAAACTCTCAGGCGCTGGCGGCAAGGGAGGTATCTATCTTACCAATCATGCGCGCCGTGCCATTGGCCTGACTGAAGCTGCCAACCCCGCTACAACAGCGTTAAGCCGTGATGAAATCGCCGTGTCGCAGGATGCAGCGGCGCTGGACGTGACTGCTGATGAGATTGTGAAGGCCTGGCGCGAGGACAATGAAGCCAACCCGATCGGGACGTTCGAATTCAGCGGCCACACCCCGCCACTGCGCACGCTCGATATCGAGGCATTAACGCCCAGCAATTCCCGCCGTCAGAACCTACTTTCCACCTACGCTGATCTCGACGGGTTTACGGCCTACGTATCCGCCCACATCGCAGACAATGCAGAGGACGTGGTGCGGGTGCTGCACGTCTTGCGCGCGGAAATGGACAATGTGCTGTCGAGTGACTTCGAAGGGCGGCGCGTCCGTTTCATCGGCGACTGTATTCACGGCATTATGTGCGAGGGCACGGCGCAGACCACCGACGTGGAGGCTAGCATTTCTGATACGGTCCTTTGCGCTGGCGCCTTGCGTTCGAGTTTTGAACTGGCGCTGAAGAAGCTTGAGGACGCCGAAATCGATGTCCATGGCCTGGGCCTACAGATCGGTTTCGAATTTGGGCCTGTAGCAACCACGCGGCTGGGCATGCAAGGTTCGAGAGTGCGTTGCTCGGTCGGGCGGGCAGTTCGCGCCTCTGAAGCCGAACAGATGCGTTGTGGGACGAACGAAACCGCGATTGGGGAGCGGGCGTACTGCGCGGCGACGGAGGCGGTGCGGGATTTGTTTGGAGTCAAGCGCAAGGTCGCGAACCTCGATTACAATGAGGCAGTCGAGGCGCTGGCGTCCGGCGGCGATGAAACCGCCAAGAAGAGCAAGCGCACGGCGTTCGTGCCGGCCGCGCCGGCGGTGGTCCGGGCGACCGAGGTTCAGGTTAAGCCGCACTTGTCGAGCGAGTGACAGCCGCTTGCAGCGTGCCGAATGGATAGCAGAACTCGCGCCTGACTATGAGGCCGAAGTAGTTGCGCTAGATGGCGCGATCGTGCGCGTAGTTGTGACTCTGCGGCGAGCCGATGGCGTGGTCGCGAACTATCGGCTAACAATTGACGCGAGCAAATCGACTGTCTCTGTGCGAGAATGTCGCCCTGAACAGCTCCCCCAATTTTGTCCGGAACGCCACATCAATCATGATGGAAGTTTTTGCATCACTTGGCAGCCTGGCGCGCCGCTGAAGGTAACGACACCGGAAGAAGCAGGCGCGTGGTGGGCGAGCTTGCTGGGATTTTTGTGGTTACAACAACGCGCTTCGCGACTGCGCCGCTGGCCTGGTGACGTGGCCTGGGCGCACGGAGATGCAGCGATAGCTCAGCGAGACGCGGAACGTGCAGCAAACGCACTCGGCCCGCGGTATGTTAAAGCGCTCGCGCGCCGGCGTCTTTCTGTCACGAAAAAGAGGGGCCCGAGCGGCGATTTCCTGGAGTTGCGCGATCAAGGGCGATGGCTCTACGCGGTTTGGGAAAAGGCTGCGCGCGTCGCCACGCTCGGCCAGGCTTGTCTATGCGGAAACAAACGGGCTCAGCTCAGAGCATGCGGCGATCACGCGCGCGCTGCAGCAGACTTGGTCTTTGCGTTGGAGCTCTGGCGCATCGAAGAAAAGCGCTTCTGGCACCAGCAGCGCGGCAGAACGTGCTGCGGAACCATGGATGATTGTCCCATGGCCAATCAAGCAAAAGTGGCGTGAGGAAAAAACGAATGGGCGCACTACTCGACCGCTTTCAAGGCCAAGAAAATCGCCCTCGACTTATCGAGGCGTTGGCGGCGCAAAAGCTCGTTGCCAACGATGCCGCGCTTGCTGAGGCGCTCGCGGACGCTGGCGCTCTTCACGAGCTCGCTGAAGGTGAAGTCCTGATCGAGCAAGGGCAATGGGATGACGATTTGTATTTCATCCTTGCGGGCGACTTTGATGTAATCCTCAATGGCAGGCCGAAGAGCGTGCGCGGGCCGGGCGAGCTTGTTGGCGAGTTGAGTGGCGCAGAACCTTCTCGGGCGCGAACCGCGACGCTGAAAGCCCGATCCGAAAGCTTGGTACTGAAGGTCTCGAAATCCGGCATCGACAGTATCGCGGGCGCCAATATCCAGTTTTGGAAGCGCGCGATGAACGTCGTGGCGGCGCGGCTAGAGGAGCGAAATTCTTGGATCGGTCAGGCCAATGAAATTCCACGCGTCCTTATTGTGTCCTCTAAGGAGGGCAAGGCAGTGATGGACGAGATTACGATTAATCTCGATGGCAAAGATATCGCTGTTGACACTTGGGACAAGGGGACATTCGGAATTTCAGATTACCCGATCAGCTCGCTGATGGATGCGATCGAAGCAGCCGACTTTGTGGTCGCCGTCGTGCGCGGCGATGACGTACGTGTTTCGCGCGGCAAGACGTCCAAGATTGCTCGGGACAACGTGCACCTCGAATATGGCATCTCACTGGGCGTCCTCGGCCGGCGGCGCTCACTGCTATTGGTTTGCGCCGACGATAGTCTGGAGTTGCCTTCCGATGCGGCGGGACTGACGACCTTGCGCTACAGCGAGGAAACGGCTGACGATTTGAGGCGCTCTGTACGCTCAGCGTGCATCAAGCTCCGTGAACACATCCTGGCCGAAGGCGTTTTTGTCGAACGACGGGCCAAGGGCTAGTGCCGGCTTATATGGCGCGGGCGCGAATACCGACGGCTGGCAGGCCTCGTAGTTGGGAATATGGCGCGTGCCAAAAGGAAGCGTTCGCTTCTGAGCACGGGTCGCGTCCGATCCCAGAATCTTTGCGACCTAACCCGTCGGCGGCAGCCCAAGCTCTTGACCATCCGTGGTCTTGTTCGCCACAAAGATGGGTGGGTGCTTTGACCGCATGGAGATGATGCGTCGCGCTATATTGATACGCGCATCATCCTTACTGCTGGCTCGTGCTTTCCAGAGGCCAAAGAAGGATTCCTTGCGCTCCTCGCGCGGCGCGTCGCCATTTGCAGCGTCGCTATCAACGATGTTGCGTTCGAAGCGGCCCGCATATTCGCCCTGAAAGTCGAACGCCAACTGTCTCACCGCTTTGACGCGGCTGTCGTTCATTCGCGGCCGCCCGTCGACGACCTTGACGACCGCGGCCCCGCGGCCGGTGATCGAGCATTCGTCGAACGTCGGATGACCGCTCTTGCCGACTTCAACGGCATGGCCGCCAACCGCCTCGATGGAGCATCCCCGGAAACGCGGACGCCCCTTGCAGGTCACTGCGGCGCCGCGGGACGACGTGATGTTCGCGCCGATGAAAGTACCGCTGGCGCGGGTGACGAATTCGATGCCACTGCACCCTTTTGAGGTGATGTTTGTCGCCATCACGATCGGATTGGCGGCGCCGGCGACATAGACGGCGGGTTCGCTGGCGCTGCCATTCGGCGCGAAGCGCGTAACGTCGCAGCGAAGAAGCACGGATTGACCAGACGCGAAGTGAATGGCTCTGGCGCCTAGTCGGGTCTCGATGTTGATGTTTTCGACGCGCGCCGAAACAAGCAACGCCATTGTCGCGTCGTCTTTGGCGGCTCGAATTGTGGGGCGCTGATCTAGGTAGCCGATCCCGACCAGTCTGATCTTTTTCTTGATGGCGACGTTCTCAGTGTAATTGCCTTGGGTCACGACGATGAGATCACCGTCCTTTGATTTGTCGATCGCCTTCTGAATCGTCTCAACCACCGTAAAGCGCGCGCCGCGCGGCTTGCTCACACTCTTGCGCTCAGCGCTCACAACAAAGGCCGCGTCCCGAAGCATCTCCTGGTCCATCGCGGCCTGCACGATGGCGGCGTTGAGATCCAGCCGCGCAGCGCTGCTCAGGATTTGCTCGGCTTCTTGCACGAGGTGATCAACGTCGGTGTAGGCGTGTTCTTCCTCCGCTGGCGCTTCGCGCTCTTCCGGTTCGTTCCCCGCGAGCGGGAGCTGCGCTTGCACTTCGGCAGCGAGAGAAGCGCGTTCTTTTTGCAGCGCGGTGTCCAGGTTACGGAGCAATCCAGATCCGTTGGTCACCGACATCGCCGCGAGACCGCGCACTAGGCTTAGCCAGCCCTTGTGATCGTGAAGCAGATTCCAGTCACTGAGGTCTGGCGCATTCTTTGTGTTGAAGGGGACAGGGGGGACGACCGCTTGAAGCAACGCGCCTACATATTTGTCGGCCGTCAGTCCTGAGAGCGCTTCGCCTCTAACCCAAACCGAACTCTTCGCCGCATCCGACCAGAGGACGAGAACAGCGTCGACCTTAGAAATCTGTTCGTCGATGGCGGCCGAGATGTCGTCGTTGGCGGCGAGGTCGTTTCCGTCGATCCAGGGATCGAAGCCCAACTCTTTGAGCCGCTTACATATTTCGTAAGCGCCTTCTTTGTCTTCTCGTGCATACGAGATGAAGACCCGCCCCATCGCCCGTCTCCTTGCCGGCCATTCCTACAACTTCCCGGCGTGTGGGCAAGTATGGTTAATGGCAGCCGCTAATTGCCGTCCCGTATCGCGGCGTCAGGAGGTGATCTCGTCATGAGGCATTGCAACATTCGCGGTTGCGCACTCGCGCTAGCGGCTATGCTTTGGTCCTCCGCCTCATTCGCTCAACAGCCGACGCCGCTCCATGGTTGGTTTCAACTGCCGCCAATGTGCAGCAGCGTGGCAGCGATCCGGGGTTGACAGAAGAGCCGTTAGCCGACGGCGAAGCTGCTGCGCGGCGTTTTGACGAGAACTGCCGCTTCGCCGAATCGTCTTCCGGCTTCTATGTGCGCGAAAGGGAGGGCGGCTATGTGCAGATAGAAGTGTTCTCGTTCAACGGACGGCGGAATCCGATGAGACGGTCGGAAGGCCTCTGGTGGATGCGCGCGGAGGACGTCGAATTCTTTCGAGGCAACTATCGGTCTCCGGACCGATAGGGGGACGTCGGTTTTGAAATGCAAGAACCGAACGTGACAACAAGGCGGAGCGAGCTGAGAGCCCATTGAGATGACGTTCGATCACGGTGCTTTGCCTTTACGAAAAGGCGGTCCTTTCCATCAGCTGTACAGCCGCGGCGGCACCAATCTATGGACGGCGTTGAAGATCATTGTGAAGCATCCGGAAACGTTATCGGGCGCGATTCTGTCAACGTTTTCGGTGGCGAACCTCCTTGATCATGCGTCAGCAATGAGCTTCGGGCAATTTTCCACGGCTGTTCTTGAGGGGTATCGCGAGACCTTCCACGCGCCTTTCAATCTGCTTTCGAAGTATCTGGCAATCCACGTGCCGACCGAACTTCGTGATGTCATCATCATATGGATCACAGTGAGTGTCCTCTACACGCGCGCTGTCTTCACGATGCGTCGTCTCTTTGAGGAGCGGCGCAAGGAATATAGCGCGTACACGAAGCTGGACGTAAAGGCGTGGGACATTCAAGCGCAGTATGATCAAATTCCCGAACGCAAGAACTATTACGACGTCGTGTATCAAGGGCCGCTACCGAAGTTACTAAACTGGTTTTCTGATGAGTGGCGAAAGTTGACCGATGCTCTGCTCACAAAATTCTTGGGCGGAGAGGGCGGGGCGCCGAAAAGTCTGGTTCGAACAATCACTCGCAGAATTGCGTTCGTGGCACTGACGATGGTGTTCTTCCCGGTTGTCTTTTTGTCTACACTCGTGCTTGACGATTTTCTTGTCGTGGCGCGTAGCGTAACCAAAGAAGTCAATGGTGACATCGTTGAAATGGGTGTGCACCACCGCGTTGTTCTAAGCCTGCGTGCCTTCTTCGTAGTTCAAGCAGTTGTTGTCGCGGTCAATTGCCTGCTCATGGCTCAGGTGTAGTCGGGCCTCGTGTCGTGCTGGTGGCGCTGCGCCGTATTTCCAATGTCCGTTGTGCGACGCACACGCACGAATGGCGGCTCTTGGGATAAAGCGGCGGAACTCGCGCGTCAGCGATCGAAGCCCGAAGGGCTGTCTGGATGGCTCCCGCGTTGCAAGCACAGAATGAATGTTTGAGCGAATGGTCGGGTGCTG